>Ga0209308_10000001_pt1 | contig 570487 bp, 539 predicted proteins | sample COGITO_mtgs_1204_3_FD_184806 | JGI IMG/M metagenome (GOLD analysis project Ga0209308, IMG submission 184806) | Pelagic marine microbial communities from North Sea - COGITO_mtgs_120405 (SPAdes) (version 2) | ecosystem: Environmental > Aquatic > Marine > Epipelagic ... | reverse complement strand
GTTAAGCCCATTTGCGCCGATGGTACTGCCAATAGGTGGGAGAGTAGGTCGCTGCCTTTCTTTATATATTGATACAGATCAATATACTTTAAGTCCTCAATCAATAGATTGAGGACTTTTTTTGTTTAGAAACTAAAATAAAAAAGAATATTTTCGTTCTAGTTATTAATTGTCTTTTCTTTGCAGCTTGTGTATGAAAATAGTTAAAATTTTATTTATAGTCTTATTTTTTCCCAGCTTGATGTTTTCTCAAGTTGGAGGAGAGTCAGTATATAAGTTCTTAAATATTTCTACTTCTGCTAGACAAACAGCCTTAGGAGGTAAGACTCTTACTTTAATTGATGATGTAAATCAACCGTTATGGAATCCTTCAGTAATAAATGAGAATTTAGACAATCAATTGGCAGTTAATTACTCTTCTTATTTGGCGGGAATTAATATTGGTTCAGTTTCTTATGCTAAGACAATTAGTAGAAGGTTTGGTACTATACACGGGAGTGTTAAATATATTAATTATGGGAGTTTAATAGAAGCAGATGAATCTGGTGTGATCACTGGAACTTTTTCTGCTAGTGATGTGGCAATTTCAATTGGGTATGCTGTTAACTTGCCTTGGACAAATTTGTATGCTGGAGCAAGCTTTAAAGTAATAAATTCTACAATTAGTAATTACTCTTCAACAGGAATCGCTACTGATTTTGGACTTTTATATTACAATCCTCATCAGCCTTTTGTTATTACTTTGGTAGTTAGAAATGTAGGAACACAGCTATCATCTTTTAATAACGAATTAGAAAAGCTACCTTTAGAAGTAATGTTAGGGGGCTCTTATCAATTGGAAAATGTACCTATTAAATGGTATTTGACATTAGATAATTTACAAAAATGGAATGTTTCTGTTAGTAATCCATCAAATCAAATTTCTGATATTGAAGGAAATATTACAGAAGAAAAAGTTTCTTTTCTAAATAATGCAATGAGACATTTTATAGTAGGAGTAGAGTTATTTCCAGAAAGTGCAATCAATTTAAGATTGGGCTATAATTTTAGAAAGTCTCAAGAATATAAATTGCAGAATGTTCGAACTTTTGGTGGAATATCATTTGGTTTTGGATTAAAAATGAATACATTTAAACTTAATTATGCCTATTCTAAAGTACATACAGCAGCAAATGTAAGTACCTTTAGTCTACAAATAGATTTAGATAAAAAAAGGTAATGAATAAAAAAATTACGATTGCCATAGATGGGTTTTCATCAACAGGAAAAAGCACAGTAGCCAAAGAGTTAGCAAAAGAGTTGAAATATATTTATGTAGATTCTGGTGCTATGTATCGAGCTGTTACACTATTTGCTATGCAACATAATTTTGTTGGAGCTGATTTTTTTGATTTAGAATCTTTATCTAAAACGTTAAACTCTATTGACCTTTCATTTAAATTAAATACTTCTACAGGAAATGCAGATATGTATTTGAATACTATAAATGTAGAAAATGAAATTAGAACACTAGAAGTGTCTAATTTAGTTAGTATAGTTGCCGCAAATTCAATTGTTAGAAAAAAATTAGTTGCAATACAAAAAGAAATTGGCAAAAATAAAGGCGTAGTAATGGACGGGAGAGATATTGGTACAGTAGTTTTTAAAGATGCTGAACTTAAAATATTTATGAATGCATCTGCTGAAACCAGAGCGAAAAGAAGATACAACGAGTTAATTGAGAAAGGCGAAGAAGTGAGTTATGAGGATATTTATAAAAATGTTGTTGATCGAGATTTAATGGATACAACCAGAAAAGATTCTCCATTAGTAAAAGCCGATGATGCTATTGAAATTGATAATTCTAATTTAACCAAAGAAGAACAATTTAATTTAATCTTAAGTCTTGTTCAAGAAAAATTATAACTAAAAAAACAGCCATTTAGCTGTTTTTTTAGTTAAGGAATATCTAAATATTTATGGGTTTGTAAAGAAATTTTCCACTTAGGGTTCTTCATTACATAATTTACAATTTCTGGAATCATTTTATCTCTCTTGCTCCATTCTGGCTGTAAAAACAACTCACACCTCTCATTTACTTTTTCTGCTTGTTCTTCAGCAAACTTAAAATCATTCTTATTGTAAATAATCATTTTTAACTCATCTGCTTCTTTATAAACTTCTTCTAATGGTAATTTAGTCTTCTTTGGAGATAAACAAAACCAATCCCATTTTCCAGAAAAAGCGTAAGCCCCAGAAGTTTCTATGTGTGTTTTTATCTTGTTTTGTTGTAATTGATTAGTGATATAATCTAAACTCCACATTAGAGGCTCACCACCAGTAATAACAACGGTATCTGCATTTTTTTTAGCATTTTGAATGATTAAATCGGTGTGTGTTGGAGGATGTAATTCTGCATTCCAACTTTCTTTAACATCACACCAATGACAACCAACATCACAACCACCAATTCTTATAAAATAAGCAGCTTTTCCTGTATGTGAACCTTCACCTTGAATGGTGTAGAATTCTTCCATTAACGGAAGCATTTCTCCTTTCGTTATTAAATCTTGTACCTCTTTTTTCATTGGTTTGCAAAGATACTGAAACTAAAAAGAATAAATGTTTCAAAATAAATGTTATTAAGTTGTCTTTTTTATGAGATATTAACTTTTTATTGTTTTTTATCATTTAAAGATTGATTACTTTTATGCTTCTTAAATAAGAAAACTCTAAAAGATACGTTTAAACACTATCTAAAATAAATTAAAGAATGAATAAGAATATATACAAATTACTGATTTTCAGTTTGCTATCAATAGTATTTACTCAATGTGGAAATAGTGGAAAGTTTACAATATCAAAAGGAAAAGTAGGAAAGTTAACAACGATAACAACAATAAATGATTTAGATAACATTTTTAAGAATGACTCTATTGTTAAAAATTTAAGTGAAGGAACTTTAGGAGATAATTATTTTCAAGATGATGATGAATATTTAATTTATGAAAAAGGAGGAAAGCATTTATTAACAATCATACCGCAAGAACAATTAGATTCTACATCAACAATTAAGAGTATTCAAATTTATGACCCAAGATATTCAACCAAAACAGGAATTTCATTAGAGTCGTCTTTTGAAGACATTAATTTAAATAATAAGATTACGAAAGTAGAAACTTCCTTAAGTTCTGCAACACTATTTATAGATGATTTAAACGTAACAATTAGTTTAGATAAAGAAGATTTAGGATTGAAAAATTTTAGTACTCAAAAAATTAGTATAGAACAGATTCCTGGTTTAGCTAAAGTAAAATCTTTTATTGTTTGGTTTAATTAATTCCAAATTAGTAAAATAAATTCTTAAATGAGTAAAAAGTACACCATTCAAAAAAGGCCATTTGTAGTTCCAACTACAGACGGAAAACTTATCGAAGAGCATTTTGGAAATGCAACAACTCAAGATTCTAACATTAGTATTGCACATATGATTGCTCCTCCAAAATGGAGCGAGCCCTTTCAAACTCCAGAATTTGACGAATATACATACATTATCAAAGGGAAAAAGCAATTTATCATTGATGATGAAATAGTTGTGTTAGAAGCGGGGCAATCTATAAAAATTGATAAAAATACTCGAGTTCAATACTCTAATCCTTTTGAAAGTGAATGTGAATATTTGGCAATTTGTTTACCCGCTTTTTCGATGGATTTAGTACATCGAGAGGAATAAGTTAACCTCTTCTTTTTGCTGCCAATAAAGTGTTCTTCATCAACATAGCAATAGTCATAGGCCCAACACCACCAGGAACAGGAGTGATGAAATTTGACTTTTTAGAAACCGACTCAAAATGAACATCCCCAGCTAGGCGGAAACCATTTTTCTTAGTCTTGTCTTCAATTCTTGTAATACCAACATCAATAACTGTAACGCCATCTTTTACCATGTCAGCCGTTAAAAATTCTGGGATTCCTAACGCAGCAACAATAATGTCTGCTTGCAAGGTAATTTCTTTTAAGTTTTTTGTTCTACTATGAGTAATCGTAACAGTTGCATTACCAGCGGCTCTTTTTTGAGACATCAATATGCTCATCGGACTTCCAACAATATGACTTCTTCCAATTACTACTACATGTTTTCCACTAGTTTCTACTTTGTATCGTTCTAATAATTCTAAAATCCCGAATGGAGTAGCAGGTAAAAAAGTGGGAAGATTTAATGCCATTTTTCCAACATTTGTTGGATGAAACCCATCTACATCTTTATCAGGATTTACAGCCATTAGCACTTTTTGTTCATCTATATGTTTTGGTAATGGTAATTGAACAATAAATCCGTCAATTTCTGGATTAGTATTTAGTTTTTCAATTTCATTTAACAATCCATCTTCAGAGATATCTAAAGGTAAAGTAACTAAAGTCGATTCAAAACCAGCTTTTGCACATGCTTTAACTTTTGCATTTACATAGGTTAAACTTGCACCGTTATCACCAACTAAAATAGCTGCTAAATGAGGAGCTCTAATTCCAGATTTGGTTAATTCTTGTACTTCAATTGCTATTTCTTCTTTAATTTTGTTTGATGTTGCTTTACCGTCTAGTAGTATCATGTTTCTTTAAAATGTAGATTTTAATTGTTGTGTTAAATTTATGAAATTGTTTTAGTACTGAATAATGTTTTGCTAACGATTTTTGTTCTTCTTCTGTTAAATTATAAACGGATGCGTAAAACACATATGTATTACTCCCATTAAATTTTGAAAAGGATCTTTTATCTTCTTTAAAATCGATATAATCTAAAATATTGTAATTCGGAAAAAAACTAGCAACTTCTTCAATATTGATGTCCTTTTCATTTAAATAATCAATGGCGTCTAATCTTAAGGAGTGGTAAGGTAAATGCCCTAAAGTTGCATTCCAACCTTGAGAAATATTTTTAGGATACACCCATAAATTTCCGGTTAATAACCCCATACACAATACCACATAAATAAGCCTTTTTTTTGTGTAGAATTCTTGAAGAATCATAAATGCTAAAAGAATTAACGCGATATACGAAACAATAAAATAACGATGTCCAAATGCATTGGTAGCTATTAAAACTGTAACCACAATAAAAAACACCGATGTGATTGCTAATAAGATCAGTTTTTTGTTTTTTTCTGATTGGGTGATTTTATTTCTAAAAAGTAAAAAGCTTATCAATAAAAATAAAAAAATAAATATTCGCCCAAAATCTAAATACCTCCAAATTAAAACAATACAATTTCTAATAAAAAACTCAAAATCTGCAAAATGCCAATAACCAGCCCAAGGTGAGTCTGGATGTGTTTGTAACCAGCCTTTTGTAGTCAATCTCCAAACAACAAAAAGAACTCCAGGTAAACTAGCTATAACATAGGAAGTAAAAAATTTTATGTTTAACACTGATTTGATTTTCTTCTTTTCAAACAAAAGATGATTGCAAATTTCAAATAGAAAAATTCCTCCAAAAAGCATCATACTTCTAAAAGAAACAATACTTAAAAAGAGTAACCCAATAAATTTCTGAACTTTTGACTCGAAGAGAATTCCGTTTAAAGCAAGGAAAAAGAAAAAAAGAATGATAATTTCTGGATTAACCAATACAAAAGCTGTAGAAATTGTTGGGTCAATAATAATCAACAAAAAAGCGAAAAATTGCAATCGAATATCAGCAATAAAATAACCGATAAATCGATGTAGTTGATAAAAAAATCCAATGATAAAAGGAAGTATTACCAAATGACTCACCCATAAATGATGTCCTAATATTTTCCAGCTTGCTGCTAATAGAAAACCTAAAAAAGGCGGATGTCCGGGATCAAAAGAATCTGGCATTGTCCAATTGAAAATGGAATTTTCATACAACTGGTTCCCCATTTTAGAGGCAAACAAAACATTGTCCCAAAACATGCCGTTTTGGTTAGAAACTAAAAAAATAAGAAATCCAAGTATACAAAAAGAAACAAAGCGAATCTTCTTTGTGCCAAATACAATTGGAATTATTTTTTTAAGCATGTACTAAAATAGTATTAAAATTAAAAAGGCTACTGATTCAGTAGCCTTTTTTAATTATTTCATTCCTTGCATCATTTGCATCATTTTTCTTCCGCCCCCTCCTTGCATCATCTTCATCATTTTACTCATTTGTGTAAACTGTTTCATTAATTGATTGACATCTTGAACTGTAGTTCCAGATCCTTTTGCAATTCTCTTTTTTCTACTCGAATTGATAGAGCTTGGTGTGCTTCTTTCTAACGGAGTCATAGAGTGTATAATGGCTTCAATTCCTTTAAAAGCATCATCATCAATATCTACATCTTTCATCGCTTTTCCAGCGCCTGGAATCATACCCACCAAATCTTTCATGTTTCCCATCTTCTTGATTTGTTGAATCTGAGTTAAAAAATCATCAAAACCAAATTGGTTTTTTGCTATTTTCTTCTGTAATTTTCGAGCTTCTTTTTCATCAAATTGCTCTTGAGCACGTTCTACAAGCGAAACTACATCTCCCATCCCTAAGATACGATCTGCCATACGATCTGGATGAAAAACATCAATTGCTTCCATTTTTTCTCCAGTACCAATAAACTTTATAGGTTTGTCTACAACTGATTTTATAGTTAAAGCTGCTCCACCACGAGTATCACCGTCTAATTTAGTTAGAATAACTCCATCAAAATTCAACACATCATTAAAAGCCTTGGCTGTGTTTACAGCATCTTGCCCTGTCATAGAATCTACAACAAATAAGGTTTCTTGCGGATTTACAGCTTTATGAATGTTTGATATTTCAGACATCATTTCTTTATCAATAGCTAAACGACCAGCGGTATCAATGATTACTACATTTTTTCCAGTGGCTTTTGCGTGTTTAATGGCGTTTTGAGAAATTTCAACCGGATTGTTGTTGCCAACTTCTGCATAGACTTCTACACCAATTTGTTCACCAACAACTTGCAATTGATTTATCGCTGCAGGTCTGTAGACATCACAACCAACTAATAATACTTGTTTTGTTTTTTTAGTTTTTAAGAAGTTTGCCAACTTTCCAGAAAAAGTAGTTTTACCAGATCCTTGTAGACCAGACATTAAAATTACCGTTGGAGAACCACCAAGATTTAATCCTACAGTTTCTCCACCCATTAATTCGGTTAGTTCATCTTTAACCAATTTTACCATTAATTGTCCAGGATTTAATGTAGTTAATACATTCTGCCCTATGGCTTTGGTTTGAACTCTTTTTGTAAAATCTTTGGCTATTTTAAAGTTAACATCGGCATCTAATAGCGCTCTACGAACTTCTTTTAGTGTTTCTGCAACGTTAACTTCTGTAATACTACCGTGACCTTTTAATGTGTGTAAGGCTTTATCTAATTTATCGCTTAAATTATTAAACATGTGCTTTGTATTCTTTTTTTGGAAGCACAAATATAAGAAAATAGCACGATTTTTTGAATGAAAATACGCTGTTATTTAGATTTAGATAATAGACTTGAAAAGAAATTTATCAAATGAAAAAATGTGGCTAAAAGAAAGATTAGAAACGAAATGAAAAGAATAAAGTTTGAGTTGTCTAAAACGATTCCTTTATTTGTTTGATTTACAGCATGCAACCAATTCCAATTGTTTCTTGCAATCAATAGAATCAATGAAAGAACTTGTAAAACTATATGAATCAACGTTAAACTTTTTTTTGGAGTTTTGTTTGCCCAATGAAGTGAGAAATAATTAAACCCAATCAAACAGAAAAAGAAAGCAGATAGATAATAAACGTATTTTAATTGAGCGACAATAGAAGAACCATAATAATTAATTGAAACTTCTTCATTTTTAAAAAAGAAGGACAATAGTATTGATATAAGAATCAACCCAAAAAAGAAAAGATGTGGTTTTTTAATAATTTTTCTCATTTAATAATTGTCTTTACGTTTGTTAGTCAACTGAAATAATTTTTTGTTTGGGGTTTTTATTTTAAAATAGAAATATACAAATAAAAGGAATTACTATGAAAACTTGGTTTTCTATAAAAATAGTAGTTGATTTGTTTCATACTCATTCAAAAAATGCCATTTCAAATTAAACATGTTTTTAATACAGAAAAAAATCTCAATTATGTTGAGCTGTATAATGATTTTTCTTCTGCGAAAATAATTTTAAATCAAGGTGCAAGTTTACAAGAATTAACTTTAAATGCAACTTCTGTAATCAAAGAGTTGCCTTCAATTCCCAATAAAAAAAGCTTTGCATCCTCTGTGCTATTTCCTTTTGCCAATAGAATTCAAAATGGAAAATACACTTTTAATAAAGTGTCTTATCAGCTAGAAATAAATCAATTAAAAGAAAACAATGCATTGCATGGTTTTGTGCTTGATAAAGAGTTTCAACTTGTAAAACAACAAACAACAAACAGCAATGATTCAGTTATGTTAGAATACAATGAAACTGAAATAACCAAAGGATTTCCGTTTACCTATACAATACAAGTCGAGTATACATTAACAAAACACTCATTAGAATTAAAAGTTCGTGTAGAAAACACTTCAGAAAACGAATTCCCTTTTACTCTGGGTTGGCACCCCTATTTTTATTCGGCAGATTTGAATAAAAGTATTTTAAAATTTAAAAGTTCAAAACAAGTAGTTTTTGATGAAACAATGATTCCAATAGGGACTTGTGAAATAACCAATTCCCAGAATTTTGAATTGAAAAATAAAAAACTAGATGATTGTTTTTACTTAGATACTAATCTTGTAGAGTTTGTAACTCCAGCGTATTGTTTACAACTTACATCATCTGAAAAGGAGAATTTTTTACAAATTTATACACCTAAAGTAAAAAACACCATTGCTATTGAGCCCACAACAGGAATTTCTAATAGTTTTAATACAGAAATAGGATTAAAAAAACTTTTACCTAAAGAAATTTATCAAGTAACTTGGAAATTAAATCTTAAAGATCTTTTTATTTAAAATTAGATTTCAAAAATATGACTTAATTATTTTTCTTTGGGACGAACTGTAATGCAGCTCCGTTAATACAATGTCTCAAGCCTGTAGTTTCTTTGGGTCCGTCTTCAAAAGAATGCCCTAAATGACCTCCGCAAACGGCACATTTTAATTCTGTTCTAGCATATCCAATTTCATAATCAACATCAAGTTCCACATTTTTTGTAATTGCTCTGTCAAAACTTGGCCAACCAGAACCAGAATCGTATTTGTATTTAGATTCATAAAGAGGTGTTTTACAAGCTGCACAAACATAGATGCCTGTTGATTTATTGTTGTTGTAAGGATGTGAAAAAGGTTTTTCTGTTCCAGATTCCCTTAATACGTTATATTGAGCCGGAGATAAGATGTTTCTCCATTCTGTGTCTGTTTTGGTTATTTTATAAGGCTGTTTTTGTGCTTTTTTTTCTTGAGCATTGGTAGAACAATTCATAAAAGTAATAATGATTATTAAAGAGAATAGTTTATTCATTTTTTATAGTATTTAAGCTGTATGTCGATGTTTGTAAAATCATCTTACAAGAAAATCATTTTATTTTAAATAGAATATGTAATTTTAACATTCGTTTAAAAGGATATTAATAATGAATAGATGTATGAAAAAAATAACGATTTTAATTTTTGTGTCAATATTTTTGGCAGAATGTAGTACCGTTCCAATTACAGGAAGAAAACGATTAGATTTGGTAAGCGACGCACAAGTTTTACCTGCAAGTTTTGCACAGTACAAAGGGTTTTTAGAAAAGAACAATACCTCTAAAGATGTAGAAAAGACAAATCAAATTAAAAGAGTTGGTAAAAAAATATCGATTGCTGTAGATAAATTTATGCGTGCAAATAATATGAGCAATGAAGCAGATGCTTATAAATGGGAATTTAATTTGATAGAGGACAAAACGGTAAACGCTTGGTGTATGCCAGGTGGAAAAGTGGTTTTTTATACAGGTATTCTACCAATTTGTGACAATGAAGATGGTGTTGCTGCTGTGATGGGGCATGAAGTTGCTCATGCGTTTGCAAGACACGGACAAGAACGAATGTCACAGGCAATGGCACAACAAAGGTTGTCTCTTGCAGTTGCCTATGGCACAAAAGATGATAAAAATTCTGAAATTTGGAATTTGGTGTATGGTATCGGATCTCAAGTTGGTATGCTAGCTTACAGTAGAACCCACGAATCTGAAGCAGATAAATTAGGATTGATATTTATGATCATGGCTGGTTATAATGGAGAAGAAGCTGCGCAAGTTTGGGTTAGAATGAGTAAAAGATCCGGAAAATCTTCTCAACCAGAATTTTTAAGTACGCACCCATCAAATGAATCTAGAATAAATACATTAAAGGCCTTTTTACCTGAAGCAACAGCTCTGGCCAAAAAATTTAATGCAACCCCAATTGCAAAATAAAAAGTTTATCTTGTGTTCTCAAACTAACTAAATTTTACTTTCATGCTTAAAATAGGAGATAAGAAACTGATCAATGGCTGGGCTTTTTACGATTGGGCTAACTCAGTGTATTCATTAGTAATTAGTACTGCGGTTTTTCCGCTGTATTATACAGCAATAACAAAAGGGAAAACCGTTCGGTTTCTAGGAACAGATTGGGATCACCCAGATACCTTGTATAGTTATGCCTTGTCATTTTCTTTTTTAATTGTAGCATTTATGTCTCCAATCTTATCGGGTATTGCAGATTATACAGGAAGTAAGAAAAAGTTTATGAAATTTTTCTGTGCTTTAGGATCTGTTTCTGTAATGAGTTTGTATTTTTTTGACAGTGTAGATACTGTTTGGATTGGAATTGTTTTTACCATTTTTGCAAGTATTGGTTTTTGGTCTAGTATCGTTTTTTACAATGCCTATTTACCTGAAGTTGCAAAACCAGAGCAACAAGATAGAGCAAGTGCAAAGGGTTTTATATATGGATATACAGGTTCGGTCATTCTTTTGATTATCAATTTAGTAATGATACAAATGCCAGAAACATTCGGAATCACTTCTGGAATGGCTTCACGTATTTCTTTTGTAATGGTTGGTTTATGGTGGATTGGTTTTGCGCAAATCACATTTAGAAGATTGCCAGAAGATATTTATGATAGAAAACCAGAAAAAGATTATATCTGGAAAGGTTTTAAAGAATTGAAAAAAGTTTGGAATGAATTGCGAAATTATTCAAATTTAAAGCGATTTTTAATTTCATTCTTTTTGTTAAGTATTGGTGTGCAAACCATTATTTTAATGGCTGCTATTTTTGGCTCTAGTGAATTAGAATTACCTGCTATGAATTTAATTGTCACTATTTTATTGGTGCAAATTGTTGCCATTGCTGGTGCAGCAATATTTTCTAGAATCTCAGAAAAATACGGAAATATCAAAGCAATTAAAATCACCATATTAACATGGATGTTGGTTTGTTTTTCTGCATTTATGTTAGATAAAAGCCAAGAAAATGTCGCGCTGTATTTTTATAGCCTAGGTGGCTTGTTAGGGTTAGTTCAAGGAGCTATACAATCGTTAACACGATCTACCTATTCTAAGTTGTTGCCAGTAACACAAGACCATGCAACATATTTTAGTTTTTACGATGTAACCGAAAAAATAGCTATTGTATTAGGGACTTTTGTTTACGGTTTGTTGTATTCTGTTACAGACTCCATGCAATGGAGTGTATTGTGTTTAGCGATTTTCTTTTTAGCCTCTTTTATTGTGTTAAGTACCATAAAGAAAACAAAATACGTTCAGTAATTATTTTTTAATTCCGTTGTATTTTTTTACAATTTCTAAAACCTTGTCTTTAGGTAAAGCTTCAATTTTGTGATTGTCTCGACCTATAGTTGTTTCTGCTGCAAAAAGTGAATTTAAAATGGCTTCTTCCGTTGCTTCTATGGTTGCTAAAAATAAAGGAGACATTACCCCATTTCGCAATTCTTTTTTGTCTAATAGTTTAGAGTTGCTTTTGTATGGAATTCTATTTTCTTTAGCAGTTGAAACAGCAATTACATAATCGCCACTTCCATTTGATGCTATTCCACCTGTTTTGGCCAAGCCCATAATTGCACGTTTTGCTAAGCGTTCTAAATTTCTAGAACTTAAAGGAGCATCCGTCATGACAACAATCATACAAGAGCCATCAACATCATAGGTGTAACTTCTAGGGTAATTGTCCAATTCTTTTGCAACAGGAACTCCATTTAATTCAAAAACACCTCCAAAATTTGTCTGCACTAAAACACCAACGGTATATCCTCCATGGTTTTTAGGAAGTACTCTAGACGATGTTCCAATTCCGCCTTTATAACCAAAACATATGGTGCCTGTTCCTGCGCCAACATTTCCTTCTGATACGATTCCGGTTTTTGCTTTGTTAATTGCATCTAAGACATGTTTTTCTTTTACGTGTCTTTCTCTAATATCGTTTAAATAACCATCATTTGTTTCTCCGACAACTGGATTTACAGAGCCAATATTTTTGTTTTCTGGTTGATTAATTGTATAGGTAATTAAAGCATTTGAAGCTGCAGGAACACTTAACGTATTTGTAAGAATAATTGGAGTTTCTATGTTTCCTAGTTCTTTAACTTGACTGTAACCAGCTAATTTTCCGAAACCATTCCCTAGATAAATTGCAGCAGGTACTTTATATTGAAAAAGGTTTTCTGAATGCGGAAGTATTGCGGTAACTCCAGTTCTGATGTTTTTACCATCAACAAGCGTTGTATGTCCAACTTTTACACCAAAAACATCAGTGATTGCATTGTTTTTCCCCGGTTTTAAGACACCTACTTCTATACCATAATCTCGAACTCTTTTTTGTTGAGAATAGGTGCTATTTACAATAAATACTAAAATGATAATACATGCTTTTTTTAAAAGTTTCATTTGGAAGTTTGATTACATATTGATGCTAATATTGCTAAGGTATGAAATTTAAGCTTTATGAGTTTATAAAAAAGAGGCTTTGCAAATTGCAAAGCCTCTTTCAAATTATTCTTTTTTAAAGAGTTTAAATTTTAAAACTCACTCCCAAAACAATATTTCTTCCTGCATTCAATATTCCATCCGATTTTAATCGAGATAAATGATGAATGTATTTGGTGTCAAATAAATTATTTATAGAAAAAGTAGTGTTGAATTTTAAAGAATTTAATTCAATGTCTCCACCAAAACCTAAAGAAACCAAATGATAACCATCAGAAGCGGTTTCAAATATGCCAACGTTTTTTTGCGATAGTGTAGATGTAACTGCTAAATTAGTATATCCATTTTTTATCCAATCGTTTATTTTAAACTCTGTTCTCAATGTGTTTTTAAATGTGTTTGCTGGTATTAAAGGTAGATAATCACCATTTTGTTGTTTACCAACAACCATTTCAAAACTGCTTTCTAAATGCAGCCAATCTATAGGGTGCGGATGTAAATGAAATCCAAATTCTCCTCCATACAATTTTGCATTGTGCTGTGTGTATTTAAAAACAGGTGCACCGTCTTCAATTGCTCCAGTTGGAGCTAAAAATATATAATCGTTTAGCTGATTGTAAAAACCATTACCAAAAAACTCTATATGATCTGTTTTGTATTCTAATGATACATCTAATTGAATGTTCTTTTCAGTGTCTAAGTCTGCATTTCCAACCTCAAAACGATTTGTACCGTGATGAACTCCGTTTGAAGTTAATTCTGCCAAATTAGGTGCTCTAAATCCACTAGCGGTGTTAATTCTAGTTGTAATTTTATCAAACAACGTAAATTTATACCCTAAAGAAGCGGTAAAGCTTGTGTAGTTTTTATCTAAAGGATTAAAAACATGTGTATCGGCACCATGAACTACAATATGCTTTTCGGTTTGTAGCTGTCTAGTGTCAAAACGAATTCCAGCTTGTAAAGAAGAACTTTTAAATTGTTTGTGAATGGTATAAAATAAACCGAGGTCATTCACTTTTGCATTCGGAATTAACAATTCTTCTCCAAAATTTTTATTCTGTTGAAACATTCCTTGTAAGCCTAAAATACTTTCAATACCATTTTTAAAGGTGGGTAAATTGTATTTTACATTGTAATTAAATGTTCTCAATTTTAAGGCCATAGCGGCTTCTTCATCTTCGTTATGCGCTTCTCCAACAGGGTGCTCTTCAAATTCTTTTCTATCATTTATTATGTATCCTAAATCGATATCTAATTTTGAATTTCCAAAAAAGAAATGATTGTGTAAGCTAAAAATCTGATTGTCTACTTTTTGATAAGGTTCTATAGGAGTGTAATCTGTAGATTGGATTCCAATTCCTTCTGTAATACCTAAAAACGATCTGTTTAAATTATATCTGAATTCGTTTGAATAGCTTTCTGAATTATACCCTAAACCAATTTTAAAATCTCTTTCTTTAAACCTTGTATTGCTTACACGATTGCTATTAGGCGTTTTGTAATCTGAATGAAAATTTTCACTAATACGTCCCAGTAACTTCCATTTTTCTGAAGAAGTTTTAAATCCAACCGAGGTATTGCTCCCTAATGTGTTGCTGTAGAATTGCTTATTAAAATAACCATTTGTTGTGTTTTCTGGAGCAAATCTTTCAGGATTTAAATACAGAACACCACCTAGAGCATCTGAACCATAGAGAAGAGAAGCGGGGCCTTTTATAACTTCTATGCTTTCAACTCCAGCATCGTTTAGGCCAAGCCCATGTTCGTCTCCAAATTGTTGATTTTCTAAACGTACACCTTGTGCATACACTAAGACTCTATTTCCACTTAAACCTCTTATTACAGGTTTTCCTATAGAAGTTCCTGTAGAAATTTGTGAAACACCAGCAATTTTTTCTAAGCCAGACATTAATGTTGGTGAGCCAGTTCTTTTAATTGCTAATGCAGTTAGCCGTTCTACCTTCATTACATTTTCTGATTGTAATTTATTAAAAGGAGTAGAAATGATAACTTCATCTATAGTAAATACAGCTTCTAATAAAGTTATATCTAAATTTCTGTTTTTAGAGTTAAAATCTAAAGTTTTTGTTTGTGTTTCAAAACCAATGAATGAAAAAGAAATTTTCACTTTTCCATTCGGTAAATTTTTTAGTGAATACTTTCCGTTTTCATCGGTAATAGTTCCCTTATGAAACTCTGTGGTGTAAATTTCAACTCCCATTAAAGGGTTTTTATTTGCGTCTGTTACAGTTCCGGTGATGTTATTTTGTGCTGTAGCAGAAATACAGCTTATAAAAAGCAAAGCTTTTAATACTATTTTCATGTGATATTATTTATTGTTATACTAAATTTTTTTGTCAATTTAATATTGACATTATTTGCTAAACAATAAAAGAAGGTGGGCCTCGAGAGGTTTTTTTGGAAACAACTTCAACTACTTTTTCTTGTGAGGTTGTTGTAAATACAGTTGTATAAAATTGTTGTGGTACTACATCGTAATTAGATGGAAAATCTATGCTAAATGTTTGTAGTTGTCTATGTAAAAAAGAACAATCTAAATCTTTCTGGTGTATGTGTTTTACTTCTTTAGAAAAACAAATAGTGTGTTTATGATTTTCTAAGGTATGCGCTAATTGTATTATTGAAGGCGTCAATAACAAGAATACACTGAAAAGGATGATATGTTTCTTAAAATTTTCGATAATTGGTTAGTCTCTTTTTTTTCTAATTCTCATGTTTAACGCTTCTACACCTAATGAAAAAGCGATGGCAAAATACAAATATCCTTTTGGAACAGTTCCTATATTATTGTTAAAAATTATGGTGTTTGCTAAGTGAGCTCCTTCAGTTATCAGCATAAACCCAATCAATATTAAAAATGACAAAGCAAGCATTTGTATTGTGGGGTGCGTATTTACAAATCGCCCAACTGGATTTGCAAACAACATCATAATAATCATAGAAACGACTACCGCTGTAATCATTATAATTAAAGCCCCCTCAGTTCCGTTTGTCATTCCAACTGCTGTTAAGACCGAATCAAATGAGAAAACGATATCAATTAATACAATTTGAATGATGACTTTTGATAGGGTAGAAGCCATTTTTTTGGGAGTATTTTCTTTTACTGAACCTTCTACTTTATTATGAATTTCACTAGTGCTTTTATAGAGTAAGAAGATTCCTCCGAGGATTAATATAATACTTTGTCCAGTAATATCGGTACTTAACCAGGAGTTATGAATGCTTAAAAAAGGATCTTTCATTGCAATTAAATATGAAACACCAAGTAGCAACAGGATTCTAAAAACCATTGCTAAAAGCAGTCCAATATTTGTTCCTTTTCTTTGTTGTTCTTTTGGTAATTTATTGGTGGCTATAGAAATGAAAACAATATTATCTATTCCTAAAACAATTTCTAAAAAAGTAAGCGTTAATAAGGCAATCCAAGTATCTATATCGGCAAATATCTCCATCAATCTTTAACTTTATAAACGGTACCTGTTTGTTTGTATTTAGAAAAACCAATTTTTGCAGTAAAACTGTATGAGCTGTCTGTAACCTTATTTATGTTGACAAAAATTTTGTCTTTGTCTAAGCTTGTTTTCGGGCTTTTCATTCGTAAGATGTATGAAAAGTTGTTTTTCCATTCAATAAACAATGTATCGATATGTTTTTCTGTGCGTTGGTAAGAACTACTATCTGTAGATATTTCAACAGTTTTTGTGTATTCTTCTATCTGCAAACTATCAATTCTTGTAATAATGGTTTTACTATATCCTTTTCCTGCTGGTATTTCGAAAACGCCAGTTTTATATTGATTGTTATTGTCAATGATAATAGGCTCTTTACAAGAAAAAACTACTGTTAAAACAAAAAGTGTAATGATGATTTTTTTCATTAGATTCCTGTAAAATTTGCGGGTGTTATAACTTTTAGTTCATTTTTAATACTTTCTGAAACCTCTAGAGTGTCAATAAAGTTAGCAATAGATTGTTGCGTAATTTTCTCATTTGTTCTTGTGAGTCCTTTTAAGGCTTCATAAGGGTTTGGATACCCTTCTCTTCTAAGAATTGTTTGAATTGCCTCGGCAACTACGGCCCAATTATTTTCTAAATCTTGCTCGAATTTTTCTTTATTCAATAAGAGTTTATTTAGTCCTTTTAAAGTAGAGGCAAAACCTATTAATGTGTGTCCAAACGGAACACCAACATTTCTTAAAACAGTACTGTCAGTTAAATCTCTTTGTAATCTTGAGATTGGTAATTTAGCAGCTAAATGTTCGAACAACGCATTGGCAATTCCTAAATTTCCTTCTGAGTTTTCAAAATCAATCGGATTTACTTTGTGTGGCATTGCAGATGAACCAATTTCTCCAGCTTTAATTTTTTGTTTGAAATAATCCATCGCAACATACGTCCAAATATCTTTGTCTAAATCTAAGACAATGGTGTTGATTCTTTTTAAGCAATCAAACAAAGAAGCCATATAATCATAGTGCTCAATTTGTGTCGTTGGAAACGAATGATGTAACCCTAGTTTTTCTTCTACAAAACGAGTTCCAAATGCTTTCCAATCAATCGTTGGGTAGGCAACATGGTGTGCGTTGTAATTTCCTGTTGCTCCTCCAAATTTTGCTGCGTTTGGTATGGTTGATAAGGTTTTAAATTGTTCGTTTAAGCGAACAGCAAACACATTTATTTCTTTTCCAAGACGTGTTGGAGATGCTGGTTGCCCGTGTGTTCTAGCCAACATAGAAACCTCGTTCCACTCAATAGATAGTTCTTTTATTTTTTTTATAAGTTCTTGATATAAAGGAATATAAACATCTTTAACTGAATCTTTAATTGAAAGCGGAATTGCAGTGTTGTTGATGTCTTGTGAAGTCAGGCCGAAATGAATAAACTCTTTAAAATCCTGTATGCCAAGTTTGTCAAATTCTTCTTTGATAAAATACTCAACAGCTTTTACATCGTGATTGGTAACCTTTTCAATTTCCTTAATTTTTTGGGCATCTGCAGTAGAAAAATCTTCATATATTTTTCTTAACTCAGAAAATAAATCTGTATTGAAATCATTTAGTTGAGGAAGTGGAATTTCGCATAAAGCAATAAAGTATTCGATCTCTACTTTTACACGATATTTAATTAAAGATTCTTCAGAATAGTAATCAGCTAATTTTGCTACTTTATTTCTATACCTTCCATCAATTGGAGAGATTGCGTTTAATTCAGATAAGTTCATTTTCGATGTGTTGTGTTGTGCAAAAATACTGATTTAAAGAAACTTTTATAGTGTAAATTCTAGATTTTTTGATGCTTTTTTATCAATGATAAAATATGTGTTCCTCTGGCTTTACAACCTTTACTTTCTTTACTGATTTTTGTTGTAATTAAATGCTCTAATTCTGGGTGAACCCAATCTTTTTGCAAACCAAATAAATATAAGGTATGCATTGTATAAGCTCTAACAGCAATTTTTTGAGGGGTAATTAACCAATCAAATCCGGTTTCTAAAATAGCATCTATATGTTCATGTGTTAAAGTTGATTGAAATTCATTTTCCTTTTTTGAAGTATATACCTTTGCTATTTGTTCGCAAATTTTTGCACAAGGTCTAATAGCGCTATCAAAATGTAGTGAAGAGATGTTCTTTGTAAATTCATCTAAATGGGGCAAGATCCATGGTAAATTGCCATGTGTACACATCCATTCTAGAATCCAAGCAGCTTTTATAGATATTTTATCATCAACTAAAAAAGTTAATTCAACCAAATAGTTAAACAATTCTTTATGATTGTACACAATATTTGCTACCCTATCTCTGTTTTCTCTTTTAGCGTTTTCAATAGATTTTAACGCAGAAATCAAAAATTCTTTATCCATAATATGCTTAGTTACGTATCTTTGAATGGTAATACTTTAATGATGATAAATATAAAAAGACTATTTTTTGTTTGTACTCTTTTTACGCTTTTTTTAAGCGGAAATGTTGTCGTTGCTCAGAGCTATAATCAGTTTAACGAAAACAAAAAGCGAACAGGACCTTGGAAAAAATACTACCCTAATAACAGAATTAAATATACAGGTCAGTTTGAAAACGGAAAAGAAGTTGGTACTTTTAAGTTTTACAATATTCGTTATTCTGCTCATCCAGAAGCCATAAAAATATTTAAAAAAGATTCTGATTCTGTTGCTATTACCTATTTATATCAAAACGGAAAAACAAGGGTGATAGGAACGCATATAGGCAAAAAAAGAGTTGGAAAATGGACCTATTACTTTAATAAGGGAACTGTTTTTTCTGAAGAATTTTATGATGACGGAAAATTAGAAGGTACAGTAACTATCTATTTTAAAAGTAATGGAAAGAAAGCAGAAGAATCTGAATACAAAAAGGGTAAACTACACGGTATTTCAAAAAAATATTCAGATAAAGAAATCTTGATTGAAGAAGCAACTTTTGAAAATGGTTTAGAAAATGGACTGGCAAAATACTATGAATTAAACGGGAAACTAAAAGAAAAGGGCGTTTATAAAAACGGGAAACGTATCGGGAAATGGGAGTTTTATATAGATGGAAAAATGGTAAGTGATAAAAAAAGAAAAGAAACCCTGAAGAATTCCGTAAAACAAAAAAACTAAATAGCTTTTCATTATCAATACATCAGTTAATTCAATAGGTTTATCTCCCAATTGATTTGTATCTTTGCAGTCAATTTTAGTAAAAATGAAACGTGTAATTGTTGGTCTTTCTGGTGGAGTAGATAGTAGTGTAGCCGCTTATTTGTTAAAAGAACAAGGGTATGAAGTAATCGGTTTGTTTATGAAAAACTGGCACGATGATTCTGTAACCATTTCTAATGAATGTCCTTGGTTAGAAGATAGTAACGATGCTATGATTGTTGCTGATAAATTAGGAATCCCTTTTCAAGTTGTTGATTTAAGTGAGCAATACAAAGAGCGTATTGTAGATTATATGTTTGATGAATATGAAAAAGGTAGGACTCCTAATCCAGATGTGTTGTGTAATCGTGAAATAAAGTTTGATGTCTTTATGGATATTGCATTAAATCTAGGAGCAGATTATGTAGCAACCGGACATTATTGTAGAAAAGGAGAAGAAACAATTAACGAAAATCCTGTATATAAATTATTGGCAGGGAAAGATGTCAATAAAGATCAATCGTATTTTTTATGTCAATTGTCACAAAAACAACTTTCTAAAGCGTTATTTCCTATTGGTGAACTCACCAAACCAGAAGTTAGAGAAATTGCTAAAAAAGCTGATTTAATAACTGCAGAAAAGAAAGATTCTCAGGGCTTGTGTTTTATTGGTAAGGTGCGTTTGCCAGAATTTTTGCAACAAAAATTACAACCAAAAGAAGGTGTGATTGTTACCATTCCAGCTGATTCAGAAATTTATAAGAGAACCATTCCGACTTTTCCAAAAAAAGAAGAAGAATTAGCCTTTTTCGCAACAAAATTTAACTATTCTCAAGAAGACGGAAAAGTTGTAGGGAAGCATCAAGGAGCACATTATTTTACCAAAGGACAGCGAAAAGGATTGAACGTTGGTGGTACCAAAGAAGCCTTATACGTTATTGAAACGGATGTTGTAGAAAATGTGATTTATGCTGGAGAAGGTAAAAATCATCCCGGATTGTATAGAAATGTGTTGTTTGTGTCTAATGAAGAATTGCATTGGATTCGTGAAGATTTAACCTTAAAAACAGGTGAATCTATAGAAGTTGAAGCTAGAATTCGTTATAGACAAGCATTAGAAAAAGCAACATTATACAAAGTAGAAAATGGTTTGTATGTAGAATTTGATAACAAACAATCAGCCATTACAGAAGGACAATTTGTAGCCTGGTATCAAAATGAAGAATTGTTGGGTTCTGGAGTTATTTCGTAATTACAATTCATAATTTTTAAAAAAGTAGTATTTTCGACTTATAAATTCAAGTTGATGAAAAAACTGTTTTCCCTAATAGCATTTTTATGGTGTTTTCAATTAGTTGCTCAAGAAGATGCTTGGGTTTTTTTGAAGGACAAACCCAATGCTTCAACGTTTTTAGCTTCGCCATTAACGATGTTGTCTCAACGAGCTTTAGATCGTAGAACTAGGCAAAATATAGCTTTAGATACTAAAGATGCACCTATTGAAGCTACCTACTACAACCAAATAAAAAATGCAACAGGAATTACAGTGTTGGCAAAATCGAAATGGTTAAATGCCATTCAAGTTCAAGGAACACAAACGAATATCAACAATTTAAAAACTACTTTTACTTTTATCAATAGAATTGAATTTGCAAATAGAAGCTTAAATGCAAAAGGGGTTTCTTTAATAAAGCCGATTCAAAAAACAAAGAAAAATAAGTTTGTAGAAACCACAACAACCTTTAATTATGGCAATGCAGCAAATCAAATAGAGATGTTAAAAGGCAATTTTTTACATGAAAAAGGTTTTACAGGAACAGGAATGTATATTGCTGTAATAGACAATGGTTTTCCGAATGTAAACACATTAAATGCTTTTAAAAGAGTGAGAGATAACAATCAAATTTTAGGTGGTTACGATTTCTTAAAACGAAGCAACGATTTTTATGTAAAAGAATACAATGGATCTACATTAATTAATAGCCATGGAACCAAAGTTTTTTCTACCATAGCAGGCTATATTCACAACCAATTTGTGGGAACCGCACCAGATGCTTTTTATTATTTATTTAGAACAGAAGACCCTGTAAATGAAGCTCCTTTAGAGCAAACACTGTGGGTAGAAGCTGCAGAAAAAGCAGATAGTTTAGGTGTAGATGTGATCAACACTTCTTTGGGATACACCACTTTTGACAACTCAAATTATAATTATACCTATGCAGACATGAATGGAAAAACAACCTTTATTTCTCGTGGTGCAGAAATTGGGGTTTCTCGTGGAATGATCATTGTTGTTTCTGCTGGAAATGAAGGAAATAAAGTATGGAAATACATAAATGCTCCTGCAGATGTATCCACTGTTTTTACAGTTGGTGCGGTTAATATTACAAAGGTAATCGCTCCATTTAGCTCATATGGCCCAACATCAGAAAACAACATAAAACCAGATGTATTGGCACAAGGTGAAAGTGCAACAATTATTGATGAGGTGTTTGATATCCCTAAAACAGGAAATGGAACATCCTATTCTTCTCCAATAATGGCAGGAGTTGTGGCTTGTTTTTGGCAAGCATTTCCAAATTTAACCAATCTGCAAATTATGCAGAAAATTAGAGAATCTGCAGATAGATATAACAATCCAAATTTGCAATCTCAATATGGTTATGGAGTTCCAGATTTTCAAAAAGCTTATACCGTGTTGGCAGTTGATCAAGTAGATTTTTTAAAAGACCTTGCTGTTTTTCCGAATCCACTTACCAATTCGTTTACCCTTCAAATTGATGGACAAAAACTAGAAAACACCCAAATTCAGATTTTTAATGTGATTGGAAAAAAAGTGTTTGAAAAAAGCAACTTAATTTCGAAAACCATAGATGTTTCTGAATTAAATTCTGGAATTTACATTTTAAAAATTACGAATGGAAATCAGCAAAAAACGATTAAACTGATTAAAAAATAATGGAGAATAATATCACGCAACTTTTTAATATACAATATCCCATTATTCAAGGTGGAATGATTTGGGTTTCTGGATATAAATTGGCATCAGCCGTTTCTAATGCGGGTGGTTTGGGTTTAATTGGCGCAGGTTCTATGTATCCTGAAGTATTAAGAGAACACATTCAGAAATGTAAAAAAGCAACCGATAACCCATTTGGTGTAAATGTACCCATGTTATATCCAGATATTGAAAAAATCATGGACATCATTGTAGAAGAAGGCGTTAAAATTGTCTTTACTTCTGCAGGGAATCCAAAAACGTGGACAGCTTTTTTAAAGGAAAAAGGAATTACTGTGGTGCATGTCGTGAGCTCTGTAAAGTTTGCATTAAAAGCAGAAGTAGCCGGAGTGGATGCTGTGGTTTGTGAAGGTTTTGAAGCGGGTGGACATAATGGACGAGAAGAAACTACTACGTTTACCTTAATTCCGATGGTTAAAGAACAGGTGAAAATTCCTGTGATTGCTGCAGGCGGAATCGGTTCTGGTCGTGCCATGTTAGCAGCAATGGTTTTGGGAGCAGATGGAGTGCAAGTTGGTAGCAGATTTGCTGCAACCAAAGAATCTTCTGCACATGCCAATTTTAAACAAACCATTGTCAATGTTAAAGATGGCGATACCGAATTGACCTTAAAAGAATTAGCGCCAGTGCGCTTGGTAAAAAATAAGTTTTACGAGCAAATCCAAGAATTGTATAAGCAAAACCCGACGATTGAAGAAATTAAAGAATTGTTAGGTAGAGCAAGAGCTAAAAAAGGAATGTTTGAAGGCGATTTAGAAAATGGCGAATTAGAAATTGGGCAAGTAGCCGGAATGATTCATGATATAAAAACTGCCAAAGAAGTCATTGATGAAATGATGACCGAATTTAATGCCGTAAAAGAACAATTCTAATGGACGGAACGAAAAGAGCAAATATTAAAGTTGGAGTAGAAGTGAATGTTGTACAAAAACACCATCAACGAAGTGGAGAACTGACTGATGGTATTGTTAAGCGAATTTTAACCAACTCACCAAATCATCCACACGGAATTAAAGTGCAATTAGAATCTGGAATTGTTGGTAGAGTGAAGGTGGTTTTATAATATTTGTCATTGTGAACTTGTGAAGCAATCTTTTAATAGTTAACAGGTGTTAATAAGCGTTTCCTAAACCCATTTAATTTGTCTTTTTATATTTTACTAGCGATATTAAAGACACTAAAGCCCATACACCTTCTAACAATACAAACGGAAGGTATTCCATTAATACGGATGCTAAACACGCCATCGTAGCACCCATAAAATTCAATAAAATAAAAGCTAAATGGTTGCTTTTTAATTTGCCAAATACATGTAATATGTAGGCTAGTAGTATTTGAAAAACTCCTATAAAACCAATCCAATCAATACTATTCATGTATTTGAACTTATTAACGCTATTTTAATAAAGAAATCTTTATTTCACCGGAATCTTAATCTCATACAATTTTCGAGACTTGTTGTTCAGTTTGTTTTCACGCAACCAAGGATTGTGCAGTTTTAATTCTTTGTAGTTGGTTCCGAAACTTTTTGCAAAATTGGCAATGTTTGTAATAACCGTGTCAACTTGTACCGTTCTAGTTTTTGGGTTGGTGTATAAATCGTTTTCATCAAAGATGAAACCGTATGCTTTCGGATTTGATAAGACTTCTTTTAAAGCGATAATTCTAAACACATAACGTTCTGTTTCGTCAGGTAGCAATGCATCGTAATAACTCGTTACACCTTGAGTTTTTAATCGTTTTTCAACACCATAATTCCCTGCATTATATGCAGCAGCAGCTAGAGTCCAACTACCCAAACGTTCTTTCGATTTCTTTAAATATTCTGCAGCTACTTTTGTCGCTTTTTCAATATTGTAACGCTCATCAACATTTCTATTAATTTCCAATCCATATTCTTTACCGGTTGCTTTCATAAAATGCCACATTCCGGCAGCACCAGCAGAAGAGGTTTCATCAATCAAAGCACTTTCTGCCACTGCTAAATATTTAAAATCATCTGGCAATCCATATTTTTGTAATAATGGCTCTAGAATCGGAAAGTATTTGTTGGCTCTTTTAATCAATAACAAACCGTTAGATTGCCAATAGGTATTGACCAACAACTCTCTATCCATTCGCTCTTTGATATCAGGTTTTTCTAGCGGAACGCGTTCACCAGCTAAATTTAAATCAGACGATAATTTCAACGCTTTAATTTGGTAAGTATCACTTGTGTTTTTTTGAGGCTGAATTTTCGCAGTGCTTATCGCATTGATAAAAACAACAGTTAAAATTAAAAAACTAATAATTGATAGAAAACGTGTAGATTTTGTCATGATAAAAAATGTTTTTTATAAAAGTATAAAAACCATGACGCTTTAGCAAATTAAAGCACTACTAATAGCAGAAGTAATTTTTTTAGCTTTAGTAATGATCATAACATGGGTGCCGTTTTCAATTTCTATACAATTTGTAATGTATTTTATTGGAAAAACTTCGTCTCTTGTTCCATGAATGTGTACAATGTTTTCTAACGATTCTGATTGTTGCCAATGTAGAATGGTAACAATTGCCCAATGTAAATAGTCAGCATTTCTTACAGACATGTACTTTTTATAGGTTTGAAATTTCTTCTTTTGATAATCACCTAAAAACATATCAATATAGGTATCTATGTTCTCGATAAACTTAGCAGGAAACAATTTATATACCTTTGTTTTTTCAACTAATTTTAAACGTTTTGGGAGCTCTTGATTGTTTTTGATGCTAGAGATGATAATAACTTTTTTAACAGCTATGAGTTTACTCATTTCTTGAACCACAACTCCTCCAAATGACACTCCAATTAACACCGGGTTTTTATGCGAAATGTCATCACACATTCTTTGTGCATAGGATGCAATGCTTTCGTCTTTTGAAAGCGGAATTTTCCATTCTAAAAAATGACATTCGAACAACGTTTTATCTAACGTTAAGAACTCATATATTTTGCTATTTGCAGCCATTCCGGGAACAAAATAGATGTGTGTTTTAGTCATTTTTAAATATAGTGATAAATACTGTGTGAAATTAAATTTTATTTTGTCATTCCTGCCTACGAAGAAATCCAAACCTCTTTTATGATAGATTCCTGCTTTCGTAGGAATGACAGTTCTTTGTTGATTAAAAAGTATTTAAATTAATGCTGCTTTTTCATTTTCAAAATCAAATCGAACCAAACCATCATCATCAATTGTTGTTAAGGTAATTTGGTGAATGGTATTTACCAATGCTGGATTCCAAGGCGATTTTACTTTCACGTAATTTTCTGTAAAGCCTTTGATGTATCCTTCTTTATTTTCGCTTTCAAACAGTACTTTAGTGGTGTTTCCTAGCTGACTTTCATAAAAAGATCTACGTTTTTTTACCGATAAACCACGCAACATTTTACTGCGTTTTGCTCTTACTTTTTTAGGAACAATTCCGTCTAGATTAACTGCTTCTGTATTGGGTCTTTCAGAATAAGTAAATACGTGTAAATACGATATATCTAACTCGTTTAAATAATTGTATGTTTCTAAAAATAATTCGTCTGTTTCTCCAGGAAAACCAACAATTACATCTACACCAATACAAGCATTTGGCATGGTTTCTTTTATTTTTTGAACTCTATCTGTATAGGTTTTACGTAAATAGCGACGTTTCATTTTCTTTAATAAGACATCACTACCAGATTGTAAGGGAATATGAAAATGCGGAACAAACGTATTCGAGTTTGCCACAAAATCAATTGTTTCATCTTTTAATAAATTAGGTTCTATGGATGAAATTCGCAACCTGTGAATTCCGTCTACTTTATCTAATTCGTTGACTAGTTCTAAAAAAGTATGTTCGTGTTTTTTGTTTCCGAATTCCCCTTTACCATAATCGCCAATATTTACACCTGTCAATACAATTTCTTTGATGCCTTTTTCGGAAATTTTTTTGGCATTTTTTAAGACATTTTCTACGGTATCAGATCTTGAAATTCCACGAGCAAGCGGAATGGTACAGTAGGTACATTTATAATCGCAACCATCTTGTACTTTTAAAAATGCGCGAGTTCTATCGCCAATAGAATAGGCGCCCACATAAGAATCGGCTTCTTCAATTTCACATGAATGAACTTCGCCAATATCATTTTTAGTTAAGTCGTTGATATAACTTGTTACATTGAATTTTTCGGTAGCACCTAAGACCAAATCAACTCCATTTACATTGGCTAATTCTTCTGGTTTTAATTGCGCATAACATCCAACACCAATAACAAAAGCTTCTTCATTTTGCTTTAAAGCAGATTTTACAATCGATTTAAACCGTTTGTCTGCATTGTCGGTTACCGAACAGGTATTGATAACATATACATCTGCTTTTGTGTCAAATTCTACTCGTTCAAAGCCTTCACTCACAAAATTACGTGCAATGGTTGAGGTTTCAGAAAAATTGAGTTTACATCCTAAGGTATAAAAAGCTACTTTTTTATCAGTGTTCATTCTAAAATCACATTATTGAAAAGTGGAAATAGGTATGTATAGTTTTTCCAAAATTCAGTATGTTCGTACTACATTTAATAACTAAACTGTTTAACTAGTTTAGCGATAGCAAAAATACTAATTATATTTATGATTATAGATCATTTACAACCGCCATATTATGCTGTCATATTTTCAACACTGATGACTGATAATTTAGAGGGATATCAAGAAGCCGCTGAAAGAATGGAAGCATTAGCAAGATTGCAACCAGGTTATTTAGGTATAGAATCGTCACGTAATGAAATAGGAATTACCGTTTCTTATTGGGAAAATCTAGATGCGATTTCACAATGGAAAAACAACGTTGAACACACTGAAGTTAGAGCATTAGGAAAAGCAAAATGGTATAGAAAATACCAATTACGTATTTGTAAAGTAGAACGTGAGTATGGATTTGAAAGTTAAAACAATAATTCTTTTATTTTTTCTTTCATTTTAGCTTTTACATTAGTTGGAAAAGGTTTGTCTCCTGCAAAAATATCTACCATTAAATCGCCAAAATGTTGACCGTATTTTTTAAGTAATAATTTTCTTAATAAATTTTTGGTATAGAAATATTTTGCCAATTCTACACCAGAATGTAATTCTGGCAATAACTTGATATTCAATTTCTCAGTATATAGTTGATTCGCTTTTTCAGAGTTTAAATCACTTTCAATCAACGCTTCAGCAACATATTTTCCGCTCAAAATTGCATTAGAAATCCCTTCTGCGGTAATGGGGTCAGCAAAACCAGCAGCATCTCCAATTAAGAAAACATTATTTTTGAAAAAACCATCTGTTCTTGGGGCAACAGGAATTTGAAAACCATGTTGAGATTCAGAAATTATTGTTGTAATTCCTAATTTTTTTAAATAGGTAGCATAATATTCTTTCAAGTTAATTTTACTACGTTTTGTTGTTAATACACCTAGCGATAAGTGATTTTTTTTCGGAAAACTCCAAGCATAACCATTTGGAACCGCATCTATATCAAAACGAACTTCTTTAGATAAACGATCAAAATCTTCTTCTGGTACTTCAACTTCGTATTCTAAAGCAGGAATTAATTTACGAGTATCTACTTTCCAGCCTGCATATTTAGCAGTTGGACTTAAAACACCATCTGCAGCAATCACAAATTTTGCAGAAATTTCTGCTTGAGATGTTTGTAATATCACTTTCTCTTCTTCAAAATTTAAGCCTGTTAGTTTGTAACCTTCCAAAAGTATTACTCCTAATTCTTGTGCTTTTTTTATAATTAAATGATCAAAAGCATCCCGCATAATCATAGAAATTACAGGCTTGTCTCTTTTTGATTTAAAATGCAATTTTGAGCTAAAATAAGTGTCAACTTCGAAAAATTCTCTTTCAACTACTTCAGAAATATCAAAAGGCATGCTTTTTCTACCCCTAAACACAAACCCGCCTCCGCAAGTTTTATAACGAGGCAATGTTTCTTTTTCAATAATAACTGTAGAGATTCCTTTTTCTGCTAAATAAAATGCTGTAGATGCTCCAGAAGGTCCACTTCCAATGATGGCAACGTCAAAATGTGTCATTAAAAATCAATTTATGCGAATATAACTAATCTTACCAATTTAAATTAGCTTGAATAGGAAAGTGATCAGAAAAACTCTCATTAAAAGTTTTAAATTGATTTATATCAATATCTGTACTTGTTAAAATAAAATCAATTCGCATCGGAAAAGGATAGTTAAATGTTTTTCCAAACCCATTACCAGCTTCTATAAATGCATCTTTTTTACCGGATTTAATTTTCTGATACACCCAAGAATATGCAGTATTATTAAAATCGCCTAAAATTATTTTTTTTCCTTTCCAGTTTTGCTCATGCTCTAAAAATTGTTCTGTTTGAAAGGCTTGTTTTTTAAAGGTAGTTTGCATTCTGCTCAATAATTTTTGATTGTTTTCCTCCCCAAAATGCTCTTTATTAGTGTCTATACTTAAAGACTCTAAATGCACATTGTACACACGAATTGTGTCTTTATTTTTAAGAAGATCAACATAAATAATATTGTTTCCACTTTCTTTAAAATCTAATGATCCAGAATTAATTATTGGATATTTAGAATAAATTGCTTGCCCGAATTTGTTTTTAGATTTTGTTTTTATGTATTGGTATGGGTAGTTGAAATTAATTTCTGACGATGCATAAAACTCTTGAATAGCTAAAACATCTGGACTTTTATTATTGATAAAGTTAAATGTTTTACTTGCCAAATTTTCATCTTTATTCCATTTATAGTAGTTAAACATTCTTACGTTGTAACTCATCACTTTTAAATCTTGCTCTTGTATTTCTTTATGATCAGAAAATTTATAAAATGGAGAAGAAGTAAACCAACCAATTATCAATACTAATAATGGTAAAAACAGTTGTTTTTTTAATTTTAGAAGCCAATAAATGAAGAACAAAAAATTTACAATAAATAAAATTGGAACAAAAAGACTAATTACTGCAAGTAAAGAAAATGACTTCGGAGAAATATAAGGTAAAAGATAAGAAAGCAGTAATAATGTAGCGAATAAAGAATTCAGTAGGAATAATAAGCTGTTAAAAAAGGATTTTTTTTTCATCAATTATTTTCCTTGTTTAAATAAAAAATCTTTTTCTTCTTTCGACAACGTGTCATAACCCGATTTGCTAATTTTATCTAAAATCTGATTTATTTTTTGTTGTTTGTATGTGGTGGTCGTTTGCTTTTTTGGAGCTGTTTTTTTTGACTTATAAACCGTTTTCAAGGGGTTCTTTTTTACAACAAAAAGCTTTTTAATTTTACTCCAAATAGAAATTTCTGTGTTGCTTGCTTGATTTACATATAAGAATCCAAATAAAGCACCTCCAATATGCGCCAATCTTCCACCAGCATTTCCTGCAGGAATTTGAATTACATCCAAAGCAACCCAAATAGCTGCTAGATGCCACAATTTTACATAGCCAATTAAAGGGATTTTAAATTGATAATTTGGAATGTACGTTGCCAGTCCTATAAAGATGGCAGAAACACCCGCTGAAGCTCCAAGCAATACACTGTTTGATAGATCATTTGCAAAAGCAGGGAAGAAGTTATAACTAAGCATAAAAACCATCCCGCCAAACAACGTTCCTAATATGTAAAAAGAAACAAATTGCTTTGGCGTAAAAAATTGAACAAATAAATTACCAATAAAATACAGCGAAATTAAATTCATTAGTATATGTATAAAACCTATATGCACAAACCCGTAAGTTATAATGGTCCAAGGTTTTGTAATAAATCCTTCAAAAGTTGCTGGTAAAACAAACCAACTTGCAATCGATACGTTTGCCTGAAAAAGGTATCCTAAAGTATTGAATATAAAAATCAGTAAAAACACTCCAACATTGATAGAGATAAGTTTCTCTACAATATTGGCATATTTAAATTTTGTTTGTAAGTTTTCTAATAGATTCATTTTCTGTCATTGCGAAGCAAATTTTAATTTGCTGTGGCAATCTTAATTTTGAGATTACTTCGTCATTTTTCCTCGTAATGACGATTCATTTACTGCATTCTAAATTGATTTTTCTTCCAGTACCAAGCAATGATAAAACCTATGATTGCCCCACCTATATGTGCAAAATGCGCTACATTTCCTATTGAATATTTTGTCACTCCAAAGAATAAATCTCCCAACAACATTACAGGGATAAAATATTTTGCGGCAATCGGAACAGGGAAAAATATGAGTGCTAATTTTGCATTAGGAAATGACATTCCGAATGCCACTAAAACCCCATAAACCGCTCCAGAAGCTCCAACCGCAGGCGTATGATATAGACTATAGAACTGACTCATTTCTTTATTGGTCAAAGAAATTAAGGCATCATTATATTTTCCAGTATCTAATATGTTTTGGATATCTGCACTCGAAACTCCCATGCTTAGTAACTGCTCATAAATACCATTAAACTGATAATAATTGACCAAAGAGTAAATAATACCGGCTCCTAATCCTGCAGAAAAGTAAAAAAATAAAAATTTATTTTTCCCCCAGATTTGCTCTAAAGGCGTACCAAATGCCCACAACGCATACATGTTAAATGCAATATGCATAAAACTTCCATGCATAAACATATGTGTTACATACTGCCAGATTCCAAAATTCTCATTCTTAGGGAAATACAAAGCAAAATATTGAGCAATGTCTAGTTGCATCATTTGCGGAACCACAAAAAAGATGACATTTATAATGATAAGGTGCTTTATTGCTTCAGTAATTCTACCCATTTTTTATCTATTTTAATGACTATTAAAAATAGCATCAATTTCTTTTATTGTTAATGTTTTAAATGTTGCTTTTCCAGAAGGAGAAGTTGATGGTTCTTTACACGAAAACAAATCGTGTACTAAGTTTTCTTGTTCTTTACTATTTAATGCTGTTCCGTTTTTAATAGCCAATGATTTTGCAAAAGACTTAGCCATTACATCAAAATGACTATAACTAGATTCTGGAACTTCAATTTTCATATCGTTTAATAATTCCTCTAAAATCAATGCAATTTTACTTTCTGTGATTGAAGTCGGAATTCCTTTTACAACAACTGCTTCATCAGATATCGATTCAAATAAAAACCCTGTATTTTCTAAATCGGCTCTCATGGCTTCAATCATTTCAATATCACTTTTAGAAAATGAAATATGTACAGGAAACAATAACTGTTGACTCATAGCTTCATTAACTGTAATACTTTCTAAAAATTGTTCGTATAAGATTCTTTGATGTGCTAAATTCTGATTGATTAAAACCATACCAGATTTGATAGAACTCAATAAATATTTTTTCTGAATTTGAAATGTTTTTCCTGTTTCAGAAGCTTCTTCATGGTTAAAAAGTGTTTCCTGCTTTTCTGACTCCGTATTTTCGATGTGTATTTCAGAAGAATCCCAGCGATTACTATTTCGTTTATAAGGAAAATGAATTTCTCTTTCAGAATTATCACTTTTAAACGGATTGAAATTTGGGTCCACTGTAATTTTTGGAGAAGAAGCAGTGGTTTTTGTATTGAATTTATAAGGTGTGTCTAAAGTACTATCTCTATTGAAATCTAATACTGGTGCAACATTGTATTGTCCTAAACTATGTTTAACGGTGGCTCTTAAAATGGCATAAATATCTTTTTCATTCTCAAACTTAATTTCTGTCTTAGTTGGATGAATATTAATATCTATACTACTTGTTGGTACCTTTAAGTATAAAAAATACGATGGATGTGCACCTTTATCTAACAAACCTTCAAAGGCATTTACAACAGCATGATTTAGATACGAACTTTTTATAAAGCGATCGTTTACAAAAAAGAACTGTTCGCCTCTCTTTTTCTTTGCAAACTCTGGTTTAGCAACAAAACCTTGTACAGAAATTAAATCGGTTTGTTCATTAATTGGTACAAGTTTTTCATTCATTTTTGAACCAAAAATGGCAACAATTCTTTTTCGAAGATTGCTTTCTTTTAAATGATACACTTCATTGCCATTATGATGCAATAAAAAAGAAATTGATGGATGCGCTAAGGCTACTCGCTGAAATTCGTCAATAATATGACGAGTTTCAATAGCATCAGATTTTAAAAAATTACGTCTAGCCGGAATGTTGAAAAATAAATTCTTTACAGAAACACTAGTTCCTTTGGGTGTAGAAACCACTTCTTGAGTAGTAATTTTACTACCCTCAATTTTTATGTGTGTTCCTAGTTGTTCGTTGGTTAATTTTGTTTTTTGTTCTACATGTGCAACAGCAGCTATTGAAGCCAATGCTTCTCCACGAAACCCTTTGGTGTTGATGTTAAATAAATCTTGAGCGTCTTTAATTTTAGAAGTTGCATGGCGTTCAAAAGATAATCGTGCATCTGTCGGACTCATTCCTATGCCATCATCAATAACTTGAATTAACGTTTTACCAGCATCTTTTATTAATAAAGTTACAGAAGATGCGCCAGCATCAATGGCATTTTCTAGCAATTCTTTAACTACAGATGCAGGTCTTTGCACAACTTCTCCTGCAGCAATTTGATTGGCAACATGATCTGGTAATAATTGAATGATATCTGACATCTATTTATTGTAAAAAGATAGATAAATCAAAGTCGATAATGTATAAGAAGATAAAAGTTAAAATAACAATAATGGTTACTAATGTTTTATTGACACCTTTTCCTCTAGATTCTTTTAATTCATCCCACGCAGTAATAAATTTTGTTTTTAACCCTTTGTTTTTTCCAGTTGTTGTTCTAAATTCATCGAACTTGTGTTTTATTTCATAAGGGTTTCCTTCTCCTTGATAAAATCTAGGTTTATAATCAAATTTTTTATTTGTGCGTTTTAAAAATCCCATAATTAGTGTAATAAATTAAGATTATTGATTTTTCATATTACAAAAATCAAACCAACTTAAGCTTGTAAGTCAAATTTACAGAATAAAAAAGAAGTGGTCAAGAAATGTTAAAAAGTATCGTGTTAAAACTCTCTTAATGCAGCCATTTTTATTGCCGCAATCGCACACTCAATTCCTTTATTACCTAGTTTGCCACCAGATCTATCGATAGACTGTTGTTTGGTGTTGTCTGTAAGTACACAAAAAATTACAGGAACATCGTATTTGATATTCAAGTCAACAATTCCTTGAGTAACCCCTTCACAAACAAAATCAAAATGTTTGGTTTCACCTTGAATTACATTTCCAATCGCAATAATGGCATCTACTTTTTGTGACACTATCATTTGTTTACAACCAAAAACCAATTCAAAGCTACCAGGAACCTCCCAAGAAACAATATTTTTTTCTTCTGCGCCACAATCTATTAAAGTTTCGATTGCTCCTTTTTGAAGATTTTTTGTAATGTCAGGATTCCATTCAGAAACAACAATCCCAAATCGAAACGGTTTCGCATTTGGGATTGTAGCTTTATCGTAATAAGATAAATTAGTTGTAGCCATGAAGCTTAGTTTTTAGCAGCAAATTCTGCGCTACTGATATATTTATCTATTTCTCCAGCTTGGTAAGAAGTTGGGAACTCAGATTTTATTCTTTTAAATAAGGTTAAAGCTTGACTATAATTTTTTAAATTCATTGAAAGCTGACCGGCTTTGAACAAAAACAACGGAGTTGTATAGTTGTTTACTTTTTTTGTTGCTTTTAAATAATAATCAACAGCATCATTGAATTGGTTAATATCTGCAAAAGCATCACCAATTGCTCCTAAAGCAACAGGCCCAATACCTATATCATCAGAAGAAAACTTACTTAAGTACTCAACAGCTTTGTCGTATTTTTTCAATTTCAAATACGAAAGACCTGCGTAATAGTTTGCTAAATTCCCGGCTTCAGTTCCTCCGTAAGTATTTGCAATATCTACAAAACCATATTTTCCGTCTGCTCCGTCTAAACCTAAGTTTAGTAAAGAGTCTACACCAATAGAAACGGTGTTTGCTTCGTTAAAATGTTTTCTTGGAAAAGACAATTCGTTTGCAGCTTCTTTTTCAGTTGGCTCTATAACGTATTTATTGTACCCTAAATATCCTAAAATGATAACTGCAACAAGCACTAAACCATAAAATAATGGTTTGCTATTTTTCTCTATCCATTGCTCAGATCTCGATGCAGTTTCGTCTAAAGTGTTAAAAACTTCTGCCGTTGTACTTTGCTCTTGAGCTTGTTCTCTATTGTCTTTTGGTTTTGATCCTCTTTTCTTGTATGTTGCCATTTCGCTAAAAAATTAGTAGGCGCAAAAATAGTTTATTTAATTGGATTTTAAAAACAGATAATTCGCAAAATTTTCAATAATTTGCAATTTCTTACTTTATATAATAAGTAAACATGTATTTACAGAAAATTTCTTTAGTCAATTTTAAAAATATAACTTCACAAACATTTGATTTTCAGGAGAAAATAAATTGTTTCGTGGGCGATAACGGCATTGGTAAAACCAATATTTTAGATGCTATTTATTATTTGTCTTTCGCAAAAAGTTACTTTAATCCGATTGCTTTGCAGAATATTAGACACGGAGAGGATTTTTTTATGATAGAAGGGAATTATATTTTAGGCGAAAGAGATGAAAAAATTGTTTGCAGTTTAAAAAAAGGACAGAAAAAAATATTAAAAAGAAATGATAAAGCGTATGAAAAATTTTCTGAGCATATCGGACAAATCCCTTTGGTAATTATTTCTCCTGCGGATAGAGATTTAATTGTTGAGGGAAGTGAAACAAGAAGAAAATTTATAGATGGTGTTATTTCTCAACAAGACAAAGATTATTTACAAAGCTTAATTCAGTATAACAAAGTGGTAAGTCAGCGAAATGCCCTCTTAAAATATTTTGCTGCTAATAGAACCTTTGATGCACTGAATTTAAAAATTTATGACGAACAATTGATTTCTTACGGTACGATTATCTATAAAAAGCGCGCTGCTTTTTTAGAACGATTTGTACCGATATTTAATGAAAAATATCAAATTATTTCTGAAGATAAAGAAACGGTTAATTTGGTGTATAAAAGTCAGTTGCAAACCATGTCTTTTGAAAAATTATTGACACAAAGTTTAGAGAAAGACAAAATTTTACAATATACTACGGTTGGTATTCACAAAGACGATTTAAGTTTTGAGATTGGCGAGTACCCAATAAAGAAGTTTGGGTCTCAAGGACAGCAAAAATCGTATTTAATTGCGTTAAAGTTGGCGCAATTTCAGTTTATCAAAGAGCAATCTAATGTGGTCCCAATTTTGTTGTTAGATGATGTTTTTGATAAGTTGGATGAACACAGAGTTTCTCAAATAATTAATTTGGTAAATAAAGACGAGTTTGGACAAATTTTTATTACCGATACGCATGCAGAAAGAACAGAAGAAGTGATTAAAAAGAGTAATAAACCCTATCAAATGTTTAAGTTGTAAAAAAAAATCACAAAGTGGTAAAGTGGCAAAGTTTCAGAGAAACAACGTAAAAGAGTTGTAAAGTTGCAATGATTTTTTTATTTTACTTAAAACTTAAAACTTAAAACTTAAAACTTAAAACTTAAAACTTAAAACTTAAAACCTAAATATGGCAAAAAGAGAAAATGATGCTTTTTCGGTAAAAGATTTAATGGGATCTTTTATCAAAGAAAACAACCTTTCTAAAGGAATGCAAAAATTGAAGATAGAAGAGGTTTGGGCAAAACTTATGGGACAAGGAGTTGTTTCGTATACAGAGAAAGTGCAATTGCAAAACAAAACTCTGGTCATTTCTTTGTCATCTTCTGTTTTACGAGAAGAATTGAGTTATGGAAAAGAAAAAATTATAACAATGATGAACGAAGAGCTAGGAGAGGAGCTGATTTCTAAAATTATGTTGGTATAATTCCTGTTGTCAGTTATCAATTATCATTTGTCAATTTAAAAAACAAAAAACTCGATGCATTCGCATCGAGTTTTTATGTAGTTAAGCGTTATATTAAGAAAAATTCTTAGAACATTTCTCTTCCTGCAAAATGAAAAGCTCCTTCGATAGCAGCGTTTTCATCAGAATCAGAACCGTGTACTGCATTTTCTCCAATAGATGTTGCATATAATTTTCTGATAGTCCCTTCTGCAGCTTCAGCTGGATTTGTAGCCCCAATTAAAGCTCTAAAATCTTCAACTGCGTTGTCTTTCTCTAAGATTGCCGATACAATAGGTCCACGTGTCATAAATTCTACCAACTCTCCAAAAAATGGACGTTCGTTATGCACAGCGTAAAATGCTTCTGCATCTCTTTTTGTCATTTGAGTTAATTTCATTGCAACTATTCTAAATCCTGCTGCGTTAATTTTTTCTAAGATTGCTCCAACGTGTCCGTTTTCAACTCCGTCAGGCTTAATCATTGTAAATGTTCTATTTGTTGCCATTTCTAATTTTAAAAATTTTGTGCAAAAGTACAGTTTTATATGTTAATTACAAGTTAATTATAAGTTTGAATGTGTTCTTAGCGGAAAATAATGCCTTTTCTGCGTGTTTGCATTGTGATTCTGTTTGCTTTAAATTAGATTTTAAAATTTTAGTTGTTTTTTAATCACAATTCAGAATGTGTTTATTTTTAAAGTGTATGCTGTTTTTTAGAATTGATTTAACAGAAATCTAAGATTTATTTGTTTAGCAAATTTAGGATTATATCGTATATTCGCAGCTTATGGAGAAAGGACAATTACATAAATTACAATCGTTTTTATCAACAAAAAAAAACATTGTAATTGTACCGCATAGAAACCCTGATGGAGACGCAATGGGTTCTACTTTGGCATTGTGTCAATACTTTAATTCAAAGAATCATTTAGCAACCGTTGTAGCGCCAAATGAGTATCCAGAGTTTCTACATTGGTTGCCAGGAAGTAAAGATGTACTCTTATTTGACAAGCAGAATAAACAAGCAAAAAGAGCTATTGCTAATTCTGATATTATTTTCTTACTAGACTTTAATGCTTTGCATAGAGTTGGAGATGATATGGAAAAAACATTAGAAGCGTATGAAAACGATTTTGCTTTGATAGACCATCATCAGCAACCTGACGAGATTGCAACCTATTTATATTCTGATACCTCTATTTGTTCTACAGCGCAAATGGTTTATCATTTTTTAGACATGTTAAATGACACAGAAAGCATTACAAAAGATATTGCAACTTGTTTGTATACAGGTATTATGACGGATACAGGTTCGTTTCGATTTAGATCTACCACTGCTGAAACCCATAGAATTGTTGCACGATTAATTGAAAAAGGAGCAGAGAACGATAAAATTCATAGCAATGTGTACGATTCTAATTCGTACAATAGATTGTTGTTGCTTGGGCAGGCATTGTCTAATTTAAAAATATTTCCAGCATACAAAACAGCTTTTATCACAATTTCAGAGAAAGAAAAAAAGAAATTTCATTATAAAAAAGGGGATACAGAAGGGGTGGTTAATTATGCATTATCTTTAAATGATATTGTTTTTGCAGCTATTTTTATTGAAGATAAAGAGCAGAAAATAATCAAAATATCGTTCCGTTCTAAAGGTGATTTTTCGGTCAATCAATTTGCTAGAAGTTACTTTAATGGTGGTGGGCATGATAATGCTGCTGGAGGAAAATCTGATCTTTCTTTAGAAAAAACAGTTGCGTATTTCACATCGCTATTGCCAAATTACACAAAAGAATTACAAAACTCTTATGAAGAATAAACCATACTTATTTATAAGTTTGCTCTTGCTTTTTTCTTGTAATGAGCAAGAAGCGAGAAGACCTGTAGTTCAAAAAACAACAACTATTTTGTCTGAAACGATAGTACAAAATAAAAAGTTAGTAGCTCTAGAAAATAAGGCAATAGAAAGGTATATAGCACAAGATACTATAAAGCAATACAATGTAGCATCTTATGGTTTTTGGTATGCGTATGAAAGTAAAAAACCATCGGAAACATTAACGCCAAAGATTGGTGATGTTGTAGAAATAGCCTACAATATAACAGATTTATACGGAAACGTTTTTTATGCTAAGGACGACTTAGGAATAAAGAAATACACGATAGATAAAGAAGATTTTATACCTGCTTTACAAGAAGGAATAAAGTTGATGAAAATAGGAGAAACTATTACATTTGTCATTCCGTCTTATAGAGCCTATGGTTTGGTTGGAGACGAAAATAAAATAGGAATCAATCAAACAATAAAAAGTACAGTAACATTAATATCAATCAAACAAAATTAATTAAAAGATGAAAGTTTTTAAATTATTAGTATTTGCTTTTTTAAGCGTAACAATTGTTTCTTGTAATAACAAATACCAAACTAAAAAGTTAGATTCTAAATTAGATTCTGTAAGTTATGCCTTAGGTGTTGACATCGCTGTGAAAATAAAATCTAATTTAGGGAAAATTGATACAGATCTATTTATTCAAGGATATTTAAACGCAATAGATTCTTCAGGTTTGTTATTAAAACCTAAAGATTTAAATATCATCAATACCTACGCTAAACAAAAAAGGATTGAAGAGATTAATAGACAACAACTAAAATCGAAAGCCACAGTAGAGAAAAAATTTGCTGATGTTAAAAAAAGAGGAGAGCAGTTTTTAGCCTATAATAAAAATAGAAAAGGCATCATAACCACCAAAAGCGGATTGCAATATGAAATTTTAAAAGAAGGAAAAGGTGAAAAACCAACCTCAACTTCTACAGTTAAGGTACATTATACTGGAAAATTAATAAACGGGGCAGTATTTGAAAGTTCACGTAGCAATAATGAGCCTTCAACTTTTCAAGTAAACGGAGTAATCAGCGGTTGGACAGAAGGATTGCAATTAATGAAAGAAGGAGCACAATACCGCTTCTTTATTCCTCAAGAATTAGCGTACGGATCAACCTATAAAAGTAGTGACATTCAACCATTTACTGCTTTGGTATTTGACATTGAATTGGTAGAAATAGTAAAAACTAAATAACAATTAATACACATTATGAAATTTTTTAAATTCTTTTTTGTAGCTGCAATTTTACTTGTGGCTGCTTGTAAACCAGCAAAATACCCTGACTTAAAAGATGGGCTGTATGCAGATATCGAAACGAATAAAGGAGATATTTTGATTAAATTATATGAAGAAGATTTGCCTTTAACGGTTTCTAACTTTGTCTCTTTAGCCGAAGGAGAAAATCCAAATGTAACAGACTCATTAAAAGGAAAAAAATATTACGACGGATTAATTTTTCATAGAGTTTTAAAAGACTTTATGATTCAAAGTGGTGATCCTTTAGCAAACGGAACAGGTGGTCCAGGTTATAAGTTTGAAGATGAATTTCCAAAAGATTCTTTAGGAAATTTAAAGTATAAACATGATGCCGCTGGAGTGCTTTCTATGGCAAATGGCGGGCCAGGTTCTAATGGAAGCCAGTTTTTTATTACCCATAAAGCGACTCCTTGGTTAGACGGAATTCATTCTATTTTTGGAAATGTTGAAAAAGGACAAGATATCGTCAATGCAATTGCTCAAAAAGATACAATCAAAAAAGTATCAATCATTAGAGTTGGTAGTAAAGCAAAAGGATTTGATGCAGCAAAAGTTTTTACAATTGAAAATTCTGTGCTAGCAAAACAAAAACGAATTGAAGAAGCTAAAAAAGCAGCCGCTGCTTTTCAGAAAACACAAGGAATTGATGACGCTACAAAAACAGCTTCAGGATTGCGTATTCTAACACTTAAAAAAGGGAAAGGGAAAAAATTCTCGGCAACCATCCCTACAACAATTCATTATAATATGATGTTGGCAACAGGAAAACCAATTCAATCTACTTTTGGAGGTAAACCTTATACATTTACGTTAAGTCAACAACCTATGATTGCTGGTGTCAATGAAGCAATAGTAAATATGGTAGAGGGCGAAAAAGTACGTTTGTTTATTCCATATAACTTAGGATATGGTGAAAGAGCTTATGGGCCTTTTCCAGAGAAATCTGATTTAATTTTTGAATTGGAAATTGTAAAAGTAGGGAAGTAATCTATGTTTGATAGTATATTACAAAAAGACAAACAAATCCTTATCTACTTAAATAATTTAGGAAGCGAACAATGGGATCCGTTTTGGTTGTTTATTACAAATCAACTGAATTGGTCTCCATTGTTTTTGCTTATTATCTTTTTAATGTTTAAAAAATTTGGCTGGAAAAAAGGACTGTTTTTAGTGCTTTTTGTAAGCTTATTGGTTGCATTTTCTGATCAATTTACCAATGTTATTCGTGGTATTTTTGAACGCCTACGCCCCAATAACGATACAAGTATCAATCATTTATTAAGAACATTAATTACCCCACAGAGCTATAGTTTTACTTCTGGTCATGCAACGACTTCGATGACCTTTTCTGTGTTTGTGTATCTATTGTTGAAAGACAGCTACAAGTACATTAAATTCATATTTATATTCCCATTATTTTTTGCATATAGCAGATTGTATTTAGGAGTTCATTTTCCTATTGATATATTAACAGGTGCAACTATTGGTACAATTTTGGGCTGTTATGCCTTTAAGTTAGAAGAATTTTTAGCAAGAAAAATAGTTGCTACTTAGTTTTTTTGTTGTTGTAATACAAATACTTTGTAGCGTTATAATACCCTCTTAAAAGGCTATCCATTTGTTTGGCAACAATCGGATGGTCTTTTTTAATATCGGTCAAATCTTTTCCATTAAAATCATACAAATTAACAATATTGGAAACTGTAGTTAGTGTATAGTAATACTTGTCTTTTAGTAATCCTATAGCTGGTTCGCCATTGATCATTTTATAGATAAAAGCAAAATCTGTCGATTGTACAGAATCTAATGCATTAGAGCCTAAGGTGAAATTTGTATAGTTGATATTAGCTAAACTTGCTGCAGTTGGAACAATATCTACTATTTTTGTGAACTTTGATATGATTTTGGGTTCAGTAAATTTTGGTGCGTGGATAAAAAAAGGAACATGATACAATTCTGTGTCAAACTCAAAATCATTGGTTGATAAATAATCAGATTTGTTCATTTTTGTATTATGATCTCCAAAGAATAAAAATATGGTATTATCATAATAACCAGCTTCTTTTGCACGTCTTAAAAACACATCAACATTAAAATCTAAATAGCGAAGAGCATTGATTTGAGCTACCGATTTAAAACCGGATTTGTTCAAAGCCTCTTTGTTTATTTCGTTTTCTTTTAAAGGCCTGTAGTTTTCTTTTTCATCAGGTACGGTAAACGGCATGTGATTGGTTGCTGTCTGAATATAAGCAATAAAAGGCTTGTTTTGTTGCTGTAATTTTTGCAATTCTTTATCAGCTTCTTTAAAAAGCTCATAATCATCAATTCCCCAAACATCAGCTCTGTTTTCTTCCTGATAACTCCCTTCTTCAAAGATTATTAAATCAGTAATGTTAGATTGAAAAACACCACGAATGTTTGCCCAATTTGCACTTCCCCCTAAAAAATACAATTTTTCATACCCCTTAAACTGATCAAAAATAATACGTTGATCTATAATCATTGGATTACGTGATGCAGTTTCTACATTATCTACATCTGGCAAACCTGTAATACTTGCAAAAACACTTGCTGCTGTTCCTGTTTTATGGATATAAAAGTTAGAAAAAAGCGTACTATAGTTTAAAATACTATCCATTTTTGGAGTAGTATTAACAGGGTTTCCAAAATAACTCATTGGAGCCACACCAACAGATTCTAACATTACAATAACTACATTAGGTTTTACCTTAACTGAGTCAACCTTAATAAATTCTCTTTGAAAACTTAATGAATCTTTTGTCAATCCAAGTTGGTTTGCAACTGCAGGATAATATTTTTTTGTTTTTTCTAAATCAAAACCAGTGCTTCTAAAAGCAAAACTGTCGTAGAAATATAAAATAGGATTTAACGCAAACTGATTTACAGCCTGATTTTTAGAAAAAAATGCCTGACTCCAGCGCAACGGATAATGTGTAAAGCTGTTGTATATGCCAAATGCCAATATGAAAAAAGGAACCACAATAAAAAAGGCTTTTCTTTTTTTAGAAATTGGAGTGGTGGCAACTGCAAATTTTTTATAGATAAACGCGTTGAGTTTGTAAATTATTATTCCTAAAATAAGCAATCCAAATAAGCCTTTATACACAGGGTAACTTTCAAACAATACCTGGGTAGAAATATCTAAATTACTTAAAAAACGCAACGAAGCAGCATCTAAACGGATGTTTAAATAATCATAATAACCAAAATCTACCAAGTAAAACAAGGCGAGTACCAAATAGAAAACAGTAAAATATAGGGTACTAATTTTTTTATAAATGGTGTTTTTAAAAAAACGTTGATTGATAATAAATAATAAGATAGCCATTGGAAAAACCACCAATGTTGCTAGTTTGATATCAAATCGAATTCCCAAACCAAATGCTTGCTGAATTTCTGATGTAGAAACAGAATTTAATTGTGCAAAAAAGAAATAGAAAGCAATTCTAAAAAGAAAAGCAAATAGTGCAATAGCAAAGAGTTGTACAAAAATGTATTTTATATAATTAGGTATTCTTTGTTGCATTTTGTCTTTTAGAAAAAGCAAAGATATCAATTTTGTAAGATGAAGTAAAGAAATGTATTGTGTAAATTTTTTGTTTACTTTTTTAAAAGAGGTTAGTTATTTACTTCATTTGCTTTTAAAACACGTATAAAATTACTTCCAAGAATTTTAACAATATCTTTTTCGTTGTATCCTCTATCTACCAATGCTTTTGTAATTATTGGATAAGTAGTTACATCGTCTAATTGTTTTGGGGTCAAATTAATTCCGTCAAAGTCAGAACCAAGACCTACGTAATCTACACCAACAAGCTTAACAATGTAATCAAAATGATTCATAAGCATCGATAAAGGCGGTCTTAATGCTTGTACTTCTGTATTGTATTTTTTATACAAAGCATCCAATACATTCCAATCATCCAACCCACTTTTTTTTAGAGCATCACTTTCTTTAGCATGCTTTTTTAGAAAATCACTTTCTTTTGTGTCAAACTTAGGATCGATAAAACCTGGGTGAAAATTCACCATAATTACACCACCATTTTTGGCAATTGCTTTTATTTGATCATCTTTTAAATTTCTACGACTTGCTACAAGATTATACACGGAACTGTGTGAAGCAATTATTGGTTTGGTTGTGGTAGCAATGACATCTTTAAAAGTCTGTTCGCCAACATGACTCACATCTACCATCATTCCAAGTTCATTCATACGTTGTACAACTTGTTTTCCAAAAGCTGTTAATCCTTTTTGAACCAAATTAGGGTTTGTAGTTTCGTCTGCGGCACTTGTTGCCCAACTTGGCGCAACGTTATGCGTTAAGGTTAAATATCGCGCACCGCGCTTGTATAGTGCTTCTAGCTTCGTTAGATCATCTTCTATCATATGGCCACCTTCTACACCAAACATTGCCGCAATTTTATGATTTTTTACAGCATCCATCATTTCTTTAGAATTTGCCACTTTAACAATCTTCCCTGGGTTACGAGTTACCACAGCATCAAGGCTATCCATTTCTCTATTAGCGTAGGCATATGGATTTTTTGCTGCACCATCACAATACACAGAAAACACTTGAACGTCTAAACCACCTTTTTTCCACCTTGCAAGGTCGCTATGTGTTGTTCCAGTAAGATCTTTATCGAAAACTATTCCGTTGTCAACAGCTTTCATTAAGATATCGTTATGGGTATCTACCACAATTGCATTGGCATGAATTTCTTCATAAGTCTTAGATTTCTCTTTTTTTTCAGGTGAAGTTTTACAGGATACTAAAACAAGAAATAGTAGTATTAAAAATCTCATATTCTTTTAATTTTGGATTTGATTATCAACATAATTTTGGATAGTTCTGTTCCGTTGGCTAGAACTAATTTAGTAAATAAAACAAGAAGATGGGAGAATCTAGGATGATTTTTAAATGAGTTTAATTGTTAAGTGCTAGCTTTGTTAGATTAATTGCAGTCTGACGTGGGTTTTTACACGTACAGTTAGAAAATACTGCAACAAAAATATCTTTTTCTGGGAGGTATAATGAAAAAGTAAGAAATCCTGTAATACCCCCACTATGTGATATCGCTGAATTATTTTCTATGTCTTGTACATTCCAACCATAACCATATTGAGTATATTTTCCGTTATTTAATCTATAAGGACTATGCGCTTTCTTTAAAGAAGCTTTAGATAAAACTTTATAATTTAGCACTGCATTATTCCAAGCATACAAATCATCTACATTACTTATTAATGCTCCTGCTGCATAAGGATTTGACATGTCTAAAAAATCGGCATTTTTATAGGTTCTATTTTGTTTTTTGTAGCCTTTGGCTCTATTTTTTATAATGTTTGATGTTGATCCATAAAACGAATTATTCATTTTTAGGGGTTTAAAAAAATAGGTATCAATATATTCAGCATATTTCATTTTTGAAACAACTTCAATAATATACCCTAAAAGTACATACCCCGAATTGTTGTATTTATAGTTTTCTCCAGGAGCAAAATCCATAGGTTCGTTTTTAAAGAAATCAATTTTTTCTTTTGGAGAATACTGCATTTTTTTTAAATCAGAGGTCCATGTTTTCATTTGAGTAAAATCTTTGATCCCAGAAGTATGGGTAAGTAAATGCTCAATGGTTATTGCGTGTCCCTTCGTTGGATAATCTGGAATGTATTTTGTGATTTGATCTTGTAATGTAAGTTTGCCTTCTTCCATCAATTTAAGTATAGCAGATGCTGTAAACTGTTTGCTGATAGAACCAATTCTAATGATATTGTTTGGTGTCATTTTTACTTGCAGTTCCATATCAGCCATTCCAAAAGCTTTTCTATACAATACGTTGCCTTCTTTAACAACCAGAGCAATTCCTCCAGATCCATTTTCTTCAAAAACCTTCGTTATTAAACGATCTGCATCAACAGAGAATGTTTGAGCAACTCCTTGAAATGAAACAAGCAATGCAAGTATTAAGAATTTAAATTTGTTCATCTCTAGTCTTTTATGTTACTGTAAAGAGTTTTATCATGGGTTACTGGAAAGGTAATAAGGAAAGCTAACGTTTTTGTTTATACCCTTTTGTTACGCAACCCTTACTTATCATTCACAACAAAGGTTTTAAGCATGCCTTTTTTATCTGCATTTGGTGTTTCAGAAATTAAAAGATAGTTACCAGACTCTAAATCTACTTCAAAATAACCTTTTTAGCCAGCTTCACAATTGTTCATTCCACCCAAAAAAGTAAACCCTTTTGGTGTAGGTGTTCTTAACCCTGTAGGGTTCATCCAATTCATCCAGTAAACTAAAGAATCAATGTTTGCGGAAGCATCATATTTAATTAAATTAACATCATGACCATTAAAATGCTCATGGGGAACTTGATCAATGAACTCTACTTTAAACCTATTTTTTCCTAATTTAGGTTGCGCATCAAAAACATATCCATTCGTACTAGATACGCTAATAGTATGATCTGCTTCAGTAGGAGAAAAATTTGTAGTTTCATCAACTACGGTTATAAATTTCCACATACCATGTGATGTATGCCACTCGCCATTAATAGCTTTTACGTAACATTCCATCATATATTTTCCAGGCTTTAGATTGATCGTTGAGATTGCTGTTTTACCTGGTGATATTAACCCTGTACCACCATATCGTTTTACATCATTGAACCAAGTTGGTATTTTACCAAAAGAAACCATGGCGCTATCTGCTTTTCCTTCAATTAAAAACCTCATGCCGTCATCAAATGGAGGCAACAAATGATCTTTAATATCACTCTCAACAATGGAGTCAGAAGGTAATTTATCCATTATAAAAAAGTGTACTTCACCAGAAAGGTTTTTATAAGCGAAGGTATTCCATCCAGATTTTATAGTGTCTGCTGTTTGGAAATTCATACTTCTTGTAATTACTTCAATAACGTTGTTTTGCTTTTGATCAGTTTTACATGCAATTACAATAAGTATTAATAAAATAATCCCAAAATGTTTGTAGTTGTTTTTATTGAGTGTCTTCATGTTGTTTTTAAATTAGTTACTATTATTTTAAAATTATAAAATAGGTTGTTTGTCTCTTAATTTTTTGAACAAATGTCTCTTTTTTTGAAATATGAATACAGGTTAAATTGAAATGTAAGCACACAATTTATATACCATATTCGGTGTTTTAAGAACCTAATTTAACAAAAATAAAACGAATACAGAAAAATACATAGTAGTTAAGAACAAGTAATTTCTAATAGGTGGCTTTATACATTCGTTCTGTTTACTTGTATTTCTATTTCTTTCGATTCTTCAAAAACTGTTTGATGGCAGCAATCAACGCTGGTCGATTATCATTAGAAGTAGCATGTCCGGCTCCTTCAATGATTACAAAGGTTGAATTCGGAACCATATATTTGAATTTCTTTACCGTCTGCGGTCTCGCTTCATCAAATTCTCCAGTAGTAAATAATACGGGTACTGTAATGTCTTTAAGGGCTTCATGGATGTCGTAATTTCTTAGTGTTCCTGTTGAAGTAAACTCACTCGGACCCCACATATAGTTGTATATAAATCGATCGCGTTTGTATTTTAGGGTATCATATGGGTGCTTTTTATATTCGGTTCTTCTTCCATGTTTTTTTGCAAAAACTTTGTTGGCATTTTCGTACGAATCCGTGTTAAAAAGACTGTCAGCTTCAGCAATTTTGATAGCAGTTTGAATAGAGTCTGGTAATCCAGCTACAAGAATGTCTGCATCTGCAGTCCAAATTTTGGTACTAAAATAAGGACTGTTAAATATAAGTCCTTTTATACCTTCAGGGTATTTATTATAGTACTCAAGAGCCAAGGCAGTACCCCAAGATCCTCCAGATAAATAAAATTCATTCAACTTTAATTCGTTTTTAACCGCACGAACTTGTTCAACAAGTTTATCTACTTTAAGTAGGGTAGTGTCTTTATGATGGTCAGACCTTCCATTTCCTAATTGATCAAATACAATTACTGGTCGCTCTTCAGCAATTTCAGACAAGTTAAAACTACTTGTACCACCAGGCCCACCATGAAGATTCAGTAACGGAGCGCTGTTGCCTTCTCCAGTTATTGCGTACCAAATTTTTCCACCTTCTACTTGTATGTATCCGTTTTTAGCTTTTAAATAGGGATTAGATGATTGCTCTTTAGGAGCACAACTAGAAATAATGAGAATTAAAATCCCCACAGCAACCATGTGAGTTAGCCCAAAGGTAAATTTAACCTGTCTGCTTGAAGTAAAGACAGGTTTTTTAGTGATGTTTTTTTTCATAATGTTTAAAATTATGTAGCCTTTATTCAGGACGGGTCAAAATGTTTGCCAACGTTTTGCGTGTATGAGAAGTAGCGGATTAAAAAGCACTTTACTTTCAAGCTGGTACTTACTTTTATTAAAAGCACAGACCTTTGATTTAGCACTGAACCCGCTATTTCTTATACACGCTGTTATGGGCTGGTTAGTTAGTATGTAGACATCGGTAATACTTTGAGAGTCTTAAGGTTTTCATCACAAAAATGGACGTCAACCTGCCCTCCATTAAATACTTCAGATGAAATTTCCGCAGCCATTAACTTACCTAACTCCGTGTATTCCGAGTCTTGTTCAATTCCTTTTTTAACAACCATTCTAAACTCGTATGTATTACCAGATTTATTTAATTGCACTGTTTTTTCCTCGCCATCGGCAAACTCACTTTCTATTAAATAATTACCCATTGAATTAGCTTCTGTTTCAGTGATATTAGAAGTATAAAAAAGTTGTACACCATTAAAGTTCTTCTCTTTCCCATAATTACTACAACTTGTCAGAATTACTGAAGCAATAAACATTGCTCCGAAAATTGTCATTACTTTTTTCATTTTATTTGAATTTAACATTTCTCCTACTCGTAAGGCTTTTCAGAATATGCCCCGTTTTTATAGTGGTTCCTAGTCTCCACTATTTTTCAGTCAGCAAATTTATGCTGTTATGATGAGTCGTTTCCGTTTTTCGGTGGCTCTCTTGTTTGTCTACTATGTCGTTTAAACTTGCCCATAACTGGTTATATAATTACATTTTATCCTGTTATCCCGTTCCATTTTCCGGATAAAGTTACTTTTTGGTTGTGTATTCGGTTTAAAATTACAGTTTATTTTTTAAATAAAGTTATAATTTTAACAACCGCTTGGCAGCATTAAAGGGTGTGGTGTTCCCTTCTTCTAATTTTTCTATTTCTTTTTCTAATTGTTTGGCAACTTTTTTATTGCTGTAAAATGCTTCTTTTAATTGTTGTTCTATGCTGGTTTTTAACCAATACATGTTTTGCTCGTTTCTGCGTTTTGTAAAATAGTGGTTTTTTGTAGTTAGTTGCATGTATTCAGAAATCATGCTGTCTATTTCGGTAATTCCACTGTGTTCTATAGCACTACAGGTTAGTACTTTTGGCTGCCACGTACTTTCTTTTGGAGGATACAAATGCAAGGCTCTGTTAAATTCTGTTTTCGCAATCTTGGCATTTTGCACATTGTCTCCGTCTGCTTTGTTAATTACTATGGCATCTGCCATTTCTATAATTCCTCTTTTTATGCCTTGCAGTTCATCGCCAGCACCAGCAATTTTTAGCAACAAAAAGAAATCTACCATAGAATGTACCGCCGTTTCTGATTGTCCAACGCCCACTGTTTCTATTATAATGGTATCAAAACCTGCTGCTTCGCACAAAATAATAGATTCGCGTGTTTTTTGTGCCACACCTCCTAAAGACGTTCCTGAAGGCGAAGGTCTAATAAACGCGTTTGCATCTGTTACCAATTCTTCCATGCGGGTTTTATCGCCTAAAATACTTCCTTTGTTTACAGAGCTTGTTGGGTCTATAGCCAAGACCGCCACTTTTTTTCCTTGCTGGGTTAAGTGTTTGCCATAACTTTCTATAAAGGTACTTTTACCAACCCCTGGTACACCGGTAATTCCGATTCTAACAGATGTATTTGCATAAGGCAAACAACGTTCTAAAATTTGGTTGGCTTTTTCTTGATGTGCTGCATTGGTGCTTTCTACCAAAGTAATTGCTCTGCTTAAAAAAGGAATGTCTCCCGCAATAATTTTTGTTACAAAATCATCTACAGAAAATTGTTTACTTCTGCTTTTTTTAATTTGTTGTGCAGCAGAACTATTGGTAGTTTCTGGCTGAAGAACGCCTTGTTTTTCTTGAAGTGCAGATTTTTTTTTGAGAGCCATAGTAGCGTTGAAAAAATAATATGTGTAAATTTAGGAATAAATTAATAGCATTTTGCAACACAGCGAAAAAAGGTTCGTCTTTAGGGTAATTAATCAATAATGAATCAAACAAAAGAATTACACAATCATTTAATTGATGCTTGTAAAAACAATGATGCAAAAGCACAAATGCGCTTGTATGATTTATACTGCAAAGCTATGTGTGCCATCGCAAATAGGTATGTAAAAGATTCTTTTGTGGCAGAAGATATCATGCAAGATTCATTTATCAAAGCATTTCAGAACATCCATTCTTTTAAAGGAGAAGTTAGTTTTGGAGCTTGGTTAAAACGAATTGTAATTAACAATAGTTTGGATTGGTTAAAGAAACGAAAATTAGAAATTGTTTCTATAAATGAAGAGGTGTACGAGCGAGTAGAAGAAAATGATGATTGGAGTGTTTCTCAGAGTTTGCAAGCAGAATTTATTGCAAACGCCATTAAGAATTTAAAAGAAAAGCTTCAAATTTTACAGGCTGATAAAGTGAAAACGAATAAGACTATTTCTAAGGATTTTACCTTAAACGGTAAATTTTATTTAAAGAATAGTAGTGTTGACATTAAGGGAAATCAAAGTAAAATCACCATTAAAAAACAATAATATATTTGGTTACAGAACTACTTTTTATTTTATCAAACTTCTAACAAATTCTGATTTTCTCTTTCCGCAAAACTCCCTATCTTTACATTTCTATAAATGCATATTCATAAATGGAAATCTATAAAGAGAATCAGCTTAAAATTTACAATTCACTTAGCAAAAGCAAAGAGCTTTTTAAACCACTTACAGAAGGTCGTGTAGGCATGTATGTTTGTGGGCCTACTGTTTATAGCAATGTTCATTTAGGAAACGTAAGAACATTTATGTCGTTTGACATGGTGTTTCGTTATTTTTTGCATTTAGGATACAAAGTACGATATGTCCGTAACATTACCGATGCGGGTCATTTAGAAAATGATGCTGATGAAGGAGAAGATAGAATTTCTAAAAAAGCACGCATAGAAGAAATAGAGCCTATGGAAGTTGTACAACGTTACACCTTAGACTTTCATGAAACCCTAGAGAAATACAATTTTTTACCACCAAGTATAGAACCAACAGCTACGGGTCATATTGTAGAACAAATTGAAATGATTAAAGAGATCATGGAGAAAGGTTTTGCTTATGAAGTAAATGGTTCTGTGTATTTTGATGTTTTGGCGTATAACGAAAAAGGAAATAATTACGGAATTCTTTCTGGGCGTAAAATGGAAGATGCCATTCACAATACCAGAACCTTAGACGGACAATCGGATAAAAAGAATCCACAAGATTTTGCACTTTGGAAAAGAGCCGATGAACGTCATATTATGCGTTGGCCTTCGCCTTGGTCAGATGGTTTTCCGGGTTGGCATTTAGAATGTTCGGTAATGAGCACAAAATACTTAGGAGAACAATTTGATATTCATGGAGGTGGAATGGATTTAAAATTTCCACATCACGAATGTGAAATTGCACAGTCGCAAACTTGCTCTGGAGAAAAGCCAGTAAATTATTGGATGCATGCCAATATGCTATTGTTAAATAGCCAAAAAATGGCAAAATCTACAGGAAACTTTGTGTTACCTAATGAGATTTTAACAGGTAATAATAACATCTTAAGTAAAGCCTTTGCGCCAAGTGTAGTTCGTTTTTTCAATATGCAGGCGCATTATAGAAGTATTTTAGACTTTTCTAGTGATGCATTAGAAGCATCAGAAAAAGGGTATTATAAATTGATGGATGCTGTAAATTCATTGCAAAATATTCAAACGAGCAAAACATCTTCTGTAGATATAGCTAGTTGGAAACAGCAATGTTATGATGCTATGAACGATGATTTTAATACACCAATTTTAATTGCGCATTTGTTTGAAGCGGTTAAAATCATCAATCAATTAAAAGAACAGAAAGCAACTATTACAGCTGATGATTTGGCTGTTTTACAAAAAACAATGCATGCCTTTGTTTTTGATGTAATGGGATTGACCAATGAAACCAAACAAGATAGCTCAGATAAGATTGATGGAGTAGTAGCGTTGTTAATTAAACTGCGAAAAGAAGCAAGAGACAATAAAGATTGGGCTTTGTCTGATCAAATTAGAGATGAGTTATTGGCACTAGGAATCCAATTAAAAGATGGGAGAGAAGGGACCACCTTTTCAATCAACTAATAAATAATTACGAATTGAAAATTATAAATTACGAATTTCAGAGTATCAACGGGTTGTTATTTCGAGCACTTCGACTTCACTCAGTACAAGCTCTGGCGAGAAATCTCAATCACAGCAAATGAAAAAGATTCTTGTATATCCGTTTATTCTATTAGTCCGTTTTTATCAAACAGCCATTTCTCCTTATACGCCATCAACATGTAGATATTCACCTACCTGTTCGCATTATACAGTAGAAGCCTTGCAAAAACATGGTTTGTTTACTGGTGGTTGGTTGGCAATTAAGAGAATTTTTAGTTGTCATCCTTGGGGCGGACAAGGGTATGACCCCGTTCCAGAAAAAAAAGAATAAATAATCGTCATTACGAGGAGAAACGACGAAGTAATCTCATTAAGATTAACAGTTTGTTTCACTTTGTTTACTATGACAAAAAACATAAAGTATGAAATTTTTATCAATAGTTTGGGACCCATCATTAGGCATCGATTTAGGATTTTTTGTCGTTAGATGGTACAGTTTAATGTTTGTCATTGCTTTTATTTTAGGATTGCGATTGATGAAGAAAATCTTTATTGAAGATAAGGTTCCTGTTGAAAAATTAGATGCTCTATTTATGTACACATTCATTTCTATGTTGGTAGGAATGCGTTTAGGAGATGTGTTTTTTTATAGCTGGGATTATTACCAACATCATTTATTAGAAATTGTTTTACCCTTTAAAGAAAATCCAAATTCTTCTGCAATATTCGGACTGATTAAAGGATGGCAGTTTACAGGATTTACCGGTTTTGCTAGTCATGGTGCTGCAATCGGGATTATTTCTGCGCTGTATTTTTACAGTAAAAAAATAATTGATAAACCGTTCTTATTTATTTTAGACAGAATGGGAATTATGGTGGCTTTAGCTGGGTTTTTTATTAGAATGGGAAACTTTTTCAATTCTGAAATTTACGGAAAACCAACAGGAAGTAGTTTTGGAGTTATTTTTAAAAGTGCTGGAGAAACAGTTCCAAGACATCCAACACAATTATACGAAGCATTTAGTTATTTAATCTTATTCATTGTTCTTTGGAGAATGTATTGGAAAACCGATGCAAAAGAGAAATCAGGATATTTATTTGGAATTTTCTTTGTTGTGTTATGGTCTTTGCGTTTTGTGATCGAATTTTTGAAAGAAGCTCAAGTAGATGGAAGAGAAGACTGGGTTTTTAATTCATTGAATACAGGACAGGTGTTGAGTATTCCATTGGTACTTATAGGATTGGTTCTTATTTTTAGAAAGAATAAAAAATAAGGCCACTACAATTGAAACAAGTTGACTTGTATGCCGAAATGAAAACTATGGCGTACAACGTTTTTTTGATATTTAAACTTTAGATCTGTTCTTTGCATAAACTGATTGTTAAACCCTAGTTTAATTCTATCATTTAGCTTATATACTAAATTGGCATTTATAGACCAGTTGTTGGTTTTTGTTCCAAAACGATCTAAAACTCCAAAGCCAATTGTAGAAGTAGCTTCAAACTTTTTTAAGTAACGATATAATCGCTGTAATTTATTAAACGTAAACCCTGCATTTAAAGAAAATCTTCTGAGAGATGAATCACTAATATTTGCATTTTCAAATTCTGGAAAGAAAATAAAATAGCCATGTTTTTTTTGTGAGCTCTGAAATTGTAGGTTAAAAATAATGTCTATGGTTCCTCTTGGATTGGTGTGGTTGTCGCCTAATAACAATAATCTTGCATCTTGATAAAAGCCAAAAGAGAGCTTTTCTTGAGAAGTTACATTACAATAATTAAATAGCATACTTAAAAGTATAACTACTTTAATGTGTTTTTCTAGGGCAATCATCTGGGGGAAAATGATTAAATTATATGACTAAAATATAAAAAATAACTTAATAAAACCTTTGAAACGGTATTTGTTTTTTTAATTTAATACTTCCATAATTGCTAAAAATCTCTTTTACAAGAAACTATCAAAATCACATTTTTTTAATTAAAAAAGGAATATAACTTTACAGCTAGAAAATATATTTGATTACTACTTCCATAGAACCATTATCGTTTATTTGATTAATTTTTGAAGTTGTAAAATCGTACGAAGCTACAAACAATACATTATCAAAAATGTTTAATAACCCAAAAACAGAATACATTTCATCAATACTCTAATTCATATATCATAAAACGATTGTATTAAAAAAGCCCAATCGTAAGATTGGGCTTTTAGCTTTATAAAAAAAGGTTTATCCTTTTACTTTCTTTTTCATTTGATCAAACTTTGTTTCTTCTTTTTTAGGCCAGCTATTGTTAGAAGTATCTACATCTGCTGTTTCAAAATCAGGGTCAACTACAATGCTCTTAATTTCTTGTGAAGAAGCGAAAACTCTAGTCGCAACATTGTCATTTTTCATCCAAATTTGAGCTGGAAACGTTTTTCTTTCTGTGGTTCCATCTGCATAAGTTAGCTCCACAATAATTGGCATTACCAATCCGCCCGGTTTTTCAAATTCTACTTGATACATATAAGTAGGAATCTTTTTTCCATCTTTTACATGCTTAGTTAATGCATTTGCATTGGCGTCTTCTTTTTTATCAGTAATATAAACTAATTCTCCTAAGCTATCAAAATAATCTTTAGCCGCAGCGTTTGTTTTAATGATGTTTTTAATTTGATCACTTTGTTTGTCTGTAACATATAATGGCTTTACAGATTTAACACCGATGTCTGTTACGTCAGTTGTATAAAACCAACCTCTCCAGAACCAGTCTAAATCCATACCAGAAGCATCTTCCATTGTTCTAAAGAAATCTGCTGGTGTTGGGTGCTTAAACATCCAACGTTGAGAATAGGTTCTAAATGCATGATCAAATAATTCTGGACCCATAATCGTTTTTCTTAACATGTATAAACCAGCAGCTGGTTTAGAATACGCATTTGGTCCAAATTGCTTTACATAATCTCCTTGAGACATGATAGGAGAGATGTTAGATTGATCTCCACCCATATATCTTGTAATGTTTTTTGCTGGATTAATAGCAAACAATACTGGGTCGTATTTTAATTCTGCTAAAATTTCTACAAAAGAATTGACACCTTCATCCATCCAAGTCCATTGACGCTCATCAGAGTTTACAATCATTGGAAAAAAGTTGTGACCTACTTCGTGTGTAATAACGCCAATCATCCCTTTTTTAGTTCTGTCTGAATAGGTTCCGTCTGGATTTGGACGACCAAAGTTGAAACAAATCATTGGATATTCCATTCCTTGTCTTTCTGAATGTACAGAAATTGCTTTGCTATAAGGATAATCAAAAGTTAATTTTGAATACTCAATTAACGTATTAGCAACCGCTCTTGTAGAGTGCTCTTCCCATAAAGGATTTCCTTCTTTTGGATATAATGAAACAGCCATTACAGTTTTACCATTTACATTGGTTGCCATTGCATCCCAAATATATTTACGAGAAGTTGCAAAAGCAAAATCACGAACTCTCTTAGCATTAAAATGCCAAGTTTTCATTTTTTTAGAACGTCCTTTTTCTGTTTTTTCTGCTTCTTTTTGAGTCACAATAATTACAGGGTCTTTAAAAGATTTTCTTGCTTGTTCCCAACGTCTTTGTTGTGTTTTTGTTAAAACATCTTTTTCGTTCTGTAATTCTCCAGTTGCATCTACAATATGATCTGCTGGTACAGTTAATTTAACATCATAATCACCAAATTCTAAAGCGAACTCACTTCTTCCCCAGAACTGCATGTTTTGCCATCCTTCTACATTGTTATATACTGCTAAACGTGGAAAAAACTGTGCAATGGTATAGTTGTTGTTTCCGTCAGGAAACGTTTCTAAACCAGAACGACCACCATCTTTGTTAATATCATTAATTTTATAATTCCACTTGATTCTAAACTTAAAAGTACCTCCTGGAGCTAATGCTTTTGGCATATTGATACGCATCATTGTTCTATTGATAAAATGCGATAATGGTTTTCCATTGCTTTCAACTAATTCAATTTTATGTCCAAAACCTTTGCCTTCTTTCATGTAGGTCTTCTTGTAGTTATCAGGTGTAATGAATGCTGAGGCTCCTCCAGAAATAGCATCAGGTGTTTTAGAGTCATCTGCTCTCATGTTTTGGTCTAACTGTACCCATAAATATTCTAAATGATCTTTAGAATTGTTATGATACGTAATTGTTTCGTCTCCGTAAATACGATTGTCGTTTTCATCTAAACGAATGTCCATTACATAATCCACTTTTTGTTGTGAATATTCATGTCCTGGAGTTCCAGAAGCAGTATGAACAGTATTTGGCGTAGCCAATAAATCTTTCATCTGTCTGAACTTGTTTTGGTCTGTGTGTCCTTTTTGAGTTTTCTTTTTAGTATTGTCTTGGGCAAACCCAGAAGCAACTACAAAGAAAATAGAAAATAGGAGTAATCCGATTTTTTTCATTGTGTGTAAAATTTGTATTGATTTGTTTAATTAATTACGAAAAGTAATCATATTCTATTATGAGTACTAATTTACAAATTTTATTTAACATACTTTTAGTAAAAACAAAAAGAGGCACTATATAATTATAGTGCCTCTTATGAGTTTTAATTGAATAATTTCTTATCCTTTTACTTTGTTTTTAAACTTACCAAACTTATTGTCTTGTTTCTTTGGCCAGCTATTATTTGTCATATCTACATCTGCAGTTTCTAAATCAGGATCTACTGTGATGTTTATGATTTCTTTGTCAGAATGAATGGCTTTTGTAACCTCTTTGTCATTCAATCTCCAAATTTGAGCAGGATATGTTTTTCTGCCTTTCGTTCCGTCTTTATAGGTAAACTCAATAATAATTGGCATTACCAATCCGCCTGGTTTATCAAAAGTAACTTCATAAAAATATTTAGAATTTGCTCCTTTTCCTTTTTTGAAACTAGCTCCTTCTGTTGTATCTTCTACGAAGTCTACACGATCACTTCCAGGTTTTGCGTAGAATTTTTTAACATTTTTAATTCCGATGTCTGTTACATCAGTTGTGTAAAACCATCCTCTCCAAAACCAATCTAAATCCATTGCTGATGCATCTTCCATAGATCTAAAGAAGTCTGCAGGAGTAGGGTGTTTAAACATCCAACGTTGAGAATACGTTCTAAAAGCGTGATCGAATAATTCGTGTCCCATAATGGTTTCACGTAAAATCCATAAAGCTGTTGCAGGTTTTGCATAAGCGTTTGCACCAAAACTGTATACATTGTCTCCTTTAGACATGATAGGAGCAATTCTAGATTGATCACCAGACATATAAGGCACAATGTTTTTAGGTAAACCTCTTCCTAGTGGATAATCTTTTTCATAATCTCTCATAGCTAACATTTGCACGAAAGAGTTTAAACCTTCATCCATCCAGGTCCATTGACGCTCATCTGAGTTTACAATCATTGGAAAAAAGTTATGTCCAACTTCATGAATCGTTGTACCTAACATTCTGTACTTCATTCTATCTGTATAAGTTCCGTCTGCGTTTGGTCTTCCAGGATTAAATGCAATCATTGGATATTCCATTCCCATTTGTCCATCTACAGAAATTGCTTTGTGATAAGGGTAATCAAAAGTATATTTTGAATATGTTTTTAATGTTTGAGCAGCTGCTCTTGTAGAGTGATCTCCGTATAATGAATTTGCTTCTCTAGAATAATAAGAATATGCCATTACTGTTTTACCATTAATATCTACAGCCATTCCGTCCCAAATAAATTTTCTAGAAGTAGCAAATGCATAATCTCTAACATTTTCTGCGAAGAATTTCCAAGTTTTTGTTTTCTTAGATCTGCTTTTTTCAATTTTAGTTGCTTCTTCTTGCGTATGAATTACTACCGGGTCTTTATAAGATTTTTTAGCTTGTGCTAACCTTCTTAGTTGTGTTTTAGTAAGTACTTCACTTTCGTTCATTAAACGTCCAGTTGCACCTAACATATGGTCATCTGGTGTTGTAATGTTTACCGTATAATCTCCAAATTCTAGTGCGAATTCACTTCTTCCCCAGAATTGGTCATTTTGCCATCCTTCTACGTTATCGTATACACATAACCTTGGAAAGAATTGTGCAATTACATAGTTGTTGTTTCCGTCAGGAAAATGTTCAAAACCAGATCTTCCACCTTGAGTTCTGTGGTTGTTGATTTTGTACCACCATTTAATTTTAAACTGAAAACTTTCTCCAGCTCCTAAAGGTTTTGCTAAGTTGATTCGCATCATTGTTTGATTGATAGTGTGTGATAAATTACTACCGTCTACATTCGTAACGCTCATAATTTTAAATCCACCATCAAAAGGCTGCTCTTCGTATGTTTTATCATATCTGTCTTTAGAAAGTCCTTTCGGAATTCTATTCGGATTGATATCTGGAGTTTTAGAATCTGCAGCACGCATATTTTGGTCTAATTGTAACCATAAATACGCCAATTCATCTTCAGAATTGTTGTGATACGTGATAGTTTCACTTCCAGTAATTGTTTCTTTATCGTCATCTAAAACGATATCCATTACATAATCAACTTTTTGTTGAGTGTATTTTTTTCCTGGCGCTCCAGAAGCTGTTCTTTGACTTGTAGGTGTTGCTAGAACATCTTTAAGTTGTTTAAACTTGTTCTGATTTGTGTGCCCTTGTTGGGTTTTCTTCTCTTGTGCAAAAGAAGAAGCTGCAACAAATACTAGTGAGAGAACTAGTAAACCGATTTTTTTCATAATGTTGGGTTTTGTTGAATTAGTGATTTATATTAATATTTTAAAGTGCCTGTTTGTTCTTTTTTAGTGAGTAAAAGACTTTTGTACTTTTTATTTACTTTCGATTTTACCAAATTTTGTTGCTCCGGAAAATGTTTCAATAAAATGGTATTGTTAATTTCTATTTCTTTTAATGCAGGTACATTTTTTATTTCTAAATAGAAAAAAACCACATCTCCATCATATTCTTTGCCAATATAACTATAGTCATACGCTTTACCATCTAGTTTAAATTTTACGTTCTTTTTTAAATAGTCAAAAAAGTAAGTATCTATATCTGCAAATTCTTTTTCAGTATCTAACTCAAACTTTTTATCATGAATCTTAGTAAGCGCTGTTTCAATATCATCAATAAAAACATTGATAATTACTTCTACAGATTTATTTTTAGAATTGTATTCTATTTGAGTTAAACTCAAATAATATTTATGTGCTGTAAAAGCAAAAAGAGGAACTATTAAAAATAGTAGCAGAAGCTTTTTTGTTCTCATGAAGTAGTTATTGTATGTAAATTTGAACAAATAAACTTTGTTACACAAATTATTTATTGTTTTCTAAGATAAGTAAGTATGATTTACTTTCTTTTAACAAAATTTTAAGAATATCAAGGTGCTTATTTTTTTATACAGCTCTTCTATTCTGAGCGGATTGCAATATGCTAAGAAATGTTTGCCTATTTTTTGATGTACTAATTTTAGATTCTTTATTTTTGAAACATGAAAAAACTCATTATAGCAAGTACCTCAACCATCCACGGTAGTGGATACTTAGAATATTTATTACCAATACTTTCTACCCATTTTACAAACGTTAAAAATATGCTTTTTATTCCGTATGCTAGACCAAGCGGAATTTCGTACGATGAGTATACAGCAAAAGCAAGAGCGGCTTTTAATACCATTAACATCGATGTAAAAGGAATTCATGAATTTGAGAATCCGAAGGAAGCTATCTTAAATGCTGAAGCTATTTTTACTGGCGGAGGAAATACATTTGAACTTGTAAACCAGCTGTATAAACAAGCTATTTTTGATATTTTACAGGAAGTTGTAGAAAACGGAACACCTTATTTAGGAACGAGCGCGGGAAGTAATATTTGTGGTGTAAGTATGATGAATACCAATGACATGCCTATTGTATATCCACCAAGCTTTAAAACCTTAGCATTTATTCCTTTTAATATCAATGCACATTATTTAGATCCTGTTGAAGGTTCTACACATATGGGAGAAACTAGAGAAACTCGAATTCATGAGTTTCATGTTTTTAATGACACACCTGTGTTGGGATTAAGAGAAGGTTCTTGGTTGGAAGTTTTAGGCAATTCTGTTGTTGTTAAAGGAGAACTCTCTGCAAGATTTTTTGAAAAAGATAAAGAACCTGTAGAAAAGCAAAGTGGTTCAAAAATTATTTAATACTTTTAACCTAAATCTGACTTTATGAAGTTTTTAAAAAAAATTGGAACTTTAAACTTAGCAATTTTATTAGTTTGTTTAGTAATAATAATTTTTGCTGAGTATCTTTTTTTAAGAGGTGATCAGTTACATGGAATTTTTGTTGGTTTATGGGCTCCAATGTTGATAGGCCTATTAATATTCTTTAATACAATAATGAATGGAGATAAATAAAATAATATTATATTTTTCCTTTTTTATTTTTGCTTTTGTAATTCTATGGGCTTTACTTTTTATTAGAGCTTACGAGAAGAGGAGGTAAGTTTTTTTAATACTTTACATACTCTACAATTTCCAAACCATAACCAATCATACCCACACGTTTTTCTTGGGTGGTATTAGAAACCAATCTAATTTTATGAATGTTTAAATCGTGTAAGATTTGTGCACCAATTCCAAAATCTTTACTGTCCATTTTTATTTGTGGCGCTTTCATTTCACCTCTAGATTGCGATTCTTTTAAAATATCTAAACGATGTAATAAGTTTTGAGACTGATTTTGTTGATTGATAAATAAAATAGCTCCTTTACCAGCATCGGTGATGGTTTTAAACATCATGTCTAATTTTTTATCAGCATTGTTGGTTAAGGTTCCTAAAATATCGTTGTTGACTAAGGTAGAATTTACCCTTGTAATAACAGGCTCGTTCTCTTTCCATGCACCCTTGGTTAACGCCAAATGTACTTGATTGTTTGTGGTTTGTTGATAAGCTCTTAATCTAAAGGTGCCGAAACGAGTTTCAATATCAAAATCTTCTTTCTTTTCAATTAAAGAATCGTGTTCCATTCTATACGCAACTAAATCTTCAATAGAAACAATTTTTAAATCAAACTTTTTAGCAACTTTCATCAGCTGAGGTAAACGTGCCATTGTTCCGTCTTCATTCATGATTTCTACAATAACTCCAGCTGGTTCTGAACCCGCTAAGCGTGCAAAATCTATAGCAGCTTCTGTATGCCCAGTTCTACGTAATACGCCACCTTCTTTTGCTTTTAAGGGAAAAATATGCCCTGGTCTTGCTAAATCAAAAGGTTTTGTTTTTGGGTTGATAATGGCTTTGATAGTTAATGCCCTGTCTTTTGCAGAAATTCCAGTTGTTACACCATTACCTTTTAAATCTACAGAAACAGTAAAAGCAGTTTCCATCGGATCGGTATTGTTGTTTACCATCATTCCTAATTGCAATTCTTTACTGCGTTCTTCTGTGATTGGCACACAAATTAAACCACGTCCATGCATTGCCATGAAATTAATCATTTCTGGAGTTACTTTTTCAGCGGCTGCAACAAAATCTCCTTCATTTTCTCTGTCTTCATCATCCACAACAATAATTACTTTTCCGTTGCGAATATCTTCAATAGCTTCAGCAATTGAATCTAGCTGTATGTTGTTTTCTGTTTTAGTATGCTCCATTATATCTGATTGTCTTTTTTAGACATTATTTTTTTGAAAAAAGTTGTAATTGGCTGCAAAAATACATCAATATTAAATAATCCCATATCTTTTGTTGCTCTTCTTGTTAATAAAAAGGCTATGGGCACCATTAAAATTGCAGACACCCAAGATCCTAAAAAGGCAGTAATTGAACTTTCTTCTGCTAAGTTTCTTCCAAAAGTATTGGTGAAAAAGTAGAGCACATAAATTGATATTGCTAAAATCATTGGCAAACCAAATCCTCCTTTTCTGATGATAGACCCTAAAGGAGCGCCAATAAAAAAAAGAATTAAACACGATAATGAAAAAGCAATTCTATTGTAATACTCTGTTTCATAGACATTTAAAACCTTCCTTTTGAATTTAAAAGTTGCTTTTTTATTTTGAATAATATCTAAAGCGGTTTTGTTTTTTGAAATTGAAGAATTGACTAAACGTAATTGCGTTCTTTCATCAAAATTGTTTAGAACTTCTGGCTGTAATTTCGAAATTATTGAGTCATTTTTTGCTGAAACTAATTTTTTAGCATCTACATTTATATAAAAGCTTTTCGCTCTTCCTTTTACATATTCTCTAAAGTCATCATTGTAAAAAGGAATGGTATCTCTTAATTTACCTAAAGTTTTCATGCTATGAAGCCCCTTAAGGTTTTCTTCTTCTAATAAAGCATCATCTGGCATGGTAATAATAATAGAATATTCTTTAAAACTTGCAGTAGAAGCTGGCATGTTTTTTTCAGTCTTTACAGTTAAATATTCTTCAAATAGTTGGCCATTGTATAAAACCAACGTCATGTATTTGCTACCTTCTTTATTAATAATTTTCCCTTTTTCGGCCGTTATAATCTTTTTATTCCATTTTTTTTCAGACAAATCATAAATCATGACATTTTTTAACAAGTCATCATTTTCTCCATATTTCTCATCAAACTTAATTTGATAACCAGGAATATCTGTATTAAATCCACCCGGAATTAAAGACATTGCAGGTTTTTGCTTTTTGATATTTAGGTATAAATTTTTTTGTTTAAACATTGCATACGGATATATGTTGTTTAAAAACAAGAAATTAACAAAACTTAAAACAATGGTTAAGAGTATTAAAGGTCTTATTAGTCGCTGTAAGGAAACTCCAGCAGATTTTGACGCTGCAAACTCATAGTTTTCAGAGAAATTACCCAGAGCCATAATTGAAGAAAGTAATACGCCAATTGGCAATGCTTGTGGTGTTACAATAAGTGCAGTGTAAAAGAGAAATTTTAAGATAAAAAGAATATCAATTCCTTTACCGGCAATGTCTTCGAAAGCTAGCCATAAGGTTTGCATAACCAAAACAAACAATACAATTAAAAAAGTAGCAACAAAAGGCTTTAGAAAACTTTTTAATATGTATTTGTCTAGTATTCTCATAAAAAGTTTACTGTAAAAAAGTATTAATCAATACTATAGTGCTTTTTTAAATAGCTTTCTCTATTAAAAACAAAAGTGTTTTTTTGTAAGTTTTGATTGCTTTTTAAAGAAGTGATTGTAAATGTGGTTTTAGAAGAATTTGCTCCAGTCTGAATTAACTTGTAAATATGTTTTGTTTCTAACTCAATTCCTAACTCAACCTTTACAATATCAGAATCACTATCAATCGGGGTTAGTTCTACAAACTGAATTTTTTTTCCTTTTACAGTTGTTGTTTTACCTAATTTAAAGGTGTATCCTTCTTTGTAAAAAGTTAATAATTTAGACGGATAGATAAATCCATCATCAGTATCAAAATCACCATCATTGATTGCAATTTCTTTTTCGTCATGATTTATAACATATAATTTTTTTCCGTCAAAAATAAAGCTGTTTCCAATATAATCTAAGCTGTATTTTTCGCCTTCTAAAATAATGTTTCCTTTCATAGGAGGTTCATCACCTTCTTCAATTCCGGCATCAGCATTACTCAAACTTGTGGTAAATGCAATTTCCATATTTGTATAAGAAGTCATTTTTGTAGAAACCTCATGTAGTAAATTTTCGGCTGTTTTGTCTTGGGCAAAACCTTGTATTGAAACCCCTATAAAGAAGAGTAAGAAATATGATGTTATTTTTTTCATTGAATTTAATCCTAATTTTGTTCGTTTTCTAGTAATTGATCTAATGCAACTAAGTCTGAAACTAAAACTTGTCTAGCTTTACTTCCTTCAAATCCACCTACAATTCCTGCAGCTTCTAGTTGATCAATTAATCTTCCTGCTCTGTTGTATCCTAATTTTAATTTTCGCTGTAATAAAGAAGCTGATCCTTGTTGTGCCGTAACAATTATTTCTGCAGCTTCTCTGAATAATTTATCCCTATCTTCTATGTCAATATCAAGATTTGTGCCAGCTTCCTCACCAACATATTCAGGTAATAAGTAGGCCTCTGGATACGCTCTTTGCGAACCAATAAAGTCGGTAATTTTATCAACTTCTGGGGTATCTACAAAAGCACATTGAATTCTATCAATATCATTACCGGCTGTATATAATAAATCTCCACGACCAATTAATTGATCTGCGCCACCTGCATCTAAAATGGTTCTAGAGTCTATTTTTGAAGTTACTCTAAACGCAATTCTTGCAGGGAAATTTGCTTTGATAATTCCAGTAATTACATTTACAGACGGACGTTGGGTAGCAACAATTAAATGAATACCGATGGCACGGGCTAATTGTGCCAAACGCGCAATTGGAGTTTCTACTTCTTTACCGGCTGTCATGATTAAATCGGCAAATTCATCAATCACCAATACAATATATGGCAAAAATTGATGTCCTTCATTCGGATTTAACTTACGTGCTTTAAATTTTACGTTGTATTCTTTGATGTTACGAACCATTGCGGTTTTAAGCAAGTCATAACGATTATCCATTTCTATACACAACGAATTAAGTGTATTGATTACTTTGGTTGTGTCTGTAATGATTGCTTCCTCACTATCAGGCAATTTTGCTAAATAATGACGCTCAATTTTATTAAATAATGTCAGTTCTACTTTCTTTGGATCTACCAATACAAACTTAACTTCTGCGGGATGTTTTTTGTATAATAAGGATGTTAATACAGCATTTAATCCAACAGATTTTCCTTGACCTGTTGCACCAGCCATTAATAAGTGTGGCATTTTTGCTAAATCAACTACAAAAGTTTCGTTAGAAATGGTTTTCCCTAAAGCAATAGGGAGTTCCATCGGAGATTCTTGAAACTTCTTTGAAGAAATTACAGAATGCATCGAAACAATGGTTGCTTTTTTATTCGGTACCTCAATTCCGATAGTTCCTTTTCCAGGGATAGGAGCGATGATACGAATACCTAATGCCGATAATGATAACGCAATATCGTCTTCTAAGTTTTTAATTTTTGAAATCCGAACACCAGCATCAGGAACAATTTCATACAAAGTAATTGTTGGTCCAACGGTTGCTTTAATTTTTGCAATTCCGATTTTATAATTCTTAAGCGTTTCTAGAATTTTATTCTTATTAGCCTCTAGCTCATCTGGATCTATAGAAATGCTTTCGTTGTATTGTTTTAATAAATTAAAGGTTGGAAATTTATAGTTTCCTAACTCTAAAGTAGGATCAAATTCTCCAAAATCTTTTACTAGTTTTTCAGATAAATTTTCTGTAGAATGCTCTTCTTCTTCGGTTTTTTCAATATCTATTTGAACTTCTTTCTCATGAGTTTCTTCAGCGTCTGTTGTTTCATTTTTTAAAACAACATCAAGCAAACTCTCATCTTTATCTTCTTTGTTATTGGTAGTTTTTACATTATAAAAATTGCTAATTGTAGGTTGTAAATTTGTTACAGATTTTTCAAATTCTGATTTTTTTTCTGTTGAGTTTTCTAGTATAAATTCGTTTTCAATAACAGGTTCTTCAATAGGTTCCTCAACATTTTCTTCTTCAGAAATGTCTTTTTTCTTCGTTCTAAATTTAGATAAAACACTTTCTGGTGTTACTTTAAAACGGATAATAATGTAGGTTAAAAACAGAAAGCTTAATGCCAGTGTTAATCCTGTTTTTCCTAAAAAAGTTTGTAGGTATTCGTTAATTTCTAAACCGATAACTCCGGCTAGTACAACAAATTTGTCTGGCACAAAGCCTAAGGTTATCGAAAACCAAAGCATTACCAACAAGCCCCAGTTCCATGTTTTAACTACTCTTCTAAAAGGCATTTTAGAAAGCCAATATAAACCACTGATAAAAAGTAATACAGGAATAATAAATGCTGCAATACCAAAACCTTCATAAATAAAAAAGTTACTTAAAATTGCTCCAACTTTTCCTAGAAGATTTTTTGTTTCAACAGCTCTATCAGTAAATTGAGTTAATGTACTTTGGTCTGCTTGCCAAGAAAAAAAGAATGAAAAAAATGCAATGATTAAAAAAACAGAAAACAATGTTAAAAACAAACCAAAAACAGTATGTGTTTGCCTATTGTTAAAAAACGCTTTTGTTTTTTGAAACTTAAGTTTTTTCTCTGTTTTTTGCTTTGTCGTTTTTGCTTTTTTAGCCATTAATTAGGTGTAGATTGTAAAAATGTAAATATAAGTATTTGCTTAGAATAACTCTAAGATTTTAGGAACGTATATAATTCCGGTAACAATTATTGCGAATATAGCAGCAAAACTTGGAGCTCCAGCAGCAATATCTTTAATAAAACCTATCTTTTCATGATATTCTGGATGCACAAAATCTGCCATTTTTTCTAGTGCTGTATTACAAGCTTCAGCAACTAAAACAAGTGCAATAACAATTAATTGAAACATCCATTCAGTTGCAGAAATATCAAAATAAATTCCAATAGCTAGCGATATGATTCCTAAACAAAATTGAGTTTTGATACTGTCTTCTGTTTTTAAAAGTAACCACATTCCTTTTAATGCATACTTTATACTTCTAAGTCTTCCTTTTAAAAAACCATCATTTGGATTTTTCATTTAAAAATAATTCTTAATTAATGTTTAACTCTAATAAAAATTGTTGAAGCTCAAAAGTACAGTTTTTTAATGAAATATTTATGTAGGGATTTTGTTAATATGATTGACGATAAACTTCAATTATTATGAATATCTTTGCCTTGATAAAATCAACGATCAATTTTCTTGAATATTTCTTTATACACTTCAGAATTTAAGTACAATTGGAAACTTGCTGCCCCTGTAATGCTAGGGATGTTAGGACATACCTTTGTTAGTTTTGTAGATAATATAATGGTTGGCCAATTAGGAACAGCAGAATTGGCGGCCGTTTCTTTAGGAAACAGTTTTATGTTTATTGCCATGTCTCTAGGAATTGGTTTCTCTACCGCAATAACCCCATTAATTGCAGAAGCAGATTCGGCAAATAATTTTAAACAAGCAAAATCTACTTTTAAACACGGATTGTTTTTGTGTACAGTTTTAGGAGTTGCATTGTTCTTGTTGGTGTTTTTTGCCAAACCATTAATGTATTTAATGGAGCAACCCGCTGAGGTTGTAGAATTGGCAATTCCGTATTTAAACCTAGTTGCTTTTTCATTAATTCCCTTAGTTGTTTTTCAAGCATTGAAACAATTTAGTGACGGAATGTCTATGACCAAATATCCAATGTATGCTACTTTGATTGCTAATATTGTAAATGTGGTTTTAAACTATGTATTGATTTTTGGGAAATTTGGTTTTCCAGAAATGGGAATGGTAGGAGCCGCTTATGGTACTTTACTTTCTCGTTTTGTTATGGTTGCTTACTTATGGAGGTTATTAGCAATCAAAGAACGCTCTAAACGTTTGGTAACCAATATTAAGTTTTTTGTATTGGACACCTTAATGATTCGAAAATTGATCAGTTTGGGTGCCCCAAGTGCAATGCAAATGTTTTTTGAAGTAGCTATTTTTACAGCGGCAATTTGGTTGAGTGGTTTGCTGGGGAAAAATCCGCAAGCAGCAAATCAAATAGCATTGAATTTATCTTCTATGACGTTTATGGTTGCAATGGGGCTAAGTGTTGCTTCTATGGTCAGAGTTGGAAATCAAAAAGGATTACACAATTATAAAGAACTAAGAAGAATTGCCTTTTCAATCTTTTTTATGGCAATTTTGTTGGCAATTTTCTTTGGAACAATCTTCTTTTTATTCCACAAACAATTGCCTAAAATCTATTTAGATTATAATGATGTGCAAAACCTAACTGATAATATGGAGGTGGTTTCCATTGCAGCTCAATTATTAATAGCTGCAGCCATTTTTCAGATTTCTGATAGTATTCAGGTTGTAGTTTTAGGCGCATTACGTGGATTGCAAGATGTGAAAATTCCAACAATCATTACTTTTATTTCGTATTGGTTGATTGGCTTTCCTGTGAGTTTTTATTTTGGAAAAGAAGAACAATTGGGTAGTTTCGGAATTTGGCTTGGCTTGTTAGCTGGATTGTCAACAGCCGCCATTTTATTATATATTCGTTTTAATTATTTAACTTTAAAACTCATTAGAGAAAAAGCATAAACTATGGAATTACCTAAATTTTTATTGGCAGACAACAGCAATTTTCCGGATGATATTTTTGTCTTACACACAGAATATCCACGTTTTTTAATCAACTTAAAAGATGATGAAGTAGAATGGTTCGAAGATTTATCTGGAGAAAATGAAGAAGATATTGCTACAGAATTGGCAGATTTAATGGATAAAGCAGGTGAGTTTTATGATACAGAAATGAAGCAATTTGAGTGATAAGTAAGTTTTAAAATTTCACAATCCACACTATACTTTAAGCCATTACAGCTGCTTTCTTAGATTTTCTGTAGGTAAAAGAATTGAAAATATTTCTTTTACCAAAGTTGTTAATTGATTTTGCGTTTATAAATTTTCCGAATAAAATCTTATTAACACCAAAATACTCATAGGTATTGCCATCGGTAAAAGTAACTTCCAATAACATGCTTTTATGATACCAGTCTGCAACTTGAAATTCTGTAATTGTTGTTGTATAATCTACTAAGTTAGCAGCTTTTGTTTCTGGAGCAATGCTTACTAAAAAATGATAGCCATCAATAATTTTAGTACTTTCAATTTCTGCAATTTCCTTTTCTTCTTCGTCTTGAAACTTATCTGGATGCCATTGTTTTACTAAACCTCTATAAGTAGATTTTAGTTCTTTTAAATCGATAGCGCCTTCTACATTAAAAAGCTTTTTGTATTGATTGATACGTTTCATTTACTAGTTTTTCAAATTGGAGTGCAAACCTATTCATAATATTTGAAATAGAACCAATTACATCACTTTTTTATCAGTGCTTTTTCGGTAAGTAAAGTATTGATTTTTAAGGATGTGTTTCTTTTTTTTGATTGATAGAGATTTTACTGTTTCTAACACTATAACGAAGTAAATCAGTAAACTAAGTTGTATTTATATAAAAAAATGTATATTAGCAATGTTGTTTTGAATAATAAATTAATCTGAAACAAGAATATTTAATTATGAAAGTACTAAAAATCATTTTAATTTTTTACAGGGATATTTTTTTACTCTAATACAGAAAGTGATACTAAAGTATATATAACCAAAAAAGCCGAAAAAGGTGCTAAGTATCATAAAAAAGAATGTAATTTACTACCAAAATCGTACACAGAAATAACTTTAAAAAAAGCTAAAGAGAAAGGGTATTTAGAGTGTAAAGTTTGTATTCCAAAAAAACCTACATTTGATAAAGTCAAAGACAAAAATTCTACTGCTACAAATGCTACTGCAATAAAATACTGTTCTTCAATCAAGAAAAATGGTAAAGTGTTTGGGAAAAACAAGAAATCCTTCAGGGAGATGTAAAGCCCATAGTTAATCTTATTTCCCTTTTTCAACCAATTCTAACTGTTCAACTTTTGCTTTGGTTGTAAACATTCCATAATTGATAAAAACGTTATTCTTTTCAATTTTATCAATGGTGCCAACAGCATTACCGTCTACTAATCGAACTCGATCGTTTATTTTAAAGACGTATTCTGCTTTTGCTTTTGCAATTTTTGTAGCTTCAACTTTCTTTTCTTTACGAACTTCAACCACTTTTTGTAAGACTTCTTTTTCTACTTGTTGAATAACTTCCTGCTTCTTTTTCTCAACAATTTTTGCAGACATCTTTTCTGCCTTGGTTTTTGGCTTAGGTGGATTCTTCTTTAAATATTTCGTTTTTTCTGCAGCAATCCACTTTTGCAATTCAGCATTCAACAATTTTTTGTTATTTGTCTGTAAATAATGATTTAAGAGCTCATTTACTTTTCTTCCAATGGTTAACATTTTTTGATTGCTGTCATACAGCTCTTGAAAATCGGCTAATTTATCTTGAATTTTTTGTTCTTTTTCTTGTAAACTATCAATGTGCTCTTTCCCTTTTGATTGCTGTCTTTCTAAGCTATCAGAATTTTTTTGTAACCGATTGCGTTCTTTTTGTAGTTTAGAAATGGTTTTGTCTAACCTGATTTTTTCAGTTTCAACACGTTTTTTTGCTTGGTTAATGATGCTAAATGGTATTCCGTTTTTCTGAGCAACTTCAAAGGTAAATGAGCTTCCAGCTTGTCCAACATACAACTTGTATAAAGGCTCTAATGTACGTTCGTTAAATTGCATGTTAGCATTGGTAACATTTTCTAATTCGTTTGCCAATACTTTTAAATTAGAGTAGTGGGTAGTAATTATTCCGAATGCCTTTTTGTTGTAAAACTCTTCTAAGAAAATTTCTGCCAAAGCACCTCCTAATTCAGGATCAGAACCGGTACCAAACTCATCGATTAAAAACAAGGTATTCTTATTACATTTCCGTAAAAAATAGCGCATGTTTTTTAAACGATAACTATAAGTACTTAATTGATTTTCAATAGATTGATTATCTCCAATATCGGTTAAAACAGTGTCAAAAATATAGGTCTCACTACCTTCGTCAACCGGAATTAACAAGCCGCTTTGCAACATTACTTGTAACAATCCGATGGTTTTTAAAGTGATACTTTTTCCGCCTGCATTCGGGCCAGAAATTACGATGATTTGCTGTTTTTCGTTTAAAGTAATAGATTGAGGAACCGTTTCAATAGTGTTTTTTTGATTCTTTTTCCATAAAATCGGATGATATGCTTTTATAAAATGAATCTTCTTTTCAGAAGTAATTTTAGGTAAAACGGCATGTAAACTGTGTCCATATTTTGCTTTAGCAGCAATAACATCTAAATGGGTTAGAAACTGTAAATAAGAATGTAACAACGGAACAAATGGTTTAATTTCAGAAGCTAATTCTTTCAATATTTTTGTTACCTCTTGTTGCTCCTCATAGATTAGGTTTTGTAATTCACGATCGTAATTTAATGTTGCTTGTGGCGCTATATAAACGATATTTCCAGACTTCGAAGCACCTAAAAAGTTTCCTTTTACTTTTCGTCTGTGCATGGCTAATACTGCCAAAACTCTATGATTGTCTAGTACAGACTCTCTAATGTCATCTAAAAAACCAGCTGCTGCATATTTGCTTAAATCTCTTGTAAAACTTTCACCAATTTTCCCTCGTATTTTAGCAATGTCTTTTCTAATTTCTTTTAATTGAGGAGAAGCATTATTAGCTACTTCCCCGTAAGAGGTAATAATTTTATGAATTGCATTTGATATGCTTGAGGTGAATTCAATTTCTTGACTGATGTGTTGTAAGGTTGGGAAATAAGACTCAAATTTTTTAAAGAATATAAATAATTCATTTACTGTTTCAGAAACCCCAGCAATCTTTAAAAATGCACTGGCTTCTAAAAAGCTATTTTCAATATTTAAAGTGAAAATTTCTTGAGAAATATCTTCAAAACCGTGATTTGGTATTTTGTTTTCACTAATAAATGAAGAAACATATTCATTGACTAAATTTAATTCTTCTTTGAGTAATTCAGAATCTTCAATAGGTTTGATCTGTATAACAGCAGCTTTACCTAAGGTAGAAATACAATAGGTTGCTACATGTTCTAAAACTGTAGGAAACTCTAAATCTTGTATTGTTTTTTCTGAAATATTTTTAGACAAAATACTATCTTTGATTATAAAGCAAAAATAAGAAAGTATGCAGCTAAATATTGCTGATTCGTGGAAAAATATTTTACAATCAGAATTTGATAAACCTTATTTTAGAAGTTTGGTCAATTTTGTAAAAGATGAATACAATAAAACAGCTTGTTTTCCTGTAGAAAAAGACATTTTTGCTGCTTTTGCTGCTTGCTCATTTAATGACTTAAAAGTAGTAATTATCGGACAAGATCCTTATCACGGAGTTGGACAAGCAAATGGTTTGTGTTTTTCTGTTCATGACGGAATGAAACATCCACCTTCTTTACTCAATATTTTCAAAGAATTAGAATCTGATATTCAAAAGCCAGTGCCCATTTCTGGTGATTTATCTTATTGGGCAACACAAGGAGTTTTGTTATTAAATGCAACATTAACCGTAAGAGCACATGAAGCTGGAAGTCATCAGAAACAAGGATGGGAAACATTTACAGATGCAGTAATTTCAAAAATATCTGAAAAAAAAGAGGGAGTTGTTTTTTTACTTTGGGGTGGATTTGCACAAAAAAAAGGAAAAAAAATTGATGCAAAAAAACACAAGATTTTAACCTCAGGTCATCCATCTCCATTAAGTGCAAACCGTGGTTATTGGTTTGGAAATAAGCATTTTTCTAAAACAAATGAGTTCTTAGAGAGTTTGGGCAAATCAACAATTGATTGGTAACAAAAATCCGCTTAAAAAGCGGATTCATTGAATTTGAATAAGACTGTCAACTACCTAGCCGTTGCAATAGCAACAACATTAGTAAATTGAAAGTTTTGTTGAGTTTGTTTCGTTGATGTGTTTTCTGCTAAACCACAGCTAGCTGAAGTACTTCTACATGATGTGATACTCAAAATTCCTACTGTACAAATTGCAATAAATATGACTTTTTTCATTTTAAACTAAAATTTTAAAAAGCTAAATGTACAAATTTTTAATGAACTTCCTAATTTCACACTTCTAGATTATAACGCACAATAAGATGATTTTATTTTGTGCCTCGCCAATTACTTCTTGAAATATTTATTTTTACTTATTTAACTCTATACCAGGTTTGAGTTCTATAAAACATGGCTACCCAACCACGAACCTTTAGAGTGTTTCCCGCTTTATCTGAATCATCCATCCAAATTGTACAGGTATATACTTTTCCTTTTTTAGGGTCAATAATACTTCCTCCAGCATATTTACTTCTCTTTTGCTGCATGTTTTTAACAATTTCTAGCCCTATAAGAGGTTGATTTATGCCATAATCAGCAGGGCATTGATCACATTTGATATCTTCAAAGCGTTCTTTTCCACTATTTTTTAATGTTTCTGGGTCAAGTAGTTTAATTATTTTACCATGATATTTTGCGCCTTTTTTAAAAATTTCGATGTGTGATTTGGTTCTTCCTGTTTCGTCATCAACTGTTTTCCAAACACCAACAATATCTTTTTTATTGATAGAGGTTTGAGCAAAAAGAGTAGTTGTAATTAGTAAACTAACAAATACAAGTATATTGGAAAGACAAATTATTCTTTTCATGGGAATTGATTTATTTTAAATAAATTTTTTAGCATTTACTTTAACTTTAGAGCTGATTACTTTAAAAGTAATCATTTTATTCTGTATGTCTTCAATGAACTCTTTAGAGATTTGATTTTTGCTCTCCCATTCTGTAATTGACAACCATTTCTGAACATCTTCTAATTTCTGTTGATAGCGTTTAGAAAGAATTGCATCAATGTTTTTTAGTTGTTTAAAACCAGTCGTTTCTTTGTTGATAATAGTTAAAATAGTTTTTATCACTTCTAAGTGCTTCTCTAAAATTTCATTTCTCACAGCAATTACAAAACAAGGCCATGGAGTAGGACAGTCTCCAATTCTTCTAAAAGTAGCATCATCAACGAAAGGTTTTGTTGTAAAATGCTCCCACATAAAATAATCTGCTTCACCTTTTGTCAATGCATCAATTCCTCCTTCTAAATCACCCACAACTTTAAACTGTAAGGTATTCAAATCCCAACCCTGGTTATAGGCATTTACAATAGCCATTAAATGCGATCCAGAACCAAATCTACTAATAGCTATGGTTGCATGTTCTAAATCTGAAATTTGCTGAAAAGAAGAGTTGTTTGCTACATGAATTCCCCATACCAAAGGACTCTTAACAAAAGTTTGAACAATCTTAGAAGGATTCCCTTCGCCGATATCTTTGATGATTCCTTCGGTTAAAATAATGGCAATATCAATTTCTGCATTTCGAAGGGCAGCGTTCATTTCTACTGTTCCACCAGGAAAATCTTTCCAACGTAAATTGATATTGTGTTTTGTATATTCTTTATTTTTTAACGTTAGATACCAAGGGTAATTAAAGTGTTCTGGAACGCCGCCAATAGTGATGTTAACCATCTATTCAGCTAATTTATTCAATGTATACACAATTAAATCGGCCACAACTTTTCCTGGATCTTTGCTAAAGGTACCATTTGCTCTATTGGCAATAATTGCATTCAAAGAACAAGCATGGTGACCTAATAACTTAGACAATCCATAAATAGCAGAAGTTTCCATTTCTAAATTGGTAATTCTAATTCCGTTGAAATTAAAACTATCAATTTTATGATTTAGGTTCTTGTCTTCTAATGGCAATCGAAGAACTCTTCCTTGCGGTCCATAAAAACCTCCAGCTGTTGCTGTAATTCCTTTGAATACTTTTTCAGAAATTAATTTATTTTCTAGTTCTAAACTATTTTCTACTAAAATTGGATGTGCTTTTTTGTTACTCCAATTGGTATGGCTTATAAAAGCGTTTTCTACTTCTAAATTAGAAATAGCATCAATTTGATAGGAGTGTAGCATTCCGTTTAAATCCAGTCCATGAGAACCAATTACAAAGCTATCTACAGGAATATCTGACTGCAAAGAACCAGAAGTTCCAATGCGAACAATATTTAATTTGGTAAGTGTTTTTTTTGGTTGCCTCGTTTTTAGATTGATATTCACCAAAGCATCCAACTCGTTCATCACAATATCGATATTATCTGGCCCAATTCCGGTTGAGAGTACAGTTAATCGTTTTCCTTTATAAACCCCTGTTGAAGTCTTAAATTCGCGCTTTTGTGTAGTGAATTCAACCACATCAAAATGTTTAGTCACCTTGTCCACACGATCTTGATCGCCCACAAAAATGATGTCAGAGGCAATATTTTCTGGATGTAAATTTAAATGATAAACGCTTCCATCTGGATTTAAAATCAATTCTGATTCTTGTATCATAAAGAGGTAATTTTCAACAACTTTTGTGTAGTGTCGTCGTATAAGAAATTGTATTTTTTTGCCCCTCCTAAAAACGAGAAATCATTTCTCATATTGGCATAGGTGTTTAATAACTGTTGCTGTACTTTTATTCCTGTTTTATTCAATTTTACTGGTGAAAATGAAGAAAAATAATCTTTTAAATCATTGACCTGTTTTTTGTATTGAAGATCTCCAAACCCGTATTGATTTTCTTGTTGTAATAGTTTGCGAATCAATTCATCTTGTGAGTTTAAGGCTGAATTTACAGTAATGTCTAGAATGCTATTTTCAACATTGTTTAATCCGTTTCCTATAGAAGGGAAGCGTTGTAGGTGCACTAATAAACTATCTATTAAATACTTAAAAGTTGTGTTTTGTTGATATTGATAAACGTTTTGTAACTTAATTGGGTTGTCTGAGCAATACAATTGCCAAACATAATCTGCATATTCTATATCATCAATAGTTAGTTCTGTTTTGTTCTGATACTGAGTTTTAAGTTGTTTTTCAGTAAGTTCTGCTAAACCAAGTAATTTGTTACTTCCTTTAACTTCTCCACTACAGACCAATGATATTTTTCTACCTTTTCTATAACGTTTTAACCAACAGATAACAGCAATCATGTTTATTTGACAAAACAAATCGTACTCAAACCACAATACAATTTCTTCTTGCGATTTGTGATTACATAAATTTCGATATTCTTTAAGTGTTAAATCTATAAATTGCTTTTTGGTAACTTTATATGATTGTTTTAAAAAATCGAATCTAGATTTCCAAAAATGTTCACTACCAACATCTGTACTCGTTTTGCCTTCGCAGAGCATTTCTCTCCAGGTTATAAAATCTCCTTGAAAGTTAAGTTTCTTTAGATAGTTTGTAGTGCTATCACCATTTGTAATGTGTAAAATTGAAGTTTTCATAATTAAAAAACGATGCTATAGTTCTTTTATTTTCTAGTTGTGTTGTTTTAACGTTTTGCGTTATCCACCAACGCGTTTTACGTTAAACCCTTTTTCTTTTAATAGAGTCATTATTCGATCTCTATAATCACCTTGAATAATAATTTTATCATCTTTAAAACTTCCACCTACAGAAAGTTTTGTCTTAATTTCTTTTGCTAATATTTTAAAGTCTGATGTTGCTCCAGTATACCCTTCTAAAATAGTAATGGGTTTTCCTTTTCTCTTTTCATACTTACAAATTATCGGATCATCTTGTAACCAAATAGTTGATTTTTCTTCAATCTCTTCTGGAATCTCTTCGTGTTCAGGGAATAAATTTTTAAGTTGATCTTTTAAGTCCATTTTTTGTTGCCTATTTTTTAGTTAGATTATTTAATCAGACCTAATTCTTTCAAACGTTCATTTAAAAACTCACCCGCTGTAATATCATCAAATTGTTTTGGGTTTTTAGCATCAATACAACTTTCTAACACATCTAATTTCATATCACTTATAGGATGCATAAAAAACGGAATTGAATAACGCGATGTTCCCCACAATTCTTTTGGCGGATTTGTCACTCTATGGATGGTAGATTTTAATTTGTTATTGCTATGTCTTGATAGCATATCACCAACATTAATCATCAATTCATCTGGTTCTGCAACTGCATCAATCCAATCTCCATGATGATTTTGAACTTGCAATCCTTTTCCTTGTGCTCCCATTAACAAAGTGATTAAATTGATATCTCCGTGGGCTGCAGCTCTTTCTGCACCTTTTGGTTCGGTTTGTATTGGCGGATAATGAATAGGGCGTAGAATACTATTTCCGTTTTCGATATATTCATCAAAATAGTTTTCTTCGAGGCCTAAATGTAAAGACAAAGAGCGCAATACATATTTGGCTGTTTTTTCTAACATCTTATAGGTTTGTTTTCCTATTTCATTAAATCTAGGTAACTCTTCTACAACTATATTTTCTGGATATTCTTTTGCGTATTTAGAATCTGCATCTACATATTGACCAAAATGCCAAAACTCTTTTAAATCTCCTTCTTTTTTACCTTTAGCGCTTTCTTTACCAAAAGACACATAACCACGTTGACCACCAATACCCGGAATTTCATATTTCTCTTTCACCTCGGTAGGTAAATCAAAAAAGTTTTTGACTTCTTTGTACAAATCGTCAACTAAAGTGTCGTCTAAAAAGTGTCCTTTTAAAGCAACAAAACCTATGTTTTCATAGGCGTGTCCTATTTCTTGTATGAATTTTTGTTTTCTGTGAATGTCATCCGACAAAAAATCGGCCAAATTAACACTAGGTATTTTATTCATTTTAAATAAATTTTAATAAAGGAAGATAAAGTTAATAAAAACAAGGAATAAACAAAGGATTACTTGCTAATAAATGGAATTGTATAAGAAATGGTATAGTTAAAGCCAAAACCCGTTTCTGTTTCAAAAACTCTGTTAAATCCAGGTACATACAAGGTTTTGAAATTTGTTGGTTGGTCTACACTAAGCATAATTTTATAGGAGAAACTAAAGCCTAAAAATAAATTCTTAAAGGTTTCTACTTTTATTCCTAAAACAAATTCTGTCCAATGTGCAGTTAACTCTTTTGTGGTTATTGGTGTTGTAACGGGATTGCCAGAAAAATAATCGCTACCTGTATTAGATCTAAAACTATTCAACGTTTGCTCAAAAGCACTAGTTGCATATCTAAAACCTACAAAGATTTCGTTATTCATATCCAACCAATTATCATAGGCATTGTAATTAACTCCGATTTTATAAAAAGATCCTTTTGAAGTTGAGTTGGTGTAATCTTCTACCGTAATTTCTTCTTGAGTACCAAATTCTGCTGCGATGTACCAATTTTTTGTAATTCTATAATCTGCTACAAATTCTAATCCGCTCGAATTTGAATCTATCACTCCCATAATCGGTTTGCTAATGTCTATTCCCAATCGTAACCCATAAGCGGTTTTATTAGAAACAGTATCTAAAGCTTCTTTTTCTTGAGCAACATTACTTAGTGAAGTAATGAACAAACAAAAACTAATGATATATTTTAACATGCGCGCTTGTTTGAGTGTCAATTTTAGTTAAAGATGTTGGCGTAAAAGATTGAATCCAACCATTATTAGAAGAAATAGTTACGTTGTTAAAAATGGTTTTAAAACCACAAGAACGCGAAATATATTCTTCTGTTGTTGTGTAATTTATAGTAATTGTATTTATAAGGTTGTTTGCCTTATTACCATCTACAGTATTCGTTTTTAAATGATAAATAGTTTGTGTTGTATTTACATTTAATGGAATTGTAACAGAATCTAATGAAACACTTTTATAAATTGATAAAGTATCCTTTCCATCAGCCCAAATAGACAATCGTTCTACGCTTTTTAAAGCAGTTTGATTTGCATTATCGTAAAAGCGCACTACTAATTTTGGCGTTGTCGGAGACAAACAGATATCATCTTTTTCACAGGCAGTAAATACCAATGCTAAAAATAAAATATAGATGCTATTTTTTTTCATAAAAAATTAAATCAATTCCAAAAGTACAACATTTTCTACATGATGTGTTTGTGGAAACATATCAACTGCTTGAGTTTTTACAATTTTGTAATGTTCTTTCATCAATGCTAAATCTCTTGCTTGTGTTGCAGAATTACAACTTACATACACCACTCGTTTTGGAGCAATAGCTATAATTTGTTCTACCACTTTTTTATGCATACCATCTCTTGGTGGATCGGTAATAATAACATCTGGTTTTCCGTGTTGTTTGATAAACTCTGATGTAAATACATCTTTCATATCACCAACATAAAACTCACAATTATCAATAGCATTGAGTTTGGCATTCTTTTTTGCATCTTCTATGGCTTCAGGCACAGATTCTACACCCACTACTTTAGCCGCTTTTTTAGAAACAAATTGTGCTATGGTTCCAGTTCCTGTATATAAATCATACACAATTTCTGAGCCACTTAAACCAGCAAAATCTCTCGTGATTTTGTATAATTCATAAGCTTGTTCTGAATTGGTTTGGTAAAAAGATTTTGCGTTAATTTTAAAACGCAAGCCTTCCATTTCTTCAAAGATATGATCTCTCCCAGCATACAAAACTACTTCTTGATCGTAAATGGTGTCATTTGCTTTTCCGTTGATAACATATTGCAATGAAGTAATTTTTGGAAATCTTTCTGTAATGAAGTTTAATAATAACTCACGTTTTGTTTTGTCTTCTTTGTAAAACTGAATAACCAACATGATTTCTGATGTAGAAACAATACGCAACATCATCGTTCGCAACAAACCATCTTGCTCTCTTGGATTAAAAAAAGCAATGTCATTTTTTATGGCAAACTCTTTAATGGCATTTCTAATTTCGTTTGACGGATCTTCTTGTAAATGACAGGTATTAATGTCTAAAATTTTATCCCACATTCCAGAAATGTGAAACCCTAAAGCATTTTTACGATCAATTTCTTCTTCAGAATTTATTTCTTCATAGGTCAACCAACGATTAGAAGAAAAAGAAAATTCCATTTTATTTCTATAAAAATAGGTTTTATTACAGCCTAAAATTGGCGTAATTTCTGGCAATTCTAAATGCCCGATTCGAACTAAATTCTGAGTTACTTCTTTTTCTTTGTAAAACAACTGGTCTTTATATTTCATATGTTGCCATTTACAACCGCCACAATATTCGAAATGCTCGCAAACAGGTGTTGTTCTTTTATCAGATAGTGTATGAAAATGGATTGCTTTTCCTTCGTAATAGGCTTTTCTTTTTCTGCCTGTTTCTATATCAACAACATCACCAGGAACTGTATTTGTTAAGAAAATTACCCTTCCATCTGGAGCTTTGGCTACAGTTTTCCCTCTAGCACCAGCATCAATCACTTCAATATTTTCAAAAATCTGTCTTTTATTTCTTCTACTCATGCTGCAAAAATAATAATCGCCCAAAGATTTTAGCCTAATTATTTTAATTATCTTTAAAAAGCAAGAAATATAATTTATAGAGATAAACAACTAGAAATTCAAATTTCATCACTTTCGGGAAAAATGTCTGAATAAGTTTTTATTTGCAAACGAATATTTAGTAATTTGCAACTCTTTTAGGGGTGATTTCTTTCCCACGCTGAATTTTCGAACTCTTCGAAAGGATAAAGGTAGAAGAGGAATAGTTTTTTATAAATTAAAAATTATTTTAAAATGGCTGTTTTAGACCAATTAACTTCGCAACAAGCGATCGAATTAGAAAACAAGTACGGAGCACACAATTATCATCCACTTCCAGTGGTACTGAGTAGAGGAGAAGGCGTATATGTTTGGGATGTAGAAGGTAAAAAGTATTACGATTTTTTATCGGCGTATTCTGCAGTAAATCAAGGACATTGTCACCCTAAAATTGTAGGAGCAATGGTGCAACAAGCAAAAACATTGACCTTAACTTCTAGGGCATTTTATAATGATATGCTTGGGAAGTATGAAAAATTTGCAACAGAACTTTTTGGTTTTGATAAATTATTACCCATGAATACGGGGGCAGAAGCTGTAGAAACTGCTTTGAAAATTTCAAGAAAATGGGCTTATGAAGTAAAAGGAATTGCAGAAAATGAAGCGCAAATTATTGTGTGTGAAAACAATTTTCATGGAAGAACTACAACAATCATATCTTTTTCTAATGATGCTGTAGCACGTACTAATTTTGGTCCATTTACAGATGGATTTATTAAAATAGAATACGATAATTTACAAGCATTGGAAGCTGTTTTAAATTCTAGTAAAAATATTGCTGCATTTTTAGTGGAACCTATTCAAGGAGAAGCAGGAGTGTATGTGCCTTCTGAAGGATATTTAGCAGCTGCTAAAGCGTTGTGTGAAAAACACAATGTGTTATTTATTGCAGATGAAGTGCAAACAGGAATAGCAAGAACTGGTCGTTTGTTAGCAACTTGTGGAAACTGTTCTTGTGCTGATAAAAATTGTTCTGGAGAACCAGAAATTAAAGTAGACATTTTAATTTTAGGAAAAGCACTTTCAGGAGGAGCCTATCCTGTTTCAGCGGTGTTGGCAAATGATCATATTATGAATGTTATCAAACCAGGAAATCACGGTTCTACTTTTGGAGGAAACCCAATTGCTGCTGCAGTAGCAATAGCAGCATTAGAAGTCGTGCAAGAAGAAAATTTAGCTGAAAACGCTTTTAAATTAGGTGAAATTTTTAGAGCTGAACTAACTGAATTTGCAAAGCACAATGATTTGGTTAAATCTGTAAGAGGTAAAGGCTTGTTAAATGCTATATTAATCAATGATACAGAAGAAAGTTCAACCGCTTGGGATATTTGTATCAAATTAAGAGACAATGGTTTGTTAGCAAAACCAACTCATGGTAATATCATTCGTTTTGCACCACCTTTGGTAATGAATGAAGAACAGTTGTTAGATTGTATTTCTATTATAAAAACAACCATTTCGACATTTAATAAATAAAATAGACTTGAATATTTGAGCATAAAAAAGGAGCGAAAATTTTCACTCCTTTTTTGTTTTTAATAAGTTTTCATTATCTCTTCAGACTGTCGCATTAATTCGCTCCAGCCAATTGTGTAAATGCTATAAGCTACATACATCATATACAAGGCGTTGATAATTAGCACCACCAAAGCGATAATTTTTCCTGTATAAATATTGTCTTGATTTGAATAGGCATCTGGGTTGTCATAAAATTTATTCAATTCAGATCTAGCTATAAAAAAAGCTATACCTGCAGTAATAATTCCAAATCCACCACAACAGCAAAGAGGTAAAGATATGATGGCTAAAATATAGATGAGTGTTGAGTATTGTAAAGGTTGTTTTTCCATATTAAGAATTTATTTTTATGATATAACTAATAACAATCACTAAGATGTTGATGATTGCTAGGATTTGAATGATTTTTTTTCTGTGTTTAAATTTAAACTTTAAGTTAAGAATGATAAAAATCAAAAATAACAATAAAGTATATATTGCCGGATAGAGATGAAAAGCTTCTGCAAATTCACCTCTTAGTAGATGCAAAACTGAACGTTGAAAACCACACCCTAAACATTCAACTCCAAAAAGCTTTTTGTTTAAACAAGGTATCAAGTAATCTTCAGTTTGTATAAACATTAATTTTTATTTAAATAAATCCATTCCTGGAATAGTTGGCATACCACTTTTTGCAGCAATCGCTAGTTCTTGCTCGTTTATTTCTGTAGCTTTTTTAATAGCGTTGTTTAAGGTAACAATTAAATAATCTTCTAATTCTTCTTTATTATTAAGCAAGCTTTCATCTATTTGAACAGCTTTAATTTCTCTATTTGCAGTAATGGTTACCTGTATTTTTCCATTTACAGATTTTTCATCAATCAACACATGGTTCAATCGCGCTTTTGTTTCTTCTACTTTTTGTTGAGCTTCTTTTAGTTTACTCATCATTCCAGACATATCTCCAAACATAATTCTATAATTTAGTATCTGCCACAAATTTAGTATTTTCACAGATACAAAAAAATTTAAAAAATGAGAAAGATATTATTTTGTACTACGGCTTTTAGTCTTATTTTTGCAAGCGCTTGTAAAAACGATTCCATGAATAATAAAGATATAAAACCGCCGGTAGCAATTAAGATTCCTACAGAAATAGAAACCCATGGCGATATTAGAATTGACAATTATTTTTGGATGCGTTTGTCTGACGAGCAAAAAAACGCCAAAATAAAAGACGAGCAAACTACTAAAGTTCTCGATTTTTTAAATGCAGAGAACGATTATTACAACCAAATTACTGCACATACCAACGATTTTCAATCTTCTTTATTTGAAGAAATGAAGTCTCGTATCAAAGAAGATGACGAGTCAGTTCCATATAAAAAGAACGGTTATTTTTACATTACGAAGTATGAAAAAGGACAACAATATCCAATTTATACGCGTAAGAAAGAGTCTTTAGATGCTGAAGAAGCATTGCTTTTTAACGTGAATGAATTAGCTGAAGGGCACGATTATTTTCAATTAGGCGGATTAAATGTGAGTCCAAATAACGAACTAGTAGCTTTTTCGGTTGATACTATAAGTAGAAGGCAGTATGTACTTCATATCAAGAACTTGAAAACCGGTAAAGTTTATGACGATGTTATAACCAATACAAATGGTGGTTCGGTTTGGGCAAATGACAACAAAACCTTGTTTTATACCAAAAAAGATCCTGTTTCTTTACGTAGCTATAAAATATACAAACATGTTTTAGGGACCTCTGAATCTGATGACGTTGAAGTTTTTCATGAAAGTGATGATACTTTCGGGACTTTTGTAACTAAATCAAAATCAAACAAATACATCATTATTGGATCGTATAGTACGGTTTCATCTGAATATCAATTTTTAGATGCAGATACTCCTAATGGAACCTTTCAAACAATTCAAAAGAGAGAGCGTAATTTAGAATATGACATTGCGCATTACAACGATCATTTTTACATAAGAACCAACAAAGATGGAGCCATCAACTTTAAGTTAATGAAAACTCCGGTTACTAAAACATCCAAAGAAAATTGGACAGATGTAATTCCGCATAGAGAAGATACTTTATTAGAAGACATGTCGATTTTTAAAAACTTCTTGGTGTTAGAAGAACGTAACAACGGTTTGAATAAAATTAGAATAAAACGTTGGGACGATACAAAAGATTATTATTTGCCTTTTGATGAAGAAACGTATTCTGCAAGCGTACATTCCAATTCAGATTTTGATACGAATACCATTCGATACTCATACAATTCAATGACAACACCTAGTACGGTGGTTGATTTTAACATGAGTACAAAAGCAAAAGAAATTAAAAAAGAGCAAGAAGTTCTGGGAGGAACATTTGATAAAAACAACTATACCAGTAAGCGTGTTTGGGTAACAGCTAGAGACGGAAAGAAAGTTGCAGTTTCTTTGGTGCACAGAAAAGATACCGAGTTAAATGAAAACACCCCTTTGTTGTTGTATGCTTATGGTTCTTATGGCGCAACGATGTCTGACGGTTTTAGCACAGTGCGATTAAGTTTGTTAGATAGAGGATTTGTCTTTGGAATCGCTCATATTAGAGGGAGCGAATATTTAGGAAGAAATTGGTATGAAGACGGAAAATTACTGAACAAGAAAAACACCTTCAACGATTTTGTTGATTGTTCTAAGTTTTTGATAGAACATACGTATACCTCTGCAAATCATTTATATGCAATGGGTGGTTCTGCTGGCGGATTGTTAATGGGTGCAATTGTAAATATGAACCCTGAATTGTACAACGGAATTATAGCTCAAGTTCCGTTTGTAGATGTTATTTCTACCATGTTAGACGAAAGCATTCCTTTAACTACGGGTGAATTTGATGAGTGGGGAAATCCGAAGAACAAAGAATATTACGATTACATAAAAAGTTATTCTCCTTACGATCAAGTAAAAGCACAAGCATATCCAAATATGTTAATTACAACAGGTTATTGGGATAGTCAAGTACAGTATTGGGAGCCTGCAAAATGGATTGCAAAATTAAGAGAATATAAAACAGACGAGAATGTTTTATTATTGCAAACAAATATGGAAGCTGGTCATGGCGGTGCCTCAGGTAGATTTGACGCCTTAAAAGAAGTGGCTAGAGAATATTCTTTTATTTTAGATTTAGAGGATAAAATTGAATAATGACGAGAAATCAGCAAACAAATAAAAATATCTTAGAACTAGTTGGTCAAACGCCATTGGTTCAGTTAAACAACATCACAAATCAGTTAAAAGGCTCTTATTTTGCAAAATTAGAATCTTTCAATCCAGGACATTCGGCAAAAGACAGAATTGCCACATATATTATTGAAAATGCTGAAAGAAAAGGGTTGATTCAGCCAGGAGATACTATTGTAGAAACAACTTCTGGAAATACAGGTTTTTCATTGGCAATGATTTCTATGGTGAAAGGTTATAAATGTATTTTGGCTGTAAGTTCTAAAACGTCTGAGGATAAAATTGATATGTTAAAGATAATGGGAGCAGAGGTGCATTTATGTCCGGCAAATGTTGCCGCAGATGATCCTCGTTCTTATTATGAAGTTGCAAAAAGAATCCATAAAGAAACACCCAATTCTATTTATATCAATCAATACTTTAACCAGTTAAATTGCGAAGCACACTACCATTCTACAGGTCCAGAAATTTGGAAACAAACTGAAGGTAAAGTAACTCATGTAGTTGTTGCAAGTGGAACAGGAGGAACCATATCGGGAATTGGTAAATACTTAAAAGAGCAAAATCCGTCAATTAAAATTTTAGGAGTCGATGCTTATGGATCTATTTTAAAGGCATTTCATGAAACAGGTGAAATTGATGAAGACGCAATTTATCCCTACAGAATTGAAGGTATGGGCAAGAACTTGATTCCAACTGCAACCCATTTCAATGTTATTGATCAATACGAAAAAGTAACCGACAAAGATGCCGCAGTTAAAGCAAGAGAAATTGTAACTGAAGAAGGTATTTTTGCGGGCTATACAAGTGGAGCGGTAATGCAAGCCACTGTGCAATACAACACTAAAAATTTGTTTACCAAAGACAGTTTTGTTGTGTTGGTTTTTCCAGATCATGGATCTAGATACATGAATAAAATTTATAGTTATGCTTGGATGCAAAAACAAGGGTTTTTAGAATAAACGTTCTATTTCTTTACATTTTATTATACAACACCTTTTATTCAGATGCTTATTTATTTGATTAACTCCCAAAAAAGCATTTAATTTGCATTCTCAATTTTGAAGATAAAAAAATACATGACGAAAGATTTATTTGAAAGAATAAAAGGTGATAAAGGTCCCTTAGGGAAATGGGCCGACAAGGCAGAAGGCTATTATGTTTTTCCAAAATTAGAAGGACCTATTTCTAACAGAATGTCTTTTAATGGAAAGAAAGTTATTACGTGGAGTATTAATGATTATTTAGGCTTGGCAAATCATCCAGAAGTGTTAAAGGTTGATGGAGCAGCTGCTTCAGAACACGGAATGGCATATCCGATGGGTGCAAGAATGATGTCAGGTCACACTGTTTTTCATGAACAATTAGAAAAAGAATGTGCTGATTTTGTTGAGAAAGAAGCTGCATATTTGGTGAATTTTGGTTATCAAGGAATGGTTTCTGCCATTGATGCGTTGGTTACTAAAAACGATATTATTGTATATGATATGGACACCCACGCATGTATTATTGATGGGGTTCGTTTGCATGCAGGAAAACGTTTTGTTTTTAAACACAACGATATAGAAAGCTGTGAAAAAAACTTAAAAAGAGCAACAAAAATGGCTGCTGAAACTGGTGGCGGAATTTTAGTGATTTCTGAAGGTGTTTTTGGAATGCGAGGGCAACAAGGAAAATTAAAAGAAATTGTTGCTTTAAAAGAAAAATATAATTTCCGTTTGTTAGTAGATGATGCTCATGGATTTGGAACCTTGGGAAGAGACGGAAAAGGAACCGGTTTTGAGCAAGGAGTTCAAGACGATATAGATATTTATTTTGCAACCTTTGCAAAATCAATGGCTGGTATCGGTGCTTTCTTTGCGGGTGATAAAGATGTAATTCAGTATTTACAATACAACATGCGTTCTCAAATGTTTGCAAAATCATTGCCAATGGCAATGGTAAAGGGAGCGTTAAAACGTTTAGATATGTTGCGTACAATGCCAGAATTAAAAACAAAACTTTGGAAAAACACCAATGCGTTACAAAGTGGTTTAAAAGATGCTGGTTTTGACTTAGGAAATACCCAAACGTGTATTACACCTGTGTTCTTAAAAGGTGATATACCAGAAGCAATGGCTATGGTAAACGATTTAAGAGAAAATTATGGTGTTTTTTGTTCTATTGTCGTATACCCTGTAATTCCTAAAGGATTGATCATTTTAAGATTGATTCCGACGGCTACTCATACTCAAGAAGATATTGATGAAACGATTTCAGCATTTTCTGGAATTAGAACCAAATTAGAAAACGGAACCTATAAAAGAATTGCTGCTTCTATTATGAAAGAATAGTAGTTTAAAGAATAGATAAAAAAAGCCTCAAACACTGTTTGAGGCTTTTTTTATCTTAATTGGGTTATATAGAGAACAAAGTTCTCGTTTATTGATTATTATTTTAGGATAACCTTCTTTTTTATCTGTTTTTCTATTCAAATATAACAAAATATAGACACAAAAAAAGCGCATCGTTGTTAGATGCGCTTTTGTTTTATATAAGGTGTTTTTTACCTTTCTCTACGTCTTCTACCGAATCCGCCCGTTTTTTTATCTGCAGTACCTCTGTCTGGTCTGTCTCCACCAGCTCTTGGTTTTCTATCAGAAGAACTACTTCTTCTTGGAGAAGAGCTTCTATCACTACGTTTTCTTCCAAAGCCACCGCCTTCAGATCCAGAAGGAGATCTTTTCCCTCCTCTTGCACCACCACGACCTCTTCCGCCACCAGTGCGCTCTTTTTTAGTAATTTCTATATTTACCCCACGTCCGTTAAACTCAGGTTCATTTTCTTCAAAAGCTGTTAACGTTTGCCCTTCAAAGTTTTTATCCAACTCAAAAAACGAGAAAGTATCTAAAATATCAATGGCACCAATTTCTATATTATCTGTAATACGTTGTTCGTTAATTAAACCAATCAATCGTGCAGGATTTAAATCGTCTTTTCTTCCTAAGTTGATAAAGAAACGCGTCATGTTTTCATCTCTTGGTCTTACTCTTCCAACAGAATCTCTAGAATCTCCTCTAGATGAAGCTAAATCGTTTAAGTCTTTGGCATTTTCGTAATAGGCTAAGAACGTATTGAACTCTAACGATACAAATTTTTGGATCAATTGTTCTCTGTCTAAACCTTCTAATTTTTCGTAAATACTTGGTAAAAACTCTTCAATCTGACTGGTGTTTACTTCTGCATTTTGCACTTTGTCAATCAAGTGCATTAACTGATTTTGGCAAATCTCTTTTCCACTAGGGATATTCGTTTGAATGAATTTCTTATTGATGATTCTTTCAATCGGACGTAATTTCCCTTTTTCTTTACTGTTTACCAAGGCAATCGAAATACCTTTTTTACCAGCTCTACCTGTTCTTCCAGACCTATGTGTATAGTTTTCTATCTGATCAGGTAATTTGTGATTAATGACATGTGTTAATTCTGTAACATCCAATCCACGTGCAGCAACATCTGTTGCTACTAATATTTGAATGCTTTTCTTTCTGAATTTATCCATCACACCATCACGTTGTCCTTGAGACAAGTCACCATGCAAAGCATCAGCGCTATAACCATCTTTAATTAAGTTATTAGCAACTTCTTGTGTTTCTCTACGTGTTCTACAAAAAACAATCGCGTAGATGTCTGTATTAACATCTGCAATTCTTTTTAGTGCCTCGTAACGAGTACGCTCGTTTACTACATAATACTCATGACTTACATCATCAGAACCTTCGTTTTTTTGACCGGAAGTAATTTCTATAGGCTTGTGCATATAGTTTTTAGCGATCGCTTCAACTTCTTTAGGAAAGGTAGCAGAAAACAGTAAGGTTTGTTTTTCTTTTGGAGTAACTTCTAATACTTGATCCAATTCATCTTTGAACCCCATATTTAACATTTCGTCGGCTTCATCTAAAACAATCCAACGAATGCTTCCTAACTTTAAAGCTCTACGCTTAATTAAATCTACGGTTCTTCCTGGAGTACCTACTACTATTTGTGACCCTTTTTTCAATGAACGGATTTGCTCATCGATATTTGCACCACCATAAACGGTTGTAGTTCTTACACCTTTTATGTATTTAGCAAACTCTTCAATATTTTTACCAATTTGAACGGCTAGTTCTCTTGTTGGAGATAAAATGATTGCTTGAGTTTCTTTACTATTTACATCTAATTGTTGTAAAATAGGCAAACTAAAAGCCGCAGTTTTACCGGTTCCGGTTTGTGCAAAAGCTTTTAAATCTTGTGTAGATGCAATTAGTTGTGGAATTGCTTTTTCTTGAATTACTGTAGGGTTTTCATAACCCAAATCAGTTAAGGCTTTAGAGATTTCTTCTCTAAGCCCCAACTCTATAAATGTTGACATGCTGTGAACAATTGTGAATTCACAGACGCCAGTATCTGTAAACTCGGTTTATAAATTTCGCAATAGATGTGAATACGAATAACTGGGTATTAACAATCTACGTGTTTAAACCCACCTTGGGTTTAAAGGGTGCAAAGGTAGTGAAAATTTAATTGATAGCCTTAACAAATTACTCTTTTTGTAAAGCCTTTAGTTGTTTAACTATTTTAGAGCTGTTGATAGAAGCATAGCCGTTAACTATTTTTCCTTTTTTATTAACTAATAAAGTTCTTGGTAGTTCACTTGATAAAAAATCGTTTGCTTTACTATCTGAATTGATAAAAAATTGTTGTTTAATATCTACTCCTTTTATAGGTTTTTGAAAAGAGTCAGAAGAAATTTTTACGCCAATAAAATTAAGTTTCGGGAATTCTTTTAATAAATAATTAATTCTAGAAGCAAGATATTCTCTACTAATATAACCAGGATTCCAAATATAAATAACAGTATTCTTATTTTTAGAAATAGTCGTTATTTTATGTTTAGTTTTGTTGTAATCTGACACTTCAAATACTGGTAATTGGTTACCGCCATGTAATTTTTTTACATCATTCAATAAACGTTGAACTTCCTTTTTATCTTCAATGTTTGTGCTTAATTTAAAGTAAGTATAAAAAGCCTCTTTATTTATGTTGCAAGTTGATTTATCTAAGAAGTCATTGATAATCATTTGTCTTAAAAAAGTGTTTTTTAATTTTTCACTTTTAATGTTTTCATTAACGGTATTTAACAATGCAATTGTAAATTCATTTGATTTACTTGAATATCCTTGATCATAAATATTGTTATAAAGCCTGTTTACAATATATTGAGTGTAAGGTCTCAAATACATTAAATCGCCATTGTTTAAATCAATATTTTCTCTGTATGAGTAAAACTTAGCATCTAAAGTAGGGAACTGATTTGCTTTATGAATATCTTTATATCTAGCAGGGTAACTTTCAAATCTATTATAAATAGGATATTTTGCTATTATATCTAAAATTTTAGAATAATTTTTAGGTAGATTTAGTTGTCTAGATTTAAAATCATCAATTTTATTTTGTCTTAAACTCAATAACGAATCTAATTTTACTTTAAAACTCTCTGGTTTTAGACTGTAAAAAGAATAAATTGTATGATTATAACGCTCTTTTTCATTTTCTAAGAAATAATCAATTAAAATATTGTTCTTTTCTGCGCCAATCCCGCTAAAAACTAATGATTCATCAAAATCCCAAGTATTTAAACGAATAGAAATACTATCTTTTGGTTCAAAATAGATGTATTGGTTTTCATTTCCATGTAAGAAGTAATAAAAACCTTCTTCAAAGTTTTTAAAGCTTCCTATAAATTTATCTTCTTTGTCTAAAAATAAACTATCAATTAATTGTTCATTTTTATACAGTAAAACAAAATCAGTTTTGGGATGAATTATTTTACCTCCAAAATAGGTTAGCTGTTCTTTATTTGAAGTAGTACAACTACCAATAAAAACAATGGCTACAATTAAAAAACAATATTTAAAAAACCTATTCATTTATTCGTTTTAACTCAACATCAAAATTACATATACATTCGCTAAAAACTTGTTAATTCGTTGTTAAAGTATTCAAAAAAAATCATGATAAATTATGGAGTTTTATTCTTTTTTAAAAGTAAAAAAGGCAAAAACTCCCTTTAAATTTTATACTTTTGCCAAAATTTAAAATTACAAAAAATGCTTTCAGTTTCAAACTTATCTGTACAATTTGGAAAAAGAATATTATTTGATGAGGTTAATACAAAATTTGTTCAAGGAAATTGTTACGGAATCATTGGTGCAAATGGTGCTGGAAAATCAACTTTTTTAAAAATAATCTCAGGAGAGCAAGATCCAACTTCTGGTCATATCCATCTAGAACCAGGAAAAAGAATGTCTGTTCTATCACAAAATCACTTTGCTTTTGACGATATTCCTGTGTTAGAAACAGTAATTATGGGAAACAACGAGTTGTTTGCAATAAAAAAAGAGATGGATGCTTTGTATGCTGATTACACTGATGAAAATGCAGAGAAAATTGGTGAATTGCAAGTGAAATTTGAAGAAATGAATGGGTGGAATGCAGATTCTGATGCAGCTGCAATGTTATCTAACTTAGGAATTAAGGAAGATTTGCATTACACATTGATGAAAGATTTGGATGGTAAACAAAAAGTACGTGTATTATTATCGCAGGCTTTGTTTGGTACTCCTGATGTCTTAATCATGGATGAGCCAACAAACGACTTGGATTTTGATACGATTTCTTGGTTAGAAAATTTTTTAGCAAATTACGATAATACAGTAATTGTTGTTTCTCACGACCGTCACTTTTTAGATGCGGTTTGTACACATATCTCTGATATCGATTTTGGAAAAATTAACAATTATTCTGGAAATTATACATTTTGGTATGAGTCTAGTCAGTTAGCTGCAAAACAAAGAGCACAGCAAAACAAAAAAGCGGAAGATAAAAAGAAAGAATTGGAAGAATTTATTCGTCGTTTTTCTGCAAACGTAGCAAAGTCTAAACAGGCAACTTCTCGTAAAAAAATGATCGAAAAATTAAATGTTGATGACATAAAACCTTCAAGTAGACGCTATCCTGCAATAATTTTTAAAAGCGAAAGAGAAGCTGGAGACCAAATTTTAAATGTAGAAGGGTTGTCTAGAAAATTTGAAGGAGAATATTTATTTGATGACATTCACATCAACCTAAATAAAGGAGATAAAGTTGCAATTATTTCTAAAAATTCTAGAGCTGTAACAGCATTTTATGAGATTTTAAATGGTAAACAAAAAGCAGATGCAGGTAGTTTTGATTGGGGTGTAACAACAACACAATCTTATTTACCATTAGAGAATGCTGAGTATTTTCAAAATGCAGAATTAGATTTAGTAGATTGGTTACGCCAATATGCACAAACAGAAGAAGAGAGAGAAGAGGTTTTCTTAAGAGGATTTTTAGGTAAAATGATTTTTAGTGGAGAAGAAGCTTTAAAAAAATGTAATGTGTTGTCTGGAGGTGAAAAAGTGCGTTGTATGTTGTCTAGAATGATGATGACTAGAGCTAATATTTTAATGTTTGATGAACCAACAAATCATTTGGACTTAGAATCAATTCAAGCGTTAAATAATTCTTTGATTAATTTCAAAGGTACTGTATTGTTATCTACTCACGATCATGAGTTTGCTCAAACTGTTGCGAATAGAATTATAGAAATTACGCCCAAAGGGGTTATTGATAGATATTCAACTTTTGATGATTATTTATCAGATCCAAAAATCAAGGAACAAAGAGAAAAAATGTATTCATAACCCAAAAAAAAGGGAGCTAATTAGCTCCCTTTTTTTATACTTATTTATCTAATGTCACCCCGAGCGGAGTCGAAAGGATTTATGAGTTCTCGACTCCGCTCGAACAAGCAAAAAGATTTATTTCTTTTGCAGCGGACTGATAATTTTAACATCAGAAAAAGAAATAGCGCCTCTAATAACACCATCAATTGTATTTTTTAATGCTTCTATTAATTGCATTTTTAATTGAGACTTATGGTAAATTAAACTCACTTCTCTTGCTGGTGGTGGACTAATAAATTCGCGCAGGTGACTTTTGTCTACATCATTTAAGTCTAGTGTATGTAAATAAGGTAGTAAGGTCATGCCTAAACCTTCTTTGGTTAATTTTATCAGTGTATCAAAACTTCCGCTTGCCAATTGAAACGATTTCTTATTATCAGTTTTATAAGTTCTACACAAGTTAATAACGCTCTCTTTAAAACAATGCCCATCTTCTAATAACAAAATATCATCCATTTCTAATTCATTTGTATTGATCATTTTTTCTTTAAAAAGACGGTGATTTTCTGGAATCAAACCAACAAAAGGCTCGTAATATAACGGTCTTTCTTTAATCGCTTCATTTTCTAAAGGAGTAGCAGCAATGCCTGCATCTATATGCCCATCGGTTAGTTTTCTGATAATTTCTTCTGTTGTTAATTCTTCTATGATTAATTTTACTTTTGGATATTTTTTTGTAAAATTGTTTAAGAACATCGGCAATAATGTAGGCATAATGGTAGGGATAATTCCCAGTTTAAATTCACCTCCTATATACCCTTTTTGCTGATGTATAATATCTATGATTCTTGTACTTTCATCAACAATAATTTTTGCTTGTTCAACAATTTTTTTACCGATATCTGTTAACTCAATTGGTTTTGTAGATCGATTAAATATTTTGGCATTCAGTTCGTCTTCAAGTTTTTGTATTTGCATGCTTAGTGTTGGCTGTGTAACAAAACTGTGTTCTGCAGCGATTGTAAAATTTTGATATTCTGCAACAGAAAGCACGTATTTTAATTGTGTAATAGTCATTTCATCAATATTTTTGATAAAGATATTAAAAGCATCAATAATATTTATAGTTTTTCTGCAGAATCTTATTGTAATTTTGGGGTGAACAAAAAAACAGAATAACAATGAACACAATGATTTTAGGATTAGACAAAGAGAAAACAATAAAAATTGCGAATGATTTAAATGTGTTATTGGCTAACTTTCAAGTGTATTACCAAAGTTTAAGAGGATTGCACTGGAATATCAAAGGAAAGAATTTTTTTGAACTACATGTAAAGTTCGAAGAATTTTATAACGATTCGCAATTAAAAATTGATATGATAGCAGAGCGAATTCTAACGTTGCAAGGAAAACCATTGCATACTTTCGAAGAATATACCGCTTTAGCAAAAGTACCTGTAGCAAAAAACATATCTAATGATATTGAAGCAGTTGAATTAATTGTGATTTCGATTTCTGAATTGATCGCCATAGAAAGAATAATTTTAGAGATTTCTGGTGATGCAAATGACGAAGGGACAAATTCTATGATGAGTGATTTTATAGCAGAGCAGGAAAAAACAATTTGGATGATGAATGCTTGGTTAGGAAAGTAGTAAAAATCAATTTAGTTAAAAAAAGCAGCAACATTTCTTGCTGCTTTTTTTAGCTCCAAAACTCTCGTTTTTTATTTAATTCATCTTCATTTTTTGCGTATTCTTCTGGTGATAATACTTTTAAAAACGAATGATGTTGCTCAATAGCAAATTCAATTTTTTTAATAATTTCTGGTATATCTTCATTGTCATAATCAATCTCTAAAGGCTCTTTAATAACCATAGATTGTAACACATTACGCTTTTTTATTGCCAACCCTTTTTTATCAAAAGAACGTCTAAAACCATCAATAACTATTGGAATAACAATGGGTTTATGTTTTTTTATGATATGAGCTGTTCCTCTTCTAATTGGTTTAAATGGAGTAGTAGTTCCTTGTGGAAACGTAATCACCCAACCATCATTTAACGCTTTTCCAATATTAGAAACATCAGACATTTTTACTTGTCTGTTTACATTCTTTCCATCACTTCTCCATGTTCTATCAATAGAAACAGAACCTGCATAGGCAAATAATTTTGGTAATAAACCATCGCGCATTGTTTCTCCGGCTGCAACAAAATACATGTTTAATTTAGGATTCCAGATATAACCAATATTTTTAATATTATCAACTCTTCCTTTTAAGGCAGCATTAAATACATGAAACATTGCAGCAACATCTGCAAAATAGGTTTGATGATTTGAAATAAAAAGCACATTGTTTTCTGGTAAATTTCTTAAAATTTCAGAACCTTTTATGTGTAAATTATTAAATCGTCTGTATCTACCATGAGAGATTACACCAAAAATTCGAATAATCCATTTTTTGATAAACAAAATATGTCCAAAAGGATTTCTCTTAAATAAAGGCATTAATAATTGGTTTAATTTTTACTAGTTAGTTGATTGCGAAAGTACAAAAGAATATAGTAACTCACTATTTTAATAATTCTTTAATTTCGTTTAAAATCATAGCAGTTGCTCCCCAAACTATATAATTGTTTAATTTAAAGCAAGGTACATCAATATTTTTTGCATAGGAAGTTGAAATATTTATTGATGCAATATTAGTATCATCTAAGAGATCTTTTAATAAAACTTCAATGGTATGATCTACTTCATGATTTGTGTTAAAAACTGGTTTTTCTTTAGTAAATGCAATAAAAGGTGTTGCTAAAAAATTACTTGGCGGTATGTAAACATCTGTAATTTCTCTAATAACAGTTATATTTTCTTTTAAAATTCCAACTTCTTCAAAAGTCTCTCTTAAAGCTGTTTCTTTTAGATTTTTGTCAGATTGTTCAATTTTTCCTCCAGGGAAACTTATCTGTGCAGAATGGGTTCCTTTGTAGCTGGCTCTTTGTGTTAGTAAAAAACAAGTTTCACCTTTTTTGTTTGGGTAAAACAATGCCAAAACAGCAGCTTTTTTAGGGTTGCTAGCCGCAATTTTTTCAGCATTGTAATTCAATCGCATTTTTGGAGCCAATCTAAATTGAGATGCTAAACCTCCAATTTCTGCAGTTTTTATATGATTGATATTGTTAATAAATGAACTAAAATCCATTATTTTTCTTCGTTTTTAAAAAGCCATTTAAAACCCAATCTACTCAACATTTTCTTTTCAAAATTCCAAAAAAAACGAAATTGCCCGAATAGCCAACCATAAAGTACAATTAAAATTTGATAAAAAGGAAAGATTAACAACACTCTTAAGGGTCTATAAATCCAAGGATTTGTATTTGATTGCTCTAATCCAATCAAACTTAAAATAGGTTTTGCAATGACTAAAGATGTATAGCCAGTAATAGAAAACACTAGTAAAATTATACAAACTTGCCAATTAGAAGTTAATCCCCAGCGTTTTTTTAATTTTTCCATTTTTAAAAAATATGCGGCAAAAATACAACATGATTCTAGTTATATAAAATTTATAGGAGTAGAATTCAAATTAACGCCAAGAAATTTGGATGATGGTTTTAATTTTTTTTACCTTTCAAAACTATAATTATAATTCTACTAAATGAAAAAATTAGCACTACACTGGAAAATACTATTGGGAATGTTGTTAGGAGTTGTTTTTGCTCTGATTATGACAAATTTTGATTTTGGAAAAGATTTTATCAAAGATTGGATAAAACCATTTGGAACCATCTTCATCAACTCATTAAAATTAATTGCAATACCACTTATTTTAGCTGCATTGATTAAAGGGGTTTCAGATTTAAGAGATATTTCTAAACTTTCTAAAATGGGAGGGCGAACAATTGGTATTTATCTGGTAACAACTGTAATAGCCGTTTCTATAGGATTGGTACTTGTAAACATTATAAAACCAGGGAAACAAATTACCGAATCTACGAGAACCGAAATGGTAGAAAGTTATAGTACAGATACAACAAAATACAAAGATGAAGCTGCCAGACAAAAACAAGGTGGCCCATTACAAGCCCTGGTTGATTTAGTTCCAGAAAATATTTTTGCAGCTTCAACAAGTAATACAAATATGTTACAAGTAATCTTTTTTGCTATGTTTTTTGGAATTGGATTGATTTTAATTCCGGAAGAAAAAGGAGCAACGGTAAAGAAATTTTTTGATGGATTTAATGAAGTCATACTCAAAATGGTAGATTTAATTATGTTGGCAGCGCCTTATGGAGTTTTTGCATTATTGGCTGCTTTAGTTGTAGAATCGCCAAGTTTAGATTTATTTAAAGCACTGGGTTGGTATGCCATTACTGTAGTTGGTGGTTTATTTATAATGATAATAATTTACAATATTTTAGTAGTGGTTTTTACAAAGAAAACCCCAAGCTTTTTTATGAAAGCAATGTCACCAGCACAATTATTAGCTTTTTCTACTAGTTCGAGTGCAGCAACTTTACCAGTTACAATGGAAAGAGTTACAGAGCATATTGGTGTAGAAGAAGAAGTAGCAAGTTTTGTATTGCCAATTGGCGCAACAATTAATATGGATGGAACCAGTTTATACCAAGCAGTTGCTGCTGTATTTATTGCACAAGCATTTGGAATGGATTTAGCATTTTCTACGCAGTTAGGAATTATTGCAACAGCAACATTAGCCTCTATTGGTTCTGCTGCTGTACCTGGTGCAGGAATGGTAATGTTAGTTGGTGTATTAGGATATGCTGGAATTCCAGAAGCTGGTTTGGCATTGATCTTTGCTGTTGATAGACCTCTCGATATGTGTAGAACTATTGTAAATGTAACTGGAGATGCTGCAGTTTCTATGTTGGTAGCAAAATCAGTTGGAAAATTAGGCGAGCCACATGTGCAGGATTGGGACGATAATTACAAAGAAGTTAAATAAATAAGAACGAACTAATTTTATCTATAATGAATATTTGTTTTTTAATGTATCCATGGGAAGATATCAAATCACCAGAAAATGATACTTCCTTAGCGATAATTCATGAATGTGCAAAAAGAGGTCACGGTGTAGCCATTTGTACTCCTGCAAATTTAACCATAAGAAATAGTGTAACAAATGCGTTTTGTACCATTATTAATAGAATGGATAAAATTCCGGTGAGCCTTAAATCCTTTTACAATAAAGCCTCAACTAGAGAAGAAATGCTTCCATTAGCTGGTTTTGATGCCATTTTTATGAGAGCAGAACCACCTTTAGATCCTTTGATGTTAAACTTTTTAGATTCTGTTAAAGATGATGTAGTTGTGATTAATTCTGTACAAGGAATGCGAGTAGCAAACAACAAATTATACACAGCTGTTTTTGAAGATCCAAATAATGAAATTATTCCTGTTACTCATGTCTCTAAAAATAAAGAGTATTTAATAAAAATGATTGAAGAATCTAATTCAGATAAAATGATTTTAAAACCACTAAATGGTTTTGGAGGTTCTGGAGTTATTTTAATAGAAAAGTCTGCAATGGGAAATATTAATTCGTTGTTAGATTTTTATATCAATAAAGGAGATGGGAATTCTGATTATGTAATTTTACAAGAATATATAGAAGGAGCTGATAAAGGAGACGTTAGAATTTTATTGCTTAACGGATTACCAATTGGAGCAATGAGAAGAGTTCCTGGAGAAAAAGACCATCGTTCAAATGTCTCAGCAGGAGGAAGTGTTCAAAAACATAAACTCACCAAACAAGAAAAAAAATTATGTGAAAAAATTGGACCAAAACTAGTAAAAGATGGGTTGTTTTTTGTGGGTATTGATGTAATTGGCGGTAAGTTGGTTGAAGTTAATGTAATGAGTCCAGGTGGAATTACCTATATTAATAAAGTATATAAATTAAAGCTTCAAGAAAAAGTAGTTGATTTTTTAGAAAGTAAAATTTTAGAGAAAAATGCAGCTTTTAGAAGAATGACAGATTTAAAAAAGAAAGTAGAACAAGCTTAATTTTCAACTAAAATTAATGGATGATTTATTACAAATAGAAAAATCATTGGTTTCTGTAAATTGGTTGTATCAACATAAAGATGCAACCAATTTAATAGTTTTAGATGGTACTATAGCTAAAGTTAGTTTGCATGAAACGGATGGTGTTTTTAATGAATATCAACTTCCGAATGCCCATTTTTTTGACTTAAAAAAGGTGTTTTCTATGCAAGGGGCAGTATTTCCAAACACAGCATTACCACCGAAAGATTTTGAAAATGAAGCTAGAAAATTAGGGATAAATAATACTTCTTGTATTGTTGTTTATGATGATCACGGAGTTTATTCTTCCCCTAGAGTTTGGTGGTTGTTTAGAACAATGGGTTATACTAATATTGCTGTTTTAGACGGCGGTTTTCCAGCTTGGAAAAAAGCAAATTATCCAATAGAGAAAAAACAAATCCAAGATGTTGAATTAGGCAATTTTAAAGCAAGTTTTGAACCAGAAAAGCTGATTGATTCAGAGATTGTTTTAGAGTCAGTTAAAAATCGATCAAAACAAGTTGTTGATGCTCGCTCTAAAGGAAGATTTAACGCAACTGAACCCGAGCCAAGAAAAGAAATAAGAAGTGGTCATATACCAACATCTACAAATTTGCCTTTCTCATCACTTTTGAACAATACAGAATTAAAATCGAAGGAAGATTTAGAGCAATTATTTAAAGAGGTCAATCCAGATTCTATAGAAATGATTTTTTCTTGTGGTTCTGGAATTACAGCTTGTGTTTTAGCTTTAGGAGCTTCTATTGCTGGTTATAAAGAAATGGCTGTTTATGATGGATCATGGACAGAATGGGGTAGTTTAACACATTTGCCAATTGAAAAATAATCGTATGTTAAAATTATCAATTGAAGAGATCATCCAAAAAATTGATCGAGAAGAAACATTTGAAGCTGTTTCTAATGATTATTCTTTTACCATAAAGATTGATGAATATGTTCCTTATGCATGTGGAGCCGTTCATGATGGTCATCAATTTAGAAAAGAATTATGGGGCAATTGTTTGCATACAGCATATGATCGTTGGTTTGAAGAAGATCCAGCAACCAAAGAAATGGTAAAATCGCATCCAATTCTAATTGCCGCAATGGATTCTAGATTCGAATACGATTTAAATAGAACTCCAGAAACCGCAATTTATACAGATGCTTGGGGAAAACAACTTTGGAAAAATCCATTACCTAAGAAAATGCATGAAAAGAGTATGCAAAAACATACAAATTTTTATAAAGTTGTGCATGCATTGATTGCAAAATTAGAAGAAAAATTTGGTGTTTGTGTTGTTTATGATATGCATTCATACAATTGGAAACGTTGGGATAGAGAAGTGCCAACTTGGAATTTAGGGACTTCAAATATAGATAACAATCGATTTGGTAAAGAAGTTGAATCTTGGAGGGCAATTTTAGAAAAAACACCCTTGCCAAACGGAATTACATCTACTTCAAAAATCAATGACACTTTTCAAGGGAACGGGTATTTCTTAAAGTACATCACTCAAAATTTTAAGAATACTTTAGTCTTGGCAACAGAAATTGCTAAAATATATTGTGATGAGTTAGAACAAATTATGTTTCCAGAAGTAGTTTCTGCTGTTGAAAATTATTTGAAAAGCGAATTAAAAAACCATGCAGAAGCTTTTTATAAAGCGCATAAATTGTAATTTTGTGATGCTATTTTTAGATATTGATTTATGATGAACGAGACCCAGGTAAAAAATAAAACCCTTTTTGAGATAGACAATCATATAGATGAGCTTGTAAAGAAAATCGAGTTGTTAAACTATGTGAATCCAATTAATATCGAATCGGAAAAAGAAAAGTTTTTTAACTCTAAATACCTTACAGATCCAAGCTTTAAATATCCTAAAAGAGATTTTGATAAATTTAAATTGCATAAAGAGTTTTTTACTCAATCAATAGATAAAATTGAAGATGAACGGTTAAGAGAAATATATGAAGATATCATTTATTTTTACTCAGGTTTAATTCAATGTATAGAAACAATTGGAAAAGGTAAAAAATTCTATTACAATAGTTTACATTCTTTCGGAACACCCACAGAACAGGATGTAGAAAATGCAAAATTCATTCTTCATTTTGAGAGTGAAGATGCACATTCAGACATTTTTAAGCCTCAATATACAGCAAGTGAATCTGCTCATTTTTTTAGAGAATATTCTAAAAAATACGATTTTACTTACGAAATAAAAAACTCCTCTACAATGGGAGCGATTGCAATGGTTTCTAACAGTATTAAAGCGTTGGTTTTAAACGAGAATCATGTTTTTTCTGACAACGAAATTAATGTATTAACTAATCACGAAATTGGTGTGCATATGGTAACCACAATGAATGGTTTATTGCATCCGTTAAAAATATTTTCTCACGGTTTTCCAAATAACGAAGAAACTCAGGAAGGTTTAGCAGTTTTTAGTGAATACATGTCTGGAAATCTAACAGTAAAACGTTTAAAAGAATTAGCATATCGAGTTTTAGCTGTTGATAGTTTAGCAAAAGGATATTCTTTTTCTAGAACATTTAGAATGTTACACAACGATTACGATTTAGAAAGAGAAGAGGCATTTTATATTTCTATACGAGCACATAGAGGTGGAGGTTTTACAAAAGATTATTTGTATTTAACCGGACTGAAAAAAATCTATGATTATTACAAAAAGGGAAAAGATCTAGGATTGCTATTAACCGGAAAAGTTTCACTAGAATTTGTTGATGATATTCAGTATATGATTGATAAAGGATACGCTGTAAAATCAAAACATTATACAGATTCTTATTTGCAAAACAACAATACAAGCAAAACAGTAGACTTTATTTTAAAAAGCTTAAAGTAGTTTTTGCCTATAATTAGTTGTAATATTTTTTTCGCAGCCAAAAAGAAACCCGAACCAATAAAATTAGTGCAGGTACTTCAACTAAAGGCCCAATTACTCCTGCAAAAGCTTGTCCAGAATTTAAACCAAAAACTGCAATCGCAACAGCAATAGCTAATTCAAAATTATTTCCAGCTGCTGTAAATGCTACAGAAGCAGTTTTATCATATGCTGCTCCAGTTGCTTTTGTAACGAAAAACCCAATGATAAACATCAACGTAAAATAGATGAGTAATGGTACGGCAATAATCAACACATCCATTGGAATTTGCACAATCAATTCGCCTTTTAAAGAAAACATGATTACTATTGTAGATAACAAAGCAATTAAGGTAATTGGAGAAATAGTAGGTATAAACTTTTCTGTATACCATTTTTCACTTTTTATTTTCACTAAAACAAGGCGACTTAAAATCCCTAATACAAAAGGGATTCCTAGATAAATAGCGACACTTTCTGCAATTGTTCCAATTGAAATAGCTACAATAGCGCCTTCAAATCCAAAGTAGGGAGGAAGAATGGTAATAAAAATCCATGCATAGAACGAATATGCAAACACTTGAAATATACTATTCAATGCCACCAATCCAGCTCCATATTCGCTACTTCCTTCTGCTAAATCGTTCCAAACCAACACCATTGCAATACATCTAGCCAATCCGATCAATATTAAGCCAACCATGTATTCTGGATATTCTCTTAAAAATGTAATTGCTAAAATAAACATCAGTATTGGACCTATTATCCAATTTAAGAGTAGTGAAATAGATAAGATTTTAGTATTCCTAAAAACTTTAGGTAAGAGTGCATAATTCACTTTTGCTAAAGGTGGATACATCATTAAAATCAACCCTATTGCAATAGGAATATTGGTTGTTCCATTACTAAAGGAGTTAATAATATTTGGAAATGAGGGCATAAAATATCCTAGTCCAATACCAATAGACATTGCTATAAAAATCCACAATGTGAGATTTTTGTCAAGAAAACTTAATTTTTTGGTTGCCATTATTTCTGAGTTATTTGAGAAAAAACATAAAATAGTTCTGTAGCTATTTGCAAGCTTCTTTCATTGTATTTTTCCTTTTGTTGTGGAGTGTTGTCAAATACCTTAGGGTCCTCAAAAGGAATCGGAATTCGTTTTTCTGCACCGTGAATAAACGGACAATCTTCATCAGCTTGAGAGCAGGTCATAATTGCAGCAAATTCTGATGTAGGATTAAAATCTGAATCTATTGTTTTTGAAAAACCAACAATAGGGGATTCGCTCTCAGAATACTTGATGTTGTAAATTGGATTGATGTTTTCTGATTGCTTTTTAATTTTAAAGCCTGAATTTTGTAGCGTTTCAATAATCATTGGAAAGACTGCTGTAGCTTCCGTGCCAGCTGAATAACAAAAAACATTTTTAATATTGAAATGATGTGCCATGGTTTGCGCCCAAACTTGTGATAAATGACTTCTACGGGAATTATGTGTACAAATAAAATTCAAACGAATTTTTTTGTTGTCATTCATTTTCATTTTGAGATAATCAACCAAAGGTTGTAAAGTCTCTTTTCGTTGGTTTGTAATTGTTTCAAGATCTAATGTTGAAATAATTTCATCAATTTTAGTAAATAAAGCCATTTTAACAGGTGTTTTTAAAATTAGCAACATCCACTGCCTGGAGAGCAGCTATTAGCCGATTGAAGCTCAGCAATTTTCATTTTAGGTTTTGAAGGAACTTCACATTTACCTCTTGCCAAACAATCTGTTTGTTTGGTTGTTAATAAAAAGTTTTTCCCGTCGAAATCTAATCCAAACTTCTCAATAGTTTGCCCTTGATATTCTACTTCTATTTCTAAATCGTCAATTTCTAAAACCTTTTCTGAAAGGTTGATGATATGTACCAGCTTCTCTGGATGTAATCTATGATCGTAATCGTTAGCATCCCAAAGTTGAAAATTAACAACTTCTTCTTTGCGAATTGTTCCTCCACAATCGATAAAGTTTTTTGTAATCTTACCTATTTCTGTAACATGAAAATGATTTGGAACTAATTGTCCGTTTGGCAATTGAAACGCTATGGTTTCTAGGGTATTTAATACTGATTTTATTTCTGATAATTTCATGATCTGATTTATTTTTTTCTAATTTTTATATTAACAACAGCCTTGTTTTTCTAATATGTCTTGATTTAAAAATTGAAACATTACTTCTTTCATTGTTGTCCAATTTTCTGAGTCAATACAATAACAAACACGTGTTCCTTCAACATTTCCTTTAATCAATCCTAATAACTTTAATTCTTTTAAATGTTGTGATATTGTTGGTTGTGCTAGCTTTATTTCTGTTACCAAATCTCCACAAACACACGTATCTATTTTAAATAAATGTTGTAGTATGGCTACTCTTGCTGGATGTCCAAATACTTTTGCAAATAAGGCAATTTGATTTTGATCTTCTGTAAAAATTTCTGTTTTTGCTAAACCCATTTTAACTATTAATTGTTTCATTGCAATATTACGATTAATAATAAAAACAACAAATTATTTATTCTTTTATTTTTAAAAATTAAATATATTTTTTCAATTCACTGAAATCAGTAATGATTTTGTCAGCATTTTCAAGAGTTTGATCTGCTGCTAACGGATTTCTATATCCAAAAACAAAGATACCAGCATCATTAGCTGCTTTAACACCATTGTCAGAATCTTCAATAACAATACAATTTTCTTTTGGAGTATTTCCTAATACAGCTGCTTTTTCAAAAATTTCAGGATGTGGTTTAGAGGCTGTTAAATCTGCTCCACTAATTTTTGCAGTAAAATATTGGTTTAAATGAAACCGATTAAAAACACGATCAATATTTATCATGGCAGAAGAAGAGGCTAAAATCAATGTGATTCCTTTATCATAGAAATAATGAATAATTTCTTCAACACCTTTTACTAAATGCAACGTTGGATCATTTTCAAAGAAGTTTACATAGCGTTTTCTTTTTTGTAGTACCAACTCATTTGGATCTTCATTCAAATTAAAATGTGCTACTAATTTTTGAAAAGCATTGATTGTAGAAGAACCAGTTAAGGTTTTATACAATCCTTCTGATACTTCTAAACCTAAAGAAACAAAAGTTTCGTAATAAGCTTTTTTATGCAGTAATTCAGAGTCAATGATAACTCCATCCATATCAAAAATTACACAGTGTATGTTTTTCATTAGTCGATGAATTTAGATTTTATTTCTGGAGTTGGTATCATGCAACTTTCTTTTTTTCCAAACCATTTGTATCTGTTTTTTGCAATATAATCGTAAAAGAAATCTCTGAAGGATGTTGGCAAAATCCAAAAAAATTGAAAAAGCCACCATAAACCACCAAACTGTTTTGCAATTTTTAAAGCTGCAGTAGATTTAATCGCGAAGCTTGTTTTAGATTCAACTAAAATAATTGAATCTATTAAATTTGTATCAATATTAAAGTGTTGAGTGATTTCTTTTCCTATTTCTGATTGTAAAGAGGCAAACAAGAATATGTTTTTCTTGTCATTTTTTATGATTTTTAAAATTGAAGCATTGCAAAAGTTACATACTCCATCAAAAAGTACTATTTGCTTGTTATTCGGTAAGTTATCAAAAGTATACATCAAAAATAATTTTGATTAAAAGAAATCTCCTGCAAATTTCTATAAATTTTCTGAATTAGATGTAACAAATTTTGATTTAAGACGTCAGATACACAGAAGTAGTTAAGTAAAAAGGATATTTGCATAAATTGATTTATCTAAAAATACTTTTAAAGTAAAAAAGATGATTATTACTTCACATAAAAATTAACTAATCAAAGATGATAGAAATTAAAAAGCTACACAAATCTTATCCAATCGGAAAAGATTCTTTGCATGTTTTAAAAGGAATCGATTTACATATTAAAGAAGGAGAGTTTGTTTCAATTATGGGATCTTCTGGTTCTGGAAAATCCACATTGTTAAACATTGTTGGTTTATTGGATGAACATGATGAAGGTGAATATTATTTAAATGGAAAGTTAATTAAAAACTTAAATGAAAAAAAAGCGGCGATTTTGCGGAACAAATTTTTAGGATTTGTTTTTCAATCGTTTAACTTAATTTCATACAAAACAGCGTTAGAAAATGTTGCATTACCACTTTATTATAAAGGAGTTCCAAGAAAAGAACGATTAAAAATTGCAATGGAATATCTTGATAAAGTAGAATTAAAAGATTGGGCTAATCATTTACCAAACGAATTATCTGGTGGTCAAAAACAACGTGTTGCAATAGCAAGAGCTTTAGTCACAAAACCAAAAGTTGTGCTGGCAGATGAACCAACAGGAGCATTAGATTCTACTACTACTGATAATGTTATGGATTTATTGAGAGATATTAATGATGAAGGAATGACTGTTTTTGTAATTACCCACGAAGAAGAAGTTGCAGCACAAACCAAAAGAATTGTTCGTTTAAAAGACGGTATTATTATTAGTGACAACTTAACTAGCAAATCAAAAGCTGTATAATATGTTCGATTTAGATCGTTGGAGAGAAATTTTTCAAAGTATCAGTAAAAACAAATTACGTTCTGTAATGTCTGGTTTTACAGTAGCCTTTGCAATTTTACTTTTTACATTGTTGTTTGGTATTGTTAGCGGATTGAGTAATTCATTTAAAGACGCGTTTGCAGACGATGCTCAAAATTCAATGTTTGTTCGTGTTTGGAAAACATCGAAACCTTATAAAGGATTACAAACCGGTAGAAGAATTCAATTAAAAAATAATGATTTTGACTACGTTAAAGATGAGTATGACAGTAATATAGAATTGTTAACAGCAAGAGTTAACAGAAACGTAAATATTTCATACAAAAATAATCAAGACAATTATAGTTTACGAGCTGTTCACCCAGATCATCAATTTTTAGAAAAAACAATCATTGATGAAGGTAGATATATCAATCAACGAGACTTAAAAGAAAAAGCCAAAGTAATCGTTATTGGCCGTTTGGTTAAAGAAGATTTATTTGGAGAAAAGCCTGCGTTATGGAAACGTGTTAACGTAAACGGAATATCATATCAAATTATTGGTATTTTTTCTGATGACGGGGGAGATAATGAAGAACGAATGACATATATGCCAATTACAACAGCTCAAATGATTTATGGAAACAACGATGAAATCAATTCGATTAGTATTGGATACAATCCAGATTTAAGCCTAGATGAAGCCATTGCATTTGGAAATAAATTAGAGCGAGATTTAAGAAAAAAATTAAACATACATCCAGATGATCAAAGTGCTCTAAGGGTTCAAAATATGGCAGAAGCAAATAAAGGAGTAGGGACATTTATGTTGGCCCTGTATTTTATTGTAATTTTTATTGGTTCAGGTACTTTAGTAGCAGGAATCATCGGAATTAGTAACATTATGATTTTTGTTATTAAAGAGCGCACAAAAGAGTTTGGTATCAGAAAAGCTTTAGGAGCACAGCCTTCATCAATTGTTGGTATGGTAGTTCAAGAGTCTGTTTTAATTACCACCATAGCGGGTTATTTAGGATTGTCTTTAGGAACTTATATTTTGAGTCAAATTGGCGATAGTTTAGAAGATTATTTTATAACCAACCCAAGTGTAAGCCCCGGAATTGTAATAGGCGCAACGGTTGTTTTAATTTTATCGGGATTGATTGCAGGATATGTACCAGCTAAAAGAGCTGCGAAAATTAAACCAATTGTAGCATTAAGAGCAGATTAAGATGAAGTTTTTATTTGATTCAGATACATGGCAAGAAATTTACGGAAGTATCCGTAAAAATAAAACGAGAACAGCAATTACTATTATTGGTGTATTGTGGGGTATTTTCTTGTTGGTCGTGTTATTAGGTGCAGCAAGAGGTATAGAAAATAATTTTAATAAGATTTTTGGAAGCTTTGCTACCAATAGTGTTTTTGTTTGGACACAATCTACCGATACTCCTTTTAAAGGATTTCAAAAAGGAAGAAGATTTAGTTTGACATTAAGAGATGTTGAAATTTTAAAAAGTGAATTCAGTAAAGAAATTAGATTGTTAGCTCCAAGAAATCGAACTAATAATTTGATTATTAAAGATTTTAAATCAGGTAATTATCAAGTCAGTGGAGACTATCCCGTTTTAGATAAAATTCAGAAAAAAGATTTAATGTATGGTCGTTTTTTAAACGATAATGATATTTTATCTTACGCAAAAGTTTGTGTAATTTCTGAAGACATGTACAAAGACTTATTTGATAAAGGTGAAGAACCAATTGGTCAATATCTTAAAATTAATAGTATAAACTACAAGTTAATTGGGGTTTATAAAAGGTCTAACGGAATTAGTTTTGACGGTAATGCAGCCTACATTCCTTTTACTACTTTTCAAAAAGTATACAACAGAGGTGATAAAATTGATTGGATGATGATAACAGCCAATGAAGGTGTAGATATTGAGCAAATGGAAGCTGATGTTTTATTAACCTTAAAGAATTTACATAAAGTGCATCCAGATGACAAAAGAGCCTTTGGAAGTGTTAATCTTGGTGTAGAAATTGGAAAAGTAACTGGTTTTTTAACAGGTATGCAATTTTTGACCTGGTTTGTAGGTATTGCAACCCTAATTGCTGGAGTTTTTGCAATTGGTAATATCTTATTAATTACAGTAAAAGAACGTACTAAAGAAATCGGAATTAGACGGGCGCTGGGAGCAACACCCATTAGCATTAGAAGACAAATAGTTTTAGAGTCAGTGTTCTTAACAACAGTGGCAGGGATGTTGGGAATTGTCTTTGGGGCTTTAGTTTTATTTGGAATTGATTCTATGGTTGGTAGCGGAGATGATGCGATTATGATAAATCCAACAGTTAACATTCCAATTATTTTAATAGCATTTTTAACATTAACGGTATTAGGTTCTTTAATAGGATTGATACCTGCATATATGGCAACAATAGTAAAACCAATAGAAGCATTAAGAGAAGAATAAAAAATAACAATTATGAGTAAAAGAGCAAAAATTATTTTAGCAATTATAGGAGTCTGTTTTGTAGCTGCACTTATTTGGTTCGGTAAAAAGAACAAAAAAAACATTATAGAATTTGAAACTGAAACAGCTTTCATTACTACAATTGTTAAAAAAACGGTAGCAACTGGAAAAGTTGTGCCTTTAGAGGAAGTAGAAATAAAACCTCAAATTTCCGGAATTATAGATGAAATATATTTAGAAGAAGGAACAATCGTAAAAGCGGGCGATTTAATTGCGACTGTAAGAGTCGTTCCAAATATTCAATCATTAAACAGTGCTAATGGTAGAGTTAAGAACGCACAGTTAACCTTCGATAACGCAAAAAATTCTTTCAATAGAACGAAAGGGCTTTTTGACAAAGGAGTTGTTTCTCGTCAAGAATTTGAATCTGCAGAGTTAAGTTATAACAATGCAAAAGTGAATTTAGACAATGCACAGTCTGATTTAGAGATTATTCAGAAAGGATCTACAGCAGGAAATGGTAGTACTGCAAATACTAATATTAGAGCAACTGCTTCTGGTATGATTGTAGAGATTCCGGTTAAAAAAGGATATCAAGTAATCCAATCAAATAACTTTAATGCAGGTACTACAATTGCTACAATTGCAGATATGACGAAGATGATTTTTGAAGGAAAAGTTGATGAATCTGAAGTAAGCAAATTAATAGAAGGAACAAAAATTCAAGTTTCTTTAGGTGCAATAGAAGATAAAAAATTCCCTGCAACCTTAAACTTTATCGCTCCAAAAGGAACTGAAGAAGGAGGAGCAGTACAGTTTAAAATAAAAGCGGATGTTACCTTAGATGACAACAATTTTATTAGAGCTGGATATAGTGCGAATGCCGATATTGTTCTTGAGAAAAAAGAAAATATTTTAGCCATTAAAGAAGCATTATTGCGTTTTGATAAGAAAACGGAAGAACCTTATGTAGAAGTAAAAGTTGGAGATCAATTTGAAAAGAGAACTGTAAAATTAGGAACCTCTGATGGGGTAAATGTAGAAATACTTTCTGGCGTTACTAAAGAAGATCAAATTAAAATATGGAACAAGGCTTCTAAAGATGATAAAAAAAGTTAGTAACAACTAATTCCTAAATCAATAAAGTTAAAAGAGGGAGTTTCGAAAGGAATTTTCTCTTTTTATTTTATAGAATACAGCAACCCTAAACCTGTGCTAAAAATATTGTAACCACTATTTGGTAACTGAAAATCAAAATTAGAAACATGTCCAACCCCTCCAAAAAATTGAATGGATACTTTTGTGTTTAACTTTATCTCAACACCCAAACTACCATTTTCAACAAAGGTAAATCCTTTTGCTAAACGCTCTGTTGCTGTATCTATATAAGTAAAACCGAGTCCGGCTTGTAGAAAAACACTTAAGTTTTTAAATAGCTGCTGTTTCGCTTCTACACTAAATTCAACTCCAGTAATCGAAATATTTTTTAATTGAGTAAATCGTTGTCTTTTTTCAATATAATTAGCTTCAGTAGGTAATACAAATTGATCATTGTACAATTGATGCTGAACAAATTGAATTTGAGGCTGTACAATAAAAGAAACCGCTAGAGTTTTTAATGAAGCTACTGGAAAATAAAGTTGCCCTTTTAGTGTATTTGTTTTGTAGAAATAATCAACATCATCAAACAAAAAATTATTTTCATTTCCTTGTGAAAACTGAATTCCGACTTTAGTTGGAGAGAAAAAACTCTTAGTTGATTTTTGTCCGTAAGATGTAGAAATCAAACAAACAAAAATCAAATGTATTAAGAGTTTTATTTTCATTTTTAAGCAAATTGCTTTGCTACTTTTTCTGCTTTTCTGCTTTCAGAATAATCGTAAAATCCTTCACCAGACTTAACGCCAAGTTTTCCAGCTCTTACCATATTAACTAATAATGGACATGGAGCATATTTTGGATTTTTAAATCCGTCATACAATACATTCAAGATTGATAAACATACATCTAGTCCAATAAAATCAGCTAACTGTAACGGTCCCATTGGGTGTGCCATTCCTAACATCATTACTGTATCAATTTCTTTCACATCAGCAACATCATTGTATAATGTTTCTATAGATTCGTTAATCATTGGCATCAAGATTCTATTGGCAACAAAACCTGGATAATCATTTACTTGAACCGGAATTTTATTAATTTTTTTAGTTAAATCAACAATAAAAGACATCACTTCATCGGAAGTATTATAACCCCTAATGATTTCTACCAATTTCATAATGGGCACCGGATTCATAAAATGCATTCCAATTACTTGAGTTGGTCTGTTAGTAACAGCTGCAATTTGGGTAATAGAAATAGAGGAAGTGTTTGTTGCTAAAATGGTATCCTCTGGACAAACTTCATCCAACTCTTTGAAGATTTTTAGTTTTAAATCTACATTTTCTGTTGCAGCTTCTAAAACTAAACTTGCATATTGCACACCTTCTTTGATAGAGGTATAGGTTGTAATATTGTTTAAAGTTTTATTTTTATCTGCTTCAGAAATTTTTTCTTTGGCAACCATTCTGTCTAAATTTTTTGTAATGGTTGCAATTCCTCTCACTAAATTAGCTTCAGAAATGTCAATTAATTGAACTTGAAATCCAAATTGAGCAAATGTATGCGCAATTCCGTTTCCCATGGTTCCTGATCCTATTACTGCAATGTTTTTCATGTATCTGTTTTTATATTAATTATCGAAACAATCAATGATTCGTTGTGCAATTCTTAAAGCTTCAGTTCCTTGTGATAAAGAAACTATTGGTGTTGTGTCATTTTCAATGGCATCCGCAAACGACTCTAATTCGTCTAAAATGGCATTGTTCGGTTGTATTTCTGGATTGTCAAAGTAAATTTGTTTTTTAATGCCTTCTGCGTTTTGTAAAATCATGGCAAATTCATCCTGATTTTCTGGCACATCTTTCATTTTTACAACTTCTGCTGTTTTTTCTAAAAAATCTACAGAAATATAAGCGTCTTTTTGAAAAAATCTAGATTTACGCATGTTTTTCATTGAGATTCTACTTGCAGTTAAATTAGCGACACAACCATTCTCAAATTCAATTCGCGCATTGGCAATATCAGGTGTTTCACTAATTACCGAAACACCACTAGCATGTACGTTTTTTACAGGTGATTTAACAACGCTTAAAATGATATCGATATCATGAATCATTAAATCAAGCACAACAGGTACATCTGTTCCTCTAGGGTTGAATTCTGCCAAACGATGTGTTTCTATAAACATAGGTGAATCTATCATGTCTTTAACAGCTGTAAATGCAGGATTAAAACGCTCTACGTGACCAACTTGACCTCTAATATGTTTTTGACTTGCTAACGTTCTAATCGCTTCTGCTTCTAAAACCGTTTTTGTAATTGGCTTTTCAATAAAAATATGACAACCCTTTTCTATGGCTAATTTTGCACAGTCAAAATGAGATAATGTTGGAGTTACTATGTCTATTACATCAACCTCATCTATTAAACTTTCTACAGAATCAAACAAAACATATCCAAATTCTTTGGCTACTTTTTTTGCATTTTTTGTAAATGGATCATAAAATCCTACCAACTCGTATTTATCTGATTGTTGTAATAAGCGAAGATGAATTTTTCCTAAATGACCCGCGCCAAGAACACCTACTTTTAGCATATAAATATTTTTATGTCTCCTCGAGCGCAGTCGAGAGGTTAATAATTTAATTGTCTAAGTAGTTCTCGACTGCGCTCGAACAGACAATTATTTCAATTTTTTGAAATTGAAAAATTACGGTAACAAAGATACACTTTTATAGCTATTTTTTTAGATTTATTACTACTTTTAGAACTCCAAATTTTACTTAAAATTGAAAGATACTCATAAACATCAAGGCCTTAGAAAAAAATTGGCTACCGTGTTAGAAGCTAAAGGTATAAGTGATAAAAATGTCTTAAATGCCGTTCGTAAAATCCCACGTCATTTGTTTATCGATTCTAGTTTTGAAGCGCATGCTTATCAAGATAAAGCTTTCCCTATTGCTGCAGAGCAAACCATTTCTCAGCCTTATACTGTTGCTTTTCAATCTCAAACCTTAGAAGTAAAAAAAGGAGAAAAAGTATTAGAAATAGGAACAGGTTCTGGTTATCAAACAGCAGTATTGCTAGAAATAGGAGCAGAAGTATACTCAATTGAGCGTCAACTTGAACTCTTTAAAAAAACGTCATTATTCTTACCAAAATTAGGCTACAGAGCTAAAAAATTGATTTTTGGTGATGGTTATAAAGGATTGCCCGAAATTGCTCCGTTCGATAAAATTATTGTGACTGCTGGAGCACCTTTTGTTCCAAAAGCATTGTTAAGTCAATTAAAAGTAGGAGGAAGTTTGTTAATTCCTGTTGGAGAAGTAACTCAAATAATGACGTTGTTTATTCGTAAATCATCCAAAGAATTCGAAAAACATGAGCTAGGCGATTTTGCTTTTGTACCAATGTTAGAAGAGAAAAACTAGCAAAAGTTAACTATTTTTTATCATTAACGCGATACCAGTAATCGGTTCTTCCAAAAACGGAAAACCCAATATAACCTCTAAGCTTCATCGTATTTGCATCTTTTAGACTGATAGTACATTTATATTCTTTTCCATTTTTTGGATCCAAACTCATCCTCCTGCCGATTCATTTTTATCCTTTTTTAAATCTCTAACGATTACCATGCCTAAAATGGATTTATCTTTTAGTTTTCCTTCACAAAGACTACACAGTTCATCTCTACTACTTGGATTTGCAATGGCTATTATTTTTCCAAATATTTTGCCTTCATCTTCATAAATTTCAATGACGGATTCTATGTTTTTTGTATTTTCATAAAGGGAAGCCCATTTGCCTAGTATAGTTTGTGAGTTTCCTGCAAAAGAGTAAAATAAAAAGATGAAATAAATTATTTTTTTATTTATAAGATCTGTGTTTATTAGATTTTAAAACCAATCAAGACAAAAAATTAATCATATTTAGAATCAAAGTTGCCATCCCATTTTCCTTGCACTTTTAAAACCTGTTCTATGATGTCTCTAGCGCAACCATCTCCACCTTTTTTATAAGAAATATATTTAGAAATTTTCTGAATTTCTGGTGCAGCATCATTCGGACAACAAGGCATTCCAACTAATTTCATCACTGGAAAATCAGGTATGTCATCTCCCATATACAACACATTTTCAGTTTTTAAATTATATTTTTCAACAATTTCGTTGTATTGCTTAATCTTGTCATGAGCACCTAAATAAATATCTTTGATTCCAAGTCCTTCCAATCGCTTGCGAACTCCTTCGTTTGTTCCGCCAGAAATTATACACACATTCAAGCCAGCATCAACTGCTGTTTTTAAAGCATATCCGTCTTTGATATTCATATGTCTAACCAATTCTCCATTCGGAAAAACGGTAACGACTCCATTGGTTAAAACACCATCAACATCAAAAATTAAAGTGTCTATTTTTGATAAATATTCTTTATAACTTTTTTCCATAATTAGCTTTCTTGGATATATTTTGTAAGCAATTGATATATTTTTTGCTGTTGTAAATTTAAATCTTCTAAATGATTTTTTATTGTTTGGGTATCATTTCTTTTTGCAGGACCTGTTTGAGCATCTCTTGGAGTAATTGATTGTACTTTTTTAGCAGTTTCTTCAATTAATGGATATAAAATCTCAAAAGGAATCTTGTTTTTTGTACAAATATCGTTTGCAATTGTATACATATGATTGGTGAAATTATTAACAAAAACAGCTGCTACATGTAATTTTTTTCGTTGCTCAGAATTAATTTGATAAATGTTTGATCCAAGAGTTTTTGCTAAATTTTCTAATAATGTATAATCCTTATCATTTTCAGTTTCTAGACAAAAAGGAACCTTATTAAAATCAATTTTTGCATTTTTTGTAAATGATTGTAATGGGTAAAAGACACCTTTTCTTCTGTTTTCAAGTGCGTTTATACCTACTGCTCCAGAAGTGTGAACAATCAATCCTTCTCTATTAATAATTGCCTTAGAAACTTGTTGTATAGCATCATCAGATACGGCAATGATTGTTATCTCTGAACCTTGAATTGTAGTTAATGTTCTCGAGTTAATTTGTTCAACTGAAATATTCACTGCTTTAGAAAGCGCATTGAACAAATGAGTTGCTACATTTCCTTGTCCGATTATTACAACCTTTATCATAATTGCGAAGATATTGAAATTAATTTTCAACCCTTAATTATTTAAAAATATTTTTGCATATTTGCAGCCTTATGATTGTTTAAATAGACTTCAGTTTCGTCGTTTCTTACACTACCCAAAATTATCAGCATTGAAATTTACTTCAAAGCTGAGTCTATTATTTTATATTTTTATGTATATCATGTCAGAAGACAATCAACTAACAAGAAAGAATATTTTTCAACTTTTTAAAGACGCAGTTAGCGGTAAAGAACAAGATTTTACAACGGGTAGTATTCGTAAAGCAGTTTTTTTATTATCCATTCCGATGATTTTAGAAATGCTCATGGAATCTATATTTGCTTTGGTAGATATTATTTACGTTTCTAGAGTTAGTGTTAATGCAGTTGCAACTATTGGGTTAACAGAATCGGTGATTACTTTAGTATATGCAGTTGCAATCGGTTTAAGTATGGCTGCAACAGCAATTGTAGCTAGAAGAATTGGAGAAAAAGATACTAAAGGAGCAAATCAAGCTGCAATACAAGTACTTATTTTAGGAGTTACAATAGCTCTTATTATTAGTGTCATCGGAATTCTATTTTCAAAAGAAATTTTAGGATTGATGGGTGCAGAACCTGATTTAATTGAAGAAGGTTTTGGTTATACAAAAATTTTATTGGGTGGAAACATAACGATTATGTTACTGTTTTTGATCAACGCAATTTTTAGAGGTGCGGGGAATGCTTCCATAGCAATGTGGACGTTAATTCTATCAAACGGACTAAACATTATTTTAGATCCAATTTTTATTTTTGGACTAGGACCTATTCCGGCTTATGGAGTAGAAGGAGCTGCAATTGCTACAACCATTGGTAGAGGAACCGCTGTTGTATGGCAATTGATTGCTTTATTTTATGGTTTTGGAAGAATTAAAATTGCTCTAAAAGACATTGTAATTAGAGTATCTATAATGCTTAATTTGATTAAAGTTTCTTTAGGCGGAATTGGACAATTCTTGATAGGAACTTCTAGCTGGGTTTTCTTAATAAGGATCATGTCAGAATTTGGTAGCGAAGTATTAGCAGGGTATACTATAGCTATTAGAATTATGATGTTTACAATGATGCCTGCTTGGGGGATGAGTAATGCAGCAGCTACTTTAGTTGGGCAAAACTTAGGAGCAAAAAAACCAGATAGGGCAGAGAAATCTGTTTGGAAAACTGGAAAATATGCAGCCTATTTTATGGGCTTTGTTTCTATAATTTATGTCGTTTTTGCGTCCACTTTTTTGAGTTGGTTTAGCGATAATCCAGCAGTGATTAAAAGTGGAAGTTTATGTTTGCAAATTATTGCAGCAGGGTATGTTTTCTATGCTTACGGAATGGTTGTAATTCAATCATTTAATGGTTCTGGAGACACAAAAACACCAACCTATATCAACTTTGTTTGTTTTTGGTTATTTCAATTACCCTTTGCTTATATTGAAGCAATAGTGCTTGATGCGGGACCAATTGGTGTGTTTTTATCCATAACCTTTGCAGAAATTTTGATTGCTATTATTGGAATCTGGCTCTTTAAAAAAGGAAAATGGAAAACAGTACAAGTCTAATTGTTTTCTTATCTTAGCGTAACATTAATATTAGAAAATGAAACCACTTAATAAATTAGGAATCAACACGATTTGTACGCATGTTGGAGAAGTTAAAGATGAACAGTTTAAAGGAGCTATTTCTCCTATCTACATGTCCACTTCTTATGCTTTCGATGGTGTTGATGTAAAACGATATCCGCGTTATTTAAATACACCAAATCAAGAAGCTTTGGTCAAAAAAATTGCTGCTTTAGAAAAAACTGAAAATGCATTGATTTTTGGCTCAGGTATGGCAGCTGTTAGTACTACAATTCTTGCATTTTTGAAGCAAGGAGACCATATTGTTTTGCAACAAACGTTATATGGAGGAACCTATAATTTTGTGCTAAAAGAGTTTGAAAAATTTGGTATTGAATATTCCTTTACAAAAGATTTATCTATTGATTCTTTTAAAGAAGTTATCAAACCAAATACAAAGGTATTGTATATAGAAACACCTTCAAATCCATTGTTAACCATTACAGATATGCAAGCGGTTGCAGATTTGGCAAAAGCAAACGGAATTGTAACGATGATTGACAATACATTTGCATCACCTATCAATCAAAATCCTGTTGATTTTGGTATTGATATTGTAATTCATTCTGCAACAAAATACATGGGTGGACATTCGGATATTTTGGCAGGCGCTGTTGCTGCATCTAATAATCATATTGAAATAATTTGGAACACTGCAATTAACCTTGGAGGAAGCTTAAGTGATTTTACCGTATGGATGCTAGAACGAAGTTTAAAAACAATGAATTTGCGTGTAAAATGTCAAAGTGAAAATGCATTAAAGATGGCCGAATATTTAGATTCAAACCCAAATATTGATAGGGTATATTATCCAGGATTAAAATCACATCCAGATCATGAATTGGCAAAAAAGCAAATGAAAGGTTTTGGAGGAATGTTGTCTTTTGAATTGAATGAAGAAATAGATACCATGGAATTTCAGCGTAAGTTAATGTTGATAAAACCGTCTATGAGCTTAGCAGGAGTTGAAAGCACCATGCTAAACCCAGCCGTTGCTTCGCATGCACTAATGGGAGCTGAAGAAAGAGCTAATCAAGGAATCAAAGATGGATTGATCCGTTTTTCAGTTGGAATAGAAGAAACAGAAGATTTAATAGCTGATATAGAACAAGCTATAGAAAAAATTAAACAAAAGAATAAATGAAACTAGATATACTAGCTTTTGGAGCACATCCTGATGATATTGAATTGTGTTGTGGAGCAACAATAGCCAAAGAAATTTCTTTAGGTAAAAAAGTAGGGATTGTAGATTTAACTCGAGGTGAATTAGGAACACGAGGTTCTGCTGAATTGCGTGATAAAGAGGCTGCAGATGCTGCAAAAATATTGGGAGTATCGGTTCGTGAAAATTTAGGTTTTGCAGATGGCTTTTTTGTGAATGATAAAAAACATCAAATAGAAATTATTAAAATGATACGTAAATACCAACCCGAAATTGTGTTGTGTAATGCGATTGATGATAGACATATTGATCATCCAAAAGGAAGTAAACTGGTTTCTGACGCGTGTTTTTTGAGTGGTTTATTGAAAATTGAAACGGAATTAAATGGTGCTTTTCAAGAAAAATGGAGGCCTGAGCAAGTGTATCATTATATACAATGGAAAAATCTAGAGCCTGACTTTGCAGTAGATGTTACTGGTTTTATGGAAACAAAAATTGCATCAGTAAAAGCGTATAGTTCACAGTTTTATGATCCAAACAGTAACGAGCCAGAAACCCCAATTACAACCAAAAACTTTATCAATAGTATTGAATATAGAGCTAATGATTTAGGAAGGTTAATTGGAGTAGAATCTGCTGAAGGTTTTACTACAGAACGTTACGTTGCTGTAGAAAGTTTAGGGAAATTAATTTAGCTTTTCTTTTGTTGTAAATTAAAAAATAAATTATATTTGCAACCGCAATTATATGGTGGTTGTAGCTCAGTTGGTTAGAGTATCGGTTTGTGGTACCGAGTGTCGCGGGTTCGAGTCCCGTCTTCCACCCAAAAGCAAAATCCTTCTCGTTTTGAGAGGGATTTTTTTGTGCTCAATTTTTTAAATGTATTTTCAGCATTTATAGTACTTATTTTTTATATTTGAGAAAACACACATTTATGCAAAACTTACTAAAAGTCTACCAACGAATTGAACCACATATCTATAATACTCCAGTTTTGCATTCAAGATTGTTAAATGAAGCAACACAAGCTACTGTTTTTTTAAAATGCGAAAACTTTCAAAAAACAGGATCCTATAAAACAAGAGGAGCAAGCAATGCAATTTTAAATCTGTCAGAAGAACAAAGAAAAAAAGGTGTTGTAACACATTCCTCGGGTAATTTTGCAGGAGCATTATCGTTGGCAGCAAAAAACTTAGGTGTTAAAGCTTATATTGTGATGCCTTCTTCTGCTCCAGAAATTAAAAGAAAGGCAGTGTTTGAATATGGTGGAATCCTAACGATTAGCGGACCAACTTTAGCAGAAAGAGAAATGGCTTCGGATAAGATTCAGAAAGAAACAGGTGCAACTTTTATTCATCCTTCTAATGATTTAGATGTAATAGACGGACAAGGGACTGCTTGTTATGAATTGCTACAAAAAGAATCTAATTTCGATTATATCATTGCTCCAATTGGAGGTGGCGGATTAATTGCAGGAACCTGTTTGTTTGCAAATGCTTTTTCTCCTTCTACAAAAGTAATTGGTGCTGAGCCTTTAGAAGTTGATGATGCTTATCGTTCGTTAATTAGCGGAAAAATTGAAACCAATGAAACGACCAATACTTTTGCAGACGGGTTGAAAACACAACTCGGAAGTCATAATTTCCCAATTATATTAAAACACCTAGAGCAGGTTGTTAGAGTTTCTGAAGATGAAATCATTGCTGCGATGCGCTTTGTTTGGGAGCGCATGAAAATTACCATAGAACCTTCTAGCGCAGTTGCTGTAGCAGCAATTTTTAAAGAACCAGCATTGTTTAAAAATAAAAAAGTAGGTGTTATTATTTCTGGCGGAAATGTTGATGTTACAAAACTTCCTTTTTAACTAAAATTTACTCAACATTTCAATTACTTCAGCACGTTTTCGAACCGAAACCGAAACCGTACTTTTATCTTTTAAGACCAAATAACCACCATCAGATTTTATAAATTCTTTAATGTATTTGGTGTTTACCAAATGACTTTGATGTACCCGTAAAAAAGAATTGTCTTTTAATAAATCTGCATAAAACTTCAAGGTTTTGGTAACCATGAGTTTTGTGCCATTTTCAAAATAAAACGTCGTGTAATTATTATCTGATTGACATCGGATTATTTCATCTAAAGAAACCACTACAATTTTATCTAATGTATGTAATGATATTTTTTTTGGTAATTGATTTGGAGCAGATATAGATTCTTGTAAGACTGATAATTGTTCATTTTTTGGCTGAACTTGATGGATAGCTTTTTCAATAGCATTCTTCAATTCTTCATCAGAATAAGGCTTTAAAATATAATCTATAGCAGCAAACTTAAACGCCCTAATAGCAAACTCATCACTTGCAGTAACAAAGATAATTTTAGAGGTTAAATTCGGTATAATTTCTAATATATCAAATCCGGTTCCGTCTCCCAACATGATGTCTAAAAACAAGATGTCTGGTTGGTTTTTTTGTAAGATTTTAGCAGCAGAAACCACACTATTTGCAGTGCCAATAATTTTTATGATTGGATGGTTATTAGAGATGTCTTTTTGTAACATTTCTAATGCTTGTGGCATATCGTCTACCAAAATGGCTGTTTGTTGTTGCATCTTAATAATCTGTTTTTAACGGAATTTGAAATTCAACTTTTGTTCCATTTATTTGATTTTTTTCAGAAATTTCTTTGATTTCTAAATGACTAGTTTTTGATAAATTTTCAATGCGCTCTTTCGTTACTTTTAAGGCTACTGAATTGTGTGCTGAATGTTGCTTTTCTTTTTTTGACTGCTCAATTCCAATTCCGTTATCAATAATAGTACAAATTAAGTGATGATTTGTGGTCTTAAAATATATTGTTAATTTTCCTTTTGCATTTTTAAATCCGTGTTTAATGCTGTTTTCAACAAAAGGTTGCACTAGCATTGGCGGAATTAAAATTTCTTCAATTAAAATATTTTCGGTTTCTGTGGTGATTTCATACCCAAAATTTGAGTTTATCTTTTTCTCTAAATTTAAATAGTTTTTTAAAGTTTCTATCTCTTCAGAAAGATTAATTTCTTCTTTCCTTGAATTATGTAATAGAGAGCGGAGCAAGCTTGCAAACTCACTTATGGTTGAGTTTAATTCAACTGTTTGTCCAGTATTTCCGTAGGCTTTGATTCCGTTTAATACATTAAAAATAAAATGTGGATTCATTTGTAATTGCAATGCTTTTTGTTCTAGAGTACTTAAATGGTTTTCCAAGGTGAGTTTTTCAATTTTTTGTTGATTTTCTTGTTGTCTTCTTTTGAAGTAGAAATAGATGACTAAAAATAGTATAAATGCAAGAACTCCAATAGTTACAGTTATAAACCACCCTTTCTGATACAACGGTTTATCAATAAAAAAATAAAAAGTTTTTAGCTCACTTTCTGTTTTTGAAGCGTTTCTAGATTTTATAGAAAACGAATAATTACCAGCAGAGAGATTTGCAAAATTGATAGTGTTTTTTGTAGACCAATCACTTTGAGTTTCGTTTAATTGATATTGATATTCAATTCTTTTTGGTTGATTGATGTCAACAGTTTTAAAGGAAAAAGAAATATTATTTTGTGTTGGAGAAAGCAGTAACACATTATTTTTGACTTGGTTTTGAATGCTATCTATAGCGATATTAGAAACTTCGATAGTTTCAAAATGTATTGATGGTTTTAAAAGTTGTCTTTGATTTTCACTGGGCGTAAACTTTGTCATACCGTTTTTAGTGCCAAACCAAATATTCCCATCTTCATCTTCTATTATGGTATTTTTTGTGGTTTCTATTCCTGTAAATCCGTCATTGGCATTGTAATAGGTTGCTTTTGAAATGACATTTTCAGAAAACTCAATTTGATCTACCCCCTTTTCGGAGCCATTCCATAATTGATTTTTAGAATCAACCAATAACTGATAACTGTTTTTTGAACTTAAAAAGGTATTACTTATTGGTTTTGGAGCACTTAAAATAGAAATTGTTGTACTCCAAATACCCTCTCCTAAGGTTCCTATAAATAGATTGTTTTTTGAAAATGCTAAATTGCTAATAGCTGTATTTTGATTGAGAATCTTTGAATGATGAGTTACCTTATTGCTGTTGATAAAACCTATATCACCATTTAAAGTTCCATACCACAATCTATTATTGTAGAGCAGAGAAGTAGTTATATGTTCATCTTTCAATCCGTTATTTTGATTAAAAACAGAAATCTTTTTTACAAAACTTTCTTCAAAATTATAATCAAGTTTTAGAACTCCAACCTTTTCTGTTACAACCCAAATACTGTTGCTTTGAATGATGATATTTTGAATTCGATCATTTGGTAAACCATTTTTTGAGTACAATCTTTCAATGTTATAATTTGCTGTAGATAATGAATCTTTTTGCTTTCTATAAATATAGATTCCTTTATTTTGAGACCCAAACCAGAGGTTGTCATGAATATCTGATGTAATTATGGTTGCTTTAAAGTTGTTCTTTCTTACAAATCGAATTCCCAAGCTATCAACAATAAATAAATTTCTATTGGTATCTGTAAACCAAATGTTTTTGTTGTTCTTATGTGTAGCGGTAATTTCAGTAATTGCTTTGTTGTTTGCGTAGTTAACGTGTTTAAAATTAGAAGAAACCGATTTGTAAACTCCATTTCCTTCTGTTAACAACCAGGTATTGTTTTGATTGTCAACAATTATTTTTTTAGTAATGGATTTGATTGTGCTATCAATTTCTAATTTATTTAGAAGTGATTGTTGAACATTAAACGGTGTTAAAACTTCTTTTAAAGTGCTTTTGTGTATTTGAGTTTTTGTGTTTAATGATGTTGATTTCCAAGTTTGATTTGTTGTCTTAATCCAATAAAAACCATTCGAAAATTTAATATCTATTACCTTAGATAAATCAATTTTTAAATTGATTTTTATAGGAAAAACAAAATTTTTATTAAACTGATAAACCCCTTGATTGGTTGCTAAATAGATTTTTTTATCTAGCCAAAGAACCTTATTTACTTTTGGGGTTTTGTAATTTGTAAACTTGTTTTTAATTTTTATTGACACTCCATTATTTGTTCCTATAAATAAGCTGTCATTTTTTATCAATAGAGAATTTGTAAAGTTTGATAGCAACCCGTTTTGTTGATTAAAAACTTCAAAATCAGTTCCGTCAAAACGAGCAACACCACCACCTTGAGTAGCAAACCAAATATAGCCAATAGCATCTTGAACTGCATCAACCACATCAGATTGTGGCAATCCGTTTGCAATTGAATAGTTTTTGAAGTTCACTTTTTGTGCATTGATGTTTACTGCAAAAAGAAACCAAAAAAAGAATGTTGTAAATCTAAAAAAAGTCATTATATACTACTTGAACACCTTAAAAATAACATTTATTGTGCCATACTATTATTTTAACATTTCTAGAAGAAAGATACTATTTATAATTTAGTAAATTCACGTTTTTAAACTAAACTTTAGAATTATGAAAACTTTAATAAGTTCATTTTTATTGCTTTTTTCTGTAGCGATATATTCACAAAATGGTAATGTACATTTTACCTTGAAGCCAACATTAACTCCAGATGCATCCAATGTTATTTTTAGTTATGAAGGCGATCTATGGAAAGTTTCTTCAAACGGTGGAGAAGCATTTCGTTTAACCGCTATGCAAGGTGTAGAAACCGATCCAAGTGTTTCTCCAGACGGAAAATGGTTGGCTTTTACCAGTAATCAATATGGAAATAATGATGTATATATTATGCCATTGAATGGAGGTAAAATTCAACAATTAACTTTTCATCAAGCAAATGACGCTGTTTCTTCTTGGAATTGGGATAGTAAGACTATAAACTTTACCTCTAGCAGGTATAATTCTATGTCTAATTATACTGTAGATATCAACGGTAGCACACCAAAAAGAACTTTTGAACATTATTTTAATACGGTTCATAATGTAGTTGAGCATCCAAAAACGGGAGATGTTTATTTTAATGAATCTTGGGAAAGTTCAAGATTTGCTCATAGAAAAAGATACAAAGGAGATTACAATCCTGATATTAAATCGTATAATGAAAAAACCAAGAAGTATACACAGCATACAACGTATAGAGGTAAAGATTTTGCTGCAACCATTGATAAAAACGGGAATGTTTATTTTCAGTCAGATGAATACAAAGGAGAGTATAATTTATACAAGTTAGAAAATGGCACAAAAAAAAGGCTGACCAATTTTTCTACTTCTATCATGTGGCCAAAAGTTAGTGCAAATGGTGAAAAAATAGTTTTTAGAAAAGATTATCAATTGTATGTGTATGATGTAGCTAAAAAATCTTCAAAGAAGTTAAAAATTGACATCAATAATAACTCAACAACACAACAAGAACAATCATTTGATGTTAAAGGGAATGTTACTTTTTTTGATGTATCAGAAGACGGAAAGAAAATGGCTTTTGTTTCGAGAGGAAAATTGTTTGTTTCTGATGTTGCAGGAAAATTTGTAAAAGAAATTGAAACAAATCCTAAAGAAGCAGTAAAAGAAGTAAAGTGGTTAAAAGACAATAGTTCGTTATTGTTTTCTAGATCTGTAAATGGATATTATAACTGGTTTGTTACAAGTGCAAATAATGCTTTTAAAACAAGGCAATTGACAAAATCAACAGAAAACAATAGGCAACTTACATTAAATGAAGATAGAACTAAAGGGGTTTATTTAAGCGGAAGAAATGGATTGTATATTATAGACTTAAACACTTATAAAACTGAAGCTATTGTAAAAGATGAATTTTGGGCATTTTATAATTCGAACCCATATTTCTCTCCAGATGGAAAGCACATTCTTTATAGTGCGCGTAGAGATTTTGAAGAAGACATTTTTGTATATAACATTGCTACAAAAAAAGCCATTAACTTAACAAAAACGAAGGTATCTGAATCAGACCCACATTGGTCTCCAGACGGGAAGTATATTTATTTTTCATCAGAAAGAACAGCTCCAAGCTTTCCAAGCGGTGGTAATGGTGCTTCAAAAGTATATCAAATGGCTTTAGATAAGTACGAAAAACCATTTTCAATTGATAAAGTAAATGATTTGTTTGTTGAAACAAGTAAAGACAAGAAAGATAAAAAAGAAGAAATTGAACCCATTACAATAAATGAAAAAGGGTTGATGGATAGGTTAACTACAATAAGCCCAAGGTTTGGTGGTCAGCGTGATGTTTCAATTATAAAAGAGGGTTTAAAAACACATGTGTTATATTTATCAAACCACGATCAAGGGAGAAATAAATTATGGAAAACAACCATAGAACCTTTTGAGAATAACAAAACAGTAAAACTAAGCGATTCACCTTCTTTTGGATATCAGTTAGTAAGTGCTGGTAAGAAACATTATGTGTTGTCTAGAGGAACAATAAGTACTATTAATTTAGGAACCAATAAATTAAAACCAATTGCTATAAGTCACAGTTTTAATAAGTCATTATCAGATGAGTTTGAGCAAATGTATTATGAAGCTTGGGCAGGAATGGAGCAGAGTTTTTATGACGAAAATTTTCATGGTCAGAATTGGCAAAAACTAAGAGATTCGTACGCTAAATTTTTACCGAATGTTTCAAGCAGAGCAAATTTAAGATTGATTTTTAATGACATGTTAGGAGAATTAAACACATCTCATTTTGGTTTTAATTCGTTTGGCAAAGAAGAACAAGTGTATTACGGAACGCAGACACTAGCAACAGGAATTTTGTTTGATAATGAGAATCCATTTACAGTTGAAAGAATTGTTTCAGAAAGTCCAACCGATGTTAAAGGTAAAAACCTTAGAAAAGGAGATGTATTGACAGCTGTAAATGGTAAAAAAGTAGATCCAAAATCAAACAGAGAGCAGTATTTTACAAACCCTAAATTTGCCTCAGAAATAAGCTTAACGTTTGTTAGAAATGGTAACGAGTTTGATGTAAATATTCATCCAACAAGTTACAGAGCAATTAGTACTTTATTTTATGATGAATGGCAAGACGACAATCAATCTTATGTCGATAAAAAATCGAATAACAAGATTGCCTATGTGCACATGAAAAATATGACTGGTGGCGAATTGACAAAATTTTACCATGATTTAGTTAGTGATGAGGCCTATAAAGAAGGTTTAATTTTAGATTTAAGGTTTAATACAGGTGGAAATGTACACGATGCTGTTTTAAATTTCTTAAGACAAAAACAATATTTAAATTGGAAATATAGAGAAGGAAAACTAACAAGTCAATCTAATTTTAGTTACGGAAATAAACCAATTGTATTGTTAATTAACGAACAATCGTTGTCGGATGCAGAAATGACAGCTGCCGGATTTAAAGAGTTAGGTTTGGGAACTATAGTTGGAACAGAAACCTATAGATGGATTATTTTTACCACTAGTGGTTCTTTGGTTGATGGTTCTAGTTATAGATTACCAGTTTGGGGTTGTTATACATTAGATGGAAAAGATTTAGAAATCAATGGAGTTTCTCCAGATGTATATGTTGGTAAAAATTTTAAAGACAGGTTAGAAAATAAAACCCCGCAATTGGATAAAGCAATAGATATTATTTTGAAGAAATTAAAGTAATAAGATTCTAAAAAATAAAAAGGCTGTTCAATTTGAACAGCCTTTTTTATTAATTTATTGTATACAACCGTAGATTGTCAATTTCTGGCTCTACATGTTGTAAATCTCCGTAAGGTTTAATAAGCGGCTTTAAAACACATACTACTGTTGTAATTCCGCTTACAATTAACTTGTTGTCTTTTACAGCTGTTTTCCATCTAAATTTTTCAATCGGAATTTGATAACTTTTAAATTCATTTAAAAGTGTTTCATCAGCTTCAATGAAATCCATTATTGCTTCTTGAGAAGTAAAGGTTGGCATTACATTGTCAGAATCTGTAAAATCAACTTCCATTTTTATTGGAAAGTTAAACTTTGTAGTATAAGCTTCGCCAACATAACGCTCACTTTCATTGTATAAAGTTTCAAGCCAGTCAATATCTTCATTTGGATATTTCTTAGCAAACTCTTTTGAAAGGTCTACTTTTCCAGGAGAATGTGCTGTTGGGTAAAATCCGTAGTATGGTTTTTCTAAGTGGTATTTAGAAAACTCACCACCAAAAACAGTATAATAGGGAGTTGCCACAATATTCGGTTGTTTATTCGTGCTAAAAACATTTTTAAGTCCTTGCATTAAATTTACCTGATTAGCCAAAGCTGGCGCATGAAAAACTACATTTGTTTCTTCTGTAATTCCTTTTTCTAGTTTTGGAAGCTCGTCATTAATTAATGTGTTTCTTAGTGTTCTTTCATTTACAATTCCCCCGTTTATAGTTGTTTCTAGTTGCATTCCTTTCCAAGGATTATTTTCGCTTACAATATGAATGTTAGAATATAATCTGTCATCATAATTGTTGTTTAGCCAAGCAATGATTTCTTGTAGTGAGAATGCTTCTGTTACCACTTCAAACTGTTTTTCTTCAAAATACATTTTGGCACTTGTATAATAATTTGAGTGTTCAGAATCTACACCCGTTATAAAAACAATAGATTCTCTGTATACAGGTACTTCTTTCACTTCTTCTGCAAGTACTGTTGGAGTATTTATTGCAGTTGGTTTCTTTTTTCGATTACAGCCTGTAAAAGATATGCTTACAGCAAGTAAAACGATTGCGATTACTTTTGTGTTTACGATTTTTTTCATGATACGTAGGTTTTAGATTAATAATTAAGATTACTCAAATCTAGTATCAGAAAGCAGTTAAATTTGGTGCGTTTTAGAATTCGTAGGAATGTAATTAGAATTCGTGTTATTTATTATAAACTACCAATTTTGTAGGATTTTTAATTGTAGTATTATCAGTAAAAGACAACAGGTATTGCTCCACTTTTTTTGCAACTCTAGGTTGTGGATAGAGGAGTACCTTATTAACATCTCCTGCCCACTCATTCAAGTAAAGAACGGTCATGTATTCATTTGTTCTGTAGTACTTCTGTACATTCTCTGGGAGTTTGTCTTTTAAAGAAGCATCAATCTGAATGTAATAATAATCTAATTTTGATGTAAAAAAACTAAAGGATAATAGATGATCCCAGCCACCAAATAAATTGCTTAAAGGTAAGATGAAGGTGAAAATAAAAATCAACCCTTTTTGGTAAGACTTTGAGTCTGTAAAAACTTCAGTAAAAGAACTTGTTTTGAGTGTCCAAAAGATAATCAATACACTTAAAATGTTTTGTAGGTTCCAAGGAATTACATTAAAACCATAACCTAAATACAACAACATAACAATAATGATTGAATGCATCAGTACAATTCCGTATACTCCTAATCTCCTTGTTTTGTTTGATAAAATGAGAATTCCTAGAATTGCTTCTAACCATGGAACGGCGTAGGTAAAAGCTAACAAGATACTTTCTGGAATAAAACTAAAATGTTTTACCAAAGCGTGCATCCATTGTTCGTAGAAGATTTCGTTTAACTTATGAATTCCGCTCCAGAAATAGGTAGCAATAAATATCAATATAAGTGTAAACAACACTTTTTTAGCTTCCGCATTTTTGGGATAAACAACAATGGCTAAAATGGTTAAGAAACTTTGATAAAAATATGGCTGTAATCTATTTTGATCTACAAAAGCTAAGTAGCTTTAGAGCAATAATACAAACCAGCCTAACAAGCGTTTTGGTTTAAAAATATAGACAACCTGACTCATAAAAAAGAGTCCGGCAAAAATGGTATCAAATGGAGAAGTGGGAATTGGAATCCAGTCAAATAAAGGAATTACTGGAAAGTCTTTTTCTGTAATCCACAGTTCTGGTGCGTACAACATCATAGACAACGTAGATAAAATTGCAATAATTCTAACTGCATTTACTTTTTGTTTGTCTGTTAAGTTGAGTATCACTTTTTTAAAAACTTAATGTCAGTTCGAGCGGAGTCGAGAACGAATAAGAACCTCTTGACTGCGCTCGAGGAGACATCTAAAATACTAATTTCTCTTTTAAATATTTAGATGTGTATGATTTTTTATTCAAAATTAATTCTTCTGGTGTACCTTGAAATAAGAGATTTCCGCCCTTTTTTCCGCCTTCTAAACCTAAATCTATGATGTAATCGGCACATTTTATCAATTCGATATTGTGCTCAATAACAATAATAGAATGTCCTCTTTCAATCAACGCATTGAATGATTTTAATAATTTTTTGATGTCATGAAAATGCAAACCTGTTGTAGGTTCATCAAAAATAAATAAGGCTTTGTCTTTGGTATTTCCTTTTCCTAAAAACGAAGCCAATTTAATTCGCTGAGCTTCTCCACCAGATAATGTAGATGAAGATTGCCCTAATTGTACATAGCCTAAACCAACATCTTGCAAAGGTTTTAATTTCTGTACAATCTTTGTTTGTTCGTTGTCTTCAAAAAATGCAATGGCATCATCTATGGTAGAAGTTAAAATATCGTCAATAGATTTGTTGTCAAAAGTAATTTCGAGCACTTCTTTTTTAAAGCGTTTTCCATCACAATTTTCGCATTGTAAATGCACATCAGCCATAAATTGCATTTCTATGGTTACTTCGCCATCACCTTTACAAACCTCACAGCGACCACCTTCTAAATTAAAAGAAAAATGCTTTGGTTTGTAATTTCTTATTTTTGCTAATTTCTGATTTGAAAACAAATTCCGAATATCATCATAGGCTTTTATGTAGGTTACAGGATTTGATCGAGAAGAACGCCCTATAGGGTTTTGATCGATAAACTCAATGTGTTTTAAATTGCTATAAGAACCTTTTATTTCTGTAAACTGACCTAGTTTATCACCGTATCCGAATAATTTCTTTTGCATGGCAGGATACAAAATCTTTTTCACTAGCGTACTTTTTCCGCTACCAGAGACTCCAGTAATCACTGTAAGGTTGTTTAGTGGGAAAATAACATCAATATTTTTTAGATTGTGTTCTCTTGCGCCAATTACTTCGATAAAATTCGTTGATTTTCTGCGTGATGTAGGGACTTCAATTTTTAGTTTTTCAGTTAAATATTGTGCTGTTAACGAATCGGATTTTAAAATTTGCTTAAAATTTCCTTCAGCAACAACATGTCCGCCAAACGTTCCTGCTTCTGGACCAATATCAATAATGTAATCTGCAATTTTCATGATATCTTCATCATGTTCAACCACAATAACCGTATTTCCTAAATCTCGTAAATCTTGCAATACGCCAATCAAACGTTCTGTATCTTTTGGATGCAAACCAATACTAGGTTCATCTAAAATATACATGGAGCCCACCAAACTACTTCCTAGAGAGGTTGCTAAATTGATCCGCTGACTTTCTCCTCCAGAGAGTGTGTTTGAAGTTCTGTTTAAGGTTAAATAGCTCAAGCCAACATTTAATAAGAACTGTAGTCGGTTATTGATTTCTGTCAGTAAACGTTTTCCTATTTTTAATTCGTTGTTTGTTAAGTTGATGTTGCTAAAAAACTCCGCCAATTCATCTATAGGTAAGGTTACTAAGTCAGAAATTGTTTTGTCATCAATTTTTACATAATTGGTTTCTTTACGCAAGCGTTTTCCATTACAATCTGTACATTTTGTTTTGCCTCTATAGCGAGAAAGCATGACTCTATTCTGAATTTTATAACTTTTTTCTTCTAAGGCAGCAAAGAAATGATTGATTCCTTTAAATTTCTTAGTTCCGTTCCAAACCAATTCTTGTTGTTTTTCTGTCAATTCAAACCAAGGTTTGTGAATGGGAATATCAAATTCAAAAGCATGTGTAATTAAATCATCTTTGTATTTTCTAAACGAATCTGATTTAAACGGAACAATAGCATCTTCATAAATAGACAATCCTGTATTTTGAATGACCAATTCTTCATCAATTCCGATGACATTTCCGTATCCTTCACAAGTTGGACAAGCTCCGTAGGGATTGTTAAAACTAAACAAATGCGTATTGGGTTCTAAAAATGAAATTCCGTCTAACTCAAACTTATTAGAAAATTCAACTGTTTTATTAGTGTTTAAGTTTTCAATTGTACAAGTTCCTTTGCCTTCAAAAAAAGCTGTCTGAATGGCATCAGCCAAACGGTTGTAAAAATCTTCATCCTCTTTTAAAATAATACGATCTACCACCAACTGCAAAGTTTCATTATTGTAAGAATCAAAAGGAAAATCTTCGATTCTTAAAACGGAATCACTCATTTTAATTCTTGCATACCCTTGTTGAGAGAAAATATTTAACAAGGTTTTTAAATCTCTTTTTTTATCTAAATATACAGGCGCAAGTAACAATAACTTAGAACCGATTTCGTATGTTTTTACATGTTTGATAACATCTGCAACGGTATCTTTTTTTACTTGGTTTTTAGAAATAGGAGAGTAGGTTTTGCCAATTCTAGCAAACAATAACTTCATATAATCGTAAATCTCTGTAGAAGTTCCAACTGTTGATCTTGGGTTTGTAGAGTTTACTTTTTGTTCAATAGCAATTGCAGGTGCAATTCCTTTGATATAATCTACTTTTGGTTTGTGCAATTTTCCTAAAAACTGACGTGCATACGAAGATAAGCTTTCTACATAGCGTCGTTGCCCTTCTGCATACAGCGTGTCAAAAGCCAAAGATGATTTTCCAGAGCCAGATAAACCAGTAATAACTACCAATTTATTACGTGGAATAATAACATCAATGTTTTTTAAATTGTGCAATCTTGCACCTTTAATGATGATATTTTCTTTTGGATTTATGCTGCTGAGGTCTCGTTTCATTTCTAAAAAAAAGTAAGCGATAAAAATACCATTTTTTAAGAGAAGAAAAACAAAAATTTCTTTTAAAAAAAGAACAACTTATTTGTATTTGTAAAAAATTATCATCATATTTGAATCATTAATCCACAAAAAATCACGTGCGTATAGAATAAAATTACTTTAACTATTTAATAAACAATAGAAACCAGAAAGCAAACTTGCTTTCTAAAAGTAATTTATGATGCGTGATAATTTAACCCCAGACAGCAAATTAGTTAGCGATTACATTAATGGTAATGAAACGTCTCTTGAAATTTTAATTAAGAGACATCAACAGCGTTTATTTAGTTTTATCTATAGTAAAGTTAAAGATCGAGACATTACCGAAGATATTTTTCAAGACACATTCATTAAAGTCATTAGAACTTTAAAGAAAGGAAATTACAACGAAGAAGGGAAGTTTTTACCTTGGGTTGTGCGTATTTCTCATAATTTAATCATCGATCATTTTAGAAAATCGAATCGAATGCCAAAATTCAGAAATACAGATGAGTTTGATATTTTTTCTGTATTAGGTGATGATGTCTTAAATGCAGAAAAAAAGATCATCAAAGAACAAATTCATGCTGATGTTAGAGAATTGATCAATGAATTGCCTGAAGAACAAAAAGAAGTGTTGGTAATGCGTATTTATAACGATATGAGTTTCAATGAAATATCAGAAAACACAGGAGTAAGTATCAATACAGCGTTAGGTAGAATGCGGTATGCATTGATTAATTTAAGAAAACTAATAGAAAAAAATAAAATAATTTTGGTGAACTAACAATAAAAGTAAAAAAGCATCGTTATGTGATTAAGAAACAAGTACTAAAACACACTATATGATGCAACTTTACTCTAAAAAGTCTCCTGATTTTAAGGAGCAACCAAAACAAGAAACAATTCAATTTTTAATTAACTTTTCCAAATCATTGAAAGTTATTAAAACCAGACCAGACCTAAACATTGAATTGAATTTGAATTAAGAGGGAAAAGCCTTAACGAAAGTTGAGGCTTTTTTTATGTTCTATTTTTTTTGTGATAATCCTCTAATACAGCTTTTCTTCCAATGGTTTTGGTAATGATGTCGTTTTCTAAATTCCAACCCCGAGCAGGAGAATATTCGCGACCATACCAAATAATTTGTAAGTGTAAATCGTTCCATAATTCCTTCGGAAACAAGCGTTTGGCATCTTTCTCTGTTTGAACCACATTTTTTCCGTTCGTAAAACCCCAACGATATAGTAGTCGATGAATATGTGTGTCCACAGGAAAAGCAGGTACTCCAAAAGCCTGACTCATTACTACACTTGCTGTTTTATGTCCAACTGCCGGCAATTCTTCCAAACCATCAAAACTTTGTGGCACTTCTCCGTTGTATTTTTCAATCAATATTTTAGACAAACCATAAATGCCTTTGCTTTTCATTGGCGATAATCCACACGGACGTATAATTTCCTTGATTTCTTCCACAGACATCTTTACCATATCAAACGGATTGTCTGCTTTCGCAAATAAAATAGGTGTAATTTGATTGACACGAACATCGGTGCATTGTGCAGATAATAAAACCGCAATTAACAAGGTATAAGGATCTTTATGGTCTAACGGAATAGGTATCTCTGGATATATTTCTTGAAGCGTGTCAATTACAAATTGCACTTTTTCTTGTTTGTTCATTTAATGGTGTTGCAAAGTTTAGCGTTTCAAAGTTACAAAGTTAAAATTGAAATGAATTTTAATTTATGGCTAAAAATTACTTTGCTACTTTGTACCTTTGTTGCTAAACAAAAAATTATGACGACACTAAAAATAGGAGATAAAGCTCCAAATTTTTCAGCAAAAGATAACCAAGGAAATATCATACAGCTTTCTGATTATACAGGAAAAAAACTAGTCTTGTTCTTTTATCCAAAAGCAAGTACGCCAGGTTGTACAGCAGAAGCATGCGATTTAAGAGACAATTACCAAACGTTTCTGTCTAAAGGGTATGATGTGTTAGGTGCAAGTGCAGACTCTGCTAAAAGACAGCAAAATTGGATTGATAAACACGAATTGCCTTTTCCGTTATTGGCGGATGAAGATAAAACCGTAATTAACGCTTTTGGTGTTTGGGGACCAAAGAAATTTATGGGAAAAAAATATGACGGAATTCACAGAACGACTTTTGTAATTGATGAAAAGGGTGTGATTGAAGATGTGATCTCTAAGGTGAAAACTAAGGAGCACGCTGCACAGATATTGTAGTTTTTTTGAAGTTTCGCTAACGGTTTTGTATAAGATTAGTTGCGTGTTTTAAGCACTAAAGTTAGCAAATAAATTACGGACATAAAGTCCGCGAGGACTTTCATAAACAGGCTCTTACCAGCAATTAATTTTATACTGTGTTGGCAGTAGTTTTTTAATTATATTATTCAGCTTCCTTTACTGTTAATTTTTTATCCTTTTCATAGAAGTCGTAATCCAAACCTTTTTTAAGACCTAAGAAACTGGCATTGAGATTTGAAATTCTATATCTATTTGATTTATAGGAATATTTTCCATTATATTGAAGTTTAAGCCAAACTTCATAATTATAAGAATAATTATCATCAATTTCCACAAGCCACCTTCCTATCACATTTTCATCATATACTATCTCTTTTTGTTCATTAAACTCACGACTATAAGTAGATGATTGCCAATTACCCGGTAACATTTTATGGATTGCCTCAATAATATCAATTGGTTTCGTTGAAGAATCAATATTATAACTATCAAATTCAGTCATGGTTTTTTCTTGTTGATGAGATGGACAGCGACCACTAAGGCCATTAGTCCAAACTTCTTGAGCGCATAGATTTCCACCCCATATATAACCTTTTGACGATTGGTTATAAGCTACTTGAAACCATGGATAGCCATCTATTATGCTATCTGTAATCCTCAGTAACATTATAGAAGCATTAGGCTTAAGCACCTTAACTTTATCCTCTGTAAAAGCTGGTCCGCTATAGATGGTCCCATCTATAATTCCCACGGGAATAGGATCTATAAAACTGCCAGAGGGTACAAATAATTTGTAAACAAAAAAGCTTAATCCTATTATACCGATTGCCAAAAAGACAGCTTTAAAGCCAAAACGATTTGTTAATGTCCCAAACACCCATGAGATAAATGTTATTATAGTTAAAAGTGCACCTCCTAACATAAACAAGATGCCTAAAACAACAACCATAACCCCTATCAATCCATTATTACGGACAAAATCTGATTCAATCATGTTTTGCCCTATCCAGACAACCAATAATCCAGTTATAATTAGGATTATGGCAGTAATATGTCCAATTTTTTTAAGGTTTATAGCCATCTGATTTTCTTTATTTTGTGATTACTGCCAATGCATTTTGATATGAATGCGTTTTAATGATTTATATCAGCAGTTAGCGAAGTTATATTTTTTAAAGTTTAGAAACAAACCAAATTAGTTGTTAAAACTGCATGCCAATTTTAAAATTCAATACTCTGCCTGTCATGTAATTCGGAATTCCGTACATGGTTTTAGAGTACACATCGCGCACCCAAGTATTGGTAATGGAGTTGTTAATGTCAAACAAGTTGAACAATTCCAATCCGGCAGTTAATTCTTTAAAATTGCGAAGCCAGCTAGAAGTTGCTTTTTTGTTTTTATCAACAAATACATAAGAAACACCTAAATCGGCTCTTTTATATGCGCTTAATCTACTTTGAAATTTATAGACATCGGCATAACTAGGAGAACCGCCAGGAACGCCAGAATTGTAAACCAAGTTTAAATAGGCTTTTAAATCTGGTAAATTGGGCACATAATCTTGAAATAAGATTCCCAATTTAAAACGTTGGTCTGTAGGTCTGTCTATATATCCTTTTCCGTCAATATTTTCTTGTGTCTTTAGCAAGCCCAAACTAATCCAGCTTTCGTTACCCGGCACAAACTCTCCGTTTAACCGAATATCAATTCCTGTTGCATAGGCAGTGGCGTTGTTTTTTGCTTGATAGCGAATTCGAACGTTATCTACCGTATACGGATTTACGTTGCTTAAATGCTTGTAATAGAACTCTGTGGTCAATTTAAAAGGTCGCTCCCAAAGCGTAAAGCTATAATCGTTTCCAATTACTGCATGAATGGATTGTTGCGCTTTAACTCCAGGGTGAATTCCACCTAGATTGTCTTTGAGTTCTTTGTAAAAGGGTGGTTGATAATACAATCCTCCAGAAATACGAAATAACATGTCTTTTTCCCAATCAGGTTTGATGGCAAATTGTACTCTCGGACTAAAGATAAAATGACTTTCAGATGCAATTCCGTTTGCTTTAACGGACCAATTTTGAAAACGCATTCCGGCATTATACCAAATCTGATGTTCATTCCAAAAATCTTTTCTACTGTATTGTACAAAACCAGAGATTCTATTGATAGTTACATTGTTGGTTGCTCTAATGCTTTGAAATGGTTGTAAAGCTCCGCGATACGGATCGTAAGGCTGATTGTTAATGCTGTGATGTGGTGGACGAATGGCAAACCCGACAGAATCAATTACTTCCCATTCTATGATTCGATCTTTGATGTCTTCGAGTTGGTATTTAATTCCGGCTTCCAATAGATTATTATCCTTTTTATAAATTCCTTTCAATTGTAAATTGGTAATTAAGGCATCTAAATCGTTCCGAGCATGATTTAGTTGTGAGCCAATTCCGGTAGAAAATTCGACTTGACCAAAATTTTCTGAGCCTAAATTGCTATTCACTTCACCTAAGTTGTATGAAGCCAAAATATCAAAATATTCTTCTTCTTGTGTAGTGTACAAAGAGGCTGTTGCATTTAGTGTAATTTCATCATTTAGTTTGTAGTCAGCTTTAAAAGCGCCAAAACTAGTAATATATTTATCTTTCTCTTGTCCGCTATAAAACACAATTAGCTCAATTGGGTCTACTAAGGTTCCGAAGCGAGTTCTACGAGAAATAGGAGTATAGTTGTAATTGTTTAAAGAGAAATTTCCTAAAAAATCAACATTTAATTTGTCGTTTATCTGATAACTTGTAAATGCTTGAACATCTGTAAAACTAGGTTTGTAATTGGTTTCTATTTGCTTACTATTTACAAACAAGCTGTTGTTTCTATGACGTAAACCAATGATGGCACTTCCTTTTTTATTTTTAGTTTGCCCTTCTATGGTGGCGCTACCACCAACTAAACTCAGTTCTACTTGTGTTTTAAATGTTGTAGGTTTTCTATAACTAATGTTTAAAACTGATGATAATTTATCGCCATATTTAGCTTGAAATCCACCAGCAGAAAAATGAATATTCTGTACCATATCAGAATTGATAAAGCTCAATCCTTCTTGTTGCCCAGAACGTACCAAAAAAGGCCTGTACACTTCAATTCCGTTTACATAGACGAGGTTTTCATCAAAATTTCCGCCTCTTACATTGTATTGGGTACTCAATTCGTTGTTGTTGTTTACACCCGCTAGTGTCATTAATAAATTTTCTACACCAGCATTTACACCAGGTAAACGCTTTACTTTAGCGACCTCAATGGTTTTAATTCCTTTTGCCGAATTGTTGTTATTTTTTACAACAACTTCGTTAAGTTCTTTATTTAATGAGATTAAAATAGGTGAGTAGGTAAGTGTTCTATTGCTACGTAAGGTTATTTTTTTAGTATGTTTTATATAAGAAACATGGCTAAAAACAACTTCAATGGTTTTTCTAACGGGAATTGTGATTTCATAATACCCTTTTTCATTGGTTGTTGTTCCGTTGTTTAAGAAAGATACCGCTACATCTTTAATAGGTGAGTTCTGTTTATTGGTAACAACACCTTTTAAGGTAGTTGTATTTTGTCCTTGTAAAACAAAAGGGATGATGAAAATAAAAAGAAAAAGTTTTTTCAATGAGGTGTTGTCTTTAAAATGCTAATTTATTCTTTTTTATAGAACGTTGCACTAAGAGTATTCGTATTTCCAACATTATCTTCTACTTCAATTTCTAAGAGATGTTTAGAACCTACCAATTTTTTGTCTTTAAACTGATACACGATTTGCTTCTTTTTCAAGTCGTATTCCATTAAAATCCACTCTCCATCTATAGTTGCATTATACGATTTTATCCCAGTTTCTTTGTCATCAATTTTTACGATAATTTTAGAATGTTTTGTAACCCATTGTCCATTTTTAAAGTTTTTCAAATAAATTGTAGGTTTCTGTTTGTCAGAAAGTAAAGTAAAATTACCTAAAGTTTTAGTTGTGGTATAAAATGTGTTTTCTTTTTTTCGTGTATTTTGAAAAGAGGGGTATTTTTTATTGTTGATGTTGGCAATATAAAGTTGTTTTTTTTCTTCTTCAGTGTACTTAGAGACATCAAAAGTTAAGGTATAACTTTTATCTAGCGGAAGAGTGGGTTTGTGTATTTGAGCAATCTTATTTTCTACTTTAAAATCTAGATAAAAACCTTCGTAAAACGTATTCTTTGGAAAAGCAATGCTAACACCATTTTGCTCAAATTTATGAAATTTACTCGCTGTAATTTTATATGCAGTAGTATCTATTGCAGGTTTAAAAATAGTATTGCTTTGTAACCCTTTTACAGGGATTTTAAGAGTTGTTTTGTTTCCATTGAAATCAGAGGCGATGATTTCAACGTTATAATTATATCCATTTTTAATATCTATAAATCCATCATTAAGTAACGACTTGTAGATTTTTAATTTATTAGCTTTCTCCTTAAAGGTTTTTTGGAATTTGTTTTTAAAACGTGCATAATTCTCATAATCGATTAACAAATTGACGTATTTACTTTCGGCGAACGAAAAAGTCTCTAAAACGTGATGGTAAACTTTATGTCCGTTCACTTTCATTTCTAAACTGTAAATTCCGTTTTTATTATATGAACCATTCAATTGATCGTATACCTGTAAACCGAAGCCAATCGGACCTTTGGCTGTTATTCTACTTGTAGTGTAGGTGTTTTTACCAATAGATTTAAACGATAATAAGGCTTTTTTTACAGATTGATTAATTCGTGAAGAATCTGCTAGAGGATAGACAAACAATCCTTTGATTTTGGGAGCAATGGTATCTTTGACTTTTATACCAAATAAAAAAGGATTGATAATTTTTGCGGTTTTAGTATCTCTAATTTCATAATGCAAATGCGGAGCAACGAATCCTCCCGTACTTCCAGAGTAGGCTATGACTTGCCCTTTTTTAACCGGAATTTGATCTGCTTTTAAAAAAATATTCCCTGTCTCGTAGCTTTCTTTTTTATATTGAATTGATTTTACATAGTCTTCAATACCGTCACCAAATTTACTTAAGTGTGCATACACAGTGGTGTAACCATTAGGATGCGTTACATAAAGCACTTTTCCATACCCCCAAAGGGCTACTTTGATTCTAGAAACATAACCATCAGCAGCGGCATACACATTTAAACCTTCTTTACGCTGTGTTTTGATGTCTAACCCGGCATGAAAATGATTGCTTCTAAGCTCACCAAATGTTCCTGCTAAAAAAGGTTTAATGTCTAAAGGATTTCTAAAATCTTTAGCTGGATACTTTTTTTGCCCGAAAAATGATGAAGTAGTAAAGAGTAGTACAAAAAGTATTAATAATCTCAAAATTCCTATTTTTAGCTAAAATAGTAAAAAATTAAAGCAGACAAAACACAAAATTTTAGTAGCCTAACTAACAGTAGTTTAGAAATAATATTTTAAAAAGAGTGTATTTTTTTGTGTTTTAGGTTTCAGAATGTTAACTTTGTTGTAATAGTTTCGATTCAGAAAATTGATGAGTAAAACACTAGAAGCAATTCAGTTACTAGAAGATAGATTAAAAAATCTTTTAGCGAATTATGAATTTTTAAAAGAAGAAAATGAAATTCTTCTTCAAAATGTTGGTGAATTACAACTTCAAATAAATAAGAATCAGCAATTAATAGAAGATCAAAATAAAAAATATGATCTTCTAAAAATAGCAAAAACTATTGATGGCAGTAACGAAAGTACACGAGAAACAAAACTCAAAATAAATGCTTTAATTCGAGAAATCGATAAATGTATTGTTCAATTAAGCGAATAAAAAAAGTTCATTAACAGTGTCAGAAAAGTTAAAAATTAATGTAGTCATTGCAGGTAGATCATATCCTTTAAGTGTTAAGAACACAAAAGAAGAGGAAGGGATGAGAAAAGCAGCAGCAAACATTAATAACTTAATTTCTTTATACGAACAAAATTATGCAGTTAATGATAAACAAGATGTCTTGGCAATGTGTGCCTTGCGTTTTGCATCACAAGTAGAAATTTCGTCAATTGATAAAAATGATACAACAGGAAAAGCTTTAGAAAAAATAAATAAACTAAATGAAATGTTAGCATCTCATTTAGAGTAAGTTCATTAAAATAGAATTAAAATACACTGCCTACGTTAGTATAAGTTTATTAAACTCAACACTATTCAATTATGAAGGATGAGTCTTAATTGTAAAAGCAAGCCACAAGCGCTGAATTATTTCAGTATCTAAATGGATCCTTGATCAATTAGTTAGTCCTATAAATGTCATAATGGAGTTTAAAAAAATCACTGATGTAGGCTTTTTTTATATATAAATAGAAAATTATGAATGGAATGATACTTCCTTTTGCACTTGGTGTAGTAGGAGCAGTTATAGGGTTTATTATTGCAAAAGCAATAGAAAAATCAAAAGGAAAAAAACTTTTAAATAGTACTAGAAAAGAAGCAACTGCTATTCTTAAAGAAGCTAAGATTGATGCAGAATCTCTAAAGAAAGATAAAATTTTACAAGCAAAAGAAAAGTTTATAGAACTTAAATCTGAGCATGAAAAAGTAATCTTGGGTAGAGAGAAGAAAATGTCTGAAATTGAAAAGAGAATTCGCGACAGAGAATCTCAAATAGCTTCAGAACTTGATAAGAATAAAAGACTGAATACATCTTTAGAACAAAAAGAAGCTGACTTTACGTATAAATTAGATTTTTTAGAAAAGAAAGAAAGCGACTTAAACAAAATGCACAACAGGCAAGTAGATATGCTTGAGCAAATTTCTGGTTTATCTGCAGAAGAAGCCAAAAAAGAATTGGTAAACACGCTAAAAGAGGAAGCAAAGTCAGATGCAATGGCATTTATTCAAAACTCAATAGAAGAAGCAAAATTGACAGCAGAGCAAGATGCTAGAAAAGTTGTTTTAAACACCATTCAAAGAGTTGGAGTAGAACAAGCCGTAGAAAACTGTGTTTCTGTATTTAACTTAGAATCTGATGACTTAAAAGGTAGAATTATTGGTAGAGAAGGAAGAAATATTAGAGCGCTTGAAGCAGCTACAGGTGTAGAAATTATTGTAGATGATACTCCAGAAGCAATTATTTTATCGTGTTTCGATCCAGTAAGAAGAGAAATTGCACGTTTGTCTTTGCATAAATTAGTTACTGACGGAAGAATACATCCTGCTAGAATTGAAGAAGTTGTTAAAAAGACAGAAAATCAAATTACACAAGAAATTATAGAAGTTGGTAAGCGTACCGTAATCGATTTAGGAATAAATGGATTGCATCCAGAGTTGATAAAAACAGTTGGGCGTATGAAATACCGTTCTTCTTACGGGCAAAACTTATTGCAGCACTCAAGAGAAGTTGCAAATTTATGTGGTATTATGGCCGCAGAAATGGGCTTAAATGCTAAAATGGCAAAACGCGCTGGTTTATTACATGATATTGGAAAAGTACCAGATGCAGAAAGTGAATTACCACACGCATTATTAGGAATGCAATGGGCAGAAAAGTATGGTGAAAAACCAGAAGTTTGTAATGCTATTGGAGCACACCATGATGAAATTGAAATGAAGAGTTTAATTTCTCCGATTGTTCAAGTGTGTGATGCAATCTCTGGAGCAAGACCAGGAGCAAGACGTCAAGTGTTAGATTCTTACATTCAACGTTTAAAAGACTTAGAAGAAATTGCTTTCGGATTCACAGGTGTACAAAAAGCGTATGCGATTCAAGCTGGTAGAGAACTAAGAGTAATGGTAGAAAGCACCAAAGTAAGTGATGAGAAAGCATCTGAATTATCATTTGGAATTTCACAAAAAATTCAGAATGACATGACCTATCCAGGTCAAGTTAAAGTAACGGTGATAAGAGAAACAAGAGCTGTGAATGTAGCTAAATAATTAGTTTACATACCATATTTACATAAATTGTCATTCCCGCGAAAGCGGGAATCTTTTTTTACTGATATTTTAATTTCTTGGATGGTATTTCTCAACCACATTTTTTAAATACGATTTATCTAAATGTACATAAATCTCTGTTGTGGTTATGCTTTCGTGTCCAAGCATTTGTTGTATGGCCCTTAAATCTGCTCCACCTTCCAATAAATGTGTTGCAAATGAATGTCGTAAAGTATGTGGCCCAATTTTTTTATTCAAATTGATTTTTATTGCTAAATCTTTGATAATCATAAAAATCATTTGTCGCGTTAAGCCTTTTCCTCTTCTGTTTAAAAACAAGGTGTCTTCATATCCTTTTTGTGGCGAAATATGATTTCTAATGTCTTTTATATAAAAAGCAATATACTTTTGAGTGTTATAGTTAATAGGCGTGTATCGCTCTTTATTTCCTTTTCCAAGGACCTTTATAAACCCTTCTTCAAAAAATAAATCGGAAATTTTTAACGAAATTACTTCACTAACTCGTAAACCACAGCTATAAATCGTTTCTAGAATGGTTCTATTTCGCTCTCCTTGCTTAGAGCTTAAGTCGATAGCGTTGATTAAATCGTTTATTTCATTTTCAGATAAAGTATCTGGCAGTTTTCTTCCAATTTTTGGAGTTTCAATTAAATCTGTAGGATTGTCAGAACGGTAATCTTCAAAGATTAAATAATCAAAAAAATTACGTAAACCAGAAATTACCCTAGACTGAGTTGTTGGTTGAACTTTTTTAGCAATTTCATAAATAAATTGTTGAATACAACTGACATCAATCTTTATTGGAGAAACACTAATTTCGTTTTCTTCCAAGAAATAGATCAACTTTTGAATATCTCGAGTATAACTATCTATGGTGTTTTTAGAAAGACCTCTTTCTATTTTTAAAAACAACTGATAATCTTTTAATGCGTTTTGCCATTTCATTGAACTAAAGGTATAAAAAAAGCGCTACAAAATGTAGCGCTTTTAATTTTATAAGGTAATTAAAAATTACCAAGCGTAACCTAATGAAACACCTAGTGAAATAGCTGTAGCATTTAAACCCGCTAATTTATCTCCTCCAGTAACATAACCAAGTCCTGCAAAAACATCAACAACAAAATTGTTGTCAAAAATCCATTGATGACCAGCTTCACCACCAAAAGTAAAAACGGTAGCCTTTGTATTAGCATTGTCTTTTAAAGAGAAAAAACCAACTGTCGGTCCAGCGTGCCATCCTTTTAAAACTTCTTCTCCAAAATACCATCTGTATTCTGCACCAGCTCCAATACCGCTAATGTCAGAAACTTTGTAATAAGTACCTGATACGGTTAGAGAGTTTTTTTCTCCCATTGTGAATTCGTAGCCTGCATTAGCTACACCAACTGCTAATCCTAAAGGATTTGCTTTAATTACACTTGTTTGAGAGTTAACAGCACTAAATGAAATTAATGCAACAACTAAAATTAAAATTCTTTTCATTTTATAAATATTTGTGTTTATAATATAATATATATATAAAAAAAAATGCATATTTACTTAAAATTTAAATTATCATGAAAATTATAATCATCAACGGCCCTAATTTAAATTTACTTGGTAAAAGAGAACCAGAAATATATGGTTCAGAAACTTTTACCGATGTTTTTAAAAATTTACAAGATCAATTTCCTCAGGTTGAGTTGTCATATTATCAATCGAATATAGAAGGTGAGTTGATTGATAAATTACACGAAGTAGGCTTTGATTACGATGGAATTATTTTAAATGCTGCAGCCTATACTCATACGTCAATCGGAATCGGAGATGCAGTTAAAGGAATAGAAACTCCAGTTGTAGAAGTACACATTTCTAATGTACATGCTAGAGAAGAGTTTAGACACCTAAGTTATATAGCACCGAATGCTAAGGGTGTTATTTTAGGATTTGGAATTAAAGGTTACGAATTAGCTATTGAAAGCTTTCTATAACATCAATTTCATTTTAATATCGGAACGTTCATAATGGCAATCAGCTTCGACTTCTTGCTCAATAAATCCAACTTTTTTATATAAATTAATCGCAGGAACTAACTTTCTGTTAGAATACAAAGTAATGCTGTCCCATTTTTTTTCTTTTCCAAATTGGATACAATAATCTATTAATTTTTGACCAATTTTTAATCCATGATATTTCGGTGAAACAGCCATTTTACTCAACTCATAAAACTGTTGTTGATTGATTAAAGCGACTGTTCCCACAATCTCGTTATTATAAGTTGCGAAAAAAATAAAACCACCTTTATCAATTATATAAGTTTTAGGGCTGCTTAAAACTTTTTGGTCGTAAGGTTCTACATAAAAATATTTTTCAAGCCATTCTACATTTAAATTGTAAAATTGTTTTGCGTATTTTTCTTCAAAAGGAATAATAGAAACTTCAAGCATTGACTAAATTTTAGCATCTACAATTGCCATCATTTCTTGTTCTAAAGCAATTGTTTTGTTGTAAATATCTTTTGCGTCATTTAATATTGTATCGGCAAAAGCTCTATCCTTAATGTCTTTTGCATTGATGCGAACATTAAAATATGCGCCAATTACAGCGGTTCTTGCACACAAGGCACCTACACCAGCATCAGAAAGTGAATTTTGCAATCCGTTTTTTGCCATTTCTAACATTACTTCCATAGAATTAGATGCAGTTTCCATTACCTTAAACGGAATTTCAGTTGCATATTTTGTTGCATCTTCAATAGCTTTTTTTCTAATCTCTATTTCTTCTTGAGAAGATTTTGGCATTCTAAATCCGTCTATAATTTTATTAAAGGCATTGGTGTCTTCATCTACTAAAAACAATAATTCATTTTTATATTTCTGCCCTTTTTCTGCCCATTGAGAATAGTACTCCCATTTAGCATCCCAACCAGGTTTATGAGCAGATAAATTAGCAACCATTGTACCGAGTGAAACACCTAAAGTTCCAACATACGCAGCAATACTTCCACCACCTGGAGCCATAGATTCTGAAGCTGTTTCTTCTGCAAAATCTTTTACTGTAAAATCAACTAGTTTTTTATCAGCATTAGCATTCATTACATATTCAATAATACGTTCTTGCGGATTGAAAGGTTTTAAATCGTCTAATCCGAGAGATTTTACTGCAATTTTTATTTTCTCGCTTTCGCTAATCCCAAGGGAGCGTTCTTGTTTTTTTAAGTAAAAGTCTGCACAATCTAACATTGCTTGTAAAGGAACTAAGCCAACTAATTCAGAGCCAGTTACTCTTAATCCGCGTTTTGTAGCTGCCAAATCAGTTTCATAAAAAGCTTCGTGCATAGAGGTAATTGAAATGTTGGTTAAATTATATGAAATTTGTGCTATACCATATTCTTCAATAAACCAACCAATTCCTTTTACAGCTTTTAATTTTCCAGGAATTCTTTCAGCTTCCCCATTTTTATCTAACACTTTTTTTCCATCTACTAATTTTGCTCTTCCGTTTTCTCGAATGTCAAAAGCGATTGCATTTGCTCTACGTGTAGATGTAGAGTTTAAATTTACGTTATAGGCTATTAAAAAATCTCTAGCTGATATCGCTGTAACTCCAGATGAAACAACTTGTTGATTAAATTCTGACGGACCAAAATCTGGTTTCCAATTTTTATTTTCAAACTTTTCTTTTAACCCTTCATATTCTCCAGAACGAACCGTTGCTAAATTTTTTCTTTCTTTAGAAGTGGCAGCATTTTCATAAAAATAGCCCGAAATTCCCAATTCTTCACCAACCCGTTTACCTAATTGACGTGCATATTCAGTAGTTTCTTCCATCGAAATATTTGCAATAGGTACTAAGGGACAAACATCTGTTGCTCCAAACCTTGGATGCTCACCAGTATGTTTACTCATGTCTATTAACTCAGAAGCTTTTTTTATCAATCTAAACGCAGCTTCTATTACGTTTGCTGGTTCACCCACAAAAGTAATCACTGTTCTATTTGTTGCTTTTCCTGGATCAATATCCAACAATTTAACACCTTCAACTTCTTTAACAACATTTGCAATTGCATGTATTTTGGTAATGTCTTTTCCTTCGCTAATGTTAGGAACACATTCTATAATTTGCTTTTTCATTTGTGGTTTTGTTTATGGATTCAAAAGTAAAGAAATATGAATTTATAATGCACAAGAATTGTTAAAAATTCATGAAAATGGTTATATTTGTTACATACCTATACTTTAAGAATGAATAAGGAAAAGTGGCTTTTTGAAATTACTCCTAAAAAAAATCTTTTTGATTTAAATTTAAAAGAATTTGGAGGTATAAAGACTTGTTGCTTCTTTTTGTTAAACGCGATGTAATTACCTTATATAAACAAACAATTCTAGGGCCGTTATGGTATGTTTTACAGCCTTTATTTACATCTGTAATATTTACATTAGTATTTAATAATATTGCAAATATTCCTACAGATTAAGACCTGGATTGACAGGTTGGGCTCAAGTTAATTACCCTTACGCAAATACCATAGAAGAGCAGCAAATAAAATTGAGATATGATTTGTACTATATCAAAGAGAGAAATACTTTTCTAGATTTTAAAATACTTGTAAAAACGATTTCTACAGTATTATTTTTTAAAGGACAATAAACCTTTAATAAAATATAACCTAATAAAAAGCAGTAGTAGAAAAGGTAAAATAGCAAATGGCATTAATTGCACTTTCCCAAACCAAATTACTGGAATTATTACAAGTAAAAAAAGAAGTGCTTTTACATAGAACCTTACCCAAAGCTTAGGAGTATCTTTAAATAGATAAAAGGCAACAACTATATTTGGAGCGAAAGCCCATAGAAAATTAAAGTTGGTTGGAGTAGTGGAATGATCGGTAAAAAACCATAAAAAAACTATTAGAACTCCTATAATACCTGTTGAAAAGAACAACAAAAAATCGAGCCATTTTGTTCTTTGTTTTCTTTTTACGTCTCTGTAGGTAATATATAATCCCATAAGTAATATAAAAGTAAAAACAAAAAAAGGATTGAAAAAAGAAGGCTTAATTGTTAACTCCTCATAATTTAAAATAAAACGATCTTTTTTAATTAAGCTTTCTGTTTTTGCACCACGAGTTACGTCTGCATTTTTAAACCCACTATATACATAATCTGGTAAATACATGTATTGTTTTGCTGTAGCAATGTGATCTAACTTACTTCCTAAAGCTAAATTAATTCCAAAACTCCCCCAGGTGTTCCAAGGAATTTCTAAATTCATTAATTGCCTAAATGATTTCTTTTCAAGAATATGATTGTCTTTAAACGTGACTTTATCTTTTAAGATTTTTTCAGTAATTTCTCTTAATATTGTAGCGCAATTATTAAAGAAGGGATCGTATAAATAGGTAGCGTTTTTTGGCTTCGCATTGTTTTCTAAATATTCAAAAAATTGTTGTTTTTCTGATTGATTTAAATTTAATATTTGCTCTTTAATCCAACGTTTATCTCTTTGATATCCTCTTACAAAATAATGAAAAGGGTAACTTTCTAATTTATAAATTAACTTCCCTTTTGTGAAATTTAAATAAAAATTTGGAGCATTAAAGTCAAAAATTCCATAGTTATAAGCGGTATCAAAATCTATGTCTTTAATTCTAATTGTGCTATGGCCAAATCCTTCGTATAATTCTTTTCCAGGACCTGCTGTTATTATACTTACTTCAGCTTTGTCTGATAGTTTTTTATACTGAGAAAAAGTAATTTGTATTACAAATAGAAAGAGAAAAAAAGTAATAAATTTAGTTTTCATATCAGCTAGTTTCTAAAAAACTTATAATCAATTTTAATTGAAAATATATTTGAATATAGTGCGTTTCCAACACTTCCAATATTTGTCAATGCATAATCTACTTGAATTCCGTTGTATTTAAAACCTACGCCGAAGTTTGGTTGTATAGATAAAGATTTACTACCGTCAAATTGGGTTGTGTTTTGAATGTTTCCAATTCCGCCTCTTAAATATACCAATTCAGTATAATCTAGCTCAAAGCCAAAAGTTGGATCAATACTGATAATACTAGTAGATATAATGTCATTAGTTTGAGCAAAACGCATGTTTAAATCGATTTCTGTTACTAAGTGAAAATCTCTTCCAATAGAAAATTTACGTGCAGCACCAAATTGTACTTTTGGTTTTGTAATTTCTGTTGTTTCGGGTAATTGCTGGTTTTGACCTGGAATAGAGTTTTTAATTTTATCAAATTCTTCTGAATTGATATTCCAAGTATTATAGGTTGTGGTAATATCTCTAACCATTAAACCAAATTTCCAATTATTTCTTTCAAACTGAATTCCGGCATCAAATCCAAATCCCCAAGAAGAAGCAAAATCACCAATAACTCTTCTAATTACTTTTGCATTTACACCAAAATACATGTTTTTAAAAATCAAGTTTCTTGCATAGGCAAATGTAAAAGCATAATCTGCAGCAGAAAACAAACTGATTTTATTAAAATTAATATTTCCTTGATTGTCAATAAGTTCGGTTGTGTTTAAAATATCATCAACTCCAAATCGAATGATAGAGATTCCTATAGCACTTTTATTGTCAATCGGAAGCGCAACAGCTGCAAAGTTATAATTGGCAATTCCAGCAAAATAAGAAGCATGCATTAATGAACCTTCATAATCTTCTAAATTCATTAAACCAGCTGGATTCCAGTAAATTGCATTTACATCATTACTTGTTGCTGCAACAGATTTACTCATTCCTAACGCTCTTGCATCAACACCAATATTTAAAAACTCGTTAGAATAATTTCTAAAAGTTTGAGCTGTTAATTGGATAGAACAGAAGAGTAAAAAAATGAAATAAATTTTTTTCAAAATATCAAGGTTGTTAGTTACAAATATCTAAAATCCTATTGTAATAACCATTGTTAACCTAAGATATTGTTTGTTCAATTTGTATTTGAATATTTTCTTTTATAAAACGGCTAATTCGTTTTTCTAACCACCTGCTTTCGTTTTGCTTAAAACTAGATACAAATCCAACATGACCTCCATATTTTGTGACCTCTAGGAAGAAAAACTCAGAATCTCTAGCTTCTTCATAAGGAAAACATTCTTCACCTAAAAAAGAATCATCTTTTGCGTTTATAAGCAATGTAGGTTTGTTGATTTTTGATAAATAAGGTTTAGAACTTGCTTTTACCCAATAATCTTCTGGACTATCAAAACCGAAAACAGGAACTGTATACAGTTTTTCTAAATGTTTAAATCGTTTGGCTTTAAAAAGTTTGTCTTTATCTAGCTCAAACTCTGGGAATTTAAATGATTTTTCCAATACTTTTAATCGGATAGTTTTTAAGAACTCTTCTATATATAATTTGTTTTTCAGTTTATCCATTTCTTGCTCAGAACTTGTAAGATCTATAGGCACAGATGTTGTAATGGCTCCTTTTATTTTTGGTGATAATACATCCGCATATTCCCCCATATATTTTAAGGTTAAATTACCACCTAAGCTAAATCCAACAATAATGATGTTTTCATAATCATAATTATTTAAAACATGATTGACCACAAAATGTACATCTTCAGTTTTTCCACTATGATAGGTTCCAAGAAGCCAATTATCTTCGCCGCTACAGCCCCGTAAATTAAAAGAAACAGTATCAATCCCTCCACCATTTAATTCGTTTGCTGTAGATAGCATGTATTTAGATTCAGCACTTCCTTCTAAACCATGAATTAATATTGCTATCGTGTTTGAATTAGCCTTTGAAAAATCTAAATCAATAAAATCATGATCCCAAGTAAAAATTCTTTTTCGAGAGTAAGAACAGAACTCTTTCATAAATAACGGACGATACATGGTGTTAAAATGACCATTTCTAAAAGGAAGAGAAGGATTAAAATCTGATTGAAATAGTGGCATTAGATAATTTTTTATACAAAGATGATAAAAAAAGAAAGAAATTGAAATAAGAGCAATTTGATTTTCTTATTTTAGCTATATAATACCAATCAAAAAATATGAAAAAACACATTCCGAATACGATAACCTTAGGAAATTTATTAAGTGGAACAATCGGAGCAATTGCAGCGGTTAATGGAAATTTTGAAATCGCAGCACTGTCTGTAGCGATTGGAGTTGTTCTTGATTTTTTTGATGGATTCTTTGCAAGAATGTTAAATGTTTCTGGCGAGCTAGGGAAGGAGTTAGATTCTCTTGCAGATATGGTTACTAGTGGTGTGGTTCCAGGTATTGTGATGTTTAGTTTGTTACAAGAAAACGCATTAAGTTTATTTGAAAAATCAGCAGATACTTTACACTTAGCTTCTTTTAGCACTGGATATTTACCGTATTTTGGTTTGTTATTAACTCTTGCAGCGTGTTATAGATTGGCTAAGTTTAATATTGATACAAGACAAACCGATTCATTTATTGGAATGCCAACACCTGCTATGAGCTTGTTTGTGGTTTCATTGCCTTTAATTCCAATGTATTCTGACAATCAATTTTTTATTGATTTGATTCAAAACAATTATTTTTTAGTTGGAATTACTTTAGTTTTAAGCTTTTTAATGAATGCAGAAATTCCGTTATTTTCTTTAAAATTCAAGAACTATGCTATAAAAGAAAACATGCTGAAGTATGTTTTTTTAATTCTTTCTTTAGGTATGCTCTTGGTATTGGAAGTAATCGCTATTCCTTTGGTAATTATCTTATATGTACTCTTATCAATCGGAAGTAATTTGATGAATAAAAAAACTTAAAGTTTTTTGTAAAAGACTTAATGTTCTTGACTGAGCTCGAACTGACACTCTATTAAAGAATTTCTGATGCTAGAATTTTTTCTTTTTTAATTCAAAGTCTTTTCCTAGATATACTTTTCTAACAGTTTCATCAGCAGCTAATTCTTCAGGAGTTCCTTCTTTTAAAATACTACCATTGTACATTAAAAAAGTTTTGTCTGTTATTGCCAAGGTTGCTTGTACATCATGATCAGTAATTAAAATACCAATATTTCTGTTTTTAAGTTGAGCAACAATACTTTGAATGTCTTCAACTGCAATTGGGTCTACACCAGCAAATGGTTCGTCTAATAAGATAAATTTTGGGTCTGAAGCTAAACAACGTGCAATTTCTGTTCTTCTACGTTCTCCACCAGATAATAATTCTCCTTTGTTTTTTCTAACGTGACCTAAACTAAACTCTTCTATTAAAGATTCTAATTTTTCTTTGCGTTCTTTTTTTGTTCTCTCCGTAAATTCAAGAACAGACATAATATTATCTTCTACAGATAATTTTCTAAAAACAGAAGCTTCTTGAGCTAAATATCCAATTCCTTTTTGAGCACGTTTGTACATAGGATCATTTGTAATCTCTTCATCGTTAAGATAAATATGACCATCATTGGGTTTAATCATACCCACAATCATGTAAAAAGAAGTTGTTTTTCCAGCTCCGTTAGGGCCTAATAAACCTACAATTTCTCCTTGAGAGACTTCTAAAGAAATTCCTTTTACAACCTTTCGGTTTCCATATATTTTTTCAATATTATCTGCTCTTAATATCATGTATCAAATATACTAATTGAGATTTAGCAAACTCTTAAATTAATTATAAATCGTTTTGCTCTAAAGCCTCCCAAAACTCATAAGCTCTACGTAGATGTGGAATCACAATAGTACCACCTATTAAAGTAGCAATCGACATGGTTTCCATCATTTCTTCTTTTGAAACACCATTTTTATAGGCAGTTTCTAAATGATATGCAATACAATCATCACAACGTAAAACAGCAGAAGCTACTAGACCTAGAAGTTCTTTAATCTTAACCGGTAAATGACCTTCTGAATAGGCGTTTGTGTCTAAATTAAAAATTCTCTTAATAACTTTATTGTCGTTACTTAAAAGCTTATCGTTCATTTTTTGACGATAATCGTTAAATTCTTGTACTTTATTTGGCATTTTTTAATTGTCTTTTTAAAACAAAACCAGAAATATAGATACTGATTTCATATAAGATTAATATAGGAATAGAAACAATTATTTGACTTGCAACATCTGGCGGTGTAATAATTGCTGATAAAATTAATACCAATACCAATGCATGTTTTCTATACTTTCTTAAAAACGTAGGAGTAACCAATCCTAGTTTTGACAAGAAATAAATAACTACAGGTAATTCGAAAACTAACGAAATACCCAACATTGTATTTGTAAACAAACTTATATAAGAGTCTAAGGTAAAGTTATTTACAATGTTTTCGCTAATCTGATATCCATAAAAGAAAGATACCGACATCGGCATAATTACATAATAACTAAATAAAACACCAATAAAAAACAGCAAAGAAGCAATAAATAAAAACCCTTTCGATTTTCTTCTTTCTGTTTTGTGTAATCCAGGTGCTATAAAACGCCACATTTCCCATAATAAGTATGGAAAAGCTAAAATGACCCCTAGAATTATAGAAACCCAAAGAGAGCTCATTAATTGTTGTGTAAGAGACAAAGCTTGAAGCTTGCTCGGAATGTCTATGGTACAAAAACTACTATCTATCCCCATAGTGCCAAAAAAATGACAGAAAAAACGATAAGTAATAAAGTCTGAATGTGTATGTGCTATAATGAAATCATTATATACTCTTTCTTGAAAAATAAAAAGAACAATTGCAATTACAAATACAACGGCAAAACTTCTTACTAAGTGCCAACGCAATTCTTCTAGATGTCCTAAAAAAGACATTTCTTTTGGTTCATCACTCATTTAAAAAATTCCTTCTTTTATTAAATCGTGTAAATGTATAACACCTAGGTAATCACCAGTGTCGTTTGTCACTAAAATTTGTGTAATGTCATTACTTTCAAGAGCATCTAATGCGTCAATGGCCATGGCATCAACAGAAATAGTTTTAGGATTGGTAGACATAATGTCGTTTGCAGATAAAGCACTAATTTCTGTCGATTTACTTAACATTCTACGTATATCTCCGTCAGTTATGATTCCAACAATTTTATCATTTTCTATAACGGCTGTTACTCCTAATCTTTTTTCGGTGATTTCTACAATAACTTTAGAAATGCTACTGTCTTTTTGGACTTTTGGAATTTCGTTATTCTTGATAAGATCAGAAACTCTTAAATACAGACGTTTCCCCAAAGCTCCTCCAGGATGGTATTTTGCAAAATCGGTGCTAGAAAAACCTTTTAATTTTAATAAACAAACAGCTAAGGCATCACCCATAACTAATTGCGCTGTTGTACTCGTTGTAGGTGCTAAATTATTAGGACATGCTTCTTTTTCTACAAAAGTATTTAGTGTAAAATCTGCATTTGATCCAAGGAATGAATCTACATTTCCTGTAATTGCAATGATTTTATTACCGTAATTTTTTATCAATGGAACCAAAACTTTAATTTCTGGGGTATTACCACTTTTAGAAATACAAATTACAACATCATCATTTTGTATAGTACCTAAATCTCCGTGAATCGCATCTGCAGCATGCATAAAAATTGCAGGTGTACCAGTAGAATTGAAGGTAGCAACAATTTTTGTTGCTATGTTTGCGCTTTTTCCAATACCAGTAACAATAACTCTTCCTTTAGAATTTAATATATATTTAACGGATGCTTCAAAATTGCCATCAATTAAATGTGTTAAATTAGCAATAGCATTGCTTTCTATAAGAATTGTTTCTTTAGCAGTATCATTGATTGAATTGATCTCTTTCAAGGTTTTATAATTTTAGTAGTAAAAAAAAAAGTTATATCTTTAAGATATAGAAAAAACACTTTTTATTTATTTCTACAAATTTACTATAAATAATGATAGACTCAAACCAAAATATGGTTTTTAAGCGTACACTAATAAATACTCCGATTGATTGATAAGCATGAGTGATGAAATTGATTTATATGGACCTTTAAAGAAGTTTTTTGGATTTAATAAATTCAAAGGATTACAGGAAGAAGTGATTAAAAGCATTTTACAGAAGAAAGATACCTTTGTAATAATGCCAACGGGTGGAGGAAAGTCTTTATGCTATCAATTACCTGCTTTAATGACAGACGGGACTGCAATTGTTGTTTCTCCGTTGATTGCTTTAATGAAAAATCAGGTAGATGCAATTCGTGGTATTTCAGAAAATAGAGGAATAGCACATGTTTTAAATTCGTCTTTAAATAAAACAGAAGTAGCTCAGGTTAAAAGTGATATTGAAAACGGGATTACAAAATTGTTATATGTTGCCCCAGAATCATTGATAAAAGAAGAATATGTAACTTTTTTAAGAACGCAAAAAATCTCTTTTGTAGCGATTGATGAAGCACATTGTATTTCTGAATGGGGTCATGATTTTAGACCTGAATACAGAAACCTTAGAACAATAATTAAACAAATCGATAATGTACCTGTTATCGGACTAACAGCTACAGCAACAGAAAAAGTACAAGAAGACATTTTAAAAACCCTAGGTATATCTGATGCAAAAACATTTAAAGCGTCTTTTAATCGACCAAATTTGTTTTATGAAGTAAGGCCAAAAACAAAAGATGTAGATAAAGATATTATCCGTTTTGTTAAAAAACGTATAGGAAAATCAGGGATTATTTATTGTTTGAGTAGAAAAAAAGTAGAAGAAATAGCTCAAGTATTACAAGTTAACGGTATAAAAGCTGTTCCATATCACGCAGGATTGGATGCGAAAACAAGAGTAAAACATCAAGACATGTTTTTAATGGAAGACTGTGATGTGGTTGTGGCTACAATAGCTTTTGGAATGGGTATTGACAAGCCAGATGTTCGTTTTGTAATTCACCATGATATTCCTAAAAGTTTAGAAAGTTATTATCAAGAAACAGGAAGAGCTGGTCGTGATGGAGGTGAAGGCTATTGTTTAGCATTCTATGCGTATAAAGATATTGAGAAGTTAGAAAAATTTATGTCAAGCAAGCCTGTTGCAGAACAAGAAATTGGACATGCATTATTACAAGAAGTTGTTGGATATGCAGAAACCTCTATGAATAGACGTAAGTATATTTTACATTATTTCGGTGAAGAGTTTGATGAAGTAAATGGGTTAGGTGCAGAATTAGATGATAACACAAAAAATCCAAAGAAAAAGCACGAAGCAAAAGACGAAGTTGTAAAATTACTTTCTGTTGTAAGAGATACAAAAGAAAAGTACAAAGCAAAAGACATTGTTAGCACTATTATTGGTAAAGAAAACGCCATGTTAACTTCTCATAGAACACATCGTCAGCCATTTTTTGGTATAGGAAAGGACAAAGACAAGACCTATTGGATGGCATTAATTAGACAGGTATTGGTATCTGGTTATTTGCGTAAAGAAATAGAACAGTATGGTGTTATTAAAATCACGAAAGAAGGGTTAGATTTTATAAAAACTCCTAGCTCTTTTATGATGACGGAAGATCATAAATATGATAAGGAGAATGATAGCTCAATTATTACAAATGCGAAAGGAAGTTCAGGCGGTATTGATGATGAATTGATGGCCATGTTAAAAGATTTGCGAAAAAATATTGCAAAAAAATTAGGTGTTCCTCCTTTTGCTGTTTTTCAAGATCCGTCTTTAGATGATATGGCATTAAAATACCCAATTTCTTTAGAAGATTTAGCAAATGTCCATGGAGTTGGAGAAGGAAAAGCAAGTAAATATGGAGCTGAATTTATAAAGCTTATCGCAAAATATGTCGATGAAAACGATATTTTAAGGCCAGACGATTTAGTGGTAAAAAGCACGGGTGTAAATTCAGGGTTAAAACTATACATCATTCAGAATACTGACAGAAAACTGCCTTTAATGGATATTGCTAATTCAAAAGGGTTAAGCATGGAAGAATTGATCAAAGAAATGGAAGCCATTATTTTTTCTGGAACGAAATTAAATATTACTTATAGTTTAGAGGATTTGTTAGATGAAGAGCAACAAGAAGAAATTTTTGATTATTTTATGGAAGCAGAATCTGATAAAATTCAAGATGCCTTAGATGAATTTGATGGAGATTATGATGAAGAAGAATTACGATTAATGCGAATTAAATTCATAAATGAAGTTGCTAATTAATTCCATCACAGTCTATTAAAATATTCATTATTCCTTTTAACATTCTTTTGACAAGCATTTAACATTTTTAGGATTCTATAATTGTACTTTTCGCTTCCTAAAAGTTAAACATGTCAACGAAAAGAATTATTTTCATTCTAATATTATTTCTTACTATTTCTCCAATTTTCTCTCAAGAAAAAGAATCAAAACTAAACATTTTTCTAAATTGTAATTTTTGTGATCAATCCTATATTAAACAAAATTTAGAGCATGCAGAATTTGTCAGAGATGAAAACTTTGCAGATGTCTATTTATTTTTCACCAATTAACAGAATGGTAGTGGTGGCAGAGTATATGAAATTGATTTTGTTGGGCAAAATGATTATAAAGAATTTAAAGATAAAATTACTTTTTCTACAAACTCAAATACTTCTGGAGATGAAGTACGTAGTCAAATGTTAAAAAATATTCGCTTAGGATTGATTAGATATTGGTTAAAAGCAGGATTAGAAGATAAAATATCTATAACTATAAAAAGATCTAAACCAGCAGATTTAGTAGAAGAAGTTGACCCTTGGAATAATTGGATTTTTAGCATAGGAGCAAGTGGTAATTTTAACGGGCATGAAACATACAGTAAAAGGAATTTAAATTTTAACGCATCAGCAAGAAGAATAACTGATAAAAATAAATTTATTTTTAGATTAAGATATGGAAATGATAGGTCTGAGTATAAATTTGATGGAGAGCCAGATCAAGTTTATAATAACAGCAATAAAAATATAACATTATATAATGTATTTAGCCTAAATAGTCATTGGTCTGTTGGGTTTTTTAGTTATTTCGGAGGTTCTGATTATTCTAATAAAGATCTGTATGCAAATGTATCACCGGCAATTGAATATAACTTTTTCAATTATAAAGAATCTTTTAAAAAACAATTGACGATTGCTTATAGAGTTGGTGGAGTTTATAATGATTATATAGAAAAAACAGTTTTCGGAAAAGACAATGAGTTTTTATGGAATCATTCTTTGAGTTTAAAAGCTAGTGTTAGACAAATCTGGGGAAATATTAATGGATCTGTGAGATACGAGAGTTATTTACACGATGTAGCTTTAAACCAATTCTCCTTTAATTTAGGTGCTAGAGTAAGATTGTTTAGAGGTTTTACCTTTAATGTAGGTGGAAGATATGATATTACAAATAATCAAATAAATTTACCTGCGGGAAACTTAACTGTAGAAGAGATATTATTACAACAACAACAAATTCAATCTGGATATAATTACAGGTTTAATATCGGTTTTAGTTACACATTTGGTTCTATGTTTAATACCGTTGTTAACCCGAGGTTTGATTAAATGCTCTTAAAGTGTGAAAATTGTTACTAAAACTCCTAGTACAATTGCTGTGAATTTCTGAATATTGAACTTGTGATTTTCATTACTTTCAAAAAGTATTATTGTAGAGATATGTAAAAATACACCAATGATTAAGGCTGTTATTTCTGTGTGATAGTTTGAGATAAAGGCTATTTTATCAGCTACTAATACTCCTAACGGACTCATCAATGCAAAAACACCTAAGAAAATTGCAATCGTACTTTTTGTAAATTTAGAATGCATTAGAAAGGTGGTTAATACAATTGCAATCGGAATTTTATGCACAACAATTGCCCATAATAAATTGGTAGTATCTGAATGAATTGGAATTCCTTCTGAAAATGCATGTATGCATAAACTTATAAAAAGAAGTAAAGGAAACTTTGTTTCATGTGAGTGTATATGTATATGCCCATGTTCTGCACCTTTTGAAAAAGATTCTAAAACAGATTGAATTATAATTCCTGCCAAAATAAAGATTCCAACTCTTTTTGTATCACTAGCTTCAAGAAAAACTTCAGGGAGTAAATGTAAAATGGTTACAGATAGTAAATAAGCACCACTAAAAGACAGTAACAGCCTTGTAATTTTGTTTGATGGCCTAATCAGTAAAACAACTAAAGCGCCAATAAAAACAGAAAGAATTAATAGTACATAACTCATTATGACACAACAAAAATTAATCTTTTAGAACTTTCTTTATCAAATATAGCTAAATTATAATCTCCAAAAGTGTGATTTATTTTTAACCCTGCTTTTTTAAAGTAGGAAGTAAATTTTTCTATATCTATATATTTAACTCTTTCAAAAAAAGAATGATGTTCTCCATCAGCAGTAAACTCAATTTCTTTAATGATAAAGCCGTTTTCAATTTTTTTATGAATACAAAACTCAATACCATTGATTGTTTTTACTTCATTTTTTACCAAATTATTTTTTACATCTAAAACATTTAAGAAATCAATAATTGCAATTCCATTTTCTTTTAACCCTTTTTTTACATTTTGTAATACTTTAACATCTTCATGATCTTCTTTAAAATACCCAAAGCTTGTAAAGAGGTTAAAGATAGCGTTGTATTTGTTGTCAAACGGATTTCTCATGTCGTGTTCGATAAAGTTTAATCTTTCGTTGGCAAATGAACTTGCGTGTGCAATATTGTTTTCAGATAAATCAGCTCCTGTAACTTTATATCCCAAAGAGTTTAAAAACACAGAATGTCGCCCTTTACCACAGGCTAAATCTAAAATGTGAGTTTCTGATTTTAAATCTAAAAAAGAGGTAATGTTTTGCATAAAAATACGTGCATCAGTATCGTCTCTATCCTTGTAAAGAATATGATAATACGGCGTGTCAAACCAAGAAGTAAACCAATCAGATGTTGTTTTCATAGTATATTTGTTGACAAAAATACAGAATTTAATAGGATAATTTCCTTTTTTTAAAGAGTTTCAAAAAATCGTTTTCTACAAGAATCAATCCTAAATTAAAATGTATTTTTGCAATATGAATATGAATAAAGATTTTAAAATGGTGGCTACCACCATGTTTGGCTTAGAAGAGGTTTTGGCAACTGAATTAAGAAATTTAGGGGCGCAAGATGTTGTATTAGGTATTAGGAATGTTTCCTTTAAAGGAGATAAAGGGTTTATGTATAAAGCAAATATTGCTTTAAGAACTGCGATTAGAATCTTAAAACCAATCAAATCTTTTAAGGTTTTTGATGAAGAAGATTTATATGAAAGTTTGCAAAAAATAAACTGGGAAAACTATCTAGATGTAGACGGAACTTTTTCTATTGGTGCGGTTGTAAACTCTAAACATTTTACAACAAATTCTCATTATATTACATTAAAGTCTAAAGATGCTGTTGCAGATTATTTTAGACATAAATATAGCAGAAGACCTAATGTAGATTTAAAATATCCAGATTTAAAAATTCATGTACACATTCAAAAAGACTGGTGTACAGTTTCTTTAGATTCTTCAGGAGATTCATTGCATAAACGTGGCTATCGTTCAGCCACAAATATTGCTCCTATAAATGAGGTTTTGGCGGCAGGTTTGGTATTGCTTTCTGGATATACAGGTGATGAAAATTTCATCGACCCGATGTGTGGTTCTGGAACTATTTTAATAGAAGCAACTATGATTGCCAATAACATTCCGGCAAACATCAACAGAAAACACTTTGGCTTTGAAAATTGGAAAGATTATGATGAAGATTTGTACTTTTTAATTCAAGATGTATTGTTAAAAAAAATACGCAGTTCTCATTTTAAAATTATGGGATTTGATAAAGCACCCTCTGCAGTTAGAAAAGCACAAGACAATATCGAAAATGCAAATTTAGATGAGTTTATAGGGGTGCATCATGTCAACTTTTTTAACTCCAAAAAAGAAGTTTTTGGGAACACCACCATTTTGTTCAATCCGCCGTATGGTGAACGATTGAATATTGATACAGCAGAGTTTTATAAAAAAATAGGAGACACCTTAAAAAATGGATACCCAGACTCTAAAGTATGGTTTATCACATCAGACTTAGAAGCTTTGAAGCATGTTGGTTTGAGAACTTCTAAACGAATTCCACTTAAAAATGGAGATTTAGATTGTCGTTTAGTACGTTATGATATGTATGCGGGAACACGCAAAGTGCGTTCCGATGAACGTGAATTACCAGAAGAAGATCTAGAAGATTAATTATTCTTTTGATAACGTGTTTATATATGCTTCAAATTCATTCTTAAAATCAATATAATTTTGCCCAGTTGCTGGTCCACTGAACCCTGTGTGTATTTTTCTTACTTTTCCTTTCTTGTCAATAATGATAGTGGTTGGGAAAGAAATAATATGATTTAACATGGGTAGTTTTTTATGTGCTTCAATTTTGTTTTCAGAGCCAAAATGAGCTAGAAGTATAGGGTACTTAATTCCAATACGTTCTTGTAAACGCTTTATTCTTTTAAATGCAAGTTCTTTAGTTTTTGCAACTTCAAAAGCAAGCGCAAGTATTTCTATATTCTCCTTTTTATGTTGCTCATAATATTTTGCAAGGAATTTACTTTCATCTAGGCAATTCGGACACCAACTTCCCATTATTTGTAGAACTACAACTTTATTTTGAAATCGATTATCAGAGAGTGATACAAAATTGTAGTTTTCATCCGGAAAAGAAAATTCTAAAGCATCAAACCCTTCTTTTAAATAAGTTAGATTTTTTGTGCTAGGCAATTTATATGCATTGTTCAATTTTGCAATGAATGATTTTTTCAATTGATTCCCAGAATAAAATTCACCAACCATTGTAGAATCAGTAATTTTTGCTACAAATAAAAATGCTCGAGAACCATCAAAAGTAGATAGCTTTAAAGAATCTCCATCTACAATCCCTTCTAAATATCTGTAATCTCCTGTTGTAGTGTTAAAGGTACCTGTAACTTTATTATTGGTTTGATTAAAAACAGCTTTGGCAAGATAACGCTTTGTAGTACTATTGGTATTAAAAACAGTTTCCCAATTGCCAGAAATAGTATGTTTTGCATTTGTATTTTGTTTAAATCGTTCTGAACCTTTAATTGCTTTAAATGGAATTATCATATCATAACTCTCCTTTATAAAGCTACCATTCAGGCCGTTTTTTGAAACCTTTGCTATTATATATCCTTCAAAAACTGGAGTTTTAATGATTACTGAATCATTTTTATAGCTAATTTCATCAACAGTTATCACCTCTGTTGCATTATAGATTTCTATTAAGGAATCATTAATAATATTCATGATAAAAGGCAATTGTTGGTTTTCTTGAACTGTTAATTGAGCTCTATAAACACCTAATTCTAACTTGGTGTTTTTTGCACAAGACGCTAAAAGTAAAGTAAGTAATAATGTAAAGAAAAATTTCATAAACGGTGTTTGTGTTTTAGGATATAAACTTACTGATTTAACTCTTAAAATAAAGATAATTTACTTAAATTTGCATCTGAAATTTGACAAAAGAAACATGAAGATATCTTACAATTGGTTGCGACAATTTTTACAGATTGACTGGGAAGCAGAAAGAGCAGGAGAATTATTAACTGATTTAGGGCTTGAGGTAGAGGGAATTGAAACCAAAGAATCTATAAAAGGAAGTTTAGCAGGAATTGTAGTTGGAGAAGTGTTGACTTGTATACAACACCCAAATGCAGACCGGTTAAAAATAACTACCGTAAATTTGGGTTCTGGAGAACCTGTGCAAATTGTTTGTGGTGCACCCAATGTTGCAGCGGGTCAAAAAGTACCTGTAGCAACTATAGGAACTACCTTATATGATGAGAAAGGTGAAGGCTTTAAAATAAAAAAAGGAAAAATTAGAGGCGAAGAAAGTCATGGAATGATTTGTGCTGAAGATGAATTAGGACTTGGAAGCTCTCATGACGGAATCATGATTTTAGATCCAAGTTTAGTGCCAGGAACTCCAGGTGCAGAAGTTTTTAATGTTGAAAAAGACGAAGTTTTTGAAATTGGATTAACACCCAATCGAGCAGATGCGATGAGTCACTTTGGTGTGGCTAGAGATTTACGTGCAGGTTTAATGCAACAAGATATCAACATCGAATTAATTTCTCCATCGGTAAGTGATTTCCACGTAGATGAAAGAAAATTAAAGATTGATGTTGAAGTAGAAGATAAAGATTTAGCGCCACGTTATTGTGGAATTTCAATTACAGATGTTGAAGTGAAAGATTCACCAGAATGGATTCAAAATCGTTTAAAAGCTATCGGAATCACTCCAAAAAATAATATTGTTGATATTACCAATTATGTGTTGCATGAATTAGGACAACCCTTGCATGCCTTTGATGCACAAAAAATTAAAGGAAATAAAGTTGTCGTTAAAACGTTAGCTGCAGGCACAAAGTTTACAACTTTAGATGAAGTTGAAAGAGAATTGAGTGCTGATGATATCATGATTTGTGATGCAGAATCCAATCCGATGTGTATTGCAGGAGTTTTCGGAGGAATACATTCTGGAGTTACAGAAAACACAACAAGTATTTTCTTAGAAAGTGCTTATTTTAATCCGGTTTCTATCCGTAAATCTGCAAAGAGACACGCCCTAAACACCGATGCTTCTTTCCGTTTTGAAAGAGGAATCGATATCAACTTAACAAAATATGCATTAAAACGTGCAGCTCTATTAATTGAAGAATATGCAGATGGAACATTAGCTTCAGATATCATGGATTTTTATCCTGAAAAAGTTGAAGATTTTCAAGTGTTTTTATCTTATATAAATGTAGATCGTTTAATTGGTCAAGAGATTCCAAGAGAAACCATTAAAAACATTTTAGCTTCCTTAGAAATTAAAATTAGTAGCGAAACTGAAGGCGGTCTGGGATTAACCATTCCGTCTTATAGAGTAGATGTGCAACGTGAAGCAGATATTATTGAAGAGATTTTGCGTATTTATGGATATAATAATATTGAATTTTCTCATAAATTAAATACTTCTATTTCTTTTGATATAAATAAAGAAGTCAAGATAGAAAACATAGTTGCTAATCAATTAAGTTCATTAGGATTTAACGAAACCATGGCAAACTCGTTAACCAAAGCAGATTATGTTGGCTTAACAGAAAGTTTGAATGAAGAGCACAATGTAGAAATGTTAAATCCGTTGAGTAGCGATTTAAAAGTGATGCGTCAATCCTTATTATTTAGCGGTTTAGAATCTGTAGCGTATAATATCAACAGAAAAAACAATGCGTTAAAGTTGTATGAATTCGGAAAAACCTATCATAAATACAACGAAAAATACCAAGAGGATAAGCATTTAACGCTCTTTGTTACAGGAAATAGAACTAAAGATAGTTGGAAAACTGCATCACAAAATTCTGATTTCTTTTATGTAAAAGGAATTTTAACAGCTCTTTTTGAGCGATTGGGAATTTCTAATTTTAAGACATCTCCTGTAAAATCAGACGTTTTTGCTGAAGGAATTACCTTAATTTTAGGAAAAATAAAGCTAGTAGATGTTGGTGTTGTAAAACGAACGCTTTTAAAAGAATTCGGAATTAAACAAGAAGTATTGTTTGCAGATATCCAGTGGGATAACGTTTTAAAATTATGTGGCAACAAGAAAATTAAAGTTTCAGATTTGCCAAGATTTCCAGCTGTTAAAAGAGATTTGGCGTTGTTGTTAGATAATGACAAAACATTTAAAGAGATTTACAATTTGGCTTTTCAGTCAGAAAAAAGTTTGTTGAAAGAAGTTGATTTGTTCGATGTCTATGAAGGAGACAAATTGCCAGAAGGGAAAAAGTCTTATGCAGTGAGTTTTGTATTGCAAGACGAAAATAAAACCTTAGAAGACAAGCAGATTGATAAAATAATGCAAAAATTACAAGCAACTTTTGAGAAAAACTTAGAAGCTGTTTTAAGATGATAGAAAGCTCCTTTTTGGAGCTTTTTTTGAATTTAAATGTCATTCCTGCGAAAGCAGGAATCTCATAAAAGAATAATAAACCAAAATGGATTCCTGCTTTCACAGGAATGACAAGATTATGTACAAAAACCTAATAAGACCCATATTATTCCTTTTTGACCCAGAAAAAGTACATTATTTTACATTTTCTGTTATTAAGCTTTTACATAAAATTCCCTTTGTACCAGGAATTATCAGAAGCATGTATCAAGTAAACGATAAACGTTTAGAAAGAACTTTATTCGGAATTACCTTTAAAAACCCCGTTGGGTTGGCTGCCGGATTTGATAAAAACGCTGTCATTTATAACGAATTGGCAAATTTTGGTTTTGGTTTTATAGAAATAGGGACGGTGACGCCTAAAGGACAAGTTGGAAATCCTAAAAAACGGTTATTTCGTTTAAAAGACGATCAAGGAATCATCAATAGAATGGGGTTTAACAATGACGGAATTGAAGCTGCCATCAACAATTTAAAAAAGAACAAAGGTCAAGTCATTATTGGTGGAAACTTAGGAAAAAACACAGCTACCTTACCAGAAAATTATACTCAAGATTATTGCGAAGTTTTTACAGCATTGCATCCGTATGTTGATTATTTTGTGTTGAATGTGAGCTGCCCGAACGTGGGAAGTCATGCAAAACTAAATGACAAAGTTTATTTGATAGAATTGATTACCGCTTGTCAACATTTAAATCAAGAACTATCTACTTTGTCACCTCAAGCGGAGTCGGGAGGTCTCAAACCAATCTTACTTAAAATCGCTCCAGATTTAAACAATAATCAATTGGATGAAATTATTGAACTGGTAGCAGAAACAAAAATTGATGGTGTCATTGCATCTAATACATCAACTACGAGAGATAATTTAAAAGCCTCTGCAGAACGTTTGGCGGAAATTGGTAATGGCGGTGTAAGCGGTCAACCAATCAAAGCACAAAGCACGAGAGTAATACAATACTTAGCAGACAATTCAAATAAAGCATTTCCAATAATTGGAGTAGGAGGCATTCATTCTGCTGAAGATGCTATAGAAAAAATCAACGCAGGTGCAGATTTGGTTCAGATTTATACAGGCTTTATCTACGAAGGCCCGAGTTTGATAAAGAAAATTAACAAAGCAATTCTAAAACAACTATAATGTCTTTCCTGCGAAGGTAGGAATCTCATAATAGAAGAAATAATCAAAATGGATTCCTGCTTTCGCAGGAATGACAATAAAAGAGAATAATAAAGAGATTTTAAAATAATCATAATTCGTCATTACGATGAATGAAATGAAGAAGTAATCTTTTTATTATGAGATTGCTTCATTATATTCGCAATGACAAGAATTAAAAAATGATAGAAATCCTTTTTTCATTTGTACTAGCAACCTTAGCTTTGGCAGTTTCACCTGGGCCCGATAACATTTTTGTACTCACACAAAGCATTGTAAATGGTAAAAAATTTGGATTGGCGACGGTCTATGGATTAATGACAGGTTGTATCATTCACACTTCGTTGGTGGCATTTGGAGTTTCAGAAATTTTAAAGAGAAACGAAAACTTGTTCTTTGCCATTAAACTTTTTGGCGCAGGGTATTTATTGTTTTTGGCCTATCAAGTATTTAGAAGTAATTCTGACATTGCTTTTTCTACGGATAACGTACCTCAAAAAACGACAATGCAGTTGTTTAAAACCGGCTTCTGGATGAATGTGTTAAACCCAAAAGTAACCATCTTCTTTTTGGCTTTTTTTCCACAGTTTTTATTTTCTGAAGAGATTTCTACCGTACTCCAATTTTATGTGTTGGGCGGACTTTTTATCATGACTTCTTTTATAGTATTTAGTACCATTGCTTTACTAGCAGGTAGTATTTCTAGCTACACAAAAACCCATAAAAATGCAGGTTTATTTTTTAAATGGTTACAAATTGTGGTGTTTATAGCGATTGCTATTTTTATTTTGAAATAAGTGTTTCGCTAACTTTAATGATATCGAACGTTTTAATGATCTATATCAAGAGTTAGCGAAGTTATCTTTTTTTAGGTTTAGAAACAAGTTAAATTAATTTCTAAAATCCAACGCTTTGGTTATCTTTGGTTTTCATGAGCAAGACCATTAAAATTATAGAATGCCCAAGAGATGCCATGCAAGGCATTAAGTCGCATTTTATCGCTACAGAAGCTAAGGCAAACTATATCAATGCCTTATTGCGTGTTGGTTTTGATACCATAGATTTTGGTAGCTTTGTATCTCCAAAGGCAATTCCTCAAATGCGAGATACAGCCGATGTACTTTCTCAATTAGATTTGTCGTCTACTCAAAGTAAATTGTTAGCCATAATAGCCAATGTACGTGGTGCAAATGAAGCCGCTCAGTTTGAAGAAATTAAGTATTTAGGCTATCCGTTTTCCATTTCAGAAAACTTTCAAATGCGGAATACCCACAAAACCATTGCTGAATCTATTGTAACCTTAGATGAAATTTTAAACATTGCTAACAAATCAAATAAAGAAGTAGTTGCTTATTTATCTATGGGATTTGGAAATCCGTATGGAGATCCTTGGAATGTGGATATTGTAGGGGAGTGGACAGAAAAATTATCGAATATGGGCGTTAAAATATTATCCCTTTCAGATACTATTGGAAGCTCAACACCAGAAGTAATTGACTATTTATTTTCGAACTTGATTCCAAAATATCCAACCATAGAATTTGGAGCACATTTACATACAACTCCAACTACTTGGAAAGAAAAAGTTGCAGCTGCCTTTAAAGCTGGTTGTCATCGATTTGATGGAGCCATTATGGGTTATGGTGGTTGCCCAATGGCAAAAGATGAGCTGACAGGAAATATGCCCACAGAAAAATTACTGTCTTATTTTACAGCAGAAAAAGCAGCAACAGGTATCAAACCTATGAGTTTTGAGAGTGCCTATAATGAGGCCATGAAAATATTTAATTAGTAAGGAAATGTCATTCATGCGAAAGTGGGAATCAAAAAAAGTAATAAAAATAAAAAGATTCCTGTTTGCACAGGAATGACAAATTAAAGTTTCTATGAAATCAATCAAGTCAGTATTATATCTAGCAATCGTATTCATTTTCCTTTCTTGTTCTAAAGAGGATGGAAAAATCGATTTTACTTTTTTGCAACTTAATGATGTGTATGAAATAGCACCAATTCAGGGTGGAGAATTTGGCGGAATGGCACGTGTAGAAACAGTACATCAACAATTGTTACAAGAAAATAAAAACACCATGTTAGTAATGGCAGGCGATTTTTTAAATCCGTCATTACTAGGAACAGTTACCTACAACGGAGAACGAATTCGTGGAAAACAAATGGTAGAAACCATGAATGCCATGAATTTTGATTTGGTAGCCTTTGGGAATCACGAATTTGATTTGAGTGCAAATGATTTACAAAAACGCTTGGATGAAAGTAATTTTAATTGGATTACAAGCAATGTATTAGAAAATAAAGATGGAAAAACAGTACCCTTTTCTAACAAAAATAATAAAGTTAGCGAAACCTTTATCAAAGAATTTACAGATGCAGACGGAACCAAAATAAAAGTTGGTTTTATAAGTGTGTGTGTGCCTTCTAACCCAAGAAGCTTTGTAACCTATAAAGATGCTTTAGAAGAAGCTAAACGTTCTTACAACGATTTAAAAGACAAAGCGGATGTTGTTTTTGGATTGACACATGTAAAAGTATCACACGACAAAGAAATTTTAAAAATGTTACCTAACATTCCATTAATTATGGGTGGACACGAGCATACCAATATGATGGTTCCTGTAGGTGATTCTTTTGTCGCAAAAGCAGATGCCAATGCAAAATCGGCCTATATCCATCGAATTTCATTTGATACAAAAACCAAAAAGGTTGTAATTAAATCTGAATTGAAAGAAATCAATGCAGATATTGTAGAAGATGAAAAGGTAGGAGCTGTTGTTCAAAAATGGCAAACCATATTGACTAAAAAAATTAAAGAGGTTATAGAGAATCCTAATGAAATCATTCTGAATGCAAAAACGCCTCTAGATGCTAGAGACAAACCAATTAGAAGCACACAAACCAATATGGGCGAATTGATTACCAAATCAATGTCTTTTGCATTTGATGATACCGTAGATTGTGCCCTAGTAAATGGTGGTTCTATACGAATTGATGATGAACTAGAAGGCAATATTACAGCTGTTGATATTTTTAGAGTATTGCCTTATGGAGGAGCTGTTTTAAAAGTACAATTAAAAGGAAGCCTGCTACAAAAAGTGCTTGATTACGGAGAGAACGCAGCAGGAACAGGCGCGTATTTACAACGTTATAATGCTGAGAAAACAAACAATAATTGGTTGGTGAAATCGAAGCCAATCAACCCAAATAAAACCTATACTGTTGCCTTTTCTGATTATCTATTAAAAGGATTTGACATTCCGTTTTTATCAAATAAAAACAAAGAAGTACTCTCAATTTCTACACCAAAAGCTAGTGATATTTCATATGATATCAGAAATGCGGTCATTCTGTACTTAAAATCTTTGTAGGTAATTATCAGTTTTTTAATCACTTATTTTTTTCTTAGTTTTTTATTTAAAATTATTATAAATAAGCTTTTTTAATTTAAAAAGAGGTGCTATTTTTGCGTCATAATTCAATTCTATTTAAAACCAATCTAAATAAAAATGAGAAATTTTTTCATTCTAATAGCTTTTAGCTTTTCATCTATTCTAGTAGCACAAACTGTAAATAATCAACAAAATACAGCACAACGAATTTTATCAGGAAATATCAATACAAAAGGAGTAACAGTAGGTGGTTACGGAGAAATTACATACAATAGACCAACAGGTAAAAATGCCGAATTAGATGTACAAAGATTGGTGCTGTTATTTGGTTATAAATTTGATGAGAGAACGCAGTTTATTACAGAAATTGAATTTGAACATGTTAAAGAAGTTTTTGTAGAACAAGCTTTTTTGCAATACAGTGTTAGTGATAATTTAAATTTAAGAGCTGGTTTGATGTTGGTGCCAATGGGAATTATTAATGAGTATCATGAACCTACCACTTTTAACGGAGTAGAAAGACCTAGTATGGACAATGCAATTGTACCTTCTACTTGGAGAGAAATTGGAGTTGGAATATCTGGAAAATCAAACGAAGTATCTTTGCGATATCAAGCTTATATTTTTAATGGGTTTCAAAGCACAATCTCAGATGGAAATGGAACTATTACTGGAGGAAAACTTGGAGGAAGTAATGGTTTAAGAGGAGGAAGACAAAAAGGAGCGCAATCTAATTTTAACAACATTAATTTTTCAGGGAAGTTAGACTATTATGGATTGCCTGGTTTGCGCCTAGGCTTGTCTGGTTATTTTGGAAGAACTCAATCTCCTTATGATGTTAAAGATGTTGTCGGTGCTGATATTGGAATTGCAATGTTAGGGTTAGATGCTCGTTATTCTAAAAAACGTTTCTCTGCGAGAGGTCAATTTATTCAAGGAAATCTTTCCGATACAGAAGCTTATAATACTGCTACAGGTAAAGATTTAGGAAGTTCTTTGCAAGGGTATTATATAGAAGCTGGATACAATTTACTATCACAAGAAAAAAAACAACAATTGATTAGTTTTGTGAGATATGAAGATTTTAATACACAGGCTTCTGTTGCAGGGAATTTAGCAAAAAACAACACCTATGATAGGCAAGAATGGACACTTGGCTTGAGTTATAAAATTGCAAACGGAGCAGTTGTAAAAGCAGATTATCAGATAAAAAAGAATGCTGCAAAAGTGACTACAAATCAATTAAATTTTGGAGTAGGTGTTTGGTTTTAAAAAGATACAATTAATTTCAGTAACTCTTGTATTCGTCTTGTTAAGTTCTTTTACAGTATCTAATAGGTTGATGAAAAAGATGCTAAAAGAAATTGAAACGACATTCAATGCCAAAGAGGTAAAACTAATTTCTTTAGAATTAAATAAAGAACAACTTATAATTCATGAGAAGGATCATTTTTTTAAAATTGAAAAGAACAATCAACTGTTAGGCTATGCATATTTAGGAAAAGCAGCAAGTAAAACGGATGAGTTTGATTACTTGATTTTAATTGACACAGATCTAATTATTAAAAAAACTAAAATCTTAATTTATAGAGAAGATTATGGTGGAGAAATAGGAAGTAAACGTTGGTTAAAACAATTTATTGGTAAATCAGCAAAAGATGAATTATTGTATGAGAAAGACATCATTGCTATTTCTGGTGCAACAATTTCAGCAACATCAATGACAAAAGCTGTAAATGCATTTTTAAAGAATATCTCAATATTAAAAGAAAATAAAGTTTTATAATGCAAATACACGGAATCATATCTCAATTTCCAAAAGAAGTAAAAGGTTTAATTTTTGCATTTATCATTACGTTAAGTATTGGTTTTTATTCAGGCATTCGCTTTGTAAATGACACCAGTAAATCTAATCCACAAGGCATAGAAGAGCGTTATTTAGGAAATGAAGAAAACGAAGCTGCTACAACGATGCAATATAAAAAAAGCAAGGCCGAGATTATGACATTGGTTCACAATCATATTCTTTCTCTTTCTGTCATCTTTTTTTTACTTGGAGGTTTAGTGGCAACTACAGGAGTTAACAAGAAGTTGAAATTATTTTTAATGATAGAACCTTTTATTTCTATACTATTCACATTTGGAGGTATTTATTTGATGTGGTCTGGAGTTATTTGGTTTAAATATGTCATAATGATTTCTGGAATGCTCATGACTCTTACATTTTTACTTTCAACATTTTTTATTTTAAGAGCGTTGCTAATTAAAAAATAGAATTCTTATATCATTCCAATTAATAATTGTAAATTTGTTCGCAATTAATTTATAAGTTGATTGTACCATGAAAGCTCACAATTCTAAACTTGTTGGAGAAGGATTAACCTACGATGATGTACTTTTAGTACCTGCCTTTTCTGATGTACTTCCAAGAGAAGTAAACATCCAAACAAAATTTACCAAAAACATCACAATTAATGTTCCAATTGTATCTGCAGCTATGGATACGGTTACAGAATCTGATATGGCTATTGCTATTGCTAGAGAAGGAGGAATAGGTGTATTGCATAAAAATATGACGATTGAGCAACAAGCTCAAGAGGTTAGAAAAGTAAAAAGAGCTGAATCTGGAATGATTATAGATCCGATTACCTTACCAATCACAGCAAAAGTTTTTGATGCAAAAAATAATATGCGAGAGCATAAAATTGGGGGAATACCAGTTGTTGATGACAACGGGTTTTTATTAGGAATTGTAACCAATAGAGATTTACGTTTCGAAAAAAACAATGAAAGACCCATTACAGAAGTAATGACTTCTAAAAATTTGGTTACTGCAGCCGAAGGAACTTCACTTGAGCAAGCTGAAGTTATTTTACAAGAAAATAAAATTGAAAAATTACCAGTTGTTGATAGGAACAACAAGCTAATTGGTTTGATTACGTTTAGAGATATTACCAAAGTAACTCAAAAACCAACAGCGAATAAAGATACCTATGGACGTTTAAGAGTAGCAGCAGCATTGGGAGTTACTCCAGATGTTGTTGAAAGAGCAGAAGCATTGGTTAATGCGGGCGTAGATGCAGTAATTATTGATACGGCTCACGGACATACAAAAGGTGTAGTTACTGCTTTAAAAGCAGTAAAAGCGAAGTTTCCAAATTTAGATGTAGTTGTGGGTAATATTGCTACAGCAGAAGCAGCACAATTTTTAGTTGATGCAGGTGCAGATGCAGTTAAAGTAGGAATAGGCCCTGGATCTATTTGTACAACTAGAGTAGTGGCAGGAGTTGGTTTTCCACAATTTTCAGCGGTTATTGAAGTTGCAGCTGCAATAAAAGGATCTGGTGTTCCAGTAATTGCAGATGGCGGAATTAGATATACTGGTGATATTCCGAAAGCTATTGCAGCCGGAGCAGACTCTGTAATGTTAGGTTCATTATTAGCAGGAACAAAAGAGTCACCAGGTGAAACTATTATTTACGAAGGAAGAAAATTTAAATCATATCGCGGAATGGGTTCTATTGAAGCCATGAAACAAGGTTCTAAAGACCGATATTTCCAAGATGTAGAAGATGATATCAAAAAATTAGTTCCAGAAGGAATTGTTGGACGCGTTCCTTATAAAGGAGATTTATTTGAAAGCATTCATCAATTTGTTGGCGGTTTAAAAGCCGGAATGGGGTATTGCGGAGCAAAAGACGTTGCAACTTTAAAAGAAACAGGAAAGTTTGTTAGAATTACTGCAAGTGGTATTAACGAAAGTCATCCACACGATGTTGCAATTACGAAAGAATCTCCAAATTATAGCAGAAGATAATTTATCGTATTTATAAATAAAAAATCCCGAATCTATGATTCGGGATTTTTTATTGAATAGTATTTAATATTATTCTTTGATTCCTAATTTCTCTAAAACCAATTTGGTGATATCATGCTTTGCATCTAAATAAGCAAAATTATTTCCAGTTAAAGTTAAAATTTGTGTATACCCTTTTTCTTTAGCAATTCCTTCAATAATTTCATTTACCTTTTTGTACAAAGGTCTCATAAAATCATTTCGTCTTAATTGCATCATTTTTGTTCCATTTTCTTGGAACTGAGCAATCTCTTGCTTTAGTTTTGAAATTTCAGCAAATTTTGCTTTTTTATCAGCATCAGGAAGTGTTTTAGCACTTTCATTGTACTTTTTTACAGTTGCATCGTGCAGTGAAATTTTTGATTTATTTATTGAATCTAACTTTGATCCATAACTGCTTATGCGTTCTTGTACTGATTTTAATTGTGGCATTTTTGCAATAACATATTCTCTATCAACTGTTCCAACTTTTGTTTGAGCTGTTATAGTATAGCAAACAAAGAAAGTAGCAATTAGTACTGTAATTTTAATTTTCATTTTTGTAAGTTTTTGGCAAATATAAGAAAGCGACTGCTTTTACCTAATTTATTAAGAGTTTTTAACAAGTAAAATGATATTTTCTATAAATTTTATGATTTGTTTATGCTCTGATTTAAAATCGAACCAGGTAATTTTTTCATCTTTTTTAAACCATGTAATTTGCCTTTTAGCAAATCTTCGGGTATTTTTTTTAATCTCTTCAATGGCAAATTCTTTTGAAATTGTTTTATCAAAAAACGAAAATAATTCCCTGTAACCAACAGTTTGCAAAGCATTTAATTCTCTGTTTGAGTATAGACTTTTAGCTTCGTCAATCAACCCATGTGCAATCATACTATCTAAACGCTGATTTATTCGATCATACAGGATCTCTCTTTCTGCAGTTAAGCCAATTTTTATCGATTGAAAATTTCGAGAAGCTTTTGGTTTGTTTTTAAAACTGGAATAGGTTTTTCCTGTTCCAATACAAATTTCTAATGCTCTTATGATTCTATGCGGATTATCAATTGTAATATTTTGATAGGTTTGAGGATCTAATTCTTTTAGTTTCTCTTGTAAACTTTCGATTCCGTTTTCTTTTAACCCAGTATTTAACTGCTCTCTAATGGCAGGATCTACATCTGGAAATTCATCCAAACCATCGATAACAGCATCAACATATAAACCGCTTCCGCCAACCATAATAACGATATTGCTTTCTAAAAAAAGTTCAGAAAGTTTTTTTAGGGCATCACGTTCAAACTCACCAACATTATAAGCATCAAAAATGCTTCTATTCTGAATAAAATGATGTTTTGCAGCACTTAATTCATCTTCTGAAGGAACAGCAGTGCCAATACTCATTTCTTTAAAAAACTGACGCGAATCACAGGAAATTATTTCTGCATTAAAATAGTTTGCTAATTGAATGCTTAAAGCGGTTTTACCAATAGCAGTAGGACCAACAATTGTGATTAGAAAGTTATTTTTTGAAGCAGGCATTTATATAATTTTGCTACCACATTTATAACAAAACTCAGCGTTGTCTTTATGGTTATCTGTTAAGCAAGTCGGACAAGATTGTGTATTTGTGTTTATTTTATCAATTTTCGTCATTTCAGAACTTACAATGCCGGTTGGAATTGCGATGATACCATATCCTAAAATCATGATTACACTAGCAATGAGCTGTCCAAATGGAGTTAGTGGTGTAATATCTCCAAAGCCAACGGTAGTTAGAGTTACAATAGCCCAATATACACTTGTTGGTATGCTTGTAAAGCCATTTTCTTCTCCTTCAATCATATACATTACAGTTCCTAAAATGGTGCAAATAATCACAATAAAGAATAGGAAAACAGCAATTTTTGCTTTACTAGCACTTAGTGCCACTAAAAGTTTATTAGAAGCTCCAATATATCTTGCTAACTTTAAAATTCTAAAGATTCTTAATAAACGTAAAGCTCTTAATGCAACAAGGTTGTGAGAGCCGATAAGAACAAAAGAAAGATATTTTGGTATGGTAGATAATAAATCTATAATCCCATAAAAACTAAACACATATTTTAAAGGATTTTTAATAGAAATTAATCGTAAAATATATTCAATTGTAAAAAGAATGGTGATCACCCATTCTGAAATGTTTAGAATATCATGGTATTTGGCATCGATACTAGAAACACTTTCTAGCATAACTAATAAAACACTTGCAATGATTACGGCAAGTAGTATTACGTCAAAAACTTTTCCAGCTTTTGTGTCAGCTTCATAAATAATTTCATGAAGTCGGTGTTTCCAAGAAGTTGTTGGTTTTAGGTTATCCAATATTTATATATTTTTTGCTAATTTACTATAAATTATATTTTATTAAGATAAAAGCTCTAGTTTAAAATAAACTAGAGCTTTTAGACTTTTTCGTATTTGTTTTTTTTATTGCTTTTTGACAAAAATAAAATCTCCTCCTTCATCTCCAATTCCATATATAGTAACATATTGTGGTGTTATTTTGCCATCCGTTTTTAATTGCATTTGCAATGGTTCTCGCTCCATATCCACTTGCCCAACCAACACAAGATGGTTGGCGACCTTGATTTCCTGGAGTAGGAGAATAGGCTTTAAGACTATAGTTTCTTGGAACTGCAGTAACACTTCTTGTAATTAAGGGTACTGTTTCTGTAACATTTTCGTATTTTTCTTTGCTAAATTCTAATCCTGTAACAAATTCTTGGGCATAGAACGTTGTTGTTAGAAACATTAAAAACACAATAAGTGAAAACTTTTTCATGATATTTATCTTTAGGTTATTGTACAAAAATGAGGGAATAGCGTAAAAAACAAACACGCAATTATTTTGTATTCTGCATAAAAACAACAAAAAAGTTTAAACTGCTAAATATTCTAAAGAAATTTTTCTGCTTTTTAAGATTATCTACATACGAATAATTTTCAATACAGATTTCGTTTTTAAATAGTTCTTAATGATTGTTTTCGCTAATGCTTTATTGGTTATTGGAGTAAGCATTTCTTTTAGAATGTTCATTTGGTTTTCTTGAAAAGCTAAATTGGTAAAACAATAGCCTACAACTTCATTGTTTTCAATTAGAATAACAGAATGCTCGTCTAGTGTTCTTCCTTTATCAATTAAAAGCATATTGTCACTATTAAAGTTTTCTGACACTATTCTTTTCCTGCTTCTTAAATTGTATTTGGGCTTATTAAAATCTAACTCTAGAAAATATTTTAAATTTGTGAGCAGAAGATTTCCTGTGATTTCGTAGCTTATTGAGGCAGTTTTCTCTTGAATTTTAAGTCCTCGCTTAGTGCTTTTTATAAACAGGTTTGTAAGATCGTTTTTAATATTATTTCCTTTACCCATAAAAATAATTTGCCCATCACTTCTATGTAAATAATAGACACCCATAATTGTAGGAACGCTATCAAGTAAACCGGTTAATTTTTCAGCAACTTTTTTAGAGTCAAAATGTTTAATGGTATTTTCTATCATTATCTTGTTAACATCTTTTGCTAATAACAATTTGAAAAGTTGAATAGTAGCCAAAGCATCTCCTGAAGCTCTATGTCTATCACTCATTGGAATTCCAATTGACTTGCATAGTTTTCCTAAGCTATAGGATGGTTTATCTGGAATTAATTTTCTACTTAATTCAACAGTACAAAGCGTATCTCTTTTAAATGAATAACCTAAACGTTTGTACTCCGTTTTTAAAATTCGATAATCAAAACTCGAGTTGTGGGCTACGACAATACAATCTTGAGTAATTTCTAAAATTCGTTTTGCTACTTCATGAAACTTTGGAGCATTTCGAAGCATGTTATTGTTAATTCCTGTAAGTTGAACAACAAAAGGCTGTATGTCTTTCTCAGGATTTACAAGAGTAATCAACTGGTCTACAACTGTATGTCCGTCAAATTTATAAATTGCAATTTCAGTAATTCCTTCTTCGTTAAATTTACCTCCAGTAGTTTCAATATCTAAAATTGCGTACAAATTCTAATTCTTTTTAGTAAAACTAAGCAATATAATTTCTAGCACCAAAAATGGCGCTACCAACTCGTACCATATTACTACCATTTTTAATTGCTAATTGATAATCACCGCTCATTCCCATTGAAAGGATTTTAAGTTGAGTATGTTGTGTTTTAAGTAGCTCAAAAAAGTTTTTCAAGGATGAAAACTCTTCAGATAATTGTTCTTGATTTTCTGTAAATGTTGCCATCCCCATTAAACCAACAATTTGAATATTTTCTAATTCTTTTAATTCTTCGGAAGTGATTATTGTTTCAATATCAGAAAAAGACAATCCAAACTTAGTGTCTTCTTTAGCGATTTTAGCTTGCAACAGACAGTTGATAACTCTATTGTGTTTTTTTGCTTGTTTGTTGATTTCTTTTAAAGTACTAAAACTGTCTACACCGTGAATTAAATCAACAAAATGAGCCATGTATTTGACCTTGTTTTTTTGCAAATGTCCAATCATGTGCCATTGAATATCTTTTGGCAATTCATTGTATTTAGCGGCCATTTCTTGTATTTTATTCTCACCAAATACTCGCTGACCAGCATGATAAGCTTCTAAAATATCTGCATTAGGTTTCGTTTTAGAGACTGCTACTACTATTACTCCTTTAGGAATAGAAGATAGAATAGCAGCCAAGTTTTCTTTAATTCCGAACATATATCGTTAAGATAGTAGTTTTATAATTTGATCGGCCAATTCTTTACCAATTCTATCTTGAGCTTCAACTGTAGCAGCTCCAATATGTGGAGTTAAAGAAATGTCTGGATTCATAAGTAATTGAATTTCTGGAGTTGGTTCTTTTTCAAAAACATCCAAACCTGCATATTTTACTTTGCCAGATTCTATAGCGTTTACCAAAGCAACTTCATCAATTACACCTCCACGAGCAGCATTTATAATTCCAACACCATTTTTCATTAAGCCAAATTCTGTTTCTCCAATAATATATTGCTTTTGATTAGGTACGTGTAAGGTAATAAAATCGGCTTGTTTGATGACTTCTTCAAAAGATTCAGTCTCAATTTTTACATCTATAGATTGCCCGTTGTAAAAGGGTACATTGATAATTGCTTCTCCCACATAGCCGTCATTTGCAATCACTTTCATACCAATTCCTAGAGCAATTTTTGCAACTTCTTTACCTATTCTTCCAAAACCAATAATTCCAATAGTTTTCCCTCTTAATTCAATACCGCCAGCAAAATCTTTCTTTAAATCTTTAAAACGTGTGTCACCTTCTAAAGGCATTTCTCTGTTTGCTTGATGTAAAAAACGAACCATTCCAAATAAATGAGCAAACACTAATTCTGCAACAGAACTAGAAGATGCATTTGGTGTATTAATTACGTGTAAACCTTGGTTTATTGCATATTCCACATCAATATTATCCATTCCAACACCACCACGACCAATTAATTTAATACTTGGACACGCATCAATTAATTCTTGTCGAACCTGAGTGGCACTTCTAACTAAAATGGCATCAACTGAATTTTCATTGATAAATTGTTCCAATTGATTTTGTGCTACTTTTGTTGTGATAACTTCAAATCCTCCTTTTTCAAGTGCTTCAATTCCACTTTGTGAAATTCCATCATTTGCTAATACTTTCATCTATTTTTTATTTTATTATGTCATTATGAGAAATAAAATGATGCGGCAATCTTAAAAAAAAGATTCCTTCACTTTGCTCGGAATGACGTTTTTATGCTTTTCTTTCTAATTCTTGCATTACATCTACCAATGCTTGAACACTATATAATGGTAATGCATTGTACATGCTTGCTCTATATCCACCAACACTTCTGTGTCCATTAATTCCACTTATTCCAGCTTCTTTACACATAGTGTAAAATGTTTCTTTTAAACTTTCGTCTGTTAAAGTAAAAGTAGCATTCATATTACTTCTATCTTCTTTAGCAGCAAAACCTTTAAACAACGGATTTCTATCAATTTCGTTATATATTAAAGCAGCTTTTTTGTTATTTACTTTTTCGATAAACGGAATTCCACCTAAATCTTTTAGCCATTCTAAGTTTAACATAGAAACATACACCGAAAAAACAGAAGGTGTATTAAACATACTGTCTTTATCTATATGAATTTTGTAATTTAACATTGACGGAATAGCTCTTTCAACTTTTCCTAAGATCGCTTCTTTAATTACTATTAAAGTTGTCCCAGCAGGACCCATATTTTTTTGAGCACCAGCATACATTAAGTCGAATTTAGAAAAATCTAATTGACGAGAAAAAATATCTGAACTCATATCGCAAACTGTTACACCATCAAATTTTGGAAACTCTTTTATTTGCGTTCCAAAAATGGTGTTGTTACTTGTGCAATGGAAATAATCTACATCGGTTGGAATTTCAATTCCTTTTGGAATGTAGGTGTAGTTTTGATCCTTAGAAGAGGCAACTTCTACTAGCTCTCCAAAGAGTTTTGCTTCTTTGATTGCTTTGTCAGACCATGTTCCTGTATTTAAGTAGGCCGCTTTTTTATTTAACAAATTATAAGCTGTCATTAAAAACTGCGTGCTTGCTCCACCTTGTAAAAACAATACTCTATAACCTTTGTTTTCTAAATCTAACAATTCTAAAACCAAACTTTTTGCTTTGTCCATAACGGCAACAAAAGGCTTGCTTCTGTGAGAAATTTCTAAAATAGATAAGTCATCGTTATTAAAATTGACAACTGCTTCAGAAGCTTTTTGTAATACTTCTTGAGGTAAGATTGATGGTCCGGCGCTAAAATTATGTTTTTTCATTTTTGTGTTTATTGTGGAGATACTAAAGAACAAATATCGTGCTTTTTGATGACTATTGTTTTAAATTTTTGATAAAAAATCTAAGGTATTTATTCCGTCTGCATAATCCCATAATTCTGGATTTTGAGTTTTTCCAAAAGGAACTTCAGAATCTAAAACTCCATTTGACACCACACATTGTATTTTATCAGCATCTTTATGAAGTTTTTCTTTTAAGTCATTGATGTCTGAGTAGTATTCGTAAAAAACAGTAGCAATTGGAGATGAATAACTTTCATCTTCTTTAAGCATTAAAAAACCATTTTCAAGTAAATCATACAAACTCATTAAATATACTGCCTTATTATAATCGTAATTATTTGCATATTTAGCGTTGTTTATAATGTCACGTTTTTGATACATTCCATTAAAAAAAGCATCAAAATTATAGTCAACTGGGACAAATAATTTAGAAACACTTCTGCAACCCAATCCAAAATATTGAAAAATATCATTACCAAGGTTTGCTAATTCAGTGTCCGTTTCATTTCCTGTTAAGACAGCAACAGAGTTTCTGTTTTTTCTTATGATATTTGGTTTACCCTTAAAATAATGTTCAAAATAACGAGCTGTATTATTGCTTCCTGTTGCAATTACAGCATCAAAATTTGTCAATTTACCTTCTGTAAACTCTATTTTTCCTTTAAAACTAGGTTCAAAATATTCTATATATTTGGCTAAAAAAGGAAGTAAGAAATTATCGCTTGAAGACTGTTTTACTAAAACAGTATGCCCGTAAATTAAGACAGATAAAAAGTCGTGAAAACCAACCAAAGGAATGTTTCCAGCCATTACTATAGCAACCTTTTTAGTTGAGTTTTGTGGAGCTAGGTTAGAAGTCCATTTTAAAAGATATTCTTTGGTAAGTGCTTTTGACCAACTATCTAAAGAAAATAAAATATTATCTTTAGTAAACCAGCTATTATTCTCTTCTGCTAATTTTAGTTGATGTTTAAAACCATCAAAAAATAAATCATTAAAATCAATTTGCTCTTTCTTTTCAATGCCAGATTGAGAAAACTGACTTAAAAATGTTCCTAATTTTACAAAAGCGTCAATTCGTTGTTGCATTATCTCTATTTCTTTTGGTTGTGAACTATTTTGGGCTTATTTTTGCACCGCAAATATACGTAAACTGAAACAGAATAACTATGGCAATAATAATTACTGATGAATGCATAAATTGTGGCGCTTGTGAGCCTGAATGTCCAAATACAGCAATTTACGAAGGAGCAGATGATTGGAAGTATTCAGATGGTACAGATTTAACTGGAAATGTAGTATTACCAAATGGTAAAGCTGCAAATGCAGATGAGGACCAAGAACCTATATCTGATGAAATTTATTATATAGTTGCAGACAAATGTACAGAATGTAAGGGTTTTCATGAAGAGCCTCAATGTGCAGCAGTTTGTCCTGTAGATTGTTGTGTGCCTGATGAAGATCGCGTTGAAACAGAAGAGGAGTTGTTAACGAAGCAGCGTTTTATGCATAACGAATAACATCTAAGATGATACAAATAACTAAAAGACGTTTAAACCTCGAATAAAATCGAGGTTTTTTTATGAATAAAATCTATATTTGCACACGCAAAAATCAAGTAAGGGTTCTTGCGTTTTTACCTAAATATCTTTAAGAAATATGAAAGCCGGAATTGTAGGATTACCAAACGTAGGAAAATCAACCTTGTTTAACTGTTTATCAAATGCAAAAGCGCAAAGTGCAAACTTTCCATTTTGTACAATAGAACCTAATATTGGTGTTGTAAATGTGCCAGATGAAAGATTGCAAAAATTAAAAGAATTGGTAAATCCAGAAAGAGTTCAGCCTGCAACTGTAGAAATTGTTGATATAGCAGGATTGGTTCGTGGAGCAAGTAAAGGAGAAGGTTTAGGAAATCAGTTTTTAGCAAATATTAGAGAAACAGATGCTATTATTCATGTATTGCGTTGTTTTGATAACGATAACATCATTCATGTAGATACTACAATAGATCCAATAAGAGATAAAGAAACCATTGATATTGAATTGCAATTAAAGGATTTAGAAACTGTAGAAAAGCGTTTAGAAAGAGTTAAAAGAACTGCAAAAACTGGAAATAAAGAAGCGCAAGCAGAATTAGTAATTTTATTAAAAATTCAAGAAACCCTTTTACAAGGAGTATCTGTAAGAACTATTGATTTTTCTGAAAAAGAAGCAGAATTTGTAAATACACTACAATTAATAACCTCTAAACCGGTTTTGTATGTTTGTAATGTAGATGAAAATTCTGCTGTTAATGGAAATGATTATGTAAACAGAGTCAAAGAAGTTGTTGCCAATGAAGATGCAGAAATTATTATTCTTGCTGTGGGGACAGAAGCTGACATTAATGAATTAGACGATTATGAAGAGCGTCAAATGTTCTTAGCAGATATTGGTTTGGATGAACCTGGTTCTTCAAAATTGATTCGTTCAGCCTATAAATTATTAAAGTTACAGACTTATTTTACAGCAGGAGTTAAAGAGGTAAGAGCTTGGACAATTAATGTTGGTGACACAGCACCACAAGCGGCAGGTGTTATACATACAGATTTTGAAAAAGGGTTTATTAGAGCAGAAGTTATTAAATATGAAGATTATATTGCTTTAGGAAGTGAAGCAAAAGTGAAAGAAGCCGGAAAATTATCTGTTGAAGGTAAAGAATATATTGTGCAAGATGGAGATATGATGAACTTTAGATTTAATGTTTAAAACATAGAAAAATCTTTCAAAAAATATTTTAAAACTCTGTTGATAACTAATTCAATAGAGTTTTTTATTTTTTACGCTTATTGTTATTTTAGCATAGCATTCAACCAGTAAACTTTTATGGCACAAGAAACAAAATATACCGAAGATAATATTCGATCTCTCGACTGGAAAGAGCATATCCGAATGCGTCCTGGAATGTATATTGGAAAATTAGGAGATGGTTCTTCTCCTGATGATGGAATCTATATCTTATTAAAAGAAGTACTCGATAACTCTATCGATGAATATGTAATGGGCGCCGGAAAAACCATTGAGATTTCTATTAGAGACAAACAAGTTACTGTAAGAGATTATGGTCGTGGAATTCCATTAAGAAAAGTTGTAGATGTGGTGTCTAAAATGAATACCGGAGGTAAATACGATTCTAAAGCCTTTAAAAAATCGGTTGGTTTAAATGGGGTAGGAACTAAAGCGGTGAATGCATTATCAGATTATTTTAGAGTTCAATCTATTAGAGAAAATAAAACGGCTTGGGCAGAATTCAATCAAGGGAATTTAGTAACGGAAGAAGACGCTCAAGAATCATCGTTAAGAAAAGGAACAAAAGTTCAGTTTATTCCAGATGAAACTATTTTTGGTAAGTACAAATTCAGAAATGAATATGTAGCAAAAATGCTAAAAAACTACGTGTATTTAAATACAGGCTTAACCATTTTATTTAATGGTGAAAAGTTTCATTCAGAAAATGGGTTGAAAGATTTACTGGAAGAAAATACTACTGCGTCAGATTTATTATATCCAATAATTCATTTAAAAGATGAGGATATAGAAATTGCTATTACACATAGTAAAACACAATATTCAGAAGAATATCATTCGTTTGTAAACGGACAACATACAACACAAGGTGGTACACATCAAGCAGCTTTTAGAGAGGCTATTGTAAAAACAATCCGTGAGTACTTTGGGAAAAACTATGAATCGTCTGATGTTCGTAAATCAATTATTTCTGCCATTGCAATCAAAGTAATGGAGCCTGTTTTTGAGAGTCAGACTAAAACAAAATTAGGCTCTACAGAAATGGGTGGTGGTTTGCCAACAGTAAGAACATTTATCAACGATTTTGTTAAAACACAATTAGACAATTATCTGCATAAAAACACAGCAGCAGCAGAAGCCATTCATCGTAAAATATTACAAGCAGAACGTGAGCGTAAAGAATTGTCAGGTATAAGAAAGTTGGCAAAAGACAGAGCTAAAAAAGCAAGTTTGCACAATAAAAAACTACGAGATTGTAGAGTGCACTTTGATGATATTAAAAAAGAAAATTATTTAGATACAACATTATTTATTACAGAGGGAGATTCTGCTTCGGGTTCCATTACAAAATCGAGAAATGTAAACACACAAGCTGTTTTTAGTTTAAAAGGGAAGCCATTAAATTCGTATGGTTTGTCTAAAAAGATTGTGTACGAAAACGAAGAATTTAACTTGTTGCAGGCAGCCCTTAATATTGAAGAAGGTATTGAAGGATTGAGATACAACAATATTGTGATAGCAACAGATGCTGATGTAGACGGAATGCACATTAGATTGTTATTAATCACGTTCTTTTTACAATTCTTCCCTGAGGTTATCAAAGAAGGGCATTTGTATATTTTAGAAACGCCGTTGTTTAGAGTTCGTAATAAAAAGGAAACCTTTTATTGTTATTCAGAAGAAGAAAAGCAAGAGGCAATTCATAAATTAAAAGGAAAACCAGAAATAACACGATTTAAAGGGTTAGGGGAAATTTCTCCTAATGAATTTGTCCATTTTATTGGCAACGATATTCGATTAGACCCGGTGATGTTAGATAAAGAAATGCCGGTAGAAGAAATGCTTTCTTTTTACATGGGTAAAAACACACCTGAAAGACAAAAATTTATCATCAAGAATTTGAAAGTTGAATTAGATCTAATTGAAGAAGTTTGAGAAAGAAAAAACTTAAAAACATAATTACAGTCATTTTTGTACTTATCATCGTATTTTGGCTAATACTGATAGATTGGAATCACTTTTTCAGTAAAAGTAATTCTGGTGCTTTTTTCGGGATATTAGCTTCCATTATGTTTATAATTTCAATGAATATTAAAAATAAAGAATCAAAAAATAATTAGTACTCAACAATGAGTGAAGAAGTAAACGACTACGAAAACGAAGAAGTATTAAATAATCAAGGCGATTCGCCTCAAGAAGAAACCATTACCAAAGTTACAGGAATGTACAAAGAATGGTTTTTAGATTATGCTTCGTATGTAATTTTAGAAAGAGCTGTTCCAGCAATCGATGACGGATTTAAACCTGTGCAACGAAGAATTATGCATTCTATGAAGGATTTGGATGATGGTCGTTATAACAAAGTGGCAAACATCGTAGGGCACACCATGCAATACCATCCACATGGAGATGCTTCTATTGGAGATGCTATGGTGCAAATTGGTCAGAAAGAATTATTGATTGATATGCAAGGAAACTGGGGAAATACGTTAACCGGTGATCGTGCAGCAGCATCAAGATATATTGAAGCTAGACTATCAAAATTTGCTTTAGATGTAGTTTTTAATGCAAAAACTACAGAATGGCAGGCTTCCTATGATGGACGTAGAAAAGAGCCCGTAAACCTACCTGTAAAATTCCCAATGCTATTAGCTCAAGGAGGTGAAGGTATTGCAGTAGGTTTGTCTACAAAAATATTGCCTCATAACTTTAATGAATTGATTGATGCTTCTATTAAGCATTTAAAAGGGAGAAGTTTTAAGATTGTTCCAGATTTTTTAACAGGCGGAATTGCAGATTTTACCAATTACAATGAAGGTAAGCGTGGTGGTAAAGTTAGAGTTAGAGCCAAAATTTCTCAATTAGACAAGAAAACCTTGGTTATAAATGAAATTCCTTTCGGGACCACAACCACTACTTTAATTGAGAGTATTATAAAAGCAAATGAAAAAGGAAAGATTAAGATCAAAAAGATAGAAGACAATACAGCTGCAGATGTTGAAATTTTAATTCATCTTCCACCAGCAATATCGCCAGAAAAAACGATAGATGCACTGTATGCTTTTACAAATTGCGAAAGCTCAATTTCACCTTTATGCTGTGTAATTGAAAATCATAAGCCAGTTTTTATTGGTGTGTCAGAGGTGTTGAGAAAATCAACAGACAATACGGTTCAGTTATTAAAACTAGAATTAGAAATTCAATTGAATGAGCTAGAGGAGCAATGGCATTTTGCCTCATTAGAGCGTATTTTTATTGAGAATAGGATCTATAGAGATATTGAAGAAGAGGAAACTTGGGAGGGTGTTATCGCTGCTATTGATAATGGTTTGCAGCCACATATCAAACATTTAAAAAGAGCAATCACCGAAGAAGATATTGTTCGTTTAACAGAAATTAGAATTAAAAAGATTTCTAAGTTCGATATCGATAAAGCGAAGCAACATATTGAGAGTTTAGAAGAAAAAATAGCTGAAGTAAAAAACTACTTAGCAAACCTTATTGAATATGCTATAGATTTTTTTAAACGCTTGAAGGCAACTTATGGTGATGATAAAGAACGTAAAACAGAAATACGAGTTTTTGATGATATAGTTGCAACAAAAGTAGTAATTCGTAACACTAAATTGTATGTAAATAGAGAAGAAGGTTTTATTGGAACTTCGTTACGTAAAGATGAGTATGTTACCGATTGTGCAGATATTGATGATATTATTGTTTTCAGGGAAGACGGACAAATGATGGTAACCAAAGTAGCCAACAAAACTTTTGTTGGTAAAGGAATTATCCATATTTCTGTATTTAAGAAAAAAGACAAACGTACCGTTTATAATATGATGTATAGAGATGGAGCTCGTGGTGCGAGTTATATGAAACGTTTTACGGTTACGGGAGTTACAAGAGATAAAGATTACGATTTAACCAATGGAAACAAAGGTTCAAAAGTATTGTATTTTTCAGCAAACCGAAACGGAGAAGCAGAAGTGGTTACAATAAATTTAAGAGCTGTTGGAAGTATAAAAAAATTAAAGTGGGATATTGATTTTGCCGATTTAGCAGTAAAAGGAAGAGCTGTGAGAGGAAATACAATTACAAAGTATCCAATTAAGAAAATCGAGTTTAAATCTGCAGGAGTTTCAACTTTGAAACCTCGAAAAATTTGGTTTGACGACACGGTTCAACGTTTAAATGTTGATGAAAGAGGAGAGTTGTTAGGAGAATTTAGAGCTGATGATAAATTATTAATCGCTTTGCAATCTGGAGTAATAAAAGCTGTAACACCTAATTTAGCAAGCAGGTTTGAAGATGATATGATTGTCCTTGAAAAATGGAATCCTAAAAAAGCTATTTCAGCAATATATTTTGACGGAGAAAAAGAAATCTATTATGTGAAGCGTTTTTTAATTGAAAATGTAGATAAAGAAGAAATATTCATTTCAGAACATCCAAAATCACAGTTAGAAATTATTGCTACCGATTATAGACCTATTGCAGAAGTGCAGTTTTCTAAGCGAAGTTTAGAAAATATTGAAGTAAACTTTGAAGAGTTTATTGCCGTTAAAGGAATTAAAGCTCAAGGAAATCAACTGACAAAAGAGAAAGTAAAACAAGTAAGTTTATTAGATTCTTTGCCGTATGAAGAGCCCAAAGCAGAAGATATGGAGGTTGTAGAAGAAGAAGTGTTAGAAGCAAATTCTGAGGAAGATTCAACTTCAAAAGAATCTACCGATAAAAAAGATGACGGACAGATTACATTATTTTAATAAGTATACATGAAAAATAGCATAGATAAGTTTTTAGGATTAGAGAGTTTTTGGAGTATCTTTTTTTATTGTTTGCTTGTTTTTTTTGTTACATGGATAATATCTAGAATTGCACGTTTTATCCTAGTTAAATATATCAAACATAAAAAAACAGAACGCTTTGGAGGGACTAGCGTTTTTTTTCTAAAAAACTCTATTAAATTCTTTTTAGGATTGTGTGCCCTTGGGTATTTGATTTATACAGTACCTTCTTTAAGGAGCAAGGCAACTATAATTTTTTCAGGAGCAGGGATTTTAGCAGCTATTATAGGTTTTGCTGCCCAGGCTGCCTTATCTAACTTAATAGCAGGTGTTTTTATTGTTATTTTCAAACCTTTTATAGTAGGAGATTATATAAAAATTGACGAAGAAAGAATTGGAATAGTTCAAGATATTACATTGAGACATACCATTATTAATACTTTTGAAAACAAGCGTTTAATCATTCCAAATTCTATTATAAGTACAGAGTCTATCTTAAATCACACTATTGAAGATTCTCATATTTTGAGTTTTAATAACTTTAGAATTGGATTGAATGCCGATGTAGATTTGGCTAAGAGAATTATTCGAGAAGAAGCATTAAAATTAGATCATGTGATAGACAACAGAACTCCTGATGAAGTGCTTACCGAAGATCACCAAATTATCATTCGTTTTATAGATGTAAATGAAGGTTATATTCATTTACGTGCCTATGTATGGGTTGATGAACCTTTTGAAGAGTTTCGATTTAAATGCAATTTTAAAGAAGCAGTTCATAAACGATTTATATTGGAAGGAGTAGATTTACCAATTCCATTGCGTAAAATCTATACAGCTTAATTCATTTTTTCAAAAAAAGTAAGTGTATACTCCTTTAGTAATTCTGGGTGCGTAATTTTTATAATGTCTTTTAATACCAAGTCTGGTCTTGTCGGACCTAATTCAAAGTAAATAACACCACCTGTTTTTCCCACCTTGTTTGCAAAAGTATACAACTGGTTGTTTTTAAAGGCGTTAAAATCTTTGTAATTTGAGTTTTTAGATAGCATTTGTTTTTTTGAAGAAAAATAACCTGGTGCAATCCAGATATCAGCGGCTTTTCCTGTGTCTAAAATACTTTCAAAACTAATAGATAAACTTCCCTTTCCTTCAGAATCTTTCCATAAGTATTTTGTATTTGCATCGGTTAAGAACTGAGCAACAAAGCTCTTTCCAGCGGGCAAATTCCAAATATCTTTACTCATTATAGCTCCAGATAAAATGGTTGGAGAATAAGTTGCTTTGCTAGCAATATCCTTAGCTTTATTGTAATTATTTTCTATGGCGTTAAAAATACTATCAGCTTCTTTTTCTTTATTGTATAAAACACCAAAGAATTTAATCCATTCTGCTCTCCCTAAAGGAGTTTCTTCTAGCCAATCGCCATTTAAAACAACCGGAACACCTGATTTTTCTATTATATTTAAAGACTTATTACTATTTGTCATGCTAAATCCTATAATAACATCTGGATTTAGGTCTAGCAAAACTTCTGTATTTAATGATGATTTTACACCAACTTCTTTTACCAAATTAGCGTCAATTAATTTTCTTGTTTTTGGTGATGAAACATATTTTGTATGTGGAAAACCAATTAAAGTATTTTCAACACCTAATAATTCTAACATAGGAATATGTGTTGTAGAGGTTACCACAACTTTTTGAATTGGAGTATTGATTTTAGTACCTGACACCGTTTGCAATTCATTGTTGTTTGAGTCGCTTAAAATAAACTCAAATTGCTCTTTAGAATTTTGATATGGTGACTTAATAATTAATTTTTTGTAATTTTTAAAATACTGTATATCAAAACCTTTAGCATACTTTATCTGAAGTGATTGTTTATTTTGTTCTTGTTGAATAGAATTGCTATTTTTGGGCTTGCAGTTGGTAAGTAAAATGGATAAAATAAATAATTTCAGAAACTGTTTCATAATTAATTTTAATGTAATAATGTTGTAAAAAAAGAGTTATATAATTTTTTTGATTTCTGTTTTAATAAAGGCAATAGCCGTTTCAGTTGCAGGAGCTTTGCTTTGGTAAACAAGCATCATTTTTTCTCTAAAATCTTGCGTATTTTGACTTGTTGATGCTACTTGTTTCAATTTGTTAATGATTGCAATTTTAGAGGTAATTATTACATTCCAACATTCATCAGAAATATAAAGTTGTTGCACTAAATTATGTTCAAATTCTTGCTCAATATTCTGCAACAAAACAAATAGGTAATCATTAATAGAATCTGATGCGGGTTTCACTCTCACTAGCATTTTAAGAGGGTTGATACGTTCGCAAAAAAGCAGCATTCTCTCGTAAGCTTGCAGTTTTATAGGTAACGCTTCTTTTTTTCTATCCGCAAATAAGTTAATCTTTTGTTGACTGTTTTGAGATTTTACTTGCAAATTGAAAAAATAAAAAGCTATAATTCCAATACTCAGAACTATACCAATCATTTCTAAAAAACTAAAATCCATGTTTTAAAATTTGATGAATCTATATCCGTTATTTTGGTATTGCAATAATGCTGTCATCGCAGAAAGCGCAAATTGTACTTCAGGCATCACAACAGTTCTGTCTATTTTTCTAGACATCGCTGTTTGTCCACAAATAATGATATCTACACCAGCATTTCTCAATTCTTTTATCAGTTGAGAGTTTGGGTTTACAACACCAAATTTCTTTTTGTAATCTGCATCATTCAATACATCTTTCCATGCAGCACCATGAATTGTCATAGCTACTTTTAATTGACTCAATTTCATACCTAAATTGGCATGCATATTTAAAAATCGAGCAGCTGTAACAATATTTTTATTGATAATGTTTACATCTGATGAAGTAGCAGAAACATCAAAAATCACTTTTAGTTCTGCAGATGTATCTGTTTTTATGTCGGGGTTGTTCACCTCAAACGTTGCTCCAAAATTTTTAATTATTTTTCCTTTTGCTCTACTATTTTGAGATGTAACAAGAGCTGAAAGCATTGTGAATACTAGTAAAAAAAAATACTTTTTCATGATAATAAGAATTATGATGTAAATGTATTTATAATTTTATGAAACTAATAAATAAAATTGAGGAACATTACCTAAATTTACGCTTTAAAATTTTCCAATTGTCAAATTATTTAGATTCTTTAAACCCTGCTCAAAAAGACGCAGTTTTACAAAAAGATGGACCCATGATTATTATTGCTGGTGCTGGTTCTGGTAAAACTCGTGTGTTAACGTATCGTATTGCGTATTTAATGCAACAAGGGATCGATCCCTTTAATATTTTATCGCTAACGTTTACCAATAAAGCAGCAAGGGAAATGAAAGAGCGTATTGCAAGTGTAGTAGGAGCAAGTGAGTCTAAAAATCTTTGGATGGGAACGTTTCACTCGGTTTTTGCACGGATTTTGCGTTCTGAAGCAGACAAACTAGGCTTTCCATCAAATTTTACAATTTACGACACACAAGATTCTGTTCGTTTGATTGCCTCTATTATTAAAGAAATGCAATTGGATAAAGATCGATACAAGCCAAAACAAGTGTTGAGTAGAATATCATCTTTAAAAAATAGTTTGATCACCGTAAACGCTTATTTTAATAATACTGATTTGGTAGAAGCAGATTTGCATGCAAGTAGACCAAAATTAGGCGATGTGTATAAAGAATACGTAGCTAGATGTTTTAAATCTGGTGCCATGGATTTTGATGATTTGTTGTTAAGAACCAACGAACTGTTAGCTCGTTTTCCTGATGTTTTGGCAAAATATCAAGACCGATTTAGATACATTATGGTTGATGAGTATCAAGATACAAATCATTCGCAATACCTCATTGTAAGAGCGTTGGCAGATCGTTTTCAGAATATATGTGTGGTGGGTGATGATTCGCAAAGTATTTATAGTTTTCGTGGCGCAAACATCAACAATATTTTAAATTTTCAGAAGGATTATCCTGAGGTAAGCACCTTTAAATTAGAACAGAATTATCGTTCTACTAAAAACATTGTGAATGCCGCCAATTCTGTCATCGAAAAAAACAAAACACGATTAGACAAAGAAATTTGGACTTCTAATGATCAAGGAGAGCCCATAAAAGTAATGCGAACAATTTCTGACGGTGAAGAAGGACGGTTTGTAGCACAATCTATTTGGGAAAATATGATGAACAAACAGTTGTCATCGGATGCGTTTGTTGTCTTGTATCGAACCAATTCACAATCTAGAGCCCTAGAAGATGCGTTGCGTAAAAAAGACATCAAGTATAAGATTTATGGAGGTATTTCATTTTATCAACGTAAAGAAATTAAAGATGTTCTTTCTTATTTACGTTTGTTAATCAATCCAAATGATGAGGAAGCACTAAAAAGAGTTATCAATTATCCAGCGAGAGGAATTGGACAAACTACTATTGATAAGTTAACCATTGCTGCAAACCACTATAAAAAATCAATTTTTGAGGTTTTAAAACATATCGAGAAAATAGATTTAAAAATAAATGCAGGAACGAAAACAAAATTGCAAGATTTTGTGAATATGATCTTGCGTTTTCAAATAGAATCTGAAACTAAGAATGCTTTTGATATTGCTGAAGATGTTGTAAAGCAAGTTCGTTTAATTAAAGATTTAGAAAAAGAAGGAACACCAGAGGCAGTAAGTAAAGTTGAAAATGTTCAAGAATTGTTAAACGGAATTAAAGATTTTATTACCGATAAAATTGAAACAGGAGAAGATGCTTCATTAACATCGTTTTTAGAAGATGTTGCCTTGGCTACCGATTTTGATTCTGATAAAAAAGACGACACTCCAAGAGTTTCTATGATGACCATCCATCAATCTAAAGGGTTGGAATATCCATATGTCTATATAGTTGGATTAGAGGAGAATTTATTTCCATCTGGAATGAGCATGAACACAAGAAGTGAACTCGAAGAAGAACGGCGTTTGTTTTATGTGGCCTTAACAAGGGCAGAACACCAAGCTTATTTAACCTATGCGCAAACTAGGTATCGCTGGGGGAAATTAACCGATGCAGAACCTAGTCGGTTTTTAGAAGAAATTGATGAAAGTTATTTGGAATACTTAACTCCAAAAAAATCAGAACAATCTGTCAATAGGTTTGTAGATGCAAGTTTATTTGATGAATCACCTAAGACAATTCGTTTTCAAAAACCAATTCAAAGAAAAAAAATGGAGTTTAAAGAAAAAAAAGAACAATCTTTTTCACCTCCAAAAAACTTAAAGAAAGTTTCACAAGCTACTACAGAGAATACAAATCTATTTGATAGTAAAATAACCGTTGGTTCATTTGTAGAACATAATAGATTTGGAACAGGAGAAGTATTAAGTCTAGAAGGAAATGGGCCAAATAAAAAAGCAGAAATTAAATTCGGAACTGTAGGAAAGAAAAAATTATTATTACAGTTTGCAAAGTTAAAAGTAATCGGATAAAATAGCTGATTATTAATTTTTGATTACTTAAAATTAATCCCTAATTTGCAAGCCTTAAAATACTTCAAAAACAAACAGAGATAAAAAGCGTTATCGCTATATATTTCAATAAACTTTAGAATGGAATTCGAACTAGAATACAACTCAGAAAGACCGTTAATGATTATCCCTGAATACGGCAGACATATTCAAAAATTAGTAAATCATTGCGTAGCTTTAGAAGATAAAGAAGAAAGAAACATCATGGCAAAAGCCATTGTAGATGTAATGGGTAATTTACAACCTCATTTACGTGATGTCCCAGATTTTAAACATAAACTTTGGGATCAATTATTTATCATGTCAAGTTTTGATTTAGATGCAGATTCGCCTTATGATAAGCCATCTAAAGAAGAATTACAAGAGAAGCCTGAATCTTTACCTTATCCAAAATCTGCATCAAGATATCGTTATTATGGTAATAATATTCAAGAAATGATTGATGTGGCACTTTCTTGGGAAGAAGGGGAGAAAAGAGAAGCATTGGTGTATACTATTGCTAATCACATGAAGAAATGTTATTTAAATTGGAATAAAGATACTGTTGATGATATAATTATTTTTAATCACTTATTTGAATTGTCAGATAGCAAAATAGATTTAAGAGATTCAGAAGAAGTGCTTTCTGAAAGCAGAAATTTACTTAAAAAGAGAACTTCTCAGCAAGGTAAAAGCAATACAAAGAACCACAGAACACCTAGAACAAGCAATAGCAACAATAGCAACAATAGCAATAACAGCAGCAATAATAACAATAGAAAAAAATAAGCATGGCATCATTTAAAATTGAAGGGGGTCACAAATTAAATGGTACAATTACTCCACAAGGAGCTAAAAATGAAGCTTTGCAAATTATTTGTGCAGTATTGCTAACACCAGAAAAAGTGGTTGTAGATAATATTCCAGATATTTTAGATGTCAATAAATTAATTTTTATTCTTGGAGAGTTAGGTGTTAAAATTGAAAGACTAGATACAAACTCTTATTGTTTTCAAGCAGATGACATCAATTTAGAATATTTAGAATCTTCAGAATTTAGAAGAGATGGTAGCTCTTTAAGAGGTTCAATTATGATTGTTGGTCCTTTATTAGCTCGTTTTGGAAAAGGATATATTCCAAGACCTGGAGGAGATAAAATTGGAAGAAGAAGATTAGATACACACTTTGAAGGGTTTATTCGTTTAGGAGCTAAATTTAGATACAATAGAGAAGAATATTTTTATGGTGTAGAAGCAGAAGAATTGTACGGAACAGAAATGTTGCTAGACGAAGCTTCTGTAACCGGAACAGCTAATATTTTAATGGCTTCTGTATTGGCAACAGGCACAACAACTATTTATAATGCTGCGTGCGAACCATATATTCAACAATTATGTAAAATGTTGAATTCAATGGGAGCTAGAATCTCGGGTGTAGGTTCTAATTTACTTACCATAGAAGGTGTAAAAGATTTAAAAGGGTGTCGCCATAGAGTGTTACCAGACATGATAGAAATTGGTAGTTGGATTGGTGTAGCAGTGATGACTCAGTCAGAATTGACCATAAAAGATGTAAGTTGGAAAGATTTAGGGCAAATACCAAATGTATTTAGAAAACTAGGAATTCAACTAGAAAGAAAAGGAGATGATATTTACATTCCGGCACAAGAGAGTTACGAAATTCAGAATTATATTGATGGTTCTGTGTTAACAGTTTCTGATGCTCCTTGGCCAGGATTTACGCCAGATTTATTAAGCATTGTTTTGGTTATAGCAACACAAGCAAAAGGAACAGTATTGATTCATCAAAAAATGTTTGAAAGCAGATTATTTTTTGTTGATAAATTGATAGATATGGGGGCAAAAGTTATTTTGTCTGATCCGCATAGAGCTGTTGTAATTGGGCATGATCATAAATCGCAGTTAAAAGCAACCAAAATGACTTCTCCAGATATTAGAGCAGGAATTTCATTGTTAATAGCAGCTTTGTCGGCAAAAGGAACTTCAATTATTAATAATATTGAACAAATTGATAGAGGCTATGAAAATATCGAGGAACGCTTAAAATCAATTGGAGCAAGAATTGAAAGAATAGAAGATTAACACTGAACTTGTTTCAGTATTTTAAAAATACAAATAGTGTCAGATTGACACTATTTTTTTATTGGCAAAATTATTGCCAATAAATTGTTTACAATTTAACGATTACAACAAATGAGTACAAAAGATAATACAAAAGAAGAAGAACATTTGAACAACGAAGCAGAATCACAAGTTGAAGAAAACCAAGAAGTTGAGGCAACTGAGCCAACTGCAGAAGAATTACTTCAAACTGAAAAAGATAAATATTTGCGTTTGTTTGCTGAATTTGAAAACTATAAAAAAAGAACAACGAGAGAAAGAATCGAATTGTTTAAAACTGCGGGTCAAGAATTAATGACAAGTTTACTGCCTGTCATGGATGATTTTGACAGAGGTTTGGCAGAAATCAAAAAAGCAAAAGACAAAGAGTTGTTAAAAGGAATGCAATTGATCAATGATAAATTGAAGAAAACACTTGAGCAAAAAGGCTTAACGCCAATGAACGTGAAAGCTGGTGATGTATTTGATGCTGATATTCATGAAGCTATTACACAAATACCTGCTCCGTCTGATAAATTAAAAGGAAAAGTTATTGACTGTTTAGAAAGTGGATATACATTAGGAGATAAAATTATTCGTTTCCCAAAAGTTGTTATCGGACAATAATAAATTACAATTAACAATGTACAATTATCAGTGATCATTGATTACTATTAATTGATAATTGAAATAATATGGCAAAAAGAGATTATTACGAAATATTAGGAATCAATAAATCAGCTTCAGCTGCAGAAATTAAAAAGGCATATCGAAAGATGGCTATTAAATATCATCCAGATAAAAATCCAAATGATACAACTGCAGAAGCAAAGTTTAAGGAAGCAGCAGAAGCTTATGAAGTTTTAAGCGATGACAATAAAAAAGCACGTTACGATCAATATGGTCATGCTGCTTTTGAAGGAGGTCATGGTGGCGGCGGATTTGGCGGTGGCGGAATGAATATGGAAGATATCTTTAGTCAATTTGGAGATATTTTCGGTGGACATTTTGGCGGCGGTTTTGGAGGCTTTGGTGGCGGTGGTCAACGACAAGCTAGAGTAAAGGGGAGTAATATGCGTATTCGTGTAAAATTAACCTTAGAAGACATTGCTAAAGGAGTAGATAAGAAAGTAAAAGTTCGTAGAAAGGTTCAGGCAGATGGCGTTACTTACAAAACCTGTACTACCTGTAATGGTTCGGGTCAGGTAACACGTGTTACAAATACTATTTTAGGTAGAATGCAAACAGCTACTACCTGTAATACTTGTCAAGGAGCAGGGCAGAGTTTAGATTCAAAACCAAAAGGTTCTGACGCAAACGGACTTATTGAAAAAGAAGAAACTGTTTCAATTCAAATTCCTGCAGGAGTTACAGAAGGTGTTCAATTAAAAGTTGCTGGAAAAGGAAATGAAGCTCCTGGTAAAAATTCTATTCCGGGTGATTTATTAGTTTTAATTGAAGAAATTCAACACGAAAAACTAAAAAGAGAAGGAACAAATATCCATTATGACTTATACATTAGTTTGTCTGAAGCAGTTCTAGGGATTAGCAAAGAGGTAGAAACAGTTACTGGTAAAGTGAAAATTAAAATAGAGGCTGGTACGCAATCAGGAAAAATTTTACGACTTAAAGGAAAAGGGTTGCCAAGTATTGAACGTTATGGTAATGGAGACTTTTTAATACATATCAATGTTTGGACACCACAAGAATTAAATAAAGAACAAAAGAAATTCTTTGAAGACATGCAGCATGATGAAAATTTTATACCACACCCTAATGCATCAGATAAATCTTTTTTTGAAAAAGTAAAAGATATGTTTATGTAACAAATGTTACACAAAAACTAAGAAAAGTTAAATATATTTGAAGTTATTATTAGTTTTAACTAATAATTTCTTTTTCATAGCAATTTTCCCACTTAAGAAATTAAGTGGGTTTTTTATTTGTACTTTTGTAGCAAAATATAGCAGGTCAATCTTATCGCCACGCTATTAGCGTGGAGGAAAGTCCGGACACCAAAGAGTAGCATAGCGGATAACATCCGTCCAGTGTAAACTGAGGACAAGTGCAACAGAAAGCAAGTACAGTTCGGCTGTAGTGAAACCAGGTAAACTCTATGCGGTGCAATGCCACGTATATTGGAGATTGAGAACTACTCGTTCGATTCCAAGGGGTGGGCAGATTGATTCTAAAAGTAATTTTAGAACTAGATAAATGATAAGATTTCGTTGTATGACGAAAACAGGATTCGGCTTATAGACCTGCTTTATTTTTTTCTTCATTATCAATTTGATAAATTTTTAAGATTTTTAATTAGCAATTTTATAGATAATTTATTTTAAAATAAATGAATTATATATTTTGTAATAGTTTCCACATATTAATGTTTATTGTGTAATTTCATTATAAAATTGTATTTTTGCAAGACAGAAAAATAAACAAATACTACCTATGGCTTTTGATATTGAAATGATAAAATCGGTTTATTCTAAAGTAGTTGAAAGAGTAGATGCTGCTCGAGAAATTACTGGGAAACCACTAACACTTGCAGAAAAAATATTGTATTCACATCTTTGGGATGGTAACCCAACCAAAGCTTTTGTAAGAGGAAAAGATTATGTTGATTTTGCTCCAGACAGAATTGCATTACAAGATGCAACTGCACAAATGGCGTTATTGCAATTTATGCAAGCTGGAAAAAGTAAAGTTGCCGTACCAACCACAACACATTGTGATCATTTAATTCAAGCTAAAAATGGGGCAACAATGGATTTACAAAGTGCTTTAAACACCAGTAATGAAGTTTTTAATTTTTTAGAATCAGTCTCTAATAAATATGGATTAGGTTTTTGGAAACCAGGAGCAGGAATTATACATCAAGTAGTCTTAGAAAATTATGCATTTCCAGGTGGAATGATGATTGGTACCGATTCTCACACCGTAAATGCGGGTGGATTAGGAATGGTGGCTATTGGAGTTGGAGGAGCAGATGCTGTAGATGTAATGGCAGGAATGGCCTGGGAATTGAAATTTCCTAAATCAATAGGGGTGAAGTTAACAGGTAAATTATCTGGTTGGACAGCACCAAAAGACGTGATTTTAAAAGTTGCTGATATTTTAACGGTAAAAGGAGGTACAGGAGCTATTGTAGAATATTTTGGTGAAGGTGCAACAGGAATGTCTTGTACCGGAAAAGGAACCATTTGTAATATGGGTGCAGAAATAGGAGCAACCACTTCTACTTTTGGTTATGACGAATCTATGGAGCGTTATTTACGCGCTACCGATAGAGATGATGTTGCAGATGCAGCAAATCAAGTAAAAGAGTATTTAACAGGTGATGCAGAAGTATATGCAAATCCAGAAGCTTATTTTGATCAAGTTATTGAGATTAATTTATCAGAATTAAGTCCGTTATTAAACGGACCTTTTACACCAGATTTATCTACCAAAGCAGGTAAAAATATGACTGAAGCTGCTACAAAAAACGATTGGCCATTACAAGTTGAATGGGGATTGATTGGTTCTTGTACAAACTCATCATACGAAGATTTATCGAGAGCTGCTTCTATTGCACAACAAGCTATTGATAAAGGATTGAAAACAAAAGCTGAATTCGGAATCAATCCAGGTTCTGAAAAAGTAAGATATACAGCAGATAGAGATGGAATTTTAGGTGTTTTTGAAAAATTAGATGCCAAAATATTTACCAATGCTTGTGGTCCGTGTATCGGGCAATGGGCAAGATATAGCGATCCTTCAAATGCTCCAAAAAACTCTATCATCCATTCGTTTAACAGAAACTTTGCAAAACGTGCAGATGGTAACCCAAATACTCATGCCTTTGTAGCCTCTCCAGAAATGGTGGCAGCGATAACCATTGCAGGTCGTTTAGATTTTAATCCGATGACAGATTCTTTAATCAATGAGAATGGAAAAGAAGTGAAATTAGACGAACCAACAGGATGGGAATTGCCTCCAAAAGGTTTTGAAGTAAAAGACGATGGGTATTTAGCACCAGAGGCAGATGGTAGTGGTGTTGAAATTAAAGTGAATTCAGATTCAGAAAGATTGCAATTACTTGCACCTTTTACACCTTTAGGAAATGATTTAAATGGAGTAAAATTGTTAATCAAAGCACATGGAAAATGTACAACAGATCATATTTCTATGGCGGGACCTTGGTTGCGTTATCGTGGTCATTTAGATAATATTTCTAACAACTGTTTGATAGGAGCTGTCAATGCGTTTAACATGAAAACCAACTTTGTAAAAAGTCAGATTGATGGTGAATACGATGCGGTTCCAAAAACACAAAGAGCATACAAAGCTGCCGGAATTAAAACCATTGTAGTTGGAGATCACAACTATGGTGAAGGTTCTTCTAGAGAGCATGCTGCTATGGAGCCACGTCATCTAGGGGTTGCTGCAGTGTTGGTAAAATCATTTGCTAGAATTCATGAAACCAACTTGAAAAAACAAGGAATGTTAGGATTGACCTTTGCAAATGAAGCAGATTACGATTTAATTCAAGAAGATGATACCTTTAACTTTGTAGATTTACAAGAGTTTGCTCCAGGTAAACCATTAACTTTAGAAGTGGTGCATGCAGATGGAAGCAAAGACACTATCATAGCAAACCACACCTACAATCAAGGACAAATTGAGTGGTATAACGAAGGTTCTGCATTGAACTTAATTAAAAAAGAAAACGCTGCTTAGAATAGAGCAGTACTTCATACATTTTAAAGCTCCTAAAATTAGGAGCTTTTTTTGTAATTAGACATATTATTTGTCGACCAAAAGCTTATAATTTTAGCGCATGAATTTTATAAAAAAAAACTACTCCAATATTCTTTTTGTCATCATTATTGGTTTGATGATTTATCCGCCTACAAAAATTTATTTTATCCGGTTGATTTCTTTTTCTCCTTCAGAAATTAAAGCAGAAAATCAGCAACAAATTACAAATGTAGATTGGCAATTAAAGGGTTTAAATACGAATAGCATCAACTTACAAGAAATTGAAAATCGTGTGGTGTTTATTAGTTTTTGGGCAACTTGGTGTGCGCCATGTATTGCAGAAATGCCAAGTATGCAAGAATTGTATAATGATTATAAAACCGATGTTACTTTTTTGTTAGTTACCAATGAAAACTGGCAAACCGTTTCTAAATTTTATACAAAGAGAGGCTTTGAGTTTCCAACATATAATCAAGTAACCAACGCTCCAAAAGGGTTGGAATCTAGAGCGATACCTACAACGTATATTTTAGATAAAAATAAAAAAATTGTTGTTTCTAAAAGCGGTGCTGCAGATTGGAATTCGTCTGCAACAAGAAAAATACTAGATCATTTAATACAATAAAAAAGCTTCTAATTTCTTAGAAGCTTTTCAGAATCAATCAATCTACACCAAACTAACTAGATTGAATCATCTTTAAGGGTATTCTGTAAACGGTTCCTTTAGAAATTCCTTTAACCGTTACTTTTTTGTAGTTTAATTTTATTTTCACAAAATTTGTGATGGTTTCACTTTTTGAATCTACGGATACGACTACCAATTCGTTTTGATTGTTTAACATTACAGAAACTTGTGCTTCTAAGGTTTTGTCTGATAAATCATACGAATGATTTCCTAATAAGCTTACAATTTCTGTTCTTAAAACTGTTTTTGCATTTTCAGAAGTTGGTTCTGTACCTGTTTTTGCAGTTGCTGAAAACACTGAAGAAATACTGATTGCTACTACCGCAATAATTGTTTTTAAATTTTTCATTATATATGTGGTTTTAAATTAAATGTTTATATCTAATAGACCACTATAAAGCAAAAAGGTTTCACTAAAAAAGAGGTTTTGGCAAGAACTTAACAGCTTTTAACAGATTTTAAGAAGCAGGTGTTAAAATCTAAGAAATTTTTAAGAAGATTATTATTGTGAAAATAAAAAAAGCCTTCCAGAAAGGAAGGCTTCTTATAAATAGTTTAAAATCTATTGTATTATTTATTCTGTTGCTTTATCTACAACAATACGTTCAGCACGATTTGCTAATTCCCATGCCGTATGGAAAACCAAACGAGATCTATTTTCTAACAAGTCGTAGTTAATTTTATCTGGAGTATCTGTATGTCTGTGATAGTCAGCATGTGTTCCGTTAAAATAGAAAATAATTGGAATGTTATTTTTTGCAAAGTTATAATGGTCAGAACGGTAGTAAAAACGATTTGGATCGTTTTCATCATTATACGTATAGTCTAATGTAATATTTGTAAACGTTTTGTTTACTTGTTCTGAGATGTTGTGTAAATCAGTACTTAACTTATCACTTCCAATTAAGTAAATGTAATTTCTATCTCCTTCACGTTTTGGGTCTATACGTCCAACCATATCAATATTTAAGTTAGCAACTGTATTTGCTAAAGGGACCAGAGGGTCGTAATCTGTATAATATCTAGAACCTAACAATCCTTTTTCTTCTCCAGTTACGTGTAAGAAAATAACAGAACGTTTTGGTCCATGACCTTTATCAGCAGCAGTTTTAAATGCTTCAGCAACTTCTAACAACGATACTGTTCCAGAACCATCGTCATCAGCACCATTAAAGATTTCTCCTTTAGCATTTACCCCTACGTGATCTAAATGTGCAGAAATTATAATATACTCGTCTGGTTTTTCAGAACCTTTTATCATTGCTACAACATTTTCAGAAGGTTGAGATACTGTAATACTTTTGTAGTTCATTTCTAATTTTGCAGCAACTGTAGCGGTTTCGGTAGATTTAGTAATGTTACTTACCAACGCTTCACCCATTTTTTCGCTAATTAAGAAATAGTACATTTCAGCACCACCATCTTTTTTTGCAGGTAATGATAATCTTTTACTTCCGCCATTTTCATCACTAGCTTTATAGAATTTTGAATAGCGATCAAATAATTCAGAATCCATAAAAAATAATGCTTTCGCACCATTTTCTTTGGCAGCATCTCTTTTAGAAGAAAGAGCTTGACGTCCATTAGACCATTTTGAAGATTTTTTATCACCTGTAATAATTTTATTACCGTCTTTGTCTTCTGGTTCACCACCTCTAACAACTACAATTTTTCCTTTTACATCAAGGTCTTTATAGTCAGAATATTTTGCATCATCTATACCATAACCAGCATACACAACATCTGAAGCACTCACTGTACCAGTAGCTGCTGCAGTTTGTGAAATATAATCATCAAAATAATTGAATGCTTTACCATTTACAGTAATACTTACTTCTGGAGTTTTTACTATGCTTAAAGGTACATTTTGAAAATAATTTCCATCAATAAGAGAATTAATTCCTAAAGTTTCGTAGTATTTTTTAAGATACTCAACCGCTTTTTTCTGTCCTGGCTCACCAGTATTACGCCCTTCAAATTCATCTGAAGCATAAATGTATAAGTGTTCTTTTAACTCAGCTTGAGTAATTGTTTTTCCATATGCGGTAACGTCTTCTAGTGTAGCTTCTTTTTTACAAGAAAAAGCTATGAACAATACGCATAAAAGTACTAGTGTTTTTTTCATCTTATTTGGTTGTTTTTATTAGTGTTCAGCGATATTACAAAAAAGAAAGACTAGGTTGCTTTAAAAGCATGTATTTTAACATTTTTTAACACAATTAAAGCCTGCTTTTCTAATATTGTTAGTTAATAGATATAGATAGTAATTAAAATATCCATTCAGTATCAAAGTAAATTGAACTAAGAAAAGGGTACAATCTCTTGATTTCTTAAAATATCATCAAAAGTTTCTCTTTTTCTAATCAGATAATCTTTTCCGTTATGAACCATAACTTCTGCAGGCTTAAAACGCGAGTTGTAGTTAGAGGCCATAGAAAAACAATAGGCACCCGCATTGTGGAAGCACAATACATCTTCTTCTGTAATTTCGTTTATTCTTCTATTGTTACCAAATGTATCAGTTTCGCAAATATATCCCACTACTGAATAGTAGCGTTCTCTTCCTTTAGGATTTGAAATATTGGTGATATGGTGATAAGAATCATACATCATTGGACGTACTAAATGATTAAAACCACTATCAACTCCAGCAAAAACAGTAGAAGTTGTTTGTTTGATCACATTTACTTTGGCTAAAAAATAACCCGACTCACTTACCAAGAATTTTCCTGGTTCAAACATTAGCGTTAATTCTTTTCCGTAATCTTTACAAAATTGATTAAATCGGGTTGACAATTGTTTTCCTAACTGCTCAATATCTGTAGAAATATCACCTTCTTTATAAGGAACTTTAAATCCGCTTCCAAAATCTATAAAATCTAGATTTTCAAATTGTGCAGCAACATCAAATAAAATCTCTGTAGCTCTTAAAAACGTGTCAATGTCTAAAATATCTGAACCCGTATGCATGTGAATTCCGTTAATACGCATATTGGTGTTTTCCATCACACGTTTAATTAAAGGCACTTGGTACATAGAAATTCCGAATTTAGAATCGATGTGGCCCACGGAAATCTTACTATTTCCTCCAGCCATAATATGCGGATTGATACGCACACAAACAGGAATGTTAGGATGTTTTTGACCAAACAATTCTAAGATTGAAAGATTGTCAATATTAATTTGAACACCTAATGCAGCTACCTCTTCAATTTCTTCTAAAGAAACACCATTAGGAGTAAAAATGATGTTTTCTGGCAAAACACCCGCGGCCAATCCTAATTGTACTTCTTGAACAGAAACAGTATCTAAACCAGAACCAAGCTGATTGAATACTTTTAAAATGTTAATATTAGAAAGCGCTTTTACAGCATAATTGATTTTTACATTTTTAACTCCAGAAAAAGCATTGGTAATTCTGTTGTATTGGGAAGCAATTTTATCTGTGTCATACACATACAATGGACTTCCATATTTTTTTGCTAATTGCAATAAAGAGCTGCTATTCATTTCTGTTTTCTAAATTTGGTTGGTAAAAGTAAAAAAATATTACAATTAAGAGTTTGAATTTGTTAAAATCTAACAATATATTTTATTCTGTTATTTAAATCTAAGAGCAACAATCTCTGTGATTTTTACAATTACTTGTGTAGCTTTGATAATTGACTCTACTGGGACATATTCGTATCGACCATGAAAATTATGTCCGCCTGCAAAAATATTAGGGCAAGGCAGCCCTTTAAAAGATAGTTGAGAACCATCTGTACCACCCCGAATGGCTTTTATTAAAGGTTTAATTCCTAAGTCTTTCATTGCTTCCTCAGCGATATCTATACTATGCATTACAGGAACTACTTTTTCCTTCATATTATAGTATTGGTCTTTTATTTGAACAGCTATTAATTCTTTTCCTAGTTTTTTATTTAAATCATCTGCGATAGATTGAAATTGTTTTTTGCGGTTTACAAACAATTCCATATCATGATCTCTAATAATATATTCTAAAGTAGTTTTTTCTACATTTCCATGTATATCATGTAAATGAAAGAAGCCTTCATAACCTGTAGTTTCTTGCGGAATTTCTTTAGAAGGTAGGGCAGAAATAAATTCATTTGCAATAAGCATAGAATTGATCATTTTTCCTTTGGCATATCCAGGATGAACGCTTTTACCCTCTATGGTTACAACAGCAACAGCAGCATTAAAATTTTCATATTCTAATTCTCCAATTTGACTTCCGTCCATTGTATATGCCCATTCTGCTCCAAATTTTTCTACATCAAATAAATGGGCTCCTTTGCCAACTTCTTCATCAGGAGTAAAACAAATACGTATGGTTCCGTGTTTAATTTCTGGATGATTGATTAAATACTCCATTGCAGAAACAATTTCTGTAACCCCAGCTTTATCGTCTGCACCCAACAATGTTGTTCCATCGGTTGTAATTATAGTTTGCCCTTTGTATTGTAATAAGTCTTCAAAATACGCTGGAGAAAGCACAATGTTTTCTTTCTCGTTTAAGACAATATCATTTCCGTCATAATTTTTATGAATCTGAGGATTTACATTTGTACCGGTAAAATCAGGGCTGGTATCTATATGAGCAACAAAACCAATTGTTGGTACTTGATAATCAACAGTACTTGGCAAGGTTGCCATGATGTAACAATTCTCATCCAAATGAACATCTGACATTCCAATTTCTTGAAGTTCTTTAACAAGTAACTTCGCTAAATTCCATTGCTTCTCTGTGCTAGGGAATTCGGCATTATTTGGGTCAGAAGTGGTATCAATTTTGACATATCGTATAAATCTGTTGATGATTTTTTCTTTCTGCATTAAAGGTTAATTCAATTTTAATTTACCAATTTTTTGATGACCAGATAACCAAGCAGTATTTTTATCTACAAAATCGATTGCATAATAACCATCTTTACTAATATCTTTCCATGTTTTTCCACCATCATTAGAAAATGAAACACCTGTTTTACCTACAGCAATAACTTCTTTTCCTTTGGTTCCAGGAATGTACTTTACACAGCTTTTGTAATTTGGAGCTTTGCCATCAGCAACTAAAGTCCAGGTTTTTCCTCCGTCAGTTGTAATTGCTTTATTTGCTTTATTTTCATTGGGTTTAGAAAAATCTCCACCCATAATTATCCCAGTGTTTTCATCGTAAAAATCTACAGAATAAATTCCTTGTGGCCCATCTCCCTGAATAAAAGGAGTTTCAATAATTTCCCAGGTTTTTCCTTTGTCGCTAGATTTTAATACTCGTGCTCTTGTTCCTCCAGTTACTACCCATATATTGTTTTTGTAAAAACCAATGTTAGTATTGCTAGAGGCAAAAGAAGCTTCTCCTTCTTCAACTTTTGGTAGTTTTGAACAATCAATTTTTTTCCAAGTTTCTCCACCGTCATAGGTCATGATAATAGAAGTGCAACCACCCATTGGATCTCCAATAGCAACACCTGTTTTATCGTCTAAAAAAGTCATCGCATCATAAAACACTTTTTCACCTTCTTCTTTGTACACTAGTTTTGTGTTTCCAGAAGTGATTTTATATAACAACGCAGGATTTGCAATTGACAATGCAAAAACAGAGGTAGCTGTTTTTGCCAAACTTCTAAAATGCGGCACAATAGAATCTTGATATTTTAAGTATTGTATATTCCATGTTTTTCCACCATCATCAGTTAAACCAATATCACCACGAGAACCAGCAAACAATAACTCATTAGAATCTACAGCAACAATTGCTCTAATACTTGTGCCGTCTATATCAAATTTTTGAATGTTAACAGCATCAAAATTTCTCACAACATATTCTTGTTTACAAGAGGTAAAAAAGGTGATAAGACAAACTAAAAGAATCGTTTTTTTCATTTTTTATATTTTTGAACGACTAATTTACAATATTGGTTTGTTTAATTGTAAATTGATCAAAATTTTTTGTCAATTTTTTATAAGGTGTTTTAATGAGTTATAGTAAAAAAGCATTAGTGATTTCAGGAGGTGGAAGCAAAGGAGCTATTGCAGGTGGTGTTGCACAATATTTAATGGAAGAGAACAAGCGCGATTATGATATTTTATTGGTACTTCTACAGGTAGTTTAATGGTTTCTCATTTGGCTATTGGTAAAATTGAAGAGCTTAAAAATATTTATACGAACGTAAATCAGCAAACTATTTTTAGTAATAACCCCTTTATTATTAAAAGACGACACGGAGAAAATGTGATTGCAATCAACCATTTAAATACTCTTTGGAATTTATTGAATGGTAGAAAAACATTTGGTGAAAGTAAAAACCTTAGAAAACTGATTAAAAATATGTTACCGAAGAGCTCTTTTTAAAAATTATCAAGAACGAAACAGAGGTTGTTGTTACAGTGTCTAATTTATCTACAAATGAAGTAGAATATAAAACCTTAAGAGAGTGTACGTATAATGATTTTTGTGATTGGATTTGGGCTTCCTGTAATTATATTCCGTTTATGAGTTTGTTAGAAAAAAATGGTTGTCAGTATGCCGATGGAGGTTTTGGATGTTTGGTTCCGATACGAGAAGCCATCTTACGTGGAGCCAAAGAAGTAGATGCCATTATTTTAGAAACAGAAGTCACTCAAATTAATAGATTGAAATCTAAAAATCCATTTTCATTACTGTTTGATGCATTCGATTTTATGTTAGAACATGTAGAGCGGCATAATATTACAATTGGTAAACTCTCAGCAAAACAAAACGATGTAAAGCTAAACTTATATTATACACCTTCTGTTTTAACAACAAATTCATTAATTTTTGATAAAAAATTAATGAGTAAATGGTGGCAATCTGGTTTTGATTATGCGAAATCTAAAAATGAAAAAGTAATGAATGAATTTAGACCAGATTTATTAGAAGAAAATAGTTAATAATGAAAAGAATCACAAAAGTATTTACCATAGCAATAGCCCTATTTAGTTTGTGTTCAATTGCACAATCCAAAGAAATAAATATTTCAGGAAAATGGGAAGATAAAGAAATGAAAGTTGAATATAATTTTTCTACAAAAGATAAAGCATATTTTTCCCAAATGGGTTATGGAATGCCTCTTTCATATAAAGTAGACATTACAAAATCACCTTATTGGATTGACTTTACAATAGAACGTGGAGGAAATAAAATAAAAATCCCTGGTTTGTTAAAAATTATTGACAAAGATACTATTTGGATAGAGCAATTTCCACCGTATTCAAAACATCCAACAGAATTTTCTAAAGATTTTAAATCTAAATCAAGAAAAATTCATGTTTTGGTAAGGAATGAGTAAACTTTAATTCGTATTCGGCAAATCTTGTTTGATAAAAACACCAGTATCTATAAGTTGTTGATTTCGAACAGAGTTGTGTAAATGTTGAAAATTATTTGAATTGCAAAATCCAGGTGGATTGGGAGGAATGCCATTTATAAAATCAATTACTTCTTTTAATATGGGGTCAGTTGTAGTTCCTAAAACGCCTAAATTTAACACATCCTCTTCGGTACATATTGTTATGTCTGGCATAAAACCATCCACAAAAGTGTTTCCATCCTTGTTCAAATACTCTAAGACAATTGGTTGAACAGCAGTTGTGTGATTTGTGCTTTTCCCAATAGAGTCATAATCTATAGAATTATACAATGTAATTGAACCCGTATTATTTCCATCGGTTGTTTTGCTATTAATGATGTGAACATTTATATAGCTCTTTAAGCTGTTAATTAATAATTCTGTGGATGAAGAGCTTCCGTTTAAAATGAGGTATACATCTGTTACTTCTAAGCTGTTGATAGGCGTAGTGTTGTATAATTTATCCGTAAAATTTATAATTAATGAATCTGGTTGATTCAACTCAAACCAAGATTGTGCTTTGCTATTCCAACGCTTTTTTACAAAAGGTTGATCTTTAAACTGTCCGGTTATCATACTGGCAATCTGATTGATGTTTGTAGCAAAACTTCCGCCGCCAATGTTATACCGTAAATCTAAAACCAATTGATTAACACCTTGATTTTTAAATTGTAAAAACGTGGTGTTTACATCAGACAAGTAGTTGCTAGAAAAATCGTTATTGTAGATTAAGTAACCAATATTCTTAGATCCGGTTATGATATTTTTACTCATAAACACTGAGTTATGTGTGTAAGCCGTTTTAGTTAACGGAACATTATTTGCATTTGGAGTTACAATGGTTCCATTAAAATTAGCCATATTCAATTCAAAAGAAACAGTAGCTCCTTCTAATAAGTTATTATAATTACTTCTAGTTAATTGTACATTGTCTACTGCATAGAAAAAATCGCCTCTTTTAATATACTGTATCGCAGCATTTGAATTTGGAAGAATGTATTGAACGTATCCAATAACATTTGTTGCGCTTCCTGGTTCAGCTATAATACCATATTCTACACCATGAGTTGTTGATGTTCTATTACTTGGCCTGTTAATTAAATTATAGTCGTTAAGCAATGTAGATTTGTTATCTATGGTTGGTCTGTCGTGTAGTACATTTAAAAACAGTTCATTTGGAGTTGTAAAACTTCTTAAGTAGTTGTTTAGTTCTGGTTGAGAGTTGAATCTTCTATCTGCTAAATCCGGAATTTGATTTTGATACAAATAATAAGCGTTCATTGCTTTCCAAACAAAATCATTGATTTCAACATCTCCAGGGATTTCATCAACCTTAGTGCAATTAAATAAGACAAGTGACATGCATAAAAAAAGTAAAGTCCTAAAGTTGTTTTTCATTGATGCATCGTTTATTAATAGCCAATTTAAGTAACGTAATTTAGATAATTATAGTACATTTAAAAAATTGATGTAACAAAATTAATTGTGCGTCGTCATAAAGGTGTAAAAGCAATTAAAAGAAACATTTTACAAAACAATTATAAACAACTAATGAATCAATCAGAATTTTTAAAATCTGTTTTACCTTTTAAAGACAAGGTCTTTCGTTTAGCCAAAAGGCTTTTAGTATCTACTGAAGAAGCAGAAGATGCAACACAAGAGTTTTACTTTAAATTATGGAAGAACAAAGAAAAAATAGCTGAGTATAAAAATGTTGAAGCATTTGCGATGACAATGACTAAAAATTATTGTTTTGACAGATTAAAATCTAAGCAAGCATCAAATTTAACATTGGTTCATAGTAATTATAAAGAAAAAGATACTTCTTTAGATAAAAAGATGGAGTATCGAGATAGTGTTAGCCAAGTACATAAGCTCATAGAAAAGCTGCCAGAACAGCAAAAGTTAGTTATCCAATTAAGAGACGTTGAAGAATACGATTATGAAGAGATCGGAAAAATGTTAGACTTAAAACCAACTGCAGTTAGAGTAGCCTTATCAAGAGCAAGAAAAACAATAAGAGAAGAATTAATAAAACAACACAATTATGGAATTATTTAAAATAGAACAGTTGTTAGAAAAATATTTAAATGCAGAAACTACTTTGCAAGAAGAAGCAACATTAAAAAACTACTTTTTATCAGGTAATGTAGCTCAACACTTACAAGAGTATGAATCAATGTTTGGTTATTTTGCCTTTAATAAAGCAGAAACATCTGCAAAGCCAATCCAATTAAAAACTAAAAAAACGAATTGGAGATGGTTGTCAGTAGCTGCATCCGTTGTATTATTATTCAGTGTGTATATGGGTAATGAATACCGTAAAGAACAACAAGTAAAAGCACAATATGCAGAAGTAATGAGTACATTAAAAATGTTATCTACCAACCTTAATAAAGGTAATGAGGCAATGGCAAGTTTATATGTGTATGAAGATACTGTAAATAAAATATTTAAATCAAAGTAAAAAAACCAAGTAAACAAATTAGTAAAATAAGTAAACAAGAGAAATCATGAAAAAAATAATCGTATTAATAGCGCTAGTAATAGCACCTGCAATGAGCTTTGGGCAGGAAAAGTCTGTATTTGATAAATTAGAAAACATGGAAGATGTTGCTTCTTTTGTCGTAAATAAAGAAGCTTTTCAATTATTACAAAAATTCAACCCAGATATGGGAGAAGGTAATGAAGCCGTTGAGGTTTTCAAAATGGTTCAAAACTTAAATGAATTAAAAGTTTTCAAAACAAACAGCGTAAAAGTTGCTAAAGAAATGGAATCGATGGTAAAGAATGCTGTTAGTTCATTAAAGTTAATCGAGTTAATGAGATTCAAAGACAAAGAATCAAGAGCAAAAATTTATGTAAAAACAGGAAGCAATAAAGACTATGTAAGCGAAGTTTTAATGTATGTAAGCGGAGTTAGTGCTGCTACTGAAGGGAATGCAGAATCTATAGTTGTTTCTTTAACAGGTATGATAGATATCAATAAACTATCTAGTTTAGCAGATAAATTTTCGAAAGAAGGAAAAGGATCTAAATAATAATTTAGACGTAAAGAAAAAATTGCTTGAAAAATTATTAACTTAAATTAAAATCAATGAAAAAAATAACCACATTAATAGTAGCTTTTTTATTAGCATTCTCTTTTACTTCATGTAACGATGATTCTTTACAGAGCTATTTAGTCAAAAGTCAAGAAAAATCTGGATTTATCACTTTTGATGTACCAGCTAGTATTTTGCAAGTAAAAACTGATAAAGTATCAGAAGAAACAAAAGCAACATTAAATAGTATTAAAAAAATTAATATTGTAGCAATGCCTTTTAAAGACAATGCAACTGAAGTTGAAGCAGAAAAAGCGCAATTAGATAAAATTTTTAAAGGGAAGAGTTATAAAAGCATCATGAGGTTTTCTGAGAATAATATGAAAATAAGTTTATATTATACTGGTGATCCAGATGCAATAGACGAATTGATTGCTTACGGATACGGTGCAAAACAAGGTGTTGGAGTTGCAAGAATTTTAGGAGAAAATATGAATCCTTCAAAAATTATGCAAATGGTGAACGATGTTAAACTTGATGGTAGTGGAGTAAATTTAGATCAGTTTAAGTTTTTACTTAAATAAAAAAACATCAAATACTTATACAAACCCAAAATCGAAGTTAGATTTTGGGTTTTTCTTTTTAACGAGTTATTAACAAGGAAACATCTTAATTTTCTTACTTTTGAATTCTTGATATGAATAACTATTTATGAAGCTTCAAAAGGTCACTTTTATCATTTGTATGTTTTTTATTTCTTTAGTTTCTGCGCAAACTAAAAATCCACAATCTATATACAGAAAAGAGAAAGATAAAGTTCACACTTTAGAGCACACAAAGCTTGCTGTTTCTTTAGATTTCAAAAACAAAGAATTGAAAGGTGAAGCATGGCTTACGCTACGTCCTTATTTTTATGCAACAAACAAAGTAACATTAGATGCTAAAGCTATGATTATTCATGGTATTCAGTTAAACAATAAAGAGGTAGGTTACAATTATGACGGGGAAGAACTTATTGTGGAGCTCTCTAAAAACTACACAAAAGAGGAGGCATTTACATTGTATATAAAATATACTGCAAGACCAGAAAAAGTAAAACAAAAAGGAAGTTCTGCGATTACACAAGCCAAAGGATTGTATTTTATCAATGCAAACGGATTGGATAAAACAAAGCCAACTCAAGTTTGGACACAAGGTGAAACCGAAGCAAGTAGTTGTTGGTTTCCAACCATTGATAGTCCAAATCAAAAAACCTCTCAAGAACTTATAATCACTGTTCCTGATAAATACAAAACCTTATCAAACGGAATCTTAGAAAAACAGACAGCTAATAATAACGGCACAAGAACAGATTATTGGAACTTTAAACAGAAGCATGCTCCTTATTTATTCTTTTTAGGGGTAGGTGAATTTGAAATCATTAAAGATTCTTATAAAAATATTCCGGTTGAATATTATGTGGAGAAAAAATATGCTCCCTACGCAAAAGACATTTTTGGTTTGACCCCAGAAATGATGGCATTTTTCTCTAAAATTACAGGAATTGAATATCCTTGGAGCAAATACAGTCAGATTGTTGGTAGAGATTATGTAAGCGGAGCTATGGAAAATACCACGGCTGTTATCCATGGAGAGCAAGCGTATCAAATGCCAGGACAATTGATTGATGAAAACATACAAGAAAATACAATTGCTCACGAATTATTCCATCATTGGTTTGGTGACTTGGTAACTGCAGAAAGTTGGAGCAACTTAACTTTGAATGAATCTTTTGCAAATTATAGCGAGTATTTATGGAGAGAATATAAATACGGAAAAGAGGATGCAAATGCACATTTATTGGAGAGTGTAGAAGCCTACAAACAAGGTCAGAATTTCGACAAAAATTTAGTGCGCTACTTTTACAATGACAAAGAAGATATGTTTGACCAGGTAAGCTACAATAAAGGCGGAGCGATTTTACATATGCTGAGAAATTATGTAGGAGATGAGGCATTTTATGCAAGTTTAAAACTGTATTTAACAGAAAATAAGTATAAAACAGCAGAAGTAGATCAGTTGCGTTTAGCATTTGAAAAAATTACAGGTAAAGATTTAAATTGGTTTTTCAATCAGTGGTATTTTTCTAGCGGACATCCTAAAATTCAAGTTTCTTATGATTACAATACTTTAGAGAAAAAAGTTGCCGTTAATTTTTATCAAACAGAAGGAGAGTTTCAGTTTCCGATAGCAATAGATATTATTGAAAACGGAAAAGTAATTCGAAAAAATGTTTTTGTAGATGGGAAAGATGCTTCGTTTGTTTTTGATTATGTAAAAACCCCAGAAAACATTCTTGTAAATGCAGACGGTGTATTGTTGGCCGATTTTATAGAGGTTAAAACTACACAACAATACTTAAGTCAGTTAAAGTACACTACAAATTACGCGCTTAAAAGAGAAGCGATACTTAAGCTTGCTCCGTTACAAGAGGATAAAAATGTTTTTGAAGCTGTTGCAAGCTCTTTAAACGATCCATTTTACAAGATTAGAATTTTGGCAGTAGAGAACATCAATTTATTTAATAAGTTCTCTAAAAGAGATGTTATTGATAAAATTAAAAAGATAGCACAAAACGATAAAAAGACCTTGGTTAGAGCTGCTGCAATAGAAACATTAGGAAAATTAACAGAGCCAGAGAATTTACCAATATTCCAAGAAGCCTTAAAAAGTAAATCTTATAGTGTTTTAGGGAAAACTTTAGTAGCTATTTATTATATCGATAAAATGTCGGCAATTAAATTATCCAAAGAATTACCTGACGATGTTAGAAAAATTATAGCTACACCACTGACAAGGATATTTATTGAAGAAAATGATGATACTGAGCTTGAGTTTATTGCTAAAAACGTGTTGGCTGGTATGTTTTTAAATAGTGATAACAGAATACAATCACTCTATAAAAGAGCCTACGAGAAAATAGCAAAGAGCAACAATACCAAAGCCATTCAGAATTTAGTAGATGACATTATTGCGAAAGGTATTCAGTTTAAGCAATTTAATTTTGATAAAACCGCAGTAAATTTATTGCAGCAAATGGTTAATTTTCAGAGAGACAGCGAAGTTGCTAACAGGAATAAGCATATACAAATCATAAGAATGGGTTTGACGCAGTTAGTGAATTAGGGAAACGCAATTTTTTTAAATATTAATAAAGCCTTTAGAATTTCTAAAGGCTTTTATTTTTTATATTCTTCAAAAGTACCATCAGAATAAAAGACCACAATACGTTCCATTTTCTTTTCTTTAGGAGTGATTTGTTGTGGAATAGACGCTTCGGACGAAAGGGCAGGGGTCTTTTCAATCGGTTTTTCTTCAATTTGCTTAGGAAAAGTCCCTTTTCCATTTAACAACCAATAAATATCTACATCCTTAAAGGTATTTGTGACTTTTAAGATAAAATCTAAACTAGGTTTGTTTCTGCCAGAAATAATATGAGAGATGCTAGAACGCTGCACTTCTATTTTATCTGCGAATAATGATGCAGTTAATTGATGGAATTCCATCACTTCTTTTAGCCTTGTTGTAAAATCACTTGTGTTTACCATTGTAAATTAATTATGATGTTACAAATGTAAAAAATTATACAGTAACAATTGCGCTCTTATGAAATGATTTTAATTTTAAATACAAATGCCTTTAACTTAAAGTTTATATAAAGTTATTTAATTTACTATATATTAGTATTTTACGTTATTATTATAAAATAAATTTATGCCTTATTGTTGTTTACTGAAGATTACTGCTTTTAATTTTAAATCACCCAAAGAACCTATTACATTTGTATAGTAATTTGTGGACATGAATGGTTATAATTGTAATATTTATTAAATTTACTTTTGTTAAAAAAAAGGAATTAGCTAAAACTGAATTTGTATTTTTGTAACCTTATTTGTTAGCAATGGAGATATTAGATGTGCAAGAACTAGAATCAATTTATAATTCTAAAAAAGAAACGACTCTTTTTGGAAAATGGATTCATTACGCACATATTTCTCCTTTATTGTCAAAATTATCAGATAAACTGACTATAAATGTTGTTGGGTGTTCTGAAAATAAGGTTCCTATTCATACAGTACAATTTGGCTCTGGTTCAAAGAAAATTTTAATTTGGACACAAATGCATGGAAATGAGAGCACGGGCACAAAAGCCTTGTTTGACTTTTTTAATTGTATCGAAACCTCAACAAACCCTGTTTTTAAAAGGATTCTAAAAGAATGTACAATATTATGCATCCCAATGTTAAATCCAGATGGTTCCCTAAACTATACGCGTGTAAATGCTGAAAATATTGATTTAAATAGAGATGCTGTAGATAAAAAAGCTATAGAAAGCAGGTTGCTCAGAACTATTTTAGAAGATTTTAAGCCAAATTATTGCTTTAATCTACACGATCAAAGAACAATTTTTGGTGTTGAGGGCACTAAAAATCCAGCTACTATATCCTTTTTGGCACCTTCTGAAGAAGAAAGCAGAAAAATTACAGCAGGAAGAAAGCTAACAATGAATGTTATTGTGGCTATGAACAACCTTTTGCAAAAAATCATACCAGATCATATAGGTAGATATACAGATGAGTTTTATCCGACGGCAACAGGAGATAATTTTCAGAAATTAGGATTCAATACTATTTTGATTGAGGCAGGTCATTTTCCTGATGATTATGAGAGAGAAGAAACACGAAAATTTAATTTTTTCGCACTTGTTCAAGGAGTGTATCATATTGCTACAGCTACTGATTATAAAGAGTATTTGCCTTATTTTGATATTCCCAACAATCAAAAAAACTTTTTTGACATCATAGAAAAGACTAAAAATTCTACCGAAGCAAAAGGGTATCTTTTTGTTGATAAAGTTGTAGAAAATACATTTACAACAGAAACTGTGTTAGAAAAGGAGGGAGACCTGAGTAATTTTTTTGGTCATGCAATAAAAGTGTAGTTTTTATGTATTTTTTTAGTGATTTTCTTTTTCTTTTAAATATAATTCATAAATTTGTAAGATTAATTGAATTATGTTTAAAAAATGAGAAAGTTTGTTTTAGATGAAATCGATCATCAAATACTAGATGTGTTAATTGAAAATGCCAGAACACCATTTACAGACATTGCTAAAAAATTATTGGTTTCTGCTGGTACCATTCATGTTCGAGTAAAAAAAATGGAAGATGAAGGAATAATTCAAGGTTCTACATTGACTTTAAATTATGAGAAAATGGGGTATTCTTTTATTGCTCACGTTGGTATTTTCCTTGAAAAAACATCAATGACTCAAAATGTCATTAAAGAGCTTAGTGCAATTCCAAATGTTACTGTAGCCTATGTAACGGCTGGGAAATACAATATTTTTTGTAAAGTAAGAGCAAAAGACACAAACAACGCAAAAGACATAATTTATATGATTGATGACATCAGTGGTGTAAATAGAACAGAAACAATGATTTCTTTAGAAGAAAGCATTAACGATAAAAAAAGAATGATGCACGCAATTTTTAAAGAATTGTAAGCAAAACGTGCATTAAATTACAATCCTTATCAATGTTTGATAAGGATTTTTTATTTTAGTTAGCAATTCAATAGCTTTATGAATCATATTTCAAAACTTCCAGATATAGAGACTACTATTTTTACAGTGATGGAGAATTTGTCTAAAAAACACAAAGCCATTAACCTCTCTCAAGGCTTTCCTAACTTTAAAAGTGATCAAAAATTAATTGATTTGGTTTCAAAAGCAATGAATTCTGGTTACAATCAATACGCTCCAATGCTTGGAGTAAGAGAACTCAGGGAAGCTATTGCAGAGAAATTTGACAAGTTGTATCAGACCTCTTACAATCCAAAAAACGAAATTGTTGTTACGGCAGGAGCAACCCAAGCTATTTTTACGATTATTTCTGCTTTTATAAGTCCAAAAGACGAAGTTATCTTATTCAAACCGGCCTATGACTGTTATGAGCCTGCAATTGAGTTAAATGGTGGGAAAGTAATTCCAATACAATTAAAATACCCAGATTATCAAGTAGATTGGGATGAAGTAAAAAAAGTATTTTCTGAAAAGACAAAAATGATTGTTGTCAATACACCACAGAATCCGTGTGGTACTGTTTTTTCTAAAGAAGACATGCAACAATTAGAGACTTTAACGAGAAATACCAATTGTATTGTTTTAAGTGATGAAGTCTATGAACACATGGTTTTTGATGGATTTACACATCAAAGTGCTTGTTTGTTTCCAGATTTAAAAGAAAGAACCTTTATAACCGCTTCATTCGGAAAAACGTTTCATAATACAGGATGGAAAATGGGCTATTGTTGTGGGCCAAAAGAATTGATGAAAGAATTTATAAAAGTGCATCAATTTAATGTGTACTGTGTAAATCATCCAATCCAGATTGCTTTAGCAGAGTATTTAAAAGAAGCTAGTGTTTACAAAGAATTAGATTCTTTTTATGAGAAAAAAAGAGATCTCTTTTTAGCTGCTATTACAAATTCAAATTTTAGTTTTAAACCTTCTAAAGCAACCTATTTTCAACTTTTAAATTACACTGCTATTTCCACTGAAAAAGATGTTGATTTTGCTAAGAGATTGGTTACAGAGTTTGGGGTGGCTTCAATTCCGTTATCGGTTTTTAACACAAACCGCTTAGATGAAAAAGTATTGCGTTTTTGTTTTGCTAAAAAAGAAGAAACATTATTGAAAGCAGCAGAAATTTTAAACACATTATAATTTACATTCCTATTTAAGTAATGCATTGTAGTTCGCTTTTTATTTTTAAATTCGCAACTACAATTAACCAATTAATTACATGATTGCTCAAATCAACTACACAAATTCTACTGTAGAAACATCTAAGCTTATAGCTCTTTATAAATCAATGCTTAAGTCAAGATTGATAGAAGAAAAGATGCTAATCTTATTACGTCAAGGTAAAATATCTAAATGGTTTTCAGGCATCGGCCAAGAAGCTATTTCGGTGGGAGTTACATCTGCATTGACAAAAGATGAATACATCTTGCCAATGCATCGTAATTTAGGGGTGTTTACTACTAGAGAAATTCCGTTATATCGCTTATTTTCACAATGGCAAGGAAAAGCAAACGGATTTACAAAAGGAAGAGACCGTAGTTTTCATTTCGGGACACAAGAATACAATATCGTAGGAATGATTTCGCATTTGGGCCCGCAATTAGGCATTGCAGACGGAATCGCCTTGGCACATAAAATAAGAAACGAACAAAAAATATGTGCTGTATTTACAGGAGAAGGAGGAACAAGTGAAGGAGATTTTCATGAAGCCTTAAATGTAGCGTCGGTATGGAAATTACCTGTGTTGTTTTGTGTAGAAAATAATGGTTACGGATTGTCAACACCTACTTCAGAACAATTTAATTGTGAAAATATAGCTGATAAAGGTATTGGCTACGGAATGGAAAGTCACGTAATTGACGGTAATAATATCATAGAAGTTTACAGTAAAGTATCTGAATTGGCCGAAAGTGTTCGTCAAAATCCAAGACCCATTTTATTAGAGTTTAAGACCTTTAGAATGCGTGGTCATGAAGAGGCGAGTGGTACTAAATACGTTCCTCAAGAGCTGATGGATGCATGGGCCGCTAAAGATCCATTAGAGAATTTTCAAGCCTATTTAAGAGCAAAAAATATACTTACAGAAGAAGATGAAGTTCAATTTAAAGAAGCTATTGTTCACGAAATTAATGAGCATTTACAAATGGCTTTTGACGAACCAGCAATTACAGTTGATTTAGAAACTGAAATTAATGATGTTTTTAAAGCCTTTCAACCAGAAATCATCAATCCCTCAACAGAAACCAAAAAAATACGTTTGATAGACGCTATTTCTGATGGATTGCGACAATCTATGGAGCAACATGATGATTTAGTAATCATGGGGCAAGATATTGCAGAATATGGTGGTGCGTTTAAAATAACAGACGGATTTGTAGCACAATTCGGAAAAGATAGAGTTCGGAATACACCCATATGTGAATCTGCCATTGTTTCGGCTGCTTATGGTTTGTCTATAAACGGAATGAAATCTGTCATGGAGATGCAGTTTGCTGACTTTGTTTCTTCAGGGTTCAATCCGATTGTAAATTTGTTGGCAAAATCGCAGTATCGTTGGAGTCAAATAGCTGATGTAGTGGTTAGAATGCCTTGTGGAGCAGGAGTAGGAGCTGGCCCCTTTCATTCGCAAACCAATGAAGCTTGGTTTACAAAAACACCAGGTTTAAAAGTTATCTATCCTGCCTTTCCAGCTGATGCAAAAGGCTTATTAATTGCAGCAATTAATGATCCGAATCCGGTATTGTTTTTTGAGCATAAAGCCTTGTATCGTTCAATATACCAAGAAGTGCCAGAAAATTATTACACCTTACAAATCGGAAAAGCAGCAACATTAAAAGAAGGAAATGACATCACTATTATTAGTTATGGCGCAGGAGTACATTGGGCATTAGAAACGTTAGAGAAAAACCCAACCATTTCTGCAGATGTGATTGATTTAAGATCTTTGCAGCCGTTGGATGTTGAAACCATTTATTCATCTGTGAGAAAAACAGGAAAAGCCATTGTATTGCAAGAGGACTCCTTATTTGGAGGAATTGCAAGTGATATCTCTGCTTTAATTACAGAAAACTGTTTTAAAGACTTGGATGCACCTGTAAAACGTGTAGGAAGTATTGAAACTCCTATTCCGTTTGAGAAAAACTTAGAAAATCAATATTTAGCTAAGAATCAATTTGAAAAGGCTTTACTAGAATTAGTATCTTTTTAATAAGGTGTTAGCTAGTGGTTATTGATTTTTTAGAAAGAGATAAAATCAAACCTAAAGAAAGTAATCCACAAATAAAGAATCCTATAAATAAAGGCAGTGCACTTTCTGTTACATAACTTCCAATATAGGTTGCAATTGGAACCGCCATTACAGTAGATACAAATCCATTGATGGCTGCACCAACTCCGGCAATATGCCCCACAGGTTGCATAGCTAAAGCTCGCAAGTTTCCGAATAAAAATCCGATAGCAAAAAATTGCAATCCACAGAAAATTAGAAATATCTCAATAGACGGATTTTGTGTTTGATAAAATAGGATTGCATAAAGTAGTGGTGTTATGGTAAAAACAATCGTAAATAGGGTTACTAGTTTGTACATACCAAAACGCATTACAAAGGTTCCGTTTAAAAAAGTAGCAAACCCAACTGCTATTGCCAATCCAGCAAAAATATAAGGAAATTCTTCTTTTAAATAATATTGATCTTGAAAAATATGCTGAGAAGCAGATAAGTAGACCATAAAAGAACCGGTAATAAATCCAGATACTAAGGTAAAAACGACTGCCTGTTTGTGTTTTATAAACTCTATTGAGCCGTCTAAAAATAAATTCAAACGAAACTTGGTTCTTTTTTCTACAGCTAGTGTTTCTGGTTGACGTTTCCACAACCAAATCATAATAACAACACCAATGATTAATTGGCTATTAAAAATTGCTTTCCAACCATAGGCGTCTAAAATAAGTTTACCAATTGCAGGTGCTACAACAGGAACTAATATAAAAATCACCACAATAAACGACATAATTTTTGCCATATAATCGCCACTAAAACTATCTCTAACCATGGCAATACTAATGGTTCTTGGTGCTGAAAGTCCAATGCCTTGTAAGATTCTTCCTACAATCATGGTTTCTAGATTTGTTGCTGTAACACAAATAAAACTGGCAATCACAAATAAAGTAAACCCCATATAAATTACAGGTTTCCTTCCTAAGCTATCAGAAATTGGTCCGAAGATCAATTGCCCAAATCCCAACCCAAGAAAAATCATGGTAACTAATAATTGATTATCTGTGGTATCTTGAATTCCGATTGAAATACCAATACTTTCTAATGCTGGTAATAGGGCATCTATTGACATCGCTACAATAGACATTAATGAAGCCATTAAGGCGATGAATTCTAATTTTGAGGAACTTTTTGTTGACATGAAGGCAAAAGTACTTCATTTGTAATAGAAGCTTTAGTGTTTGCTATTATTATTTTTTATATTGCTATCTATAATATAATCCAACTAACTAACCAACAATGAAAAAACTACTAATTTTAAGCTGTATACTGTTATTCTCTTGCGGAAAAAACGAACCAAAAGAGGTTGCTAAAAGCATTTCTTTTATAAGTCCGATTCCAGAAAAGATAGAAAAAAAAGCATTTGACACCACGAGTTTGTTATGGTATACAAAGGCTGCTGAAAAATGGGAGGAAGCCTTGCCAGTTGGAAATGGGAGAATTGGAGGAATGGTGTTTGGTGGTGTCGAAGAAGAACAAATTCAATTAAATGAAGAAACCTATTGGTCTGGAGGTCCATACAATTCTTCTGTTAAAGGTGGATATAAAGAGTTGCCAAAAATTCAGCAACTTATTTTTGAAGGAAAACCTGTAGAAGCCCATAAATTATTTGGGAGACATTTAATGGGGTATCCTGTTGAACAACAGAAATACCAATCGGTAGCAAATTTACATTTGTTTTTTAAAAAAGACCAAAATGCCACGCATTATAAGAGATGGTTAGACTTGTCTAACGGAATTACGGGAGTTGAATATACCGTTGATGGTGTTACCTACAATAGAGAAATTATTTCCTCTGCTGTAGATCAAACAATTGCAGTTCGATTAACAGCAAGTAAACCTGGAATGTTGTCTTTTGAAACTGAATTAAGAGGCGTTCGGAATCAAGCACATTCTAATTATGCAACCGATTATTTTAGAATGGATGGCGACAAAGAAAATGAATTAGTAGTCACAGGTAAATCTGCTGATTATTTAGGAATAGAAGGGAAGCTACGTTATGAAGCACGTGTAAAAGTGAACGCTGAAGGAGGAAAGCTGGTACGGAAAGGGGCTAAAATCTTTGTAGAAAATGCAACTTCTGTGACCATTTATTATGTGGCGGCTACCAATTTTGTAAACTATAAAGATGTTAGTGCAAATCAGAAGGAGCGCGTTCAGAATTATTTGAACGACCTTAAAGGGAAAAAATTTGATGCCGTAAAACAAGAAGCAGTTAAAGACTATCAGCAGTTTTTTAACCGTGTTCAACTACAATTACCAGAAACAGCCAATTCGTTTTTACCAACAGATAAGCGTATGAAAGCGATTCAGACAAGTCCAGACCCACAAATGGCGGCTTTGAGTTATCAATTTGGACGTTTTTTACTAATTTCATCAAGTCGCGTTGGTACACAACCTGCTAATTTACAAGGGATTTGGAACAACAATATGAATCCGTCTTGGGATTCAAAATACACCACCAATATCAACACAGAAATGAATTATTGGTTGGCAGAATCTGCAAATCTTTCAGAATTGACAGAGCCTTTGTTTAAAATGATTGAAGAATTGACAGATCAGGGTACCGATGTTGCTAAAGAACATTACGGCGCTAGTGGATGGGTTTTTCATCAGAATACAGATATTTGGCGTGTTGCAGCACCTATGGACGGACCTACTTGGGGAACATTTACTGTTGGAGGGGCGTGGTTGACTACACATTTATGGGAACATTATTTGTATACGCAAGACAAAGATTTTTTAGAAAAAGCATATCCTATTTTAAAAGGATCCGTTGATTTCTTCATGGATTTTCTAGTAGAACATCCTACTAAAAAATGGTTGGTGACCAATCCGTCTAACTCCCCTGAAAATCCGCCAAAAGGACCTGGGTATGAGTACTTTTTTGATGAAGTAACAGGGTTTTATTATTTTACCACAATTACAGCGGGAGCAACCATGGATACTCAGATTTTAAAAGATTTATTTGATTATTATGCAAAGGCAAGTGCTATTTTACAAAAAGACCTTTCTTTTGCAGAAAAAGTAACCGCAGCACGGAAACGATTGGCTCCATCGCAAGTTGGAAAAGATGGCACCTTACAAGAATGGGCTGAAGATTTAGAGCAATTAGAAGACAAACATCGTCATTTTTCTCATATGTACGGATTGTATCCAGGAAATGTATTGTCTGCAAAACGAACACCAGAATTGGTAAATCCGATTAAAGCTGTGTTAGAGCAACGTGGAGATGGCGGAAAAGGATTTTCTAGAGCTTGGAAAATGGCATTATGGGCACGACTTTCTGATGGAGATAGAGCAAATAAAATTTACAAAAGTTATTTAGAAGAACAGTGTTATCTGTCTTTATTTGCAAAATGTGGAAATCCGTTACAGGTAGATGGCTCATTGGGAATGACAGCTGCAATTTCTGAAATGTTAGTGCAATCTCATGAAGGAATTATTGAATTGTTACCAGCCTTGCCAACAGAGTGGCATTCGGGTGCGTTTGATGGAGTAGTAGCTAGAGGTGCTTTTGAATTGGATTTGGAGTGGAAAGATGCAACAATGAAATCGGTTTCTGTGCTTTGTAAGGCAGGAAAAACCTGTAAAATAGCAACAAAATCTCCCGTTAAAGTATGGGTAAACGGAAAAGAAATTGTAGCAACTCAAGGAGACGGATTTGTAAGTTTTGCCACCAGTGTAGGAGAAACCTATACCATAAATTTTTAAAACTAAACAATTGAATATAAAAGAGTTAAAGTCAGAAATTGAGGGCATAGATATTTATTTGTTAGATCAAATCTTAAAAGAAAGATACCAGCAAAATGATGTGATTTTAGATACAGGTTGTGGTTCTGGTCGGAATTTAAAATGGTTTTACGAAAATAAATTTACTGTGTATGGAGTCGATTCTTTGGAGTCTAGAATAGAGGAAGTAAAAGAAAAATATACAGAACAACATTCGAATTTTTCTGTGCAAAACCTGGATCAGTTACAATTTGAAAATCATTTCTTTGATCATGTAATTTGTAGTGCTGTATTGCATTTTGCTCAAAATAAACAACAATTTAAAAGAATGGTTGCAGAATTGTTTAGAGTTTTAAAACCAGGCGGAAGCCTGTTTATAAGAATGACTTCTAATTTTGGAATAGAAGATAAGGTACAATCAATTTCGGATGGAGTTTATTATTTGCCAGATACCACCAATCGGTTTTTATTGACGAGTGATTTAGTAGCCTATTTAAAAGAAACCTTTTCTTTTACGTATTTAGAGCTTTTAAAAACGGTAAATGTTAATAACATACGTTGTATGAGTACTTTAGTGCTCAAAAAGGAGTAAGATGATAAAACATGGTATACATTTTGATAATTTAACTACTATCTATTAAAGACTAAAAAGATGAAAAAACTAGGAATACTTTGTTGTTTGCTTTTGATGGGTTGCGGAATTGCCAAAAATACCGTTTCTGAAGAAAAAGCAACAGCATTAAAAAAGCTCATTGACTCTAAAAATTTTAACATTGTATCACATACAGCCATGCCAATGGCTGGTATAGCCATGCAACAATTGGTTAATTCTAATTTGTTGGGGACAGGAAACTCAGCAAATTCTATTGATTTAACAACCAATGCCAATTATTTTAAAGTATCTAATTTAGGTGCATTGTCAGTTTCTTTACCATTTTACGGAGAAACAAGATCTGCTAGTTATTCTGGCAATTTAGGAAACATAAAATTTGAAGGAGTTCCATTGGCTTCAAGTTTTATATTTAACGATTCAAAAAACCGTTATGAAGCATCTTACGAATTCAAAACTAGAAGTGATGTTTATAAAATAACCATTCAAATCTATTTAAATTCAAAAACCAGACTTATGGTAATTCCTGGAAATAAATCTGCTATTACATATTTAGGAGTAGTACAAGGAATTTAATAACATACTCATATTTAAAGACTTACAAATTTTTATTTAACATAATGTAAATTATAGAACATTTCACAATAATTAGTGTAATAGCGCTTTTGGGCGATATTTGACATAATTGCAGATATAATGTCGCAGACTTATATCGACAGTAATTATGTCAAGCTAATTGTGGCTTCTTAGTTGTATTTAATGTAGTCAATGAATTCCGACTTCAAATACGTCAAAAAGAACCGAAATAAACAAAAGAGCTTTATATCATGCTTATTCATTTGAAATTGCATATTCACGTTTAGCTTCCGATAAGTTAAGTTTTACTAGAGATAATTTTCAACTTGGTTTGCTGTCGCTTTTAACAAAGACAAAGCGGGATAATTTAAAGTTTAGATATGGTGTGTATTTGAATACAGAAGAATTTGGATTGGTTGTTGTTCCTATTTTTGGATTGTACTATCTAAGTAACAATACTAAATTTGAAGCAAATTTAAACATGCCTATCATAGCCGACATCAACTATAAAATACACCATAAAGTTTGGTTGGGGCTTCGATTTGATGGTATTGGAGCTACTTATAATTTAACTGAACAAAACTACAGTGCAAATGGTTCTTATGTCGCTAAAAACTCAAATGAACTAGCGGGTTACCTTAGATTTAAACTCAGTAAGTAAATTTTTATAAACAATAAGATTGGCTATACTTTAGGTAGAGATTATAAAGTATTTGATTCTAAAGATAAACTAGACTTTGCTTTGAGTTCTATTTATTTTGGTGATGACAGAACACAATTAAATGAAAGTTTTAATAGTGGTGCTTTTTTTAAAATAGAACTTTTATACAGGTTTGCTTTTTGAGTATAATTTATACTTCTTTCCTCAAAACCTCTAAAGGCGGACTTTTCAAAACACTTCTAATATTAGTCAGACCAATTAATAAAACCAATAGTGTAATTCCAGGTAGAAAAACTAAAAACGGGACAGCAGACGGAATAAAAGGTTCTTTAAATAAAAAGGCTGCTAATAATTGACTACTAATCAATGATAATAGAATTCCGACTAAGCTTCCCAACATCCCTAAATAGACATATTCTAATGCGGTGATTTGTAGAATTTGTTTGCTCTTTGCTCCTAAGGTTCGCAACAACACACTTTCTTTAATTCGTTGGTATTTAGAGTTTCTAACAGAACCAATTAATACGATGATTCCTGTTAGGATACTAAAGAAAGCCATAAAATTAATAATCCATGAAATTTTATCTAAAATATCTTCGATGATTGTAAAAATCTGACGTAAATCTATAATAGAAATGTTTGGGAAATTTTTCACCAAATCTCTCTGTAAATCTGCAGAACTTGCCTCATCTTTTACAAAGGTGGTTAATACACTAAATTGTGGTGCATTTTCTAAAACTCCAGTAGGAAATACAATAGAAAAATTTAGTTGCGCTCTACCCCAGTCTACTTTTCTGATACTCCCAATAGTGGTGTTCATTAATACTCCTTGAACATTAAAAATAACTTGATCGCCTATTTTTAAATTGGCATCTCTTGCTATATTATCTGCAATAGAAATGAAAATAGGTGCTCCTTGTTGGACTTCTTTCGTCCAAGTACCTTCTAACAATTCTTCAGAGGGAATTATAGCATCTCGATAGGTTACTCTAAATTCATGGTTTAAAATCCATTTATTTCTCCTTGCTGATGTACTGTCTTTACGAATATCATTGACCAATTCGTCTTTAATTTGATGCATACGCATAGTAACAATTGGAATGTTATTGATGACTTCTAAACCTTTTGGTAAAATAGTGTTTACAACAGCTTCTCTTTGATTTGTTTGCACATCCATTAAAATGATATTAGGATCGTTGCTGCTATTCTCTATGGATGTTTTGGCTAAGAGAATGTCTTTGGTAAAGTATAAGGTACTGATTAAAAAAGTTCCTAAACCAATGGCTAAAATTAAGACCATGGTTTGATTGTTTGGGCGATATAAGTTTAACAAACTTTGACGTTTGGTAAAGCCCCATTTGGTTGGAAAATATTTTTTAATCAATTTCATAAAAAGACTGGATATTCCAGCCATGATAGAGAACGTTATTAAAATACCAATTGTGAATAGCAACCCATTTGATGCATCTTTCAACAACCAGAATGAAAACAAAAAGACAAAAAGAATGATGGCCGCTAATGTTAAAAGCCGCGCTTTTCTTGGTTTTACTAAATTCTCATCCGTACCCCTTAACACTTCTAAAGGAGATACATACCAAGTGCCTAATAAAGGCAGCAAGGCAAATAAGACCGACATTAATACACCCAATGTTATTCCGATGATTAATGGCTGAGCAGTAATGGATATTTGAACATCAAAAGGTAAAAATCCTTGTAAAATATAGGGAAAAGCATATTGCAGTCCGATTCCGATTGTAGCTCCTAGAATACCTCCTAATAGTCCAATTCCAACAATTTGTAGCAGATAGATGATAAAGGTTTGTTTTCTTGTAGCTCCTAAACATTTTAAAACAGCTACATTTTTTAATTTTTCTTTGATGTAAATATGTACAGAACTTGCAATTCCAACACAGCCTAATAGCAAAGCAATAAATGCGGCTAAGTTTAAAAATCGACTCACATTGTCGTATCGTCTTCCTAAACGAGCACTTGTACTTGTATGCGTATCTATATCTGCTTTTTCTTCATCTAAAATAGGATCTAATTTTTTGTCTAACAACTCCAAATCCATTGTCGGTGGTGCTACAAAAAAGTATTGGTATTCTTTTCTACTCCCCAATTGCAACAATTCAGTTTGGTCTATAAATCGAAACGGAATGAGTACAGGAGGAGCTACAGAAGTTGAAATAGCGGTACTTCCAGGAATCGATTTTAAAGCTCCAATAATTGGAAAGGTGAGTTTGCCTAATTTTATTGAATCTCCTGGTTTTAAATTGTATTGTAACATTAAAGTAGCATCTACCAATGCTCCGCCCAACTCTTGGTATGTTGATGCAGCATTTTGTGGCTCTGTATCTAAGGTTCCATAAAAAGGAAATGCACCTTCTATAGCTCGAACTTTAACCAGTTTTGTTCCGTCATTTTTTGGAAATGCAGCCATAGAAACAAAATTTACCTCTGAAGCAGCAACATTTAAAGAATCGATGATTGCTTGTACTTTTTTAGAAGGAAGCTGTCTGCTATCAATAATAAAATCAGCTCCCATTAAGGCTTTCGATTGATTCTTGATGTTTTGTTTTAAATTTTCACTGAACAACTGAATAGAAACCACAGCAGCAATTCCTAAAATGATTGACGCCATAAAAAGCATCAATCTAGAGAGACTTGCTTTTCCGTCTCGCCAAGCCATTTTAAATAGCCAAGTTATCGAAGTTTTTGAGGTTCGTTTGTTCATTAACCTACCATTGTTTTTTCATTAGACACAATCTTCCCTCCTTTTAAGCGCAAAATTTGTTGAGTTCTATTTGCCAATTCTAAATCGTGGGTAATAATTACCAGCGTTGTTCCTGCTTCTTTATTCAACTGAAAAAGCAACTGTATTACTTTCTCTCCGGTTTCTTCATCTAAATTTCCAGTCGGCTCATCAGCAAATAAAATTGAAGGTTTGTTAGAAAAAGCTCTTGCTAAGGCTACTCGTTGTTGTTCTCCTCCCGACAATTGTGAAGGATAATGATCAAAGCGATCTTCCAAACCTACTTTTTGTAACAATTCCATACCTGTTTTAGAGGCGTTTTTTTCTCCTTGTAATTCTAAAGGAACAATGATATTCTCTAAGGCAGTTAAGGTAGGTAGTAGCTGAAAATTCTGAAAGATAAATCCGACTTCTTTGTTTCGCAATAACGCTCGTTCATCTTCATCTAAATCGTGCAAATTACTCCCACACAATTCTATAGTCCCACTAGTTGGATGATCTAAACCAGCACACAAACCGAGTAAAGTTGTTTTACCACTTCCTGATGGCCCAACGATGGAAAAAACACTTCCTTGTGTAACTTCAAAAGAAATGGAACTTAATACCGTTAATTCTTTAGAACCACTTGTATAAGTTTTCTCTAGTTCATGAATCTTTAATATCTTTGTCATAGTCTTTTTAATATAAAATTTAACAGAAATGCTGAAACTGAAAAATAAACAATTGCTTTTTAATTTTGATGATAGTAGTATGAAGATTTTCTTAAAGTTTTGTTATTTTTCTTTTTTCTTGCTATTGCTGTCTTGCGGAGCAGATACTTCTACTAAAACAACGAACACCAAAAAAACACCTACAAAAACTGAAATCAAAACTGAAGAGAATACTACAGCTAAAAAGATTGTTTTTTTTGGAGATAGTTTAACGGCTGGTTATGGTTTAGAAGATGTAAATGATGCTTTTCCTGGCGTTATTCAAACTAAAATTGATTCACTTTCATTGGATTACACCGTTATCAATTCAGGTGTTAGTGGAGAAACTACATCGGGCGGGAAAAATAGAATCAATTGGATTCTGAATCAAAAAATTGATATTTTTATTTTAGAATTAGGTGCTAATGATGGTTTGCGTGGCATTCCTTTAAGTGAAACTCGAAAAAACTTACAAGCCATTATTGATGCTGTGCTTCAAAAAAACTCTGCAACAAAAATTATTTTAGCAGGAATGCAGCTCCCTCCTAATATGGGGCAAGAGTATACAACGGAGTTTAAAACCATTTTTCCTGATTTAGCTCAAAAAAACAAACTTTATTTAATCCCTTTTTTACTGAAAGATGTTGGAGGTATTCCTAGTTTAAACCAAGGAGATGGTATTCATCCAACGATTAAAGGTCAAAAAATTCTTGCTAACAATGTTTGGGAGGTTTTAGAACCACTTATTAGCTTATAATAAATCAAAATATAAAAGAGATAAACTAGTAGTATCTATAATGGCATGTAGTAAAATGACCAGCTTAAGATTTTTATATTTTATAAAAATAATTCCTAAAATAACACCCACTAAAAAAACTTTGAAAACGCCCGGAATACCTTGATATAAATGAGCAAATGAAAAAACAAGAGAAGATGTTAGTAGAGCCAAGAGATTACTAATTTTCGAATTATAAAATAATTGTTTTACACTTTCTAATGAGAAAGAAGTTGTTTCTAGCCGCTCGTTTAAAAAGAATATTCTAGCTGTCTTTGGATCTTAGTAATAACAAATTCCTTTATTTAGATAATACTCACTCTTACTTTCTTCTTTTTTAATCTGGAATTATTTAGCTTATCTACTAAAGAATCAGCAATAGTTATAGGTACAGCAACAAATGCGCAATCTTGTTTCAAATCTATAGTTCCTAACTGATCATTGTTGATATTACCCTGCTTAAAAAAGAGTCCTGCGATATCACCTTTAGAAATTTTATCTTTTCTCCCTCCAGAAATAAATAGCGTAGTCCAGAATTGAGGTTTACGCTTTCCTGTTGTAGATAATTTTTCAATGGTAGCATTTTCTATAAATTCTGGAAAAACTTCTCTATCACCTTTTATTAAATAAGCAGTTCCTTTTGCATTTACTCTAGCAGTTCTACCATTTCTATGAGTGTATTCTTCAAAAGCATCTGGAGTTTCGTAATGAATGATGAATTTCATTTCAGGAATGTCAATACCTCTAGAAGCTAAGTCACTTGCAACTAATATAGAAACACTACCATTTCTCAATTTTATCAAAGCACGTTCTCTATCTCTTTGCTCCATACCAGCATGAAAACAAGTATGTGCAATTTTCTTTTTATCTAAGAACTGACTGATGTCTTCAATGCTCTCTTTTTTATTACAAAAAACAATTCCTGGTTCATTTCCCAAATGATTTAATAAATCAACTAAGGTATTGTGTTTGTTTTGTGACGGAGAAAGAATGGTTTTTAGTACTAGTTTAGAAACTGTTTTTTCTTTAAGATAGTTCAACGTTTTAGGATTATCCATTCTAAAATAACCTGGAATCGATGCTCCTTTCGTTGCAGAAGTCAATATTCGTTTTGTGATATTGGGTAAATGACTGATGATGTTTCTCATATCTCCACCAGCACCTACTTCAAAAGAAATATCATATTCATCAATCACCAATGTTTTGATTTCTTGAGTTGTAAAACGAGCTTGTTCAAAATGATCGGATAATCTACCTGGAGTTCCAATTAAAATTGCTGGTGTATGCTTTAGTTCTATTTTATCTTTAGCAATAGTTCTTCCACCATAGATGGCATTTGCTTTATAACCAGACCCCATATTTCTAATTACATGTTCTATTTGAATAGCCAATTCTCTAGAAGGCACAATAATTAAAGCTTGCATTTCTGTGCTTTCAGGATCTAGTTGTTCTAGTAATGGCAATAAAAAAGCGAGGGTTTTACCTGTTCCTGTTGGTGATAACAATATGGTGTTTGCATTATTATTAATAACATCCAAGGCTTCTTCTTGCATTGGATTTAAACTGTATATTTTTAATTTATCAAGAATATCTTGTTGTTCTTTAATCCTATTTGCCATGTCTATTTCTTCTTTTTCTTTTTAGGATCTTCTGTTTTTTGAATTCCTAAATTGGTTTTTTCTAAATGGTTTGCCAATACTTTTTCGATCAATTCTTCTTTCGTTAAGTGATGAAATACTGTCCTAATTTGTTTTCTAAATTCTTCAGAAATAGTACGATTGGGTTTGGTTTTAAATATTTTCTTCGCCCATAACAAGCCATTATTTTCTTCAATACTTTGGGTATCTGCTTTTTTAAACTCTTTAAAAACAATGCCTAACTCTTTTTCAAAATCAGCAATATCAGCAACTTCTTCTTTTTGAAGTATGGTTAAAGAAAATCCGGTTGCTCCTGCTCTTGCTGTACGCCCGCTTCTATGCACATAGGCATCATAGGTGTCTGGTAAATGGTAATTGATAACATAAGAAACATCTTTTACATCTATTCCTCTTGCAGCTAGGTCGGTAGCAACTAAAATATCAATAAATCCTTCTCTAAATTGCCCCATGATTCGATCACGAATTCCTTGGGTTAAACTCCCGTGAATAGCACCAGATGAAAATTTATTGATGGCTAAGTTCTTTGCTAATTTATTTACGGCTGCTTTTGTTTTACAAAAAATGATTCCTCGTTTTCCTTCTTTAGTATTTAAGAAATGTAATAACACCTCTAATTTCTCTATAGGCTCTACCACTACATATTGATGATCAATTCCTTGATGTCCAACAGTTGCCATGTCTGCTTCTATTTGAACAACATGTTTTGACATATAATTCTGTACCAATTGTTTAATAGCTCCGGGCATTGTCGCTGTAAACAATAAGGTTCTTCTAGACTTAGGAATTTCTTTGATGAAACTATCCAATCCGTCTTTTAATGCGCTCACCATTTCATCAGCTTCATCTAAAATTAAATAGGAGATATTTTTAATATCAATAGCATTTCGTTTTACTAAATCAGCCAAACGACCAGGAGTTGCAACTACAATATGTGTTGTGCTTTTTAAGCGCTCAATTTGAGGTTTAATAGGAGTTCCTCCACAAATAGAAACAATAGAAATGGAGGATATGTGTGTAGAAAATAATTCTAAATTTGAATGTATCTGTTGTCCTAATTCTCTCGTAGGTACTAATATTACAGCTTGAATAGTGGTGTTCTCTTGATCTATCAATTGCAACAAAGGCAAACCAAATGCCGCTGTTTTACCTGTTCCTGTTTTTGCTAACGCAACTACATCTTCTTTTTGGTTTAATACAACTGGAATTGTTTTTTCTTGAATATCTGTAGGCTCAGAAAATTTTAATTCAGCTAAGCTTTTTTGAAGTGGTTCATGAATTCCTAAGTCGGAAAAAGATTTTAACATACAAAATAATTTGTGCAAAGATACTGATACGAAACTCAGCAATTCTAAAATAGGTTTACTATTATGATCTTACTTTCAGATTGAGAAATGCGTATAAAAAAAAGTCCATCATTAAATGATGGACTTTTATAAAACTTAAAGTATATGTTTTAGCTAACTTTTACGTTAACTGCATTTAATCCTTTGTTTCCTTCTTGTAAATCAAATTCAACGCTATCGCCTTCACGAATTTCGTCAATTAATCCAGAGATGTGTACAAAATGATCTTTGTCTACTCCTTCTTCTGTGATAAATCCAAATCCTTTAGATTCATTGAAAAATTTTACTGTTCCTTTACCCATTGTAATGTAATTAAATTTATAATACTTGTTAATAAGTTGCAAAGGTGGTTACATTTTTTAGACATACAACATTTTAATTAACTTATTTTCAATTTATTATAAAACATTACCAAATCTTAATACGCTCTTCTGGAGCTTTGTAGTTTTTATCACCAGGTTGTACATTAAAGGTTTCATAGAATGGTGTAAAGTTCATTAACGGACCATTAACACGCCAAATTGGTGGTGAATGCGAGTTGGTTTTGATATAATTACGTAAATAAGCATCTCTAGTTTTTACACGCCAGATTCTTGCAATCGACATAAAGAAGCGTTCATCTGGAGTAAAACCTTGAATTTTAGTAGTTCCTTTACCTTGTTCGGTTAGTTTAAAAGCATCGTAAGCAATTGAAATTCCACCATTATCAGCAGTATTTTCTCCTACGGTTAAACCTCCCTGCAAATGTAGACTGTCTAAAACTGTAAATGAACTATAACGATCTATCATCTGTTGCGTTTTTGCTTTAAACTTGGTGTAATCATCTTCTGTCCACCAGTTTTTTACATTCCCATCTTTATCGTATTGTGCTCCTTGATCGTCAAAAGCATGTGTTAATTCGTGTCCGATTACCATACCTATTCCTCCATAATTTACGGCATCATCTGCTGTTACATCAAAATAAGGAAATTGTAAAATTCCGGCAGGAAAAACAATTTCGTTTAAAGGCGGATTGTAATAAGCTGTTACCGTTGAAGGTGTTGTACCCCAACGATCTAAATTTGGAGCTTTGTTTAATTGATTTGCTTGATATTGGTATTGATCTTTTTTCAATGCAACAACATTCTCGAAATATTTCCCTTTTTGAATTTGAACATTGTATTCTCTCCAAACATCAGGGTATCCAACTTTTTTTGTAATTGCGTATAGTTTTTCTTTGGCTTGTTTTTTTGTTATATCACTCATCCAATCTAATTGGTTGATTCTGTTTTCAAAGGCTTTTTGTAGATTATTTACCAAATCTAAAACTCGTTTTTTTGCTTCTTCATTAAAGTACCTTTTTACATACAACTGTCCGAGTGCAAATCCCAATTGTCTATCCACTTTTTGAACCATCAATTGCGCACGAGATTTTTGTGTTGACTGTCCGTACAAAACCTTTGCGTATTCAAAATTTGCATTTTCAAAAGGTTTGCTCAAAATATCTGCATAGGTAGATAATGTAGCGGCTTTTAAATAGGTTTTCCAGTCTGAAATAGAAACCGAAGCTAATAATGTATTTAATTCTTTATAATAAGCTGGTTGCTTTATATCTACAGCATCTGCTTTCAGATTTAATTGATTCAATAATTTTGACCATCCAATATTAGGCTGACTTTTATTGATGTCAGAAACAGCCATTTTATTGTAATTAGCTTTTACGTTTCTACGTTCAATTCTTGTTTTATGAGAAGCGGCTAATTTTTTTTCAATACCGTATGCAATTGCAGCATTCTCATCTGCATTTTTTGTGTCGGTTAATTTAAATAAAGTTGTAAGGTAATTTTTATACGCATTTTGAATGGTAACAGAAACCGAATCTGATTTAAAATAATAATCTCTATCTGGTAAACCTAGCCCAGCTTGACCAAAATGTAAGATGTTTACGCTACTATTTTCATTATCTGGAGAAACATTCATTCCGATGATTGAATAGTTTCCTGAAGTAATTTGATTCGTCACAAAAGACATCAATGAAGCAACATTTTTAATGGCTTCAATCTCTTCTAGTATTGGTTTTATTGGTGTATACCCAAGTTCGTTAATAGTGTTTGTATCCATTCCAGAACTATAAAAATCACCAACTTTTTGTTCGATACTTCCCTCAGTATGCTCTGTAGTAGATACTTCAGTTAAAATGTTTTCTAACAATACTTTTTGAGGAATATTTAAGAAACTATAAGAACCTACTCCAACCTGATCTTCTGCGATAACTGCATTGTCTAGCCATTGCTTATTTACACGGGCAAAGAAATTATCACCTGGTTTAATAGATGCTGTAATGCCATCAAAATCCATTTTACTTTTGACAGATTTATTTTCAGTATTACACGAAGCAAAGACCAGTAAAATTAACGAAACAAAAAGTATTTTTCTCATAAGTTTAAATATAGTTTAGACAAATATATGAAAATATACAGTCCCTCAAACAGAAGTTATAAAGCATAAAAAAAAGCAGCTTTAAAAAAAGCTGCTTTAATATATAGATTGGTATGTGTAATTATTTTTTTAATTTAACCTTTACCGCATTCATTCCTTTTAAACCTTTTTCTAGCTCAAAAGTAACTTTATCGTTTTCTGTGATTTCATCAATTAAACCACTAACGTGTGTAAAGTATTTTTCTTGGTTGTCTGTGTCTAAAATAAAACCATAACCTTTTGAAGAATCGAAGAAAGAAACTTTACCATTTCTAATTGGGTCTTCTGCTTCACCTTCTTCTTTTTTAGGGATTCCTAAAATAATATCTTCCAACTCAACTTCTATTTTTTGAGATGGATCTGGTGGAGTGTCAGTTAAATTACCATTATGATCTACATAAGCAAATTCAATTCCAGCCTTACCATTTTCTCTAACATCAGCTTTACGAGCCTCCATTTTCTTTCTTTTGTCTTCACGTTTTTTTAAGCGTTTCTTTTCTTTTTCGCTCTTATTGTAGGTCTGCTGAGATTTTGCCATATGAATTTTATAATGTTTTTTACTATTTAAGTATCCAAAGATACGATTTTACTAAATACCAATGCAAATTAGATGCATTAAGATTTTATAGACCATAGTATTTAATTAGAAAGCACTAAGGTAAAATTAGCTTAAGAAACTTTTTATTTTTAATTAAACACCAAATTTTTCCAATCCTTTTCCTTTTACCAACCAAGAAATTCCAAAAAAGAACAGTGAAATCCATTCGCCAATAAAAATATCATAATTTGTCAATTTTAAATCAAATTTCATTAAAACACCTAAAGCAATAATAGGCAACCAAACCATAAAAGCACAGACTCTGTAAAATATTTTTTTATTGGCAGTTGTGTTTCCTTTGGTAAAACGATTAAAAGACATCCAACCCATAATCGTTAAAAATCCAACTGCACATAATAAATGAATGACACCAATCCATTTATCATTATGTATAAATAGTGTAGATATGCCTTCTTCTAAAGATAAAGTAGATAATTTACTTTGAAAACTTGTAAAATTGCAGTTATCTAGTTGGCAAACAGCGGTAGGAATTAATGCTGTTAAAATAGCTAATAAACCTCCAATATTGGTAAGTGTTTTATCACTTACCAATTCTGTTTCTTTCAACCTTCCTCGATAACTAAAAAGAAACAATCCGAAAGCAAAAAGAATTGAAGTGAAAACAACACTCGATTTGGTATAGTAAAAATGACTTATCGATGCTTGAACTTTAAATTCATTAAAAATTAAAAGCAATATTGGCAGTAATATTCCTAAAGTACCTAAGAGCTTTCTTAATGTTAAATAAGACATTGTTGTGTCTACAACTTGTTGCTGTTTGTTTTCCATAAATTTGGTTTGATAATAATTAGTTAGTTTACAAACTTGCCTTTATTTTTTGAAATTGACTCACTAACTCAGTATATCTCTTTTCAGCATCTTGTCCAGGAACTTGATCTGCACCGCTAAATGAATTCAATAAAAAGGAAACCTGAGAAACAAACATTTGCTTTGGATAAGCACCAGAATCATTTTTCAATTCTTTAAGAGCTGCTTCTACTTTAATTGCTCTTGCAGATTTTTTTCCTTTTAAAGATTTAGCCTCTTTTTCTAATGCATCTTGCAATTGTCTCGCTTCAGAAAGTAAATCCATTACTTTTTGTTGCATTGCAATTTGATTAACAATATCTGCTTTTGTAATCCCTTCTTCTTTTACTTTTGGATCCATAACAATTTCAAACGATTGCTCAAATGATTTTCCGTTTACCGTTAATTTAGCGGTATAAATCCCTGGAGCCACCATTGGTCCGTTTTTAAAACTTCTACTTTTATTTGCTGACCAAGCTCCTTTTTGCTGTAAATTCCAGTGAAAACGATTGATTCCTGCTTTTGTTTCTAATTTGGTGTCTACATAGCTAAAAGTTTGACTCAAATTCATGTCTTCTACAATTGTTGTTTTTGCTATTAAGTTTTTATCACTAACAATTGCTGCAACTGGTTTTCTATTTAAATCTAAAATTTCTAATTGAATTGGTGAAGTATTACCATTCGGAATAAAATAATCTATAATTACACTAGTTCCCGGATATTGAACAACAACATTGGTTCTATACCCTCGAGAACGATACCGAATAGTTGTATCTGGTTTAAATAACCACGGAGTATTTTGTAAACGATTGATTTCTTTTTGCCTTAATGAAGTAATATTATCTAAAATCCAAAAACCTCTTCCCATCGTACTTAAAATTAAATCTCCTCTAAAGATTTTAATATCAGTAATTGGCGTTACAGGTAAATTCTGTTGAAACTTCTCCCAAGACTTTCCGTCATTAAAAGAAACAAACATTCCGAATTCTGTTCCGGCGTATAGCAAGCCTTCTCTAACAGGATCTTCGCGTAAAACTTTAGCAGTAAAATCATCTGGAATTCCATTTGAACTTGTAGAAATTAACTCCCAAGTTTTACCATAATTTGTGGTTTTGTAAAAATAAGGTTTGGCATCGCCCAATAAATGTCTGTCAACAGCTATATATGCTTTTGCAGGATTAAATTGAGATGGCTCTACCGATTCTACTCTACCTCCTTTAGGTAATTTTCTAGGCGTTACATTGCTCCAAGATTTCCCTCCATTTTGAGTCACAGAAACCACACCGTCATTAGAACCTGTCCAAATCAACCCTTCTTTTAATTTAGACTCTCGTATAGAGTATAAAGTGCTATAATATTCTTCTCCAGTAATATCTCTCGTAATTGGGCTACCAGAAATCACTTGTTTATCAGCTTCAAAAGCAGTTAAATCTGGTGAAATCGTTTCCCAAATTTTTCCATCGGTCATTGTTTTATGAATGTATTGTGACCCATGATACACTACATTTGGATTGTGTGGAGAAACATGAATTGGAGCAACACGCTGAAAACGGTATTTTAAATCTTTCGGATTGTGTCCGTATATATAGGAAGCGCCAACAGTATAATTTTTTTCTATTCCTGTTAACTTATTAAAAACTCCAAAATTCCCTTTACAGTTAGCATAGACAATATTATGATTCCCTGGTTTTGGTACTGCAGGGCCCGTTTCACATCCTCCAACACTTATCCCCCAACCTTTTCCAGAAATTACGGTTGCAGAAGGAGTCAAACTTGGTATAGCAACGGTAGAATTGTCTTGTTGGCCAGCGTATAACCAATATGGATATTGATCATCTACTTCTACTTGATACAATTCTGCTGTTGGTTGATTGAACTGTGTAGACCATGTTTTACCACCATTGTGCGAAACATTTGCACCGCCATCGTTGGATTGGATTAACAAGTTTGGATTGTTTGGATTGATCCAAATATCATGATTGTCTCCATGTGGAACCGACATTCTGCTCCAACTTTTACCACCATCTATTGATTTTAATAATGGATTTGCATTTGAATAAATAATATCTGGATTTGTTGGGTCTAACTCTATGTTTGTGTAATAAAAAGGTCTGTTTACCAATCCTTGGTTGTTAGAAACCTGCTTAAAAGATTTTCCTTGATCTACAGATTTGTACAAACCCCCATCTTTACCAGGTGCTTCGATGACTGCATATAAAATACTTGAATCAACAGCAGAAACCGCTAAATCAATTTTTCCAATCAAACCTTTTGGTAACCCATTTTCTAATTTTACCCAATCCTTTCCACCGTTAATTGATTTGTAAATTCCGCCTTCATCCTTTGAACCACCAGAAATGATGGTCCAAGGTTTACGCTGCCCTTTCCATGAAGCAGCATACACAATATTTGGATTGCTTGGTAATAACTCTAAATCAGCAAAACCAACTTCATCAGAAATAAACAATACTTTTTCCCAGTTTTTACCACCATCTATGGTTTTATATATACCACGTTCACTATTATTTTTAAAAGCATTCCCAATAGCGGCAACCCATACAATATTATGATTTGTTGGATCTATTTCTACTGCGCCAATTTGACCAGTTTCTCTTAAGCCAATATGTTCCCAGGTTTTCCCAGCATTGATCGATTTATAAACTCCTTTTCCTGAAATTACATTGCTTCGTAAACCATCAGATCCTGTACCCACATATACAATATTTGGATCGTTAACAGCAACTTCAATAGCACCTATAGAAGGAGTTGCGAAAAATCCGTCAGAAACATTATTCCATGTAGTTCCATAATCTTCAGATTTCCATACTCCACCACCGGTTGCACCTAAATAAAAAGTTCCTGGTAACATGGGTGTTCCTGTAACGGTTGTTACTCTTCCACCTCTTTCAGGGCCAACCGTTCTGTATTTTAAAACACTAAAATCTTGTGCGATTAGTGTGCTTGTAAAAAAGAATGCTAAAAGAATTTTTAAGGATACAGATAAAGACTTCATAAGTTTGGTTTAAATTGTGTTAATTCTCAAATTTAGAGAAAAAATAAATCCAACTAAAATTATTAGTTGGATTTATTTGATTTATTATTTATTCCAAGCTTTTCGAAGTACTTCTCCCGCTTTTAACTTTTTAAATTCTCCGTTGTCTATAGAAATTTGTCCGTTGACTAGTACATATGGAATCCCTTTTGGGTATTGGTGTGGTTCCTGAAAAGTTGCTTTGTCAATTATTGTTTCTTCATCAAAAACAACAATATCTGCTTTTGCACCTACTCTAATAACTCCCCTGTTTTTTAAACCTAAAGTAGTAGCAGGAAGTTGTGTCATTTTATAAATAGCCGTAGCCAATGAAATTGTTTTTTTATCTCTAGCGTAATGTCCTAATACTCTTGGAAATGTTCCGTACCATCTTGGATGAGGATGTCCAATACCAGGTTTCACCAACCTTCCATCAGATGCAATCATGGTTTGTGGATGTTGCATAATACGCTCTACATCTACTTCACTCATAGCGTGAAATATACAAGAAGCTCCCCCGTTTACTTGAGCTTCAATTACTAATTCAGCGCCAGTTTCTGAATTTACTTTTAGTCCTTTTTGCTCAGCCCAATATTTAAGGGTTTTACCTTCTAATTCTGGTTGCCATGCTACTTTTGCAAATTGTACCCTTGCCAAATCATTCCCACCTCTATCGTTTTCTATATTATAAATAATTCCTGCTTTGATACGCTCTCTTAATTTTGGGTTTTTTAATCGTTCTTTAAAGGCATCATTTCCACCAGCCCTAGCCCAACTCGGAATTAAAATTGAAATTCCTGTATAACTTGCATTGTATGGATATTGATCTATTTTTATATCTAATCCAGCAGTTCTAGCTGAATCTACCATTGATAATGTTACTGAACTTTTTCCCCACATAGGTTTTCCAATGACTTTATGATGGGTTAAAATAACTGGAATGTTCGCTTTATCAGAAATGGTAATCGCTTCTCTAACAGCAGCAAACAACCCCAAGCCTTCTTCTCTTAAATGTGAAGTGTAAATTCCTCCTAAATTAGCTGATATTTTTGACAGTTCTATAACCTCCTCTATTTTTGAAAATGCACCTGGTAAATATTTTAATCCTGTAGAAATTCCAAATGCACCTTCACTCATAGCTGTTTTGATTTGTGCTTTCATAGTCGCTAATTCTTCCGATGTAGGCATACGATTTTCTAATTGCATCACATTGCTACGCACTTTATTGTGCCCAACCAAATAACCTACATTCATTCCAATTCCGATGGAATCTAATTTTTGTAAATAAGCAGCAAATGGCCAAGGGCTATTTCCGTCAGGACCACCTAAAGCTGTTGTGACACCTTGTCTTAACATACTTTCACAATCTGACAATTCTAAAATGGGTTCTAAATGTGCGTGCATATCTATAAAGCCGGGTGATACTGATAAACCTGAAGCGTCAATTCTTCTATTCGCTTTAGAATTTGAGAGGTCTCCAAGTTTTTGAATCACATGATTTTTGATTCCAATATCAGTTGCAATAGGATCTTTACCTGAGCCTTCATACACAGTTCCTTTTTCTATAATGATATCATAAACTGTATGATCATCAGTACAAGAGAATAGCAATGTTATTCCAAATACAAATAAAATACAATGTATACTGCTTTTATAATTGTTCATAATGGCTATTATTTTAACTCTAAATACGCTTGTTGTAATTTTTCAGTGATCTTTCCAATGGCATCCTCTTGATAAAAGAAATGGTTGTTCATTTGTCTTATAGAAGCAATCTGAGTTGATGTGCCTGTTAAAAAAGCTTCGTCTATTTCAGAAATTTCAGAAAAGAGAACTCCTTCTTCAACAACTTTTATCTCAAGTTTGTTACATAAATCGATTACTATTTGTCTTGTAATACCATTGAGAATAAATTGATCTGCTGGATGAGTATATACAGTATTCCCTTTCACAAAAAATACATTGCAATGTGAAGCTTCTGTGATGACTCCATCTCGAACAAACAAGGTTTCAAAGCAATTCTGTTGCATTGCAAATTCGTTAGCCATAACATTTCCTAGTAGCGAAGTCATTTTTAAATCACATTTTTCCCATCGGTAATCATTCGTTGTAACAACTGCAGCATGTATTTGATTAATCTCTGGCAGTTTTTTAGGTACTGCATACATCATAACTGTTGGAGTTGTATTTTTAGGATACGAATGCGTTCTTGGAGCAGTTCCCCTTGTAACTTGCATGTATAACAAACAATCTTGTTCTTGTAATTCTGCAGCAATTAATAATTTTTCAATTTCTTTTTGAAGCGATTTTACATCAAAATCAATATCGATTGTATCCAAACAATATTGTAAACGCTTTAAGTGTGCATCTCCATAAAAAAAGCGTCCATTAATTTGAACCATCACTTCATAAATGCCATCTCCAAATAAAAATCCTCTGTCAAATACAGATATTTTGGCAGTTTTTGCATCTAATATTTCACCATTAAGATATACTTTAGTTGGATAGTTGTTCATGAAGCCTGCTATATAATTTATGGATGAAAGTTAGTTATATATTTTATTACAGGAAAATTTTGTTTTAAATATTGTAAGCTTACGTTAAAATTTTCAATCTTTTTTTACTCAGAACTTTTTTTCAAGTAACTTTACTCGAATTAAACTTAAATCAACTTAAAATGTATTTGAATCATTCTAAAAAAGCAACGTTGTTTTCTTTGTTGCTATTGTTTGTCTTTTCACTAAATAGTTCTGCTCAAGACAAATTAAAACAAATGCCAGGATATGCTCAATATCAAAAAATGGCCCCAAAATTATATAGCTCTATAAAACGAGCACCAGCATCTGTTGCATGGGCTAAAGATGGTAAAACGTTTACTTATTTAGAAGACGGAATGCAGCATACCTATGATGTTAAAAAGAAAAAAGTTATTGCTTCAGAAAAAGCAAAACCACAACAACGTTTTAGAAGAGGAAATAGACCTGCTCGTGGAAGACAATATGCTTCTCATATTTCTCCCGACAAAAAATTAAGAGTGTTTACTAAAAACAGAAACGTTTACATAAGCAATGCAGACGGATCTAATGTACAAGCCGTTACTACCAAAGGAAATGATGAAAATCAAATCAAATTCGGAATTGCAACTTGGGTGTATGGAGAAGAATTAGGACAAAATACTGCCATGTGGTGGTCACCAAATTCTAAAAAAGTAGCTTTTTATCGTTTTGAGGAGAAAAATGCTAAGAAATATTATGTATTATACGATCAAGTACAAGTGCAAGACTCTGTAGAAATTGAAGCGTACCCAAAGGTTGGTGCTAAAAATTTACCAGTAGATTTATTGGTGTATGATTTAGAAACAAAAAAAACGGTTACGTTAGATGTTAGAAAAGGAAAACCATATAATGATGGTGCTTTAGGAACTTATTTATACGGAATTAAATGGTCGCCAGATGGCAAAGAATTGTTGTATCATTCTACAAACCGTAAGCAAGACATTATGGAATATAGTGCTGGTAATCCAACAACTGGAGAAACTAGAACTATTGTGAGAGAAGAATGGTTACCTAGTTTTACAAAAAACACTCCTGAAATTTATGAATTAGAAGATGGTCAACACTTTATTTGGGCGTCAGAAAGAAATGGTTTTAACAATTACTACTTATACAATTACAACGGAACTTTAGTAAATGCAATTACCAATCACAATTTTGAAGTTGCTCGTTTGGTAAAAGTTGATGAAAAAAAGAAACAAGTATATTATTATGCTCGTAGTGGTGAAAATCACATGAAAATGCAATTGCATCGCGTAAACTTAGACGGAACAAAAGATGTTCGTTTAACAGATCCTAAATTCAACCACAGTACAAGTATTTCTCCAGATGGAAAGTATTTTGTAGACGTAGCACAAACACACAACATCCCTCCTTTTGTAAACCTAATGGATGCTAAAGGAAAACAGATTTCAGAGATTGCTAAAAGCGATATGTCTCAGTTTAACAAATTAGGATTTAAAACTGTTGAAGTATTTACCTTTACATCTGCTGATGGTGTAACAGAATTACATGGAATGATTCATTTTCCATCTAATTTTGATCCGACCAAAAAATACCCAGTTATTTTAGATAATTATGGAGGCCCTTCTACCAATGCATTTAGAGAAACATTTACCTATCCGAGTGCCTTAACTGAATATGGTTTTTTAGTGTTAAATATTGATGGTAGAAATGTTCGTGGTAGAGGAAAACGTTTATTAGATAAATTATATGGGAATCTTGGAATCGTAGAAATGGATGATTTTGCAGAAGGGGTTAAATCATTATACAATAGAACTTATTTTGATAAAAACAGAGTTGGGGTATATGGTACTTCTTATGGAGGTACAACTGCAGCAACTAGTTTATTAAGACATCCAGATGTATATCATGTGGCAGTGGCAAATTCTGCAGTAACAGATTGGAGAAATTACGACAATGTATATACAGAGCGTTATATGAACTTAATTACCAATAATAAAAAAGGATATGATGCTTCTAGCATTATGAATTATGCGAAGGATTTAAAAGGCGAATTAATGATTTATTTTGGTACAAGTGATAACAATGTACATCCATCCAATTCTTTACAGTTGATACAAGCTTTACAAAAAGCAGGTAAAAGTTTTGAGGTTCAAGTGGGTCCAGATAGAGGACATACTGCTTTAGGTAGAGATAGAATGATGGAGTTTTTTATTCAGCATTTAGTATTGAACCAAAAAGGACACATCAATCTTAACAACTCAATGAAAAACTAACCTAGTTTGTTTGTTGAATACAAAAAAAGCTCTTGATTTCTCAAGGGCTTTTTTTTATTAATTTGGAAATAATGTTTTGTCTAAACCAGGTACAATTCGCAATGCATTTTTATAATACACCTTCTTTAATACATTGTCTGGTAAATCCAATCCATACATTGGCCAAAAAGCATGGTATTTTTTATGGTACGGAAAGTATTCATCAGCACTTTCTAAGACTCTAAAATAGGTTGGAAATTCTTGTGGCACCCAGCTGTCTTTTCCAAATAAAATTCTGTCTTGATAGTTGATAAAAAACTTTTTAGCATTTCTAGGCTGTCTTCCCAACTCAGCAATGATAGCTCCTATTCCAACATTCATATTCGGAATTTCATCTAGTAATTTTCCTAATCCGCCTAAGTTATTCGACATCCACCCCATATGAGCACTGATAAAGGTGGTTTTTGGATGTTTTTTGAACATAGTATACTGTTCGTTCATAATTTGTTCAAAAGGTGCAGGATTGTTTGCATCTCTTTTTCTACGTGGATGTGTCTTTAACTCTAACCAACGCTCATTGTCTTTATCAAAAGGATCCCAAAAAGATTTTGGATCTGCAGAATGAATCAATACCGGAATCCCTAATTCACCACATTTTTTCCAAATCGGACTTAATCTAGGGTCGTCAATGGCTACTCTATTGCCTTTAAAATCTACATTACTCAATCCCAAACTTTTATATACTTTTAAACCTCTAGCACCATTTTTTACATCTTGCTCTAATTGTTTCACAGTTGCTTCAATCCAACCCGGTTTACCAACATTCCTATTAAAATCGATGTTTGCAAAAACCACAAACCGATTCGGGTAAAACAAAAACAGGAGTAGATATCAAACCTAAGACAAAAACTGGGGTAGATATTAAACCTAAAAAGTAATTATAATTTATTATACAAATAAAAACTCCAAAGAATAATTTCTTTGGAGTTTTTATTTGCTTTCAAAATTGTCGTTTAATTCTTCATCAATTCATACCCTTGTTTAATCCCTTTTTCTATTGCAGGAACTCCACGATGCATCCAAGTTGGCTTTGCTGTATCTTTTAGATAATAATCAAAAAACTGTGCCATTCTAATATTAAAATCTTTTCTGTTTTGCATTTTTAATGGCCAGTGCGGTTCTCCATTATAATTTAACAACCAAGAAGGTTTTCCTAAACGTCTTAAGGCTGTAAAAAATTCAATTCCCTGATACCATGGCACATGACCATCTTCATCATTATGCATAATTAATAAAGGTGTGTTTATTTTATCAATAGCAAAAATTGGAGAATTTTCTATGTAACGCATTGGATATTCCCAAGGTGTACCTCCTATTCTACTTTGAGTATGCTCGTATTGAAATTGTCTACTCAAGCCTGTCCACCATCTAATTCCGCCATAAGCACTTATCATATTAGCTACTGGAGCACCAGATTCAACTGCTGCAAAAATATCTGTTTTTGTTACTAAATAAGCTAGTTGATATCCTCCCCAACTATGTCCTTGAGCGCCAATTTTATCTTTTTTAATGAAGCCTTTATCTACTAACGCCGTTATTCCAGGAATTACTGCGTTATATGCTGATTCTCCTGGATATCCATCTCTATAAACGATATCTGGATTAAAGATTACATATCCTCTACTTGTATAAAAACTATAGTTGATACTAGATCTTCCTGGTGATGGAGCTCTATGTGAATGCAACCCATCTGAACTTCTTTCATAGAAATTTACTAGTAATGGATATTTTTTGTTTGGATCAAAGTTTTCTGGTTTTATTAATAAACCACTCAAGGCTTTTCCTTCTAAAGATGTCCAATGTGTCAATTCAATTGTTCCCCAGTTATACTCTTTTTGTTGTGGATTTGCATCACTAATTACGGTTTCTTTTTTAAAGCTTAAATCTGACACTCTTAAGTTTGGAAACTCAATAAAAGATTGACGAGTAAATAATACGTTTTTACTATCTGTTGCTTTTACTGGATTTGAATATCTAAAGGGTCCATCTACCAATTGTTTACCTCTATTTCTTTTAGGATTGTATTCATAATATCCACTATTCTTAGAAGTTTCATTAAATGTGGTTAACAACCAAGTTTTAGATTCATCAATAAAACGCGCTTCTCTATCCAATCTTACATAGCGAAATACTGTTTTAGTAGCTCTACCATTTGTTAATTTGGTGCTTTGACCTGTTGTCGGATTGAACTTAAAGATGTCATATCGATCATAAATCAACATGGCATTATCATCTTTTGTCCATCCTGCCATTCCGTAAGATCCAGGATGATTAGGAGTATCATTTAGTTCATTGTAAAATACTTTCCCTTTGGTTAAATCTAACTTTTTATTGCTCTGTAAATCATATGAAAACCAAGTACTATCAACAGGGTTATATCCATACGCAAACTTCCCATTCGGACTTAATTGAACTCTACCACCAACATTGGTAAGTATTGTACGAATATTGCCCGTTGAAGAGTTTACGATAGCATAATCGCTAGCTCTCATTCCTGTCCATTGACTTTCTAACATATATGGAGTTCCATTTGAAACTAAAACATTTTCAGCATTTCCTTCGTTTCCAACACTAGCATCTGGATACTCTGTTGTTGCTAATTGAACCACTTTGTTTGAATTTAAATGCAACGCAGCTAGATATGATTTTCTTTTATCGTTATTTACCTGTAATTCTTGTACCGTGTAAAGTCTAGGTGAATCGTATGCCCAAACTTCTACATTCACAATTTCATCTTTTACAAGTGTAGTGTCTTTTACAATAGGCTGAGTGGCAAAACCAAAATACATTTTGCTGTTGTCTTTAGAAAAACCAATCCTTCCATTAGAAGATATTTTATATCCCTTAGAGGTAGCATTTTGATCAGTAATTTCTGTTGCTTTTGCCCCACCATTCCATACATACAATTGATGTGGTCTAACTAAAGCTTTTGTAGTATCTGCATCGACAACAAAACCAAGCTTCGTACCTTCATCATTAAAGGTTATTTGATAATACTTTGATTTATTATTTGCAGTAAATACTTCTGTTGTTTGATTGTTGTTTAAGTTCAACACATAAACACCCCCATTTTTAGCCTCAGAATCTCCTGTTGTTACATAAGCTAAGCTTTTTCCTTCTTTGGCGAAAGAATACGAGGTAACATACTTCAAGGTGTCTTCTTGTTGTGTTGCTAAATTTCTGACAACTAAATGATAGCCATTTTTTGCACTTACTTTTTTAACTTTTTTAGCTTTCGCTTTTGAATCTGTTTTTTTTGTTTTGTCTTTTGAAACAGGTTTTTTTATTTCCTCTAATAAATAAGCAACATAACCAGCCCATTTTTCAGGTACTTTATAAGATTTAACATCTGAAATTTTTGTCAAATTTTTACTTGGAAGGTTAAAAATTGCTAAAGTGTCGTTAGGCATTTTATCTTTCTTAACTTTTCTTCTTTGCATTTCGGTAATGCTATCTTTCCATGCTTTTATGGTAAAAAGAGCATTCTTAGAATCGAATGTAAATTGCCCTCCAGCAACTCTATCATAATTAAAAATAGGGTTTGCTTTTTCATCTTTAATTTTCAAAAAACGATCTTTCTCTCCTCTCTCTAAAGAGTACATGATAAATTTTCCGTTGTTTGAGATTGATTGACTTCTAATAGTGTTCCAGATATCAAAATCTGCATGATCCAATACTTTTTTTTGTGCACTTACAGATATAGTAAGTAAAAAAAGAATGCTGTAAATAGTTGTTTTCATTTGGTGTTATTTTTAAGAATGCTAAATGTAATAAAAAACGCTTAGATTTCTCTAAGCGTTTTTTTTAACTTTATATAATTCTTAAAAGCGTTTATTTTTTCTTCCCAAAACCATAAATAATCTGACCCCATAAACTTTGCGGGAATTTCTCATCTTCTGGAAAACCTAGTTCAATGGTTCCACTATCTTCTGGAACATAATTTGTTTTGAAAATGTAATCCCAAAGACTTAAGCTTATCCCGAAATTGATTCCATGATTTCTTCCTTCTGGCAAAGCTTTTACATGATGGTACAAATGCATTACCGAATTGTTAAAAATGTATTTTAAAGGACCCCAAGTAATACGAATGTTTGCATGATTTAAATGACCAATTAGAACAGCAAAGAAGTGTATAAAAAATGCTTGCTCTGGTTCAGCTCCAACCAAAATCATCACCGCTAATGTTTTTAAAGGTTTGTAAAAAATATTTTCCATCCAATGGTAACGTAAATGTGCTGCAAATCCCATTTCTTTTACAGAATGATGTACTTTATGGAATTTCCATAAAAACTCATATTTATGTAGTAAAACATGGGTAAACCATTGCACAAAATCATTTAAAATAAAGAATATTAAGATAAATGCCCAAGTTGGTATGGCATCTTTAGAAATTAAAGCAAAAGATGTAGAGGTAATTCCAAAACTATTAAATATGCTTCCTAGTAAATCATACAAACCAAATAATCCTATTTGGAAAATAAAAAAGTTTAGATACATATAAATCCAATCTAACCAAAAGTCTCTTCTAAAGGCTTTCTGATTTTTTCTCCAAGGAAATAACAACTCTAATGCCCAAACTCCTAATGAGACAATTGTTAATCCCCAAAACCAGTTTTCATTCCAAGGAACATCAAATACGATTTGCCTCCATTGGTAATTTGCCATTCCTATTACAGTGTTTGTAAAAATTTCTAAATAGTTTTCCATTTTAATAATCTTTTGCGGTTGGTAATTTTTTATAATAACTCCATTCAGTCCAAGAGCCATCATAATTTAATACATGTTTATAATTTAATAATTGAGTTAATACAAATGTGGTATGTGCTGATCGAACTCCACTATGACAATACACAAATAAGGTATCACTTTTGTCTGTAGTTAATTCGCCATAAATCTTATTTAATTCAGCTACCGATTTAATTTTTTTATTGCCGTTATAATTAATTGCGTTTGCCCAATCAATTAGTTTGCTAGAAGGAATTCTTCCTGCTTGAAATGCTCCTTTTTTCAATTGCTTTCCAGTAAATTCATCTTCTGTTCTTGTGTCTAGAATTAAGGATTTATTTGAAATGGCATTTTGAATTTGTTCTTTAGAAGCAAAAAAGCGAGTACTGATTCCACTAAATTCAAATTTAGAAGGCACAAAACGAACACTCTCTTTAGATAAAGTAATTCCTGCGTTTTGTAACGTAACTAGCCCTCCATTAAGTAACTTTACATTTTTAAAATTGTAGTATTGCAACACCCACCATAACCTTGCTGCATCTGACAATCCTTTATCGTCATAAATAATTAAGGTATCATCCTTTTGTATTCCTAACCTGCTAAATAATGCTTCTAATTGTATTTTATTCGCTTTCATTCCACCATAAGGAAATGTGGCATCTTCTATGTCTGATCTCCAAATGTTGATAGCATTTTGAACATGACCTTCTTGGTAGTCTTTTAATTTTCTAAAGTCAATGATTTTTGTAGTTTTTAATTTTGATAAAGATTCAAAATCATCTAACTCAATTAAATAGCTTGTAGTGTGTTCTTGCTGATTACAAGCAAAAAACAGGAAAAGCAACATAAAAAAAGAACTATTTTTTAAGCTCATACCAATTGATATTTGTTAAACTCGCTCTTCTTCCTTTTTCTACAGGCGGGTAATTTTTAACCAAATAATCTACAATTATTTTTTGATTGTCTCCTAAAGGCCAGAGGTTTTGGGTTTCTTGCATCCATTTAATTGTAGCATTCCAGCGATCTTCATTCATTCTGTTTTGAATAACCAATTTTGAAGAATGGCAATTGGTACAATTATTTACAACAGTCATTAAACCAACATCATCAACAAAACCAGTTCTCACATGAATACCGTTTTCAATTAAGTCTTCATCAATAACTTCTGCAATTTCTTGTTTTCCTTCAAAAATGCTTAACGTAGGATCGTAAATTTTTAAAAAAAGCAATCCAATTGAGATGCCCATTAAAAAAAGACCTGAATAAGCTAATCTTTCAGCTTTCTTAAGTAACTTTTTATATTCGCTTGAGTTTTGTTGCATTATTTTACTTTTATAGCAATTCTATGGCAAGCATTATTTAAATACCCTTTAGGGTTCCAGCCTGGCAACAACATAGGTTGAGCAATGTTGTTCGAGTCTGTAGCTCTAGCCCACACCTCATAATACCCTACTTTTGGAAAATTAATTGATGCAGAAAAATGTTGCCATGCTAATCGATTAACTGGTTTATCAATACTAGCTTGATGCCAAGTAGCACCAAAGTCAATTGAGTACTCCATTTTGGCTACTTCTAAATCTCCTGCCCAAGCATGACCTCTTATTGCTAACGAATCTCCTTTTTTAATGATGGCTCCAGATTTTGGATAGGTTATCAAAGATTTAACAGGCATCGATTCAATAATCTTCATGTCTTCATCTTTAACTTTTTCTCCAGGAGCAACCGGAAATTTAGGAACTCTATAAGCTGTTCCTGTCATTTTTGTTCCATCGTGCTCTATATTACGGATGCTAATTCTATTGATCCATTTTCCAGAAACGGATGCTGGCCAACCACCTGCAACCAATCTTAACGGGAAACCATGTGCTAACGGAATCTTTTTTCCGTTCATTTTATAGGCAATTAATGTTTCGTCTTCTAGAGCTTTAGACATTGGGGCTCCTCTAGATATAGGTTCCTTTGAAGGATCTCCACTTAAATGAGTATCTGCCGCATGGTATCCAATATACACTGCGTCGTTTTTTATTCCAGCAGCTTCTAATACATCTTTTAATCGAACACCTGTCCAGGTAGCACAGCTAACTGCTCCTACTGTCCATTGATTTCCTTTTGCAGGAGGGTCAAATTCGCTTCTACCATTTCCACCACATTCAAGTGTCAACTGATAAGTGTATTCTTTAAACTTTGTCTTTAAGTCGTTTAAGGTAAATGTTGTCTTGTTTTTTACAGATTCACCATCAATGGTAAGTGTCCAATTTTGCTCATCAATTTCTGTCGAAATTAGACCATTATTTCTGATAAACATTTTACTACTAGGTGTAATTTTATCGTCTAATAAATGGGCTTTTGCTTCTATGTTCCATGGTTTGTCATTTAAAACAACCATTTCACTATCTAAGCTAAACAACTTAAAAGGGTCTGTTTCTTGAAGTGCTAAAGGCTTATAATCTTTAAGCATGTTAGAGCCAAAAACAATTTCGGTTCCAATAAGCGCTGCTAATGAAGTAAGTGTTGTTTTTTTAATAAATTTTCTTCTTTCCATAAAAACCAAGTTAAAAAAAGATAAATGTATTAAACTATCTATAATACGAATGTAACATTTGTTACATTATTTTTAAGCTTTCTTAATGCTTTTCTTGGAATTGATAAAATAGACACCAACTAATAATATAATTGCTGCTATAATAGATTGTAAGGTTATTTTTTCATCCAACACATACCAACCCAAAAGTAATGCCATCAAAGGGTTTACATAAGAAGAGGTTGCTACTTTTTCTGGGGATACTTTTTTTAATAAAAAATTGAATGCAGTAAACGCAACGATACTTCCAAACACTACAAGTAAAATCATTGAACTAATTGTGGTTGTTTTCCATAATAATGGTGATTTCCATTCTTCTCCAACAATTAAACTTCCAATCGATAATAAAATTCCGGCTGTAAACATTTGATAGCCTGAGTTTACAAAATAGCTTGTGTGCATTTTAGCCTTAGAAACAAAAATACTTGCAAATGCCCAGCTAAGAATACAGGTTGCAATCATTAAAATACCCAACAAGCTGTTTTCTCCATTAGTAATTTCCTGTTGACTTACCAATAAATAAATTCCGATGATTCCTAACAATACACCAAATAGCGATTTCTTATGAATTTTCTGTCCGTATAAAATTCTCATTAAGATGATTACTACCAATGGCAATGAAGAAGCTTCTAGTGCAGCAAAACTACTGTCTATATATTTTAAAGCCCAAACAAAAACCCCGTTTCCATAGACTAAAAACAAAAACCCTGCAAGTAGATTGTTTAGGAATTGTTGTTTTGTGATTTTTAGTGGAAGTTTTAAGATTTTAGAAATTACCAAAATTAAAAATCCTGCAAAAATAAATCGTGTAGAAGATAAAAATAATGGAGAAATCTCTTGAACAGCAATTTTATTGAGTAAATAAGTAGATCCCCAAACAACGTAAATAGCAAAAAAAGCCAAAACTATTAGTATAGTTTCTTTAGTTAATTTCATAAGCAAACTCTTTGCTAAATCTAAAATCAGTTTTAATAAATCTATTCAGCAGGTCTTCCGTGGATTTCCTCAAACATTTCATCAAAGTTAGCTCTTAAAAACAATCTAAGTTTAACTTTATAATCATTTTTTAACCAATCCATAAAATTTGTAGTGCTCTTACTGATACATTTAGAGTAACGTTGCAATCTAAAATCAATATCATCACTTAATTTTTTTGCTAAATCTAAAGCATCATAAACATCTTCACTGTTTTCTATACACATTTTTGCATGATGTAGTAATGATTTCTCTAACACTACTTTAGTAGATTGTCTGTTTTTTAAAGAGTCTAAATAGGTTTGCTTTACATCAAATGTGATGTCTTTAGAATTTGCAAATTCTTCTCTTAAAGCCTCTGGCATATCATAGGCAAACGTTTCTTCTAATTCTTCGTCGCTCAATAATTTTTCTAAATAAAAATTAGGAGATCTAAAGATTTGTTGCCAATCTAAATCAGCTCCCCATGGTCCAAATCTGTGAAAATTATTTCCTAGGTCTATGATATTGAAATAAGACTTGTTTTTTAAAATCCTAGAACCTCTACCAATCATTTGATAATACAATGTCAACGATTTTGTAGCTCTGTTTAACATGATAGATTCTACGGTAGGTTCATCAAAACCTGTCGTTAAAATACTTACCGAAGTTAAGATTGCATTTGGTGTTTTTTTAAACCACCTTAATATAAAAGCTCTTTCTTTTTTGGTAGCTGTATTGTCTAAGTGTGCGATTGGATATCCAGCTGCTTTAAATGTTTCGTAAACGTGAATAGAAGTATTAATTCCGTTGTTAAAAATCAAGGTTTTTTTGCCTTTAGATCTTTCTTCGTAGGCCTGTAATAATTTACCAAGCATCATTGTATTAGAATACAAATCTTCCGACGATTTTACAGTATAGTCTCCATTAGAACCAACAACTAAAGAGGTTAAACCAACATTGTAAGAATAGGTTTTAGCACGTGCTAAAAACTCGTTCTCGATTAAAGACTCTATCGTTTCACCAACAATTAACTCATTGTAATTGTCTTTCATTGGTAATTTAATATTAGAACTTAAAGGTGTTGCTGTAACGCCTAATATAAATGACTTTTCAAAAAACTTAAAGAGTTTGGTAAACGAATTGTAATGCGCTTCATCTATAATTACCAAGCCAATATCAGAAATATCAAGTTTGTCATCGTTTAAACGGTTGTTTAACGTTTCTACCATAGCAACAAAGCAAGAATAATTAGACTGATCGTCTAATCTTGCTGTACTATGAATCACTTTGTTAACCACACCAAATTCAGTTAGCATAGATGATGTTTGCTTGCACAACTCAATTCTATGGGTCATGACTAATACTTTCTTTTGATGATGCTTTAAATATTGACGTACCATTTCAGAAAAAATGACCGTTTTCCCTCCTCCAGTTGGTAATTGATATAGCAAATGATAATCGTCTGGAGCACTTTCAAACAACTTGAAAATCTTATTGATCGCTCCTTTTTGATAACTATATAAATCTTTACCCGTTTTGCGTTCTTCTAATTCTGTAGTTTCTAAAATTTCTGCCATCTGTTGTGTTATAGTGAAAGTTGCAAAAGTACGTTGTTTTTAAGGTTTTTAACGAATAAATCATTAAAAAAAATCTATTCATTTTTATTTTAGATTCCATAATTTACTAGTTATTAAGATATTAAGTATATTGCATGTCTATTAACCATAAAATAGTATCGCATGTCAGATTCAACTAACAAACCAAACACCGGATTTTGGATTATTGCAGTGATTGCATTAATTTGGAATTTAATGGGTGTTTTTAATTACCTCTCTCAAGCTTTTATGACTGATGAGATGAAAGCATTATTGCCAGAAGCACAACAAACATATATGAATAATGTTCCTGCTTGGGCTACTGCTGCTTTTGCTTTTGCTGTTTTTGGAGGCGCATTGGCTTCTGTGTTTTTACTTCTTAAAAAGCAACTATCAAAAACCCTTTTTATAGTTTCCCTACTCGGTGTTTTAATCCAAATGTTTTACGCTTTTTTTATGGGTGGAGGAATAGATGCTTTTGGCCCTGGAGGTGTAATCATGCCAATAGTTATTATTCTTTTTAGCTCGTTTTTAGTATGGTATTCTAATGATGTAACTAAAAAAGGATGGATTTCTTAAAATACGTATTTAAAAAAATTATAAAAATCGCTTAAGAAATTGAGCGATTTTTATGTTCTATGAGGTTTTACCGAACAAATCGTCTTTAATTTTTGGTAATTGTAAATGGAATTTTACTGCCAATAAACGTATGACTATCACTGTTAATATAGTTGCAAAAAACTGAATGCTTTCTGGTGCATTAAAATAATTGGTTATTAGAAAAACAGTTCCTCCAGCCAAACAAGCAGAAGCATAAATTTCTTTTTTAAAGATTAATGGAACTTCGTTAGTCAACACATCTCTTATAACACCCCCTATCACGGAAGAAACCATTCCCATTACAACTGCAATAAATGGATGCAAGTTATAAGACAATCCTTTTTGAACTCCCAACATGGTAAAAACACCTATTCCGATGGTATCAAATAAAAACATGGTTTTGCTTAAAGGTGCGATTTTACTTTTAAATAAAAAGGTGAAAACAACAGCCGCTAAAATCGTCCAGATATAATTTAAATCACCAATCCAATTTATGGGATGTGCATTTATTAAAACATCACGTGTCATTCCTCCTCCAACGGCAGTTACAAAAGCAATGATAAGAACCCCAAATAAATCAAATTTTTTATTAGAAGCTACCAGGGCTCCAGAAATTGCAAAAGCAAATGTACCGATGATATCTAACACATAAATCAAGTCCATTTTAAAATGAAATCTCTGTAAATTTTATTCCTAATTCTTTCTGAATTTTATGAATTTCTTCTAACTCATAAGGCAATATAAAGGCTAGAGAAAATCCAGTTTTACCAGCTCTAGCAGTTCTTCCACTTCTATGCGTGTAGTACTCTAATTGATCAGGTAATTGATGATGCAATACAAAAGCTAAATTGTTTACATCAATTCCACGTGCAGAAACATCGGTAGAAATTAAACATTGAATACTGCCATTTTTAAAAGCACGCATAGCTTTGTCTCTTTCTTTTTGCTGCATATTTCCTTCTAGAGCCTCTACAGCAAAACCTTCTTCTTTTAACTGAGCAGTTAAGTTTTGTGTTCCGGCTTTGGTTCTACAAAAAATAATCCCTCTATCGTTGGGTCTTTTTTCTAGAAAAGAAACAATCAACTCGGTTTTTTCTTTGATGGTTGTTTTTATATACTGATGCGTTATGTTTTCGTTTACCAAACTATTCGGATTTACAGAAACACGTACCGCATTCGGACTCATATATTTTTTGATGATTTTTTGAATCTCATCGGGCATTGTCGCAGAAAATAACCACACATTTCCTATTCCGCTTGTGTATTTTAAAATTCTATTTAAATCTTGCTTAAAGCCCATGCTTAACATCTCATCAGCTTCATCTAAGACTACGTTTTTAACATTTTTAAGGTTTACCTCTCCTCTTTCAATCAAATCAATCAATCTCCCTGGAGTTGCAACAATAACATGTGTTGTTCTTTTTAAATTATTGATTTGTCTATCAATTTTTTCACCACCATACACCGCTTCAACAAAAATTTTGTCTTGTGAATGTTTGGTAAACTTAAAGAGTTGCTTTTTTATTTGTTGAACCAATTCTCTTGTTGGCGACAAGATTAGTGCTTGTACAGAATCATCAGATGGATCTATTTTATGTAAAATAGGCAATCCAAAAGCTACTGTTTTCCCGGTTCCTGTTTGTGCCAATCCAACAAAATCTTTTTCAGATTTTAATAAAACCGGGATTGTTTTTTCTTGAATATCTGATGGAGTAATAATATTCAATTCTTTCAATGAATCGATAAACTCTTTACGAACTCCTAAATCTCTAAATGTTGACATATGCTTAATTTGAAAGTGCAAATGTACGCTTATTTACTAGCTTCTAATATTTTTAAAACACTTTCTGTTATTCTTGCAGGCTTTAGCGTTTTTGCATGCAACATGCACCAAACTGTTTGTGCTTTTACCAATAAAACCGTTCCTTTTAAAATTTCTACATGACGTACAGAAGTTACTCCTTTGGTCTCTCCTACCCAAGTTTTAAAGGTAATCGTATCTCCTAATAAGGCTTGCCCTTTATAATCAATTTCATGTCTGGTTACCACCCAAACAAAATCAATTTCTGGACTATCCTTTGTTAAATCGTTCCAGTGTTTGGTTGAAATGTCTTGTATCCATTGCACATAGACTACGTTGTTTACGTGGTTTAAAGTATCAATTTCGTTTTTGGTAACCACATGTTGATAGGTAAATACATTGGATTGATTTGGCATCTTATAAATTTTAAACAAATGTACCAAAAACATGAATTCCAACAAAGCAAAAGTAGTAATGTAACAAATGTTACACACTACTTCTTTTCTGTTTGATATTTTTACAACTTTCTAACTAATAACTTAATATAATGAAAAAAGATTTTGAAACTAAATTTACAGGCTGGGCATTTATTATTGCTGCTGTATTACTTTGGGGAGGATGGATATTATCTCCTCATCATATAGGCGAATATATTGTTGCCTCAGATTTTACCACTATCGGAGAAAGTGTTTGGTACTGGATATGGATGTTTAGATTTCACATATTTGGTTGGGTAACCATGGGTATTGCATTATTTGCACTATGGACAGTGCTCTTTAATTCTACACATCGAATTATTGTAATGCCAGGTATAGGTATGCTTGTAGTTGGTACCTTTACTATTGCAATAGCTGCTGCATTTTATTATAATTATGGTGCTTGGGGAGTTGGAAAAACTGCTGGTAAAACTGCTGAAGAAATTCAAACGTTTATGGATGGCATTTTATTTACCAATCAATATGTAACTTGTTTTGTACGTTTTGGACGTATCTTTTCTGGAGTTGGATTGGTATTGTTAGGAACAGGATTTTTAAAAGGAAATGTTATAAACAAAGGTGTTTCTTGGTTTACAATTCTTTTAGGAGCTGCTGCAATGGGAATTATATTAGGGATTCCAGAATACTACGAAACCTACAAACCACTATTCCATATTAAAGCAATATGGTTAGTAGTAATGGGTGCTGTTATCCTTAAAAATGGATTGAGAGTTTCAGAAGCGAAATAAAATTTATTTAGATTAATTGATATATAAAAGCGAACAGATTTCTGTTCGCTTTTTTGTTTTGATACTAATTCTTTGTCCAACGATTGTTAAATACAGCAATAAAATATTTAACCATTACAATTTAAACTTACTTAATGAAAAAATTACTAACTTAGGTGTTTAAAGTTGTAGTGATGAACAAGATAAAGTTTCTATTCTTTTTTTTATGTATCTCAATAAGTAGTTCTTTGTGCGCGCAATTAAAAGACTCTTTGTCTACCAAGCACAGGTTATTTGCTTCAAATACTTCAATATATACAACACCCAGCTTTAATTTTAATTTCAAAAATAGATCTCCAAAAAAAGAAGTCATTTTTTCTACTTTTAATCCTGGAACTCATGTATATGATCATTATATGCATGATGGAAATACGTTTATCTATAGCAATTCTAACCTGTTTTATCAAGGTAAAACCCATCCTATCATTAACTTTATGCTCGATAATGATTCTTTCATAAGACAAGACAATTACCTTATTCAAAAAAATAATTACCGTTATAGAGATTCTTTCAATCCGTATGGAGCCTCAAATATACACGATGCTTTATTAGGCGGTTTTATTGGTTTGTTGTTTAATGAATGATCTGTTTTGCTAAAACTACAAGTAGTTAAATCCAACAACAACTAGAAAACAATTTAAAGTATAATAAATAATTTTAAAATTTAATCACATGAGTAAAAACAACGTATTATCAACAGTAGCAATTTTATTAGTAATTATGGGTATTGCAATGATTTATATAGGTGGTTTTCATGCACCAAAACTAATGTTACCTCCAGTAATTAGCGGTGTAGGTTTTATACTCATTGCTTGGGCGCTTCATGCATTAAAAGACAAGTAACACTCAATTTTTAAACATGTATTATGAAATACAATTATTCTAATTTTTTGTACCTTTTTATTGCAACGATTTTGTTTTCGTGTACTCCAAAGCAAACAACAGATAAAAAAAGCGATGACTCTTCTCATCCATATACAACTTCCTACAAAGCACCTGTTTTTGAAAATGACAATCGTATAGAAAAGATTCAGAAGTTGGCTCCAGAATTGCAACAATTAATAGAGGCACACGCCAAGAAAAACAACATACCAGGTATTGCATATGGTATTGTGGTAGACAATCAATTGGTGATTGCATCATCCACAGGATATATAAATCTTGAGAAAAAAACGCCCGCTACTCCTCTATCAGATTTTAGAATTGCATCAATGACCAAAAGTTTTACAGCAATGGCAATTATCAAATTGAAAGACGACGGAAAATTGGCATTGAGTGATCCTGCAAGCAAGTACATCCCAGAAATGGCAAAACTCAAATACCTCACCAAAGATGCCTCAATCATTACCATTGAAAACTTACTAACCATGACTGCGGGTTTTCCAGAAGACAATCCGTGGGGCGACCGTCAACTGAACGAATCAACAAAAATGTTACTCGATTTGATTGCCAATGATGTTTCTTTCTCCAACCCTACTTCACATGGATATGAATATAGCAATACCGGATATGCACTTTTAGGAAATATTGTTTCTAGAGTTTCTGGCATGCCTTTTCAAGAATTTATAAAGAAAACTATTTTTGACCCGTTAGGAATGAAAAATACCTATTGGGAAATAGACAATGTTCCGAAAGAAAAATTGGTTTTAGGCTACCGTTGGGAAGACAAACAATGGAAATTAGAACCGATGTTGCACGATGGTGCGTATGGTGCTATGGGAGGACTGATAACTACCATAGAAGATTTTAGCAAGTATGTGAGTTTTCATCTTTCTGCTTGGCCTTCTAGGAATGATGATGAAACCGGGCCGATAAAAAGAAGTTCATTACGAGAAATGCAAACCGCACAATTTTCAAGACTGTCTGCAAAAGCTACTGATGCCAACGGCAATCCTTGTCCGATTATGTATGGCTATGGTTTTGGATTGAGCACAGCTACCTATTGCAATGGTTTAAAACAAGTTGGACATGGAGGTGCGCTTCCAGGATTTGGAAGCGATTATCGTTTTTATCCTGAATATGGAGTTGGAATTATGGCTTTCTGTAATCTTACCTATACTTCTGCCTATCCTAGTGCTACAATTAGAGAACTCTTGTTTGACAAACTCGACTTACAGCCTAGAAAACTACCTGCTTCAGCTATTTTAATACAAAGACAAAAACAAATTGTAGAATTGATTCAGCATTGGAATCCAGCGCTAGAAAAAACAATCTTAGCAGAAAATTTCTATTTAGATAAAGCACGTAAGGTTCGTATTTCTGAAACAGAAACAGTCCTAAAAAAAGCAGGTGCTATTAAAAAGACAACAGTTATAGAACCTTTAAACCAATTAAGAGGAAGTTTTAACATACACACAGCAAATGGTGTTATACGTATTTTCTTTACGCTAACGCCAGAAAAAAGCCCGAAAATACAACGTTTAAACCTTTCATTTCAACCTAATAAAACAAGATAAAAGAGAATATTGAAAAAAGGTTTAACCATTTTAGAAAACCGAAGGCCACTATTTTCTATTTTTAGTCTCTTGCTTTGCAAATAAAATGACCAAAAGTTCCTGTTATCCGGAAAAAAGAAACGGGATAACGTCATAAAATATAATTATATAACATAAGTATTAGTAGTACAAAACATATGAATTTCATTGACCCTTTCAAAATTTTAAGTGTAAATCATATAAAAAGAATGAATGATAAAATGAATGAGGAGGAAAAAACAAAATCTATGGAGGATTGGGAATTAAACAACAATTTACAACACGGTGTATAATTAATTGCTAGTTAAAGCCTACTTTCGAAAGTCTTCGCGCCTGTCTGTCGGCAGACAGGCACTTTCTATCTGTGATTTATTTGCTAAATTTAATACAAACTAAAGAAACACGTTAAATCAACGACTCTCCATTCAAATTAGTGGTTAACACATCACTAAACAAATTAAAGAAAGGTCTTAAGGCTTTGTAACTATGATCTATTTCTTCTAAAAAATTTGGACTTAACACTTCATTATCCGTAAAATTACGCACAGCGATGTACCCTTTTTTGCGCAATAAATCTACATCTGGGTGCTCTTTGTCAAATCCGCGAGGTGCAGATTTTAATTCTTCTCCCTGAAAATTATCACCAAAGTATCTATTAAAATTTTTATCTTTTAGTATGTCTCTAAACTCGGTAGCATCTAATTCTATTTCTTTTCGGATACGTTGTAAATCTTCTTTGTTTGGTTCCCAAAAACCACCCGCTAAAAAACTTTCTCCTGGTCTAATTCGCAAATAATAGCCACCTCTTAAGTGGGCTCCTGTTCTAGAAAATGAGCCTGCAAAATGGGGTTGATAAGGTGTTTTATCTTTAGAAAAACGCACATCTCTGTAGATTCTAAAGAGTTTAAATTGGTCTATTTCGTCATGTCTTTCTAAGTTTTCTCTAATAGCTGCATAGAACTCTTTTGCATGATTTTGATGTTCTTTAAAAATATCTTTACGTTCTGTAAACCAATCTCTGTTGTTGTTTTTCTTTAAATCTGTTAAGAATTGGAAGGCCGATTTGTCAAATTGCATGAAATAAAAATTTAGTGTTTCAATATACAAAAAGTTATGCCTATTTTCGTTTTTGATAATGGATTTTAACACCAAAAACATACAGCAACAATACCAAGGGTTTTTAAATACTTCTTTGCTATGGGCAACTATTTTAGAGGGATTAGAACAACTCTCTTTACCAAGTCCACCTACTACTCTATTTGAAGGACACATTACTCAAAATCCAAGATTAGGCAAGCGTGTGGAATCTTTTGTTTCTTGCTATTTGCAACAATGTAAGGAGATAAAAATTTTAAAAGAAAACATTCAAATTCAAAATGATAAAATTACTGTAGGCGAAATCGATTGTTTGTTGTTAAAAAACCACTCTCCTGTTCATTTAGAAATCGTTTATAAGTTTTACCTCTATGATTCTTCTATTGGAAAATCAGAAATTGAACATTGGATTGGTCCAAACAGAAAAGATTCTTTACAACAAAAATTAGACAAGTTAAAAAACAAGCAATTGCCATTGTTGTATAAAAAGGAGTGCATTCCATTACTTAAACAGCTCAATTTAGACATCAATAAAATTCAGCAAAAAGTATTCTTTAAAGCACAATTGTTTGTGCCGTTGGCAAATCATAATGTCGTTTTTAACCAGCTCAATTCTGATTGTATTACTGGTTTTTACATCAATCAGAAAGAATTAAAACTCTTTTCAGACTGTAAGTTTTACATTCCTAAAAAAATTGATTGGTTGCTTGGACCAAACTCAAATGTTGATTGGTTAAATTATAGTTCTTTTGAAAACCAAGTTTCTGAAATATTGCATCATAAAACAGCTCCACTTTGTTGGATGAAACAGCCAAACGGAGAGATTTCTAAATTCTTTATAGTTTGGTGGAAGCCGCAGGTTTGTTAAACAGTTGATTTTTTTAATAAAATGTTTGTTGTTCTGTCATTCCGCACTTGATGCGGAATCCATTGTAACTAAGCAGTCTTTCTATGGATTCCCTTTCTTGTCTGCCGACTGGCAGGTTCAAGAGAATTATATTTAGAGTATACCTAAAAATCAGTTGGTCTCTGTTGATTTAAAGGGAAACATCAAATTTTGGGATTTGAAATAAAATAATAGAAAGAACAGATAAATAGTTTGCTATTTTTTTGAAATTGATTGTATTAAAAAAGCTCAAGTTTCTACTTGAGCTTTTTTTATGTATAAGATTCCTACCTGTGCAGGAATAACAATTTAGCTTATGGTCTGAAATTAATTTTACGCATACGTAAGCTTTCTGGAGTAACTTCTATGTACTCATCTGCTTTGATATACTCCATGCATTCTTCTAGAGAAAAATCTGTTTTAGGTGCAATTTTCATTGCTTCATCTGTACCAGATTTACGCATGTTTGTTAGTTGTTTTCCTTTTACAAGGTTAACCCCCATATCTTCAGATTTTGAGTTTTCACCCACAACCTGTCCAACATAAATTTCTTGATTGATATCAATAAAGAAACGACCTCTGTCTTGTAATCTATCAATAGCATAGGCTGTTGCTTTACCTGCAGCAGAAGAAACGATTGCTCCTTTAATGTCTTCTGTAAAATCACCTTTATATGGTCCGTATTCACTAAAACGGTGGTTGATAATTGCGGTACCAGCTGTTGCCGTTAAGATTTTGTTACGTAAACCAATCAATCCTCTAGACGGAATGGTAAATTCTAAATGTTGTAAATCTCCTTTAGGTTCCATAATTAGTAAATCTCCTTTTCTAAGAGACACTAAATTAATTGCTTTAGAAGCTACATCTTCTGGTACATCAATAGACAATGTTTCCATTGGCTCATGTTTCTTACCATCAATTTCTTTGATAATTACTTGTGGTCTTCCCACTTGCAATTCATATCCTTCTCTTCGCATGGTTTCAATTAATACAGATAAGTGTAAAACTCCACGTCCAAAAACGTTGAATTTATCTTCACTATCAGTAACTTCAACTTTTAATGCTAAGTTTTTCTCTAATTCTTTAAACAACCTGTCACGTAAATGACGAGAAGTAACATATTTTCCTTCTTTACCGAAGAAAGGTGAATTGTTAATGGTAAACAACATACTCATAGTTGGTTGATCTACTTCAATTCTTTGCAGTGCTTCAGGGTTTTCCATATCAGCAATTGTATCTCCAATTTCAAAATCTTCAATTCCTGTGATTGCACAAATATCTCCAGATCTTACTTTAGAGGTTTTTGCTTTACCCATTCCTTCAAAAATATGTAATTCTTTAATTCTAACTTTTTTGAAAGAACCATCTCTCTTACATAACATATAATCTTTATTCTCTTCTAAGTCGCCTCTATACACACGTCCGATTGCAATTCTACCTGTAAAAGCAGAAAAATCTAACGAAGTAATTTGCATTTGAGGAGAACCTTCTATATAAGGTGCTTCTGGAATCGATTCGATCACAGCATCTAATAAATCTAAGATATTATCTTTAGGTTCTTTCCAATCTGTACTCATCCAACCATTCTTTGCAGAACCGTAAATGGTAACAAAATCTAATTGCTCTTCAGAAGCTTCTAAAGCAAACATTAAATCGAATACTTTTTCATGTACTAAATCTGGCGTACAGTTTTCTTTATCTACCTTGTTTACAACAACAATTGGAGTCAATCCTAATTCGATTGCTTTTCCTAATACAAAACGAGTTTGTGGCATTGGTCCTTCAAAAGCATCTACCAACAACAACACACCATCAGCCATTTTCAATACACGCTCTACTTCTCCACCAAAATCGGCGTGACCAGGAGTATCAATTACATTGATTTTTACATCTTTATAATTTACAGATACATTTTTAGAAAGAATGGTAATTCCTCTTTCACGTTCTAAATCGTTATTATCTAATAACAAATCAGTACGTTCTTTACGATCATCTAAGATTTTTGCTTGGTCGATAATTTTATCTACTAGCGTTGTTTTTCCGTGATCTACGTGGGCTATAATAGCGATATTTCTAATTGATTGCATACTTGCTTATTTTGAAGCTGCAAAAGTAGTGTTTTATATTGGAATTTAAATAGATAAAAGTTGAATAGTTTATTCTTTCAATTTAAGGTCGATATCTATGGAATCCTCTCTAAATGAGCTTGGTAGAATATCTGGAATCAATTTTATTAAGAGTGGTAATAACAGTGCTCCACCAGGAAGCATAAAAACTGCCAACGCTGGAATGCTTTTGCAGATGTCTATCAGTTGATCTTTTACTTTCTTTTTTTCTTCTAAAGAGAGTTTTTTGTGTGTAGATTTTGTCAATAAATAAAGCAATTCTTTACTTTCTCTTATTTCTTTAGCAAGTCTTTTCTTGTTCTTATAAATATTTTCTTTTATTTCTTGGACAGTAGTACTCACTATAGTTTACGTCGTTTTTTCTCTGTTCTTATTAAATTGAGTTCTCTACTCGTTTGCCCAGCTACAGAAGTATTTTCTTCTGCTCTTCTTATCAAGTATGGCATCACATCTCTAACAGGACCAAAAGGCACATATTTTGCAACATTATAACCTTCATTGGCTAAGTTAAAACTGATGTGGTCACTCATTCCATATAGCTGCCCAAACCACATTCGAGCATCATCAGAAGAAATGTTATATTTTTTTGCTAAATCCATAAGTAAAGAAGAACTTTCTTCGTTGTGAGTTCCTGCAAATAAAGCCATTTTAGAGTGCTCCATTAAATAAATAATAGCTGCATTGTAGTTATCGTCTGTTGCTTTTTTATCTGAACAAATTGGTGAAGGATATCCTTTTTCTAAGGCTCTCGCTCTTTCTTTTTCCATATACGCACCACGAACAACTTTCATTCCGATATGATACCCTTTTTGATGAGCTTTTTGATGTAAATCTTTAAGGTAATCTAAACGATCATGACGATACATTTGTAAGGTATTAAATACAATTGCTTTTTCGGTATTGTAGATTTCCATTAATTCTTCAATTAAATTGTCTGCAGCGTCTTGCATCCAACTTTCTTCCGCATCAATTAATAATGGAACATCTTTTTCTAAAGCAACTTTACAAACCGTATGATAACGCTCAACAACTCGTAACCATTCAGATTTTTCATCAACTGTTAGTGCTTTTCCTTCTGTAATTTTTTGATACAACGCAAAACGCCCAAATCCAGTTGGTTTAAAAACAGCAAAAGGTATAGCCTCTTTCTCTTTAGCAAATTCTATGGTTTTTAGTGTTTTTTGCAAGGCATGATCAAACTGTTCTTCTGTTTCTTTGCCTTCAACCGAATAATCTAAAATAGAATATACATTTTTAGTGTACATATTATCTATATTCGGAATACAATCTTCTTCTGTTACACCACCACAAAAGTGGTCAAAAACTGTTGAACGAATTAAACCTTCTACAGGTAAGTGCGCTTTTAATGCAAAGTTTGTTACTGCTGTTCCAATCCTTACTAAAGGTTGGCTTTCAATCATTTTAAATAAAAAATAAGCGCGTTCTAATTGAGAATCAGATTTTAATGAGAATGCGACTTCCGTATTTTCAAAAAGTTTCATAATAGATAAACAGTTGTAATATATTATAACAAAGATAGTTTTAATGTATTACTATTTCAATTTTTTCTTCTTAATTTGCATCTATATAATGCAAGGAATGAAATCAATTAAATCAGCAACGTACTTTGTTCATTTTGAGGAAAATGGATATCAAGAATTAAACAAATTAATCGCATCTAAATCGTATTCATCACTATTTATTTTAGTTGATGAAAACACCCATGAATGTTGTTATGGAAAATTTATTCAGAATTTAGTTACTTATTGCCCGATTGAATTGATAGAAATTGAATCTGGAGAAATCAACAAAAACCTAAATACTTGTGTGGGAGTTTGGAACGCAATGACTGAATTAGGTGCTGATCGTAAAAGTTTATTAATCACATTGGGTGGCGGAGTCATTACAGATTTAGGCGGATTTGTAGCTGCTACATTTAAACGCGGAATTGATTTTGTGAATATTCCAACTACTTTATTAAGCATGGTAGATGCTTCTGTCGGTGGAAAAACAGGTGTAGATTTAGGTGTTTTGAAAAATCAAATTGGCTTGTTTGCAAATCCAGAAATGGTTTTGGTGGATACAAATTATTTAGAAACAGTAACGCCAAGAGAAATTAGATCCGGAACAGCTGAAATTATTAAATATGGATTGACGTATGATGTGAGTTTGTATGAAAAAATTAAAAACTCAAACAACTTAGATATTACAAAGTTGATTCATCGTTCTATTGAAATTAAAAACGAAGTAGTTTTAGAAGATCCAAAAGAACAACACTTGCGTAAAATATTAAATTTTGGGCACACTATTGGTCATGCAATTGAATCTTATTTTTTGGAATCTGAACAAAAAGAAAATTTAACACACGGAGAAGCGATTGCAATCGGAATGGTTTGTGAATCTTTTCTGTCATCCCAATTACTAGGTTTTCCTAAAGCTGAGTTAGATAACATCAAACAAGTTGTTTTGTCTATTTATGGAAAAACTGAAATTGAAAAAGGTGATTTTGATGCAATTTTAGAATATCTAAAACACGATAAAAAGAATATTGGCGGACAAGTAAACTTTGTTTTATTAACCGATTTAGAACAAACAAAAATAGATTGCAAAGTTGCTACAGAAAAAATTATAGAAAGTATTCAATTTTACAACTCTTAGCTAACCTTTACTTTTAAAGACTCGTAAATATCTTCGTACACAGGTAAAATATTTTTAATAGAGAACTGTTTTGTGTGTGCTTTTGCGTTTTGCTTAAATTGCAACAATGTAGCATCATCTTTTACAATTTTCAACACATTATTAGCCATATCTGCTACATCACCAACATTACTCAAAAATCCAGTAATTCCATGAGCATTTACTTCTGGCAAACCTCCAGAATTTGTTGATATAACAGCAGTTTCTGCTGCCATTGCTTCTAAAGCAGCCAACCCAAAACTTTCAGTTTCTGAAGGTAATAAAAACACATCTGTATAGCATAGTATTTCTGCTAGCTCAGAACTGTTTCCTAAAAACAAAACATCCTCTTTTATACCTAATCTTTTTACTAATAATTCTGCATTTCTTCTTTCTGGTCCATCTCCAACCATTAATAGTTTAGATGGAGTTGTTCGATGTACGATCTCAAAAGTTCGAATAACATCTTCTATTCTTTTTACAGGTCTAAAATTACTAATATGGGTTAGAATTCTTTCGTTTGGTTGTGCTAAAGCAATTCTCTGACATTCTTGCTCATGTGCTTTGTCATATTTATCAGTATCGATAAAATTATAAATTACATGAATATCCTTTTTAATATTGAATAAACGTAATGTATCTTCTTTTAAGCTTTTAGAAACCGTTGTAACTACATCAGAATTATTAATACTAAATTCTACCGCTGTTTTATAAGTTGGGTGACTTCCAACCAAGGTAATATCTGTTCCGTGTAAGGTGGTAACAACTTTTATATCAATTCCTTTTTCCTTCAACATTTGCTTTGCCATATAGGCTGCGTATGCATGTGGAATAGCATAGTGCACATGTAAAATTTCTAATTGATACTTTTCTACAACTTCTACCATTCTGGTTGACAAAGCCAATTCATAAGGTTGATATTGAAACAATGGATATTCCTCAATCATTACTTCATGAAAATGTAAATTGTGTGAAATGAAATCTAATCTGACTGGTAAATTGTAAGTGATAAAATGTACTTCATGTCCATTATCAGCCAAAGCCATTCCTAATTCTGTTGCGACTACTCCACTACCTCCAAATGTTGGATAACAAACAATGCCTATTTTCATATGAATTCTTGAAAGATTAAATAATTTGAAATTAAAGTTTAAAAAACTTCACCTAGTTAGTTGTAAAGGTAAAACTATTCTTACATTTTAATCCTAAATAAAAACATAAAAAAAGAGTTCTTCAATTTGAATTGAAAAACTCTTTTAAATATTTTATTGCTAAATCTTCTCTTTAATACTTAGTAATCACCCAAAGTTTCTGGATTCTGTGCCAATGCACTTTCTAGTTGCTCATCGTTTGGTGCTTTACCATGCCAAGCATGTGTATGCATCATAAAGTCTACACCATTACCCATTTCTGTGTATAATAAAATACACACTGGTTTTCCTTTTCCAGTTCTAGATTTTGCATCTGCCAACCCTTCTAATATGGATGCAATATCGTTTCCTTTTTTTACTTCTAATACATCCCAACCAAAAGCTTCAAATTTTGCTTTGATGCTTCCCATAGGTAACACATCGTCTGTTGCTCCATCAATTTGTTTTCCGTTTAAATCTACTGTAGAAATGATGTTGTCAACTTTTTTCGCTGAAGCATACATCGCGGACTCCCAAATCTGACCTTCTTGCAATTCTCCGTCACCGTGTAATGTGTATACTAAATGAGAATCATTGTTTAATTTTTTAGCTTCAGCTGCACCTATACCAACACTCATACCTTGACCTAATGAACCAGAAGCAATTCTAATTCCCTCTAAACCTTCATGAGTTGTTGGATGGCCTTGTAAACGCGAATTTAATTTTCTAAAACTAGCTAGTTCTTCAACATTGAAAAAGCCTGTATGTGCTAAAACACTATAAAAAACAGGAGAAATATGACCATTTGATAAAAAGAAAAGATCTTCATTAATTCCGTCCATTTTAAAATCTGTAGAATATTCCATTACCTCTTGATAAAGGCAAGTAATAAATTCTGCACATCCTAATGATCCTCCTGGATGCCCTGAATTAACTGCATGTACCATGCGTAAAATATCTCTTCTAACTTGTTGTGTAAAAATTTCTAATCGTTGTACTGTTGTAGACATGTGTGTTTTGTTTGTTGTGAACAAAAGTACTTTTTTAAATACGATTTGCCAATAGCTTTTTTAAGTTTTTATTGACAATAAATGAATACTTTGTGGAAAAAGAATAAAGGGCTCAAAATAAAATATTCTTTTTCATAAAATCAATTTACCCACTAAAAGTTTCATTTCAACAAACTAAAGGATGAGCCCTTTTTCTAGATATCAAATAAATGAAAGAACTAGTATATGCACAACACTTTGTAACCAAGATTCATGAATTCCGTGTAATAACTACTCTATTTTATGCTCCTTAATTCAATTTATAGAATTATGAAAGATATATTATCTATTTTTGTTTTAATGAAAAATTGCTATATAACTCTCTCGATTTACTTTTTATTCCTTTCAAATCTTTATAGTCAAAAAGAGGTTGTTAGTGATTCGCTGAGTAAATATTCTTATAGTGAGCTTTCTGATAAGTTTTATGCAGCTAAAAAAGATTCTATAAAAGCTGTTTTATATGCTAATAAATATATATCGAAAGCTCAAAAAATTAATGACACTATAGAAATAGGCAATGGTTATTATTATTTGAGTGATATTACAAAAGATTCTTCACATTTTTTAGATTATTGGAATAATATTATAGAAAAATCAAAGGTTTCAAAAAACAACTTTTATACTGGATTTTCATATTTACAAATAGGAGATTATCACTTTCAATTTGGTAATAAAAGTTTAGCTATAGAAAATTACCTACAAGCAAACAAGTTAGTGAAAAATGACAGTTTAAAATACATCATTTTTAATAGAATTGGAATGTTTAAAAAAAGAAATGGTGATATTGTCAGTGCTATCTCTTATTTTAAAAAATCATATAATTATTTTAAAAAAGAAGAAAAAATAACCCCAGAATATTTTTCAATAATTAATCACCTATCAAATGCGTATTCTAAAATTAAAAAAAATGATTCTGCTTATTATTATAATGAAAAGTTAATTTTAGCTTCAAAAAACATATCTAACCCTGCATATTACGGATATGCTATTAATAATAGAGGAATCATTGAGTTTAATAAAAATAATTATAATAAAGCCATTTTAAATTTAAAAGAATCAGTACCTTTTTTAATTAGCGATGAAAACTACAAGGTATTATCAGTTACCTTTTATAGAATTGCATCATCATATAAAAAATTAAATAATAAAAAAAAGGCTATAAAATATTATTTAAAAATTGATTCTTTATTTACCAAAAATGTAAGTTTTAATTTGCATCAAAAAAAAACATTTAAATACTTAATTACCTATTTTAAAAATAAAAATGATAAAAAGCAACTAGAATACATTAATAAATACATAAAAGTAGATAGTGTCTTAACTGTAAGGAATGCAAATATTACAAAAGAGTTAACAGAAAACTTTGATATTCCAAACTTACTAGCTGAGAAAAAAAATATTGAAAATCGTTTAAAAAATAGATTGTCTTTGTCTAAAAAATGGATTATCGGTTTTTCATCTTTAACACTATTTTTAGTTTTGTTTTTAGTACATCAATCTAGAAAAAGAAAACTTTATAAAAAACGGTTTTTACAATTAGTAAAAGATAAAAAAAGTATTTCTAAAAAACCGAAAAGTGAAATCAAAAAAGCTAGCAATAACATTCCGTCTGAAATTATTGAGCTTGTATTAAAGTCATTACAGCAATTTGAAAAGAAGAAACAATTCATTTCATCTGACATTACTTTGACATCATTAGCATCAGATTTTAACACAAATTCAAAATATTTATCTCAAATTATCAATCAATATAAAAATCAGTCATTTAGCAACTACATTAATGAGTTAAGAATTCATTATACCATTGAAAAGTTAAAAGAAGATTCTCGATTTCGGAAATACAGTATTAAAGCCATTGCTGGAGAAGTTGGATTTAACACTTCAGAATCTTTCTCAAAAGCTTTTTATAAAAACACAGGAATTCATCCTTCTTACTTTATCAAAGAATTAGAGAAAAGTAAAGTGTAGTGACTTATGTTTTTTGCTTCTTTTTCTTTGCTGCAGGAAATAACACATTGTTTAAGATTAACCGATATCCTGGTGATGTGGGATGCAAATCCAATTCGGTTTTTGGATCTCCTACTCTATGTTGATAATCTTCTGGGTCATGTCCACCATAAAAAGTAAACATTCCTTTTCCTTTGGTTCCGTGTATATATCGTGCTTCTCTATTTACTTTATTCTCTCCCATCACCAGTACTGTAGGTTTAACCGTATTTCGATCAAAAGAAGTGGTTTGCCCCATAAAACCTTTTACCAATTGGGTGTGATTTTGTGTTAACATGGTTGGTACTGGATCCCATTTTGCAGAATATTCTTGTAAATAAAAATAATCAGCTGTTTTCGGAATCCTACGTTTACGTGTCATATCAATTGAGGAAAACTCATAGGTAGTTGGATTACGAACTAAGTTATAATTTTCGAACGCAAACGTTTTTGTAAAATCTATTTTTGATTGATAATTGGGTTCTGATGGATCTCCATCAAACATCGATTCTGCTATATCAACACCTTCTGCAGACAAAGCTATGTCAAAACTGTCAGTTGCAGAACACATGGCGAACATAAATCCCCCACCAATCACATAATCTCTAATTTTTTTAGAAACTGCTAATTTTTCTTCTGATACTTTCTCGTAGCCCAATTTTTTTGCTAAAGCTTCTGCTTGTCGTTTGCCTTCTATGTACCAAGGTTCTGCTCTAAATGAACCGTAAAATCGCCCGTACTGCCCAGTAAAATCTTCATGATGCAAGTGCAACCATTCGTATAATAAAAGCTTGTCGTTTAGCACTTCTTCATCGTAGATAACATCAAACGGAATCTCAGCATATTTCAACACCATAGTTACGGCATCGTCCCAAGGCATATTGTCTTTTGGAGAATATACTGCTATTTTTGGGGCTTTTTCTAAGGTAACTGCTTCTTGATTTTTAGAAGGAGAAGAAATTTCCTGTAAAATGATTTGTGCTTTTGCGTCTGAAATTACTTGGTAGGAAACACCTCGTATTTTACATTCTTTAATAATAGCCTCCGAATTTTCAATTAAAAAGGCACCGCCATCATAATTTAACAACCATTTCGATTTTACTCTATTTTGTAGCGAATAGAATACGATTCCGTATGCTTTTAAATGGTTTTTCTGATTTTCTGCACTCATAGGAATGTATATGAATTGCGACCAAAGTGAATTGGTTATCAAAATAAAAGCGAGTATGGAAAGGAGTTTTTTCATTTTAGAAAACTAAAATACACAATTACAAACAAGCAATTGTGTATTAATTATTTTTTATGAATTATTTAATAATCTAAATATCATTCCTGCGAAGGCAGGAATCCAAACTTAACTTATTATGTATCTATTATCGTTATTATAGATTCCTGCCTTCGCAGGAATGACAACAGAATTAAAACGGCACATCGCCTCCGTCATCTTCAATTCCAAAAGCATCTTTTGGACTGATAAATTGATCTGGTGAAACAGAATTCATACTCGATTGGAATTCAGAACTAAAGCCTTCTTCCAAATCTGAGAATTTTGCTAAATGACCAGTAAACTTTAAACGGATGTTTTCCAATCCACCATTTCTGTGTTTTGCTACAATAAACTCTCCTTGTCCTTCACAAGGCGTATGGTCGTCGTCATCCCATTCTGTAACTCCGTAATATTCTGGTCTAAAAATAAACGATACAATATCTGCATCTTGTTCAATGGCTCCAGATTCACGTAAATCAGATAATAAAGGTCTTTTAGAACCACCACGAGTTTCTACAGCACGAGATAATTGAGAAAGTGCAATTACGGGTACATTCAGTTCTTTTGCCAATGCTTTTAAGTTTCTTGAAATCATCGAGATTTCTTGCTCACGGTTTCCTCCTCCTTTTCCAGCAGAACCTCCAGCAGTCATCAATTGTAAGTAGTCAATTACAATAATTTTGACACCGTGTTGAGACACCAAACGTCTTGCTTTTGCACGCAAATCAAAAATTGACAAAGAAGGTGTATCATCAATATAAATAGGAGCATCAGAGAGCTTTTTAACTTTTACATTCAATTGTTCCCACTCATGTGCTTCTAAATTTCCTTTTCTTAGTTTTTCTGAAGTCAAACCCGTTTCAGAAGAAATCATACGGGTAATTAATTGTACAGATGACATTTCTAAAGAAAAAAATGCTACTGGATGACCAAAATCGATTGCCATATTTTTAGCCATAGAAATCACAAAAGCTGTTTTTCCCATACCAGGACGTGCAGCAATGATAATTAAATCGGATGGTTGCCAACCGGAAGTCAATGCATCTAGTTTTGTAAAACCTGTTTCTAATCCACTCATTCCGTCTTGATTAGAAATATCTTGTATTTTCTTTAAGGCTTGTTTTACTAAATCTCCAGCGTCTTCAGAACCTTTCTTTAAGTTTCCTTGAGTAACTTCAAACAACTTCCCTTCCGCTAAATCTAGCAAGTCAAAAACATCAACAGTTTCATCATAAGCAGTTTCAATAATATCACTCGAAATAGAGATTAATTTACGCTGAATGTATTTTTGTAAGATGATACGAGCATGGTACTCTATATGTGCAGAGGATGCAACTTTTTGGGTTAAATTGATTAGGTAAAAATCTCCTCCAACCAATTCTAACTTTCCGTCTTTTCTTAATTGCTGAGAGACCGTTAGTAAATCTGTAGGTTCAGAATTCTGAAACAAGGTATAGATAGCAGCATAAATTTCTTGGTGTTTTTTATCATAAAAAGCATCGGGATGTAAAATATCAATGACATCGTCAATTCCTTTTTTATCAATCATCATTGCACCCAACACAGCAATTTCTAAATCCAATGCCTGTGGTGGTATTTTCCCTTTTTCTAAGCTAATAATTCTAGCTTTATCTACCTTTTGCCCTTGTAAAGATCTTATTTCCTCCATAACAACAAATATAGTTTTTTAGGTTGATACTTTTAAAATGAAATTTTAATTTCTTTATGCACAAAATTTGTTGACTAAAATGTTATTAACCTGTTAACAACACCTCAAGATTCGATTATTTGCCTATTTTTGAAACAATGAAAAATAAAAAACTATACCTGTTTCTTGCTTATCTATTCATTTTTCAAATTGTACTTGTACAAATTGTAAGTAAGTTTCCGGCATTTATTGAGCAATACTATTCAAACGGACTCTACCTTGTAACAAGTAAATTATTGCGGGTACTTTTTGGTTGGATTCCTTTTTCGTTTGGAGATCTTCTTTTAGCAGCTCTCCTTGTTGTTTCTTTTCGATTTATCTATCGCTTATTTAAAGATAGATTTAAAAAATTTAAACAAAAATTAATCTACGCCATTGCTTTTATATCAGTTATTTACAGTTGTTTTTATTGGTTTTGGGGATTCAATTATTTTAGAGAACCTTTAGCTAAAAATTTAGGCTTTTCACAATCAAAATGCACTACAGAAGAATTGACAGACGTTTCAAAAAATATCATGCAGCGTTTAAATGAAACACAACTATTCATCACAAAAAATGATTCTGTAAAAGTGAATAACCCGTATTCTCCAAAAGAAATGTATCAAAAAGCACTTTCAGGATATCAGAATTTAGCCGTCACTTTTCCACAATTTGAATATCAATATACTTCTGTAAAAAGTTCCTTAATGAGTTTGGTACAAACGTATAACGGAACCTCTGGGTATTTCAATCCATTTACTGGAGAAGCTCAGGTTAATGATAGAATTCCTATCAATGGATATCCTACAACAGTTTGCCATGAAATGGCACATCAACTTGGAATTGCAGCTGAAAATGAAGCAAATTTTGTGGGGTATTTAGCAGCTTTATCAAATGAGGACATCTATTTTAAATATGCCGCTTATAGAATGGCATTTAGTTATTTGATTTCTGAAATCAGAAAACGTGATAAAGCCATGTTCAATACCTTAATAAACTCTGTAAACAAAGGTATTCTATTAGATTTTAAAGAAAGTTCAGAGTTTTGGGATCAATATCAAAATCCTATTGAACCTTTGATTAAAAGAGGATACAATTCGTATTTAAAGGCCAATAATCAGGCAAACGGAATAGAATCTTACAATTATGTGGTTGATTTAATTATCAGTTATGAGAATCAACAATAATCTAAAATTGTTAGTAAAACTTCATATCTTTTCTGCCACATATTAAAAACAGAATACTAAATTTACTCCTTAAACAAACTTAACTAATGAAAAAAACACTACTTCTATTTTTGTTTTTGTCAACTTTGGTTGGACAAGCTCAAGAATATTTCCCAACAAATTCTGGTGTTAAGACTACAGAAAATACTACTGTAGCTTTTATCAATGCAAAAATTTATGTGACACCTACACAGATTATCAACAAAGGAACTTTACTTGTAAAAGATGGTAAAGTTGTTTCTGTTGGTAAAAATGTGAGAATTCCAAATGGAGCTAAAACTGTAGATCTATCTGGAAAATCAATTTACCCTTCTTTTATAGAAGTATATTCTGATTTTGGAATTCAAACTCCAAGACAACAACCAAATCCTAATCGAATTAGACAATATGAAGCGAACAGAAAAGGTTATTATTGGAATGACCATATCAGACCAGAAACAAATGGTTTTGACAGTTTTAAATACGATTCTAAAAAAGCAACAGACTTGTTAAAAGCAGGATTTGGAGTTGTAAATACACACATGAATGATGGAATTGCAAGTGGAAGCGGCGTTTTGGTTGCTTTAAATTCTAGTTCAACAGATGCCTATAGAATTTTAGACACCAAGTCGGCTCAATACTTTTCTGTTAATAAAAGTAGACTATCTAGACAAGCGTATCCAGGTTCATTTATAGGAAAGACGGCATTATTAAGACAAGTATTTATGGATGCTAAATGGTATGAAAGTGGAAATGCCAAAAACAAAGACTTGTCTTTAGAAGCATTAATTGCTAACAAAAACTTGACACAAATTTTTAATGCAGGTCAAACAAACTTAAATGCCATTCGATTAGATAAGGTTGGTGATGAAAGCGGTGTGCAATTCAGCTTTGTGGGTTCTGGACATGAATATGAGGATATTCAAGAAATAAAAAATATGAATGCAACTATGATTGTTCCTGTAAATTTTCGTACTGCTTACGATGTTTCAAATCCGTATTTGGCAAATCAAATGGAATTGAGTGATATGAGAAGATGGAATCAAGAACCCTCTAATTTAGCAGTTATAGCAAAAAACAATGTAAACTTTACCATTACAACACACACACTAAAATCTGTTGCAGTTTTCCAAAAAAACATTCAAAAAGCCATACAGTACGGACTAGATGAAACTAAGGCATTAGAAGCTTTAACAACAGTCCCTGCAAAACTACTAGGTAAATCTTCAGAAATAGGAAGTTTACAAAATGGTAGTTACGCAAACTTTTTAATTACATCAGGGCCAATTTTTGATGCGTCAACAAAGGTATATGAAAATTGGGTACAAGGAAACAAACATGTGCTTTCTGACATGAATGCGATTGATGTAAGTGGAGAATATACGTTGTCTTATAATAACAAAAACTTAAATCTAAGTATTGACGGAACTAAAGGAACTTTAAAAAATGGTACTACTGCTTTGAAATCTAAATTTTCTTATAAAGACAATTGGGTTACAATTACCATGAACAATCAAAATGATAGTTCTAAATACACCCGTTTTGTTGGAGCTTTTGATGATAATCAAACGAGTTTTTCTGGAACTATAGTTGATGAATCTGGGAATGAATCATCTTTTACTGCAATTAAAAAGAGTGATAAAAAGAAAGCATCAAAAAAGAAAAATTCTAAGTCTACTACTCCAATGGTTGTTCCAGTAACCTATCCAAATGTTGGATATGGATTTGCTTCTAAACCAAAACAAGAAACCATTTTATTTAAAAATGCTACGGTTTGGACTGGTGAAAAAGAAGGTATATTAAAAAATACGGATGTCTTATTAAAAGATGGAAAAATAGCACAAATTGGCACGAAGCTTAGAGCTCGTGGTGCTAGAGTTGTAGATGCAACAGGAAAACATTTAAGTGCTGGTATTATTGATGAACACACACATATTGCAATATTTAATGGTTCTGTTAATGAAGGTGGACAAAACTCTTCTGCTGAGGTTACTATTGAAGATGGAATCAACCCTTCTGACATGAACATTTATAGAAATTTAGCAGGTGGAGTTACTTCTGCGCAATTGTTGCATGGTTCTGCAAATCCAATTGGAGGTAGATCTGCAATCATCAAACTAAAATGGGGAGAAACTGCAGACAACTTGGTTTATAAAAATGCTCCTAAGTTTATCAAATTCGCTTTGGGTGAAAATGTTAAACAATCTAGTGCAAGAGTTAATTATAGATTTCCTCAAACAAGAATGGGTGTAGAACAAGTGTTTACAGATTATTTTCAAAGGGCTAAAGAATATGATGCTGCAAAGAAAAGTGGTAAACCTTATCGTAAAGATTTAGAAATGGAGGTTTTGGCTGAGATTTTAAACAAAGAACGTTTTGTTACCTCTCACTCTTATGTACAAAGTGAAATTAATATGTTGATGAAAGTTGCTGACAAGTTTAATTTTAATATCAACACCTTTACACATATTTTAGAAGGATATAAAGTTGCTGATAAAATGAAAGCTCATGGAGTTGGCGCTTCTACTTTCTCTGATTGGTGGGCATACAAATTTGAAGTAAATGATGCGATTCCATACAACGCTGCTATCATGCACGATGTAGGAATTACCGTTGCTATCAACTCTGATGATAGAGAAATGTCAAGACGTTTAAATCAAGAAGCCGCTAAAACAATTAAGTATGGTGGTATGACAGAATTGGAAGCTTGGAAAATGGTAACCATCAATCCTGCTAAATTATTACACTTAGATGATAGAGTTGGTAGCATTAAAGTGGGTAAAGATGCAGATGTAGTTTTATGGACCGATCATCCAATGTCTATTTATACAAAAGCACAAACAACAATTATAGACGGAACTGTGTATTTTGATCTAGAACAAGATTTAGCAAAACGAAAAGCCATTCAAAAAGAACGCAGTATGCTTATGAATATGATGCTAAATGAAAAAAATAATGGCGGAAAAGTTCAAGCTCCTAAAAAGAATTTGAATAGAGCAAATACTTGTGAAACTGAAGCAACTGAATTAAACTAAGAAATTATGAAAAAACAACTAATATATAGCATGCTATTTTTCTTATGTATAGGAAATAGTTTTGCACAGCAAACACCGGCTTCAAAACAAACGAAAGCCTTTTCAATAGAAGGAGCGACAGCGCATTTGGGAGACGGAACGGTAATAGATGATTCTCTGATTATGTTTGCAGACGGAAAAATAACTTTTGTGGGTTCTGCAAAAATGAAAATTGCACGACAAGGAACTGTTATCAATGCAAGAGGAAAACATGTGTATCCTGGATTTATCGCTGTAAATTCAACGTTGGGATTGGTAGAAATTAATTCTGTAAAAGCATCTAGTGACGAGGAAGAATTAGGGACCATGAATCCACATATACGTAGTTTAATTGCGTACAATGCAGAATCAAAAGTTGTAGAAACAATGCGTCCAAATGGCATTTTAATGGGGCAAATTACACCTCGTGGTGGTAGAATTTCTGGAACATCATCTGTTGTACAGTTTGATGCTTGGAATTGGGAAGATGCTGCACTAAAAGTTGATGATGGAATTCATATGAACTGGCCTACAAGTACAACGTTTAGATGGGGTGCTGGCGAAGGAGTTAAAATCAATGAGAACTATAGCAAAAACATCAACGAACTTAGTGATTACTTAGATGCTGGAAAAGATTACTTAAAAGGATCTAAGTCTCCTAAAAATCTTGAGTTAGAGGCTTTAAAAGGTTTGTTTGACAAAACTCAAAAATTATACATGCATGTAAATGGAGAAAGAGAAATTACAGATGCTGTTCATTTTGCAAAAAAACACGGCGTAGATTTAGTAATTGTTGGTGCAGACGAGGCACATAAAGTTACCGATATTTTAGTAAAAAATAAGATTCCTGTAGTTATTAAAAGAGCCCATTTAATCCCTGGGAATAATGATGACAATTACGATAAATCGTATAAAACAGCTTTGCATTTAGTAGAAAAAGGAATCACTGTTACCATCGGTTTAGAAGAAGGTCATGTTAGAATGAACGATCGTAATTTACCTTTTAATGCGGGTACGTATGCTGCTCATGGATTAGACAAAGAAGAAGCTGTAAAACTAATCACTTTAAATGCGGCTAAGATATTAGGAATTGACAATATTGTTGGTTCGTTAACTGTTGGTAAAGATGCAACTTTGTTTATTTCTGAAGGTGATGCTTTAGATATGAGAGGTAATATTCTTACAGAAGCTTTTATACAAGGAAGAAAATTGAGTTTAGAATCTCATCAAACAAAACTTTGGAAACGCTACTCCAATAAATACAAAAATCAATAACAAAAAAGGCTCTGAAAATTCAGAGCCTTTTTTATTGTTTTTAATTAAAATGAAATAAATACATTTGTTGGATATGAAGCACATTGAAAGTTTTCAAAATTCTACAATCAAAAACATATTAAAACTCCAAGAGAGATCTCGTGAGCGAAAAAAAAATGGTTTGTTTGTTATTGAAGGAAAGCGCGAAATTTCTTTAGCTATAAAAGGAAATTACAGCATTACTACTCTTCTGTTTTGTGATGATTTTATAACTGAAAATGTATTGAGTAGTTATTCAACTTCAGCAACAGAAATCATTTCTGTTACGAAAGAAGTATATCAGAAAATAGCTTATAGAAATTCTACAGAAGGAATTATAGCTTTGGCAAAAACGAAGAATTTTTCATTAGATACTATTCAATTTTCTACTAGTGCTCCACTATTATTAATTGCAGAAGCACCAGAAAAACCTGGTAATATTGGCGCATTGTTAAGAACTGCAGATGCTGCAGATTTAGATGCCGTTTTGATTGCAAATCCAAAGACCGATATGTTTAACCCAAACATCATTCGTTCTAGTGTTGGATGTTTATTTACCAATCAAGTTGCCACAGGAACAACAGAAGAAATTATTACTTTTTTAAAAGAAAAAAAAATCAATTCGTTTGCAACTACTTTACAAAACTCAAACGAATATCATCAAGAAGATTACACCAAAGCAACTGCCATTATCGTTGGAACAGAAGACACTGGGCTGTCAGAAGAATTGAGAATTGCAGCAACACAGAATATTTACATACCAATGCAAGGTGAAATTGATTCCATGAATGTTTCTGTTGCTGCGGCGATTGTAATTTTTGAAGCCAAACGTCAGCGAGGATTTAATTAATGAGAAAATTATGAAAAGTAATATTAGATATTGGGTTATTGCAGTGTTTTCAATTTGTATAGGAATCTATCCATTGATATATATGATTGTTGATATGGAAGCTGAAGGTTTTCTTCGCTCAAAATCGGCAAGTCTTTTAACTAATACATTGTGGAGAATTGCGTTTTTTACCCACATCTATTTTGACGGAATTTCATTATTGGTTGGTTGGTCTCAGTTTTCTAAACGGATTCGTGCTAAACGATTAAAATTGCATCGTCTTTTAGGAAAAATCTATGTGATTGCTGTTTTATTGAGTTCAATTACTGGGTTGTATATTGCCTTTTATGCCAATGGCGGAATTGTTTCTCAACTTGGTTTTTCTTTCTTAGCTATTGGATGGTTTTATACTACATTCAATGCCTATACATCTATCAAAAAGAAAAAAATTGAAGCCCATAGAAAATGGATGATTCGCAGTTATGCTTTTACCTTTGCTGCTGTAACACTTAGATTATGGCTACCTACCTTACCGAGTCTTTTAAATATCCCTTTTAACGAAGCTTATATCATCATTTCATGGTTGTGTTGGGTGCCAAATATTATTATTGCTGAGATTTATATTCGAAAAGCAATTTTGTAATACATTTGCACAATAGAATTATTTATGACATCAACTACTTTATTTTACATTTTAATTGCCATTCTTATTATCAATTTTATCGTTGATAAAATACTAGATTTTTTAAACGCTAAACACTTTGATGATGCCATTCCGACTGAATTAGAAGACGTATATGAAAAAGAGGAGTACGAAAAATCGCAGGCCTATAAAAAGACAAACGCCAAGTTTTCAAACATAACAGGGCTTTTCTCTTTACTACTAACACTATCTTTTTTCTTTTTTGATGGATTTAAATTTGTAGATGATCTAGCTAGAAGTTATAGTTCAAATACTATTGTGATTGCACTATTATTCTTCGGAATTATCATCATTGGCTCAGACATCATCAACACTCCTTTTTCATATTACAAAACCTTTGTGATTGAAGAGAAATTTGGATTTAATAAAACCACTCTAAAAACCTTTATCGTTGATAAAATCAAAGGATTATTGATGACAGCGCTACTTGGTGGCGGAATTTTAGCCTTGATTATATGGTTTTATCAATTTACTGGAGTTCATTTTTGGATCTATGCTTGGGCACTAGTTGCTGTGTTTTCTTTGTTAATGAATTTATTTTATGCAAAGTTGATTGTTCCATTATTTAATAAACAAACTCCTTTAGAAGATGGAGAATTGAAAACAGCCATTGAAAAGTATGCTACAAAAGTGGGGTTTACATTGAAAAATATTTTTGTAATTGATGGTTCAAAACGTTCTACAAAAGCAAATGCTTATTTTTCTGGGTTTGGTTCTCAAAAAAGAATTACGCTGTATGACACCTTGATAAATGATTTAGAAACAGATGAAATTGTTGCTGTCTTGGCACATGAAGTGGGTCATTATAAACGCAAACATATTATTGTTAACTTGTTCTCCTCTATCCTATTAACAGGATTCACCTTTTGGCTTTTATCAATCTTTGTGAGTTTACCCATATTTTCTGAAGCTCTAAACATTACCACTCCTAGTTTTCATGTTGGATTGATTGTATTCGGAATTTTATATTCACCAATATCAGAGATTACAGGATTGTTTATGAACATCCTTTCTAGAAAGTTTGAATACCAAGCAGATAATTACGCTAAGGAAACTTTTGCTGCACAGCCCTTAGTTTCTTCATTAAAAAAACTATCAAAAAATAGTTTGAGTAATTTAACGCCACATCCAGCCTATGTATTTATGAATTATTCTCATCCTACCTTATTGCAGCGTGTGCAAAATTTAAATAAATAATTGTACGCATCAAAAAGGTAAAAAAACTTTGCGCAGTTCATTATTTGTTTTACTTTTAAGTAATGATGTATTCGGCAACCATAGAAGAAGAAAACAAGGAAATATCTAAGCGATATAAAGACTTGTTAAAAGGAACGTATCAAACTTTATCTACTCAAGATAAAAAGCTAATTCGCGCTGCTTTTGAGTTGTCTGTTGAAGCACATTCAGATCAGCGAAGAAAGTCTGGAGAACCTTATATCTACCACCCTATTGCAGTTGCAAAAATTGTGGCTTACGAAATTGGTTTGGGTGCTACCTCTATTGCTGCAGCATTATTACACGATGTTGTAGAAGACACCTATTATACCATTGAAGACATGGAGCGTTTGTTTGGACAAAACATTGCTCGAATTGTGAGTGGGCTGACAAAAATTTCTCGACTAAATAAAGGGCAAGATTCATCTATACAGGCAGAGAATTTCAGAAAAATGCTACTGACTTTAAATGATGATGTACGTGTTATTCTGATAAAAATTGCAGACCGTTTGCATAATATGCAAACTATGGATTCGATGCCAGAAAACAAACAAGTTAAAATTGCATCAGAAACCTTATATATTTATGCACCTTTAGCACATCGATTAGGCTTATATAATATTAAAACCGAACTTGAAGACTTAGGTTTAAAATACACAGAACCAGAAGTATATGCTGACATTTTAAGTAAAATAAAAGAGAGTAAAGAAGAGCAGCAAAAATATATAGATACTTTTGAGGATATATTGCACGAAGGTTTACAAAAAGAAGATTTTGAGTATCAAATTAAAGGACGAAGTAAATCCATTTTTTCTATCCGTAGAAAAATGTTGAAGCAAAATGTTTCCTTTGAAGAAGTGTATGACAAATTTGCCATTCGTATTATTTTTAAACCCAAATCTGTGGATGAAAAATTTGATGCTTGGAAAATATATTCTATTGTAACAGATTTCTTTAAACCCAACCCTTCTCGTTTAAGAGATTGGATTTCTCAACCTAAATCTACAGGCTACGAAGCACTGCATATTACCGTTATTGGACCTGATAGTAAATGGGTAGAAGTGCAAATTCGTTCAGAAAGAATGGATGAAATTGCTGAAAAAGGATATGCAGCACACTTTAAATACAAACAAGGAAAAGAAAAAGAAAATGGATTAGATACTTGGCTAAATAAATTAAAAGAAACTCTAGAAAATCAAAGTACAGATGCTGTAGATTTTGTAGAAGATTTTAAACTAAACTTATACTCTAAAGAAATTTTTGTCTTCACCCCTCTTGGAGATTTAAAATCTTTGCCAAAAGGAGCGTCGGCACTAGATTTTGCTTTCTCTGTTCATACAGATGTGGGTTTAAAATGTAGAGGTGCAAAAGTCAACGGAAAATTAGTTCCACTAAGTCACGAGTTAAAAAGTGGTGATCATGTAGAAGTACAAACATCTTCTGTAAACAAACCCAATATTAGATGGTTAGATTTTGTGATGACTGCTCGTGCAAGAACCAAAATTAAAGCAGCATTAAAAGAAGAAGAAAAAAATATTGCCGAAGAAGGAAAGGCTATTTTAATTCGGAAGTTACGTCATTTAAAAATTACATTAAATGATCGAGTTGTGAATGAAATGGCATCGTATTTTTCGTTAAAAACAAGTTTTGATTTGTTTTATCGAATAGGAAATGGTGCAATAGATAACAAACAATTAAAAGCTTTTGTCGGTCAAAAAAACAATGCTTTTATAAGCTTTTTTAAGAATCGACTAAAACGCTCTCCTAACAAAGAAAACTTTGACAAAGAAGAAGTTACAAACAAATTTGATGCACTGGTTTTTGGAAATGAAGATGAAAAATTAGAATATACGCTTTCTAAATGTTGCAATCCTATACCGGGAGATAAAGTGTTTGGTTTTTTAACCATAAACGACGGAATTAAGGTGCATAAAAAAGATTGTCCAAATGCAATTTCAATGCAGTCAAATTACGCCTATAGAGTTTTAAAAGCAACGTGGATAGATTCTTCTAAACAAGAATTTACTGCCATTTTAAAAGTAAGTGGAAATGATAAAAAAGGAATTGTAAATAACTTAACACGTATCATCTCTAACACAATGGATGTGTATATACACAACATAAATATCTCTGGAGATCATGGTGTTTTTGAAGGTAAAATTTCTATTAGTGTTAAAAACAAAACACAGTTAAGCAAGCTAATTTCTAACATTAAAAAAGTAGACGGTATACAAAAAATTGAACGTGTTAATACAATGTAAATATTAGTTGTATAAAAAGCTAAATTATATTGATAAATAACCTTAAATTTGTCGTTTCGGTAAATTCAGAAAAATGGGTACAAAAGAAAATCAAGACATTGTAAAAAATGTTTTTACTACATTTTTAGAATCTAAAAAACATAGAAAAACTCCAGAAAGATATGCTATCCTTCGAGAGATTTATGATTTAGAGGAGCATTTTGATATAGAATCTTTATATATCAATATGAAAAATAAAAATTACCGAGTAAGTAGAGCCACTTTATACAACACTATAGATATATTATTAGATTGTGGGTTGGTTAGAAAACATCAGTTTGGTGGTCAAAGCATGGCTCATTATGAAAAAAGTTATTTTGACAAACAACACGATCATGTCATTTTAACGGATACAGGAGAAGTAAAAGAATTTTGTGATCCAAGAATTCAGGTTATCAAAAAAACAATAGAAGAAGTTTTTGATATTGATATTCACAATCATTCACTCTATTTTTACGGTACAAAAAAACAAACGAAATAAACTAACAACACAATTAACAACAACTAATGGCAGTAGATTTATTACTAGGATTGCAATGGGGAGATGAAGGGAAAGGAAAAATTGTAGACGTGCTAACATCTAAATACGATATCATTGCTCGTTTTCAAGGTGGACCAAATGCAGGGCATACTTTAATTTTCGACGGATTTAAACATGTATTACACACTATTCCGTCTGGAATTTTTCATAAAACAGCTCTAAATGTTGTTGGAAACGGTGTTGTAATAGATCCTGTAATCTTTAAAAAAGAGTTAGAGAATTTAGACAAACATAATATCGATTATACTTCTAAATTGTTGATTTCTAGAAAAGCACACTTAATATTACCTACTCATAGATTGTTAGACGCTGCTTCAGAAACTTCTAAAGGAAAAGCAAAAATTGGTTCTACACTAAAAGGAATTGGTCCAACATACATGGATAAAACGGGTAGAAACGGTATGCGTGTTGGAGATTTAGAATTGGAAAATTGGAAAGACAAATATGATGCTTTAACAGAAAAGCATATAAAAATGTTGAACTTTTTTGATGTTCAAATTGAATACAATTTAAAAGAATTAGAGGCTGAGTTCCGCAGAGGAATTGACAAGTTAAAAACCTTACAAATTATAGATAGTGAAGAGTTTTTAAATCAAGCCATCAAAGATAAAAAAACCATCTTAGCAGAAGGAGCTCAAGGCTCTTTGTTAGATATAGATTTTGGAACCTATCCATTTGTAACTTCATCAAACACAACTGCCGCAGGTGCATGTACTGGTTTAGGAGTTGCTCCAAACAGAATCGGAGATGTATTCGGAATTTTCAAAGCCTATACTACTCGTGTGGGTTCTGGTCCTTTTCCAACTGAATTGTTTGATAAAGATGGAGCGACAATGGCAAAAGTTGGACATGAGTTTGGTGCTACTACAGGAAGACCAAGACGTTGTGGTTGGCTAGATTTAGTGGCTTTAAAATATGCTGTAGATGTGAATGGGGTAACTCAATTAATGATGATGAAAGGTGATGTTTTATCTGGATTTGACACTTTAAAAGTATGTACCTCTTACAATTATAAAGGAAAAGAAATTTCACATTTACCTTATAATATTGAGCCAGAAAATGTTTCAGTAAACTACTCTGAATTTAAAGGTTGGAAAGAAGATTTAACTAAAATGACCAGCGCAGATCAATTGCCACAAAATTTACTAGACTATGTTGCTTTTATAGAAAAAGAAACTGGCGTGCCTGTTAAAATAGTTTCAGTAGGTCCAGACAGAAAACAAACAATTGTTAGATAAACAATCTAAACATTATATATGTAAAAAAGCATCTTAAAATTAAGATGCTTTTTCCTTTTATAAAAAAATTACTAAGAGCTAAAAGAGAACATACAAAAATAGAAAAGCCATATTTTGATTCGGTAAATAACCCAATACAAATGATGGAAGAAGATCATGACCATGCTGGAGACATTTTTAAACGCATCTCAAAATTGACAAATGCATATCAAACTCCAGAAGATGCGTGTAATACTTTTAAAGCATTGTACGCAAAACTAAAAGAATTTGAAGATGACTTGCATCAACATGTACATTTAGAAAACAACATTTTGTTTCCGAAAGCCAGATATATAGAATCGCGTTTGTAGTTTGTGTAAATTTCACTTTTCTTTAATAAGAAGCCGTAATCTTTTCACTATTTTTGTTGAAAATTAGATTTCGGTTGAAAAAAATTATTTTATTCAGTTTACTCATCACCTATTTTGCTAGCTTTTCTCAAGAGGCTAAAAAGATAAAAATTATTTATGCAGGTGTTAGCACAATAGATGAAGAGAAGTATCCTGGAGCAACTATTTTAACTAAAGATGCGGATCGTTTGGTAGAAATTTACCACGATGGAGCTATTTTAACTGCAAAGCGAGTAATTCTTTATAAAAAAAGAAATTTTGCAAAGGCTTTTGGAGATGTTTTAATCAAACAAGGAGATACCATTACCCAATCTAGTAATTATGTAGATTATGATGGAAACACCAAAAAAGCCTTGTCTTGGGGTAACGTGGTGTTGAAAGACCCGAAAATGACATTAACTACTGATAGTTTAAATTTTGATAGACAAAATCAGTTGTTATTTTATAAATATCATGCCATTATAATAGACGAAACCAATATCCTTAAAAGCAAAATAGGCAACTACTTTTTAAACGAAAAGAAGTTTACAGCCACTACAAGAGTAACGGTTACAAATCCAGAGCATGTATTAGAATCAGATCATTTAGATTATTATACAGACTCTTCCATTGCCTATTTGTATGGACCATCTACCATCAAAGGAAAAGACAATACCATTTATACCGAAAAAGGATTTTACAACACCAAATCAGAGATTTCTCATTTTGTAAAAAACTCAAAAATTTTCTATACTGATAAAACTATTGAAGGTGATAGTTTGTATTACGATAAATTTAAAGGGTTTGCTTCTGCCACCAATAATATTAAAGTGATAGACACCATTCAGAACTTTATTGCAAAAGGGAATTATGCTGAGTTTTTTGAACTAAAAGATTCGGTTTATATTGTAGACAGAGCCGTTGCTATTTCTTTGATAGAAAAAGATTCGTTGTACATCCATGGAGATACTTTATTGGTTACAGGTAAACCAGAAAAGAGAATCATGCGAATTTATCACGACGTAAAAATCTTTAAATCTGACTTGCAAGGAAAAGCCGACTCTATTCATATGAATCAAACAACAGGATTAACAAGGCTCTTTAAAAATCCGATTTTATGGTCAGGAAAAAATCAGATTACAGGTGATAGCATTCAACTATTAAACAATACAGAAACCGACAAATTAGATTCTCTTAAGATTTTAAACAACGCCTTAATTGTGCAACTAGACACTATAATTGATGGTGTTGCAACTTACAATCAAATTAAAGGTAGAAATATGTACGGGAAATTTATCGACGGTAAACTCAAACATTTTTTAGTCAAAGGAAATGCAGAAGTTGTGTATTATAATAGAAATGAAGAAGGTTTGTTAGAAACCATCACCAAACAAGAATGTAGCTCTATAGAGTTTACATTAGATGCAACAAATAATATAGAATCTGTAAAGTACATTCAGAAGCCAGAAGGTACTTCATATCCACCAGACGAATTACCCACAAATGCGAGAACTTTGAAAGGTTTTATATGGAGAGAAGACGAACAGCCTAAAACGATGGAAGATATTTTTGTTGTAGGAGATAAAATTCCAAGAAAAAAGGAAATCAACACTTCTAAAGTCTTAAAAAAGAAGGAATAAATGACCTCTGATTTTTTCAAATACCAAGCACAAACCTCTCCTCACCCACTTGCTTTAGAAATTTCTCATGCAAGCGGAAGTTATGTCTACGACATCCACAATAAACCCTATCTAGATTTTATTGCGGGGGTTTCTGCAAATACCTTGGGTCATAATCATCCAGTAATTTCTAAAGCCATTAAAAAACAAGTTGATGCCTACACTCATGTAATGGTGTATGGAGAGTTTATTCAGAAACCACAACTAGAATTGTGTAAAGCACTAGCGGCTACAATTCCGAATAAAAAGTGTGCCGTATATCTAACCAATTCTGGTACAGAAGCCACAGAAGGTGCTTTAAAATTAGCCAAACGTTTTACAGGAAGGTCAGAAATTATTGCAGCTAAAAATGGGTACCATGGCAATACACAAGGCGCTATGAGTGTGTGTGGTGCAGAAGAACAAAACCAAGCCTTTAGACCGTTAATTCCTGGTGTTAAATTTATTGAATTCAATAACCCAATCAATATCGATAAAATTACCACAAAAACTGCTGGCGTTATTCTAGAAACCATTCAAGGAGGCGCAGGATTTATAGAACCAATAAATGCGTATTTACAGAAGGTGCAACAACGTTGTAATGAAGTGGGTGCCTTATTGATTTTGGATGAAATTCAATCTGGAATTGGACGTACAGGAACTTTTTGGGGATTCGAAAACTACAATGTCATACCCGATTTACTAATTACAGGAAAAGGCCTGGGTGGTGGTATGCCAATTGGTGCGTTTATAGCTTCACAAGAAATGATGCAATGTTTAAAAGAACATCCGAAGTTAGGACATATTACAACCTTTGGCGGACATCCAGTAATTGCTGCTGCAGGATTGGCAACTGTAAATGAATTGAATGCTACTAATTTGATGAAAGAAACCCTACGAAAAGAGCAATTGATTCGGACTTCATTAAAACACCCTGCTATTAAAGAAATTAGAGGAAGAGGATTGATGTTAGCTGCAATAGTAGCAACCCCAGAAATTGCCTCTCAAATCATTTTAAAATGTTTAAACAAGGGTTTACTCCTATTTTGGTTATTGTTTGAAGGAAAAGCCATTAGAATAACACCACCGCTAACGATTTCTGACGACGAAATCAAAAAAGGCTGTGCCATTCTTCTAGAAGCTCTTGAAGAAGTCATCTAGTTTGGCGTTAAAATTGTTTTTTGATTGTTTGTAGGTAAGGTAACAGAATAATACAATTGATTTTAAACTATTTATAAGAAGCTTTTCTTTTTGGAAGGCTTTTTTTATAAAAATTAGTCGCTTAAATTTTGTTTGTTTCTAAATTCTTATTTCGATAACTTGGCTCCATCTAATTAAACTATTAGGCTTTTAGATAATTACGGGTAAAATAACCTTATTGCATTATGTATAGACAAATAGAAGAATCACAAACACTTTTAATAAATACTCAATCGAAAGATTTAGAGTTACAAAAAAAGAAAATTATTAAATTTGGGTTTGGACAATCGCCTTTTATGCCTCCTAAACTAGTTTTAGAAGCTTTGAAAAGTTCTGTAAATCATAAAGAATATACTTCAGTCCAAGGAGATTTAAACCTTAGAGATAATATTTCTAAATTTCATGAAGCTCATAACGGGTTAAAAGTTCTACCAGAAAATATTTTATTAGCTCCTGGTTCAAAAATATTGCTTTTTAATATCCTAATGTCATTTAAAAAAGCAGATGTTTTTATTGCTACACCAGCGTGGGTTTCTTATGCACCTCAAGCAAAATTAGCTGGTCATAATATTATTAAATTGAAAACCTCTTTTGAAGAAAGGTGGAGAATTAGCCCAAAAACGATTAGAGATACAGCTAAATATAAAAAAAGCAATGTTTCTATTATGATCATCAACTATCCTGGAAATCCAGATGGTTTAACTTATTCTGAAGAGGAACTCAAAGAACTTGCTAAAGTTGCTAAAGAGTTAAATATCTTAGTTATATCAGATGAAATTTATGGTCTTCTTGACCATAATCTTAATCACAAATCTTTTGCAAATTATTATCCTGAAAAAACAATAACAACTACTGGTCTCTCTAAATGGTGTGGAGCTGGTGGTTGGCGATTTGGTGCGGCATTTTTATATGAGAATATTGAACCAGAATTCAAACAAGCATTAATCGGAATTGGATCTGAAACCTATTCTTGTGCACCAACACCTGTTCAAATGGCTGCTAAAGTAGCATATAAAGAATATGATAAAACCTTAGAATATTTAAGATTGCAAACAACTATATTAAAGGAAATAGGTGATTATTGTGCAGAAAAATTAAATAGAAGTAAAATACGCGTCCATGCACCACAAGGAGGGTTTTATCTTTTTCCTGATTTCTCTTTTCATCAAGAAAAGTTGAATAACAATGGAATTAATACATCAAATAAATTATGCAGTCAGTTATTAAAAGATACTGGTGTTGTTCTTTTACCTGCTTCAGCATTTGGTTTTGAGCAGGATTATTTAGCTGCAAGATTGGCATACGTTGATTTTCAACAACCTACTGATGCGTTATTTGATATAGAAGTTGATTGCCCAAATGTAACCCAAGGAATTGATAAAATATGTAACTGGATTTTAAATCTTTAATATTAAGTTTGTCAAGATCGTGTTTAAATACATGATATGGAGAATAAATAACTAAGATGTGTTTATTTTATTTCTAATATATATTCACTTTCAATATCCTAATTATTTCCTTACTTTCGAACTTGAATTAAAACACCTAAATGAAAGTCTGTATTGCCGAAAAACCAAGTGTAGCAAGGGAAATTGCTAACATCCTCGGAGCCAACACAAAACGTGATGGCTATTTTGAAGGCAATGGTTATGCAGTAACCTACACCTTTGGTCATTTATGCACACTTTTAGAACCTAAAGACTACAAACCTCATTGGAAAAGTTGGGATTTAAACAACTTACCCATGCTCCCAGAAAAGTTCGAAACCAAGGTTACTAGCAATGACGGAATCCAAAAACAATTCAACATTGTAAAATCGTTGTTTGACAAAGCAGAAGTGGTTATCAATTGTGGGGATGCTGGACAAGAAGGAGAATTGATTCAGCGCTGGGTCATCAATCAATGTAATTACAAAGGCAAAGTTCAGCGTTTGTGGATTTCTTCCTTAACTGAAGAAGCTATCAAAGACGGATTCAATAATCTACAATCCTCAGAAAAATATGACAATCTCTATTATGCAGGATTTTCTAGAGCTATTGGAGATTGGCTCTTAGGTTTAAATGCTACTCGATTGTACACTGTTAAGTTCGGCGGGTACAAACAGGTTTTATCCGTTGGTAGGGTGCAAACGCCTACACTCGCTATGTTGGTCAATCGTTTTAAAGAAATTGAAAATTTCAAACCACAACCTTATTGGGAATTACAGACCACCTATAGAGACACATTATTTAGCTATGAAGAAGGTCGGTTTTTAAAACAAGAAGACGGAGCTATTTTAGCAGATAAAGTTAAAGAAGCTGATTTCGAAATTGTTTCTGTGACCAAGAAAAAAGGAAAAGAATACGCGCCAAAACTATTTGATTTAACGGGTTTGCAAGTGTATTGTAATAACAAATTTGGTTTTTCTGCGGATGAAACCTTAAAAATGGTTCAGAAGTTATACGAAATGAAAGTAGTAACCTACCCTAGAGTTGATACGACTTTTCTACCTAATGATGTATATCCAAAAGTTACAGGAATTTTAAGCAAATTGACAAATTATAGTAGTCTTACCCAACCACTTCTTGGAAGCAAAATAAAGAAATCGAAACGCGTTTTTGATGATAAAAAAGTAACCGATCACCATGCAATTATTCCGACTGGGATACAAGCAAACTTACAATACAATCAACAACAAGTCTATGATATTATCACCAGAAGATTTATAGCTGTTTTTTATCCAGATTCTGATGTCTCAAATACTGCAGTAATTGGAAAAGCAGCTGAAGTTCCTTTTAAAACCACAGGAAAAGAAATTATTTCAAAAGGATGGCGTGTTGTTTTCAACTTCTCAACTGCGCTCGAAGTGACAAAAGTTAAGAAAGAGATAGAAAACAGTAATGTGCTACCTTCTTTTGTAAAAGGAGAAAAAGGACCTCATGAGCCTTCGTTCTTAGAAAAGGAAACCAAACCACCTCGGAATTTTACAGAAGCTTCTCTCCTACGTGCAATGGAAACAGCAGGAAAACAAGTTGACGATGATGAAATGCGTGAGTTGATGAAAGAAAACGGAATTGGTAGACCATCAACTCGAGCAAGTATTATTGAAACGTTGTTTCGAAGAAAATACATTGAGCGTAAAAAGAAATTGGTATTGCCAACACAAACAGGAATTCAGTTGATCGACTTGATTGATAACGAACTCTTAAAATCTGCTGAATTAACAGGGCGTTGGGAAAAACGATTGAAAGAAATTGAACGAGGAGAATTTAATGCTGGTACATTTATTAGCAATATGAAGAAAATGGTTGATGAATTGGTATATGAGGTACGTTCTAATACTTCAAAAATTAGAATTTCTCACGAAACTCCTTCTGTCTCTTCGAACGCAGTCGAGAAGTCAACCAAAAAGAAACCTAAAAAAGAAGTTACAGGTAAAGTTTGTCCGAAATGTAATAAAGGATCTCTTTTAAAAGGCTCAAAAGCTTTTGGTTGCTCTGAGTACAATAAAACGTGTGATTTTATCATGCCGTTTGAATTTTTAGGAAAAAAGATTTCAGAAAATCAATTGATTCGTTTACTAGACAAAAAATCAACGACCAATTTAAAAGGGTTTCAAACGGAAACTGGAAACGTAGACGGTTTGATTCGTTTTGATGAAAATTTTAATTTGAAACTTGAACCCAAACCTTCTGTCATTCCTAGTAAAACGAAGCAATCTGTTAATCAGAATAAGATTACTTCTTCGTTTACTCCTCGTAATGACATAAATACAATCACTTGTCCAAAATGCAACAAAGGAACCATACTAAAAGGAAAAACAGCTTATGGTTGTTCTGCATACAAATCAGGCTGTGACTTTGTATTTACGTTTGAGAACATCAAAAAAATCGCCAATGGAAAACCATTGACGAAAGATTTTGTTTTGAATATTTTAAAAGGCAATACAGCTTAACTTTTAATCGTATCTAAATATAATTTTTCAACTTTATCTCTTGCCCAAGGTGTTCTTCTTAAAAATTTTAAACTCGATTTTATAGAAGGGTTGCTTTGAAAACAATTGATATCTATCAGTTCTCCTAGTTCTTTCCAACCATATGTTGTATGCAAATACTCTAAAATATCTAACAACTTAACACCATGCAAAGGATTGTTTGGCTGAAATTCTCCCATCTTATTTCTTATCTAAATCTGGTAAGGTATAGGTTTCAAAAATACTTTTCTGTTTCATTAATTTTTCAATCTCATCAGATTTACGAGGAGCATCTGCAGATAAGTTGATCGGTCCATTTTTAGTCACTAGAATATCATCTTCTATTCGAACGCCAATACCCCACCATTTTTTATCGCAATCACTTCCATCAGGAATATAAATTCCAGGTTCCATTGTTAATACCATGTTTTCTGCAAAAGTGGTATAATTCCCCGGATCATGTACGTCTAAACCAATATGATGTGAAGTTCCGTGAGGGAAATATGAATGCTTTTCATCCGCAGATTTTATGATACCTAATTTATACAATCCTTCGTTGATAATTTTACGAGCTGTTTGTCCTGGTGTACTTGTCTTACCTCCTATTACATATTGTGCAATTCCAGCTTCTTGAGCTTCATACACTAAATCATAAATAGCTTTTTGTTCTTTCGAAAACTTTCCGTTTGCAGGAATGGTACGAGTAACATCTGCAGTATAACCACGATACTCTGCGCCTAAATCCATTAAAACCAAATCGTTTTTTAAGCTCATTTTATTATTATCTTGATAATGCAAAATACAACCATTGTTTCCTGCACCAACAATAGATGGATACCCTTCATATTCTGCACCATATTTTTTGTACACAAATTCATGAATTCCTTGTACTTCTGTTTCAGACATTTTAGGATGCATCGCTTTCATTATTTCTACTTGTCCCATAGCAGAAATACGAACTGCTTTTTTAAGCAATACCAATTCTTCTTTGGTTTTTACTTCTCGCATTGTTGCCATCAATCCTTTAAGAGCTTTTACATCAATATTAGAAACTAATTTGATGTTTTTATCTGAAGCCGGAATTTTATATGAAGATGTTTGATACGATATTTTTGTTTTAAAAGTTTGAATTAAATCATACAAGTCTGCATCAGTTCTTTTATCATCTCTAACATCATTTTTAAAATCTTCAAAAATTACTTTGTCAAATTTTGAAAAATCAACAGCAATGTTTGCAAAATCTTTTCCATAAAAAACATCTTTAAAATTTAATAATTTTTGTGCTCCTTCAATTCCTAAACCAGGTCCGCTAACTACTTCTGCTCTTGCTGATTTTTTTTCTACATAAAACAATTCGTTATACGATCCTTTTGCAGATTGCTGATCTTCTGAAAAGATTAACAAGACTGAATTTGGCTCTCTAGAACCCGTTAAATAATAAAAATTAGGGTCTTGATGATACAAATAATCTACATCGTTTGCTCTGTTTCTAGTTGGATTTGCAAAGAAAACTGCGACAGAGTTTTTTGGCATTTTAGCACGTAAAAGCTCTCTTCTTTCTTTATGAAATTTGCTAGGAAGAAAATCTTTTGGTGTATCTTTTCTCTGAGAGAAACTTGCCCATGTTGTAAATAGTAAAAGTGCAATTAAGATTTTTTTAGTGTACATTTTTAAATAGTTTTATAATAGTTGATGTCTCAAATGTACTATTTATTCTACGAATTAAAATCTAAAAAACACTATTATTGTTTAAACAAAAATTTGCTAATAAATTTACTCACAACTATAAAAACTTAATTTAATTTTTTCTTTTTTTATAAAAAAGGTACCTTTAATCATATAGTTAAAACACAAAATTAAATATGTATATTCTTTAAAAAATAAAATATGAAAATCATCAAAGCAATTTTATGGGCCTTGGTTTATTTAATGGGGTTTTATGTTGTAATTACTTCCGTTTTAATCGTTTTTGGGTGGACTGACACGCCTTTTTCTGAAATTAGAATTCCTTTTTTCATCATTTTAGCTCTTTTTATTTTTAAGGCAATACGCATTTCTAGAGAAAAAGACATCCTAGATAATGACCAAGAAACTGATTCTAATAAAGAAAGTAAAAACAAAACTGAAAAGTCCCATAGCACACTTATTGTTACAGCTTCAGAAGGTATGTGTTCATTTTTGGCAAAGAAATTAAATTCAAATCCTCTTGTAATAGATACATTTGAAGACTCCGGTTTTTGGTATTCTAATGGAGAAACCGGACCTGAATGGTTTACTGTTCATATTGAAGCAAAATACAAGAATAAAGATGAAATTGAAAAGTTAGTAGAAGAATATAGTGACAATAAAATATCTAATATGTATTGGAGTTAAACTCTTTTATACTTAATATTTTTACTTTTTCTAATCAATAGTAAAATAAAAAACAAAAAACTAAGTCTTTAAAAGTAAAAGATAACCCTACATTTTTAATACATTAGCAAAAAATTTAAACAATTAATTAAATCCATATAAAATAGCATGAAAAATACTGCTTTAACTCACGTACATGAAGCTTTGGGCGCAAAAATTGTCCCTTTTGCTGGCTATAATATGCCTGTATCTTATGAAGGAATTAATATTGAGCACGAAACTGTTAGAAATAGTGTTGGTGTTTTTGATGTGAGTCATATGGGAGAATTTTTAGTAGAAGGAGATAATGCATTGGCACTCATCCAAAAAGTTACCTCTAATGATGCTTCTAAATTGGCCATTGGTGATGCACAATACAGTTGTTTTCCGAATGAAGATGGCGGTATTGTAGATGATTTAATTTGCTATAGAATAAAAGAAAATCAATATTTATTAGTGGTTAACGCTTCTAATATTGATAAAGATTGGGACTGGATTTCTAAATACAATGCAGACTTTGGAGCGGATTTAAAAAACATTTCTGATGATTATTCATTATTGGCAATTCAAGGACCAAAAGCTATTGAAGCAATGCAATCTTTAACTTCGGTTAATTTATCAGAAATCCCTTTTTATAAGTTTAAAGTTGGTGATTTTGCTGGTGTAGAACATGCAATTATCTCTGCAACAGGATATACAGGTTCAGGTGGATTTGAAATCTATGTGAAAAATGAAGAAGTGGAAAGTGTTTGGAACAAGGTTTTTGAAGCTGGCGCAGATTTTGGTATCAAACCAATTGGATTGGCTGCAAGAGACACCTTGCGTTTAGAAATGGGCTATTGCTTATACGGTAATGACATCAACGATACAACTTCTCCAATTGAAGCTGGTTTAGGCTGGATTACTAAATTCACTAAAGATTTTGTAAACTCAGAAAACTTAAAAGCTCAAAAAGAAAATGGCGTAATGCGTAAATTGGTTGCTTTTGAATTGACAGAGCGTGGAATTCCAAGGCACGACTATGAAATAGTTGACGCAGAAGGAACTGTAATTGGAATTGTAACCTCAGGAACTATGAGTCCGTCTTTAGGAAAAGGAATCGGAATGGGGTATGTTACCAAAGAGAACTCAAAATTAGAGACCGAAATATTTATTCAAGTTCGTAAAAAAGCAATTCCTGCTAAAGTAGTTCGATTGCCTTTTTATAAAGGATGAAAAAATACATCTAAATAAACATCTAAATAAAAAAAGCCTACTTTTTAAGTAGGCTTTTTTATTATTAAAATTGTTCAGGTTTTTTTCCTAAAACACCTTTGTAAAAAGATTTAAAATACTCAAAATCTTTTTCTATGTCATCTGTTGGGTGATATGGTTCAGAAATTTTTACCTGCTTTTTCCCAAAATCTAAGGTTGCCATTACAATTGGCACCTTTGCTCCTTTTGCAATATAATAAAACCCTGTTTTCCATCTTTCTACTTTCTTTCTTGTTCCTTCTGGAGACAATGCCAATCTAAATTCTTCTTTAGAATTAAATACATCAACAATAGCATCTACTAAATTATTATTTTGAGATCTATCAACGGGTGTTCCTCCTAAACTTCTAAAAACAAAACCAAAAGGCCCTTTAAATAAAGAGTCTTTACCAATAAAATTAATTTTAATTCCCGAAGTATTTCTCGCTAAAATACTAATTGGAAAATCTTGCCAACTTGTATGTGGTGCTGCAATAATTACATACTTTTTAAGGTCTTTTGGAAAATCTCCAACTAATTTCAAACCCAATATTGTTTTAAAAATAAATTTTGAAATCATGAAGTATTTATAAGTTTACAAATAAAAGATTTATTATTATGTACACAAATATAAATCTCTTAATTTTATAGTCTTCAAAAATAACTGTTATACTATTTATGGAAATTACTTTACAAATATTGATGCTAATTGCCTTGGCCGGAACCATATTCTATCTGTATAAATCAAATGCAAATAACAATTCCAATAAAAATACAGATGATGAAGCATTGAAAATGCAACAGCAGTTAAATCTTCAATTGCGAGATGAATTACAAAAATTGAGAGAAGAAAAGGAATACTTAACTATAGAGAACACAAAAAACCAAACCGATAACGCTAATCTCAAAGAAAAATTAGAGCTGAATAAACAAGATGTAGAAAAACTGCAAGAAAAGTTTACCAAAGAATTTGAAAACCTTGCCAATAAAATCTTAACAGACAACTCTAAAACATTTAAAGAGCAAAATAAAGAAAGTATAGAAGGGATTTTAAATCCGTTAAAAGAAAAAATAGATGGCTTTGAAAAGAAAGTTGCTGAATCTCAAAAAGAAAGCATCGGCATGCATTCAGCTCTTAAAGAGCAATTAAGAGGCTTGAAGGATTTAAATTTACAAATGAGTAAAGAGGCTATCAATTTAACTAAAGCCTTAAAAGGAGATTCTAAAGTGCAAGGCGATTGGGGAGAAACGCAACTTGAAATGCTCTTGGAAAAAGCAAATCTTACGAAAGGAATTCATTTTCAAACACAAGGAGGCTACAGGGATGATGAAGGAAAACTAAAAAAACCCGATTTTATCATCAATTTACCAGATGACAGACATTTAATTATTGATTCAAAAGTTTCATTAACAGCTTATGAATCTTATACAAGCAATGAAGATGAAACTGATAAAGAAAATAGTTTAAAGAAACATTTAGAGAGTTTAAGAAAACATATCAAAGATTTAAGTAGCAAAAAATACGATAGCTTGTACGAAATCAACACACCAGATTATGTTTTGATGTTTGTACCAATAGAGCCCGCCTTAATGATTGCTTTAAACAACAGCAATGATTTGTATTTAGAAGCTTTAGATAAAAACGTAGTGCTGGTCTCTACCTCTACTCTTTTAGCTACTTTAAGTACCGTTTCTTCGATGTGGAGGCAAGAAAATCAGAAAAAAAATGTACTCGCTATTGCCGAACAAGCAGGAAAATTATACGATCAGTTTGTAAATCTTACGGATGATTTAATTAAGGTTGGGAATCAATTAAAAACAGTACAAGGAAGTTATGATACTTCTATGAAAAAACTAACCGGAAAAGGGAATTTAATTACTAAGGTTGAGCGCATTAAAGTCCTTGGCGCAAAGACGAGTAAAAACTTAAACAAGAATTTACTAGATAGAGCTTCAGAAGAATAACTAAATCAGTTCTGTAACCCCTCTGTCTCTTTTTATAAAATGATACTTAGCATCTTTCATTACTTTTTTACGATAACCAAACAAGTGAAAAATTTCTGTAGCTAAAAAACGTGCAGTTTTAGGATTTACAATTAAAACATGTTTATTGGTTGTATCTTGTGCAATACCAGGTAAGAATCGTAATAAATGATGCATTTTTAATTTCCGTACCCAACGAGACAATACCAACCATTTTTTAGAAAGTTTTGAAATGATAAAAAACCCATCATCTCCTTGCTTTTGATATAAAGGCATAAATATTTTTCCAGTATACACTGCCCTTATCTTTTCTGAATTACTCTTTGCCAATTCTTGACCTTTTAAAATAGTATCAAAATTATGAAAACCAAAAAGCATTTCAAACTGTTCATTTTTAGCAATTTGATACCTGTACTGTATTTCGTAAAAGTCTTGTTTCTCTAAATATTGAGATAATACATACTCGTAATGATTCATTTTTTTTACAGCAGTCTCCTCAACACACCCAGAAGCTTTCAATGCTAACCAGATAAAGGCTTCACAATTATCTACGGAAGATTCTTTGTAATGCTGACCAGCTTCAAAACCTAAGGCTATATGGCCAAACTCATTGATAAACGTTAACAAAGGACCATCTAAATATTCTTCAATTCCCAATACTGTGGGCGTTAAAAAGTTGGAAGAAAATTTTCTGTTATTTAACGAATCACTAATGGTAATAAACGGACTCGTATCTGCAGAAGTGGTATGCAAATCAATAAAATAAAAGGGGCCATTATTCGTTAAAACAATTTCTTTTATCGTTTGATAAATACTTTCTCGTTCCCTAAATTCTGAATAAAAAATTTCAGGCTCTATTTCTAAACTCTCTTTGGTCCAAATTCTATTTAAGTCTACATCTTCATAACGGATGTTTTTTTCAAGTGCATTGATGTTTCCACTAATGGCATAAAAATTACCTTGAAAAGGTGTCTTTTCGTTTTCTATGGTGTTTAAAACTTTAGAGAGCGCATAAACACCTGCTCTTTCGTTACCATGAATTCCGCCAATACAAATTACAGTTGGGGTTTTAGCAGTTCCTTTTACAGATCCTAAAACCCTTTTTATGGTTAGTTGTTTATCAAAAGCATCAATACTTCGTTCTTTTAAATTCATCATTTGCTATTGATTAAATTTTGAACTCTATCTAAGTCGTTTTTTGTAAAAATCCCTAGCAATTCTAATTCATCCATAACTAAAACACAGGTTTTTTCTGCATCCATAAGTCTAGCTGCTCTTGCAGTTGATGTTTCTGGTGATAATGAAATAAAATCTGCATTCATGATTCTTTTGGCAATGATGTTTTTATTCTTTAGATTCGAAAAATCATAGGTGCGTAATTGATCTTTGGTAATCAATCCAACGATTTTGTTATCCTTGTTCATAACAGGAACATGATGTATCTTTTTCCATTCCATTATTTTAAAAACCAACTCTATCAAATCATTTTCATTGACTACAAAGATTCCTGTTGACATTACTTTATAGAGTTTATCATACTTCTTAGAAATTTCTACTGGTGCTATTGTAATATTTTCCCATTTGTGCACAGGAATGTTTTGTTGTTGATTTTTATAGGTATGATAGGTTAACAAAGCATTGGTTTCATAATTAGAGATTTTTTTCACCAAACTTCTCTTGTTTCTAGTCAACCACTTACTCCCTGTTATATTTGTATCTACTCGCTGCTCTATGATTCCTAAGTAGTAATTGATATCATTTGCATCTATTTTAGCTGATTCCAGTCCTTTTCTTGCAATTGGGAGTAATATTTTTTTAACTAATTTCTTTGTAGAAAAACCTTCTCCAAACCAATTAAAGTAAGTGTCTAGACCTGTTCTTGCGGCGTTTAAGAAATTGCTCTTTGCATCTATAAAAGGTATTTTAGTCCAAATATTTTTATAATCATCTGGCATTCCTTTCATCATGCCTACCCAAAACAATGCATTTGCAATTTCATCTTTTATGGATGGACCAGACGGAACATACCTGTTTTCAATTCTTAAATGCGGAACGTTATTATGAACTCCATAACACAAACGATTCCATTTATACAAAGTTCCGTTATGAAGGTTCAACGCTTCTAATTTTGGCATGATTCCTTTTTCTAATTTCTCTAAAGAATCTTCATCAAAATCTGCTGTAACAAGTAGAGCGTGACTAGAAATATCATCTGTAAATAATTCTAATACAGAGTCTCTAATCCATGCATCTCCAAAAGAAACTCGTGGTTTTTGCTCTCTTAATAAATACGATTTATTTCTTAAATCGATACTCTGTTGAAACAACGCAATTCTAGTTTCACTCCATAATTCTTTACTAAGTAAAAGTGGCGAATTTGACATCACAGATAACATGGGTCCTGCAATTGCTTGCGACCAATTATACATATCAATTGCGTTATCTAAATCTATTTGTAAATGAATTTGAAAACTTGTATTACACGCTTCAAACAAAATAGATTCATGTTTTACAATCAACTCCTCAACACCATGTAAATGCATTTTAAAATCTTTGCCTCTGATGTTCTTCATCACGTTATTAAGCGTTCTATAACGCTTAAAAGGAGTCATGTTTTTAAATATTAAATCTTTCTTTTTTAAAGTCGGTAAGATGCCTGTTAGCACAATTTTATCATTATCAAATTCATGCGCGGCAGTGTTTACTTTATCTACCAATTCTGTAAGCTGCTTTTCTAGCTTTTGAAAGCAATCTTTTGTCAACTCAAAAGGATCTAAGTTGATTTCCAAATTAAATAAGGCAAGTTCTGTTGTTAAATGTGGATCATTCACTTTTTCAAGAATTTCTAATGCCTTAAAAGAAGGACGGAAATCTTTATCTACAATGCACAATTCTTGCTCTGCCCCAACCCTTTGAATGCCTTTTTCAAACACATCATTTTCTATCATGTATTCGAATGCTCGAATATCATTTAATAAATGACATACAAAATCTTTACGTTGCTTTTGTGTCTTAATTGCTTTGACCGACTGTGAACCCATACCTATATTATAAACAGATTACGCTAAGTAATAAAATACTTGCCTATTTATATATGATAAATATCAGTCTTGTAACAACTTACAAACTAAGTAGTAAAAAAATAGAAGTTATTTGCTCAACTTTTTTACAAGTTTACCTACTGTTAATCCTTGAACGATGATAGAGAAAACAACTACGATATAAGTAATTACTAAAAACAAATCTCTGTGCATTTCATTAGTCAGTCCTAAAGCCAAGGCTATGGAGATTCCACCTCGCAATCCGCCCCAAGTCATTATTAAATTAGTGTTCGGCACAAAATCTAGTTTCTTTTTAAAGAAGTTAATTGGAAGTAATAAAGATAAGTATCTACAAGCCAAGATCAACGGAATTGCAATTAAACCTGCAGTAATATAGGATCCTTTTACTACTAAAACTAGCATTTCCATCCCTATCATCACAAACAAAACAGCATTTAATAATATATCTATCAATTCCCAAAACTTATCTACATAATGCTCTGTCGTTTCTGACATGGCAGAATCTCTAACGGTATCATTTCCAACAATTAAACCAGCAGTTACCATTGCCAATGGAGCAGATACATGCAATTGTTGCGCAATTACAGTTCCTCCCATTACAGCAGCAACTGTTATAATTACTTCAATATCATAATCATCAATAGATTTTAAGAATCGATAGGTAATCCAACCAAGAATTGCCCCTAGAAGAATACCTCCTAACACTTCTTTACCAAATAATTGAATTACATCTAAAATTGCTATTTTATCAACTCCAAAAGAAGCGATTTCAAATATGGTTAAGAAAACTACGACACCTACACCATCATTAAACAACGATTCTCCAACAATTTTGGTTTCTAGTTTTTTAGGCACATTCGCTTTCTTTAAAATACCCAAAACAGCAATAGGATCTGTTGGAGAAATTAAGGCACCAAAAAGCAAACAGTAAATAAAACCAATTTGCATTCCTACAAACTGTAAAATAAAATACATGCTAATTCCCACTAAAAAAGTTGAGACTAATACACCTAAAGTAGAGAACATAAGTATAGGCCAGCGCTGTATCTTTAATTGATTAAAATTTGTATGCAAAGCACCCGCAAACAATAAGAAACTTAACATTTCTTCTAATAGTAATTCTCTGAAATCTAATTTAGAAATCATTTCTTTTTCAAAATTCAACAATGTAGTATCTAAATAGCTAAACGCAAGTACACCTAATGTAAACACAATGGTGATAATCATTAAACCAATAGTGTTGGGTAGTTTTAAAAAGCGAACATTGATATAACCAAATATTGCCGCTAAAAAGATGAGTGTTGTTGCTATTAAATATGCATCCATAATACTATTTTTGAAACACTAAATATATAAAACTATCTAGTGTTTTTCACTACAAAAACAAAAAAAGCAGCCAGTTGGCTGCTTTTGTATATTTATGAACCACAATGTGGTTTACATGACAAACAATCTTCTTGAGCTCATCATTTCTTCTACTTTTTCTCCTATGGATGCTAAGGCTTCGTCGTTATCATGATGCTGAATGGCTTCATCAATAAAATCAACAATGGTTTGCATGTCTGTTACTTTCAACCCTCTGGTTGTTACCGCAGCAGTTCCTACTCTAATTCCAGATGTTACAAACGGACTTTTATCATCAAAAGGCACCATGTTTTTGTTAACAGTAATGTCTGCTTTTCCTAGAGCAATTTCTGCATCTTTACCAGAAATATTTTTATTACGCATGTCAATCAACATCATGTGATTGTCTGTTCCTCCAGAAATAATGTCATAGCCTTTTGCTACAAATGCTTTTGCCATGGCTGCCGCATTTTCTTTTACTTGCAATTGATACTCTAAAAACTCATCGGTCAATGCTTCTCCAAATGCAATTGCTTTGGCTGCTATAACGTGCTCTAAAGGTCCACCTTGATTTCCAGGGAAAACGGCAGAGTTGATTAAAGTTGACATCTTTTTAGGGCTTCCGTTTTTTAAGGTCTCTCCAAACGGGTTGTCAAAATCTTTTCCAATCATAATCATTCCACCTCTTGGTCCACGTAAGGTTTTATGTGTGGTTGTAGTTACAAGATGACAATGTGGTAACGGATCATTTAAAATTCCTTTTGCAATCAATCCAGCAGGATGAGATATGTCTGCCATTAAAATAGCTCCAACACTGTCTGCAATTTCTCTAAAACGTTTAAAGTCGATATCTCTAGAATACGCAGAAGCTCCTGCAATAATTAGTTTTGGTTGTTCTTTGGTGGCAGTTTCCTGAATTTTATCATAATTCAACACACCTGTTTCTTTTTCTACTCCATAAAAAGAAGTGGTATATAGTTTCCCAGAAAAATTTACTGGAGAACCATGCGTTAAATGTCCACCATGTGATAAATCGAATCCTAAAATTTTATCTCCTGGTTGTAAACAAGCAGCAAAAACAGCTGTGTTTGCTTGCGAACCAGAATGTGGTTGTACATTTACATATTCTGCACCAAACAATTCTTTGGCTCTATCTATAGCAATTTGTTCTACAATATCTACAATTTCACATCCTCCATAATAGCGTTTATTAGGGTATCCTTCAGCATATTTATTGGTTAAAACAGATCCTTGAGCTAACATCACTTGATCACTTACAAAGTTTTCTGAAGCGATTAATTCTAGGCCATTTTGTTGTCTTTCTTTTTCTTCTTGAATAAGATCAAAAATTTGATTATCTAGTTGCATTGTTGTTTGTTTAAATAAAGATTATCAAAAGTAGTAAAAATCATTTTGCAACTAACAACTTTCTGTTATATTTGATGAAAAATTAATAACATTGGTTTAAAAACCTATACTAGATACACTCAAATGAAATTAACTGCAAATAACCCAAATAGAAAATCTTGGTTACAAGTTTCTAAAGATTCAGACTTCCCAATTCAAAATATTCCTTTCGGAGTATTTATTACAAAAGACGATATCATTACTATCGGTACAAGGATTGGAGATTATGCGATCGATTTAGGTGCTTTGCATCAATTGGGGTATTTTGAAGGAATTCCGTTAACAGACGATATCTTTTTACAAGATTCTTTAAACGATTTTATTGCCGATGGCCGTAAAACTTGGCGCTTGGTGCGTAATAGAATTGCAGATATTTTTGACGTTACTAAAAGTGGCTTACGCGATCATAAAGAGCACAAAGCAGAGATTATTTTTAGAATGGAAGAAGTAGAAATGTTATTGCCTGTTACTGTTGGTGATTATACCGATTTCTATGCCAGTAAAGAACACGCTACAAACGTTGGTTCGTTATTCCGTGATCCAGAAAATGCATTAATGCCAAACTGGTTGCATGTGCCTATCGGGTATCATGGTAGAAGCTCTTCTATCATTCCGTCTGGTACGCCTATTAGAAGACCCTACGGACAATCTAAACCTGCAGAAGGAACAAACACACCAGGGTTCGGTCCTTCAAAATTATTAGATTTTGAATTGGAAATGGCGTTTATCACTACAGATGCAAATACCTTAGGAGATCGTATTTCTATTGAAGAAGCAGAAGAGAATATTTTTGGATTGGTGTTGTTTAACGACTGGTCTGCAAGAGATATTCAAGCATGGGAATACCAACCATTAGGTCCGTTTTTAGGAAAAAACTTTGCCTCTACCATTTCTCCTTGGATTGTAACCTTAGATGCTTTAGAGCCTTTTAGAACAGACAACCCAAAGCAAGTATACGAGCCATTGCCATATTTACAAATGGATGGAAAGAAAAGTTACGACATTAAATTACAAGTAGGTATTAAACCAGAAGGAAAAGAAGAAACAGTGGTTGCCAATTCTAACTTTAAATATATGTATTGGACCATGGTACAACAATTAGCACATCACACGATCAACGGATGTCCGGTTGAAGCTGGAGACATGATGGGTTCTGGTACCATTTCTGGACCAACCAAAGACAGTTATGGTTCTATGCTAGAATTGTCTTGGCGTGGACAAAACCCTATTAAATTGAACGACGGTTCTGAACGTAAATTTATCAATGATAACGACACCGTAATTATGCGTGCACATTGTGAAAACGATAAAATACGTATTGGGTTTGGTGAGTGTACGGGTAAAGTATTACCAGCTCTTGATTTTAAGAAATAGTGTTTTTAAACACATTTAAACAATAAAAAAGGATGCTCTTAGAGTGTCCTTTTTTTATTGTTCTTGTTTTATGTTGTCATTCCTGCCTTTCGACTTCGCTCAAGATAAACTCTGGCTGGAATCCATACCAATCAAAATAGTAAAAACCTATTTTAATTTACCAATACTCTACAATACAAGATATTTTCCCTTTCTTAAACTCAAAAAGAGACAATTGCGGTTCGCTTTCTGTAATTTTCCCATCGCTTTTTGTTATAAATCTTTTTTGAACAGCGGCGCCTTTTAGTCCAATAATTTTATTCATCATTTTAAAGCCCGTAACCGAGCCGTTATATCTTCCGTTTTCTTGGTTTCGAAGCGCGCTTTTGTACAAGCTTTCTCGGGTGTAATAGCCATCATATTTAGCATGTTCGTAGGTAAAATCTTCTGTAAAAAGAGCAAAGGCTTTGTCAATAGCCAGAGTTTGGGGCAAGACCTGTAAAACGTGTCATACAAAAAGAAGTGCTAAACCAGTTATCAAAAGAAATATTGGCAGGTAGAGTAACAACCGATAGTATTATTTTGTTAGATGCTTTTGACAATCAGTTGGTTTTTAGAAATCAATCTGATTTGATTAAGAATTAATAGTTCGTTTTAGTTCGTTATAAAGCGGTGTTTTGATAAACATCGCTTTTATTTTTTTATATTCGTGTTTTAAAAATTAAACATCATGAAAAAATATTTATTCCTAATTGTTTTTGCGATTGGTGCATTCGCAGGAATTGCTCAAGAAAAAGATGAAGTAGTTACCACCTATTATTTAATTCGCCATGCAGAAAAAAACAGAGCTGTAAAAGGTGATAAAGACCCTTTTTTAACTATTAAAGGAGCAAAACGCGCAGGCCATTGGGCAGAAGTTTTATCGAATGCCAATATTAATATGGTATACACAACCAATTACAATAGAACTAAAGAAACTGCGCAACCTACTGCTGCAAAAAACGGTTTAAGATTGTATGTATATGACCCAAGAAAAATGTACGATGAAGGTTTTAAATACAATACAAGAGGAAAAAATGTCTTAATTGTTGGTCATAGTAACACAACAAATGTTTTTGCAAATAAAATATTAGGAAAAGACAAATACAAAGAAATAGAAGATGATAACAACAGTAATTTATATATAGTTACAGTTACTAAAAGTGGTGCAACAAGTGTATTGTTAAAAATAGATCATTAATCTAATAACTTAACTGTAACGTTTTCTAAATTAATTTCAGAAAGCTTTATCAGTTCATTATTTTCAAATGCTTTGTCTAAATTTTTTAATTTAGTTGAAGCATTTTTTGTTTTATAGTTGTTGTAATCCAAAAACCTAATTCCGTTTACAATACGCTCATTTTTAGGTTCTCTGAAACGCTTCCCTCCACCATCTGTATGATAACTATAGGCTAGATAATCCATTTTAAAATCTTCTTTTCCTATCCAGTACACAAAAACATCTTCAAAATCTTCTCCGCCTCCATCTTCAGAAAAACTAATTTGAACTTTATAATACGCTTCTCCTTTAATAACAGCATCTTCTAACAATTTCTTTTTGACAGCTTTATCATTAAGTCCGAAAGGTAGCAGAGAAAAATAATGTACAGAGTTTACAGAACTTGCATATTTTACCGCCATAGAATCTATTGTGTTGCTTAGCTGGTTGTTTTTAAATCGCTTGAAACCAGTATTAGAAAGTTCGTCTTTGATCAAAATAGAATCCTCTTTGAAAATTCTAGATAGTTTAAAATTCCCTTTGTTTCTAATCGCTATGTAATTTATATCTCTAAAATCAAAAGCTATTTTTGCATTTGATACTTTTTCTGCTCCATTAGCTATCATTGCTTTGTCAATAATTTGCTGTGCCGTTAGCGAAGAGTTTTTTTGATCACAAGAAGCAAATACAAGTAGTGCTATAAATAAAAAGTTACGCATGGTTTTTGTTTTTCTAGGTCGATAAAAATAGAACATCTTTACAAATCAAAAATACACTTCTTCATCTGAATCAAAAATGTATCTTTGCTAATATTATCATAATATTTTTATTGCCAATTCAATGCAGAAAAAAATAAACATACAAAATAAAAAAGCTCGTTTCGAGTATGATTTTTTAGATACCTATACAGCTGGAATTCAATTAACTGGAACTGAAATAAAATCGATCAGAGAAAGTAAAGCTAGAATTACAGAGAGTTTTTGTGAGTTTAACGAACGTGGAGAATTGTTTGTTATTAATATGTTTATTGAAGAATATTCGCATGGTAATTTTTACAATCACAATCCAAAAAGCGAACGAAGATTGTTATTAAACAAGAGAGAGCTTAAAAAATTAGAAAAAGAAGTTAAAAATACTGGACTTACCATTATTCCTCTTAAATTGTTTTTAACAGACAAGGGTTGGGCAAAATTAAATATTGCCTTAGCAAAAGGTAAAAAACTACACGACAAAAGAGAAACACTTAAAGACCGAGATAATAAGCGCGATTTAGATAGAATTAAAAAAGCCTATAAATAATGATTTCTTTCTTAAAACTAATTAGATACAAAAACCTCTTGATGGTTTTACTAACCTTAGTTTTAACAAAATATGCCATCATTGATTCGTTAATTTCTACAATTTCAGATTTTCAATTCATTTTATTAGTTATCAGTATTCTTTATATAACAGCTGGTGGGTATGTTATTAATGATGTTTTTGATATTGAAGCTGATAAAATAAACAAACCTTCTAAAGTCTATATTGGTTTAAGCATTTCAAAAAAGAAAGCACTTGTTTCTTATTTTATGCTCACTATAATTGGTTTAATTATTGGGATCTATGTTTCTTTTTTAAAAGAACACATCGCATATTCATTATTCTTTATAACCGCAATTGGATTGCTTTATTGGTATTCAAAAACATTAAAAAGAATTGCTGTATTCGGAAATTTAGTGACTTCTTTTTTAATTGCACTTACCATTTTTATAGTCTATGTTTTTGAAATAAAAAACACAAATACAGCTTCTAATTTGTCTGATGAAATTACAAATTTCTTTACATCAATTTCAGTAACTATCTATATTTTTATCTATATTATTTTTGCTTTTTTTATGACTTTAATTAGAGAGATCATTAAAGATATTGAAGACTTAAAAGGAGATTATGCTCTAAAAATGAATACATTACCTATTCTAATTGGAGTTAAAAGAACAAGAAACATTGTACTGGTTATTTCTTCAGTCGTGTTTGTATTTATTCTATTTATTATAAAAGAAGAGTTTGTACATATCCCTATTTTACTTTGGTATACATTACTTTTTGTGGTTACGCCATTTGTTTGGTTTTTATATAAATTGTTTAGCTCAAAAACCAAAAAAGATTTTCACTCATTGAGCAACTTAATTAAGCTAATTATGTTTTTTGGAATTTTATCAATGTCACTTATTAAAATTTAGGAAATGCTAAGAAAAAAACTTTCTAAATACAACGTCATTTTAGCATCAAAATCTCCTAGAAGGCAACAATTCTTTAAAGATTTAGACATTCCTTTTACCATTCAATTAAAAGAAGTTGAAGAAGTATATCCGTCAACACTTGAAGGTACAGCAATTACAGATTTTTTAGCCGATTTAAAATCAAAACCTTTTACAGATTTAAAAGAAAATGATCTTTTAATCACCTCAGACACTATTGTTTGGTTAGACGACAAGGCTTTAGGGAAACCAAAAGACAAAATAGATGCTATTAAAATTCTACAAGAATTATCAGGTAAAATGCACCAAGTTATTACGTCAGTTAGTATCAAAGGAAAGAATTTTCAAACGCTTTTTAATGATATAACCAATGTGTATTTTAAAAATTTAACTGTTGATGAAATACACTATTATGTAGAAAATCACAAACCTTACGACAAGGCTGGTAGCTACGGAATACAAGAATGGATTGGTTTTATTGGTATAGAAAAAATTGAAGGCAGTTATTTTAATGTTATGGGATTGCCTGTTCAAAAGTTATATAAAGAATTGATAAAATTGTAAGCTTTTGCTACCTTTTTATTATTATTTTTGCTCAAACACAACAAATATATTTTAATGAAAAAATACACTTTTACAGAAAAGAAAGATACCAGATCTGGGTTTGGTGATGGTTTAACTGAGTTAGGAAAAACAAATCCTAATGTTGTTGCTTTATGTGCCGATTTAATTGGTTCCTTAAAAATGAATGAATTTGCTAAAAATCATCCAGATAGGTTCTTTCAAATTGGTATCGCAGAAGCAAACATGATGGGTATTGCTGCAGGTTTAACAATTGGTGGTAAAATTCCATTTACAGGAACATTTGCAAACTTTTCTACTGGAAGAGTGTACGATCAAATTCGCCAATCTATTGCCTATTCTGATAAAAATGTGAAAATTTGTGCTTCACATGCGGGATTAACTTTGGGAGAAGACGGTGCTACTCATCAAATTTTAGAAGATATCGGATTGATGAAAATGTTACCAGGAATGACAGTAATTAATACCTGTGACTACAATCAAACCAAAGCTGCAACAATTGCTATAGCAGAACATGAAGGTCCTGTTTATTTACGTTTTGGCCGCCCATCTGTACCTATTTTTATGCCAGACTATAAAGATGAAAAGTTTGTTATAGGTAAAGCAATTCAATTAACAGAAGGGACAGATGTAACGATAGTTACAACAGGACATTTAGTTTGGGAGGCGTTACAAGCATCAGAGCAATTAGAAGCAAAGGGAATTAGTGCTGAAGTAATAAATATACATACTATAAAGCCTTTAGACGAAGAAGCAATCTTAAAATCTGTTGCCAAAACAGGTTGTATTGTTACTGCTGAAGAACATAATAAATATGGGGGTCTAGGTGAAAGTGTTGCTAGATGTTTAGCTACCAACCATCCTGCTCCACAAGAATTTGTTGCTGTAAATGATAGTTTTGGTGAATCTGGAACTCCAGCACAATTAATGGAAAAATACGGCTTAAACGACAAAGCTATTGTTGCTGCGGTAGAAAAAGTTATTGGTAGAAAATAACATTAATACTTTTTAACCGTTTAGTTTATATAAAAAATTAAAAATAATGAGTATAAAAAAAATACTTTTAATGCTATGTTTGACCTTCGGATTAAGTCAAATTTCAAACGCACAACTCCAATTTGGAGTAAAAGGTGGTATCAATTATAACAATAACGGAGACTTAACTTTATCTGGAGTTGTAAATAATGCTGTTGCTGGAGCCGATGCCAAATCTGGTTTTCATGTTGGAATGTGGTTTAGAGGAAAATTACCAATAGTTGGTATTTATATTAGACCAGAAATTGTTTTTACTCAAGTAAAAAGTGAATATCTATACAAAGGAAATAATACCTCTTACGATTTTAAAAAAATTGATGTTCCTGTTTTATTTGGAAAGAAAATATTTGGTTTTGCAAATGTATTTATTGGCCCTTCTTTTCAATATGTGCTAAATTCAGATTTTGGACTTAGTACAGTAAGTGAAGTTAGCTTAGATAAATTTTCAATTGGTATGCAATCTAGTTTTGGAGTTGAATTTGGGAAACTTGGAATTGATGTTCGTTGGGAAAGAGGCTTTAGCAATACAGAGGCCGTTTTTGTAGATAACTTAACAAGTATTAATATTGATAATAGAACGAATCAAATTATATTAGGTCTGTCTTACAGGCTTTAAAAAACTAATTACACAACATAAAAAAAACTCCAGCAATGCTGGAGTTTTTTTTATATTATCTGTTGTTCTATTTAATTTTTGGATTTAAATAATCTGGTAATGTAGGATTACTTGGATCACTAAAATCATTTCTAGGATCTCCATCTTTATTTGCATCTTCTTTTATGGTTGGTGTTCCATCATTATCATCATCTGCATCTTTAAAATTAGCTAGAAAATCTCCATCTGTATCAACTTGTGTAGGATCAGACTCTACAGAAGCATCTTCAATTTCTAAATATGATGCTAAACCATCATTATCATGATCGGTGTTTTCTACTATATCAAACAATTCAATTCTAAAAACCAAACAAGTATTTGCATTAATAGTCCCACCATCTAAATTTCTATACCCCAATCCAGAAGGAATAAATAAAAACCCTTTTCCAGGATCTTGATAGGTAATTGGACCATTAGTAGTTATGTTTTTTCCACCCTTAAAATGTGTAAAACCATAAGACCATCCTTTAATCACAGCATCTAACGTAAACCAAACTGCATTAGTTTGAGTTTCAAAAACTTCAGTAAATGTTGTCGTAGTTATTTGTTTCCCTTGATATTTTGTTAAAACAGAATCCATTACGGTTGGGTTTCCTTTTACTGGATTTGGAACTCCCTGACTTACAACATAATAATACATTTTGTAATCTATATCATCAAAATTTACATTTTGAGTTTTTAAGTTCACATCATCAATCAAAGCTGTTTTACCAGTGGTTATTGGCTTGATAGAATCTATAACTGTGTCATAATAATGATTTGTTAAATATTTCACCAGGGTATCATTGTCTTTTAAAGCTTGACCTGCATGATCAAAATCATCGATAAACGGATTACTAGCACTACAAGCATATATTAGAATAGATGCAATTGCTACTATCAATATATTTTTTATTTTTATCATCTAATTACTAAATTTAAGGGCGCAATTTACGATTTTCATACCTTTGTAAAAAGAGAATATTGAAATTTTAACTTTTTATATGAGAATTGATAAATATTTGTGGTGCATTCGGATTTTTAAAACAAGAACTATTGCTTCTGAGGCTTGTAAAAAGGGACATGTTAAAATAGATGATGCAAATTGCAAACCCTCAAAAGAAGTGTACGGAAATGAATTAATTGGCATCCGAAAGAATCAAATTAATTATAAAATCAAAGTTTTAGATGTTCCTAGCAATAGAGTTGGTGCAAAACTTGTTGATTTATACCGAAAAAATTTGACTCCGAAGGAAGAATTTGAGAAAACCGAACTTTTAAAATACTCTAAAGACTATTATCGAAAAAAAGGTGCTGGAAGACCTACCAAAAAAGATCGAAGAGACATTGACGGATATTATGATGCTTCTACTCCAACTGAAAGTTAATTTTAATATCTTTGCTTTATAAATACATGTAATGACAGCAGAAAAAAACATCATTTTAACTTCTCAACAAATTCAACAAAAAATAAAAAGAATTGCCTACCAAATTCTTGAGAGTAATAGCAACGAAAAAGAGATTGTTATTGCAGGAATTACATCTAATGGCTTTTTATTTGCAAAAGAGATAGAAAAAGAGTTGTCTAAGATTTCTACCATTTCTATTCTTATGTGTGAGGTTATAATTGACAAGAAAAAACCTTTAAGCCCTATTAAAACTTCAATTACAAGTGACGTGTATAAAAATAAATCGCTAGTGCTGGTTGATGATGTATTGAATTCTGGCGCTACTTTAATTTACGGGATTAAACACTTTTTAGAAGTTCCATTAAAGCGATTTAAAACTGCTGTTTTAGTCAACAGAAATCATAAAAAATATCCAGTAAAAGCAGATTTTAAAGGAATTTCTCTTTCTACAACTTTACAAGAACATGTTACGGTAGAATTTACTAAAAATAAAGCAATTACTTATTTAATGTAATTGAACAGCAATATCACAATAAATTTCTTCAATTGATTTATTATCTATAGCCACCTTAAAGTTAGATTGCTCATAAAAAGAAGCTCTTTCAAACAGGTGTTTACCGATGTATTCTAGCAATTGCCCATCATTTAAGTCAGCAATTAATGGCCGATTTCTTCTTCCTGTACCTAACCTATACACTAAAAAAGGGATACTTGCTTTTAAATAAAAACTAATGGCATTGCTATCATTTATGAGCTGCATATTGATACCATAACAAGGCGTTCCGCCTCCAAGAGCTAAAACATAATTAGATTTTAACTCTAAGATTTCTTTTAAATAAATACCTTCTTGTTTTCTAAAATAGATTTCTCCTTTTGTCGCAAAAAGTTGAGAAATAGACATCTTCTCTTTCTCTTCAATATAGCTGTCTAAATCTAGATACGTTAAATTCATTTTATCAGAAATATACTTACCAATTGTAGATTTTCCACTTCCCATATACCCCAATAAAACTATTTCCATCTTCTATAATTTTTACGCATCAAATATCGTTAAATTTATGCAGAAATTCTTTTATTTTTTAAACAATAGGTAGTATATTTGCACTCGCTTTTAAACAAAGCAAGACCTGGTAGCTCAGTTGGTAGAGCATCTCCCTTTTAAGGAGAGGGTCCTGGGTTCGAGCCCCAGCCCGGTCACTAAAAAGTTAAGCATTGCTTAACTTTTTTTGTTTCAATACTATGCACATATGGCGGAATTGGTAGACGCGCAGGCTTGAGGGGCTTGTTCACAACGTGAGTGCAGGTTCGACTCCTGTTATGTGCACAATTTTTATTTGTCTAAAATATCAAACACCTTTTTTCCTCCAACATAGGTTTCTAAAATTTTCAAATCTTTGATCTTAATTGGAGCAACTTTTGTTAGATCTTCACTGATAATTACAAAATCTGCTAATTTCCCCGGTTCTAAAGTTCCTTTAATTCCTTCTTCAAAAGAACTATATGCAGCGTTTTTAGTGTATGCTGTTAGCGCTTGTTCTACTGTTATTTTTTCTTCAGGCACCCACCCTTTAGGGTTTTTATCATCTAGTGTTCTACGTGTAACAGCAGCGTAAATACCCATTAACGGTATTGGAGGAGCCACAAACCAATCACTACCAAATACTAAATTAGCCTTTGCCTCTAATAACGATTTAAACGCATAGGTAGTTTTGATTCGCTCAGAGCCAATCAATTTCTCTGCCCATCTTCCATCATCAATTGCATGATATGGTTGCATACTCAGTATCACATTTAATTGAGCAAACCGTTTAAAGTCGTTTTGAGCTATATGTTGTGCATGTTCAACTCTAAACCTTCTGTCTTTTTCTCCATTCTCTTTTTCAACTGTTTCAAAAGTATTCAGCAAATTATTAATGGCTTTATCTCCAATGGCATGAATCATTACCTGAAAATTTTCATTATCAGCATCTTTAACATAGTTGTAAATTTTATCCATTGGCATTACGAAAAAACCTTTATCTGAAGGATTATCAATATACGGGTCGAAAAATGCAGCGGTATGCGAACCCAAAGAACCATCTACAAACCCTTTTAATCCTCCTGTTTTCAACCATTTATCACCAGAACCATTGGTCTCGATTTCTATTTTTAAATTTTTCCATCCACTAAGAGGGTACATCGCATAAATACGAGTTATAAGCTCGTTATTAGCTCTTACTTTTTTTAGCACATTATAATGAGATGATGCTGACATATGGTGTACAGACGTTACCCCGTTTGAGGCTAAATACTTCATGGCTGCTTGTAAAGCCTTTTGGTATTCTTCTTCTGTTGGCTCGGTAATAAACGGAGTGATTAAGTCGGTAGCATTGTCTTTAAATAAGCCCGTTAATTCGCCTTTAGGTGTTCTTACAATTTCACCACCACTTACATCATGTACTTTGTTAGTTACATTGGCTAATTTTAAAGCTAACGAATTGGCCAATGACATGTGTCCGTCTAACCTTGTAATAAAAACAGGATTGTCTTTTGTAACAGCATCAATCCATTCTTTAGTAGGCAACTTGCCTCCCCAGTTTTCATGATCCCAATCTCCTCCAAGAATCCAAGAACCTTTCGGAACTGTCTTTGCAAATTCTTTAATTCTTTTTATGAACTCTTCTGGAGTTTTTGCGTTTCTCAGTTGAACAGAATTTAAGTTAAATCCTCCTGTCAATAAATGAACATGTGTATCAATAAAACCAGGTGTTATAAATTTTCCTTTTAAATCTTTAACTTTAGTGTTTTTTCCTATGAATTCTGAAACTTCTTTAGAACTTCCTATTGAAAGAATGGTATCACCAGATATAGCTATAGCCTGAGCTATTGGATTGTTTTCATTCCCTGTCCAAATTGTAGTGTTTGTAATTACTAAATCTGCTTTTAATGTTTTATGCTGACATGAAACACCAAGTATTACAATCATTAACACTGAAAATAATTGAGTAGAAAAGTTTATTTTTTTCATTAGAGTTTGATTCGTTTTAATAAAGACATTCAATAAATAAGGCTAAATAAAACTCCTTTGTATTAAATGTTCTACTAATGTACTTTTTTTTAGTAAGAAAATCAATTTGTGCTTTTATTTTGAAAAATTTATTGCCGTTTATTTCACAGAAAATTAACTACACCAAAAAGATTAATTACTAACTTTGCTACATGCAGAAAAAAATACTACTTCTATTCTTTGTTGGGATCTCCTTCATAGGTTTTTCACAAACAAACACAAAATTAAAAGGGCAGATTGTAAAGGCCGAAAATAATAAGCCTTTAAGTGCTGCTCATATTTTAAATTTAAACTCTGTTGTTGGTACCATTACCAATGAAAAAGGTTTTTTTGAAATATCAACCAAAGCAAATGATACAATCTTAGTTTCATATTTAGGTTTTCAATCGATTAAGTTAAAAGTAACAAATGATTTATTGAAAGGAAACGAATTGGTAATTGCATTATTAGAAAAAGCCAATGAAATTAAAGAAGTAGTCATTAGATCAACAAAGCTTATTGGAGTATTAGAAGTAGATGTTAAACAAGTGCCTAAAGATCGTTTTACTAGAATCCATATAAATGGATTGCCACAAACGTATGAAGTTGGTAAATCTGTTTCACAAAACTTAAATTCTCCTGTTGCAGCTTTATTTCAGCCAGTAGATTTCCTCTATAATTTATTTGGCAAAAAACCGAAACAGCTTAAAAAACTTCAGAAGCTAAAAAAAGAAGACGATTTACGTATAATGTTAAGTGGAAAATTTGACAGAGAAGTGATGATGGAATATTTACAAATGGACAAACAAGAATTAAGAAAATTGTTAGTTGATTGTAACTACTCTGACTATTTTATCAAAAAAGCAAGTGATTTACAAATGATAGAAGCTGTGCTAGATTGTTACGAAAATTACAAAGCCATAAAGAAAGGCAAAATAGAACGAGACGTATTGCCTACTAGAAAAAACTAAAATCAAAAAGGGTTACAAAATTAATTGTAACCCTTTTATCAACTATTAAAAACTAACTAATTTCCCAATAACTAAAATACAGAAACAATGTATTTATAGTTATATTTTCTTTTGCTATTCCAAGAAACTCTCTTTGAATATACACTACCAACTTTGGCTGTCTTTTTTTCTTCTTTTAAATTGTCGATTGTTGTCATTTCTTTATGTTTTAAATATTTTTTTTCAATTTACTTACACTTATAAGACGACAGATAATTGAATTAGTTACACTCCCTTTTCGTATTTAACACATCTTTAAGAAATAAAAAAAACCAGCTTTAAAAAGCTGGTTTTTAATTTTTTAACATAAAATAACTAAAATTAATAATTCAATAAAATAGTATTCATTTCATTATCAACTTAGCAATAATTTATTGATTTCCAAGAATAATTGGTAAACCATCTTTTCCTGATCCAATTACAATAACTTTACTATTTGGAGATTGAGATAACTTAATTGTAGCCTCAATTCCTTTGTCTTGTAAAATTTTATCTGTCAAAGAAGCGCTTAAAATCTTATTTGCATCTGCTTTACCTTGTGCTTCAATAATTTGCTTTTGAGCTTCTTTTTGTGCAGTAACTAATCTAAACTCATATTCTAATGATTCTTGTTCTTGTTTTAATTTACGCTCAATAGCTTCTTTAATTGTTGGTGGTAACGTTACATCTCTTACCAAAACAGCATTCAATTGAATATACTGAGGTTCTAAAATCTTTTTAGTTTCTTCATAAATTTCAGTCTGAATTGCATCTCTTTTTGTAGAGTACAATTGCTCAGGCGTATATCTACCAACAACACTTCTTGTAGCAGAACGAATTGCAGGAATAATTACACTTTGTAAATAGTTCTCACCTCTTGTTTGGTGTAACAAAGCAACGGTTTTTGTTGTTGCTTGATACAATACTGAAGCATCTAATTGAATTTCTAACCCATTAGAAGACAATACAGCCATTTTTTTCTCAAATAACTCCTGTTGTCTTACATTGTATTTAAATACTTTATTCCAAGGCATTACAAAATTAAACCCTTCGTCTAAAGGTGACTGATCTGTAACAACTCCTCCAATCCATTTATATAAAACACCTCTTTCTCCAGAACCAATGGTTACCGCAGATTTAGAAACTAATATAATTGCCAAAACTGCAATTACTATGAAAAAAATTCCGCCTTTTGGGAATTTAATATCTAATTGTTGATTACTCATAATTTATCTATTTTTAATTTTATTCAAATTTACGATAAAGCTTTCTAATTACAATTTTTATAACCACAATCTTCTAAATTAGACTCTAATTCTAAGGTTACATGCTCTAAATGAAAATTATCGTGCAAGAGTTTTTTTATTTTTTCTTTTACTTCTTTTGATGATTGCCAACTAAATTCTTTGTTTTTTAAAATAATATGAATCGTTGCTATATGAAACTCACCGTCTAAAGTCCAAATATGACAATCATGAATATCTTCTACTTCATCTATATTTAATAGTATTTGCTCTTTAATTTTATCAGAAGAAATTTCATTCGGCACACCTTGCAAAATAATTTTAAAAGCATCTTTAATATTTCTGTACACATTAAACAACACATAGCCTGCAATAGCTAAAGAAAGTATTGGGTCTAAAATTGGAACATCCCAATACATCATTACAATACTTGCAATTAAAACAGCAACCCAACCTAAAACATCTTCTAATAAATGAAGTGAAACTACTCGCTCATTTATAGAAGAACCTTTTTTTAGTTTTAAAACTGCTGCACCATTTACAATAATTCCTAAAATAGCCAACCACATCATTCCTGTTGCATTAGCTTCTTCTGGGTTGATAATTCTTGGTATGGCTTCTGAAATGATAAAAAACGAACCAACAATCAGCACAATAGAATTAATAATAGCCCCTAATAAAGAAAATCGACCATAACCATACGAATACTTTTTAGTAGCCTGTTTATTTGATAATTTTTGAAAATACCACGACATTCCTAAACTCAAACTATCTCCTAAGTCATGAACTGCATCAGACATGATAGCCAAACTATTGGTATAAAAACCTCCAATAATCTCTATAATAGTAAATACTAAATTTAAGAAAAAAGCTGTTTTTATGTTTTTTGTTGTATGATGATGTCCGTGATGATGGTGATTGTGGTTTCCCATTTATATAGATTTCTAAATAGACATTAAAAATAAAAAAAAGATGCATTATCAATAAAAAAGAACATGTACGCTAAACCTTCAAACGATTTTTAACATATTCTACTTTTGTTTTTCCGTGTTTTAAAGGTTTACCCTCTTCATCTAAAGAAACCATCACAATTTTATCAATTTCAACAATAACTTTATGAGTCAGTTTGTTTCTAACAGAGCATTTTAAAGTAATAGAAGAATTACCAAATGCCACCACCTCCATTCCTATTTCAATAATATCTCCTTGTTTTGCTGAACTTACAAAATCTATTTCTGACATAAATTTGGTAACTGTTCTTGGAATTTCTAATTGAATAATTGCATAAATTCCTAATTCCTCATCAATCCATTGTAATAAGCGACCACCAAATAAAGTTCCGTTTGGATTTAAATCTTCGGGTTTTATCCATTTTCTAGTATGAAATTTCATAAATCATTCTTTTTAAATTCAATACAAATTTCGACTTAATCATTTGATAAAACTATTCTTTTCAATTCCTTTTATAGATTTTATAATAGCATTTAACAATACTATTGTTCTAAACTTATCGCATCAAATCCTATCAATAATTCAGATTCGAAATTTGCTGTTATTTGAATTGGGTTACAACAAACTTCACAATCTTCAACATAAGTCTGTAACTCAACACCACTTTCTAGAAGCATTGAAATTTTTTCCCAACAATAAGGGCATTGAAAAAAGTGTTCTATCATTTCAATTATATTTTACCAATATATTTTCTAACAAACCATTCAACTGCAAAAAACAAAATGCTTAGCAACAATAGATGTTTCCAATCGATGAGCTGTTGAGTAACAATCGTACTTGTTTGAGTTGTTTTATAGCGATTGTCAGCAATTAAATCATTCACCATTTGATTATTTTCTGATGGAAAATAGACGTTTCCTTTTGTATTCCTTGCCAATAATTTTAATTCTTTTAAATTGGCGTTAGAAAACTGCTCTTCTATTTGGTAGGTGGTAATTCTAAACTGCCCTGTTTTACGAACCGCTTGATTTTCTACTGATACTTCAAAACGATAATTTCCAGAAGGCACTTCATTCAATACAGCTTCAAATGAATTGTTTATTAACGAAAAAGGAACGTTTTGAGAAACATTCGTCGTTGTATTCGTGAGTTTTAAATTTAGTTTAGCTCTTACATCAAACTGGTAGTTTTTATCAACATAAAAAGCATTGATAGCAATTGGCGTGTTTGCGGGATACAAGGCATCATAATTTAAAGACAACCGCTCTCTTTTCTTTGTTGACGCTAAGTATTGTATTAGATTGGCTAAAAACGCATCGAAATCTTGAAATGAACCTGTGTTTAAAAAACTTGATGCTCTCCATTTCCAGATTCCTTCTCCAAACAACACCACACTTTTTTGAGTATCAGTTTCAAAAGTTGCCAGTAAGGGTGTTTGAGTTTTAAAACCTGCGATATTCTGAAACAATAATGCATCAAATTTAGATGTCATATTAATATTTCCAAATAGATCATCCAATGGCGGAAAAGATTCAAAACTAATCTCTTTTTGACCAAAGGTTAAAAATGCATTGTTAAATATTGCTCCAAACTCCTCTGACTGATTTGTAGCATTTTTATAGTAGTTTGATTGCATTTCGTTTAAAAAACTCCAATTGGTGTTTAAACCTGAAATGACAAAATAATTTGCATTCTCTTTTTGAATTGCATTAAAAACTGTTTCAAATTGAACGGTTGGTTGATATAAAATAACCAATTGATAATCTGCTATTTTCTCTATAAAATCTTTTATAGTGCTTATTGTTACAGAACGTTGTTTATTAGTTTCAATTGCTTTTTTGAGTGCGCCAAGATCTGGGTGCAAAATCGATGTAACTACTAATATTTTTGTTTGCTCATTTAAAACTTCAACAGAAAATGAGTTGGAATTGTTTTCTAAGTTTTCTTCGTCTTCAATTTTTGTAAGAGATGCTTTGTAATATTGAACCCCTTCTTCGGTTGAAGCTATAGTCGTAGAAATAGTTTCTACGGTTTTTGAAGGGGATAACTCTAAGTTCTTTCTATAAATAATTTTTCCTTTATGTTGAATTGTAAATTGTGTTTTTACATTTTTAGCCCCGTCATATAAAACTCTAACTTCAACTGGAAATCTATTTTTTAAATAGCTGTACTTATTGACATTTATTTGTGCAATTCGAACATCACTTTTCGGAATGGTATCACCAATAATTAAAGGAAAAACATTCTTTTTTGTACTGATAAAAGGATAGGAATTTCCTGTAGTTTGATTTCCGTCTGAAATTAAAATTACTGGAATAGCCGTATTCTTGTTTAGTGCTTCTACTCTATTAATTGCCATATAAATATTGGTTTGATTTTCTATAAAAGATAAAGAATCTAACACACCAATAGTTTCACCAAATTTAAAAAACTGTACATCAAATTTTTCTTGAAGGTCTGAATTGATTTTTAGTTGATTGACAAAATCTGCAACTACTTTTTCACTTTTAAAATGTTTTACAGACAAGGAATTATCAATCAAAACAGACAAGATTGGTTTTTCATTCGTTAATTCTCTTCTCTCTATAGACGGATTAATTAACAATAACAACAGTAAGAAAATACTTATTGCTCTTAGTGAAAATAGAAAATAATCAACTTTTGTAGAATTTTTTGATTTGTAAAAATACAGCAACCAAGAAAATGCTAAACTAAAAAGCAAAGCTCCTAAAACAGATATGATGGTTGTTGTTTGCAAGAATAAAATTTGAATCGTAAAGCTAACAATTATCCTTTTAAAAAACTTGTTAAAAAAAAAGAAAACCTGCAACTTAAAAGCTACAGGTTTTCATTTATTAAAATTATCTTTTATTAGTTCATTCCTCCATCAACAGACAATGTTTGTCCGGTGATATAAGAACTCATATCAGAAGCTAAGAATACACACGCATTGGCAATATCTTCTGGAGAACCTCCACGTTTTAACGGAATTGCATCTCTCCAACTTTGAACTGTTACTTCGTCAAGTTTTGCGGTCATTTCTGTTTCTATAAAACCTGGCGCAATTACGTTAGAACGAATATTTCTTGACCCTAATTCTAATGCAACTGATTTAGAAAAACCAACAATACCGGCTTTTGAAGCAGCATAATTTGCTTGTCCGGCATTTCCTTTAAGACCAACCACAGAGCTCATATTGATAATAGAACCTGAACGTTGTTTCATCATTGGACGAATTACTGCTTTAGTTAAGTTGAAAACCGATTTTAAATTTACTTCAATTACTTTATCAAAATCATCTTCAGAAATACGCATTAACAAATTATCTTTTGTAATTCCTGCGTTGTTCACTAAAATATCAATCGTTCCGAATTCTTTTAAAACATCGGCAGCCAATTCTTGTGCAGCATCAAAAACTGCTGCATTCGATTGATAACCTTTTGCATGAACTCCGAAATCTTTTAATTCGTTTTCTAAAGCAATAGCAGCATCTACCGAAGAACTATATGTAAAAGCAACATTGGCTCCTTGTTGAGCAAACATTATAGCTATTCCTCTTCCAATTCCTCTTGTAGCACCAGTAATTATGGCTGTTTTGTTTTCTAATAATTTCATATTATTAAATTTAATTGATTGTTTTTAAAATGCAAATTCCCGCTTAGTTAGCGGGAATTTACTATTTATTTATGAATAGTTCTCGACTCCGCTCGAACTGACATTAAATTTTATTTTAATACACGTGCAATCATTTCTCCAATTTTAGCTGGAGATTCTACAACATGAATTCCGTTTTCAGCTAAAATCTTCATTTTTGCTTGTGCTGTATCATCAGCACCACCAACAATAGCACCAGCATGCCCCATTGTTCTTCCAGCAGGAGCAGTTTGACCTGCAATAAAACCAACTACTGGTTTTCTGTTTCCGTCGGCTTTGATCCATTTTGCAGCATCTGCTTCTAATTGACCACCAATTTCTCCAATCATTACAATGGCTTCTGTTTCATCATCATTCATCAATAATTCAACAGCTTCTTTAGTTGTTGTTCCAATAATTGGATCTCCACCAATACCTATAGCTGTAGTAATTCCGTACCCTTGTTTTACAACTTGATCCGCAGCTTCATAGGTTAGTGTTCCAGATTTAGATACAATTCCAACTCTTCCTTTTTTAAAAATAAAACCTGGCATAATACCAACTTTAGCTTCACCTGGAGTAATAACTCCTGGACAGTTAGGACCAATTAATGTACATTCTTTGTTTTCTAAATATGCTTTTACTTTTACCATATCTGCAGTAGGAATTCCTTCTGTAATACAGATAATTACTTTTATTCCTGCATCCGCAGCTTCCATAATTGCATCTGCAGCAAAAGCGGGTGGAACGAAAATAATAGAAGTATCTGCAGCTGCATTTTCTACAGCATCTGCAACAGTATTAAAAACAGGTTTTCCTAAGTGTTCTTGACCACCTTTTCCAGGAGTAACACCACCAACTACGTTAGTACCATAATCAATCATTTGACCTGCGTGAAAAGTCCCCTCACTACCTGTAAAACCTTGTACAATAATTTTTGAATCTTTATTTACTAAAACGCTCATTTGTTTGTTTTTTCTCTTGTTAAATTTTCAATTGAAGTTCAATTGTTTAAGACGATGCAAAAATAACTCTTTTTATATCGTTATACAACGAATATTGAATCACTTTTTTTGGTTGTTTGTAATATTTTTAAGGTAAATCGTTTCACGTAGTTTTTGACGATATTCAACTGGCGGGGTTCCGTAATAAATATTCTTTTTTAAGGATTTTGTAACCCCAGTTTGCGCCATTACAACAGTTCCTTTTTCAATTGTAATTCCGCTTATAACTCCAACTTGTCCCCAAATGGTAACCTCGTCTTCTATAATCGTACAACCTGCAATTCCAGTCTGTGCTGCAATCAAACATTTCTCACCTATTACTGTATCATGACCAATATGAACTTGATTGTCAATTTTAGTTCCTTTTTTTATGGTTGTATCTCCAGTAACACCTCTATCAATCGTACATGAGGCTCCTAAATCTACATAGTCTTCTAAAACAACTCTACCTCCAGAAATTAATTTATCAAACCCTGTCTCTCTATTTTTATAATAAAACGCATCAGATCCTAAAACGGTATTCGCATGTATGGTTACATTGTTTCCAATAACACAATTGTCGTAAATAGTTACGTTAGGATGGATGATACAATTATTACCAATTTGAACATTGTTACCTATAAACACATTGGGTTGAATTACTGTGTTTTCTCCAATAAATGCAGATTCTGAAATACTGACTTTAGCTGCAATAAACGGATTAAAGTGTTTGGTGATTTTATTAAAATCACGAAAAGGATCCTCTGAAATTAACAAAGCTTTTCCTTCTGGACAATCTACTTTTTTATTGATTAATATGATAGTGGCAGCAGATTTCAGCGCTTTATCATAATACTTTGGGTGATCTACAAAAACGATGTCTCCTGGTTCTACAACATGAATTTCATTAATTCCAAGGATTTCAAAATTTTTATCACCTACAAAATCAACTTTTAAAAGTGACGCTATTTGTTCTAAAGTTTGTGGCTGATTAAATTTCAAAGCTATTCTTTAATACGTTCTTGATAAGAACCTTTTGTTGTTTCTATCTTAATTTTATCTCCTTCATTGATAAACAAAGGTACGTTTACAATTGCTCCTGTTTCAACAGTGGCAGGTTTTGTAGCGTTTGTTGCTGTATTCCCTTTCACTCCCGGTTCTGTATGTGTAACCTCTAAAATAACACTTGCTGGCATTTCAACAGAAAGCGGCATGTTGTCTTCTGAATTGATAATGATCGTAACAATTTCACCTTCTTTCATTAGTCCTGGATTGTCTAAAGCAGCTTCTAATAAACGGATTTGAGAATAATCTTGCTCATTCATAAAGTGATAAAACTCACCATCATGATATAAAAACTGAAATTTATGTGTTTCTACACGAACATCATCAATTTTTCTCCCTGCAGGAAATGTATTATCTATGGTTTTTCCGTTGGTTACACTTTTTAATTTAGTTCTTACAAAAGCGGGACCTTTACCTGGTTTTACATGTAGAAATTCTACAATTTTATAAATATCATTATTGTATCTAATACACAATCCGTTTCTAATATCTGATGTTGTTGCCATGTAATTTTTAAAGTTTTTATCTGTTATTTACCCTGCTGTATATCCTTTCATAATTCCTCGTTGAGAATTACGAATAAACAACATTATTTCATCTCTTTCTGGAGTCGCTTCCATTTCAGCTTCAATAATTTCAATAGCTTGGGTCGTATTGTAATTTTTTTGATATAGAATTCTATAAATATCTTGAATTTCTTTAATTTTTGAAGAAGTAAAACCTCTTCTCCTTAATCCGACAGAATTAATACCTACATAAGATAAAGGCTCTTTTGCTGCCTTTGTGTAGGGAGGAACATCTTTTCTAACCAATGAACCACCAGAAATCATTGCATGTTCTCCAATGTGAATGAACTGATGAATTGCAGACAAGCCTCCTAAAACAGCATATTCTCCAACAATAACATGTCCGCCTAATAAAACACCATTTACAATAATCGCATTGTTTCCAACAATACAATCGTGTGCAATATGGGCTGCTGCCATAATTAAACAATTATCTCCAACAACAGTTTTACCCCTGTCATTTGTTCCTCTATTTATGGTAACACATTCTCTAATTGTGGTATTGTCTCCAATAACTGTTAGAGAATCTTCTCCTTCAAATTTTAAATCTTGCGGAATTGCAGAAATAATTGCTCCAGGAAAAATTCTACAATTTTTACCAATTCTTGCCCCTTCCATGATGGTTACATTAGAACCTATCCAAGTTCCAGAACCAATTTCTACATCATTATTAATTGTTGTAAAAGGCTCTACAACTACATTTCTTGCAATCTTTGCTTGAGGATGTATGTATGCTAAAGGTTGATTCATACTATTCTTTTTTTGCGATTTGTGCCATTAATTCTGCTTCTACCACTAGTTTTCCGTTTGCATAACCATATGCTTGCATATGACAAATACCTCTTCTAATTGGCGAAATTAATTCACATTTAAATATTAATGTATCTCCAGGTAATACTTTTTGTTTGAACTTTACATTGTCCATTTTCATAAAATAGGTCAAGTAATTTTCTGGATCTGGAACGGTGCTTAATACTAAAACCCCTCCACATTGCGCCATTGCTTCTACTTGTAAAACTCCTGGCATTACTGGTGCTCCTGGAAAATGTCCAACAAAGAAGTTTTCGTTCATTGTTACATTTTTCATTCCAATTACATGTTTATCAGAAAGCTCAATAATTCTGTCAATCAATAAAAATGGTGGTCTATGTGGAAGAATATCCATGATTTGATGAATATCCATTAATGGAGGTTGATTTAAATCTATCTGTGGTACGTTATTACGTTTCTCCATTTTAATGATTTTAGACAATTTTTTTGCAAATTGAGTATTTACTAAATGCCCTGGTTTGTTTGCAATAACTTTTCCTCTGATTCGAATTCCAGTTAAGGCTAAATCTCCAATTACATCCAATAACTTATGTCTAGCCGCTTCATTTGCCCAATGCAAATTTAAGTTGTCTAAAATTCCGTTGGATTGAACTGCTATATCCTCCTTCTTAAAAGCTTTCTTTAACCTGTTCATTGTTGCGTCAGACAATTCCTTATCTACATATACAATTGCGTTATTTAAATCTCCACCTTTAATTAAATCATTCTCAAGAAGCATTTCAATTTCATGTAAAAAACTGAATGTTCTTGCAGCTGCAATTTCTTCTTTGAAATCTTCAATGTGTTGAAGAGTAGCATTTTGAGTCCCTAATATTTTAGTGCCAAAATCTACCATGGTTGTGATTTCGTATTTATCTGAAGGCATTAATATAATTTCACTTCCAGTTACTTCATCTCTATAAGAAATGATATCTTTTACAATGTATTCTTTAATGTCAGCCTCTTGTTCTACAACTCCTGCTTTTTCTAAAGCTTCTATAAAAAACTTTGATGAACCATCCATGATTGGAGGTTCAGATGCATCAATTTCAATTAACAAGTTGTCTATTCCTAAACCTACAGCTGCTGCCAATACGTGTTCTGAAGTTTGAATCTGAACTCCATTTTTTTCTAAATTTGTTCCTCGTTGAGTATTCACCACATATTCTGCTCTAGCCGCAATAACAGGCTCTCCTTCTAAATCTACTCTAGCAAAAGCAAAACCATGATCTATCGGCGCTGGTTTAAACGTCATGCTTACAGTATTTCCTGTGTGCAATCCAACACCAGAAAGGCTTACCTCTCTTTTTATTGTTTGTTGTTTCTTACTCATTATTACTCCTTTTGAGTTCAATATTTTTTTCTAAATTATTTATTTTCTTTGCTAATTCAGGTAATTGTTTAAAATACACGTACGATTTATTAAAGTCAGTAAAACCAAACGCAGGTGTACCATTGATTACTTGATTGTCTTTTACACTTTTTGTAACTCCAGATTGAGCACCAATCTTAACATTGTTTCCAACTGTAATATGTCCTGCCATTCCAACTTGCCCTCCGATCATACAGTTTTTTCCGATTTTGGTAGAACCAGAAATTCCTGTTTGAGCAGCGATAACGGTATTTTCACCAATTTCTACATTATGGGCAATCTGAATTTGATTGTCTAACTTTACGCCTTTTCGAATAATTGTAGACCCTAAAGTAGCTCTATCTATTGTAGTGGCAGAACCAATATCAACAAAATCTTCAATAATTACATTACCTGTTTGTGGAATTTTATTATACACCCCTTCTTTATTAGGTGCAAAACCAAATCCGTCTGAACCAAGAATAACGCCAGAATGCAATACGCAATTGTTACCAATCTCTGTTTCAGAATATACTTTTACTCCAGAAAAAAGGGTACAATTATCCCCAATCACCACATTATCACCTACATATACATTTGGATAAATTTTTACGTTTTCACCAATGGTAACATTTTCTCCTATATAAGCAAAAGCACCAATATATTCATTTGAACCAATTAGCGCTGTAGAGGCAATAAAATGAGGTTGCTCTCTACCTGTTTTATTGTTTTTTACTTGATTGTAAAACTCTAATAGTTTTGAAAAAGCTGCATAAGCATCTTCTACTTTTATCAATGTTGTTTCTAGCTCCTTTTCTGGATTGAAACTTTTATTAACAATGGTTATAGATGCTTTTGTGGTATATAAAAACGGATTGTATTTTGGATTGGATAAAAAAGTAAGACTTCCTTTTTCTCCTTCCTCAATTTTAGACAATCTAGAAACCTCAACATTTGGGTTTCCAACAATGTCTCCTTCTAAAATTTCCGCTATTTGTTGCGCTGTAAAATTCATTGTCTGCAAAAGTATGAAATTTCTTAAGAATTGTCTAATTACATTTTCTTAGGATAACACAAATAAAACTTTTGTACTGGTTTTGTAAGTGCTTGTAAATTTAATTGATCTGAAGCCGAAGCAATATCTATGGTTGTGTTGTTTTTAAACAATATTTTAATTGGGTTACTAGTGTTGTACGCTTGATTACTTACAGTACCGTCAAAAACAAAATAATGAGCATGTTCTGGCTTTATATGAAACTTTGCTGTTAGTTTTTCTGCTTGAAGTTTTACTTCTTCTTTTGAAAATTGAGTGTTTTGCATACTGATTTTCAGTAAATTACGATTCATAATCATGGTAGACAAAGCTGACAATACCTCATCAGAATGTGTTGTCCATTCTTTGATGGCTGATAACACATCATAATCATCTAACTTAGAAAACACCGCCAAGGTTTCATCTGTAAAATTCTCTTTTGTAATCTGATTGTATAAAAAGTATTGCATTGTTTTAGTAGCCGGTAATTCAACATTCTGGGTTGCTAGTTCTTTAGCTCGTTGTAAAATTTTAACCAACATATTCTCTGCAACCAAACCAGTTTTATGTAAATATACCTGCCAATACATCAATCTACGAGCTATTAAAAATTTTTCAACAGAATAAATTCCTTTCTTTTCAATAACCAATTCTTCTTTAAAAACATTCATCATAGCTATCAATCGATCTGATGAAATATTCCCTTCGGTAACTCCTGTATAAAAACTATCTCTTTTTAAATAATCCAATCTATCAATATCTAATTGACTTGAGATTAATTGATTGAAAAAGCCTCTTTTGTAGTTGCCTTCAAACATTTCAATCGCTAAACTTAATTGTCCATCAAACTCTTCGTTTAGCTTTTTCATGAACTTCAACGAAATTTCTTCATGGCTAATTCCGTTTACAATACTATGTTCTAAAGCATGCGAAAAAGCTCCGTGACCAATATCGTGCAACAAAATAGCAATATATAACGCATTGGCTTCATCCTCAGAAATTGCCACTTCTTTAAAACGTAAAATTCTAACCGCCTTTTGCATTAAGTACAAACACCCTAAAGCATGATGAAATCGCGTATGATTTGCACCTGGATACACTAAATTAGAAAACCCCATTTGGGTTACTCGTCTTAAGCGCTGAAAATAAGGATGTTCTATAATATCAAAAATTAAACTATTCGGAATTGTAATAAAACCGTAAATTGGGTCGTTCAGTATTTTGAGTTTATTGGTTTTTGAAGTTTTCAAACTGTATCGATTTGTTATGCAAATATACTATTGTTATTGATACTTGCTCATCAGGAAATAAAATTCTAAAAAGCATTCACTTTTATTTAACAGAGAACTCCAAAAAATAATCGCAATTTCACGTATTTTAGCAATTACTTAAAAACATATATATGAGAAAAATAGAAATTTTATGGGTTGATGATGAAATAGATATCTTAAAACCTCATATTCTATTTTTAGAGAACAAAAATTACAATGTTACCAAATGTACCAATGGTGCCGATGCTATTGATTTGGTCGGTGAACAGAATTTTGATATTGTTTTTTTAGATGAAAACATGCCCGGAATTACAGGTTTAGAAACCTTAGCTGAAATCAAACAAAAGCAAAATAACCTTCCGGTTGTTATGATTACAAAAAGCGAGGAAGAATATATTATGGAAGAAGCCATTGGTTCTAAAATTGCAGATTACTTAATCAAACCTGTCAATCCGAATCAGATATTATTGAGTTTAAAAAAGAATTTAGATCATTCTAAATTAATTTCTGATAAAACAACTTCCAATTACCAACAAGAATTTCGAAAAATCTCAATGGATTTAGCCATGGTGAATTCTTACGAAGAGTGGATTGACATTTATAAAAAATTGGTCCATTGGGAATTAGAGCTAGAAAACATTAATGATGCCGGAATGTTAGGCATTTTAGAAAGTCAGAAAAACGAAGCAAATTCTTTATTTTTTAAATTCATTAAAAAGAATTACGAAGATTTTTTAACCTCGAATGATAAACCTATTTTTTCACACACCTTATTAAAAGAAGTGGTTTTTCCAGAATTAAAAACTTCAGAAAACGGAACCTTATTAGTGGTTATTGATAATTTACGTTTAGATCAATTTCGAATTTTAGAACCATACATCAACAATCATTTTAAGAAAGAAAAAGAGGAATCGTTTTTTAGTATTTTACCTACTGCAACACAATATGCACGTAATGCTATATTCTCAGGATTGATGCCTTCTGAAATGGAAAGAATGTATCCAGAGTTTTGGAGAAATGACACGGATGAAGGTGGGAAAAACTTGTACGAAAACGAGTTTTTATCTGCACAAATAAAACGTTTAAACTTACCTATTAAACACGAATATTATAAAATAACTAATCTTAAAAACGGTAAAGAATTGGCAGATAATTACAATACCACTAAACAAAACGATTTAACCGTTATTGTCTATAATTTTGTAGATATGATTTCGCACGCCAAAACTGAAATGGAAGTCATTAAGGAATTGGCTGGAGATGACAAAGCCTACAGATCGTTAACAGAGAGTTGGTTCCGAAATTCACCTTTGTTAGAAATTATTCAAAAAGCACAAAAATTAGGGCAAAAATTAATTATTACCACCGATCATGGAACCATTAATTGTAAAAATCCGACTCAAGTAATTGGTGATAAAAATGCAAGTTCTAATTTACGCTACAAAACTGGTAGAAGTTTATCTTATAGCGAAAAAGATGTCTATGCCGTTCGCAACCCAAAAGATATCTTTTTACCAACAACAGCGATGAATAGCTCGTTTATTTTTGCAAAAGAAGATTTGTTTTTGGCCTATCAGAACAATTACAATCATTATGTAAAATATTACAAGAACACCTACCAACATGGCGGAATTTCTCTAGAAGAAATGATTATTCCGTGTGCGGTTTATGAGGCGAAATAAGTTGCTATTGTCATTCCTGCCTACGCAGGAACACATTTCTATTAACAACAAAATTCACTTAAAAAGATAAAGTGCTTTTTTAATTAACAAAATTGTTATTTAAAGGGAAGTCTTTTTATTTATGTCTGTATAGATTCCTGCCTCCGCAGGAATAACAAAACAAAAAACCTTTATCAACATGGCGGAATTTCTCTAGAAAAAATGATTATACCTTAGGTGATTTATGAAACGAAATAGTTTTACAATTTAAAGATTAAAACATATTTTTGTTACATGAACAAAACCTATTCAATTTCTGAGCTCAATACCATTGCAAAAGAAATCATTGCAACATCAAAAAGTAAAACCATCCTTTTTTACGGAGAAATGGGCGCTGGAAAAACCACTTTAATCAAAGAGATTTGCAAAGAATTGGGAATTGAAGATGTTGCCAACTCTCCTACTTTCTCGTTGGTGAATGAATATCATACTGCAAATGCTGAGATTGTATATCATTTTGATTTCTACAGAATAGAAGACGAAAACGAAGCCTATGACATTGGTGTAGAAGATTATTTTTACTCAGATGCTTGGTGTTTGATTGAATGGCCGCAGAATATCGAAAATTTATTACCTTTAGAGTCGACTGAAATACATATTTCTGTTTTAGAAAATGGATTTCGAAATATTCAACTAAAAAATAAGATATGAGTCAATATTCTCCGTTTAGCAAAGAAGAGTTACTTCCACAAGAAGAAATGCTAGAAATTAAAAAGCATAAAGGAGAATTATTTATAGGCTTACCCAAAGAAACACATTTCGAAGAAAAGCGCGTTTGCTTAACTCCAGATGCTGTTGCTGCGTTAACTGCACACGGGCATAGAATTGTGGTTGAAACTGGCGCAGGAAATGCCGCAAACTTTAACGACAAAGAATATTCTGAAGCCGGTGCAAAAATCTCATACAATGTTGAAGAAGCTTTTGGGTGTAATATCGTTTTAAAAGTAGCGCCTCCAACATTACAAGAAATAGAATACATCAAGCCGCAAAGTGTTTTGCTATCTGCTTTGCAATTAAAAACACAATCAAAGAAGTACTTTGAAACACTAGCTAAAAAAAGAATTACCGCGTTTGCGTTTGATTACATCAAAGACGAACACGGATTTTATCCGATTGTAAAATCACTAAGTGAAATTGCAGGTACTGCTTCTGTGTTGATTGCAGCTGAATTACTTAGCAATAGCAATAAAGGAAACGGATTGTTAGTTGGAAACATTGGTGGTGTTCCTCCTACCGATGTTGTTATTATTGGGGCCGGAACTGTCGGTGAATTTGCTGCACGTTCTGCCTTAGGATTAGGAGCTCGCGTAAAAGTTTTTGATAATTCAATTACCAAATTAAGACGCTTACAGCATTGTTTAAATACACCTATTTATACATCAACCATACAGCCAAAAACATTGTTAAAAGCATTAATGCGTTGCGATATTGCTATTGGAGCTATAAGAGGGAAAAATCGTTCTCCGATTATGGTTACAGAAGATATGGTTGAACAAATGAAAGACGGTGCCTTAATTGTGGATGTGAGCATTGATTGTGGCGGCTGTTTTGAAACTTCAAGAATTACCACTCACAGTGAACCTACTTTTATAGAACATGGAGTTATGCATTACTGTGTCCCTAACATTCCGTCTAGATATGCAAGAACCGCATCGGTTTCTATTAGCAACATATTTACTCCATATTTATTAAGCATTGCTGAGGAAGGCGGATTTGAAAATGCAGCACGTTTTGACAAAAGCTTACGAAACGGCATGTATTTTTACCACGGAATTTTAACAAGCAAAACAGTTGCTGATTGGTTTAATTTACCTTTTAGAGATATTAATTTATTGATCATTTAATCCGTTTAATTTCCTACTTTTGCAATCGTTAAATATGTAATGATGAGCTGGCCTAAACGTGTTTTATATTATTTACTTGGATTTTCTATTGGAGGGATTGTTGTTTACTTTATCTGGACAGGTAAAGATGTTTCTTTTGATTACGGAATGGACGCAAGAACATTAAAACAAATCCGTATTAGAGAAAAAGTTTATTCTCCAGAAGCAAATACTGTTTTACAAAAAAACAACTTAGATACACTTACAGTAAACGCAATTCTTAAAAATGGCGATGTTCATTTTAGTGAAAGTAAGCCAAGAATAAAACCTTGTCCAGAGTACTTAATTAGCGGAAAAGATAGCCTAAAGAATATTCAATTATACATTAAACGTTGTGATTCTATTGCCACTATTCAGAAAGTAATTGTAAAATAATTGAAATCAAAATATTAAAAAAGCCTCATTTAAAATGAGGCTTTTTTAATTACTTTTTAATTCCAGGTAAATTAACTGGTTTCTTTATTTGCCAATGAAAAACCGGAGCTTTCTTTTTGGTAGGTGCTAATTCATCTAGTGTATTCGCATCATATAGAATTCCGTTTTTAATCACATATTTTAGCGTGTTCGTATTTCTTAAATTGTCTAAAGGGTTTTTATCCATAATTAAAATATCTGCTACTTTACCTTCTTCTATAGTTCCTAAATCGGTATCCAACCCTAAAGCTTTAGCACCATGAATGGTAGCTACTTTTAACGCATCTAAGTTTTTCATTCCTCCACTTGCAACAGACCAAAGCTCCCAGTGAAAACCAAGTCCTTGTAATTGACCATGACTTCCAACTCCTGCAATTCCATCAGCTTCTACCAAATCTTTCATAAATTCGGCATGCTTTTGAAACACATGTTCTTCATCCATAAACCATCCTGGTCTTCTTCTAGATTTACTAGCTAATTCACGATACGGAGTAAAATATTGCATCTTTGTATCGTGATACGGATTTTCTCTAGAATAATAGTAATTTTCTGCCCAAGGTCCACCGTAAGAAACTAATAATGTTGGTGTAACCGCCATTTTAGAAAATGCAGTACTCTCTATTACATCTTTATAAATTGGATAAATTGGGAATGAATGTTCGTGTCCTGGATAACCATCCAATAACTGTGTCATATTCATTTTAAAATCTAAAGACCCTTCAGTAGTTGGCATTAGTTTTAGTTCTTTAGCAGCCATGATTACCCACTGACGTTGTTGTCTATTTCCAACAACATACATTTTAATGTATTTTGTATTGTAGTATTTGCTGTATTGTGTCAATACATCTTTAGCATGCTCTAAACTCTTAATATTATAAGCCCAATAACCAACTCCTGGTCCTGTGCTGTACACTCTTGGTCCATGCATCATTCCTGCGTCTACCATGTCTGCGTAGGTTAACACATCTGTAGTTGCCGTTTGTGGATCTCTAGTTGTTGTTACTCCATAAGCCAAGTTAGCAGAGTAAATCCAAACTTGATTTTTATGAACCCCCCAATTTGGCCACATATGTGCATGTGTATCTACAAATCCTGGAGTAATTGTTTTTCCTGAAACATCAATAATTTTAGCACCACTAGGGATTGTAAAACTTCCTGATGCTCCTACTTTTTGAATTCTATTGTTAACGATTAAAACATCTCCATTTTCAATCACTTGACTACCATTCATGGTAATAATGCGCCCCCCTTTTAACAGAATTGTACCTTTAGGTGTTGCTTTTTTATAGCCAACTTTTATTGGATATTCATCCGCTTTAAATTTTGGAGTTTCTTTTGGTTTTTTAAAGGTTTTCTTTTCTGTTGATTTTTCCTTAGCCTTTTTCTTTTTCTCTGCAGCTAAATTATCTGCAAAGGCTTTTCCTTTGGCTAAATCATATACAAAATGACTAGCCCCTAAAGACCAATGTACTTTTTTGCTATCTGAAGACCATGCAGGAAATTCCCCTCCCATTATTGTGAGTTTATTAGCAGGAAAAGCTGCATTATCTGCATTTGCTAAAGATATTGTTGGTGTATTTCCTATTTTAGGGATCAACACCGAATACACATCGTTATTAATTTTTGCTAATGCATTTCTACCATCAGGAGAAATTCTGATTTCTTGTGGTCTTGAAGCTCTGTTGTTCTCTCGCCAACCTTCAATTTCACTTGGTAAAATTCCGTGCTCTTCTCCAAAAACATCTGAAGAACCATAGGTTGTAATTCCTGTTAATTTTAAGTGTGATTTTTCATCTGTACCGTCCCAACGAATTGAGATCAAACCTTTACTGCCATGATTCATATACACCCTATCATCAATTTTAGTAAAATGAATATTTGCTCTTCCTTTTGTTCGATCAATTACAGTTATATCTCCACCATTTGAAGGGATCCATGCAATTTCGTTTACAGGGTTAGAATTACCTATTGCGTCTTCAAAACCTTGAGTACTGCCTTTTAAAAATGCAATTCTATCAGAATTATAAGACCATGCAGGTTTTGTGTAAAAACCTGATTCTTTTGTTAATTTTTCAATTTTAGCTCTACCCGAAACATTTACTTTATACAAATGTCCTTCTCCATGTTTCCAAGTTGTAAAGACCAAATTCTTACTATCTGGTGACCAAGCAGGTTGTGCTTCTGTATAATCATTCTTTGTCAAACGTTTTGGTTTTCCGTTCGGAAAATCCATTACATACAATCTGTTTAATGCTGTAAAAGCCAACATTTTTCCGTCTGGCGACGGAACTGCGTCTCTAATTTGCGTTACAAACGCGTCTGGAGCATCATCGATTGGGTATTTAAAAGAGACCATTGGCCCTAAGTCAATATTTACATCTACATTAAAAGGAATTTCTGTCGCTTTATTTGATGCTAAAGAAATAGAATACATTTTACCTCCATAAGAAGTAATTAAATTTTTACTATCTGGAGTAAAATCCATTCCTGGTAAAACTCCCAAAGTAGCCATAGATTCTTGATCATCTCTTTGAATAGGATATGCTAACCATTTTTCTTCTCCATTTTTTAAATTGCGAAGAATCAAACCTGTTTTATCTTCAAATCGGCTACCAAATACCAACCAATTTCCGTCTTTAGAAAGTGTAGGTGTAAATGATGAACCATATTTCGAGGTAATCGTTTCTGTTGAACCATCGTTACGATCAAATGTCATGATTTGATATTGTGGCAACTGAGCGTTGTAGTTCCATGCTCCTCGCCTTGCTGAAAAATAAATCAATCTACCATCAGCCCCAAAAGCAGGATCAATTAATTTTAAATTGGCAGGTGCAGAAACTAATTTTGCTCCAGAACCACCATCTTTATGATACAGGTAAGGCTTTATATTTCTTCTTCCTTTTACTCCCAAAACATAATCTCCATCTGGACTCCAATCTGCAGAAAAATGTTTTTGATTTTTATCTTTTGTCAACTGTGTTTCTTCGTTTGTTTTTAAATCACGAATCCATAAGTTATCTGAACCACTTTTATCTGAAATAAACACAATCAAATTTCCGTCTGGGCTATATCTTGGATGTACATCATATGCCATCCCTTTCGTAATTCTTGTTGCTTTTCCTCCAGAAATAGGGACTGTATACAAATCACCCATCATATCGAAAATAATTTCTTTTCCGTTTGGGTGGACATCTAGAGACATCCAAGTTCCTTGTTGCGTATTAAAAGATAACTTTCTTTCTGGCTCAAGTGGCAATTCTTTTGTTGCTACTTTGGTTGAATCTTTTTTCTCTTCAACCTTATCTTGTGCAACAAGTGTTGTTGCCATTAATGATAAAACAAGAAAAAACTTGATAGTTAGTTTGATTTTCATTTCTAGTTTGTTTTAGTTAAAATGCTCAATAAATATACATAAATTTTTTCCTTGATGTTGTTTCAATATAAAAAAATCAACATTTAAAACATTTTTTATACATTAGAACAAAATATGAAACCATGCAATACAAAGCTGAAACCGTTGATGCATACATCAATCAATTACCAGAAGAAAGAAAGCAAGCACTTACCAAACTAAGAACTGTTATCAATCAAAATTTGCCTAAAGGTTTTGTAGAAGAAATCAATTATAACATGCCAGGTTATGTAGTGCCACATTCTTTATATCCAGATGGATATCATTGCAATCCAGAGTTACCTCTACCATTTTTAAATATTGCTTCTCAAAAGAATTTTGTAGCCTTTTATCATATGGGAATTTATGCAAACCCAGAAATATATGCATGGTTTACTACTGAATACCCAAAGCATTGCAAACGCAAATTAGACATGGGAAAAAGTTGTGTTCGTTTTAAAAAAATGGATGATATTCCGTATGCCTTAATTGGCGAGTTAGTGCAAAAAATAACACCAAAACAATGGATTGAATTGTATGATAGCAATCTAAAAAAATAGTTCTCGATTGCGTTCGAATTGACAATTTTAGAATGATTTTTCTGAATGATAACGCTCCATTATCTTTTTAATACTTTTTATAGATTTTTGAACCCATTCAAAATACAACGTTTCTTTTTCTGTCTCAGATAATTTCCAATTGATTTCTGAAGCTCTTAATTTGGTAGTAATATCTTGCAAAATGATCGCAGCAGCTACAGAAATGTTTAAACTCTCTGTAAAACCAACCATGGGTATTTTTAAAAATCCATCCGCTTGATTCATAGTGTATTCAGAAACACCTTCTTTTTCTACTCCAAAAACAAATGCTGATTTTTTAGTAATATCGAATTCGTGTAACATGCAAGAATCGTTATGCGGTGTGGTAGCTATAATTTGATACCCGTCTTTTCGCAACGCATCTAAACAATCTTGGGTATTTGTTGCAGATTGATTGTATTTTTTAATATCCAACCATTTTTGGGAACCTTTCGCAACATGGCGTGAAACTCTACTCGAGTATTTATTTTGAATGATGTGCACATCTTGCAATCCAAAAATATCGCAACTTCTAATCACTGCGCTAGAATTGTGTGGTTGAAATATATCTTCTAACACTACTGTAAAATACCTAGTTCTATTTTCTAAAACTTTATGAAATGTATCTTTTCGCTTATCACTTACAAAACCTTCTAAGAAGTTTAAAAGTTGAGTGTCTATCATACTATTAAATGCTTTTTACAAACATAGCATAAAAAGCTCTAACATCTTTTTCTTTTTTAAATTGCTTAAAGTTCTATTTTATCAGGGTTTCGATAACCAGGATTGTGATATGAATATAAAAATACTTTGATGAATGTTGAAGGTCTAAAATTAGACACCTAGCTTTTCTTATTGAAGAATATTTAGTAGAACAATTACAAACTTTAAAGTAAGCTCAATCTTTTCATCAACTCGGGTTTATTAGAACGACTTAAAGGGATGACATCTCGAGTTATTTAGAAATTAATTGAGTAAAATATTCGTACAATTCTCCTTTAGAAATTGAACTTCCTTTTTCAATTAAATCAAAAATTTCTAGATTTCGTTCAGAGGTGTACTCTTTTGTTCCGTTAAAATATTCAACAACATCGTCAGTTGGATTAGACAATAACCATTCAAAACCTTCTTGTTCTAATAAATTAATGTCTTTATTTATTTTCACAAAGATTCTGTGAATTTCACTTTCATCACATTTAAACAAATTGATGCTTTGTTTAGAAAAGTGCTCTAAATATGCTGTTTTTGTCAACACATCATCCCAAACAACATCAGAAAAAACATTCATTTCATCTTCTGCAACTTGAGGTTTCTCTTTTTTTAATTGATTCCACTCTTTTACATCAATACTTTGTGATGCTAAAAAAAGGGCAAATTCTTTGTGTAAAGATTCAAATTGTTCTTTTGTTAATTGTCTGTATTTCATGGTTGTTTTTATTGGGCTAAAATAAAAAAACCTATCAAAATGAATTGATAGGTTTTACATATAATTTAATCTGATTGTTTACTCAGCAACAACGTCAAAAGTAATTTCAGCAACTACAGCTCTGTGTAATCTTACAGTCGCTTCGTATTTACCTAATCTTTTAACTGATCCACCAGCAACTTTAATAAATTTTCTATCTATTTCAGTTCCCGATTTTGCAATTGCTTCAGCAACATCTGCATTGTTTACAGAACCAAATAATTTGTCTCCTGAACCAACTTTAGATGTAATCTTAATCTCTAATCCTTTAATTGCATCAGCTATTTTAGTAGCTTCTTCAATTATTTTAGCTTCTTTAAAAGCACGTTGCTTTAACGTTTCTGCCAATACTTTTTTTGCAGAAGAAGTAGCTAATACTGCATGTCCTTGTGGGATTAAAAAGTTTCTACCATAACCGTTTTTTACAGTTACAATATCATCTTTAAAACCTACATTTTCTACGTCTTGTTTTAATATTAATTCCATAATACTTCTTCTTTTTATTTTAACATATCTCCAACGTATGGCATTAAAGCTAAATGACGAGAACGTTTGATAGCTTGTGCAACTTTACGTTGATATTTTAATGATGTTCCTGTTAAACGTCTAGGTAAAATTTTACCTTGCTCATTCACTAAATACATTAAGAAGTCTGCATCTTTATAATCGATGTACTTCATTCCGTTTTTCTTAAAACGACAGTATTTAGATTCTTTTTTAGTTTCAATGTCAAGCGGAGTTAAGTATCTTACTTCTCCCTGCTTATTTCCTTTTGCTTGTTGATCTATAGATGACATATCTCTTATTTTTTAGCAGATGTTACACGTGCTCTTCTCTTTTCAGCCCAAGCTGCAGCATGTTTATCTAATTTAACAGTTAAATAACGCATAACGCTATCATCTCTTCTAAATTCAAGTTCGAATGAAGAAATTTCTTCTCCAGCAATTTTGAATTCAAATAAGTGGTAAAATCCACTTTTCTTTTTTTGGATTGGATACGCTAATTTTTTTAAGCCCCAATCTTCTTTAGAAATCATTTCGGCACCTTTAGAAACCAAATAGTCATTAAACTTTTGTACTGTTTCCTTTATCTGAGTATCAGATAAAACGGGATTCAAAATGAAAACAGTTTCGTAATGATTCATAAGTAATTGTTTAAAATTATTTTAAGGCTGCAAATATAGTGACTTTTTTTCATTAAACAATACATCTTTTGTCTATAAAAATTGTCTTATTTTAATTGCAAATAAATATCAAATGCAAATACCAGAATTCCCAAACTTAATTCACTACGCAATACCTGTTTTTATTGCTACCGTTATCATTGAAGTTATTTTAACGGTAAAAGTTAAAATGCAAGAATACGAATATAAAGATGCCGCAACTTCTATTGCGATGGGATTAGGTAATGTTACCATTGGCTTGATAAGTAAAACGCTTGTGTTAGGTGTATTTTATTTGGTATACAATGCATTTCACCTTTTTGATATTCCATTTGTTTGGTGGGCCTGGGTTCTTGTTCTGTTTGTTGAAGATTTTGTATATTACTGGTACCACAGACTCAGTCATGAAAACCGGTTTTTTTGGGCGAGCCACATTGTACATCATTCTTCTCAGAAATATAATTTAAGCACGGCATTACGACAAACATGGACAGGTAGTTTTACTTCTTTTATCTTTTGGATTCCTTTAGTTTTAGTAGGTTTTCACCCAGTTATGATTTTGGTTCAAATGTCGATTAGTTTATTGTATCAATATTGGATTCACACAGAATTGATAGATAAATTACCAAAATGGTTTGAGTATATTTTTAACACACCAAGTCACCATAGAGTACATCACGCAACAAATCCACAATATTTAGACAGAAACCATGCAGGAATTTTTATTATTTGGGATAGATTATTTGGCACTTTTGAATTGGAAGTTGAAAAACCTATTTATGGACTAACCACAAACATCAACACTTTTAACCCTATTAAAGTTGCTTTTTTAGAATGGTTCGGCCTGTTTAAAGATGTATTCTCTTCTAAAACCTCCCTTTTAAACAAACTAAATTATTTTTTAAAACCTCCGGGCTGGAAACATGATGGGACTGGAACTTTATCTTCAGATATGCGTAAAGAATGGGAACTAAAACAAAAAAGTGAAAGATAAATCTTTCGCTTTTTTACTCATGTCTGTTCGAGCGCAGTCGAGAAAGCTTAAAAGATTTATTTATATTACACCTCGACTGCGCTCGATATGACATTTAGCTTTATATATAAAGTCATTGATTAATTCGTGGCAAAAAACAATTAGTTAAGATCAAAACGAATTCCCATTGATATGTTTCTAACATTTGTGTTTTAAAATGATATTTATTTAAAAAATATTCTCGATACAATTTTCTTTATTCTCGACTTATCTCAAATTGACATAAAATCACTCGAACTGAAAACTGTTCATTGTTAACTGATAATTGACAACTGATTAGTATATCATGAGATTCCTCAATCGTGCCTCATTTCGGAATGACAACTGTTCATTGTTCATTGACAACTAATAGTTGATCAATGAACTACTGTGCATCTACATCAACAATAAAGCGAATAGGTCTAAAGTCTTTTACAGACTGGAATGTGTTTTTAATTTTTTCGATTTGTTTCTTCGTTTCTGCTAAATTCTGTTTGGGTGGAATCTTAATTGTTAGGTTTTTAATATATTGATTACGAACCCTAGAAACTACAGGGGCAGTTGGACCTAAAACATGTTCTCTAAATACATTTTGCAACGCCTTGGCTAACCAATTTATTCCACTATCAACCTTTATATAATCTTTGTGTTTTAAGGTAATTTTTATCAAGCGATAATACGGCGGATAATGATACTGCCATCGTTCTTGCAATTGTTCTTTATACATTTCTGCATAATTTGTAGTTGAAACTTGTTGCAATATTTGATGGTAGGGATTATAGGTTTGGATCGCTACATTTCCTTGTTTTTTTGACCGCCCTGCACGTCCAGAAACCTGCACCATCATGTCATAACTACGTTCGTGTGCTCTAAAATCTGGAAAATTCAACATGTTATCGGCATTTAAAATTCCGACTAATGACACATTTTCAAAGTCCAATCCTTTCGATAACATTTGTGTTCCTACCAATACATCAATTTCTTGAGCTTCAAATGCACCTATTATTTTTTGATACCCATGTTTTCCACGAGTAGTATCTAAATCCATTCTTCCAATATTGTGATTTGGGAAAATTTCTTTCAATTCTAATTCAATTTGCTCGGTTCCAAAACCTTTTGTGTCTAAGGTATTACTGCCACATGCGGCACAATTGTTTGGCATCGATCGTTGGTAATTACAATAATGACATTTTAATTCGTTTCTATATTTATGATAGGTTAAACTAACATCGCAATTTGGACATTGCGGAGCAACACCACACGTAGTGCATTCTACAACTGGAGAAAACCCACGCCTATTTTGAAACAAAATAACTTGTTCTTTATTTTCTAAAGCTTCAGTAATTAATAAGATTAAACGATCAGAAAAATGACCGTTCATTTTCTTTTTATGCTGTTTTTCTTTTATGTCTATCAATTCGATTTTTGGCAATTGCACATTTCCAAATCTGCGATTTAATTCCACCAAACCATATTTACCATTTTGCGTATTAAAATAACTCTCTATGGATGGCGTTGCAGAACCTAATAAAATTTTTGCTTTGTGTTGGTGCGCTAACACAACGGCCGTATCTCTTGCATGATAACGTGGCGAAGGCTCAAATTGTTTGTAGGATGTTTCATGTTCTTCATCAACAATAATTAATCCCAAATTTGAGAAAGGTAAAAACACAGAGGATCTTGCTCCTAAAATAATTTGGGCTTTTGGTTTATTTTCCAATACATTCTTCCAAACCTCTACACGTTCATTCATTGAGTATTTTGAATGAAATACAGAAATTTGATTTCCGAAATAAGCTTCTAAACGTGTAATAATTTGCGTAGTCAATGCAATTTCTGGCAATAAAAACAAAATCTGTTTTCCTGAATTTAAATTATCTTCAATCAGTTTGGTATATACTTCAGTTTTTCCAGAACTTGTAATTCCGTGTAATAAAACAACCTCTTTTTCTTGAAATGAACTTTTAATTTCTGCCAATGCAGTTTCTTGAAAATCGTTTAAGTTTTTTAAATCGTTGGTAGTACCTTCAAAATGAATTCTGTCTGTTTGAATTTCATACAATTCAAAAATTTCTTTATCAGCCAACGCTTTAATAACAGCTGTAGAAACGCCTATTTTTGTTTCTAAATCTTTGACTTTAATTGGTTTTTTATCAGCATTTAATTGAAAATACCCTAATACTGCTTCTCGTTGTTTTTTTGCTCTGTTTAACTCTTGTAATAAGTTTTGCAACGCTTCATCAGAAGTATAATTAGCCTTTAACCGAACATATTTTACCATTTTAGGTTTGTATTGTTCGTAAATTTCTTCTTTGATAGAAACCGCTTTTTTCTGAATCAATTCGTTGATAATAGGTAAGACTTTTTTCTTTCCCAAAATATCAGCAACTTGATGTATGGTAAGCTGAGATTGATGTTGTAATGCTTCAAAAATTAAAAACTCATCATCATTTAAATTCTCTTCTTCTTTAAATGTTTCGTTTTTTAAAACAATCGTTTCACTTTCTAACAAAAATGCTGACGGTAAAGCTGCTCTATAAACATCTCCTAAGGAACACATATAATAACTAGAAATCCATTGCCAATTTTGTAATTGAACTTCCGTTACAATTGGTTTCTCATCTAAAATCTGAAGAATATCAATAGCTTCATACAATGTTGGCTTGTTTTGATGTACCTTAAAAACCAACGCTGTGTACATTTTTGTGTTTCCAAAAGAAACTGCAACACGCATTCCTTTTTGCAAAAAATCAGCTTCTGCCTTTGTAACCGAATAGGTAAAGGTTTTCTGAATTGGAATGGGTAATATGACGTCTATAAAATGGATAGGAATTTATTTAACTACTTTGTATCAAATATAAAAAGGTTTGTCGGAGTAAAAAAGCCTAGTCCTTTTTTTGTAATATTGTAGCAAACAGTCTATTATGAAAAAAATCTTTTTTTTACTTTTTGTTGCACTTTCTTTTTCTGCCTTTTCGCAAACAGATTCGGGAGATTTAGAAGTTTATTTAAATACTAAATTAAGCAATATGCCAGGTGAAACAGGGAATAATTATAAAGTTCCAACTAGCGGAGAATTATCAACTTGGGGAACAATAATTACTGCAATACTAGCTGATGAGATAACAAATGCAAGAACGCAAGCTGATGCTGTAAATTATCAAATTGTAGAATACACAAATACATCGCTCTCGTTAAATAGAATTTTTTATGTGTTGGAAGAAAAAAGCACGCAGACTAATTATTGGGGAACCTATGTGTTTAGCAAGACTCCCGATAGAAATAATTTAATCTTACAATCTACACACTCCTCTCATGATTTTAACACAGGAAAACAAGCTATTTATGCTTTTAATAGATTGAATACTAGTGCGCTATTTTTAAACGGAACGCAACGTTGTAATAATTCTACAGCATCTACCTGTGCAGGAACTACAACTGTTTGTTCAGGAGTTTCAGAAGCCTTTAAAGTTTCTGACATGGCACATAACACTAACAATATGTTTCAAAAAACAACGGAAGTTTTATTTAATACCATTGCAAATTCTGTATTTATTCAATTCACGGGTTTTCTAAAAACAGCACTGATCCATACGTAATTATGACAAACGGAACCGATAAAACACCAACAACAGATTATGTGACGATGATAAAAAACGAGTTATTTGCTATAGATAATTCTTTAACTTTTAAATTGGGACACATAGATACTGATTGGGGTCGATTAAGAGGTTTTACAAACACACAAGGGAGATTTATTAACGGAAGTGCAAACCCTTGTAATACATCTGCTTCTGAAACTTCTGGAAGATTTATTCATATAGAACAAGAAAAATCCAAATTAAGACAAGATGCAAGTGGTTGGGAAAAAATGAATGTAGCTTTAGGTAATGTTTTCTCCAAAACACTTGCTGTAGATGAATTTTCTAAAAAAGTAATTTTAAAAACAACAAATCCTTTTACAAATTCAATTTCATTTTCTGCAGAAAACATTATCAAAGTTGAATTGTTGAATGTTTTAGGTAAATCTGTTTTTAGGAAAATTACTAATGATGAAAACATCCAGATTAATACTAAAGGATTTAGTTCTGGAATCTACTTTTTAAAAGTTCACATTGGAAAAACTGTCTACACTAAAAAAATGATTCGTGAATAGTAACGATTGGAGGTCAAAAGGCAGCAATATTAAAATAAACAATCATAACATTTTTGTTATTGATGAATGCAATGTCAGTTCAAGCGAAGTCGAGAACTCAAAAGAAACATTAGTCATTCTTCATGGGTACCCAACTTCATCTTTTGATTATTACAAAGTATTACCCTCATTAGCAAAGAAATATCGTGTTATCATTCACGATCATGTTGGTTTTGGATTCTCTGACAAACCACAAAACTATTCATATTCGTTAATAGATCAAGCAACCATAGCTTTAGAGTTATGGAAACAATTAGGACTCGAAAAAGTAACACTATTAGCTCATGATTACGGAACAAGTGTAGCAACTGAAATTCTAGCAAGACACAACAACAATGAAATTGATTTACAAATTGATAATTTGATTTTATGCAACGGAAGTATGCATATAGAATTAGCTCAAATGAGAACGATTCAAAAATTACTAAAAGGTAGATTTGGTAAATATGTTGCCCTGCTTACCAATTTTGCCATTTTTAGCAAGAATCTTCGAAATGTCTATTTTGATAAAAGCAAAGTCACTAAAGATGAACTACGCCAAATGTGGCAACAATTAGAATACAATAACGGAAAAAAAGTAATTTATTTAATTAGCAGATACAATAACGAGCGTTATACACACTGGAATCGTTGGATTGGTGCCTTAAAAGAAACTCAAATTCCGACAAAACTTGTTTGGGCAGAAAATGACCCTGTGGCAGTAAAAGAAATGGCAGAATTATTGACTACTGAGATTCCAAATAATAAATTGTATTGGCTTAAAAATTGTGGACATTTCTCTATGTTAGAGTGTCCAAATGAATGGGCTGAATTGGTTTTAAAGTAATAGATTTTGTATACTTCTGTTTTTAGTTTAGTTTTATAAATAATTTTAAACTTTATTTTATGATTATCTAAGGATCAAAGTTAGTACACTTAAAATCAGAGCAATCTAGAAGAATAACTTGTGAAAGCTGTGGCTCAAAAGGAACTGTTGTATTTAGTGTTTTTAGTAAACATGTGCATGTTTTTTGGATTCCACTTTTTCCTGTTGGAAAAAAAGTTTTTTCTGAGTGCCAGCATTGTAAAAAAGTTCTAAAGACTAAAGAAATGTCAAACGACTTTAAACAAGAATATAAAATTATCAAGAGTGATAGCAAAGTTCCTATTTGGCAATTTTCTGGTCTTATTTTAATTATTTTAGTATTTCTTTGGGGAGTCTTTGATAGTATTTCTTAAAAAGATGGAAAAAGAAGATTTTGAGTCTATCCTATTTTGGGACAAACCAATAAGTAAACAAGCATAGAAAACACAAAACTAGCAAAACAATTATTTTGTGAATGAATCGAACTAAAAAAATTAGAGGGCACAAGCGAATTTGGAAAAACATTGATGCTTGGGTTCAATAGAATAAAAAATTAGATCTTGATTATATAAAAAAGAATCAAAGAGAATATGTAAAAGTTTGGATAGGTCCTTATCACAATTTATGTTTTGGGAATAGTGTTATTCCTGCTCCAAAAGGAAAAACACGGCAAAAAATTATTGCGGGATTATTTGAAATCTACAATCAATGGAAACAACAATTAGATAAATTAAATGAACCATATTATTTACGAATTTGGTTTTATTATAATGATGTTTCAAGTTCTCAAGTAGTTTGTGCAATCGGAGAGTTTTTAGATTTTTATGAAATTACATTCCACAAGCCTAAAGAAAACAAACCCTTTCCTTCTGATGATTTAGGGTTAAAGTGGGAATATCGTCATCATGAAAATCATTTTACAATTGATGATATTGGTGAGACAGACGAGTATTATTCATTACAAGATTATCTGGATAATAAAAAAATGATAGAAGGGATTATGAAAAATCCTAAAACCAGAATTTCTGATTTCACCAACAATCAAGGAGAAAAAACCACATATTACTCTGTAAAACAGGCAGATATTTGGTTGGGTTCTACTAGCTAATATTTGCCCATAAACCACTTGTTTTTTGAAGTTTTGTATAACTATTTAAAATAACACTATTTTCTGGTTTCGATAAATTAGCGTCTTTAGAAAGCAAATTCATTGCAGCATTTCTGGCAGTAACAAGAATTTCTGTATCCTTAACAATATCAGCTATTTTAAGATTTAGCACACCACTTTGTTGTGTTCCCATAATATTTCCTGGTCCGCGTAATTTTAAATCTACTTCTGCTATTTTAAAGCCGTCTGAAGTTTCTACCATTGTTTTTAGGCGTGTTTTTGCATCGTCAGAGATTTTTACATCCGACAATAAAACACAGTAACTTTGGTCTGCCCCTCGCCCAACTCGTCCACGCAATTGATGTAATTGACTCAAGCCAAAACGTTCAGAACTTTCAATCACCATTACACTTGCATTGGGCACATTTACACCAACTTCAATAACAGTAGTTGCCACCATTATTTGTGTTTCTCCTTTTACAAAACGTTGCATTTCATATTCTTTATCTTCAGGTTTCATTTTTCCATGCACAATACTTATTTGATATTGTGGTGTTGGAAAATCTCTAGAAATACTTTCATAACCATCCATCAAATCTTTATAATCCATTGCTTCAGATTCTTGGATAAGTGGATACACAACATACACTTGTCTACCTTTTGCAATTTCATCTTTTAAAAATTTAAAAACCGCTAAGCGATTGCTATCAAAACGATGTACTGTTTTTACTTCTTTTCTACCTGGTGGTAATTCGTCAATAACAGAAATGTCTAAATCTCCATATACAGACATGGCTAAAGTTCTCGGAATTGGTGTAGCTGTCATTACCAAAACATGAGGTGGTAACTCGTTTTTCTTCCACATTTTTGAGCGTTGTGCAACTCCAAACCTGTGTTGTTCATCAATAATAGCAATTCCTAAGTTTTTAAAAATCACTTTATCTTCTAGCAATGCATGTGTTCCTATCAAAATATGCAAAGTTCCGTCTTCTAATTGTTGATGAATTTCTCGCCTCTTTTTTGTTTTTACTGAGCCTGTTAATAAGGCAATATTTATAGGAGCATCTTTCAATAATTCTTCAAGAGCATTAAAATGTTGTGTTGCTAAAATTTCTGTTGGTGCCATTAATGAAGCTTGAAAACCGTTGTCTATTGCTATCAACATGGTTAATAAGGCTACAATGGTTTTTCCAGAACCAACATCACCTTGTAACAACCTATTCATATGAATTCCGGTTGCAACATCTTTACGAATTTCTTTTAACACACGCTTTTGCGCATTGGTTAAATCAAACGGAAGGTAGTTATTATAAAAAGTATTGAAATGATCTCCAATATTTTCAAAAACATAGCCTTTCAGCTTTGATTTTCTAATGATTTTCTTACGGATAAGTTGTAGTTGAATAAAAAATAATTCTTCAAATTTTAATCTATACTGTGCTTTTGCAAGATTTTCTTGACTTTTAGGAAAATGAATATTTAACAAAGCCTCTTTTTTTGACATCAATCCATATTGACTGATGAAATTTTCTGATAATGATTCATGTATATTTCCATCAAGTTCAATAAATAAATTCTGTAATAAAGTTCTAATTACTTTATTACTTATATTTTTTTTCCCTAGTAATTCGGTTGATGGATAAACAGGTTGCATTGCTGTTTGAACTTTCTTTTTGTATTCAGAAAGTAATTCCATTTCTGGATGCGGCATAGAAAACGTATTATTAAAACTGTTTAGTTTTCCATAAATAACATAAGGAACATTAGGTTTTAATGAATCTTTAATCCATTTTACTCCTTTAAACCAAACCAACTCTATTGTGCCTGTTTCATCAGTAAACATTGCCACTAATCTGCTTCCTCGTTTTTGTTGTACCGTTTTGACATGCGAAATTTTTCCAACAATTTGAACATCAGCATTGCTGTTTTGTAGCTGATTAATTTTATAAAATTGTGTTTTATCAATATATCTAAAAGGAAAAAAATGCAACAGATCGGCACATGTTCTAATACCAAATTCTTGCAACAACAAACTAGCTCTATTTGCTGTTACACCGTTTACATATGTTATGGGACTTTTTAAACTAATCAAGGTTCAAATTTTCTCTTTTAAAAATATCTAAATTACATATTTTGTAACGAATGATAAAGAGAATATTCTTTTTTAGAGATTTCAATAAAAAGAAAAATTAATCTCATCTTTATTCTTACATTTGCAAGTCCTAAGAAACTACAACTTTTTAGTGATTAATATTCTATAAATGAGACTACACAGAAATTTAACATATGCAGTAATAGATAGTTTACGCGATGTTTTTAATGAAGGAGAATATGCTGGTAAAGCAGTAGAAAAAGCATTAAAAAGAGATAAACGTTGGGGAAGCAGAGATCGTAAATTTGTAGCAGAAACCATTTATGAAATTGTAAGATGGAAACGTTTGTATGCAGAAATAGCCAATGTAAAGGAACCTTTTGATAGACCAAATTTATGGCGATTATTTACAGTTTGGTGTGTGTTAAAAGGCATCCCTCTTCCCGATTGGAATCAAATTGAAGAAACACCAACAAGAAGAATTAAAGGTAAATTTGACGAACTTTCTAAAATTAGAAAATATAGAGAATCTATTCCAGATTGGATGGATGAATTGTGCGTGAAAGAATTAGGTGAAGAATTATGGACTAAAGAAATGGAAGCTTTAAACACACAAGCTGATGTTGTGTTAAGAGTGAATACCTTAAACATTTCTAAAGAAAAATTACAGAAAGTGTTAGAGGAAGAAAGTATTTTTACAGAAACACTTCCAAATCATCCTGATGCACTAAAGTTGGTAGAAAGAGCAAATGTTTTCAAAACCGATGCCTTTAAAAAAGGATATTTCGAAGTACAAGATGCCTCTTCTCAATTAGTGGCTAGTTATTTAGATGTAGAACCAGGCATGAAAGTAGTTGATACTTGTGCAGGTGCTGGAGGTAAAACATTACACTTATCTGCATTGATGGAAAATAAAGGGCAAATTATTGCCATGGATATTTACGAAAGTAAATTACGTAAGCTAAAAGTAAGAGCAAAAAGAAACAAAGCACATAACATAGATTTACGTGTTATAGATTCAACCAAACCCATTAAAAAACTATACAACAAAGCAGATAGGGTTTTAATCGATGCTCCTTGCTCTGGCTTAGGTGTTTTAAGAAGAAATCCAGATTCTAAATGGAAACTACAACCAGAGTTTATAGACAACATTAAAAAAACACAACAAGAAGTTTTACAACAATATTCTAAAATGCTAAGACCTGGTGGTAAAATGGTCTATGCAACCTGCTCTGTACTTCCATCAGAAAATCAGGAGCAAGTGGCTAAATTCTTAAACTCGGAAAACGGAAAAGAATTTACTTTAGTTAAAGACAACAAAATATTAGCCTCAGAATCTGGTTACGATGGGTTTTACATGGCCTTATTAGAAAAGAGTACCACTTTATAATCTAATATTCGTTTTAAAAAATATTAAAAAAAGCAGCTTTTATGCTGCTTTTTTTTATGTTCAAAACATCGTGAATAACTCCTAAATTATGTGCGCTTTTTACTACTCAATTTAAAGGAATTATCTTAAATTTACGAACAATAAAACAACACACAAACACACTATAAATGATTCTTTTCTTTGGAAACCAAGACCGTAAAGTGTTTGCTGTTCAAACAGCAAAAGAAGTATCGGCAGAAAACATTTCAAAATTAAATTGGCTTTTTGGAAATCAACCTAAAATAAACGCGGCGTCTATAGACGCTTTTTTTATTGGTCCGCGTGCCGCAATGATTACTCCTTGGAGTACCAATGCTGTTGAAATCAGTCAAAATATGGGTATCGAAGGAATCATTAGAATTGAAGAATTTATTGCTTCAACAAAAGATTTTTTTGATTTTGACCCCATGATTTCTCAAAAATTTGAGCATTTACATCAAGATATTTTTACCATCAATGTAACACCTGAAAAAGTCTTAGAAATTGATAACATCTCAGATTACAACAACAAAGAAGGATTGGCATTAAATGATGAAGAAGTAATCTATTTAGAAGACTTAGCAAAAAAGTTAGGAAGAAAATTAACAGATTCTGAAGTATTTGGTTTTAGTCAAGTTAACTCAGAACACTGTCGCCATAAAATATTTAACGGAACATTTGTTATTGATGGAGAAGAAAAACCGGTATCATTATTCAAAATGATTCGTAAAACTTCAGAAACAAATCCAAATGACATCGTCTCGGCATATAAAGACAATGTGGCTTTTGTTAAAGGTCCGAAAGTGGAGCAATTTGCTCCAAAAAGTGCAGATAAGCCAGATTATTACGAAATCTCAGCATACGAATCTGTCATTTCATTGAAAGCAGAAACACACAATTTCCCAACTACAGTTGAACCATTCAATGGTGCAGCAACAGGTTCTGGGGGAGAAATTAGAGATCGTTTGGCTGGAGGAAAAGGTTCGTTGCCATTAGCAGGAACTGCAGTGTATATGACTTCCTATTCACGATTAGAAGAAAACCGTCCTTGGGAACAAAAGATGAACGAACGTGACTGGTTGTATCAAACACCCATGGATATTTTAATCAAAGCTTCAAACGGAGCATCAGATTTTGGAAATAAATTTGGGCAACCTTTAATTTGTGGCTCTGTACTTACTTTTGAACACGAAGAACATGCTCGTAAACTTGGCTTTGACAAAGTAATTATGCAAGCTGGTGGAATTGGTTATGGAAAAGCTGATCAGGCCTTAAAAGACGTTCCTCAAAATGGAGATAAAATTGTCATTCTTGGTGGCGATAATTATAGAATCGGAATGGGTGGAGCTGCCGTTTCATCTGCAGACACAGGAGCATTTGCGTCAGGAATTGAGTTAAATGCTATTCAACGTTCAAACCCAGAAATGCAAAAAAGAGCATCAAACGCCATTCGTGGCATGGTAGAAAGTGATGTGAATCCTATTGTTTCTATTCACGATCATGGAGCTGGTGGACATCTAAATTGTTTATCAGAATTGGTGGAAGAAACTGGAGGCTTAATTGACTTAGATAAATTACCAGTTGGAGATCCAACATTATCAGCAAAAGAAATTATCGGAAACGAATCTCAAGAACGTATGGGATTGGTTATCGGAAAAGAAAACATTGATACTTTACAGAGAATTGCAGAACGTGAGCGCTCACCAATGTACACTGTTGGAAATGTAACCGACGATCATAAATTTACATTTCAATCTAAAACTACGGGAGAAAAACCGATGGATTTAGACTTACATGACATGTTTGGAAGTTCTCCAAAAACAATCATGACAGACACAACGATTGATAGAAATTATCAAGAATTAAGTTATTCAGTAGAAAATTTTAAAAGCTATTTAGAGCAAGTATTACAATTAGAAGCTGTAGCTTGTAAAGATTGGCTTACCAATAAAGTAGACCGTTGTGTGGGCGGTAAAGTTGCCAAACAACAATGTGTGGGTCCCTTGCAAATTCCGTTAAACAATGTCGGAGTTATGGCATTGGATTATAAAGGAAAAGAAGGAATTGCAACATCCATTGGCCACTCGCCTATTTCTGGGTTGATTGATCCTGTTGCAGGTAGTAAAAATTCAATTGCAGAAGCGCTAACGAACATCGTTTTTGCACCACTAAAGGAAGGCTTAAAGAGCGTGTCGCTCTCAGCAAACTGGATGTGGCCTTGTAAAAATGAAGGTGAAGATGCTCGTTTGTATAAAGCTGTGCAAGCTATTTCTGAGTTTGCTATCGATTTAGGCATTAATGTACCTACTGGGAAAGATTCATTATCAATGAAGCAGCGATACAAAAACGAAGAAGTTATTTCTCCAGGGACCGTAATTATTTCTGCCGCTGCAAATTGTACAGACATCACTAATGTTATTGAACCTGTTTTACAACAAAACGGAGGTGGAATTTATTATGTTAATCTATCTGAAGATTCTTATAAATTGGGTGGTAGCTCTTTTGCTCAGGTTTTAAACAGAATTGGTTCAGAAGCTCCTTCAATACTAAATAATGAGAGTTTTAAAAATACTTTCAACGCGATACAAGAGTTAATTACAACAGGTAAGATTCTTGCTGGACACGATGTAGCTTCTGGTGGATTGATTACCACTTTATTAGAGTTGTGTTTTGCTGACACCAATTTAGGAGCTGATTACGATCTAAGCTCTTTAAATGAAGTAGATTCTGTTAAAGTTTTATTTGCTGAAAATTCAGGAATTGTATTTCAGGCTATTGACAATTCAGTTGAAGCCATTTTAAAGGATTCAAACGTAGTTTTCCATAAAATTGGATCTGTAAACAATTCAGGAAACATTTCAATAAAAAATAATACTGATGAATTTTCTTTTTCGGTTTCTGAAATGAGAAACACATGGTACAAAACATCGTATTTATTAGATCAAAAACAAACTGCAAATGGATTGGCAAAAGCACGAATTGAAAATTTTGCAAAGCAGCCTTTACAATATACGTTTCCAAAACATTTTACTGGAAAAATTCCTGTAATAGATGCTTCGAAGCCAAAACCAAAAGCAGCAATCCTTAGAGAAAAAGGAAGTAATTCTGAACGAGAAATGGCAAATGCCATGTATTTAGCCGGGTTTGATGTAAAAGATGTGCATATGACTGATTTAATATCAGGAAGAGAAACTCTAGAAGACATTCAGTTTTTAGGAGCTGTAGGAGGGTTTTCTAACTCTGATGTGTTGGGTTCTGCAAAGGGTTGGGCAGGAGCCATTAAATACAATGAAAAAGCAAATACAGTAATCAATAATTTCTTTAAAAGAAAAGACACCTTATCCGTTGGAATATGTAATGGTTGTCAGTTGTTTATGGAATTAGAGTTGATCAATCCAGAACATACAATTCATGGTAAAATGTTGCATAACAATTCTCAAAAACACGAAAGTGCCTTTACCTCTGTTAAAGTACAAGAAAATAATTCTGTAATGTTGTCTAGTTTAGCTGGAAGCACTTTAGGAGTTTGGATTTCGCATGGAGAAGGGAAGTTTAAATTACCTATGAGTGAAGAAAACTATGACATTGTTGCCAAATATGGTTATGACGCTTATCCATCAAATCCAAATGGATCTGATTTCAATACAGCAATGCTTTGTGATGCAACGGGACGTCACTTGGTGATGATGCCACATATTGAGCGCTCTACATTTCAATGGAACTGGGCGAATTATCCAAAAGGAAGAAAAGATGAAGTTTCTCCTTGGCTGGAAGCATTTGTAAATGCTAAAAACTGGGTAGACAGCATCAATCAATAAAATATAAAAATCCAATTATTTATAATTGGATTTTTTTATTAAAGAACTGTCACGTTTTAATATTTACAATGTCTTTTAGGTAAACATTTAAGAATTAATTTATGAGAAATTTCACAAAACTAGCGGGTTTAATTACTTGTTTCTTACTAACAACATCTATTGTTGCTCAAACAAAGATTAATGCTTCAGATATCATGAAAGATATCAAAAGCGGCAAAGACATAACCTATAAAAATGCAACTATTGTAGGTGAGTTAGATTTCACTTTTATGGATGAACAATTGAAGAAATTACCGAAAAGGAAAAAAAGTAGTTGGTGGAATAAAAACTCTGACAATAAAGTAAAAAAACAAATTAGCACTAAAATTTCATTTGAAAACTGTACGTTCGAAGACAATGTTTTTGCATATATTCATGACGAAGATACAGGCTATACATTTGTTGCAAATTTTGAAGATGTAGCAATTTTCAACAATTGTGTATTTAAAGAAATGGCAATGTTTAAATATTCTCATTTTAGTAATCAAGCAGATTTTACTGATAGTAAATTTAATGGAGACACTACTTTTAAGTATGCAGATTTTAAAAAAGATATTAGTTTTTCAAATGCTGTTTTTAGAGAAGGTTCTACTTTTAAATACACCATTTTTAACAGAAAAGTAAATTTTTCAAATGCTGTTTTTAAAGAATCTGCAACATTTAAATACGCTAAATTTAAAGACGGAGTTTCTTTAAACAAAACTAGATTTGAAGAAGACTTAGATTTTAAATACACCAAAGTAAATGGCGATTTTGATATTGCTGGGATGCATGTAGAATATGATATTGATTCTAAATACACGAACATAAACGGTAAAAAATTTAGATATAATTAAGAAGATAATACATCAATATTTTTTGATTATTTAAATGCGTTAGCTTAAAAGTTAACGCATTTTTATTATATTGCTCTTTAAAGAACAAAATTTTATATGAAAACCCCCATCACTCATTTATTTGATTTTATTTCTTATCAACAAGAAAACTATCCCCAAAAAAAATGCTATGTCTACAAAAAAGACAATGTTTGGAAGTCCATTTCTACAAATGAATTTATTGAACAAGCGAATGCTGTTAGTAGAGCATTACTAAAATTAGGGGTTAAACCAAATGATAAAATCGCTGTAATAAGTTCTAACAACAGACCAGAATGGCATGCTTTAGATATTGGTGTTTTACAGATTGGAGCACAAAATGTTCCTCTCTATCCTACATTATCAAAAAACGACTATAAGTATACCATAAAGCATTCAGATGCTCAGTTTTGTTTTGTTTCTGATAAAGTATTATTGAAAAAAGTGCTAGAGATTAAAAGCAAAACTTCACTGAAAGAGGTTTTTACATTTGACGAAATTGATCCAGAAACTAGTTGGGATGCTTTTTTAAAATTAGGAAAATCAAAAGAGAATCAGCAAGAGGTTGAAGAACTTAAAAAGGGAATTAAAAGTGATGATTTAGCAACCATAATTTACACTTCAGGAACTACTGGGACACCAAAAGGTGTAATGCTTTCTCATAGGAATATCGTAGAGAATACACTTGTTAGTGCAGATGCCCTAGATTTAAAAGCCGGACATAAAAGAGTCATTAGCTTTTTACCTATTAATCATATTTTTGAACGATTTGCTTCTTATTACTATCAATACAAAGGATTTGAAGTATATTTTGCAGAGTCTCTAGATAAATTAGGCGAAAATTTAAAAGAAGTAAAACCTCATTTTATGCCCGTTGTACCAAGACTTGTAGAAAAAGTCTTTGATAAAATCATCGCCAAAGGAAATGAGTTGAAAGGTTTTAAAAAAGTTTTATTTTTTTTATCCTTAGAATTAGCTGAAAAATACCAACCTTATAATGAAAACGGGGTATGGTATAATATCAAACTTTATTTTGCTCGCAAACTTATCTTTAGCAAATGGAAAGAGGCCTTAGGAGGGAAAATGCAATTTATGGTTACGGGTAGTGCTCCAATTCAAGAGCGTTTAATTCGAATTTTTACTGCTGCAGGAATACCTATTTTTGAAGGTTATGGGCTTACAGAAACATCCCCTGGCGTTTCCTTCAACAGTTTAAGAAATCGTGGATTAAAAATTGGTACAGTTGGAAAAGTCCTTAAAGATATTGAAGTGAAAATTGCCAGTGATGGAGAAATTTTGATTAAAGGTTCAAATGTTATGTTAGGGTATTATAAAGATGAAGCCCTAACAAAAGAAGCTTTGAAAGATGGTTATTTACATACTGGAGACATTGGGACTTTAGACAGCGAAGGTTTCTTGAAAATTACTGATCGAAAAAAGGAAATGTTTAAAACTTCAGGTGGAAAATACATTGCTCCTGCTGTTTTAGAAAGTGAATTAAAACGCTCTCCTTTCATTGAGCAAATTATGGTAATTGGCGAAAATGAAAAAATGCCTGCTGCCTTAGTACAAGTTAATTTTGAGTTTGTTAATAACTGGGCTAAAAAGCATAAGCACACAATAAAAGATATCAGTACAGATTTAAAATTGAATTTTAAAATTCAAGATGAAATTGATTTACACAATCAAGATTTGGGTAGTTGGGAACAAATTAAAAAGTTTGAGATTACCCCAGATGAATGGACTGTGGAAGAAGGTCTTATTACACCTACTCTTAAATTAAAAAGAAAAGTGATAAAAGAGAAGTATCAACATCTTTACGATAAAATTTATAAAGAAGATCATGAAGAATGATTTTCTATTTGATAAATAAGTCTAATTTTCATACTTTGCGTGACACTAAACAACTCTTATGTCAAATAACATCTCACGCCTTTTTGATTTCCCTTATTATCAATTAGAAAAATTCAAGCTAAATAAGGCATTTACTTCTTATAAAGATGGTAAATGGAATTCTATTTCTACACAAGAATACATTGATAACGCAAATCAAATAAGCCGTGGATTACTTAGACTCGGAATAAAGAAAAATGACAAAATTGCTTTAATATCAACCACCAATAGAACAGAGTGGAATATTATGGATATTGGTATTTTACAAGTAGGCGCACAAAACGTTCCAATATACCCTACCATTGCCAAAGAGGATTATGAGTATATTTTAAATCACTCTGAAGCAATTTATTGTTTTGTTTCTGATACTACTATTTTAGAAAAACTAAATCAAATTAAAGGCAATACTCCATTAAAAGGAGTGTATACATTTGACGATATTAAAGGCGAACATCACTGGAGTGAAGTTTTACAACTTGGAAGTGATGAAAGCAATCAATCAGAAGTTGAAGAATGTAAAAAATTAGTGAGTTCTGATGATTTAGCAACATTGATTTATACATCTGGAACAACAGGAAGGCCCAAAGGCGTAATGTTGTCTCATGGCAATATTGTTTCTAATGTTTTAGCCAGTGAAAAAAGGGTTCCGTTGGTGAGTGGTGATAGTCAAGCTTTAAGTTTTTTGCCTGTATGCCATATTTTCGAAAGAATGATTTTATATCTATACCAATATTGTGGTGTAGAAATTTATTTTGCTGAATCTATTGAAAAAATGAGTGATAATTTAAAAGAAATTAAGCCTCAAATAATGACGGCAGTACCAAGACTGTACGAAAAAGTTTTCGATAAAATTTATGGTCGTGGAGCCGAATTAAAAGGTATTAAACAGAAGTTGTTTTATTGGGCAATTGAAGTTGGGTTACAATTCGAGCCTTACGGTGCTAACGGCTGGTGGTATGAAAAAAAATTAAGCATCGCACGTAAATTGATTTTTTCTAAAATAAAAGAAGGCTTAGGTGGACGATTAGATTTAATGGTCTCTGGAAGTGCGGCTTTACAACCAAGATTAACACGCTTTTTTGCAGCTGCAGAAATGCCAATCATGGAAGGTTATGGGTTAACAGAAACATCTCCAGTTGTATCTGTAAATGACCAAAATAATGGAGGTTTCAGAATTGGAACTGTTGGTAGAATTATAGATCATGTAGAGGTAAAAATTGCTGATGACGGAGAAATTTTAGTAAAAGGACCAAATATTATGCTTGGTTATTTTAAAGATCCTGAGAAAACTGCTGAAGTTATGACTGGCGATTATTTTCATACCGGAGATATTGGAGAAGTTTCTGAAGATGGTTTTTTAAAAATTACTGATCGTAAAAAAGAAATGTTTAAAACCTCTGGTGGTAAATATGTTGCTCCGGCCTTATTAGAAAACGAATTAAAGCAATCTCGCTTTATTGAACAAGTAATGGTTATCGGAGAAAACGAAAAAATGCCTGCAGCTATTATTCAACCTAATTTTGAATTTGTAAGAGAATGGGCACAAAGACACAATCTGAATTTAAGCACTAATGAAGAAATAGCGAATAATGAAAAAGTGATACAAAGAATTGAAGAAGAAGTTGTTCTTTGCAATTCTAAATTTGGAAAATGGGAGACCATTAAAAAGTTTAAACTTACTTCTAACGAATGGTCTATTGATGCTGGACACCTTACTCCTACTATGAAAATGAAGCGTAAAGTAATCAAAGAAATTTATAAAGACTTATACGAAGAGATTTATAGAGGATAAAAAATGAAAAATAAGCTTAAAGCAATTACATTTATCGTTGGATTTATAATCGGAATTATAACTTATTGGTTTAATTCTTATAACCAATCAATTGCATTTGGATATAATATATATCTATTAATGGCTGTTTTATCTTTTATAGCCCCTTTTTTTATTGGATTCCTCTTTAAAACGAGAACATATAATATACCCCTTTTTATTTGTGTTGGATTTTTATTTGCAGTCTTATCAAGAATATTTTTTGATATTTTTAAAGACTCAACTTCTCATAATCTTTTTCCTTTTGAAATTATCTTTACACTTGGAGTTGCTGTTCCTTTTTCATTAACAGGAATGTATATATCGAATTTTATAAACAAAAAAAAGTTGTGAAAAAATTAATGTTGTAAAGCTTCTTTCTTCAATAACTGAGGAAATTTCTTTTTAAATCGATTTAATCTCGGAACTGACACATTTTGCACATAAGGATTGTTCGGGTTTAACTTTTCAAAATTCTGATGATAATCTTCCGCCTGGTAAAATCGAGTTAGCTCTGCTACTTCTGTAACAATTTTGCCCTTGTAATATGAATCGTTAAGTTCCTTTATAAACTTTTTAATAGCCTCTTTTTCAGAATCGTTTGTATAAAAAGCAATAGATCTATATTGGGTTCCATAATCTGGATGTTGCCCGTTTTTTGTAGTTGGATCATGAGAGCCAAAAAACACTTCTACCAACGTTTTAAAACTTACTTTTTTAGGGTTGTAATACACAGCAACAGCTTCTGCATGCCCTGTTCTACCGGTTCCAATCGATTGATACGTTGGGTTGTCAGTAAATCCTCCAGCATACCCAGAGACTGCTTCTTCTACTCCTTCAACACTTTCAAAAATTGCCTCTACACACCAAAAGCATCCGCTAGCAAAATAAGCGATTTTTAATTCTTGATTTACAGGTTTGTAGGTTGTTGTAGTTTCTTTTGAGTCAGAAAAACTAACTAAAAAGAATAATAAAAAAGTAAAAATTACGGCTAAAAAAGGTTTTAATATTTTCATCGGATTGGTTTCTGTTTTTCAACTTGGTCGAAAGATAAAAAGAAATCATACAATTGTTAAAAACTTTAGCAATCCAAATACAAGTTTTGTTGTAAAACACTGTCGAGTTACTTACATTTGTTAGAATAAAGAAATGATTATTTCATGGAGCAATTTATAGTATCTGCACGTAAATATAGACCTCAGGTTTTTGCCGATGTTGTAGGACAACAGGCAATTACTAATACGTTAGAAAATGCTATAAAAAACAACCATTTAGCTCAAGCTTTATTATTTACGGGTCCACGTGGTGTTGGTAAAACTTCCTGTGCTAGAATATTGGCAAAACAAATAAATCAAGCTGGTACCATAGCTACAGATGAAGATTTTGCTTTTAATATTTTTGAATTGGATGCTGCTTCTAATAATTCTGTGGATGATATTAGAAATTTAACAGATCAAGTTCGGATTCCCCCACAAACAGGGAATTTTAAAGTGTATATTATAGATGAGGTGCACATGTTATCTCAAGCAGCTTTTAATGCGTTTTTAAAGACCCTAGAAGAACCACCTGCACATGCCATTTTTATTTTAGCAACTACAGAAAAACATAAAATAATTCCAACTATTTTATCGAGATGTCAAATTTTTGATTTTAAGAGAATCGGTGTTTTAGATGCAAAAAATTACCTAAAAGTAATTGCCGAAAAAGAAGGAATTACTGCAGATGATGATGCATTGCACATTATTGCTCAAAAGGCTGATGGAGCCATGCGAGATGCCTTGTCTATTTTTGACAGAGTGGTTAGTTTTTCAGGAAATAACCTAACCAGAGAAGCTGTTACAGAGAATTTAAATGTGCTTGATTATGATGTATATTTTAGCATCACAGATTTAATTTTAGAGAACAAAATTCCAGAGATACTAGTTGCTTTTAACACCGTATTATCTAAAGGGTTTGAGGGCCATCATTTCATCAATGGTTTGGCTTCTCATTTTAGAGACTTATTGGTTTCAAAAGATAAAGCTACTGTTGAATTATTAGAAGTTGGAGACACCGCAAAAAAGAAATACTTAGAGCAATCAACCAAAGCAAACATTCCTTTTTTAATAGAAGCTATTAACAAAGCAAATGATTGTGATTTAAACTATAGAACTAGTAAAAATCAACGTTTATTGGTTGAATTAACTTTAATGCAGATTGCCTCTATCAATTTTGATGGAGAAAAAAAAAAGTCAGCTAACTACATAATTCCGGCTACATTTTTTACATCCCTCTCTCCTGCTGCCAAATCAACTGTAAAAATAGTAGAAAACAAAAAAGAGGTCATTAAAGTAAAAGAAACTACACCTGCGTTAAAAATTGCTGCTCAAGTTCCTAAACCGGTTCTGAAAAATGTAACTAGAAGAACCTCCTCTTTATCTTTAAAAAGTGTTCATTTAAAAAAGGAAGAAAATAAAGAAGAAACTCTTAAAGAGAATTATGACAATCATCCAAAAGATACATTTACCCAAAAAGAACTTGAAAAAGCATGGAAACTGTATCATTCTAAGCTTTTAAAAAGTGGACAAAAAAGTATTGCAGCTACTTTAAATGCTGATCTTCCTGTTTTAAAAGCTGATTTTAAAATCAGCTTGACATTGCCTAATACATTAATGCAAGATCAAATTGAAAAAGAGAAACCGAAGCTAATAAAACATTTAAGAACTGCCTTAAATAATTACGGAATTCAACTGACAATAACTGTAAATGAAATGGTTGAAAAGAAATTTGCATATACACCACAAGAAAAATACAATAAATTGTTAGAGAAAAATCCCAACCTAGCATTACTTAAAGATATTTTTAAACTAGACTTTTAGTATTAATAAACTAGAAAAAACTTTTCTTATACTGCTAATTTTCTATCTTTAAACTTCAAAATAATATAACATTTGCAAGTATTTAAAAAAATTTTAATTGGTATTGCTTTTTCGCCAAACTTAAAAGCAAATTTATTTGAAGCTATTAGAATTTCAAATATGTTTGACGCAGAATTAGTTGGTGTTCATGTTGGTGATAAAACAGAAGATAAAGAAGAAAAGTTGCAGCTTTTATTGGATGAAGCTCCAAAACTAAAAACTCCCATACAAACTATTTGGCAAAAAGGAAAACCCGTACATGTTATTCAAGATACTTGTATTAAAAATAATATTGATTTATTAATTTTAGGAGCACTGCAAAAAGAAAATTTCTACAAATATTATGTTGGCTCTATTGCAAGAGAGTTAACAAGAAATGCTTCATGTTCTGTTTTATTATTAATAAAGCCTTCTATAATTAGAGTTCCTTGTAAGCACATTGTTGTGAATGGTTTAAAAGATGAAAAAACAAAAGACACTATTAAAACCGCTTTTAAAATTAGTAATTTATTAGATTGCAAAAGAGTAACAATTGTAGAGGAAATTAGCCAAGCGGAATTAGATATTAAAGTAAGTGATGATGCATCTTTACGAAAAGCTACTATTGCCAAAGAGCGTATAAAAAGAAGAGAAGACATTCGTGTTGAGAAAATATTACAAGAAATTGATTGTAAAGACACTACATTGAAAATACAAAGTATTTTTGGTAAAAGAGGATATTCTATTGGTCATTATGCAAAAGTAAAAAGGGCTGATTTATTAATCATGAATGCTCCATCAAAAACAAGGCTAATAGATCGAATTTTTCCACACGACATTGAATATATTTTATCTGAATTACCAACCGACCTTTTAATTGTTAAATAAGATGGGGAAAGTAAACTCATATAAAGTATTTGCAAGAGATATTCCTAAAAACATCTTCTCTGGATTTGTCGTTTCTTTAATTGCATTGCCATTAGGTTTAGGCCTAGCCTTAGCTTCTGGAGCACCTCCAATTTCTGGGGTCATTGCTGCAATTATTGGTGGAATTGTTACCTCTATTTTAGGAGGCTCTAATGTTACAATCACAGGTCCAGGTAACGGTTTGGTTGTGGTTGTTTTAGCTGCAATAACCACGTTGGGTAATGGCGATATGCAACAAGGTTTTCTATATACTTTAGCAGCAGTTGTTGTTTCAGGAATTATTATGATTATTCTTGGTTTTCTTAGATTAGGTTCGTTAGGAGATTTCTTTCCTTCATCAGCAATACAAGGAATGCTTGCCGCAATTGGGATTGGTATTTTTGCTAAACAAATTCATGTAATGCTTGGTAATTTAGATGCGAAAGGAAGTATTATTGAGTTAATAATGAACATTCCCGAGGGTATAAAATATTATTTTACGACAGACAATACAAGTGTTTTTTATGCAGGTTCAGTAGGAATAATAAGTTTTCTAATTATGGTGTTTTATAGCAAAATTAGAAATCGTTATTTTCAATTAATTCCGGCACCTATGTGGATTGTTGTATTGAGTGTTGGTATGCATTATTATTATCAATATTTTTCAGATGCTGCTTATCCAATAGAAAAAGCATTCTTAATAAACCTTCCTAATGATGTATTGTCAAATTTTGCTTTTCCAGATTTTAGCAAAGCACTAGAGCTTGATTTTATTAGTGCTGTAATTGGTATCACTTTAATTGCAAGTATTGAGAGTTTACTAAGCATTAAAGCTGTTGATAAATTAGATCCATTAAAAAGAAGATCTAATCTAGATAAAGATATTAGAGCACTAGGTTTGGCTACGGTAATTAGTGGTTTTTTAGGAGGATTAAATGTTGTTACAGTAATTGCAAGAAGCTCTGTTAATGTGAACAACAATGGAACAAATAGATCAGCAAATTTTTTTCATGCAGGGTTTTTAGTGGTTTTTATTTTATTATTTGCAACAGAATTACGTAAAATTCCTTTGGCAGCATTAGCCGCAATATTAGTTTATACAGGTTATAAATTAGCATCGCCAGAGAATATTAGAAAAGTCTTTAAGATTGGAAATGAGCAATTATTAATTTTCTTAATTACATTAATTACAACAATTGCTACAAGTTTAATTACTGGTATTTTAGTGGGAATAATTTCTACTTTTATCATTCACGTAAGTATCAATAAAGATATTATGTTGTTTGTTAGAAATCTTCTTAAACCAAATGTTTTAATGTTTAAAGAAGATGGTAAATATTTTGTGAGTGTTGATAATTTTTCTAGCTTTTTAAATTACACAAAACTAAAATCTAAACTGAATCAGATTCCGGAAAACGAAGATGTAATTATCGATTTTTCTTTGTGTGATTTTGTAGATCATTCTGTAATGGAAAACATGAATAATTATGTGGAAACCTTTAAACGTAAAGGCGGGCATCTAGAAATCATTGGTTTAGACAATTATTCTACCCGTAGCGAACATCCATTTGCTTTACGAAAAAATATTCCAGATTTTATCAAACCAAAAGAAGGTGTTTTAACTAAAAGGCAAAAATCGTTGCAAAAAATTGGAGCAGAATTAAATCTGAACTATTTACCTGATCAAAAAGAAGAAATTACAGAATTACCAACCTTTGGATATTTTAAAGCTAGACAAATTATTAAAATTTCTAATATTATTTCTAACGGACAATGCTCGTTATTTGATATTGAGTTTTCGGAAGGAGAAATGATAGCCAAACAAATTATTAGAGCAAGTATGTTCTACATAAAAATAGATAAAGAAATTCCAAAATTTACTCTAGATAAGGAAGGTGTTTTTGAAACAATTTATCATTTTACAGGTTTTAAAGATATTTCAATTGAAAATCATCCAGATTTTTCTAAACGATTTTACTTATCAGGAAAAAATCAAGTAAAAATTAAAGAACTATTTACAGACGAATTGGTCTTATTTTTTGAAAGTAATCCGTATTATCATATAGAAAGTTCAGATCATGGTTTATTAATTCTTGGAAAAGAACGTTTAGCTGGCGTTAAAGAAATTAAAGCTTTAGCCGATTTTGGCTTCCGACTACAAAAAATCATTTCGTAATGAGAAACTATCTTTTTTTATTAATCACACTTTGTTTTACTAGCACAATATTCAGCCAATCTAACCTGAGTTTAAGAAAGTACAGTCATGTAAAATCCTTTTACAAAGGCATGGCACAAAAAGCTACAAAAATGTGCTTAGAAGAAAATATTCCACCAGCTGCATTGTTAGCGATTGCAGGATTAGAATCTGGTTGGGATAGCGGTTATATAAGTCAAATTACAGGAAACATTCTAAGTCTTGGAACACGAAGAGGCGATATTGAATTGCCTCCTTTGTATTTACCAAGATTGATAAAAACAAAAAGAACTCTTTTTGACTCTTTAGAAATATTAAAATATTCTAAATCAGAACTAAGATGGGAAAAAAGGCCAGAAAGCTTAAAAAAAGATTATAGACCAAAAAATATTGCTGGAACAAAATTTCAGCTTGGATACTTTAAAAACAACCCAAAAGCAAAAGCAGATGCTCATGTGGCAAATATTAAAGATTTTGTAACTGTATTTATTGCTAGAAAAAGTAGAATCAAAGCCTATAGAGAAACGCGTGCAAAGATGGATAACTTAGTAGCTAAACATGGCAAAGACATCTTATTAGAAGAACAAACAGCTATTGATTTTATTAACGGAATTGGTGGTAAATTTAACTCTTATAATTTCAGGAAAACTTGGCCAGTAAAAGTGATTAACATTATTAGAAATGCTGGATTGACAGCATTGACTAAAAAGTTAAATGAAGGTGAAACTTTTGAAAAAAGTTGGAATCGCTAAAATTCTATTTTCTTTCCTAAATACATCAGCATATTTCCTTCTTCTACATTCATTTTTTCTGAATAAGAAGATATGATATGTATTTTACCATCATTGCTTTTTACAAAAATCGGAATTGAAGTAATTTCAGAGTTTAACTTGTTAATCTTAGCTAGATAATCTTCTTTAGAGGTAATTTCCACTTCGTTAATTTTAGGAAAATTTCTAACTACTTCACTTAAATTAATATAATCATCTGTATGAGAAAACAAGCCTAATTCTGTGTTGTCATTAGAATTTTTCATTTCATCTGAAGAAATCAAACGAAAAGCCCCCTGCTCTCCAAACTGTTGAGAAAACTTATTTAAAGCATACTCATTAATTACAGAACTTCCGGTTAAAGACATTAAATAGCCTACATCATTCAATTCAATATTTTCAGACAAATCATCATCATATACACTTGCTTCAATAGCCTCTAGCTCCATGTCATCCGCTTTTTTAATATGATTTGGATTGCTATCAATCAATACAACTCTTCTGCCATTTTGTTTCAAATAAGAGGCAATTAATCGTGATGCTGGAGAAGCTCCAATAATTAAAATTCCGTCAGATGATGTTAAAAACACACCTACTATTTTAGCAAAAATTCTTGCTGTTGTCGCATTTAATAAAACGGTTCCAAGTACAATCATAAATACTAAAGGAGTTATGTACTCTGCTCCTTCAACTCCTTGTTTTAAAAGTTTACTTCCAAATAATGATGCAATTCCTGCTGCTACAATTCCACGAGGTCCAACCCAACTTATAAACAATTTTTCATTGGTTTTTAATTTAGACTTGTAGGTGCTCAAAAAAACAGCCAAAGGTCTAATTACAAATACTACGACTGCAAATAGTACAGCTGTTTTCAAGTTATACAACAACATCAAATCTTTTATATCAATATTAGCCGCTAATAAAATAAATAAGATGGATATTAATAAAACACTTAATGATTCTTTAAAGTATAATAATTCTTTTATGTTTTTTAGTTTTCCATTTCCCAAGACCATTCCCATTACAACTACTGCTAGCAATCCAGATTCATGAGCAAAAATTTCTGATTCTACAAAAACTAATAATACTGTAGATAATGAAACCACATTTAACAGATAATGAGGCACCAATTTTTTATTGATGACAAATGCCAACGCATGTGCAAATGTAAATCCGAATGAAGTACCAAATAATAATATTTTACCAAACTCAACCAGTGCTGTTTTAGTAAAACCACTCCCTCCTCCTACACTAATAAATTCAAAAACCAAAACGGCTACCAAGGCTCCAATAGGATCTATTAAAATCCCTTCCCATTTCAATACTGCAGAAACATCTTTCTTTAATGGAATATTTCTCAAAATTGGTGTAATCACAGTAGGGCCAGTAACAATAATTAAACCTGAAAAAAGAAATGATATTTCCCAACTTAAATTAAATAAATAATGTGCCAATACACCTGCTCCAAAAAAAGTAACCGCAGAACCTACAGTAATTAATTTGGTAATAGAAGGTCCTACGTTTTTTATTTCTTCACGCTTTAAGGTCAAGCCTCCTTCAAAAAGAATAATACTAATGGCTAAAGAGACGAAATAATACAAACCATCACCAGGGAATAATCCTTTTGTACCATTCCAAATAGGCTCAATCCATTTTGCACCATCTTCAGATAAAAATTCTGCTGCAATAGGCCCCACCAATAAACCAATTAGAATCAAAGGCAAAATAGCCGGAATTTTAAATTTCCAAGCCACCCATTGTGCCAAAATTCCTAATATAATAATCCCTGCTAATTCTAACATTCTTTTTTTTTCTTAAATATGTGGATGTGAAGTTATAAAAAAAACAATAAACCATCTATGATGCTTCTATAAAATAATCCTTAATTTTGTTTTTCAAATTTTAACCTTCTTTTATGTTAGGTCTACAATTCAAAACGAAAACTTCTTGGGCAGAAATTGCGAAAGATAATTTACAGCAAATTTTAACAGATCATGCTTTTTTAGAACAAAAAGCAGCCTCAAACGCAGTTTCTATCATCATCAATTATTCTGAAGAAACTAAATTGGTTCAGGCAATGAGCGAAATTGCTATTGAAGAAATGGAGCATTTTAAAATGGTGCACGATTTTATGGTAAAACGTGGAATGGTTTTAGGACGTGAACAAAAGAACGATTATGCAATTCAGTTGATGCAATTCTTCAAAAAAACAGGCGACAGAAAAGAAGCATTGATTCAACGTTTATTAATTGCTGCCTTAATTGAAGCTAGAAGTTGTGAGCGTTTTAAGGTGTTTTCTGAAAACATGGAAGATGAAGAATTGTCTAATTTCTATAAAGATTTGATGATTTCTGAAGCCAATCATTATACTGTTTTTTTAGGGTTTGCTCGTGAATATGAAAACAGAGAGATTGTAGATAAGTTATGGAACGACCTATTGGCTTTTGAAGCAGAAATGATGCGAAATCGAGGAACAAAAGCAAAGGTTCATGGATAATAAAAACAATGAACAGTGAACAATTATCATTGGTCATTGATAATTGATAATTGATATAATGTTTAGCAAAGAAGAAGCTGCGCAAATACGTAAAGATTTTTGGATTGCATTTGGCAAATCGTTTCCACGAAAATGGTTGAAATACAACACGCAAATAAAAGGGTTTTCGTTTAAGTTTGTAGCAGAGCGTAAACAAGCAATGGTGGTTTTAGATATTGAACATCCAGATGATATCTACAATCAATTGCTTTTTGAACAATTGCAATCTTTAAAAGCAATTGTAACCGAAGAATATCTACCATAAGTTATTTTTGATGCAAATTACGAATTAGAATCTGGTAAAGAAATTCATCGGATATATGTATTATATCCTCAAAAATTTAGCATATACAATAAAAATTCTTGGCGAGAATGTTTTGAGTTTTTTGTAGAAAACATGAATCAGTTCGAGTTGTTTTTTTATGAATATGAAGAGTATATCAAACAAGCAATTCAATAATAATTTCCGTATTTTTGCCACATGATTCAAAACGACACTATTATTGCATTGGCTACTCCATCTGGAGTTGGAGCTATTTCTGTGATCAGACTTTCTGGTGAAAAATCTATTGAAATTGTTGATGCTTTTTTTCAATCAGTAAAAAAAGGAAAAACATTAAAAAATCAGAAATCACATAGCATTCATTTGGGTCATATTGTTCACAATAGCGTAATCTTAGATGAAGTTTTAGTATCTGTATTTAAAAACCCAAATTCGTATACCGGTGAAAATGTGATAGAAATTTCTTGTCACGGTTCTGTATTTATTCAACAAGAAATCATTCAATTATTTTTACAAAATGGTTGTAGAATGGCAGATAACGGTGAGTTTACCATGCGTGCTTTTTTAAACGGTAAAATGGATTTATCGCAAGCTGAAGCTGTTGCAGATGTGATTGCTTCAAATTCTGCAGCGAGCCATCAAATGGCTATTCAACAAATGCGTGGGGGAATTACAAACGAATTGAAAGAGTTGCGTGCTCAATTATTAGATTTTGCTGCTTTGATAGAATTAGAACTCGATTTTTCGGGTGAAGATGTAGAATTTGCAGACCGTACAAAATTTAAAGAATTAGTAATACAAATTACTACGGTTTTAAAACGATTGATAGATTCTTTTGCTTTTGGAAATGCCATGAAAAACGGAATTCCTGTTGCAATCATTGGAGAGCCAAACGTTGGAAAATCAACACTTTTAAACACTTTATTAAATGAAGAAAAAGCCATTGTTTCTGACATCGCTGGCACCACACGTGATGCCATTGAAGATGAATTGATCATTGATGGTGTTGCTTTTCGTTTTATTGATACCGCAGGAATTAGAGAAACAGAAGATGTTGTAGAAAGCATCGGAATTAAAAAAGCGTATGAGAAAGCTGACAATGCACAATTGATTATTTTCTTAATTGATTCTAACAAGTTTGCAGATAATAAAGAGACGTTTTTAGAAGAAATTAAAACTATTGAAAATCGTTTTCCAAATAAACGTTTGTTAGTGATTGCAAACAAAATAGACTCATTGAATCAAACTCAAAAACAAGAAATTACTTCAACTATTAAAAATATTTTATTGCTTTCTGCCAAACAGAAAATTGGCATTGACCTATTAACGAATGAATTAACTTCTCTAGTAAACACAGGTGCATTAAGCAATAACGAAACCATTGTTACAAATTCTCGTCATTTTGAGGCTTTGAACAATGCTTTAACCGCAATAACCTCTGTACAACAAGGAATTGATTTAGAAATCTCTACTGATTTATTTTCAATTGATATCCGTGAATGCCTACGCCACTTAGGTAATATTACAGGAGAATATGATGTAGATAAAGATATTTTAGGCCATATTTTTTCTAACTTTTGTATCGGGAAATAGAAAAATCGTTGTTCTTACTCATCGTTTTCTGTTCAAAAAAAAGTAATTTTTTTCCACATATTTAACATTCAAAATACAAAATAAAAAATATTATTTCGTACCTTTATTTGTATTAGCAATAGAACGTATTTTTTTTAGTTTTTCAATAGTAATATCTATTTCTTCTTTTGTCGTATTTTTACTAAACGAAAACCGAATAGAGGTTTTACTTGCTTCAACTGTATTTAATAGCTCTTCTAATACATGCGAGCCTTTAGAACTTCCGCTTTGGCAAGCACTTCCTCCTGAAACGGCAATACCATTTAGGTCTAAGGTAAACAACAACATATCATTTGCTTTTGCAAAGCGAACACTTAAAATGGTATAACTACTTTTATCCAAAAGATTCGAATTACCATTAAATGCAACATCTTTAAAATTACTTTGCAATTCAGAAATAAAATATGTTTTGAGTGATGTTAAATAAACTTTATCTTTTTCAATATTAGAAACAGCTATTTCTAAGGCTTTTTCCATTCCTAAAATGCTATGCACGTTTTCTGTACTAGACCGTGCTCCTTTTTCTTGATTACCTCCATGCAATATTGGTTGAATTCCAAATCCTTTTTTGAAATATGCAAATCCAACACCTTTTGGTCCGTGGAATTTATGAGCACTTGCAGCAAAAAAATCTATGGGTGTTCTTTGTAAATCTAATGGGTAATGACCAATTGCCTGTACGGTGTCGGAATGAAATAAAGCATTGTAATCTTTACAAATAGCTGAAACTTTAGCCAAAGGTAACAGGTTACCAATTTCATTATTGACATACATTAAACTTACCAAACATTTTTGAGCTTTATGAGCATCTAAAAGCGCCTCTAAATGTTTTAAATCTATATTTCCTTTAGCATCAACATCAACAAAAACAACATGAATATCATATGTTTTTTTTAGATGCTCTGCTGTGTGTAATACTGCATGATGTTCTATTTTAGAGGTTATAATAACTTTTATTCCTAAATTAGTAACTGCATTTTGCAAAATTAAATTATCTGCCTCTGTACCACCTGCTGTAAAAATAAGTTCACTTGCAGAGACATTAAAATGCTTTGCAATATTTTTTCTAGCAGTTTCTACTGAAGATTTAGCTTTACGACCAAACTGATGTATAGAAGATGGATTTCCGTTATTATGTAGCATAGATTCGTACATAACATCAATAACTTCTTTATCTATTGGTGTTGTTGCTGCATTATCTAAGTAGATTGTTTTCATCTTACAAAAGTAGGAATTTAATTAGGGTTCTGGAAAATATAAACTTCGGTAGCTCCTAAACCATATTTTTGATAAGAAGCATCGTAATATTTTACTGGATATTTTTTAAAGAGGTATTCCAATTCCGATTTTAGAACACCTTCTCCTACTCCATGAATAAAGATGATTTTAGAAATTCTTTTTTGAATAGCATATTCTAATTTTCTTTTGGCTGTTTCTAATTGTATCGTAAGTATATCATAATTATCGAGTCTATTTGTAGACTTTACCAACTGATTGATATGTAAATCAACTTCAAAAACGATTTCACTTTTTGTTTTTGTAAATTTCGAGACCCGCTTTTTAGGCTCTTCAGAAATTTTATCTTGTAAATAGTGATTGTTGATATCACTATATTTTGTCAGTTCGTGTTGATTAGCATCAACTTTAACAAGCTCAGAAGGCAAATATCGAAAGACCATTTCGGTTTCGTCTTTAATGAAGATATGAGTTTCAGTAATGTCTGTAATTGTGCCTTTTACAACATCATCTAGAACAGCAACAAAATCTCCAATAGCAAAGGTCATTTGAATAAAATTTAAATCTATCTACTTATTTTAAACACAAAAATAGATAGATAGATTTAATAGTTGGGTAAAAAACTGAAGTATTAAAGCTTAAACTTCAATATTCCTATCATAAGGTATTCTTTTAAGAATATAATTTATAGTATTAATTCTAGCTTCTGTTTTTTTATTGGCTCTAATAATTTTCCAAGGAGAAATTTCTGTATTGGTTTCCTCAAACATGGTTTTTTTATATGTAGTATAATTATCCCATAGTTCTTGCGCTTTCTCATCAACTTTAGTCATTTTCCATTGTTTTAATGGATCGTTTTTGATTTCATTAAACCGTTTTGCTTGTTCTCTTTTAGAAATAGACATGTAAATTTTCACCAAATGAATTCCTGATTCTAAAATCATTTTCTCAAACTCATTTACTTGACTCATAAAAATCTCATATTCTTTTTGAGTACAAAAACCATTAACGGGTTCTACAACAGCTCTATTGTACCAGCTTCTATCAAAAAAAACAATTTCTCCTGCTTTTGGAAATTGATTGACATAACGCTGAAAATACCATTGTGTCTTTTCTTCTTCTGTTGGTCTAGGTAAAGCAACTTTCTTTAAATGACGAGGGTTTATTTTTTCTGTTATTCTTCTAATTGCACCTCCTTTTCCTGCTGCATCTCTTCCTTCGAAAATTACAATTACACGCTCGTTATTTTTTATTACCCACGATTGTAATTTTACCAACTCTACTTGTAGTTTTTTTAACCTTTTTTCATAATCTACATACCTAATTGCCCTCTCTAAATTTACTGGATCTTTAGAAAGCATTGCAAGCAGTCCCTTTTTTGAATTTAACTTGATTACATCTTTTTCAGTTATTTCTGTATTACTTCTTTCCATTTTTTAAAAATCTAATTGTTTAGCAGATCTATAATAGCGCATTATAATATTTGGATCTGGCAATAAGGTAGTCAATGCTTCCTCTTTTCCTGGATAATCAAATTGAGATAATACATAACGTATAGATTCTAGTCGTGCTACTTTTTTATCATTTGCTTTCACAATGATCCAAGGACAATATGTTGTGTGTGTTTTGCTAAACATTTGTTCTTTATAGTAGGTATATGTGTCCCATAATTCTTGCCCTTTTTCATCAACTGGGCTAAATTTCCATCTTTTTAAAGGGTCTTGTAAACGAGCATCAAAACGGGCTTTTTGAACATCTTTAGAGATTGAAAACCAAAATTTTACAATTACAATTCCGTCTTCATATAACATGTGTTCAAAATCTGGCGCTTGCAACATAAATCTTTCGTATTGTTCTTTAGAACAAAAACCCATTACAGGTTCAACCACAGCTCTATTGTACCAACTTCTATCGAAAAAAACCATTTCTCCTGGATTGGAAAGCTCTTTGATATACCTTCTAAAATACCATTGCCCTTTTTCTATTTCTGTTGGTTTGGTTAGTGCAACTAAATTTGTAGAACGTGGACTTAAATGTTCTGTAAAGCGTCTAATATTACCACCTTTTCCTGCAGCATCTCTTCCTTCAAATAAAATAACCAACCGTTTGTTTTCTTTAGAAATATAACGTTGTAATTTTACCAATTCTATCTGTAAGTTTCTTAACTCTTCTTCATACAAAAAGGTGCTTTCAATTTTTTGATAAGGTGTCTTCTTTTCTTTAATTTTATTCAATAGTTCTTCTCTAGAGCTTAAATTTTTAAGTTCTTCGAGAGTAAATAAATCGTTTTTACTCATGCTAATAATTCAAAATTAATCGTAAAATAAAGTTACGAATTTTTAACCAATTTTATTCTCAAAAAAGAAACATATTACCTAATAAAATTTATATTTGCTTACATGCGGGTTTTTACTTTTTTACTTTTTATAAGTCTTGTTTCAATAAGTACTGCTCAAAATAATTATTCTAAAGAAATAAGTCTTATTTCTGATAATGATTTGTACACCTCTTTATATAGAGATGGTTATTATACAAATGGTTTTTTTATTACGTATAGAAGTGTACAAAAAACCGATCAAGATTCTCCTAAAAAAATTTATAAATTTGAAGTGGGTCATAAGATGTTTACAGCATCAAAATCTACCTTACAATTTGCATCGCTACATGATAGACCTTTTGCAGGATATTTCTATGGAGGTATTGGTATCAGTAGGTTTTACAAAAAGAACAACATGTTTTCAACCGACATTAATTTTGGGGTGATAGGTCCAAATGCTAAAGGAGAAGAACTGCAAAAATTTATGCATAACATTTATAATTACCCAGAACCTCTTGGGTGGAAACATCAAATTCAAAATGCTTTTGCCTTAAACTTTACAGCAAGTTATTTACATTATTTTCCTAAAATGAGTTCTAATAAATTAGATATTAGTAGTTATAATTTCTTAAAAACAGGAACCGTTTTCACCTCTATCTCTACCGGAATTTATTCTAGAATAGGTGTCAAAAACTTACAGCCTTTTTCAAATTCAGTCGCTTTTCATTCCAACTTAAATAAAAAATCAACTAGCCATAAAGAATCATTCATCTTTATCAAACCAATAATACATTACACATTTTATGATGCAACAATAGAAGGAAGTTTTTTAAACAACACAAGTCCTGTTACATTTGATGTGATGCCTTTTCACTTTTCAATGGAATTAGGATATCGTTATTATAGAAAACGTTTTTTGTATGGCTATACGTTTATATATCACACAAAAAAACTACAAAGCTTGAGGGCTGCTAAAAGTAATTCTTACGGAAGTATTTATGTTGGATACTATTTTAATTAATCTGTAAAATAATCATCTTTAAAACCTATTAAATACAGCTTTTCTTCTGCTCTGGTGATCGCTGTATATAACCATCGCAAATATTCAACATCAATTCCATCAGGCAAATAAGGCTGCTCTACAAAAACAGTTTTCCATTGCCCACCTTGTGATTTATGACAGGTCATGGCATATGAAAATTTAACTTGTAAGGCATTAAAGTATTTGTTTTTTTTTATAGCAAGTAATTGTTTGTATTTAGATTTTTCATGTATAAAATCTTCTTTAACTGCTTGATACAATTTATTGGATTCTTCATAGCTTAAAGAAGGAGATTCACTAGAAAGGGTGTCTAATATTAAAACAGTTTCAAAGGGTTTTTGATTTGGATAATCGATCATTCTTACTTCTACTTCTGCAAATCGAAAACCGTACAATTCTTTTATTGCGTTAAGTCTAGTTATTTCACAAATATCACCATTGGCAATAAAACCTGCTTCAGAAGAATCTTGAAGCCAGTAATAATTGTTTTTTACAACCATGACATAATCTCCGGCAGATATCTCATTTTCTTGTCCTCTGATTTTAGTTCTTATTTGTTGATTGTATAAGTTGGCTCTTTTATTTGAACGAACAATAAATGCTGTATCTTCTACTCCAATATTATCGTAGGCAGAATTTATTGCGTCTTCAATATCATAGCCATCAATCAAGCGGATAATGTCTGGAAAATTTAAGTCGAATTGAAAATCTGTTGACTTATGCATGATAAGCATTCTTAAATAAGTAGCGTTTGCTAGAATTCCCGAGTTCTCATGCTGACGCATTACTTCATCTAATTCTATTTCTGTAACCTCTTTTTGATATTCTAATTCCAACGTTTTTGCTTCTAAAGCTGGACTCACATTTAGTTTTACAGGTGGTAATTGGGCTGTGTCACCAATAAAAATAATTTTACAGTTTTTTCCAGCATACACATAATTCATTAAATCATCTAGTAACGAACCAGTTTCAAATAGTTTTGCATTGCTAGGTCTATCTGGTATCATTGATGCTTCATCAATAATAAATATTGTATTGGTGTGCTTATTGGGTTGTATTACAAAATCTACAGAACCATTTTGTTGTTTTTTTGGAAAGTATATTTTTTTATGAATGGTAAAAGCCTGTTTTTTAGAATATCCAGAGATTACTTTTGCTGCTCTCCCCGTAGGCGCTAATAAAACTGCCTTCTTACCAACTTTCCATAAAGAGTTTACAACCGTACTAATTGTTGTCGTTTTACCTGTACCAGCATATCCTTTTAATAAGAATAAGGCACGATTATTGTCATCAAATATAAAATTAGACAACTCATTTAATAATTTTTGTTGTTTAATTGTTGGCTCAAAAGGAAACTTTTGAAGAAGTTCTTTATAAAAATCTGCTTTTATTTTAATCATATAAATTCAAATCTCAAAGATAGGAATTGATTTATGCATAAAAATTTTTATCATTAAAAAAAAATTGTAGATTTGCGAATAATCATTTTAAAAACTATACTAATGTTAATTACTATTATTGCCGCTATTATTATTACTGGTGCTGTTGCATTTTTAATTGTAAAATACCTTCCGTTAAAGTTAAAACCTGTGGTATCTATCTTATTGCTTGTATTAGCAATATTCTTAACGTGGAAAATATATGATGGTGTTATGAAACCAATTAATTTTCATAAAAACAAAAAAGTTGTTTACGAAAAAGTTATTGATCAGTTAAAAATGATTAGAGACGCACAAATAGCTCATAAAGAAGTTACTGGTAAATATTCTAAAAGCATTAGTGGTTTAATTCAATTTGTTGACACGGCACAACTAGCTTTAACAAACACAACAACTGTTGTAGAAAAAGTAAATAAAGGGACAAAGTGGCAACCGATTATGGTAGATGTTGAAAAAAGGGTAACTGATACTATTGGTTACGAACCTGTTTTAACAAGATTTACTGGAAGAGAATACAAAAACATGGCAAAAGTTCCTGGAACTGATAAAGAGTTTTCTTTAGAAATTGGAATGGTTGATAAATTTAATGTACAAGTTGATGTATTTTTTGCAAAAGCAAATAAATCGGATGTTTTAAAAGGAATGGATGCTTCTTTGATTAAACAAGAATTAGAAGCAAATACTTCAGATGAAATTAAAGGTGAATTTATTTCTGTTGGATCTTTAAACGAAGTAACAACTGGAGGTAACTGGCCACCATCTTATGACAAAAACGAAAGTGCAAAAAACGATAAATAAAATTACAAAAGATACTTATAGTAAAGATGTATCCATCCAATTTAGTTTGGGTGGATTTTCTTTTTGTATTTCTAATTCTATTACAAAAGAAATTCAGCATTTCACGACACACACTTTTGAAGAGCCTATAGCAACTCCAGAATTGCTACTCTCAAAAATTGAAGAATTATTCAACGATTTTAAGGCATTAAAACAAGACTTTGATACAGTTACCGTAATTCATCAAAATAATTTATCTACACTCGTTCCTACACCATTATTTAATGAAAATGAACTAAAGGTGTATTTAGAATATAATATAAAAACGCTTACAAACGATTTCATTGCTTTTGATAGCTTGTCTCAATTAGACATTAAAAACGTTTACGTTCCATATATAAATATAAATAACTTCTTTTTTCAACAGTTTGGCGAATTTGAATACAAACACTATTCAACAGTGTTAATCGATAAATTAATATTGCATTCAAAAAACAATTCTGAAAAACAATTTTTTGTAAATGTTGCTGAAACAAGTTTTGACATTGTTGTCATAGAAAACTCAAAACTATTGTTTTACAATTCTTTTTCATACAACACCAAAGAAGATTTTATTTATTACATTTTGTTTACTGCTGAGCAATTAAAATTAAATCCAGAAAAGTTTTTATTATACTTTATTGGCGATGTTGAAAAAGACTCAGAAATCTATCATATCACCTATCAATATGTTAGAAATGTTGATTTTATCAATCTAGACATTCCTTTTTTTGATCAAGACAAAGACATCTCAAATCATTCACATTACACAACACTTCCTTAAATGCGAATTATCTCTGGAAAACACAAAGGAAAAAGATTATCTGCTCCTAAAAATTTACCCGTAAGACCTACAACAGATATGGCAAAGGAATCTTTGTTTAATATCCTTAACAACAACTATTATTTTGAGAACCTTACAGTAATTGATTTATTTGCAGGAACAGGAAATATTAGTTTTGAATTTGCCTCTAGAGGTACTCAAAACATTTACAGCATAGATCAGCACTTTGGTTGTGTAAAATACATCAATAGCATCTCTAAAGAGCTCGATTTAAGCATAAACACCTACAAGAGTGATGTCTATAAGTTTTTAGAAAAAACACCTTTAAAAGCAGATGTTATTTTTGCAGACCCTCCTTACAACTTTGAAACGGAGCAGTTTTTAAAAGTAGCTCAAATCATTTTTGATAGAGCTCTTTTAAATGAAGATGGGCTGTTAATTATAGAGCATTCTAAGCACACCGATATCTCTTCACATCCAAATTTTAGTTATTCTAAAAAGTATGGAGGAAATGTGTTTAGTTTTTTTGAGTATATTGAGTAATATTTTTAAATCATTTATTTAAATGAATTCTCACAAGAAAATTCTAATTGTTCTAATTACACTCTTATTACATCTGCCTTTTCAATCATTTGGACAATCTAAAGAGATTCCTAAAGAAGAAAGATTGGTATGGTTTAAAGATGCAAAACTGGGAATTTTTATTCACTGGGGAATATACGCTGTTAATGGTATCGATGAATCTTGGTCTTTTTACAATAATTACATTTCATATACAGATTATATGAAACAGTTAAACGGATTTACAGCTAAAAATTACAACCCTAAAAAGTGGGCAAAGCTCATTAAAGAAAGTGGAGCAAAATACACAGTAATTACAACTAAACATCACGATGGAGTTGCGCTTTGGAACACAAAACAAAACGACTTAAGTGTTGTTAAAAAAACTCCAGCAAAAAAAGATCTAATCACTCCATTTGTAAATGCCGTTCGGAAAGAAAACATAAAAGTTGGATTGTATTTTTCATTACTAGATTGGTCGCATCCAGATTACCCTAATTTTACAAAAACTAAAACCAAATACACTAAAGACGATAAAAAATGGGATGCGTTTACAAAATTTAATTTTGGACAATTAAATGAGCTGACAAAATTCAATCCAGATTTGTATTGGTTTGATGGTGATTGGGAACAGCCTGCTGAAAAATGGAAAGCAAAAGAAATTAGACAATTACTTCTAAAAAAGAATCCAAATACATTTATCAATTCTAGATTACAAGGGTATGGTGATTATGCAACGCCAGAGCAAGGCGTGCCAATAACAAAGCCTTTAAGTGATTTTTGGGAATTGTGCATGACCATGAATAATTCTTGGGGCTATCAACCAAATGACACAAATTACAAAACAGTCAATCAATTGATAAGAATTTTTGTAGACTGCATTAGTATGGGGGGAAATTTATTGCTAGACATCGCTCCTAAACCAGACGGAACCATTCCTGAAGAACAAGTAACTATTCTAAAGGGAATTGGACGTTGGACTAACAAACATAAAGAAGCTATTTATGGCACCAGAGCTGGAATTCCGCATGGACATTTCAATGGGTATACCACTTTATCCAAAGATAAAACTACCTTGTATTTATATGTTGACAACAAACCTAATGGCTCCTTGTTAATTAAAGGATTAAAGAATAAAGTAAATAGAATTTGGGTGGTTGGTAATGGTACTAAATTAACTCATAAAGTAGTTGGTAAACAATATTGGAGCAATGTTCCTGGCTTGTTATATATAGATCTACCAGAAAAAGCTCAAGATAAAGATGTTACTGTAATAGCAATTCTTTTAAATGGTAAAATTGACTTATACCGTGAAGAAGTTAAAGCCATAGAAAGTAATTAATTATAACAGGCTTTTAATTATTTCAGCAATGGTAATTCCTTCTGCTTCTGCTTTGTAATTTTTTACAACTCTGTGTGATAAAATAGGAATTGCTACTGCTTTTACATCTTCAATGTCTGGAGAAAACTTTCCATTAATTGCAGCATGTGCTTTAGCCGCTAAAATTAAGTTTTGAGACGCTCTTGGCCCTGCTCCCCAATCTATGTAGTTGTTGATAAAATCAGTTGTGTTTTCTGCATTTGGTCTCGTTTTACTAACCAAAGAAACAGCATATTCAACTACATTATCTGCAACAGGAATTTTTCTAATTAAATGTTGAATCTCTATAATCTCTGTTCCTGTAAAAACTGAATTTACTTTTTCAAAATCATTTGAAGTAGTGTTCTTAACTACTTCTACTTCCTCTTTAAAAGATGGATATTCTAAGTTAATAGAAAACATAAATCGATCTAATTGAGCTTCTGGTAAAGGATACGTTCCTTCTTGCTCAATTGGATTTTGAGTAGCCAATACATAAAAAGGCAAATCTAATTTATAATGATGTCCGGCAACAGTAACAGAACGCTCTTGCATTGCTTCTAATAAGGCTGCTTGAGTTTTTGGTGGAGTTCTATTAATTTCATCTGCTAAAATAATATTGCTAAAAATAGGTCCTTTTATAAAAGTGAATTTTCTGTTTTCGTCTAAAATTTCACTTCCTAAAATATCTGAAGGCATTAAATCTGGTGTAAATTGAATCCTTTTAAAGTTCAATCCCAACGCATCAGAAACAGTGTGAACTAATAATGTTTTTGCCAAACCTGGCACTCCAATTAAAAGAGAGTGTCCTCCACAAAAAACAGAAAGCAATACAAAATTAACTGCATCTGCTTGCCCAACAATTACTTTTGAAATTTCTTTTTTTAGCAGATTTGTTTTTTCTACTAATTGTTCAATTGCAGCTACATCAGACATTAATTACTAGTTTTCTTTTCTCCAATTTCTTTGATACTCACATTTATCGTATTTATCACTAATTTTAATATAAGTATCTTTTATTTTATTCTTAGACCATTTAGTAATGTTCTCTTCTTTTTTCTTTTGCAATGCCAATTTCTGAACTTTTACATAATCATTTACCAAATCTGCTTTATGAGTAAGCGTTCTATCTTTCATTAAAATGATTTTGTACATTTTCTCATTTTGCTGAGTTTCATCATAAAAAGCCTCTGTAATTTCTCCTTTTTTGGTGTTGATTACTTTATCATATAATGAAGGATCCATTCTTGTCAAATCAAAACGAGTTTCATTTGTATATGGGTTTACAATCATTCCTCCACTATTTTTTGTGTCTTTATCTTCAGAATATTTTGCTACAGCTTCTTCAAAAGTTATTTTTCCTTCAATAATTTCTTTTCTAATTTTTTCAATTTTCTCTTTTGCTTCTTGAACTTTAGATTCTAAGATTTCTGGTTGCATTAAAATATGAGAAACAATTCTAGTTTTTCCTTTTACTTGATGTAATTGAATTATGTGATATCCAAACAATGTCTTAAAGGGTTCTGAAACTTGACCCACATCTAATGAAAAAGCCACCTCTTTAAATTCTTTGATAAACTGACTTTCTTTTGTAACCTCTAATTGACCACCATTTTGAGTTGCTGTTGGGTCATCAGAATTCAAAACGGCTTTCATTTTAAAACTTGCTCCCCCTTCTATTTCTTTTTTAAGTTCAGTTAGTTTATTAATGATTCTATTGTTTTCTTCTTCAGTTGGTTCTGCATAAATAACAATTTGAGATATTTCAATTTCTGCTTGAAACTCAGGAAGCTCATTTTTCTCTTTTAAGCCATTGTAATAAATTCTAACCTCTTCTGGAGTAATATCAACACCTTCATTAATTTTTTCTTGTTCTTTTCTAACTAAAACGTTTTCTTTTTCAATACTAAAAAGTTCTGTTCTTAAATCATTTAAATCGTTAAACCCATATTGCTTAACAACCTTTTCAATAGAACCAAACTCTTGTGTAAAAAAAGCTAAGTTTCTGTCTACAGCAGAATTTACTTCAGCTTCTGTAACTAAAACACTATCAATAACCGCATGATGTGAAAGCAATTTTTGAAGCATCAATTGTTCTAACATTTCACAATCAGAAATCTTAATTTTCCCTTCGCTACGTTGTTCTATATCAAGTTTAAATTTTGCAATATCTGAACTTAATACTACATTTTTTCCTATTACAACATCTACTCCATCAATTTTATTCATCTGTGCTTGTGCAGTTACTGAAAACAAAGCCATGATAAAAATAAAAGCTGGATTATTAATACTCTTTAAAATTTTTGTTCTGTATTGCATCGTTGATTAACGTTTTTTCTATATCTCTAATTAATTCTAATTTTCTTTTGTGTAAAATCAGTTGTTTTATGGTTGGAGTGATATAATTTATAGGCGCTATATCATTCCTTTTTAAAACATCTTTTACAGCCACCAAATATAACCCTAAAGAATCTTCTTTTTGTAGGTATTTTGATTTTTTTAACAAATATTCTTTAGGTTCTTCTTTAAATTTTGGAATTTTTAACAAAACATCTTCTAATTTAATCCAAATAGAATCGTTGAGGTTAATTTCTTTGAAATTTATCTGTTGATTTTCTAAAGCAATTAAATCTTCATAATTATCCGATTTAAAGTGTTTTATAATTTCTTTTTGATCTAATAAATCTTTACCGAAATGAAGGTATTTAATTTTAATTAACTCTTCGTTTAGTCGAAAATTACTTTTATTTAAATTGTAATAATCTTCTATTTCATCTTCCGATATTACAGTATCTAATTGCTGCTGAATTAAGCGCTCTTTATAGCCATTTACCAACAAACTCACTTTATAATCTTGCACTAATTTAGTATAGGTAAGATTTTCTTCATTGGTGAGGTTTTCTTCAGCTTTTTGCTTTAACAATTCTTTTATAGCCCAATTATTAATAATACTTTTAACAATTAAAATACTATCGTTCTTTGAGCTGTTTTTTGGCACCAATGATTCTATATCTTTTCTGTATAAATAATTGTTATTAACACTTGCTATTGGTTTTTCTTGAACAACCTCTTTCTTACCAAAATCAAAAAATTGACAGGAAGAGAAAGCTACAAGCAGAAAAAAATAAGCAAGTCTTTTATTCATTATAATTTAGTTGTTTTTCAAGTTTTTTAAAAGTACTCTTTTTTATTTTTACTGTATGCTTTTTTCGCAATTCTGCAATCAGGTTTTTTTCTAAAAAGTCTTGATAATCGTTCATAACCTGTCCTTTATTCTTAGAAAAATCTTTAAACGTATACTTCGCTTTGTTTTTGTAAAAATAGTTTTTTAATCCCAAAGTGTCTTTTGACGACTTATTCCACACTTTTTGCTGCATTAAATCAAACACCAATAGGCCTTCTTCATATTCTTTAAGGATCTTTGCGAATTCTGGATTTGTGTTTTTTAAATTCTCTTTAAAATACCTAAAAATTTCCTCATTTAAAAAATCATCAAAAAGGGCATCAACGGGTTTATGTCTTCTGTTTATAATATATTCAAAAAAACGTTCTTGCTTAATTTTTGTATCATTGATTGATAAAAGAACTTGCTGTAAAGTGTCCTTTTTTGCTGCTCTTATCCCTGGTGAATTAAAAACAGATTTTGCTTTTTTAAACACCTCAATATTATATTGACTCTTTAATTTCTTTAACACATGTAAATCAGACATTCTTGCTCCACCGCTAGTTCTAACTTTTTCTGTCAATTCATTTTTCATTTCTTTAAATGATTTAACAGGATAGGTTTTTATAAATTTAACAATATGCCAACCATATTGTGTTGTAAAAGGCATAGATACATCTCCGGGCTTTTTCAAGTTGAAGGATGCTTTTTCAAAAGGTTTCAACATTTTTCCAACTCCAAATTTTGATAGCCTCCCTCCTTTTGAAACCGAACTTTTATCATCAGAATATTGTACAACCAATTTTTCAAAATTAGCACCATTTTGCAAGCTCGTATAAATGCTATCAATTTTATATTTCCCTCTTCTAGATTGGTCTCTAATCAATAAATGTGCAACTTCAACTTCTCCTTCAGATAATTGTAAGTCATTAACCTTAAGAAAATGATATCCATAATTCGTTTTAAAAGGCTCAGAAAGTTGTCCCACTTTTGTTTGATAAGCTATGTTTTCAAAAGGATACACCATTTTAAATGCAGTAAAAAAGCCTAAGTTCCCAAAATTAGTTTTCACAGATTGATCGTCGGAATAGCTAAGTGCTACTTTTTTAAAATCTTTGCCAGAAAGTATTTCTTTTCGTGCTTTTTGTATTTTATTATACGCCATTAAAGTATCTGCTGGTGTTGCATTCCTTGAAACTTTAACTAAAATATGACTAACATTAACCTTGTATTTTGTTCTATAATATGCATCTTTTACCAACTTAGACAAATAAGCTGTATCTTGTAAATATGGAGCAATTAATTGATTTTTGTATGTTTCTATCTCTCTATTATACGTGCTAGTTTCATTTAATTTTAAGCGATATGCTTCTTTTAATTTCAATTTAAAGTTGATGTATAAATCTAAATTTTCTTTGATACTTTTTTGATCTTTATCTTGAATTAAATTTAAGTTTTTTTGGTATACGTTTTTAAATTCTAAAACAGAAACAGCCTCCCCATCAACACTAAACAAAATAGCTGAATCTTTTTGTGAAAAAACCGCAAAAGATGTTATTAAAAAAAGGGTAGTAAAAATCTTAATTTTCATTAGTATGTCTGTTTATAGAGAAATAATTCCTTCTATTTTTTCTGCTTTTCGATAATAAGAAATTACTTCATCAGAAGAACTTAGCATAATTTTTATAGAAACACTGACGTATTTACCAGTTTTAGATTCTTTTGACGATATTTTAATTAGTTTATCTTTAAAAATATCTTCAACTTCCATAAAATGATTTCCTTTAGAAGGTACTATAAATTTATATAAATATTCTGATGGAAATATAGTTGTTGCATCTAAACTATCTTTTAGTTTTATATAAAAATCTTCTTTACTACTCATACCAATAACTTTATCACATTTTATTATTGGTGCAAAATTACATTATATTATTATTTTTATAATCAGAATCTGTTATTTTTGCTGAATGCAACAAAAAATTGTACTTATTGGCGGTCCAGGTACTGGAAAGTCATCTATATTAAATGAATTAATTTCTAGAGGATTTGACTGTATGCCAGAAATCTCAAGAGAAGTGACTTTAAAAGCTCAACAAAAAGGAATTGATCAGTTGTTTTTAACCGAACCTTTATTGTTTAGTGATTTACTTCTAAAAGGGAGAGAAAAGCAATTTTTAGATGCTAATAAATCAAAAGAGTCTTTCGTTTTCTTTGATCGAGGAATTCCAGATGTACATGCCTATTTAGAGTTTTTTAATACAGATTACCCAACATATTTTATCGAAAAAAGTCGAAAACATCTTTATACAAAAGTTTTCATGCTTCCGCCTTGGGAAGATATTTACACTTCTGATAATGAACGATATGAAAGCTTTGAGCAGGCCATCAAAATTCATCATCATTTAAAGAAAACCTACCAACAAATTGGATATAAAATTAGTATCGTACCTTTTGGTACAATTCAAGAACGAACCAATTATATTTTAGACGCTATCAATAACAGTTTATGAGTCATGCTTTAGAAATATTAAAAAAGTATTGGAATCATAATTCGTTTAGAGAGCCACAAGAAAAAATTATAAATACCGTACTCGAAAATAATAATACAATTGTATTGTTACCAACTGGTGGAGGTAAATCTATCTGCTTTCAAATTCCAGCTTTATTAAAAGACGGAATTTGTATTGTTATTTCTCCGCTCATTGCATTGATGCAAGATCAAGTGGATAATTTAAATAGCAAGGGAATTAAAGCTGTCGCTATTACATCTGGCACATCTCAAGATGATTTAATTACATTGTTTGACAACATAAGATTTGGAAATTATACATTTTTATATCTATCACCAGAGAGATTGCAATCTGCTTTTATACAAGAAAAAATAGCACAATTAACTGTAAATTTAATTGCTATTGATGAAGCACATTGTATTTCTGAATGGGGCCACGATTTTAGACCCTCCTATAGAAATATAAAAGTTTTAAAAGAATTAAAACCTACAACTCCAATTATTGCGTTAACTGCAACAGCAACAAATGAAGTACTTAAAGATATTGCCAGTAGTTTAGAAATTGAGGACGCAATCGTTTTTAAGAAATCGTTTTACAGAAATAATTTAGCATATCAAATTTTTACTTTAGAAGATAAATTAGGTAGGCTTTTACAAATTTGCTCTAAAGCCAAAGCTCCAGTAATTATTTATGTGAGCAGTAGAAATAAAACAAAAGAAATAGCTGCATTTTTAAATGCAAACAACTTTAAGGCTAGTTATTATCATGGTGGACTAACTTCTATCGTCAAACAAGAAGTATTTGATAATTGGATTTCAGAAAAAACTCCGATTATAGTAGCAACCAATGCATTTGGAATGGGTATTGATAAAGACAATGTAAAAGTTGTTGTTCATTTAGATTTACCAAATAGCATAGAAAATTATATTCAAGAAGCTGGTAGGGCTGGAAGAAATGGAAATAAAGCATTTTCTGCCGTTTTGGTGCATAAAAATGATATTCGTCTATTCAAAGAAAGAATTGAAAATACGTTTCCAACAATTACAGAAATAAAACATATTTACAAAAGTTTATGTTTGAACTTTCAAATTGCCAAAGGAGAACTTATTGAAGAGTCTTTTGAATTTAACCTCTTGGCTTTTTCAGAAAGATATAAAACGCCAGTAAACAAAGTAGTTACTACGTTAAATCTTCTAGAAGCAAATGGTATAATGCAGGTTTCTGATGGCTATAACAAAAAATCTACTGTACAATTTTTAAGCTCAAGTAAACAAATCTTAAACTATTCTAAATCAGAAAGTAAATCCTCAAAAGTTATTCAGCTTTTACTTAGAAGTTATGGTGGAATTTTTGAACAAGAAACAAAAATTAATGAATTTTGGTTGGCTAAAAAATCGAATCTTCTTTCTAAACAGGTTGTAGAAATCCTTTCAAAATTAAATTCAGAAGAGTTACTAGAGTATAAAAAAGCAACAGACAATGCTGAACTGTATTTTCTTGTTCCTAGAGAAGATGATAAAACAATCAATAGTATTTCTAAAAACATTCAGAAATACATCAAGCAAAAAATAAAAAAAGCAACAGATTTAGTTGCGTTTATTGAAAACGATACTCTTTGCAGAAACATACAGCTACTAGACTATTTTAATGAGAAGCATCTTTCAGAATGCGAAATTTGTGATGTTTGCTTATCCAATAAAGTAAGTTTTCAAGATATATCTTCAGAAGTCATCAATTATTTAACTTCAAAAAAACTAGCTACATCTAAAGAAATATGCCAGCATATATCAAGTAAAGAAGACAACGTTTTAGTAAATTTGCAACATCTTTTATCAGAAGAAAAAATTAGCATTAATAATTTTAATCAATATTACATTAACGAATGAGAGATTTACGAATTGTATTTATGGGAACACCCGATTTTGCGGCTACCATATTAAAACATTTAGTAGAACACAACTATAACATTGTTGGTGTAATAACTGCTGCAGACAAACCTGCTGGTAGAGGAAGAAAAATCAATGAATCTGCAGTTAAAAAATATGCTACTTCACAAAACCTAAAAGTACTTCAACCTACCAATCTTAAGAATCAAGATTTTATAAATGAATTGTCTGACCTTAAGGCCAATTTACAAATTGTTGTTGCTTTTAGAATGTTGCCAAAAGTAGTATGGCAAATGCCAATATTTGGTACCTTTAATTTACATGCTTCTTTATTACCTGAATATAGAGGAGCTGCACCTATAAATTGGGCCCTTATTAATGGTGAAGGTAAAACGGGTGTAACTACTTTTTATATTGATAACAAAATTGATACTGGAGAGATTATACTTCAAAAAGAAATTGAGATTAAAGAAGATGAGATTGTTGGAGAGCTGCATGATCGTTTAATGCATTTAGGAGCAGAATTAGTGCTAGAAACTATTCAGCTTATTGAAGAAGATAAAGTTGTTACAATAAAGCAACCCGAATTGGAAGAAAAAAATGCCTACAAATTATTTCCAGATACTTGTAAGATTGACTGGACAGATACTTTAGAAAATATATACAATAAAATCAGAGGCTTAAATCCATATCCAGCCGCTTGGACAACTATTTATAATAATGGTATAGAAACAACAGCAAAGCTTTATAAAGTATCTAAAGAAATTGTTAAACATACAGATACTGTTGGTCAAATAATTTGCACAAAGAAAACCTTAAAAGTTGCAGTTCAAAACGGATACTTAATCATACACGAAATAAAACTCTCTGGTAAAAAGAAAATGGATACTCAAAACCTATTGAATGGCTATCATTTTTCTTCAGACTCTAAAATGTCTTAACCCCTTTATTGATAGGATTAGATGATTTTAGCTTCTTTTTTGCTTTGGTTATTAACAATTTCATCTCTTTTATTAACAAAAACAAGGTTTTTTCTAGTCATTTCTTGCATAAACCCTTATTCCTGCTATATTTGTTAAGCTTAGTTAAGCGAAAAATATTAGATCAATTAATTTTTAAATTTACAAATCATGAACAAATCAGATTTAATCGATGCAATGGCTGCTGACGCAGGAATTTCAAAAGCTGCAGCTAAAGCTGCCTTAGATTCATTAACTTCTAACGTTACTAGCGCTTTAAAAGGTGGTGGTAGAGTATCTTTAGTTGGATGGGGAACTTGGTCAGTATCTAACAGAGCTGCTAGAACTGGAAGAAACCCACAAACTGGAAAAACTATTCAAATTGCTGCAAAAAATGTAGTTAAGTTTAAAGCAGGTGCTGGATTAAGTAGTTCAGTAAACTAAGAATACAAACAAAATTGTATTTAAAAACTCTTCTAAATTTTAGGAGAGTTTTTTTATTTCTAAAAAGTCGCTATATTTATTTTTTATGAATACACTATTACCTAAAAAAGGACGACTATTAATTGCGGAGCCATCAATCTTAAATGATAATTCATTTAATAGATCTATTATTCTGTTAACAGAGCACACCCAAAACAATTCTATCGGATTTATATTAAACAGACCTTTAAGTTTTACCGTAAATGATTTAGTGCCTGAAATTGATTGTTCTTTTACGATTTATCAAGGTGGGCCGGTTGAACAAGATAATTTATATTTTGTGCATAAGGTTCCTGAACTAATTCCTGATAGCATAGAAGTTGCTAATGGAATTTTTTGGGGAGGAAATTTTGAATCATTAAAAGCCTTATTAAATAATCAAGATTTAAAAATAAGTGATATTCGATTTTTTTTAGGTTATTCTGGTTGGGAAAGCGGTCAATTAGAAGAAGAACTAAAAACAAATTCTTGGTTTGTATCAGAAAACAACTACTCAAATATTTTTGCTACAGACAATACTACAATCTGGAAAAACAAACTGTTAGAAAAAGGGGGTAAATATAAAATTTGGGCAAATGCACCTAGTGACATCCAATTAAACTAAGCTTTAGAAATAACTTGTAGTAGCTTTAAATTTGCCGAGATCTTCTCTCCTATTTCTGTTTTAAATTCATTCTTTCTGTAATTTGTTACTGGCTGAATTCCAATAATAGAATTTGTTAAAAAAATTTCATCCGCTTTTTGCATTTCAAATGGAGAGATTGAAGTTTCTACAAGTGTGAAATCGGTATTCTTTTCAAGAATTTCAATTACTTTTTTTCTAACTACTCCCTTTATACACCCTTCTTCTAATGCCGGAGTTTTAATTTCTGTTCCTTTAACAACAAAAATATTGGCATTTGTAGCTTCTACAATCCCTTTCTTTTCATTTAACAACACACAATTATCCAAATCATTTTCTTGCATATAAATACTCGCTAGAGTATTTAACATTCTATTTGTTGTTTTAATTGTAGAAAGTAAGCCCGAGTAATTATAAAAATCTTTAAATAAATCGATTCGATATAACTCTTTTGTTTGATAGGTGTTTTCAGAAACTTCGATTAGATAATCTACTTCATTTGTTTTTGGTGCATACAAACCACCATCCTTTCTATAGATAGAAAACCTAACCCGAAGATTGTTATTTTCTAATTGATTAGGGATTGTTTTTAAGATTTCTTGCTCTAAGAATTCTAGTGTGAATTTTAATGGTATTTCCATGCGGAGCATTCGCATTGAGGCCATTAACCTAAAGTAATGATCTTCCCAAAAAATTACGTTAGCATTTACAACGCGTACTGTTTCAAAAATTGCATCTCCATATTTAAATGCTCTATTATTCTCTGATATAGAAAAATCTTTGTTATCAATTAAGTCACCATTATAATTCAACATACTTTTTTTCTTAAATTGCAAAATGCAAAATTACATTAAAAGCTATAGAATTTGGTTGATAATTTCATAAAAAAAAGCCTTATAAAATATAAGGCTTTTTTAAAAAGTAGGTCGTGTTTAAGCGCCTATTGTATGTTTTAATTCTTCTATTTGATTCTCCCATAACATTTTAGATTCTTCTACCTCATCTTCATCCTCAGCAAAATCGGTAATCATTAAAGAAACATCTTTGGTAAGAGCATCAACTTGTATCCTAAATTCAAAATAGCTGTCATCTCCTTCACTTTCCTCCCATTTATATTTTATTTTCTCATCATTTTTATTTGATAAAATTGAAGCTTTTTCTTCAACTCCATCCCAAACAAAAGTTACTAGTTTTCCTCTAGAATTTACTTTATCTGCAAACCATTCTTCTAGCCCTGCGGGAGTTGCAAAATAGGTGTACAACATACTAGGAGAAGCATGTATTGGTATTTCTAATTCAAATTTAATTTTACTCATTATTCATTTACTTAGTACGCCAATATAGGTATTTATTCCTTTTTAAAAAAATTAAAAACATAGCTTGCGAAAAAACAAAAATACGTTATATTTGCAGCCTCATAATCAAGGCGAGGTAGCTCAGTTGGTTAGAGCGCAGGATTCATAACCCTGAGGTCACGGGTTCAAATCCCGTCTTCGCTACAAAAAAAACCGAGGTAATTAATTATCTCGGTTTTTTATTTTTCTGTGAATGGCTTTATATGAAATAAAAAAACCTTTATCAAATGATAAAAGTTTTTTTTGTCTTTATAATAACTCCCCCGAATTATCTATTAAATTTTTTTGTAATTGAGTTGTGCTCTTTTACATTGTAAAGATAAATTTAAATGAAAGTTGAGATTTAAAAATTCGATGAATGGTACTTTTTTCCCGATAAGAGGTTCTTTCTCTTAGTTTAAAGGGATGTTTTTCAATATTTTTAAAGCAAATTTAATCTTTTCATTAATTCACTTTTATTCTTTCTGCTTACCGGAACAACATCTCTGTTTATCAAAACCGTATTATCTCGTAAGTCTATGATCTTACGAATATTGATAAGGTATGATTTATGCACTCTAAAAAAATAACTTTCAGCTAATTTAGCTTCAATTTTTTTCAAAGTAGAATGAACAATGTAGTTATTACTTTCTGTTTTTATCTGAATATAATCTCCTTTCGCTTCAATTAAACAAATTTCTGGAATATTAATCTCTTTACCAACTTCTTATCAACATTAACATACAGCTCTTTTTCAGGTTCTTTTGGAACTTGAATTGAGTTTCGTTTTTTTTGATTAACCAAAATAAGTGCTTTGTCAACTGCTTTTTTTAACCTTTCTAGTGTAACAGGTTTCAAGATGTAATCTACAACAGATGCGTATTCAAATGCATCTAACGCAAAATCTCCATCAGAGGTTGTGAAAATAATATTCGGAGGGCTATTCAATGTTTTGATAAAATCAAAACCAATAAAATTAGGCATATGAACATCTAAAAAAACTAAATCTATCGATTCTTCGTTTAAATATTTAATACCATCTATTGCATTATCAAAATCAGCAACTATCTCTACTTCGTCTATTTTGTTAGCTATATGTTTAACTAATAATCTAGCCGTATCATCATCATCAATTATTATACACCTCATAATTCTAAATGTAACGTTTTAAGTTTGGCATGATTGCAAGGCTAATATATAACTTTAAATAATAAAAACGAACTCATTTTTTTATTTTGAAAAAATTTTTAAAATAATTTATGTTTTGCTTTTTACAAAGCAAGAAATTCTAACAAGGATTTCATTTTCTGTATGTTAACTTTTAAGGTTGTAGTTTTCTTTAATTTTTTGAAATATTTTATTGTGAAAATAAAAAATGCCCTTATATTTGCAGCTCTATTAATGCGAAAGTAGCTCAGTTGGTAGAGCGTCAGCCTTCCAAGCTGAATGTCGCCGGTTCGAACCCGGTCTTTCGCTCAAAAAAACCGAAACATTTGTTTCGGTTTTTTTATGCATTAAGTTTGTTTTAATTTCTTTCCAAATAAGAGCAATAGAATAATGGGTAATGATAATAAAATAATCATTAAAGTATTTTGAAAAATTAAATTTGGCATTAACACCAAAGAAATCACAAATCCCCCAATGGCACCACCTAAATGCGCAGAATGACCAATATTTCCAAGCTGATTTTTCATTCCGTAAATTGAATACAGCAAATATCCAATTCCAAATACATAAGCCGGAATAGGAATTGGCAACGGAAACAACATCAAGGTCATGTCTGGATACAATAAAATAGCAGCATATAAAATTCCTGAAACGGCTCCTGATGCTCCAGCTGCACTGTAATAAGGTTCGTTTTTATGGTAATACAGCGAGTACATATTACCTGCCAATAAACTTCCAAAATAAACAATTAGAAAGGCAATGTTTCCCATTATTCCAGCAACAATGCCTCCAAATAAATACAAGGCATACATGTTAAATCCAAGATGCATCCAATCTACATGTAAAAACCCTGAAGAAAGCATTCTAATTTTTTCTCCTCCTAAAACTTTTCCTACTTGAAATTTATATTTATCTAAAAAAGCATATTCGTTAAATCCTTTGATAGAGATTAAAACATTGACTATGATGATTCCTAAAACAAATTGATTCATTATTTTAATTATATGTGTATACAAACTTAACATAAAACTATCTAAAAGATTGGCTTCTTTATAATAAAATTATATCCGATATTTGCAATTCAAAAATACGCATGCATAAACTCGTTTTTTATTTATCATACCCATTAATTTGGTTGTTTTCTAAACTGCCGTTTAGAATACTCTATATTATTTCTGACGGAATTTACTTTCTCTTTTTTTATGTAATAGGATATCGGAAAAAAGTGGTTTTAGATAATTTAAAATTGGTGTACCCACAAAAACCAGAAAAAGAGCTTAAAAGAATTCAAAAAAAGTTTTTTGGTCATTTTGTAGATACTTTAATAGAAGCAATTAAAGCGATTACGATTTCTGAAACCAGCATCAAGAAAAGATATCGGTATAAAAATATTGAGCTAATTGACAAATTATACAACGAAGGTAAAAGTATTGTTTTAACAGGTGCTCATTACGGAAATTGGGAATGGGTTGTTGGAATGCCATTGCTTGCAAAAATTGATTGTTATACTTCATATACTAAAATTCAGAATACAAATTTCGAAAACTTGATTAAAAATTCTCGAAGTAAATTCGGTATGAAATGTGTTAAATCTAGTGAGATCATTAAATCGGTTTTAAAGAACACAAAACAACAAAAGCAGGGTTTGTACTTATTAGTTGCAGATCAATCTCCAATGCTTCATAAAAGCATCTATTGGACAGAGTTTCTGAATATAAAAGTTCCTGTTTTTACTGGAGCGGAGATGATTTCTAAAAAGTTTGATTTTGCGGTTGTAAACATGAATACCACACGTATTAAACGCGGCTACTATGAGTCAGAATTTGAGTTAATTACTGACAGTCCAAAAGAACTTGAAACAAACGAGATTACAAATAGATATTTAAGGATAACCGAAAAACACATTTACAAAAACCCTGAATTCTATTTATGGTCTCACAAACGTTTTAAGCATAAAGATAAAGCTACAGAATAAAAACCTTTAATTAATCAAAAATAATGTCTGGTCGAGTGCAGTCGAGACCTATTTAGGTTCTTACAATTTTAAAATTGACAGAAAATTAGCTTTTAAACCATTTCTCTACCAGTTCTTTTTCAATAGAGATGTGCGATTTATGCTTATAATCATTTTGTAGAGTATCGTACTCATAATCTTGTTTCCATTCTTCAACGTTTTTACAAACGGCTTTTAAACCCTCACAAATAAAATCAACTTCGGCATCTGTAATTGTTGGATGGATAGATAAACGAACCCAACCTGGTTTTTCTACAGAACAGCCTTCTATAATTTGTTTTTCAATCGCTTTAGAAGTTTGCTGATCTACATTTAGTAAGAAATGTCCGTAGGTACCTGCACAAGAACAACCTCCACGAGTTTGAATTCCGAATTTATCATTCAACAGTTTTACAACTAAATTAAAATGAACATCAGTTACGTAAAATGAAAAAATACCCAATCTATGTTTATGAGTAGGTGCTAAAATATGTACGTTTTCAATAGATTCTAAACAAGCAAACAACTTGGCATTGATTTCTTCTTCTCTTGCATGAATGTTATCTGTGCCCATTTTTTCTTTTAACTGCACACATAAAGCAATTTTTATGGTTTGCATAAAAGCAGGTGTACCTCCGTCTTCTCTCGTTTCTACATCATCAAAGTAATCATGATCCCCCCAAGGATTTGTATAACTTACAGTTCCTCCTCCTGGATTATCTGGTACCAAATTTTTATATAACTTCTTATTAAAAATCAACACTCCAGATGTTCCTGGTCCACCTAAAAATTTATGAGGAGAAAAGAAAATAGCGTCTAAATAAGCTTCCTCATCTGCTGGATGCATATCTATATCCACATACGGTGCAGAGCAAGCAAAATCTACAAAACACAATCCGTTGTAAGAATGAATGATTTTAGCAATTCTATGGTAATCTGTCTTGATACCTGTTACATTAGAACAAGCTGTAACGGAAGCTATTTTGATTGATCTACTTTCATGTTCTTTGATTAATTTTTCAAAACTATCAAAACACAACAATCCTTCATTATTACAAGGAATAACAACAACATCTGCAATGGTTTCTAACCATGAAGTTTGATTTGAATGATGCTCCATATGAGAAACAAAAACTACGGGTCTCATTTCTTCTGGAACAGAAGTAAATTCTTTTAAACTCTCAGAGATTTTCAATCCTAAGATGCGCTGAAACTTATTTACAACACCTGTCATACCAGAGCCTTCAGTAATTAAAACATCGTTTGTTGCTGCGTTTACATGACGTTTGATAATGTTTCTAGCTTCATGATATGCCAATGTCATAGCGGCACCACTTGTAGAAGTTTCTGTGTGTGTGTTTGCCACAAAAGGCCCAAAATCATTCAACAGTTTCTCTTCAATAGGTCTGTATAACCTTCCGCTTGCTGTCCAATCTGTATATATTAGATGTTGTTCTCCATAAGGAGATTCAAACTTTTGATCAACTCCTACAATATGATTTCTAAATTGATTGAAATATTTTTCTAATGATTGCATTCTTTAATAAATTAAAATAATCTAAATCGCCCTCCAAAAACAATCGTATTCTCAATAAAAGAAAAACTTTGAGAAGCTGAGTCTTTAGTGCTGTTTGTTGTTCTGATATCTGACATGTTTATGTATCCTGCTTTTATATCAGATTGAATAAAAAAATGTTTTAGGAACGTGATGTTTAACCCTAAACTCGCAGAGACACCCCAGCCAGCTATATGAAAATCATCATACCTTTCTTTATTTAATAATTTTGTGTTCGTTTTAGGAAATAGAATTCCTACTCCTAAACCTTCTGTTAGATTGATCTGTAAATTTTTTGAATTCAAACCAAATACATAGCTAAAATCGTCAAATCTTTTTACTTCTACATTGATATAATTCAAACCATCGGTATGCTCAAAAGTTAAAAAGTTTTCTACCAAAGTAATGTTCTCATTTGTATACACTTTATCATAGCTAGATCCTGTGTTGATGGTTCCGTTAATTTGCACATTTTGATTTGCATTCATTACATATTTCATGTGGTCTACACCAATTGAAACAGTATAATTTTCTTTAAAAAAGTACCCTATTCTATAATTTGTTTGCGGAATGGTAATACGATCAATTCTAAAATATGGGTTTAATCCAAAAGGGGTTGGTCTATCATTTGCAGATACATCTGACAAAGTAAAATCATAGTTTTCTCCTTTAAACCGAATGTCTGAATTGGAGAAGGCACCACGGTTCCAGCCCCAATACACATAAAATTTTCCTTTGTTGTTTTGTTGGTATTGGTTGTTTTGCTGTGCAAAAACGGGAGTCATGCTTAAAGACATGAAAAATCCTACAGCTACTATTTTTATGAGTCTTTTATGCAATAACATCTTCTATTTCTTTTATAAATCGTTTTGCTAACACATCAGCATTTTCTTGTGATGTACTTTCTGTATAAATTCTAATAATAGGTTCTGTGTTTGATTTACGTAAATGAACCCATTCGTTTGCAAAATCTATTTTAACTCCGTCAATAGTATTTACATCTTCATGTTGGTATTTAGAAGCCATGGTTTCCAACACTTCATCTACATTTATTTGTGGTGTTAACTGAATTTTATTTTTACTCATAAAGTAACTTGGATACGAATCTCTCAGTGCCTTACAAGACATTTTTTGATGCGCCAAATGCGATAAAAATAAGGCAACACCCACTAAAGAATCTCTTCCGTAATGCGAAGCTGGATAAATAATTCCGCCGTTTCCTTCTCCTCCAATAACCGTATTGGTTTCTTTCATTTTAATCACCACATTCACTTCTCCAACTGCAGAAGCAGTATAGGTTCCGCCATGTTTTTCTGTAACATCACGCAATGCTCTAGAAGACGATAAATTAGAAACGGTATTTCCACCACCTAATCTTCCCAATACATAATCTGCACAGGCAACTAAGGTATATTCTTCTCCGAACATAGAACCATCTTCAGAAATCAATGCCAATCTATCTACATCTGGATCCACTACAATTCCGAAATCTGCTTTTTCTTTCACTACTAATTCAGAAATATCTGTTAAATGTTCTTTTAAAGGTTCTGGATTGTGCGGAAACTCCCCGTTTGGTTCACAATATAATTCGACACAGTCAACATTTAATTCTTTCAACAAAGCCGGAATAAAGATTCCGCCAGTAGAATTTACACCATCAACCACTACTTTAAAATTGGCTTTTTTGATGGCATCCACATCTACCAATTCCAAATTCAGCACTTCTTGTATGTGTTTTTGTAAGTAACTTTTATTTTTTGTGTAGGTTCCTAAATCATCAACTTCGGCAAAAGAAAAATCTTCATTTTCTGCTTTTTGTAAAATCAACTCCCCTTCTGCCCCATTTAAAAATTCTCCTTTTTCGTTTAGTAACTTAAGGGCGTTCCATTGTTTTGGATTGTGAGATGCGGTTAAGATAATTCCGCCATCCGCTTTTTCTAACGGAACAGCAACTTCTACAGTTGGTGTTGTAGACAAACCTAAATCAACTACGTTGATTCCTAAACCTACCAAGGTGTTTGCAACCAAGCTAGAAATCATTTTGCCCGAAATACGAGCATCTCTACCAATTACAACGGTTATATTTTCTTTATTTTTATTTCTTTCTAGAATAAAAGTTCCATAGGCTGCAGCAAATTTTACCGCATCAATTGGTGTTAAATTATCGGCTGTTTTTCCTCCAATAGTTCCTCTTATTCCTGAAATAGATTTTATTAATGTCATGTTCTTTTTTAATTCGCTGAACAAAGATAAATGAAAAGAAGGAAGTTATAAAGTTTAAAAGTTAAAAGTTAAAAGTTGAAAGGTCAGTATTAATCAAAGTGGCAAAGGTTAAAAGTTACAGAGTTGCAAAGTCAAAAAGCTAAAGGCTAAAGGCTAAGGGTGAAAGGCTAAAGATTAATTCCTGTTAGGTAACCCGCCCTTTTTTAATTTTTGTACGAATACAATTGATATGGAACGGCAAAGTGTCCAAAGAGCAAAGTGGTCTGGACACGGTATTGGAATATCATGTAGTATTCAAAAAAATTAAAAGCAGGCTAGAATTTTGTTTCTTTTCTTCAATGGAAAAGAAAAAAGATTAAAATGTCTTTACCAACTTGATTGGGAATCTACAAAATCAATTTAAGTCAGAATGGATTCCTCTTTCCTGCCTGCCGGCAGGCAGGTTCACAGGAATGACAAAAAGGAATGTCATTCCGAATGAGGAACGAAGAGGAATCTCTTCATGAGATTTCTCAATCGTCCAAAAAAATGGACTCATTTCGAAATGAAAAATTAAATTGATTGCTACATCACTCCTCACAATGACAAACAAAACTATTTCATAAAATCATACACCGATTTAGAAATCTGTGCCAATTGATCGGTGCCTTTCTTAAAATCTTTTAAGTTTTTTGAAAGCAATACCAACACATAACTTTTACCGTTTGGAGCATACACAATTGCAGCATCATGATGTACGCCAGTTATAGAACCTGTTTTATGCGCAACGGCAACCTCTTTTGGTAAGTATTTCGGAATCATATCATTCCATTTTTGATCTTTTAAAATAGTTAGCATTGCTTCGCAATCTTCTTTTGTTCCGGCAGTACCATTTGCAATTGCTTTCATAATAACCAATAAATCGTTTGCTGTGGTTGAATTGCTCAGTCCTAAGTCATATGCTTTTTGATCTTCTACCCCTCTTAAAACTTCAATTTTTTCCGCGCCAAGTGTACGCATGGTTGCAGTTGTTTTTTTAGCGTCTACTAATTCTATCAACACATTGGTTGCCAAGTTGCTACTTACGGTTATCATGCTGTACATTAAGTCGTACATTTTTTGCATAGACCCAATTTTACTATAAATAACATCATCGCTGTCATCGCCAATATCCATTTTATACAAACTACCATCTACAATGCTTTTAAATTCGTTTTTAAGCAGTAGAGAGTCGTTTAAATTGAGTTTCCCTTCAGATTGTTGTTTGTACAATTCTATCATCACAGGAACTTTCATAGTACTCGCTGCGTGAAACTTTTCATCTACATTGATAAAAACTTGATTTTTTTCATCAGACAAATCTAAAAATGCAACTGCTACATCTCCATCAATTGCAGAAATTTGATTTTTAATTGTGTTTTTTAAATCACCCAAAGAATGCTCTTTATTTTTACAAGAAACTGCAAGTGCAAAAAGTGCAATTAGAAATAGAGGTTTGAAATAGTTAGTCATGATGGATCTTTTTAAATTGAAATCAAATTTAACAAAAAAACGCCGTTGAAAAAATCAACGGCGTTTTAAAATATGAATTATGAATGAGGATTATTTTCCTCCTTCCATTTTCTTTTTTAAATCAGCTAATCCACCGATATCTCCAAGAGTTGTTTTTTCAGCTTCAGCTGCTTTCTTAGAAGCTGCTTTTACATTTTTCTTCTCTTCTTCTTTAAAGATAGATGTATGAGATACTACTACTCTTCTGTATTCTTTAGAAAATTCTAAAACTTTGAATTGCACAGTGTCTCCTTTTTCTAATTTTCCACCGTCTTCTTTGTCTAAATGACGACTTGGTGCAAAACCTTCAACTCCGTCAGCAAAATTTACTGTAGCTCCTTTATCGTTCTTTTCAGTAATTGTACCTTCATGAACAGAATCTATAGCGTATGTTGCTTCATGAGCATCCCAAGGGTTATCTTGAGTTTGTTTGTGTCCTAAGTTTAATTTACGACCTTCTACATCTAACTCCAATACTTGAACTTCTAATTGATCTCCTACAGATGTAAAATCTGATGGGTGCTTAATTTTCTTAGTCCAAGATAAATCAGAAATATAAACCAATCCGTCAATTCCTTCTTCTAACTCTACAAACACACCAAAATTAGTGTAGTTTCTCACTGTACCAGTATGCGTAGAACCAACAGGATATTTTTTAGTAATATCTGTCCAAGGATCTGGATGCAATTGTTTCATCCCTAAAGACATTTTACGGTCTTCTCTATCTAACGTTAAGATTTGTGCTTCTACTTCATCTCCAATTTTTACGAAATCTTGTGCAGAACGTAAGTGTGTAGACCAAGACATTTCAGAAACGTGAATCAATCCTTCAACACCTTCAGAAACTTCAATAAATGCTCCATAATCAGCTAAAACAACAACCTTACCTTTTACTTTATCTCCAATTTTTAAATCAGCATTTAAAGCTTCCCAAGGATGAGCAGATAATTGTTTTAATCCTAATTGGATTCTAGATTTATTATCATCAAAGTCTAAGATTACAACATTTAATTTTTGATCTAATTCTACAACCTCATTTGGATGATTGATTCTAGACCAAGATAAATCTGTAATATGTACTAATCCGTCAACACCACCTAAATCAACAAATACACCATAAGAAGTAATATTTTTAACAATACCTTCTAATACTTGTCCTTTTTCTAATTGACCGATGATTTCTTTTTTCTGTACTTCTAAATCAGCTTCGATTAAAGCTTTATGAGAAACAACAACGTTTTTAAATTCGTGGTTGATTTTTACAACTTTAAATTCCATTGTTTTTTCTACGAATTGATCGTAATCTCTAATTGGTTTAACATCAATTTGAGATCCTGGTAAGAATGCTTCGATTCCGAATACATCAACGATCATTCCTCCTCTTGTTCTACATTTTACAAAACCATTAACGATTTCTCCTGTTTCATGTGCATTGTTAACTCTATCCCAAGCTTTAATTACTCTCGCTTTTTTGTGAGATAATACTAACTGACCAGAGCTATCTTCTCTTTTATCTACTAAAACTTCTACTACATCTCCAACAGCTAAGTTAGGGTTGTAACGGAATTCGTTTAAAGAAATAACTCCTTCAGATTTAGAGTTGATGTCTATAATAGCATCTCTTTCTGTTAATCTTACTACAGTTCCTTCGATAACATCACGTTCGTTTACGAAACCTACAGTTCCCTCTAACGCTGTTTCAAATTCTTTTAATTTTGCATCATCAACTGCTTCAATACCTTCTTCGTATTTGTACCAATCAAAGTTTGCTAAAAATTCTTGTGGGTTTACAGTTTCTACAACTGTTTCTGCAACAGCTTCAGTTGCTGTTTCTTGTACTTCAGGAGCAACTACTTGCTCTTCAGTGTTATTTGTTTCTTCAGACATTCTGAATTTACTTTGTATCTTGTTGTTATTCAGATTTTTAACGACAACAACATCAAGAGATGTTTATATAAATTGTTCTTTTTTTATTCCTTTTATAAATCTGTTCTCGTAAAAAGGAGTGCAAATGTACAAAATATTTGTAATTAAACAATTGAAAATTAAAAGAAACCGAATTGTGTTTTTTGAAGGATGAATTGTAGAATTTAAGAATTGAGTCCTTTTTTGTAGGCTGACAATGCTCTTTCTCTAGCAAATTTATGCTCAACAATTGGTTGCGGATACGAAAGTTCGTTAAAGTTTGTAACCCATTTATTGATGTATTTCAACTCTTTGTCAAATTTTTTTATTTGTTCTGAAGGGTTAAAAATTCTAAAATAAGGCGCAGCATCACAACCAGTTCCTGCCGCCCATTGCCAGTTTCCGTTATTTGCAGACAAATCGAAATCTAATAGCTTTTCTGCAAAATATGCTTCTCCCCAGCGCCAATCAATTAATAAGTGTTTACACAAAAACCCAGCTGTAATCATACGAACTCTGTTGTGCATATAACCTGTTTTATTTAGTTGACGCATTCCAGCATCTACTATTGGGTAACCAGTTTCCCCTTTACACCATTTTTCAAACTCTTGCTCGTTATTTCTCCAAACTATTTGATTGTATTTGCTTTTAAAATTCTCTGTCACTACTTTAGGAAAGTGAAATAGGATTTGCATAAAAAACTCTCTCCAGATTAATTCACTTAAATACGTAGCATTCTTTTTTAAGGCTATTTTAATTAATTTTCTTGGACTTACTAAACCAAATCGCAAATAAGGAGAAACGTAGGTTGTTTGATCTATGAATGGATAATCTCTAATAGCATCGTATGTTTCTAAATGCGTTAAGCTATAAGGCTGAACTTTGATTGTGCTCTCAGTAAATCCGATGGTTTCTAAAGAAGGAAAATCTAATTTAAATTTATAGAAATTAGATGTTGGATTGTATGCTGAGATTAAACTTTTAGTAAACTTTGATAACCATTTGTTTTTATAAGGAGTGAAAACCGTATAAGGCAACCCATCATCTTTAACAATTTCAGACTCTTCAAAGATTACTTGATCTTTGTAAGCAAAAACCTCAATGTTTTGTGAATTTAAATACTTTGTTACTTCTAAATCTCTTGCAATTGCATAGGGTTCGTAATCTTTATTAAAAAAAACGTTGTCAATTTTATATTCAGTCGTTAAGCTTTTCCAAACCTCTAATGGATTTCCGATTTTTATTAATAAAGATGAATCTAGTTTTTTTAATTCAGAATCTATGTTTTTTAAAGTAGAGTAGATAAACGTGATTCTTGCATCGTCTTTTGGCAATGAAGCAATGATCTCTGAATCAAAAATAAAAAGTGGAATAACAGGCTCTTTTTCTAAAGTTGCTTTATACAATGCAACATTATCTTCTAAACGTAAATCTCTACGGAACCAGAATACATTCATTTATTTAAAAATAATATCTAAAACTTCTTTTCTATATTCAAAAATTGAGAGTAGTTGTTTTTTTATGAATAACGTTTGAGCAATACTCCCTAAAAAACCAAAAGGGATTTTATACGAAATCTTATCTTTCATCAATGTATTTCCGTTTGGCAATGCTTCAAAAAAATGTTCGTGATGCCACATGGCATAAGGTCCAAAACGTTGCTCATCAATAAAGTATTCTTGATCTTTTACAGCTGTGATTTCTGTAACCCAGTTTGTTTTCACAAATGAAACTGGCGAAACTTTATAGGTAATGATCTGTCCTTGATACACTTTTCTATCAACTTTAGAAGTAATATTAAAACCCATTTTTGGTGGCGTAATATTCGATAAATTGTCAGGTGATGAGAAATAATCCCATGCCAACGACAATGAAATATTTAATTCTTGTGAAGCTTCTAAGGTATAAATACCTGAATGTTTTGAGAATTTAATCATTATTCTAGGTGCTTGGTAATCTTTCTGCTCATTGGCTTTGTTAATGAAAAATAATAGTCAACAAAGTTTCCACTCTCATCTACTAAATATTTTTGAAAATTCCATTTTACAGAAGAGTTTTTAACTCCATTTTTTTCTTTCTTAGTCAACCAAGCATATAATGGGTGCTGATTTGCTCCTTTTACATCAACCTTTTCAGTAATTAAAAAAGTAACTCCATAATTCAATTTACAGAAAGATTGAATCTGTGCTGCAGTTCCAGGTTCTTGACCCCCAAATTGATTAGACGGCACACCAATAATCATTAAATTGTCTTTGTACAATTCATATAGTTCTTGTAATCCATCATATTGTGGAGTAAAACCACATTCTGAAGCCACATTTACAAACAATATTTTTTTGCCTTTGTAATCAGCTAAATTTATTTTCTCTCCAGAAATACTATTAATTTCTATGTTGTATAATGATTCTTTTGTTTCCATTTTAGTGATGTTACTTATAAAGTTAATGCCAATAATTAGGCAAATTAATTGAATGTATTTCATTTTTTTATGAATTGTATAATACGATATATGCGTTTAAACTAGATGCTATGGTTAACCAAATTAAATAGGGTGCGATTAACAAGGTTACCCATTTTAATTGCTTGATAAAATTGAATGTAAAGTAGCCTATCAACAACCACAAACAAAGTATTACAATCAATCCTATTGTTGTTAAATGGTGATTAAAGAAAACAAAATTCCAACTTACATTTAACAGCCATTGTAAAAGAAACAATTGTATCAAGAAGGTTTTTTTTTCTTTAAAAAGTAATGCTAATTTGGTCATGTAAACAGAAAACAACAACATAATTGAAGTCCAAGCTACTCCAAAAACCCAACCTGCGGGTGTCCATGGAGCTTGATTTAAAGAAGTGTACCAATTAGAAGTTGGACCATCATTCATTAAAATAGTTCCAATGCCAAGAGCACCAAAGTTTGCTGTTAAAAAAATTAAAAATAAAATATATTTATTCTTCATCGTTTGCTAACTTTTTGAGTGTTTTACTGTCTGAAATAATTTTAATTCTTTAAATTTTTCATTTAAAAAAACTACCCAAAATAGCATGTTAAATGCATAACCAATATCTTCAACAGGAATTGTAAATAATCGAATTCCTAAATTTTCTGAGTTGTTATACCATACAACAGGCTCTGGAATAAAACTTCCAGTTAAGATACCGTTTACTAAAAAAAAAGGAATTAAAATAATCATAAATGCAATGTAAAATCTTTTTAAGATTTCTTTTCCGTAGAAGAACCCTATCAATAAAGTAACTATTAACATCGCATAATTTACGCTTGTATACCACTTATCTAGATTAAAAAATAACACCGTTGCAACCAAAATCAGTAAAAGAATTGACGTGTTTCTTACCGTTTTTTCTGAAAGTAATAAATCTGGTTTAAAATATTCTAATGAATAATGAATAAAGATACTCGCATACGGAATACAAATAAAAAACAACATTTCATCAATTGGTAAACCTGCAATTTTATATGGTAAATGATAAGCGGCATTAAAACCCCAAACACCATTTTTTGTAAAAATGACATCCCAGATGATAAAAAAAAGGGCTACTAAAAAAATGGCTAAAAAAACTGTTTTCCATTGCTTAATGAAATTCATTTTTTTATTAAAAGAATACATCAAAGGAATACTTAAAGAACCTAAATTTAATAGTAAATACAAGTACATTAAGGAGTGTGTTTTTTAAAGTATTTTAAAGGAACAAATAGCATTCCAAAGCATTCACCATCTGGTTTTCCTAAATGCTTATGATGAATTTTATGTGCTTTTCTTAACCCTTTTAAATACCTACTGTTTGTGTTTCTAAACCATTTAAATCTTCTATGAATCAAAACATCATGAACTAAAAAATAAGCCATACCATAACATAAAATTCCTAGCCCTATAAAGAATAAATAATTTAACTCAGGTCTAATTCCAAAATAAAATAGTAAAATACTTGGAACAGCAAAAACAACAAAAAAGGCATCATTTTTTTCAAAAACATGTGGGTAACCTGGCTGATGGTGATCTTCATGTAAAAACCAGCCAAAACCATGCATTATGTATTTATGTGTACACCAAGTTACACCCTCCATAATTGCAAACGTAAATAATGTGATTACTGGAAAAATCATTAGATTAAATTTAGTTTATACTTTACAAAACTTCTTGCTAATAAGTTAATTTTCATCGGATTAGAAATCCTAACTCTTGTCTCCAAAATTTTAGAAGATGGTGTGTTTTTTAATTTATTCAATAACTTTCTGTAATATCTATACGCAATATATACACCAAATTTTGCTTCAACAGGAAGTTTTAATATTCCTTCTTTAAATGCAACTTCAAAATCTTCTTCTATCTCGTTAATAATTTGATTTTTAGATTCATTATTTAAAGCACGTAAATCTACGTTCGGAAAATAAGACCTGTTTAAATTATCAATATCATCTTTTAAATCTCTTAAGAAATTAACTTTTTGAAAAGCTGAGCCTAATCGCATAGCTGCATCTTTTAATTCATTGTATTTTTCTGTATCTCCATTAACAAATACTCGCAAACACATTAAGCCAACCACATCTGCAGAACCATAAATATACGAATCATATTCTTCTTTTGTTGTATATTCTGTTTTATGTAAATCAGCTTTCATGCTCTTTAAAAAGGCTTGCACTAAGTCATCAGAAATTTGATACTGAAACACTGTTTTTTGAAAAGCATTCAAAATCGGATTTAAACTAATTCCGTCTTCTAAGGCTTCGTAATAGTCAGCTTCAAATTTATTGATTAATTTTTCTTTATCGTAGGCATGAAAAGAGTCAACAATTTCATCTGCAAAACGAACAAATCCATAGATATTGTATATAGCTGTCCTAATTTCTGGCGATAACATCTTTACAGCTAAAGAAAATGAAGTGCTGTATTTTTTTGTAACCAACCTGCTGCAGTTGTTAGATACTTGATCAAATAGTGCTTTCATGAAAATGTGTTTTAATAATTAAATCTGATACTATTTTTCCAGAAATCAAAGAAGGCGGAACTCCTGGACCTGGTACAGTTAATTGACCAGTAAAAAAGAGATTTTGTACTTTTTTACTTTTTATTTTCGGTCTTAAAAAAGCTGTTTGAGTTAAAATGTTTGCTAAACCATATGCATTTCCTTTATAAGAATTATAATCTTTAATGAAATCGTTTACACAATACGATTTTTTAAATATAATACTTTTTTGGACATCTTGATTTGTTAATCTTTCTAATCGTTCAATAATTTTTATAAAATATTGCTCTCTCAGTTCCTCAGTATCTTCTAATCCTGGAGCTAAGGGAATTAAAAAAGTTGCTTCTTCTTTTCCTTCAGGAGCCAAACTAGCATCTGTTATACTAGGGAAACTAGCGTAAAACAAAGGTTTTTCTGGCCAAGAAGGTGAGTCGTAAATTGCTTTTGCATGTTCATCAAAGTCGGTATCAAAAAATAATGTATGATGAGAAACATCTTTTAATTTTTTATCAAAACCAACATAAAACAATAATGATGAAGGTGCAAAGACTTTTTTGCTCCAATAATTTTCTGAATACTGTCTGTATTTAGCTGGTAACAATGTTTCTGTATGATGATAATCTGCTCCACTAACAACAATATCAGATTCTACAAACTTATCATTTACAATTAAACCTGTAGTTCTCCCTTTATCATCTAAGCAAATTTTTTCAACATTTGAATCCGTTTTAAAAACAACACCTAAACTAGATGCCAAAGTTGTCATTGCTTCAACAACTTTATACATTCCTCCTTTTGGATGCCAAGTCCCTAAGCCAAAATCTGCATAATTCATAAAATTATAAAATGCAGGTGTATTACTAGGTTTTGCCCCTAAAAACAATACAGGGAACTCTAATATTTGAATTAATTTTTGACTTTTTATTTTTTTTCGAACCTGTGTTCTAATCGTTGAGAAAAATTGATTCACTCTTTTAATGGTAACTGGAGTTATTAATTCTAGCGGAGACACTCCAGGTCTGTATACCAAGTCTTTAATTGCTGTATTGTAATTAAACTTTGCTGCATCTAAAAAATCTTTAAGGTACTTCGAACTTCCTTTTTCTTCTTCTTCGAAAGCTTCAAAAATCTCTTTTAACTTACCAGATATAATAATAGATTCTAATTCAGAAAAATAGACTTGATAAGCTGGATCTAACCTATCCAATTCATAATAATCTGAAGGGTTTTTATCAAAATCGTTAAAAAATTTTTCAAAAACATCTGGCATCCAATACCAAGTTGGACCTATATCAAAAGTAAACCCTTCTTTTTTATACTGTCTTGCTCTGCCTCCAGTTTTTTTATTTTTCTCGTATACAGTAACATCGTAACCAGCTTTTGCTAAATAGCAAGAAGCTGATAGGGATGAAAAACCTGAACCTATAATATGTATCTTTTTTTTCATTTGTTTAACAAAAATACAAATTAATTAAACAAAAATTTGTATTTATTAATAAATTTAAATTTCTTTTAACAAATCGATTAAGCTTTTATAAAAAACAAACTTACTATTAAACCCTTTAGGACTTAAATTTTGAGCCTTATAACCAAATACCCAAAACTCATGAGGAGTGTTTTTTAATTTAGCATCAATTTCATTTAAATAACTATCTAATTCTGAATCTTCTGGAGAAACTGTAAAAGAAGAAATAAAATTAATTTTAGGGAACATTACCAATAAAGAATTTAGGTTATCTGAAGGAATACTTTGCCCTAGATATATTGTTTTTTTACCCCTAAGTGAAAACTCATAGTTTAAATACATCAAACCTAATTCGTGAATCTCATTTTCAGGAAGAAACAATACATATACTTCGCTATCATCTACCAATAAACTTTGTTGAATTTTTTCAGTATTAATTTGTATTTTCTGAGAAATAAGATTTGATATAAAACGCTCATGGGCAGGAGTTAATGTGTTAGTTTGCCACATTAATCCTATATGATTTAAAAAAGGGATAAACACTTCTTTAAAAACATCTCTAAAGGTTTTGTTTATAAGTAATTGATTATAGGTTTGATTAAACAAAGCTTGATCAAAACTAAACATTGCCATTTTAAAAGAATTGATCGAATCACCTATTAAAGCATTTTTATTCGCCAACTCTCTTGCTAACAAAACAATTGCATCTTCAGATAGTTCTGCAATTTTAGAAATTTTATACTTATTTTTACTTAACAATGAGACATTTAGTAGCTTCTGAAGGTCGTTTGTGTCATAATACCTTGCGTTTCCACTGGTCCTCTTTGGTGTTAAAAGCTGATATCTTTTTTCCCAAATCCTAATAGTATGTGCTTTAATTCCAGATAAGTTTTCTAAATCTTTTATGGTAAAGCTTGTCTTAATATTGTTCAACTCTTATTTGTTTTAGTTAAACAAATATACAATTTTCTATTTAATAATAGATTTTAAAAGATTAATTCTGTAACATTTTCTATTTTTGAACTACTTATAAGCTAGAACTAACAAACCATATACGTGCAAAAAGATTTAGAGTCTAAATTTTTACAGGATTTTGAACAAAATCAAAATATTGTTCATAAGATATGCAGAATCTATACAACAAATCAGGATGCTCACAATGATTTGTTTCAAGAAGTTGTAATTCAGCTGTGGAAAAATTATAGCAAGTTTAGAGGTGATTCAAAATTTAGTACTTGGATGTACAGAGTAGCCCTAAATACAGCAATTTCTTTATATCGGAAATCAACCAGAACCATTACAACGCAAGACATAGATGATTTTAGTTACAAAATACAATCTATTCAATACGATGATACTGAAGAATTGCAATTAAAAGCACTGTACAATGCTATTCGTCAATTAAATGATATTGATAAAGCATTAATTTTTTTGTATTTAGAAGACAAACCTTACAAAGAAATCTCTGAAACCTTAGGTATTACTGAAGTAAATGCAAGAGTTAAAATGAATAGAGCAAAAGACAAATTAAAAAACATATTAAACCCTTAAAAAATGGATTTAGAAACATATAAAAAATCTTGGGGAAATCAACAAGTAGAAAATACTAGTATTGATATTTACAAAATGTCACGTTCAAAATCTTCATCAATTGTAAAATGGATATTTATAATTGGTGTACTTGAGCTAATTTTCTGGACAAGTTTAAATTTTATGGTCCCACAAAAGTATCTCGAGTTCTATAAAGATTTTAAAGTTATGGAGTTGATAAAAGCAAGCACCTATGTACACTATGTAGTGATAATCGTTTTCTTAGTGCTTTTTTATAAAAATTATAATTCTATATCTATAACAGACAACACAAGACGATTAATGAATAGAATTTTATCGGTTAGAAAAACAGTTAAATATTATGTTTACTACAATTTAGGAGGGATAGTATTATCTAATGCTATTTTAATTTTTATTTTACTAGGACAACCAAAAGATTTAATAAAAGCGATGAATGCTGATGGATTGAATATGGAAGCAAATGAAATTATAACAATCTTTGTAGTTACAAGTGTTTTAATGGTGTTAGTTATGCTTACAATTATTTGGCTGTTTTATAGATTTACTTATGGTAGGTTGCTTAAAAAACTAAATAAAAACTACAAAGAACTCGATAATTTAGAGAACTTGAATTAAAACAAAAACGCCAGCTTAAGCTGGCGTTTTTGTTTTAAAATTTATGTAATTCACTTATGAGTTTATCTAGCATTTCTTCTGTAAAATCTAAATGGGTAACCATTCTTAATTTACCATCGCCCATAGAAATAAAATGAATATTTTTTTGTGCCATTTTATTCACAAATTCAAGTTCATCTATCGAATCATGTGTATAAAAAATCACAATATTTGTCTGAATAGGCTCAACCTTTTTAACAAAAGAACATGATTCTAAAGTTTTTCCAATCGTTTTTGCTCTTCTATGATCGTCAGCCAACCTTTCTACATGATTATCTAAAGCATAAATAGCTGCTGCCGCCAAATAACCAGCTTGTCTCATTGCTCCTCCAAAAAGTTTTCTAATTCGTAATGCTTTAGCAATATTCGCTTTTGTTCCTAATAAAATAGAACCAACAGGAGCTCCTAGACCTTTTGATAAACAAATTGAAATTGTATCAAATAATTCACCGTATTGTTTAGGACTTTCATGTTTAGCCACCAAAGCATTAAACAATCTTGCACCGTCTAAATGAAATGCTAGTTTATTTTCTACACAAATTTCTTTTATTTTTTGAAGCTCATTAAAATCCCAACAAGCACCACCTCCTTTATTTGTAGTGTTTTCTATACAAACTAAACGCGAGTATGGTGAATGAATATCTATACCTCCAGAAGCAGCATATGCCAATTGTTCTGACGTAAACATTCCCCTTTCTCCATCAATTAAATGACTAGAAACTCCTGAGTTAAATGCTGCTCCTCCCCCTTCAAAATTAAAGACATGTGCCCATTTATCACAAAACATTTTATCTCCCGGTTGCGTGTGTAATTTAATAGCTGTTTGATTTGCCATGGTTCCAGATGGAAAAAACAAGGCGTCTTCTGTACCAAACATTTTAGCTGCTTTTTCTTGCAATTGATTAATAGTTGGATCTGCTTTAAAAACATCATCTCCAACTTCAGCGTTCATCATTGCCGCTAACATCCCTTTAGTTGGCTTTGTAACGGTATCACTAATTAAATTTATATTCATTATTTATTCTCTTTTAATGCATTCCAATTGGTGAACCATCTGGAATTTTTGGTGATTGTGCTTTTTTAAATTTAGATGGATCATTTTTAAATGTAGAAATACTTCTGACAAGTTCTTTATCATACATCAACTGAACACCTGTAGATTTTCTTTTTAGCAACCAAGATGCAATTTCTTCTATTTTAGAATTAACGATGGCTGTAACTTGTTTGTAATTGTTTTTATTTGCCGACAAATAAAACAAATGATTTAAAACTTGCTCATTTACAACGTTTTGCAACTCTTGATAGTACGTGTTTTTATATGATTTTTTAAATGAATTTTCAATCACTTCATCAATCATTTCTTCTAAACCTAATTGTGATTTATCTAAGCTTTTATGCATTACTAAACGAGAAGCTCTTTCTGGATGAAATAAGAACTCTAAAGTCATTTCAGAAGCTGTCTCTACAGCACCATAAGGGTCAAATTCAGCACCAAGTTTGCTTTTAAAAGATTCTCTTGTTCTTCCATAACCAAAAGCTCTTGGCGGAAACAAGTCTAGTTTTGAAGTTGGTATCGCTATCGTTTCTACATCAATTGTTTTTAGAAGCGACGTAAGTGCTTGACGTTCTACAGAACCAGGGACTCTTTTCACGATGGTCTGACTTCCTCCTTTGATAGCATAATTATAATCCAATCCTCCAATAACTTTAGCTACTGCTTCAGTCTGATATCTGTGTAAAAAATACAAAGGAACAAAAACATCTTCTAAAACAGAATACGGTTCTTTACTTTTAATATTATCGGCAGAGAATTTATCAATTGCATTTTTTCTAATTTCTAATAATGCATTTAATTCATCTGCTACATTTTTACCATTATCCCATAAATGTGCGTAAGCATGAGCACTTCCTTTTGGTCTTGCATCTTGATCGGTTATAAATCGTAACCCTCTTGCAAAAGCATCATTTAGGATTTTTTGCAATCCCTCCTCTTCATTTGTTGTAAAATCTTGATACGAATACGCTACAGATACTTTATCCCATTCTCCAATTCCCGTTGCATAGGCATTTGAAAAATCAATTTTTCCGTTTTTTAATGAAAACTGTGGATGCGGATAATCCATTACAGAAGATCTATTAATTGCACTTGCTATATAGTTGTGTGCAAATCCGATTGTATGCCCAACTTCATGAGCAGACAATTGTCTAATCCTTGCCAATGCCATTTCTAAAGCAAATTTATCATTTGCTGTATTTGTTGCATAGGGAGCTTGCAATGCTTGTGCGATTAAGAAATCTTGACGAATTCTTAACGAACCTAAACTTACATGTCCTTTAATAATCTCTCCTGTTCTAGGATCAGAAATACTTCCACCGTAACTCCACCCTCTCGTAGAACGATGCACCCATTGAATTACATTGTATCTTAAATCTAACGGATCTGCATCTTTTGGTAGCATTTTTACTTGAAAAGCATTTGTATATCCTGCAGCTTCAAATGCTTGATTCCACCACCTTGCTCCTTCTAGCAAAGCTGATCTTACAGGTTCTGGAGTTCCTGGATCTAAATAATAGACAATTGGTTCAACAGGTTCGCTAACAGCTGCATTTGGGTTTTTCTTTTCCAATCGATGTCTCATTATAAATCTTTTAGTAATAGATTCATTAACTGGCGTAGAATAATCCATGTAAGACATTGGATACGAACCAGAACGAGGATCGTAAACTCTTGGTTTGTAGTTGTTATCTGGCAATTCTACAAAAGAATGATGTTGATACACTGTTACTGCTGTTGAATTTGGAGTAACAGATCTTAAATTTCTACCTCTTGGACTCCCTTTAAATGTTAACAACACATCAAACTCTACATTTTTTTTAAATGCTTTGGTTCTTTCTAAATTAAAAGCACTTCTAGAAGCATCTACATTATAACTTCCTTCTCCGCTTCTAGACAAGGTGTTTGAGACGCCAAAAGTATCTTGCATAAAGAATGAAGTTGCATCAACTAAATAGGTGTTGTTTTTTTCTTCTTTAATAACAAAACCATGTAAAACCGATTTTGCAAACGCTTCTTTGATCGATTTTTTTTCCTCAAGATTATCTGTCAATGCTCTATAGTCTTGATTAGGCTGAATTAATAAAATTTTATTTCCTGCCTTTCTAAAAAACACAACGGCTCCGCCCCCCAATTTTCCTCTATCTAAACCGATATCGTTTGAACCAACTCCTTCAGACAATGCGTTTACATATAAAAACTCAGATTCTAGCTTTGAGATTTCTAAAAATAGTTTGTCTTTACTGCTATCATAATAAAAATTAAAATAGCCTTCATATTTAGTAACTTTTTTATCGTCTTTAAAAAATTGTGAAAAACACGTCTGATTTACAAAAACAAATAATAATAAAATTGTGATTTTTTTCATGGTTAAAAGATTTTGTATAAAACTATAAAATATTGGTGAGAAAATAAGATTGAATAAAATATTAAATCATAATTTTTAACTTATTTTTGTACTAACTATGATTACACAAGAACAAATCAAAAATATTTCTGATAGAATTGCTAAGCTAAAACAGTATTTAAATATTGAACAAAAGCTAATAGAAATAACCAATGAAGAAGAAAAAACTGTTGCCCCAGACTTTTGGAACAATCCAAAAGAAGCAGAAGCTTTTATGAAGGAGCTGCGGATCAAAAAAAAATGGGTGACAGATTATAATTCTGCTGTTCGCTTATTAGAAGACACACAAGTTTTGTTTGATTTTTACAAAGAAGATGAAATTTCTGAGCAAGAAATTGCAGATCAATTTTCAAAAACTGAAGAACTATTAGAGGCTATAGAGTTTAGAAATATGCTCTCTGAAGAAGGAGATAATTTAAGTGCAGTTATTCAAATAACTGCAGGAGCTGGAGGAACTGAGAGCTGTGATTGGGCAGAAATGCTGATGAGAATGTATATGATGTGGGCAGAGAAAAATGGACTTAAAATTAAAGAGTTAAATTATCAAAGTGGTGATTCTGCAGGAATAAAAACTGTTACTTTAGAATTTGATGGCGACTATGCTTTTGGATGGTTAAAAGGCGAAAATGGTGTACATCGATTGGTTCGGATTTCTCCTTTTGATAGCAATGCCAAAAGACACACTTCATTTGCCTCAGTATACGTATACCCTGTTGCTGATGATTCTATTGAAATTGAAATAAACCCTGCTGATATTGAAATAACTACCGCTAGATCTAGTGGAGCTGGAGGTCAAAATGTTAATAAAGTTGAAACGAAAGTTCAATTAACACACAAACCAACCGGAATTCAAATTCAATGTTCAAATTCACGTTCTCAACATGACAATCGTGCTACTGCTCTACAAATGCTAAAATCTCAATTGTACGAAATAGAGCTCCAAAAAAGACAAGCAGCAAGAGCAGATATTGAAGCTGGAAAGATGAAAAACGAATGGGGAAGTCAGATTAGAAATTACGTAATGCACCCCTATAAATTAGTCAAAGATGTTCGAACTGCTCATGAAACAGGAAATGTAGATGCAGTTATGAATGGAGATATCGATGCGTTTTTAAAAGCATTTTTAATGTTAAACGGTCAAAAAGAAACAGACACAACCTTATAAAAAAGACATGATAAAAATATACCACAATCCGCGCTGTAGCAAATCTAGACAAGGTTTAGAAATATTAGAAAATTCAGGAAAAGAATTTGAAATAATAAAATACTTAGAAAATATTCCAACTTATAGCGAACTATCATCTATTATAGATAAACTTCAAATTAAACCTATTGATTTGGTTAGAAAAAACGAAACAATCTGGAAAGAAAATTATAAAGGAAAAGAGTTATCTGATAAAGAAATTATTTCTGCCATGATTCAAGAGCCAAAACTAATAGAAAGACCAATTGTTATAAACGGGAATAAAGCTGTGATTGGCAGACCTTTAGAAAATATATCAACTATTATTTGATAATACCCAAACTCTTATTAACTCCATTTCTTTAACAGAAGTTTAACAACACTGTTTTTAAACTAATCAACAAACCCATAGTCTTATAATTTATAATTATAAATCAAACTAATGAACAAAAGAATTTTAGCTTTAATTTGCCTTTTTAGTATATCGGCAATTTTTGCACAAAGACCTACTCAAGCTGAAACATTTGCCATATCAGGTACAGTAATTGACAAAGATTCTAAACAACCTCTAGAGTATGCTACAGTTGTTTTAAGAAACTTAAAAACAAAAAAAATTAGCGGTGGAATTACTGATAACAAAGGTGAGTTTTACATCAAAATTGCTAAAGGCACTTATGACATAAGTGTGGAGTTTATTTCTTTTAAAACTATCAGTTTCAAAAACAGAACTATTGACAAAGATATTAAGCTTGGAACCATTGTTTTATCTGAAGATGGAGAAATACTTGATGAAGTAAACATCATACCAGAAAAATCCACTGTAGACATTCGTCTTGACAAAAAAATATACAATGTTGGTAAAGACATGACCGTTAAAGGCGGAAATGTTGCTGATGTTCTAGACAATGTTCCATCTGTAAGTGTAGATATTGAAGGAAATGTTAGTTTAAGAGGAAACGAAAATGTTCGTATTTTAATTGATGGAAAACCTTCTTCTTTAGTAGGTTTAGATGGCACGAGTGCCTTACGTCAATTACCAGCTGATGCAATAGAAAGAGTTGAAGTAATTACTTCTCCTTCTGCAAGATATGATGCTGAAGGAACTGCTGGAATTTTAAATATTATTTTAAGAAAAGGAAAAGTAACTGGATTCAATGGTTCAATCAACCCAACAATTGGAGACCCTACTCAATATGGTATTTCTACCAACTTAAACTACAGAACTAAAAAGTTCAATTTGTTTACAAATTCAGGATATAGCTACAGAGATGGTCCTGGAAATAGCATTAACAATTCAACGTATTTTGACAACTCAAAAAACATCACAGGATATCTTAACGAGTTAAGAAACAATAATAGGTTAAGAAAAGGGTTTAACTCTAGCTTTGGTATAGAGTATTATTTAACTGACAATAGCTCAATTTTAGGAAATATCGTTATCCGAAAATCAGACGGAGAAAATACAACATCTAACAATGTAGGTGTTTTTGACGCTAATAAAGTGCTAACGGATACTCGTACAAGAAATGAAAATGAATTATCAGATTCTAATTCAATTCAGTATTCTATAAACTACACAAACAGATTAAATGCAACTGGAAAAAAGCTGACAATAGATTTACAATACAGTAAAAGTGATCAGGATCAAGCAGGTAGTATTTTTCAAAACAATGTTTTTGTAGAAAATAATAACACCATTCAAAATTCGGTTAGAAAACTTTTCCAAATTGATTATGTGTATCCAAAAGAAGATGGCTCTCAAATTGAGCTTGGTTATAGAGCTAATTTAGATAAATCGAATTCAGATTATAAAAACATCCCTTTAGTTCCTTATTCTGACCCTAAATTCGACCCATCAAATAATTTAGATTTTGAGCAGAATGTATATGCTTTGTATGCTCAATACGGAAAAAAATATGATAAGCTTTCTTATTTATTAGGATTAAGAACAGAATTAACAGATCAAAAAATAGAATTGCTTACAACAAATGAAAACTATAACAAATCTTATATAGGTTTATTCCCAACTGTAAATTTAGGATATGAGTTTAACGATACAGAAAGTATAACGTTTGGATATAGTAAAAGATTAAGAAGACCAAGATCTTATTTTTTAAATCCATTTGAATCAAGAAGCTCAGAAACAAATATTTTTAAAGGAAATGTAGGTTTAGACCCTACGTATACCAATTCATTTGATGTTGGATATTTAAAGAAATTGAAAAAAGTAACTTTAAATTCTTCTATTTACTATCGTCATTCAACAGGTATTTATCAGTTTATTAGCCAAGAAAGAGGTGATTTTGTAAACGGAATTCCGGTGATTGTAAGGTCTCCAATAAATTTATCATCAGAAGATAGATATGGTTTTGAATTTAATGCTAATTATACTGCCTCTAAAAAAGTAAATTTTTCAGGAAGTTTTAATTATTACGGATTTGAAACTGTTGGGAAATTGAATAATATTGACTTTGGAAATAAAGATTCTAACTGGTCTGCAAGATTGAATTCTAGAATTACATTGCCAGCAAACATACAATGGCAAACCACCATGTCATATAGAGGTGAACAGCGAAACGCTCAAAGTACTAGTGAAGGAATTTTCAGTGCTAACTTAGCGTTTAGTAAAGATTTATTTAAAGACAACGGTACAATGGTTTTAAATATAAGTGATGTACTGAATTCAAGAAAACGTATAGGATACTCTTATACTCCAAACTCTTCTACCTATGGAGAAAATCAATGGAGACAAAGACAAGTTTCTTTAAGTTTTGTGTATCGATTTAATCAAAAGAAAAACCAAAGACAAAGAAGACCTCAACAAAATGATGATTTTGAAGAAGGTGGAGAAGGGTTTGGAAAATAATCACATTCAATAACATTAAAAAAGGGTTTGCAAATGCAAACCCTTTTTTAATTGAAAATATTTTTTTTAAAAAACTACTCTTTATCAGCAGCTTTTCTAGCTTCTCTTTTTAATTTCATGTTCTCCCAAATTGTACCACCAATCCAGTAAGGAACCACAAACGTTAATAAGAAAATTAACAACCAAAAACCAGCTGTAAAAATAAACATGAATAATAAAAATCCTGAAAATTCTGAAAAATCTAACATTTGTGTTTCTTTAAAATAAATTAATAGCACAAAAATAATACATATTTTCAATTTACACTAATAATTAAAAATTATTTTGAACAAGTATTTTCTCTTATTGTTGATAACCGATTGTGATACTTTTAGTAATTTTGTAGTAGCTAAAAAACAATACACACAATGAAATACAGAATAGAAAAAGACACAATGGGGCAAGTAAAAGTTCCAGCTGATAAATATTGGGGAGCACAAACAGAACGTTCTAGAAATAACTTCAAAATTGGAGCACCTGCATCTATGCCAATAGAAATTGTTTATGGTTTTGCATATTTAAAAAAAGCGGCAGCTTTTGCCAACTGTGATTTAGATGTATTGGCTTCAGAAAAAAGAGATTTAATTGCTCAGGTTTGTAATGAAATTTTAGAAGGAAAGCATGATGATCAATTTCCATTAGTCATTTGGCAAACTGGCTCTGGAACACAATCAAATATGAATTGTAACGAGGTAATTGCCAATAGAGCTCATGAAATTGCAGGAAACATTATTGGAGAAGGAGAAAAAACAATTCAGCCTAATGACGATGTAAACAAATCGCAATCTTCAAACGACACTTTTCCAACTGGAATGCATATTGCCGCATACAAGAAAATTATAGAGGTTACCATTCCTGGTGTTGAGCAATTAAGAGATACTTTACAAAAAAAATCAGAAGCTTTTAAGGATGTTGTAAAAATTGGGCGTACACATTTAATGGATGCTACTCCCCTAACTTTAGGACAAGAATTTTCTGGTTATGTAGCACAATTAAACTTTGGTATCAAAGCTTTAAAAAATACATTAGAGCATTTATCGCAATTAGCTTTAGGGGGGACTGCTGTAGGTACAGGTTTGAATACACCAGAAGGTTATGATGTTTTAGTGGCAAAATATATAGCAGAATTTACAGGCTTACCTTTTGTAACTGCAGAAAATAAATTTGAAGCTCTTGCAGCACACGATGCTTTAGTAGAAACTCACGGGGCGCTAAAACAATTAGCCGTTTCTTTAAATAAAATTGCAAATGACATACGTTTAATGGCTTCAGGTCCAAGATCTGGAATTGGAGAAATAATCATTCCTGCAAACGAACCAGGAAGCTCTATTATGCCAGGTAAAGTAAATCCAACTCAAGCAGAAGCACTAACTATGGTTTGTGCACAAGTTATGGGAAATGATATTGCTGTTACTGTTGGTGGTACACAAGGGCATTATGAATTAAATGTTTTTAAACCAATGATGGCTGCAAACGTTTTGCAATCTGCTCAATTAATTGGAGATGCTTGTAAATCTTTTGATGAAAATTGTGCTGTTGGAATTGAACCTAATCAGGCAAGAATAACAGAATTATTGAATAATTCTTTAATGCTAGTTACAGCTTTAAATACAAAAATAGGATATTATAAAGCTGCAGAAATAGCAAACACAGCTCACGCAAACGGAACAACATTAAAAGAAGAAGCAGTTCGTTTAGGGTATGTTACACCAGAACAATATGATGAATGGGTTAAGCCTGAAGAAATGACAGGAAGTTTAAAATAAATTACAATTCTTTAAAAATAAAAAGACCATGCTAAGCATGGTCTTTTTATTTTTAAGATTTAGGTTTTAACAATTTAAAAATCTTAGTAAAGAAATTAGATGAATCTTCATCTTCATGATATCCGTTTCCATATTGTCCATAACCGTAACCATAGCCGTAACCATATTTTCCTTGTACTGAGAAGTCGTTAAGAACATAACTAATATTTGCAACCTCTTTGTTCTTGTATTTATCGTATTTCTCCAAACTTCAACTTTTTTCTTATTACCAGTAACGGTGATGTCTCCAGAGTTAGATATTGCATCTAAAATACTTACTTTATTTTGATAAATCACCTTTGGTCCAGGGTTTTGAATTTCACCAATTACGGTATATTTAATTCCAGACAAATCAACAGTTACAAAAAATTTATCTTTGCTTTTAAGGTATTTTAAAAGCTCCTCTTCTAATTTTAAACGAACTTCTTTGGTGGTATATCCTAATACATTTATTTCACCAATTATTGGTAATCTAATGTTACCATGTCTATCTATTCTATAACCAACTTGTGGACTTGACCCACTCTCAAAACCTCCATTATTAGAACTTAGCTGACTTGGAACATTCGTTTTTTTAAAAAGTGCTACATACTTTTCATCCTCTGCTTTAAGTTCTATAGACAAAACATCATCTACTTGTAGCCTATAAGGTTCATTATTTAATTTGTAAACATTTTTTTTTGTTATGGGTTCTCCTTGCAAATAAATTAAATCTTTATTTGGAACACAGGAAGCTAAAAAAATTAAAGAGAGGAATATAAAAAATCGCTTAAGCATAAATCTAAAATATGCTTACTACTCAAAAATATAATTTTTATATCGCTAATCCTATAATTTTCTTTTAATTTTGTTATTATTTTTATGCAAAAAATTATTTCCTACATAACATTTCTTTTTTATTCAACAAATCATCATGGAATCCACTCTCCTTTTGTTTTTGATTTAATTACAAAATGTTTCCATAAGAAAAATAACACGTTAGAAAGTGCGGCTTTTAAATCTTACAAAAGAAGTCTTTTAAATAACCATAATGTAATTGAAGTTACAGATTTTGGAGCAGGGTCAAAAATTTTTAAAAGTAATACAAGAGAAGTTTCTAGAGTTGCTAAACACGCTGGAATACAGACTAAACGAGCAAATTTACTAATTAAAATTACGGCGTATTTAAAACCAAACACCATTTTAGAATTTGGCACTTCTCTTGGTATGGGAACAGCAGCATTGCATATTGGAAATCCGACTTCAAAAATAAGCACACTAGAAGGTTGCGAAAACACTGCCGGAATTGCAATAAAACAATTTGAAAAATTTTCTTTCAAAAACATTGATGTTTACACAGGAGAGTTTTCCAAAACTTTATCAACATTAAAATTTAAAAATTCTTTAGATATGGTTTATTTTGATGGAAATCATCAAAAAGAAGCAACCTTAAAATATTTCAATCATTCTCTTAATTTCATTAACAACGATAGTTTCTTTATTTTTGATGATATTCATTGTAGCAAAGAAATGGAAAGTGCTTGGCAGGAAATAAAACTACATCCAAAAGTGAAAGTTTCAATTGACACCTATCAGTGGGGAATTGTTTTTTTTAGAAAAGAGCAAGAAAAAGAACATTTTATAATAAGAGTTTAAATAGTTAATTCGTAATTTTATCTAATGAAGATTTACACCAAAACAGGAGACAAAGGAACCACAGCTTTGTTTGGAGGAACAAGAGTTCCTAAACATCATTTAAGAATAGAATCTTACGGTACCGTTGATGAGCTAAACTCTTATATAGGTCTAATTAGAGATCAGAAAATTGACAAAAACGCTATCAACTCTTTGATTAGAATTCAAAATGAATTATTCACTCTTGGTGCGATGTTAGCAACTCCTCCAGAAAAAGAACTCTTAAAAAATGGCAAAGAGCGTTTAAATATTCCTAAAATTACAAGTGCAAATATTAAAGTCTTAGAGCAAGAAATAGATGCTATGAATTTAGACTTGCCTGCTATGACAAATTTTATTTTACCTGGCGGAGGTCAAACGGTGTCATTCTGTCACATTGCTAGATGTGTATGCCGTAGAACCGAAAGATTAGCAACTGCCTTAAACAAAAACGAAACAATTAATCCTGCTATATTAGAATATTTAAACAGACTTTCTGACTACCTATTTGTATTGGCACGGAAGTTGTCTAAAGACTTATCAATAAAGGAAACTCCTTGGATTCCTGAAAAAGAAAAATAAGTTCTTTTATTTTATTGACAGATTTATCAAAAAAAACTTGGTTTTCTGAATAAAAAAATTATTTTTGCAGAAAATTAAACTATACTAAAAATGTATTGGACACTAGAATTGGCATCTTATTTAGCAGATGCACCTTGGCCAGCAACGAAAGATGAATTGATAGATTACGCTATTAGAACAGGAGCGCCATTGGAAGTTGCAGAAAACTTGCAAGAAATTGAAGATGAAGGCGATGCTTATGATTCTATTATAGAAATTTGGCCAGACTATCCGACCGAAGAAGATTATCTTTGGAACGAAGATGAATATTAACAAAAATTTACATCAAAAAAGTCTCAATCGAGGCTTTTTTTTTGTTTACATTTAACATTAAATTGTAATTGCTGTCAATAAATATCAACTTATTTATTATCAACTAATTATAAATCAATATTCAATTGATAAAATTGAATTTTAAATAGAACACATACAATGAGCTTATTAAACTCGGTCTTAAAAATATTTGTTGGAGACAAACAACAAAAAGATTTAAAACTACTACAACCAATCGTTGAAAAAACAAACTCTTTTGCTGAAGCAATAGGCAATTTATCAAATGATGAATTAAGAGCTAAATCAGAAGAATTTAAATCTAAAATAAAAGAAGCAACCAAATCTTTTGATACAAAAATAACTGAGCTAGAACAAGAAGCTTTATCAGCAGGTATTGATAGGCAAGAAGAAATATATTCTGAAATAGATACTTTAAAAGATGATGCTTATGAAGCATCTGAAGCTGTTTTACAAGAAATAATGCCAGAAGCATTTGCGGTTATCAAAGAAACGGCAAAAAGATTTACAAACAATTCTGAAATCGAAGTTACCGCTACTCCATTTGACCGAGAGCTTTCTGCTATTAGAGAAAATGTAACTTTAGTAGGCGATAAATCTGTTTGGTCGAATACCTGGGATGCGTCTGGACAAGAAATTATCTGGGACATGGTTCATTACGATGTTCAATTAATCGGTGGATCTGTTTTACATCAAGGTAAAATTGCTGAAATGATGACCGGAGAAGGAAAAACATTAGTTTCTACTTTACCTGTTTATCTAAACGCTTTAACTGGAAAAGGAGTTCATGTTGTAACGGTTAATGATTATCTAGCAAAACGTGATGCTGCCTGGATGGGTCCAATTTTAGAGTTTCATGGATTAAGTATTGATTGTATTGATGTGCATCAACCTAATTCTGATGAGCGAAGAAAAGCCTATAATGCAGATATCACTTACGGAACAAATAATGAGTTCGGTTTTGATTACTTGCGTGATAATATGGCGCATACCAAAGAAGATCTTGTACAAAGAGCACCAAATTATGCAATTATAGATGAGGTGGATTCTGTATTAATAGATGATGCTCGTACACCTTTAATAATTTCTGGTGCTGTACCACAAGGAGACAGACATGAATTTAATGAACTAAAACCTTTAGTTGCTGATATTGTTAGTTTACAAAAACACTATTTAGTTGGTGTGTTGGCAGAAGCTAAAAAACTAATCGCTGAAGGAAACACCAAAGAAGGTGGTTTTTTATTGTTAAGAGTTTTTCGTGGTATTCCAAAAAACAAAGCGTTAATTAAATTTTTATCCCAAGAAGGAATCAAACAAATTCTTCAAAAAACAGAAAACACTTACATGGCAGACAATAATAAATTGATGCCAGAAGTAGATGAAGAATTGTACTATGTTATTGAAGAAAAAAACAATTCCATCGATTTATCTGACAAAGGGATTGTTCATTTATCAGGAAAAACTAGTGATAACGACTTTTTTGTGCTGCCAGATATCGGCGTAAAAATAGGTCAGATTGATGAAAGTGAAGATTCACCTGAAGAAAAAGCAGCGAAAAAAGAAGAATTATATAGAGACTTTAGCATTAAAAGTGAACGTATTCATACCATGAATCAATTATTAAAAGCATATTCATTATTTGAAAAAGATACAGAATATGTTGTAATTGATAATAAAGTAATGATAGTAGACGAACAAACAGGACGTATCATGGACGGTCGTCGTTATTCGGACGGATTACATCAAGCAATCGAGGCTAAAGAAAATGTGAAAATTGAAGATGCAACTCAAACTTTTGCAACTGTAACTTTACAAAATTACTTTAGAATGTATCGCAAATTATCTGGTATGACTGGAACCGCGATTACAGAAGCTGGTGAACTATGGGAAATCTATAAATTAGATGTAGTTGAAATTCCAACTAATAAACCTTTACAAAGAGACGATAAAGAAGACTTGGTATACAAAACCACTAGAGAAAAATACAATGCGGTTATTGATGATATCGTAAAATTAGTTAAAAAAGGTAGACCTGTTTTGGTTGGTACAACTTCTGTAGAAATCTCTGAATTACTAGGAAGAATGCTTCAAATGCGTGGAATTAAGCACAATATTTTAAATGCAAAACTGCATAAAAAAGAAGCAGATATTGTTGCCGAAGCTGGTAAGGCCGGAATTGTAACAATTGCAACTAATATGGCAGGTCGTGGTACAGATATTAAACTTTCTGAAGAAGTAAAAAAAGCTGGTGGTTTAGCAATTATTGGTACAGAAAGACATGATTCTCGAAGAGTAGACAGACAGTTGCGTGGTAGAGCGGGTCGTCAAGGAGATGTAGGTTCTTCACAATTTTATGTTGCTTTAGACGATAACTTGATGCGTATTTTTGGTTCTGAAAGAATTGCCAAAATGATGGATAGAATGGGCTTAAAAGAAGGAGAAGTTATTCAGCATTCTATGATTACAAAATCTATTGAAAGAGCGCAAAAGAAAGTAGAAGAAAACAACTTTGGTATTCGTAAACGTTTGTTAGAGTATGACGATATTATGAATGCTCAACGTGAGTTTGTATATAAACGTAGAAGGCATGCTTTAGATGGAGATCGTCTAAAAATTGATATTGTAAACATGATTTACGATACCTGTCAAGCAATTGTTAACGAAAATAAACCGTCAAAAGATTTTAAAAATTTCGAGTTTGAATTGATTCGTTTTTCATCGATGACCTCTCCTTTTTCTGAAGAAGAGTTTAGCTCTATGGATGAACAAGCACTAATTGATTCATTGTATGAAACAATTTATGCACATTACCAAGATAGAATTGCTAGAAATGCAGTTGCTGCTTTTCCTGTAATTAAAGATGTGTATGAGAATGAAGGTGATCGTTATGAGCGAATTGTTGTTCCGTTTTCAGATGGTGTAAAAAGTTTACAAGTAGTAACAAACTTGAAAAGAGCTTACGAATCTGAAGGAAAAGAATTGGTGAAAGATTTTGAAAAAAACATTACACTTGCTATTATTGATGAGAACTGGAAAACTCATTTACGTAAAATGGATGAATTAAAAAGTTCTGTTCAAAATGCATCTTACGAGCAAAAAGATCCTTTGTTGGTTTATAAATTTGAAGCGTTTGAGTTGTTTAAACAAATGATTAGTGATGTAAATAAAGAAGTTTTATCATTCTTATTTAAAGGGGAAATTCCAAACCAAGGAAACATTTCTGAAGCGCGTCAACAAAAAAGAGAGCGCTTAAACGCGAGTAAAGCTGATGTGCAAAACAGCACAGAACAAGCGATTAGCAATTCTAAACAGCAACAACAAGAACCTGTTGAGACAATTGTTAGAGAGCAACCTAAAATTGGTAGAAACGAACGTGTTACCATTAAAAATGTAATGTCTGGAGAAGAAAAAGAAGTAAAATACAAACAAGCCATTCCTTTAATTGATAAAGGAGAATGGGTTTTAACAAAATAAAGAGTTAAATTAAAAAGCCGATGCAAATGCATCGGCTTTTTTTATGTTGTTTAAATTTAATTACTTCTTTCGCAAATATATTGTTCCAAATCCTGCCTCTAACTTCATTTTAACTTTCCTTTTCTTTAGATTTAATTTCATGTGTTGGCTGTATGATTTCTTTTTGATTCAAAAAAATACTGTTTGGTTAACCTTACACTTATATAACGTAAGAATAATAATTGTGTCTCAAAAAATAAGAAAAGATTTTTAAATAAAATAAAAACGCCACTACTTTCGTAATGGCGCTGTGTTATTTTTATTAGAATATTCTTATATATTCTTAAAACCTGTATTCATCGTTAAATACCCTAAAAACTCTTCTTTGGTTTCTTTGTTTTTAAATTTTCCACCAAACTCAGCAGTTACCGTACTACTTTCAATGTCTTTAATTCCGCGAGAGTTTACACATAAATGTTTAGCATCAATTACACAAGCAACATCTTTTGTCCCTAATGCTTCTTGCATAGCCTGCACAACTTGCATGGTTAAACGCTCTTGCACTTGTGGTCTTTTTGCGTAATATTCTACAATTCTATTCATTTTAGACAAACCAATTACTTTTCCATCAGAAATATAAGCAACATGTGCTCTCCCAATAATTGGTAATAAATGATGCTCGCAGGTAGAATACACAATAATATTCTTCTCCACCAACATTTCTCCGTAATTGTAATTGTTTTCAAAAGTAGACGCCGTTGGTTTATTTGCAGGGTCTAATCCCATAAACAATTCATTTACAAAAGCTTTCGCAACTCGCTTTGGAGTTCCTTGTAAGCTATCGTCTGTTAAATCCATTCCTAAGGTCTCTAAAATATCTTTGACACTTTCTTGGATTTTGTTGATTTTTTCTTCATTAGAAATAGCAAACGCATCGTCTCTTAAAGGCGTTTTTGCCGATGTACCAACGTGGTTCTCTCCTATTTCTTCAACTCTTTCGTCATTCATTTTGCTGTTCACTTCAAACATTTCTTTCTTAATTAGTTTGCAAATTTACGTGTTTGCAACGTATTATTTTAGTTTCTTAATAAATTATAACTATGAAACTATAATTATTTTTTTATTTCACGTTCGCTTTAAAAATTTGGGCGTTCGAGCGAGCTTTCCGTTGTATCTTTTTAATTTTGTTCTCGATACAAATTTGTTCATGCTTCACAAATTTACTCGAACTGACAATAAAAAAGGATGTCACTTCAATCCCTAACGCAAGCATACTCAAAACTTTTATCATTGCCGAGAAATAGAGAATCCATAAATATGTTAGTTTAGATTCCTGCTTTCGCAGTAATGACAAACAATTATGCTTTTAATTTCTCCATCAATTCTAATAAAGTACAATTTGTTTGCTCTCCAGAAATCATGTTTTTCAACGTGAATTCATTTTTTTCTATTTCTTTTGATCCAACAATAACAACAAACTCAATTTCACGCTTGTTTGCGTAATTCATTTGTTTTTTCATTTTTGCATCATCTGGATACAATTCTGCTTTGATATTCTTTTTTCTCAATTCAGCTATTGCTTTCATTGAAAAGAATGCTTCTGCTTCTCCAAAATTGACAAATAATACTTTTGGCTTTGGCAATGCTACCGTTTTAAACAACCCTAATTCTTCCAAGACCAAATAAATTCTGTCCAATCCAAAAGAGATTCCTACTCCAGAAACATCTGGCATACCAAAAATTCCTGTTAAATCATCATATCTTCCACCGCCTCCAATCGAACCCATTTTGACTTCTTTTGGGGCTGCAACTTCAAAAATTGCTCCGGTATAATAATTCAATCCTCTTGCTAAAGTAACATCCACTTCTAATGCTGCAGATTGCAATCCTAAAGTCTCAATAGTATCACATACAAAACGCAACTCTTCAACGCCTTTTTTCCCTTCTTCGGATGTTTGCAACATCGCCTCTAAAGAACTTATTTTAGCTGTATTTGAACCAGAAAAATCAAACAACGGACTCACTTTTTCAATGGCATTTTTCGTAATCCCTTTGGATAGCATTTCTTTGACAACTCCGTCTTTACCAATTTTATCTAACTTATCTAAGGCAACTGTAAAATCGATGAGTTTGTCTTTTGCGCCAATTACTTCTGCAATTCCATATAATATTTTTCTATTATTGATTTTGATAGTCGTTCCTGTTAAACCTAACTTACTAAAAACAGTATCGTATAACTGAATAAACTCTACTTCTTGCCACAACGATTTGCTTCCAACAACATCGGCATCACATTGAAAAAACTCTCTAAAACGTCCTTTTTGCGGACGATCAGCTCTCCAAACAGGCTGAATTTGATAACGTTTAAACGGAAAAGTAATCTCATTTTGGTGTTGAACAACGTATCTTGCGAATGGCACTGTTAAATCGTAGCGCAATGCTTTTTCTGATATTTGTGATGTTAACTTTGTACTATCTTTTTCTAATAAAAGTCTTTCATCAGCTTTATTCAAATAATCCCCAGAATTCAGAATTTTAAAAATCAATCGATCACCTTCTTCACCATATTTCCCCATCAAGGTCGTAGAGTTTTCAAAACTTGGTGTTTCAATAGGTTGAAATCCAAAGGTTTCAAAAGCCACTCTAATTGTATTAAAAATATACGTACGATTGGCAAGTTCTGTTGGTGAAAAATCTCTTGTTCCTTTTGGGATACTTGGTTTCATTAAATTGTTTTTAGTTGTTAGTTTTTAGTTTTTAGTTGCTACACTCAAAACTAATCACTTAAAATTTAGCACTCGTAATTGAAAATTGTGCATGCAAATATCGTGAAAAAGTTATAATTTTTTGGGAGTTGTAAAGGTTTTATTTCTGCGTCTTAAACTATAAATACTTGCATTGAGTTCAAAACCTAATAAGAGGATGATCGCATTTAGCCACACAAACAACATCAATATTAATAAGGTTCCGATTGAACCATACAGTTCGTTATACTTAGAAAACTCTGTTACATAAATGCTAAACAAGTAAAATGTAAAAATGGACAGAATAGTTGTAAAGATAGCACCTGGAGAGAAAAACCTTGTGTGTTTTCCTGTTTTCGTTCCGAAATGATACAACATAGATACAATAGTAAAAACCATGGCAACAAATAAAAACCCTTTACCTATTTGTAACCAAAAAATATCATCATCTAACCAACCCTGCTCCTTTAATTTATCCAATCCTATTTGATAAAAAATAATTAACGCTACTGTAACTACTAAGAAAAACGCCATTACTAAAGAAACACCAAGTGAAATAACATAAGCTCTTACCACGCTTCTCACCTCTTTTACATGATACGAATATTCGAATCCGCCAAAAATAGCATTGACACCGTTTGTCATTAAAAAAATGGATACTAAAAAACCAAAAGACAACAATCCTGCTTGCTGATTTACTAATATATCTTGAATTACCAACTGACTTGCTTCAAATGTTTTTGGTGGTAAAATTTCAGAAATTAATGAAAGTAATCCGTCTTGAAAACCATCAATAGATATATACGGAATTAACGTTAACACAAATAATAGAAACGGAAAAATTGCCATAAAAAAACTATATGCAATTCCACCTGCGCGAGATGTTAACGCGCCTTTTACAATACCGATTACATACATTTCTAGCACATCGTATAAAGACATTCCTTCTAAACCCGGAATTTTTATCTTTTTTCCAAAACGCACCAAAATATTAATAATGGGAATTTTCTCAAGTTTGTCTTCTATTTCTTTTGACATTTATTAAAGTTACAAAGGTTCAAAGTTGCTAGGAAGCAAAGTTAGTGTTTATCATACAATTGTCATTCCCTTGAAAATGAGAATCTATTTAAATTTTAGTTATTAATCATGAGATTCCCATTTTCAAGGGAATGACAGATTTTATATATCAACTGCTTTTAAGCTCAAATCCATATTATACACTGAGTGGGTTAATGCTCCAGAAGAAATAAAATCTACACCACATTCTGCATACTTTCTGATGGTTTCTTCATTGATTCCACCAGAAGACTCCGTTAAACACTTATCTCCAATGAGTGCTACAGCTTTACGTGTATCTTCGTAATTAAAATTATCGATCAAAATCCGGTACACACCACCGCAATCTAAAATTTCTTGAATTTCTTCTAAAGTTCTTGCTTCAACAATAATTTTGATATCAATATTTTTCTTTGCTAAATACCTTTTTGTTTTATTGATTGCAGCAGTAATTCCTCCAGCAAAATCAATATGATTATCCTTAATCATAACCATATCGTACAGGGCAAAACGATGATTTTCTCCACCACCAATTTTTACAGCCCACTTTTCTATGGCACGAATTCCTGGGGTTGTTTTTCGTGTATCCAGCACTTTTGTTTTAGTCCCTTTTAGTAAATCAGCAAAAAAACCTGTCTTTGTTGCAATGGCACTCATGCGCTGCATGGAGTTCAACACCAACCGTTCAGCTTGCAAAATGGATTGAGAACGCCCAGATACATAAAAAACAATATCACCAAATTTTACTTTCTCTCCGTCTTGTATCAACGTTTCAACTTGCAAGTCTGCATCAACTTGTTTAAAAATCATTTTTGCAAATTCAACTCCAGCAATAATTCCGCTGTCTTTTACCAATAGTTTAGCTTTACCTTTTGCATCTGACGGAATACAAGAAAGAGAGGTGTGATCTCCTTCCCCAACATCTTCTCGTATGGCATTTATGATTATGATATTTAATTCGTTTTCAAATTGTTCTTGTGATATCATTTTTACTAAATTGGTGTTGCTAAAATAACAATTCCTTTTAGGAATCGAAATAAAATGTATTGCGAATCGTCTATTTAGAAATTAACCATCATGAGTCATACATCACTTTTTATAGAAAGCATCAAAACCAAGTTGTTTTATAGAACATTCACTTGGTTTACAAGAATCCTTTTATCCATAGCATTCATTCCTTCTGGATTGAAAAAAGTATTAGGCTTACGCTTTACCAATTTAGGTGCAGACAATCCTGTTGGTTTCTTTTTTGAAGCATTATATCAAAGTGGATTTTATTGGAACTATTTAGGCATAATGCAAGTATTGTGTTCAATTCTTATAATTATTCCAAGAACTACTTATTTAGCTGCAGTACTGTATTTACCAATAATCATAAATATCAATATCATAGTTATTTCTATGAACTTTAAAGGCACTCCAATTATCACAGGCCTAATGCTTTTAGCAAATATTTATCTACTCGTTTGGGACTACAAAAAAACAAACACTATACTTTCTGTTTTGTTAAAAAAGTAAAAATTTCAACTTTTTGTCAGTTCGAGTGAATTTATGTGTTAAAAACGAATAAATTTGTGTCGAGAACAATTAACCATGAGACTTCTCGATACTATTTTCTTTTATCTCGACTTCGCTCGATAGGACAGAAAATCACTTGAAGTGACAATATTAAAACCATGAAAATTAAATTGCTTGCCATTGGCAAAACGGATGATAAAAATTTACACCAATTAATTGAGGTGTATCAAAAACGTTTGCAACATTATATTAAGTTTGAGCTAGAAATCATTCCCGATATTAAAAACGCAAAGAATTTAAGTGAAATTCAGCAAAAAGAAAAAGAAGGTGAATTGATTTTAGGGAAACTACAAAACACAGATCAGTTGGTATTGTTAGATGACAAAGGGAAACAGTTTACTTCTATTGAATTTTCGCAATATTTACAAAAAAAAATGAATGCTGGTATGAAACAATTGGTTTTGGTAATTGGTGGGCCTTATGGTTTTTCTGACGCTGTGTATCAAAAAGCGCAAGGAAAAATATCGCTATCAAAAATGACATTTTCACATCAAATGATTCGTTTATTTATTGTCGAGCAAATTTATAGAGGCTTTACCATTTTAAAGAATGAGCCGTATCATCATGAGTAGTTATTGAATAAACTGAAGCCACGTATTTTTAAAATCATCATCAATTAAACTAATCGCTTTCGTTTTATCATAAGGATAATTAGCATAAGGAAAAACTTCTTTAGTATCGTAATTACCAAGTATAACTTCTGCTTCAGTTAATTCAACTAAAGATCCATTTACCAATCTCTTTTTTAAAACTGCACTAAAAAATGCTCTGACCAAAGTATTTGAATTGTCTATACTATGCCCTGTATTAGGTTCTATTGCAAAACAGATTACATTTTGATCTTTCCTGTGTGCATAAAATGCCTCTTTAATTGCAGCAATTCTTTGACTTCCTTCTAGTTCTCCTACAATAATTAACCCCGGTACTGTACTCACAGATACACCTCCATCTGCCATAAAGCCTTTTATATTAGCAAAAGCAATCGTTCTGTACTTTAGATTTAAAGCATATGAATAACTGTATTTACCTCCTGCAGAAAAACCACTAAACAAAAAAGGCAAATTATTTACTTCGGAAATAGTATTTTTAGTTGTTAACTCTTTTAATGCATATAGCAATGCTTCAACATTACTCTCAATTTCATTTGCTCTATTATTTTCAATTTGGAGTCCCACTAATGCAAGTTTTTCTTTTTTAGCATAATCTTGCCACTCTTTTAAAGCTACCTCTCCTAAAGAAGTACTTCCTGAGCCTGGCGATATTACAAGTATAGCTTTGATAGTTAAATTTTCTGGCACCCATAAACTAAAATAGGCATTAGAAAACGCGTCACTTACTCTTGGGTGAACTTGATATGTATAATCATTTATAAATTTTCCTCTAACAAAAGTTGGGTCAATATCTAGTTCAGGTGGAGTGTTTCCTTTCGAGCAAGAAAAACAAATGATTAATATGAATAAAAACTTTATCGTTTTGTATATGAATTTCATATTTATAAGGGGTATTACTTATCTCTTGCTAAAATAATATTATTTCTTTTCACTAAATGAAGGTTTGCTTACATTTGCATAAATTTAACAAATTTATGCAAATTGTTTTCGCCACAAATAATCTCAACAAATTAGCAGAAGTCCAAAAAATGTTACCAAACTCTATCGAATTGTTAAGTTTGAGTGATATTAATTGTTTTGATGAAATTGATGAAACAGAAACAACCTTAGAAGGAAATGCAAAATTAAAAGCAAATTACATTACTAAAAAATTTGGATCTAATTGTTTTGCAGATGATACAGGTTTAGAAGTTGAAAGTTTAAATGGAGCGCCTGGAGTTTTTTCTGCAAGATATGCAGGAGCTGAAAATAGCTCTGAAAACAACATGCAAAAACTACTATCAAAATTAGAGAACAAATCAAATAGAAAAGCACAATTCAGAACTGTAATAGCACTAAATTTAAATGATGAACAATTTTTATTTGAAGGAATTTGTAAAGGTGAAATATTAACCAATAAACAAGGAAGTGAAGGTTTTGGATATGATCCAATTTTTAAACCACACGGATTTACAACTTCATTTGCTGAAATGACTTCTGAAGAAAAAAACAACATTTCTCATCGTGGAATTGCAATTCAACAACTTGTGAGTTTTTTAATAAAAAATTAAACCTAAATTTGTCTACTCGAGCGGAGTCGAGAGGTTTTAATCTTGATTAGGTCTCGACTCCACTCGACCAGACATTTCTCTTTTTATGAAAAACAAAACATACACAAAACAATTTATCTTATTACTAATTCTAGTAGTATTTTTGTGTTTTGTAAACATTAGTTTAGGTTCTGTTTCTATTCCTTTTAAAGATATTTTCGCCATTTTTTTAGGTGATGAAACCGTTAAAGACAGTTGGCAAACTATCATTTTAAATTTTAGATTACCTAAAGCAATCACAGCAATTTTAGTTGGCTCTGGATTGTCTATAAGTGGTTTATTAATGCAAACCTTGTTTAGAAATCCGTTAGCGGGGCCATTTGTATTAGGGATTTCTTCTGGTGCAAGTATAGGGGTTGCATTACTCATTTTAGGTTCTTCCTTTTTTGGAAGCTTTCTATTTTTAGAGTCTTCAAGTTGGTCAATAGCAATTGCTTCTAGTTTAGGTTCTTTTTTGGTTTTATCAGCAGTCATTTTAGCAGCTAATAAAGTAAGAAACACCATGTCTATTTTAATCATCGGGTTGATGTTTGGAAGTTTTACGGCGGCTATCATCAGTGTATTGTCCTATTTTAGTGAAGCACAGCAAATTCAGCAATATGTATTTTGGAGTTTTGGTAGTTTAGGGAATTTATCTTGGGATGAACTTACTGTTTTTATTAGCATATATTTAATTGGATTTATTGGTGTTTTTGCCATAATTAAACCTTTAAATAGTTTGTTGTTAGGAGAAAAATATGCCAAAAGCTTAGGAATAAATATTAAGCAAAGTAGAATCATTATTTTAGCAATCACTAGTTTATTAACCGGTGTAATTACAGCTTTTTCTGGTCCAATTGCTTTTATTGGATTAGCTGTTCCTCATATTGCAAAGTTGATTTTTACAACTTCAAATCATAAAATATTAATTCCTGCTACTGCAATCACAGGAGCAATTGTGCTGTTAATTTGTGATATTATTGCGCAATTACCAACAGTAGAATATACCTTGCCAATCAATGCAATCACTTCATTATTTGGAGCCCCTGTAGTAATTTGGTTATTAATTAGAAAAAAGAAAATGTACATTTAATTGGATACCTCAAAGAAACATATCGTTTTAGAAACCAAAAATTTAACAATTGGTTATCAGCAGAAAAAAACAAAGAAAGTTATTGCGTCTGATTTAAACTTAGCTATTGAAAAAGGTACATTTATAGCATTGTTAGGAGAAAATGGAATCGGAAAATCTACCTTATTGAGAACCATATCTAAAGTCCAAAATCAACTATCTGGAGCTGTTTTTTTAAATGATAAAAACTTAAAAGAATACAACAATAAAGAATTGGCTACCAATTTGAGCTTGGTGTTAACAGAGCGCTTACCAGAAAGTCAACTAACCGTATTTGAATTAATTGCCTTAGGAAGGCAACCTTATACAAACTGGGTTGATGCACTTTCAGAATATGATATCGAAAAAATTAACACAGCGATCAAACTAACAGAAGTAGCCCATTTAAAAGACAATCGATTTTATGAATTGAGTGACGGACAATTGCAACGTGTTTTAATAGCCAGAGCATTGGCACAAGATACAGATGTTATCATTTTAGACGAACCCACCGCGCATTTAGATATGCATCATACATATAAAATTTTTCAACTCTTAAAAAACCTTGTAGAAACCACTCAAAAAACAATCATTATTTCTACGCATCAAATTAATTTAGCTATCGAAATTGTTGATGAATTAATTGTCATGACTAAAGATGCTGTTTTTAGTGGGAAAACTGAAAATTTGATTGAGCAAAATAAACTCGACAACCTATTTCCTAAAGAAATCTTAAGCTTCAACAAAAGATTAGGTCAATTTACAATTAGTAAAGACAATTAGTTTTTTTATATTTGACGTCAGCACATATTAAAAACTAACAAATAATTTATTTAACAAACTATTTCAATGAAAAAATTAATTCTCTCTGCTAGTGTAATTGCCCTTTTGGTGTCTTGTAGCTCTAGTAAAAATGCATCAAATTTAGATCCAAATGTAGATTATTCAGAAAAATACGCAGCAACTATTACAGATAAAGACTTAGCAAAGCATTTATTTATTTACGCTTCAGATGAATTTGAAGGTAGAAATACTGGGGAGCCTGGACAGAAAAAAGCAGCTGCTTATTTAAAGAAATTTTATGTAGATCATGGAATAGCTTCTCCTTTAGGTGGCGATGATTACTTTCAGGAAGTTCCTGCTACTTTTTTAAACAAAAGAAAAAGAAGAGTTCCTTTAAAAGATTCTGAAAATGTTGTTGCATATATTAAAGGTTCCGAAAAACCAGATGAAATTGTAGTAATTTCTGCTCATTTAGATCATGTAGGTATGCGAGATGGAAAAATTTACAATGGTGCAGATGATGATGGTTCTGGTACTGTTGCTTTGTTAGAAATTGCAGAAGCGTTTCAAAAAGCAGTAAAAGATGGCAAAAGACCAAAACGTTCAGTTTTGTTTTTGCATGTTACTGGCGAAGAAAAAGGATTGTTAGGTTCTAGTTTTTATGTTCAAAATCCTATTTTCCCAATTGCAAATACAGTTGCAAACTTAAACATTGATATGGTGGGGCGTATTGACCCTAAACGTAAAGGTGATAGAAATTATGTGTATTTAATTGGTGCAGATAAATTAAGTACAGAGTTGCATGACCTATCTGAAGCAATGAATACAAAATACACAAACATTGAATTAGATTATACCTATAATGATGAGAAAGATCCTAATCGTTTTTACTACAGATCAGATCATTATAACTTTGCAAAATACAATGTGCCAATCATCTTTTATTTTAATGGTACTCACGATGATTATCATCAACATACAGATACTCCAGACAAAATCAATTACGATTTGTTACAAAACAGAGCTCGATTGGTTTTCCATACTGCTTGGGAAATTTCAAACAGAGATAAAAGATTGGTTGTTGATAAACCTTAGAAGTAAAAGAATAATTTTTTCTTTTCAAATAACATAAACCTCGCAAATAGCGAGGTTTTTTTTGTGATTGATGAAATGACATTCATCATATATATTCATGAAAACTATGCTTACCTTTATGCTATTATTTTTAAAACCTAGAAAGTATGGGATTTATAAATTGGCATAAAGGAGTTCTAGAAACATACAAACAAAAATTAGGTCTAACTGATTATCAAGTTTTGTGGATAGCTTTTTTTAAAGGCTTAATTATTGGAGGCCTTGTTCTTTACTTTTATATGCGTTAATGCATGATTTTAAATAACAATTCTTTTAATATATCTGCTTGCGGCATTCCGTTTGCTCCAACACCTTTGCTTTTTACATCGGCTTCTCTAAGTAGCCCAATAATTTGAGACACTTTTCGCATTGGGTAATTCTTAGCTGCAGTGACATAATCTCCCACAAAATAAGGGTTTATTCCTAAACCTTTTGCAACGCTCATTTTATCTTTTGATTGCAAACCATGGTATTGCAGCAATTGTGTAAAGAAGCCATTCAACAAAGAAATAGTCATAACAATAGGATTGTTCTTTGGGTTTTCTGCAAAATAATTGATGATTCTATTTGCTTTAACAATTTGCTTCTCTCCTACTGCTTTTCGTAATTCAAAATTATTAAAGTCTTTTGAAATTCCGATATTTTCTTCGATATGAATTGGAGAAATAATAGTGTCTTGGGGTAAAATTGTAATCAACTTTTCGAGTTCGTTGTTGATTTTACTCAAATCAGTCCCTAAAAACTCTACCAACATTAAAGCCGCTTTTGGCTCAATTTTATAATTACGTCCACTTAAAACTCTACGAATCCAATCTGAAACCTGATTGTCATATAATTTTTTGCTTTCAAAAATAACTCCAACTTTTTCAATGGCTTTGTATAATTTTTTGCGTTTGTCTAGCTTTTTGTATTTATAATTAAGTACCAAAACAGTTGTAGGTTGCGGATTTTCAGCATAAGAAACCAACTTTTCTATCGATCTGCTTAAATCTTGTGCTTCTTTAACAATAATAACCTGCTTTTCTGCCATCATCGGATAACGTTTCGCAGAAGATGTTATTTCCTCTATAGAAACATCTCTACCATACATAACAACTTGATTAAAGCCTTTTTCAGCTTCATCTAGAACAGAATATTCTATTAAATCAGAAATTCTATCAATATAATAGGCTTCTTCTCCCATTAAAAAATAAATGGGTTTTACGTTTCCGTTTTTAATATTGGTAACTATAGAATTTATTTCGTTCATTTTCTTTATTAGATATTAAAAGCTGCCACGGATTCACTAATTAAATTAATTCTGAGCAAAAATTTACAAAACAATTCTTTTAAATTCTAGAGAATCATTTTGGAAATTTACCAAAAGACATAACTTATTTTTAGAAATTTTTAAATAATTAATACACTGAGCAATATGTTTTGGATGAAATTCTTTAACGGATTTTATTTCTAATATTTTTTTATCAAAAATCACAAAATCAGCATAAAAATAATGTGGTAAAACTATATCTTTATAATTAATTACATATTCTTTTTCTCTTTCAAAAGAAATATTTTTGCTTTTAAACTCATACTCTATAGCATCTTTATAAACCACTTCTAAAAAACCACCTCCTAAATTAGCATGAACTTCAAATAAAGTTCCAATAATATCGTAGCTTTCTTTTTTATAAATCATTTTAATTTGTGATATTCGTGGCAATAGATATGCAAAAACTCAATCTTCCAACTTATTCTTTCAAACTCAAAAGTAACGAAAAACATACGCTTATTTTTGATAATTTGAGAAAAAAATATTTTGTTCTAACTCCAGAAGAATGGGTGCGTCAACATTTTGTGCAATTCTTAATAAAGGAAAAAAAATATCCTATTTCGTTAATTGCTATTGAAAAACAACTGACAATTAACAACTTAAAAAAGCGTACAGATATTGTAATTTATAACAAGCTCGGAAATCCAGATATTATTGTAGAATGCAAAGCACCACAAATAAAAATTACACAGGCTACGTTTGATCAAATTGCACGCTATAATTTAAAGCTAAAAGCTAATTATTTGATTGTAACCAATGGCTTAGATCATTTCTTTTGTAAAATGGATGTTGAAAATGAAACCTACATTTTTTTAAAAGACATTCCAGATTACAAATAAAATTTATGTATAAAAGTTCTCGATATAAAATTCAATAAATGAAATTCACTCGAACTGACATTCGTTTTAAATTAACGAATTCTTATATCTTTAAATAATTTTTAAAACGTAAGTTTGACACCTTGAAAACTGCAGTAGTCATATTAAATTGGAATGGACAAAAATTGTTGGAACAATTTTTACCTTCAGTTATAAATTTTAGCTCAGAAGAAGCAACCGTTTATGTTGCAGACAATGCATCTACAGATACTTCTATCCGTTTTGTAAAAGAACATTATCCTTCTGTTAAAATTATCGAAAACTCTGTAAACAGAGGTTATGCTAAAGGCTATAACGATGCCTTACAAGATGTTGATGCAGATATTTACTGTTTGTTGAATTCTGATATTGAAGTTACAAAGAATTGGTTAACTCCCATTATCGATCTATTCAAAAAAGAAGAAAACACCGCGATAATTCAGCCTAAATTATTAGATTTTAAAGACAAAACGAAGTTCGAATATGCGGGTGCTGGAGGTGGGTTTATTGATTTATTTGGATATCCCTATTGTAGGGGACGTATTTTTAATTGTTTAGAAACTGACCATCGGCAATTTGATACCGTTTCAGAAATATTTTGGGCTTCAGGAGCTTGTATGTTTATACGCTCAAAGGTATATCATCAATTAGATGGCTTTGACGAAGATTATTTTGCTCATCAAGAAGAAATTGATTTATGCTGGAGAGCTCAAAATAAAGGCTATCAAGTAAAATATGTTGGAACTTCTACTGTATATCATGTTGGAGGCGCAACTTTACAAGAAACAAATCCGCATAAAACATTTTTAAATTTTAGAAATAGTTTGCTAAATGTAACAAAGAATGTCCCTAAAAAATGGTTTTTATTTGTTGTTTTTTCTCGCTTGCTATTAGATGGAATTGCAGGTATTAAATTTTTAATTGAACTAAGACCTATACATACTTGGGCGATTATCAAAGCACATTTTAGCTTCTATAGAAACTTTAACACCTTTCTTAAGAAACGTAAAAGACTTCAGAAAAAATCGGATTATAACGTACATACAAGTGTTGTTTGGCAATATTTTGCCTTGGGAAGAAAAAAGTTTGAAGATTTGAAATAATCTTTTTTATAAAATATCCAAGCTACCTTTTCCTTCTCTTAATACCAAAGGCTCAGAATCTCTTAAATCAATGACAGTAGAAGCTTCGTTATCTCCATATCCACCATCAATAACAAGATCAACTTTATGCTGCCATTTTTCAAAAATTAATTCAGGATCTGTTGTGTATTCAATAACATCATCTTCATCATGAATTGATGTTGAAACTATTGGGTTTCCAAGGGCTTTAACAATTTCTAATGCAATGGCATTGTCAGGGACACGAATTCCGACTGTTTTCTTCTTTTTAAAAACATTTGGTAATGATTTACTCCCTGGTAACACAAACGTATAAGGTCCAGGTAAAGCTCTTTTTAAAAGTTTATACGTTGATGTATCAATTTGCTTGACATAGTCAGATAAATGGCTTAAATCATTGCATATGAAAGAAAAGTTGGCTTTTTCTAGTTTGACTCCTTTGATTTTTGCAATTCTCTCTAAGGCTTTTGTGTTCGTTATATCACAACCCAACCCGTAAACAGTATCTGTTGGGTATATTACCAAACCGCCATTTTGTAAAACTTTTACAACTTTATCAATTTCTTTTGGGTTCGGGTTTTCTTTATAGATTTTAATTAGCCTTGCCATTTTTTTTGGGTTTACTTCCTGTTTCCAAAGTTAATAAAAAAGCTCAATTGAAATTCAATTGAGCTTTTTTATTATGTGAAGTAATCTTTGATTAATTTTCTACCAACCTAAACCCTTCTCCATGAATATTTAAGATTTCAACCTTTTCGTCGTCTTTTAAATATTTACGCAATTTTGCAATGTACACATCCATACTACGAGATGTAAAGTAATTATCATCTCTCCAAATTTTTGTCAATGCTAATTCCCTTGGCATTAAGTCGTTTTTATGAACTGCCAACATTTTTAATAATTTACTTTCTTTTGGAGATAGTTTTTGATTTTCTCCTCCGTCATAAGACAAGTGTCTTAATTTAGAATTAAAAAAGAATTTACCTATTGCAAACTCAAACTCATCAGATTCTTTGCTCGAATCTGACTCTTTTCTTTGTAAGATTGCTTTTATTTTAAATAATAAAACTTCAGAATCAAAAGGTTTGTTTAGATAATCATCTGCTCCAACTTGATATCCTTTTAAAACATCTTCTTTCATTGTTTTTGCTGTTAAGAAGATAATTGGAATTTCTTTATTTGTTGCGCGAATATCTGCCGCTAATGAAAAACCATCTTTACGAGGCATCATTACGTCTAAAATACACAAATCGAAATCGTTATTTTTAAATTCAATTAACCCTTCAATTCCGTCTTTTGCATGCGTAATATTGTAATCATGCAATGCTAGATAATCCTTTAAAACTGTTCCGAAATTTGGATCATCTTCTACTAATAATATTTTTTTACTTCCCATAATATTGATATTTATTTATTTTAAATTAATGGCAATTTTACCGTAAACGTACTTCCTTTTCCTTTTTCACTATCTACAAAAACCGTTCCTTGATGGTTTTCTAAAATTTCTTTTACATAAGCCAATCCTAAACCATGACCTTTTACATTATGAATATTCCCTTTATGCTCTCTATAAAATTTATCAAACACATATTTTTGGGCATTTTTACTCATCCCTATTCCGTCATCTTTTATTTTTAACATAAAATATTTTGAAGTGCTTTCTGTAAATACTTCTATATTTGGCTCATCGTTAGAATATTTTAAAGCATTTTCTAGCATATTTACAACAACATTGGTTAAATGCAAATCATTTCCGAGTACTTCAGATTGTAGTGCGTGTAAATTTGTGTTAATATTTCCGCTTTTATCATTTAGTAATAAACGAACATGAGAAATTGCATCTTCTATTACTTCATGCATATCTATCGCTGACTTATCAATATCTATTTGATTCTTCTCTAGTTTTGAAATTCGCAATACATTTTCTACTTGAGCGTGCATCCTTTTATTTTCTTCACGAATCATTGTAACGTAACGATTTACTTTTTCGTTATCATTTATAATCTTAGGGTTTTTTATAGCATCTAACGCTAAATTAATTGTTGCAATTGGAGTTTTAAACTCGTGGGTCATGTTATTGATAAAATCTGATTTTATTTCAGAGATTTTTTTCTGTTTGATGATTTGATACAATGAACTTGAAAAAGCTACGATAATAATAAATATAAAAAATACAGAAAGCAGTAATATGCTAGAAATATCTGCTAAAATATGCTCTTGCTGGTCTGGAAAAGTTACATATAATTTAAAGTTACTATTACCACTATCATCAACAAATAAAGGTGATCCTATACTGTTTGCTTTGTTAATCGTATAATACCCCGATTTTAAATTTGTTAAATACCCATCAGAACTGTAAACCCCGTATTTAAAATTTATTGTAATACCTCTTTTAGTAAATTCGTTTTTTAATGTAGCATTCAACTCTCTATTACTTATTCTTTGGTGGATAGGAAATGAGGATTTATAAACATTAAATGCATCTTTGATAAATGTTTCTTCGTACTCGGGATATCTTTTTATGCTGGTAAAAATTTTAGAGGTATTGTTTTTTGAAAAATCTGTGTTTGGAGAGAATTTGTTGGCATTAAAAATATCTTCTCTTCCTGTAATTCTTTTTACTACCAAACTATCATTTTCTAAAAAATCTGCAGGAATTTTAATATTTTGCTCTAGAACGGTTAAACTATATGCTGTTATTTGCTTACCCGTTGTATCTATTTGTTGTAAAAAAAAGTTACGAAGTTCATTGCTATTCGCTTTTTGTGGCTTGTCTAATAAAGGTTTGATTTTTCTTTCAAATTCAGCATACTCCTTCTGTGCTACTTCTTCAGAAACACTGGTTAACGAGATTTTAACATCGTTAATAAATTGCTTCTTTTTTGTTTCAACTGCATTGCTAATCCAATACACCTGAACTGTAACAATTCCGATTAAAGAAAAGCTCATTAGAGCTACAATAAGGACAAACATTTTTTTACCCATTCTTCAAAAATATGCATTTCTTATATGTTAATTAACGTTTTTAACGCATATTAACAAAAATAGTGAGTTTTTAAGGATTTTTTAAGAAAAATTTTAAATATATTAAAATTGAAGTCGTTTATTTTGTTAAATTATTATGAATCTTCATAATTTGATTTAACAGGTTGTCCGAAGTGTTATTTACAATGATATAGTTAGATAACAATGCTTTTTTTGAATCTTTCCATTGATTTCGAATTCTGTTTCTAACGTCGGTTTCAGAAGCACCATCTCTTTTAACAACCCGCTCTATTCTTGTGTTTTCATCAGCTACAACAGTAATTATCTTATCACATAAAGCGTCGCTAGAGTTTTCAAATAAAATTGCATTTTCATACAACACATATTCTTTGTTACTATTAAATGCTACAAATTCTTTAAAATGTTTATATACTTCTGGATGCACAATAGAATTTAGAATAGCGAGTTTATTTGGATTCGTAAAAACGACGTTGGCAATAAAAATTTTATTTAATTGATTGTCTAAGTAGGCTTCATCACCAAATTCTTTGCAAATTTGCTCTTTAATTATTCTAGATGTTGTCATTAATTTTTTAGCTTCTTCATCTGCAAAATAAACTACAATGTTTCCAATTTCTTGAAACATTTTTGCTGCTGTAGATTTCCCGCTTCCAATTCCGCCTGTTAAACCAACTACCATCTTATTTCTGAATTAAATATTCTATTTTGTTTGGATTGATCTTAACTGAGGTAACAAAATCTGGCTTAGTGATTACTTTAGGAATTAAATAATTTAAATTATTGCTTAGTGAATTGTTATAGTCACAAATAATTTTAAAAGATGTAGCATTCACTTTACTGAAATTTGTTAAACCTACTTGATAAAAAACCTTTACGATTTTAGGAAATGTTGTAACCGACACACTATCGGGTAAATTAATTATTTCAAAAGGCAACTCTAAATTTCCTTCCGTAAAACGATCAACTTCCCCAAAAATAGTAACTTCTTTTGTGTTAAATTTTATCACATCAGAAATTTCATTAATTTTTAGAGTTTGACTTACTGATTTAGAAATATCTTTCAATATCAGTTTATTAAGATATAGTTTTTGTAACGTGTCTATTTGAGATTTTGGTCCAGAAACAACAATAGAATCTGGAGATATTACTAAAGAGTTTGTAAGATGATACCCTAATTTGAATGAGAAATCAAAAACTCCTTGAATTGGAATTTTCTTTGACGTAAGTTGCCCTAAATTTAAAAAAATAGTGTCTTGCGCTATTCCGTTGATTAAAAAATTATTTGAAACCTGATTTTGAATATCGATTTTTTGATTTTCAATAAGGAGGTAATATGTTGTGCTAGATTTACGCTGTAGTTTCTTCGCATCTAATTGTATGGGGTTCTTGAAAATACTTTTTACAAACAGTCGAAATCCAGATGCTCTTACTTGAATGTCTATTTTTTTTAAAGGTGAACTTTCTAACAATTTATCTTGCGGTATATTCACATACTCAACAGGAAACGTAATAACGGCTTGATATTCTTTCGATAGTTTTGTAAGCAACCAAAAAAATAAAGCTACCGTTAATGCAACAAAAAAAGATTTTGGTATTTTATGTTGATTTTTTTCTTTTTGCATCTAGTTTTCTAATAATATTTGCAAGCTACATAAAGCAATTTAAAAACACAACGATAAAAGATGTATTCAACAAAAAAAAGAGAGCTAATAGCTCTCTTTTTCTTGTTAGGTAATCTACAATTATTTTTTTGCCGGAGCGTTTAACTTATTTGTCAAGTCTAAAGAAATAGCAGCACGTTCAAATTTTATTTTTCCTGCACCCGTTTCAATTGTAACTGTGTTATCACTTTCGTGTAATTCAACAATTTTACCGTGAATTCCACTACTTGTAATCACTCTAGTTCCTTTTGTTATTTCTGCCTGAAACTTTTTCTCTTTCTTTTGTTTTGTCATTTGTGGTCTTATCATAAAAAAGTAGATAACCACGATCATTGCCAAAAATGGCAACATACTTCCAAAACCTCCTGCACTTGCTTGTAAAAATATCATTCTTTTATTGTTTCTTATTTACGATTCCTTTGATTTTTAAAATTTCTCTTCCAACAGCCGTATTTGTAAACAACGTTACATCTTTAACTTGTCTTCCACCACCTTTACCAGCAGTATTAAATTTTACTTCAATATTTGTAGACTCTCCTGGTGCAATTGGCTTATCTTTTGGCCAAGTTGGCACTGTACATCCACAAGTAGTTTTTGCGTCTGTAATTATTAAAGGAGATTTACCTGAGTTTGTTAAAACAAAAGTTGTTTCGATAATTGCACCTTCTGTTACAGTTCCAAAATCGTGTTCTTTTTTGTCTAAGGTAATTATTGGTGCACCTTTACTGATGTCTAAATCTCTTTTCTTAGCGTCAGCTAATTTAGATGGATTTACTTTTGCAGCTGCATTTCCTCCTGAACATGCTGTTAAAATTCCTAATGAAACAGCTAAACTAAAAACAATTATTTTTCTCATGATTTAAAAATTTTATGTAAAAATACTAAATTATAACAATCCTCTACCAATTTTTTCAAGTCTTTTATTTTCAGAATACTCTCTAGAGAGTTTATCTAATACTCCGTTAATAAAATAACCACTCTTATTTGTAGAATAATCTTTGGATATCTCTATATACTCATTTATTGTAACTCGAACAGGAATCGACGGGAATTTTAAAAATTCGCAAATTGCCATTTTTATTAAAATCATGTCAATATCTGCAATTCTATCTGATTCCCAATTAGGAGTCTTGCTGCTAATATCTTCTTCGAATGACGTATGGTTTAACATAACTTTTCTAAACAAATCTAACACAAATTGCTCATCATCTTCATCTTTGTATAAACCACCTAGTGTTAATGGTTTATTTTCTTTTACCTTGCTTAACGTTCTTAAAATCCAAGTATTCACAAACGGAATATCATCTAACCAACTAATAACTTGGTCCTCATAATATTCTGCTAATTTAGCTTCTGGTGCAATAATTTCTGCAAAAAAATCTTGAGTGAAATTCTTATCGGCTTTAAAAGAATTATCCTTAGAATTCATATATTTAATATACAAATCACTTATTTGCAATTTCTGCCAAATAATATTTACATATTCATCATCATTTTCCCAATTAGTTAATTTCTGATTAGAAATATGATCAGAAATAGATGTACTATTTGCAATGCAAGCAATAACTTTGTTGCTAATAAATTTCGTATTTGGCTGTAAGTCTTCTTTAGTAGCTAGATGTTTCTTTTTAGAGATTTCTATTTGCTGTGATGCCAGTTTTTGAACCTCAACCAACATTTGCAATTGTAAAACATACAAGTCTAACAATTTTTGAATGCTGTGTTTTAAGAATTTTTCTTCTTTTACTAAATCATCAGTTTTTGACGTTGTCATTGCATAAACTGATTGCATTACTTTGACTCTTATATGTCTTCTATTAATCATTCTAAAGAACTTATTTAAAAAAAAGAGCGGTAGAAATTTCTAACGCTCTGCAAAAATATAATTTTTATTGTAATCTACTACTTGTTTTTCTCATTTTTACGAGCATCAATTCTGCTTTGTGCTATATTAAACGCAGCTCTATGAGTTGTAATGTTTTCTTGTTCTGAAAGATTAAAAATATCTAATGTTGTATTGTAAATATTTTCTGTTTTTCTGATAATTTCATCTTTACCATACCCTTCTAACTCCGCATACACATTGATGATTCCACCTGCATTAATTAAAAAATCAGGTGCATAGGCGATTCCTTTTTCTTTCAACAATCTTCCGTGTTTTACTTCATCAGCCAATTGATTATTTGCTGCTCCGGCAATCACTTTTGCTTTTAACTGACCAATTGTATCGTCATTTATGGTTGCTCCTAATGCACAAGGTGCATAAATATCTACATCTAATCCATAAATATTGTTTCCTAAAACAACATTTGCTCCGTATTTTTTACTTAATTCTTCTAAACGTGCTTCATTAATGTCGTTAACAATAACTTTAGCACCTTCATCTGTAATATATTTAACCAACGTTTCTCCAACGTGACCAACACCTTGTACTAAAATTTTCTTTCCCTCTAAATTGTCTGTCCCAAATTGATATTTAGCCGCAGCTTTCATCCCCATATAAACTCCATATGCAGTGATTGGCGATGGGTTACCTGCCCCACCTTTACTTTCTGAGATTCCTGTAACATACGGAGTAACTTCTCTTATTACATCCATATCGCGAGTTTCCATCCCAACATCTTCTGCAGTAATATATTTTCCACTTAAAGAATCTACAAATTGACCAAAACGACGCATCAAATCATCATTTTTTTGCGTATTTGCGTCTCCAATAATTACAGCTTTACCTCCTCCAAGATTTAAGCCTGTAATAGCAGATTTAAAAGTCATACCACGAGATAAACGCAATGCGTCATTTAATGCATCCCATTCACTTTTATACGACCACATTCTCGTTCCTCCTAAAGCAGGACCTAAAACCGTATTATGAATACCAATAATTGCTTTTAAACCTGTATCTTCGTCGTTGCAAAAAACGATTTGCTCATGACCATCAAAAGAAACCTGTCCAAAAACAGGGTCATTTTTTAACTCTTTTGTGTCTAAAATATTTGTTGTCATTTTATAATGTTTACAGTTGAAATTAAATATTTCTTAAATTTTATGGCGCAAAAGTAAGTTTTTAGCAAATCAAATCAAAAAAACAATGTTTAATTATGATATTATTAAGAACATTCAGATCATTAAACAAAACAATAAAATAAAATATTTAGCAATATTATTTGTAAATGAAAGCATTACAATACCTAAATAAATACTTTTTAAAATATAAATTCAGATTATTAATTGGTGTATTTATTACGATCTTATCTAAAATTTTATCTTTAAGGATACCAAGATATATTGGAGATTCTTTTAATGTTGTAGATGAATATAGAAAAGGGGTGGTTTCTAATACCGACGATGTAAAATACCAACTTTTAATAAATATCTTATTGATTATCGGTATTACGTTGGTTGCTGGTTTTTTTACATTTTTAATGCGTCAAACAATAATTGTTACCTCTCGTTTGATTGAGTTTGATTTAAAAAATGAAATCTATCAGCAATATCAACGCCTATCAATCAACTTTTATAAAAAAAATAGGACTGGTGATTTAATGAATAGAATTAGCGAAGATGTTTCTAAGGTTAGAATGTACTTTGGACCTGCAATCATGTACAGCATGAATATGATCGTATTGTTTGCTGTAGGTTTTTATCAAATGTTTAGTATTGATGCTAAACTTACAATGTACACGTTAATTCCGTTTCCAGTTTTATCAATATCTATTTTTATTTTAAGCAAAGTTATCAATGAAAAAAGTACGATTGTTCAACAATATTTATCAAAATTAACCACTTTTAATCAAGAGTTTTTCTCTGGTATCAATGTGGTAAAATCATACGGAATTGAAAAATCCATCATCAGTAGTTTTGATACATTAGCCAATGATAGTAAAGAAAAAAACATAGACTTATACAAAGTACAAGCTATCTTTTTTCCGCTAATGATATTGCTAATTGGAGCTAGTAACTTGTTGGTAATTTATATTGGTGGTAAACAATATATAAATGGTGAAATTCAGATTGGTGTTATCGCTGAATTTATTTTGTATGTAAATATTTTAACTTGGCCAGTAGCAATTGTAGGCTGGGTAACTTCTATGGTGCAACAAGCAGAAGCATCTCAACTAAGAATTAATGAGTTCTTAAAACAAGTTCCTGAAATAAAAAATACGGCTACAAACCATACAGAAGTAATGGGTTCAGTTGAATTTAAAAACGTTAGTTTAGTTTACGATGACACGGATATAACTGCTTTAAAAAATGTAAGTTTTAAGGTAAATAAGGGAGAAACCATTGCTGTTTTAGGAAAAACTGGTTCAGGAAAATCTTCAATTATCAATTTAGTTTCTAGATTGTATGATGCTTCTGAAGGAATTGTTTTAATTGACAACACCCCTATTAAAGAATTGAATTTAACCGATATAAGAGATCAAATTGGATTTGTACCTCAAGATCCGTTTTTATTTTCTGACACCATTGAAAACAACATAAAGTTTGGTAAAGAAGATGCAACCAAAGAAGAAATTATTTTAGCTGCAAAGAATGCTGTTATCCATGATAACATTATTGATTTTAAAGACAAATACGACACCATTCTTGGAGAAAGAGGCGTAACGCTTTCTGGTGGACAAAAACAGCGTTTAAGTATCGCTAGAGCCGTCATTAAGAATCCTAAAATTTTAGTTTTTGACGATTGTTTATCTGCTGTAGATACAGAAACCGAAGAGCAAATACTTTCTAACCTAGAAAAAGTTTCAAAGGCAAAAACAACATTCATCATTAGTCATAGAGTTTCATCAGCAAAAAATGCAGATAAAATTATTGTATTGGATAATGGAGAAATTACACAACAAGGCACTCATAATCAATTAATAACAGTTGATGGTTATTACAAAGAATTGTATGAGCAACAACTTTTAGAAAAAGAAAACTAATGATTCATTAGAAAAAGTAAAATATTTTTTTAGATTTGTTTAACAAACCTAAAAAAAATTAATTTTATTAATAAATTATATTATGGCAGAAAGAGTAGAACAAGAAGAAATATTTTCTCAAGTTTTAAGAGCAGGAAGAAGAACATATTTTTTTGATGTAAGATCGACGAAAGCAGATGATTATTACTTAACTATTACGGAGAGTAAAAAATTTACTCACGATGACGGTTCTTTTCATTATCAAAAGCATAAAATCTATCTTTATAAAGAAGATTTTGCCGAGTTTAACGACATGTTAAAAGCTGCAACAGATTACATTGTGAATGAAAAAGGGCAAGAAGTAATTAGTGAAAGACATCAGAAAGATTACAAAAAAGAAGAAGTTGTTTCTGAAACAGAGGCAACGACTACAGAAAGCTTTACAGATGTTTCTTTTGATGACATCTAAAATTCAAATAACTCTCACAAAAAACGCCATCTAAATTAGATGGCGTTTTTTTTTATAAAGCACTTAGCATAATGTTACTTTTGGCTACAGTTTCTTCCCACTCTTTCTCTGGGTCACTTTCTTTCGTAATTCCGCCACCAATATAAAATTCTGCCTTCTTTTTTTTAATTTCCATACATCTTAAATTTACAAATAGATGAGAATTGTTATTTGACCCCATATTTAATTCACCCAAATAACCCGTGTAATAAGACCGATTGTAATTTTCGTTTTCTAAAATAAATTGCTTTGCCTTTTCTTTTGGAAATCCACAAACTGCTGGTGTTGGATGCAGTAAGTTTACTAAAGGAAACAATTGTTTTTCTTTTACCGCTCCTTTTATTTCAGTTCGTAAATGTACTAAAGAGCCTGCTTTTACAGTTTCTGTTTTCAGCTGTTTTAAATTGTTAGAAAAACGAGCAAGTTTCTTCATAATGTATTCGGTAACAATTTGTTGTTCTTCAATTTCTTTAGTACTCCAACTCACTTTTTTATTGTTTTTAAAGACTTGAGTTCCTGCTAGAGACATGGTTGTAAAATTATTTTCTTCTACTTTAATCAAGGTTTCTGGAGTGGCACCAAACCATAATCCAATTTTTGGATGAAACCAAACATATACAAATGCATTGGGATACATCTGCAGTAATCTTTCAAAAATCTCCTCTACTTCTATTTCGCTGATCGCAACAATTTCTTTTCTTGAAATGACAACTTTTTTAAATGCGCTCTTTGTAATTGCCTCAATTGCTTTTTGTACAATTGAAATGTGTTTCTTTTTTGAAGTTTCATCAAAATGCACAACGTTTGCTAACTTAATTTGCTGTGCTACAAAAGACACTTTAATTAATTCTGATTGCTCTAGCGGAAAGAAAACTGTTTTTTCTAAAGTATTAAAAGGCGCGAAAACAAAACCAGAAGCATTAAAGTTTGATGTAATTGTATGCAGTAAATCATCTTTTTGAAAAAGACCAAAAACAGTTGTGTCGTTTGGTTTTTTATAAGCAACAAAGGGCAACTTGTTTTTATAGGTGTTTTGTATTTTATCTAAAAGTAATTTCAATGGAGTTGTTTTAGTAATTCTGATTTTATCAATTCAAATTGTGTCCAAACTAATGCGTGACCGGTATCAGGAACAGTTATCAACTTAAATTGCTCTTTTGGAAATTGTTCTTGTAAAAATAATGAATTTTCGTAAGGTACAATTCCATCTTCATCACCATGTATACTTATGATTTTTGATGGGTTAAGCTTCCAGTTGTATTCAAATTTTTCTAACTCTGTTCTGTGGTTCATTTTTTCTTCTGAAGCAGATTTCCAAATAGTCGGAACCAACCAACGAGTTGTTTTCCATTTGTAAAAATTCAACATCCAAGGCATTGGCTCCACTTTGCTATAAACCGCAGGTGCTACTAAAACAATCTTTTTATATGCAGCTTTTACTGCTAAAGCAATAGGACCTCCATAAGAATATCCCACAATAATCGTTTTGTTTTTATCTAAATTTTTAAGAACATCATTTAGTATATCAACTTCAAATGTTAATGACTTTTGCACCGTATGTGTATCTTCAAAACCATAACCGACTCTATCATACGAAATCATATTGGCTTTTACATTAAGTAAAGAATCTGCTAAATATTTTTTAAAGTCTAGTAAAGAGCCTGGGGCACCATGCACAAAAACAAGGGTCGTTTTAGAAGTGTCTATTTCTTTTTGCATAGATAAAACCCGATACTCAAACCCTCTATAAGAGTTTGTTTTTATTGTTGGTTGATACATATTATTTTCAAACTCATCAATAACTTCTGAAGTAGACTTTGGCGAAGAAAAATTTAAAAATAAAAAGTAAAAAACGAACAGCAGAACAACTACAATCGCAAACGTAATTTTTAAAATCTTTTTAAAACGACTCATAAATTACTTTTTCTCTAATATAATATTGGTGAGTTTGCATAAAGAAACAAGTTCGTTATTTTCATTTACAATTCTTATTTCCCATAAATGCGTTGTTCTCCCTCTGTGAATAATTTTTGCAGTAGCAATAACAAATCCTTCTTTAACGCTTTTTAAATGATTTGCACTTAGTTCAATTCCTTTTACAATAAATTTTTCATGATCTATAAAGTAACTAGAAGCTGCGCTCCCAACACTTTCTGCAAGTGCTGCCGTTGCGCCTCCATGCAAGATTCCGTAAGGTTGATAAACCCTTGAGTTTACAGGCATTTTTGCAACTAAAAAATCTTCGCCAACATCAATATAACTAATCGCCAATGTTTCCATCAATGTGTTTTTACACATTGTATTAAATCTGTTTAATATCGCTTCTTTGTTTAACATTCTACTGAATTTAATGGTAAAAATACATATAATTTATTGTATTTTTGCAGCCATTATTACAAGATCATTTGAATGTATAAAGTACGTATCATATTAGACACTAAAGAAGATGTAATTAGAACAATTACAGTAAACAATGCTATAACATTAGAAGAACTACATTCTTTAATAGCAACCTCTTTTGGATTTAACGGACAGGAAATGGCTTCTTTTTACCGAACAGATAATGAGTGGAATCAAGGAGAAGAAATTCCGCTATTCAATATGTCTGAATTTGGTGACGAACTTTCTATGAGCACCTGTCTTTTAAATGAAACCTTACCTAATATTGAAGACAAGTTGATTTATGTGTATGACTTCTTTAGCATGTGGACATTTTATGTTGAAGTTATTGACCTTTCTGATGAAGAGATTGAAGAGCCAATACTAATTATGTCTGTTGGTGATATACCAGATGAAGCTCCTGAAAAAGAATTTGTTGCCGAAAAAAATGAAGATGCTTTTTCTGATGACGAATTCGATTCTTTTGAAGATTATGATTTTGATAATTATTAAATTGTAACTTTTCCTTAACTTGTTAGTCGAATAACCATAATCGACTAAAACAATTCTCTTTGGAAACAATCTTATCACTTAAAAACTTAGATAAAAAATTTGGCCCCGTACATGCTGTAAACAATCTTTCTTTTGATATTCAAAAAGGAAATGTGTATGGAATTTTAGGCCCAAACGGAAGTGGAAAATCTACCATTTTAGGAATCATATTAAATGTTGTAAATAGAACTTCTGGAGAATTTAGCTGGTTTAATGGAGGTTTATCTACACACGAAGCTTTGAAAAAAGTGGGGGCCATTATTGAGCGCCCAAATTTTTATCCATACATGACAGCATCTCAAAATTTAAAATTGATTTGTAAAATTAAAGGGGTTTCGTATGATAACATTGACGAAAAATTAAAAACAGTAAACCTTTACGAGCGAAGAGATAGTAAGTTTAGAACATTTTCTTTAGGAATGAAACAACGTTTAGCTATTGCTTCAGCATTATTAAACAATCCGGAGATTTTAATTTTAGATGAACCAACAAATGGATTAGACCCACAAGGAATTCATGAAATTAGACAAATTATAAAAGGAATTGCTAAAAACGGAACAACCATTTTATTGGCTTCTCACTTATTAGACGAAGTTGAAAAAGTATGTAGCCACGTTGTTGTAATTAGAAAAGGGATTAAATTGTATTCTGGAAGAGTTGATGAAATGACAGCTTCAAAAGGACTTTTTGAACTTAAAGTTGATAAAAACGAAGAAAAACTTACTGAGCTTTTAGAAAATCACGCTTCCATAAGTTCTGTAAAAAAAGAAGACGAAATAATCATTGCAACTTTAATAGATGAAATGACTGCAGCAGAAATGAATGCTTATTTATTTAGCAAAGGAATTACATTGTCTCATTTGGTAAAACGTAAACCAAGTTTAGAGCAACAATTCTTATCGTTAACAGAAAACAATTAATCAACTTTCAAACAATACATCATGTTTAGATTACTAAATATAGAATTTCATAAATTAAAACACAATAAGGCAAGTAAAGTTTTATCAATCATTTATTTCGGGTTGTTAACATCTATTGCATTAATCGCAGCCATAAAATTTGACATTGGTCCTATAAAATTTCATTTAGCTGATCAAGGGATTTTTAATTTTCCATACATCTGGCATTTCAACACCTATTTAGCTGCAATTTTTAAGTTTTTTTTACTACTTGTTATTGTTTCAATGATGGCAAATGAATACAGTAATAAAACCTTAAAACAAAATCTTATTGACGGTTTAAGCAAGAAAGAGTTTATCCTTTCTAAATTTTACACAGTTCTTGTTTTTGCAGCCATATCAACGCTTTTTGTATTTATTACTTCTTTAATCTTAGGTTTTATATACTCTGATTTTAATGAATTGAGGATTATCTTTTCTAGATTAGAATTTTTGCTTGCCTTTTTCATCAAGCTTGTCGGTTTTTTCTCTTTCGGATTATTTTTAGGAATACTTGTAAAACGTTCTGCTTTCGCAGTTGGTGCAATGGTAGTATGGTTAATTGTTGAAAGCATGTTCAAAGGGTATTTATTTTATTCTTTTAGAAATGAAGACAATATTACAGAAAGTGTAAATAACATTATGCAATTTCTTCCTTTAGAAGCAATGGCAAATTTAATTAAAGAACCTTTTTCAGGACTTGGAGCTGTTAGATCTATCGCAAATCAAATTGGAGAAAGTTTTTTAGATAAATCCAGTGTACATTTTACAGACATACTAATCGTTTCTGTTTGGACAGTAATCTTTATTTACATGTCATACAGATTATTAAAAAAGAGAGATTTATAATACTTTTCAATATATTTGACGTTTGAATAAAAATCCGTCAAATGAAAAGAGTTTTAAGTGTATTTATATTTCTATTTACCTTAACAACGTACGGACAAAAAGAAGCTAATTTCTGGTATTTTGGTCAAAAGGCCGGTTTAGATTTTACAACGGGAACACCTATTCCCCTTTCAGACGGAAAACTAAGCACACTTGAAGGCTGCTCTACAATATCTGATAAAGACGGGAAATTATTGTTTTATTCTGATGGAACTACTGTTTATGATAGTTCTCATCAAGTAATGAAATATAGCAATGGAGCATTAGCTTCAAATTTATATGGTGATCCATCAAGTACGCAATCTGCTCTAGTGGTTCCAAATCCCGCTGACTCTAATATTTACTATATTTTTACAGTACAAGCTTATGGTGGTAATGGATTTAATTACTATACAATCGACATTTCTAAAAATGGTGGTTTGGGAGAGATTGTAGGCGGACCTATAAATTTATCTAACGGAAAAGCAGCTTCTTGGTCAGAAAAAGTAACTGCTGTGCAAGGGGTTGATTGCAATACTATTTGGATTTTATCTACGGTTAACAACCAATTTTATGCTTATAAAATTGACGGAAATGGTGTTGACACTGCTAATCCTGTAATTAGCAATACTAATTATACCCTCAGAGATCGAAGAGGGTATTTAAAAGTATCTCCTGATGGAAAAAAAATAACACTTGCCGATTTCACTTTTAGAAATAATAACAATATAGGTAATGGAAATTTAGTTTTATATGATTTTGATAGTTCTAATGGAACTGTTGCAAATACAGCAACTATTTTAGGAAGTGCTCAAGCAGATGGAGCATATTATGGAGTGGAATTCTCACAATCATCTGCCAAATTATATGCATCAACATTCGATGGAGCTAATAACAAAGTCTATCAATTCGATTTAACAAAAAACAATGTTTCAACAACAAAGCAACTAATTCATTCTCAAATTGGATATCGCGGAGCTTTGCAATTAGGTCCAGATGGAAAAATTTATGCAGCTGTTCCAATAAGTTATGAAGTTGGAACTCAGTTTTTAGATGTGATTGAGAATCCGGATGAAGACGCTTTAAATATAAATTATACAGAAAATAAAATAAACTTAGGCGTTGGAATGGCAACACAAGGGCTTCCTCCATTCATTCAGTCTTTCTTTTCTCCTGTAAAAATATTGGATAGTGATACTAAAACCATCAATCTAACACTAGAAACACAGCAAGTTTGTATTGGAGATTCATTTAGTTTTGAACCTGAATTAAATGGTATTGCTGGTTCAACATATACATGGACAAAAACGGAAGATCCTAATGTTACTATCAATACTAGAAAAATAACTATTGACAGTGCAAATTATGGCTCTGGAACTTATAATTTAGAAATGATCATCAATGATGGCTGTGGAAGAATAAAAAAATACAATGGTTCTGTAGAAATTTTATTTGTTCCAAAACCAACATTAACACCAATTCCTGTTTACGAGCAATGTGATATTGACGCAAACCCAATAGACGGAATTACCACTTTTAACCTAGAATCTAAAGAAGCTGAGCTAACCAACAATGAAGCTGGAATTTCTGTTGCTTTTTATGAAATTACTGATACCAATTTCACTTCTCCAATTATCAATAAAGTTGGTTATAGGAATACCGTTTCTACCAATACGGGCAATCACAAGTTAGCTGTAAGACTCACCAATATAACTACTGGTTGTTATACGGATGGTGAATTAGAGCTAAAAGTAAATGCAACCACTTTAAATACCTATCCTGATTTATACCTGTGTGAAATTGACATAAATGCTGGCACTCCAAATTCTAGAAACAGCCAAGGATCTGGAAATGCTTTTTTTAATTTTGACGCTAAAACTAATGACATCATTGCCAATTCTAATGGAGCTTTTACTTTAGCAACACATGCTTTTGAATATTACAGAACGGCTAAAGAAGCCTCTTTGCAAACCGGTGGAATTATCGCTCCTTTTGAAGATAATTTATTTACAAATAACGCTGATGTATTTGTTCGTATTTCTACTAAAGGAACAAATGCCTGTTCTGGAATTGGGCAATTCAAGGTTTTTGTGAATCCACGCCCTGTTCCGAAAGGAAATATAGATCCAGTATATTTATGTGTTAACAACCCAATCGACAATCCACAACAAATCACCATCGATTTAAATGGATATACCGGAGTTCCATCAGACACCTATCAATGGTTTTTAGACGGTAATTTAATTTCTGGGGCAACCAATGCGATTTACAAAGCAAACGCAGAAGGAACCTATAAAGTAGAAGCCTATAGAGCGTATCAGAATGCTGTTTCTGACTCAACAGATGATTCTTCTTGTACAGGTTATAATACTTTTACTGTAGTTGAATCTAACAAAGCATTGATTGTTTCTACAAAATTAATTGACGACCAAGACAATCCTGATGCCAATGTATTAACCATTACTGTTTCTGGCGTTGGGAATTACGAATATGCTTTAAACACTTCAAGTGCTACCGCTTTTACAAAAGGAACAGAGAACCTTACATTTACTTTTAACGATGTAAAACCAGGTTTAAACACCGTCTATATTCGCGATGTAAATGGTTGTGGACTTGTTAGTAGTCAAAAATTATCTTTCTTGTTTTTTCAACGACATTTTTCTCCAAACAATGATGGTATCTATGATACTTGGAAAATTTTAGGTGCAAACAATACTTTTTACAAATCTGTAAGAGTAGAAATTTTTGATCGCTACGGAAAAGTGGTAGGTCTTATTACTGATAAAAATGGAAATGGCTGGGACGGAACTTACAATGGGAGTAAATTGCCTTCTAACGACTATTGGTTCAACGCCGTTTTAGAAGATATCAACGGCTCTTTTAGAAAAGAAACTGGGCATTTTAGTTTGTTAAGAAAGTAATTTTTTTAAGATTAAATTTAGAATATATATTCTACTTTTTCATTTATATTAGCGTCACTAATGAAGTGTAATCTTTTTAAAACCCTAACATTTATATTTTTACTTTTCTGTGTGTTCAACTCAAATGCACAATTAAGTAAGAAGCATTACATTCCGCCACTTACGAGTGCTGAATTTGGAAATGCCAATCCGGAAAGTCAATATTTTTATATTTCTACTCCGAGCACCAAAAATATTACTTACACAATAATCCCTGTTGGACAACCATCTTCAAGTGTTCTTTCTGGTTTAGTTTCTAATACAAATCCCGTTGAGATCTCTTTAGGAACAGGTTATGGACAACTATTTTTAGAATCAAAAGAATCTAGTGTTGTACAAAATAACAAAGGATATATTATAGAAGCGGAAGATGTTATCTACGTTTCTTTAAGAGTTAAAGCTGGAAGCAGCGCTCAAGCTGGAGCTTTAGTTAGTAAGGGACTATCAGCTTTAGGAAACACATTTAGAGTCGGTTCATTCACAAATCAAAGTCCAGACACAAACTATATGAATTTTGTTTCTGTAATGGCGACAGAAGATAATACAGTTGTTACCTTTGATGACTTACCTGCAGGATTAACAATTAAAAACTATTCTGGAGCTTTTCCTATAGTTATCAATTTAAACGAAGGAGAAAGCTATACAGTTGCAACAAACAGTTCTGAGAGTGTTGTCAATAGAGATGGACTAATTGGTGCATTAGTACAATCTGACAAACCCATAGTTGTAAATTCTGGATCAGCTAATGGTAGTTTTCATAATGGCGGCGGAAGAGATTACGGAATCGATCAAATTGTAGGCTACTCTAAAGTTGGAAATCAATACATCTTTGTAAAAGGTGATGGAAATGACGGATGGGAAAACGTATTACTTGTTGCTCATGAAGACAACACCATTATTAGTATTAATGGGAATGCTCCTGTTGCTACCATTAATGCTGGTGGATATTACCTAATTGAAGGAGACAACTATTCAGCAAATCAAAACATGTATGTTTCAACTAATAAAAATGTATTTGCATACCAAGGAATTGGAGCTAACAGCAGTGAAGCAAATCAAGGGTTGTTTTTTGTTCCTCCATTAAGTTGTGAAAATAGAGGAAATGTAAACAATATTGCAAACATTCAAAACATAGGAACAACTGTTTACAATGGTGGAATCACAATAATCACCAATAAAAACGCTACAGTTTCTGTTAATTCACAACCAATAAATGCAACGCCTCAAGATGTAACAGGTAACACAAATTATGTTACCTACAAACTCTCAGGATTAACAGGGGATGTTTCTATAGAAAGCTCTGGAGAATTGTATTGTGCTTATTATAATTTTAATGGAGCTGCAACCTCTGGAAGCTTCTATTCTGGCTTCCCTTCTGCACCAGAAATCAATTTAAACACTTCAGTTGCAACATTAGGAACTTGTATTCCTAATACAACTCTATCATCTACCAATATTGATATTTTTGACCAATTTGAATGGTTTTTTAACAATGGATCTGGTTATGTGAGTACAGGAAATACCACAAGCACACATAAACCTTTGCTTCCTGGAAAATACAAATTAGTAGCAACCATTAATTGTTCTGGATTAGAGTTTCCGTCTGTTGAAATTCCTGTAAGTATTTGTCCTGATGATTTTGATAATGACGGAATTATTGACAACAAAGATATTGACAATGATAATGATGGAATTCTAAATTGTGACGAAGGAAAAGGGAACGCTACGATTAACATAGTAAATAGTACAAATCCAGAAATTGTTTTTTCTGATGCAACTACAACTTCAGCAATCGTTTCTAGTTCATTTGTTCAGAATAATATCAATGGAAGTACAAACACGTTTGTAGGACAGAATGATGGACAATTTACTTCAACTGCAAATGCAGCAAATACATCCAATTTATCATATACGCTGGATTTTACACAACCTATTAATTTTAATTTATCAGAAACTACAGGAACAAATCATTCTAATATCATTGGTGAGTATTTTATCTTAAAAATAACACCATCAAACAAAAACATTACTTTATTAGATCCAGACAACCAATTACTTGTCGACACAAATTTTGATGGAATTTTCGAATCTGGTGTACTCGATTTTTCAGCCTCAGAAATACGGTTCAAATACAATCCGAGTTCAAGTGGAACAACTCCATATCAATTTGTTGCCAATCAAGTAAGTCAGGTTTCATTTGTTCACCATTTAAGCAATCTAACAGAAAACTCTGTATTTAATGGAACCCTACAATTAACCTGTTTTGATATCGACACAGATAATGACGGAATTGTAAACAGCTTTGATGCAGATTCTGATAATGATGGAATTCCAGATATCATAGAAAAAAATGGAACTTACATTACGCTGTTAAATACTGATGCAAACAGTGATGGTCTAGATGATGTTTTCAATAGTACTTCAACTTCTTTAGATTCTGATAATGATTTGGTTTTCAATTTCATGGATGTTGATTCTGATAACGACGGTATTTTTGACTTAGAAGAAGCTGGAAGTGGGTTGCCCGACATCAATTTTGATGGAATGATTGACAATGCAATTGCTTTAATTGGAGCGAATGGTTTGGTTGATGCATTAGAAACTGTTGCCGATAATGGAATTATTAATTATACAATTGCAGATACAGATACTGATCTTATCTTTAATTTGTTAGAATTAGATAGTGATAATGACACTTGTAATGATGTAACAGAAGCTGGGTTTTTTGATGCCGATGAAGATGGATTGTTAGGTAATTCTCCAATAACTGTTGACGTTCTTGGAAAAGTCATTAATGTAACAAGCGGTTATACAACACCAAGTCCGAATTATATCATCTATGCTCCTATTGTTTTAAATTCGCCTTTTATTGATCTTGTTTTTTGTGAATCGACAAACTCAAGTATTTCAATCGATTCAAATGCTGAAACATTTCAATGGCAAATAAGCACAGACGGAATCATTTGGAATGATCTTATTGACAATACTGTTTATAATGGAGCTACTACAAATATATTGCTAATTACGAATGTTCTTACTTCGTTCAACAATCATCAATTTAGAGTGAATTTAGGAAGAAATGGAAACAGTTGTGGATTTACTTCAAATACAATCGTAATAACCGTAAACCCAACACCTGTATTTGTCCCAATTCCAACATATGAACAATGTGATATTGACGCAAACCCAATAGACGGAATTACCACTTTTAACCTAGAATCTAAAGAAGCTGAGCTAACCAACAATGAAGCTGGAATTTCTGTTGCTTTTTATGAAATTACTGATACCAATTTCACTTCTCCAATTATCAATAAAGTTGGTTATAGGAATACCGTTTCTACCAATACGGGCAATCACAAGTTAGCTGTAAGACTCACCAATATAACTACTGGTTGTTATACGGATGGTGAATTAGAGCTAAAAGTAAATGCAACCACTTTAAATACCTATCCTGATTTATACCTGTGTGAAATTGACATAAATGCTGGCACTCCAAATTCTAGAAACAGCCAAGGATCTGGAAATGCTTTTTTTAATTTTGACGCTAAAACTAATGACATCATTGCCAATTCTAATGGAGCTTTTACTTTAGCAACACATGCTTTTGAATATTACAGAACGGCTAAAGAAGCCTCTTTGCAAACCGGTGGAATTATCGCTCCTTTTGAAGATAATTTATTTACAAATAACGCTGATGTATTTGTTCGTATTTCTACTAAAGGAACAAATGCCTGTTCTGGAATTGGGCAATTCAAGGTTTTTGTGAATCCACGCCCTGTTCCGAAAGGAAATATAGATCCAGTATATTTATGTGTTAACAACCCAATCGACAATCCACAACAAATCACCATCGATTTAAATGGATATACCGGAGTTCCATCAGACACCTATCAATGGTTTTTAGACGGTAATTTAATTTCTGGGGCAACCAATGCGATTTACAAAGCAAACGCAGAAGGAACCTATAAAGTAGAAGCCTATAGAGCGTATCAGAATGCTGTTTCTGACTCAACAGATGATTCTTCTTGTACAGGTTATAATACTTTTACTGTAGTTGAATCTAACAAAGCATTGATTGTTTCTACAAAATTAATTGACGACCAAGACAATCCTGATGCCAATGTATTAACCATTACTGTTTCTGGCGTTGGGAATTACGAATATGCTTTAAACACTTCAAGTGCTACCGCTTTTACAAAAGGAACAGAGAACCTTACATTTACTTTTAACGATGTAAAACCAGGTTTAAACACCGTCTATATTCGCGATGTAAATGGTTGTGGACTTGTTAGTAGTCAAAAATTATCTTTCTTGTTTTTTCAACGACATTTTTCTCCAAACAATGATGGTATCTATGATACTTGGAAAATTTTAGGTGCAAACAATACTTTTTACAAATCTGTAAGAGTAGAAATTTTTGATCGCTACGGAAAAGTGGTAGGTCTTATTACTGATAAAAATGGAAATGGCTGGGACGGAACTTACAATGGGAGTAAATTGCCTTCTAACGACTATTGGTTCAACGCCGTTTTAGAAGATATCAACGGCTCTTTTAGAAAAGAAACTGGGCATTTTAGTTTGCTTAGAAAATAAGTGTAACTTCTTTTAATTTCCGTTTCTTAATCTGTATTTTTGTTGTTATGGATTTTCAATTACACTCAAAATTTAAACCCACTGGAGATCAACCAGAAGCCATCAAACAACTTTCTGAAAGTATTGTCAACGGTGAAAAATACCAAACCTTATTAGGTGTTACAGGGTCCGGAAAAACCTTTACGGTGGCTAATGTAGTTGAGAAAATCAACAGACCAACCTTGGTGTTGGCACATAACAAAACCTTGGCAGCTCAATTGTATTCTGAATTCAAACAGTTTTTTCCAGAAAACGCTGTAGAGTATTTTGTTTCGTATTACGATTATTACCAACCAGAAGCTTACATCCCAGTTACGGGAACTTATATAGAAAAAGATTTATCAATTAATGACGATATAGAACGCCTTCGAATTAGCACCTCTTCTTCCCTACTTTCTGGCAGACGAGATGTGTTGGTGGTTGCTTCGGTTTCTTGTTTATACGGAATTGGAAATCCGGTTGAATTTAAAAAGAATGTGATTCCGATTGAAACTGGACAGCAAATTTCGAGAACTAAATTTTTGCATCAATTGGTAACCAGTTTGTATTCTAGAACTGAATTTGACATTAAAAGCGGAACGTTTAAAGTAAAAGGAGATGTCATTACCATTTATCCGTCTTATGGAGATCACGGATATCGAGTGCATTTTTTTGGCGATGAAATTGAAGAAATAGAATCGTTTGATATGGAAAGTAATAAAGTGCTAGAAAAGTTTGAACAACTAACCATATACCCTGCAAATCTATTTGTAACCTCGCCAGACATCTTGCAAAATGCCATTCATATGATTCAAGAAGATATGGTAAAGCAGGTAGATTATTTTAAAGAAATTGGCAAACATTTAGAAGCTAAACGTTTAAAAGAACGCACCGAATTTGATTTAGAAATGATTCGTGAATTAGGGTATTGTTCTGGAATCGAAAACTATTCTCGCTATTTAGACGGACGAGATGCCGGAACTAGACCTTTTTGTTTATTAGATTATTTTCCGGATGATTATTTAATGATTATTGACGAAAGTCACGTGACCATTCCGCAAACACATGCTATGTATGGTGGTGATAGAAGTAGAAAAGAAAACTTGGTAGAACATGGTTTTCGTTTGCCTGCTGCCATGGACAATAGACCTTTAAAGTTTGAAGAATTAGAGGACATTCAAAATCAAGTGATTTATGTAAGTGCAACACCCGCTGATTACGAACTGCAAAAAACAGAAGGCGTTTTTGTAGAACAAGTTATTCGTCCAACCGGACTATTAGACCCCGTTATTGAAGTACGCCCAAGCATCAATCAGATTGATGATTTGATTGAAGAAATTCAAATTCGAGTTGAAAAAAATGAACGTACCTTGGTAACCACTTTAACCAAAAGAATGGCAGAAGAATTGGCAAAATACTTGACTCGAATTCAGGTTCGTTGCCGCTATATTCATTCTGATGTAGACACTTTAGAACGGGTAGAAATTATGCAAGATTTACGCAAAGGCTTGTTTGATGTTTTGATTGGAGTCAATTTATTGCGTGAAGGGTTGGATTTACCCGAAGTTTCTTTGGTTGCTATTTTAGATGCTGACAAAGAAGGATTTTTACGTTCGCACAGATCGTTAACTCAAACCATTGGTAGAGCGGCAAGAAATATAAATGGTTTGGCAATTTTGTACGCAGATAAAATAACCAACAGCATGCAAAAAACCATTGATGAAACGAATAGAAGAAGAGAAAAACAAATTGAATACAACACAGAAAACAACATTACTCCTACTCAAATTACCAAAGTCATTGACAACTCGTTAACCAAAAGTGCGGTGTCTTCATTTCATTATGACAATGCCATCAACAAAGCAGCAGAAGCCGATTTAGAATACTTACCAAAACCAGAAATAGAAAAGCGCATCAGAGAAACTCGTAAACATATGGAGCAAGCTGCAAAAGCCTTAGATTTTTTAACTGCTGCACAATTTAGAGACGAAATTGAAGTATTGAAAAAGCATTTGTAAATAAAAAATATTTATATTTATTGGCTTATTACTTCAAAAATACATTATAAAACAAAACCAAAACTTCTTTGGTAAATTTATGAGAAATAAAAAAAAGTACTTCACACTAATGGCAATAATGCTTGGAACTATTTTAATAAATCAAGCTGTTGTACAATATTTTCTTTTTGATAAAATAACGACTCTCATTTAATAGATATAGGTGGTAGACAAAGGATGTTAAGTCAACGTATAAACCAACTTTCTTACCGAAATGTTATTTTAGAAAAAGACAATCACGATCAGATAATTTCAGCATTAAATAATTGGAAAACCGCTCAATTAGCCATCATGAATGGAAATGAAGAGTTGAAAATTTCTAAAATTACTAATAAAGACACCTATTCAAAATTAAAGACAGGACTTGAAATAATTAACAACATCGATTCTATTATTAGAAAAGGAAATCTAAATACTATTTCTTTAGACATAATAAATAAAAACGTAGATGAATTTTTACCTTTGATGGAAAGCATTGTTAATGATTTAAAAATAATAACAAATAAAAAACTTTCTAATATTATTATAATTGAAATCATTTTAGCTCTTTTTACAATACTTATAGTCTATGTAGAGTTTCAATTAATTATAAAGCCCTCCAACAATAAGATAATAAATCAGAATAAAATATTACGAGAAATTACATGGAAACAATCTCATGAAGTACGAAAACCAATAGCTACTATCCTGGGATTTGCAAATGTTATTCAAAATGACATTTCGATGTCTACTGAAGAAAGAAACAAGTGTTTAAGCTATTTGTTTGAAGCAACAGAAGAATTAGATAAGATAATTCATGAAATAGTAATTAAATCAAACCAAGTTAAATAACAAAACAAAAACGCCTCACAAATGTGAGGCGTTTTTTAACACTTAAATATATTTTCAAGCAATTAAGCTTGTGCCAATACTTCTTGTACTTTATCTGCCGCTTCTTGAAATTCAGTTGCTGAAATGATTTTCATTCCGCTATTGTCAATCAATTCTTTTGCTTCTACAGCATTGGTTCCTTGTAGTCTACAAATAATAGGCACATTAATTTTGTCTCCCATATTTTTATAAGCATCTACCACTCCTTGCGCTACTCTATCACAACGCACAATTCCACCAAAAATATTCACTAAAATTGCTTTTACGTTTTTGTCTTTTAAAATGATTCCGAATGCAGTTTCAACACGTTGTGCATCTGCAGTACCACCCACATCTAAGAAGTTTGCAGGCTCTCCACCAGCTTGCTTAATCAAATCCATTGTTCCCATTGCCAAACCTGCTCCGTTTACCATACACCCAACATTACCATCTAAATCAACATAGTTTAAACCCGCTGCATTTGCTTCTACTTCAATTGGGTTTTCTTCACGTAAATCACGCATCAAAGCATAATCTTTATGTCTGTATAATGCATTATCATCTAAAGTAACTTTAGCGTCTACTGCTAAAATTTTATTGTCAGATGTTTTTAATACCGGATTGATTTCAAACAAAGAAGAATCTGATTTTACGTAGGCTGTATATAAACTTGTTACAAACTTTACCATTTCTTTAAAAGCCCCACCAGATAACCCTAGGTTAAAGGCAATTTTACGAGCTTGAAAAGGCATGATTCCTAATAAAGGATCTATCTCTTCAGTAAAAATTAAATGTGGAGTTTCTTCTGCCACAGTTTCAATATCCATTCCACCTTCAGTAGAATACATAATCATATTTTTACCTGTATTTCTGTTTAATAAAACAGACATATAATACTCTTCTGTTTCTGTTTCTCCTGGATAATAAACATCCTCACAAATTAACACTTGGTTTACTTTTTTTCCTTCAGCAGAGGTTTGTGGTGTAACCAACATCATTCCTATAATATTGTTAGACATGCTTTCTACTTCAGATAAGTTTTTTGCCAACTTAACGCCACCACCTTTACCACGTCCACCAGCATGTACTTGTGCTTTTACAACATACCAACTTGTACCCGTTTCTACCGTTAATTGTTTTGCTGCATCTACAGCTTCTTTATGATTTTTTGCTACAATTCCGCGTTGAATTTTAACGCCAAAACTATTTAATATTGCTTTACCTTGATATTCGTGTAAATTCATTTTTAAGAATGTTTTTTAACGCCACAAAAGTACAAATTCAAATTAGAATAACGTAGCAATTTTTATAAAATAACGTTTTTAAAAAAGGTATTAAAAAAATCTTAAAAGACTTAAGAAATTAACATGATTTTATGATAATTAGAATAAAACCTAAATATTTTTGCTTTTGAAAACTAATTACTACCCAAAATGATATTAAAGAGCTCGAAACTACTGTTTCTATTCTTACTTTTTACAACTACGTTACTTTTCTCTCAAACCCATATAACAAAAAAAACACTAACTATTAAACGCAGCCTCAATAAAGCACCAAAAATTGATGGCTTACTTACTGATGATGCTTGGAAAGGCTTAGAAATTGCAAGAAACTTCATAATGTTGGAGCCTAATAACGGCGAAAAAGAAAATCTAGATTACAAAACTGAAGTGAAAGTGTTGTACGATGATGAAGCCATTTATGTGTCTGCAATGATGTACGATCCTGAGCCTTCAAAAATAGCAAGAGAATTTACAAACAGAGATAATTATGGACAAGCGGATCATTTTACCTTAGTTTTAAATCCAAATAACGACGGAATAAACGCAACTCAATTTGAAGTTACAACTTCAGGAACACAAGTAGATGCCAAAGTTTTTGACGGTAAAGAAGATCGGAATTGGAGTGCTGTTTGGAAAAGTGCTACTAAAATTTTAGACAATGGCTGGTCTGTAGAAATGAAAATTCCTTACGCTGCTTTGCGTTTTTCAAATGAGGAAGTGCAAACATGGGGAATTCAATTTGGAAGAAAATTAATCAACCAAAATTCGCAATATTCTTGGAATCACATAGACAACACAGTTGGAAAATGGACACAATATGATGGGATTCTAAAAGGAATTAGAGACATTGATCCTCCTACACGTTTAAGTTTTTACCCGTATGCATCAACAACCGTTTCTCATTTTGATGGAGAAACCGTATACAACAATAACATTGGATTGGATTTAAAATATGGAATTACAGAAAATTTTACCCTTGACTTAACATTGGTCCCTGATTTTGGACAAACTGCTTTTGATAATGTAACCTTAAACCTAGGTCCGTTTGAACAACGTTTTAACGAACAAAGAGCTTTTTTTACAGAGGGAACAGAGTTATTTAACAAAGGAAGGTTGTTTTATTCTAGAAGAATTGGGAATAGACCTGTTGGTTATGGAGCTGCTGACGATAATTTAGCCGCCAATGAAGAAGTCTTTATAAATCCAGATAAGGTAAACATGTTAAATGCCTTGAAAATTTCTGGAAGGACAAAAGGTGGTTTGGGAATTGGATTTTTCAATGCTATTACAGATGAAACAAGTGCAACCATTAAAAAAACAATAACTCAAGGAACTACTACTGTAGAAGAATATTACAACAAGATTACTGAACCTTTTGCCAATTATAATGTATTGGTCTTAGATCAACAATTCAATCAAAACTCTTCAGTTACTTTTATAAACACCAATGTTTTAAGAGAAGGAGAATTTAGAGATGCCAATGTTACTGGATTGCTCTATCATTTAACTAATAAATCGAATACCTATTTTGTAGATGGTTACTTAAAATCAAGTAACATTAAAGAAAATGGCGCTACAGAAACTGGATATGCTTTTGATTCTAGCATTGCTAAAATTGCAGGGAATTGGCAAGGAGAAGTTGGTTATAATATGGAAGATGACAAATACAATTATAACGACATAGGGTTTCAAAGAAGAAATAACCAACAAACTATTTACGCAATGGGAAGCTATCGGATTTTGCAACCCGTTGGGCGTTTCAATAGCTTTAGATTGAGTTTTAGATTGTTTAATAATTTTTTATACAAACCAGGAGTTTACACTGGTAACAGTTACAGAGTCGGTTTTTTTGCAAGCACAAACAAACGTTTTTCTTTTGGACTTAATGTGAACGGAAAAATTGGTAAACAAAAAGATTTCTTTGAGCCTAGAAGAGCTATCTCTGAGCAACGTTATTTAAAAAGAGGCTCAGAAGTTAACCTTGATGGATTTATTTCTACAGATTTTAGAAAAAAGTTTGCCTTTGATTTAAAAGCAAATACTAGAAAAATATTTGGAACTGATGAAACAAGATTTGGATATGAAGTTGAACCAAGATATCGTTTTAGTGATAAAATGTCTTTAGTATATAAGTTAAAGTACGACAATAATAAAAATTCGATTGGGTACGCTAACGATGAAGCAAATGATATTATTTTTGGGAAAAGAGATTCAGATTCTTACGAAAATAGCTTGTCTAGTAAATATAGCTTTAGTACAAAATCTTCTTTGTCTTTATCTTTTAGACATTTTTGGCAAACTGTAAAATACGATAATCAGTATTACAGCTTAAACAATGATGGCACTCTAGCAAATCATGCATATACAGGAAATCACGATGTAAATTATAACAGTTGGAATTTAGACCTCAATTATCTTTGGGAATTTGCTCCAGGAAGTCAGTTAACTGCTTTTTATAGAAATACCATATTTAACTCTAACGATCAATCTACCTTGAGTTTTATGAACAATATTGATGATTTATTTAATCAACCAGCATTACATACTTTCTCTTTAAAGTTTGTGTATTTTATTGATTACAATAACATTAAAAATATTTTTTAAGTGTATTTTACTCTTTTAAAAAAAAGCCTCAATCTTGCAAGATTGAGGCTTTTTTTTATTTCTAAACACTTAAGAACTCTACCTAAAACATGAAACTCAACTAGGTTTTAAGATTTAATTAACACGCCAAACTGTGACACTGCAATTTTTAAGAAGTCTCTAAAGTAATCAATCAAAACTACTAAAAATGCAATTACGATCAATCACACTATTATTCCTTTTAGTTTCTCAATTTACATTCTCACAATTAAAATTAGATCGAAAAAAAATATCTACTACAAGAATATCTACTCCACCAAAAATAAATGGTGTGTTAAATGATGACGCATGGAAAAATGCTGAATTGATAAAAGACTTTATTGTCTTTAGACCTGATAACGGCAAAATAGTAGCCAATGAATATAGAACAGAAGTTAAAGTAATTTATGATAATGAAGCTATCTACATCTCTGCTATGCTATATGATCCAAGTCCAGATAAAATACCAATGCAATTTGCCACAAGGGATAATTTTAGTCAAGCAGATTTCTTTTTAGTAACCATCAATCCAAACGACGATGGTCAAAATCCTTTTGAATTTTTAGTTCAAAGCACAGGAAATCAAGCAGATTCAAAAGTATCAAACGGAAATGAAGATTTTAACTGGAGTGCTGTTTGGGAGAGTGCTGCAAAAATAAATAAAAATGGCTGGGCTGTAGAAATGAAAATTCCATATTCAGCTTTACGCTTTGCAAATTCAGAGATACAACATTGGGGTTTTAATTTTCATAGAAGATTAGAGCGATTAAACGAACAACACACATGGACGCATATTGATAATGCTATTGGTAGATGCACGCAACATGACGGCCTGATTGAAAACTTTAAAAACATCAAACCTCCTACTCGATTAGGATTGTATCCTTACGCTTCTGCAATTACAGATTCTTATAATGGAACCACTACCAATGACTGGAGTATTGGATTGGATATAAAATATGGGTTGTCTGAAAATTTTACCTTAGATGCAACGTTAATTCCCGATTTTAGCCAAGTAGGTTTTGACGATGTAACATTGAACCTAGGCCCTTTTGATCAACAATTTGCAGAGCAAAGACAATTTTTTACCGAAGGTACAGAGTTATTCAATAAAGGGAGATTATTTTATTCAAGAAGAATTGGGAGTCGCCCAATAGACCAATTTAATGTTTCTGGACAATTAAATGCAAACGAAGAAATTATTAATTCCCCAGAAAAAGTGACCATGCTAAATGCAATCAAAATTTCTGGAAGAACTAAAAATGGTTTAGGAATTGGTTTTTTTAATGCCATTACAGATAAAACTGAAGCCACTATTAAAAACAATAGTACTGGTAATATTAGAAAAGAAATTACAAACCCTTTTTCTAACTATAATATTTTGGTTTTAGACAAACAATTCAATCAAAATTCTTCTGTAACATTAATAAATACAAATGTTACTCGAGATAGTAAATTTAGAGACGCAAATGTAACCGGTTTACTTTGGCATGTCGAAGACAAAAAAAGCAATTACAACATTGATGGATCAATAAAAATAACAGCTATATCTGATGATATTAATAATTCCAATACAGGAAAAGCTTTTGATACAAGTATTGGTAAACAATCTGGGAAATGGAGAGGTGAAATTGGATACAACTTTGAAGACAAAAATTACAATCCAAATGATTTAGGGATATTATTTAACAATAACAATCAATCTTTTTACGGTTTTGTTGGATATAGATTGTTAAAACCTAAAGGGGTGTTTAATAATTACGGAATAAATCTAAATTATAAAGTAAATTTTCTACATGAATCTGACACTTATACAGGTTCGTATTTTGATCTCGCTTTTTGGTCAAACACAAAAAGTAGACACGCTTTAGGAGGAAGCATAAATATAAGTACTAAAGGAAAATATTTTAATGAACCTAGACAAGGGAATACAAGTGGAATTTTCTTTGAAACACCATTAAGATTAAATCTAAATCATTGGGGAGAAACGAATACCACTAAAAAACTTTCATCAAGATATTATATGCAATACACCTATTTTAAAGACAATGCTAAAAGAGGATATGGTTTTAATTTAACTCCTTCGTATCGTTTTACAAATCAGTTTTCAATGAAATATAGCTTTAACTTTGATAAATTAAATAATGATCAAGGATATGTTACAAAAGATGGAAACGATATTATATTTGGTCAAAGAGATAGAGCTTCTTATGAGAATTCAATTTCAGGGAAATATAATTTCAGTACAAAATCATCACTATCATTAGCTTTTAGACACAATTGGACTAAAGTACATTATAAAGATACATTTTTGAAATTAAACACAACAAGTGGAACGCTAGAGAGCAGCAATTACAATAGTAATCATAATATAAGCTTTAATAGCTGGAATTTAGATGTAAACTATGTATGGCAGTTTGCTCCTGGAAGCCAGTTAATAGCATTGTATCGTAATTCAATTATGAATCAAGATTCTAATTCAAGTTTAAACTTCTTTAAGAATTTAGACAACTTATTTCAACAACCCAATAGAAATGTATTTTCATTACGATTGGTTTATTATATAGATTACAACAGACTTAAAAACATATTTTAGACTCTATTAAATTAAAGAAAGACCTTGTTGCATAAAGCTTCAGGGTCTTTTTGTTTTTATATAACTTATTTTTAATACTTTCGTTATCTTGACACATAATTATGATTATTGCAAAAAACATACATAAATCTTACGGAAACGTTGCTGTTTTAAAAGGGGTTGACTTACACATTAAAAAAGGCGAAGTGGTTGCTATTGTTGGTCCTTCTGGTGCAGGAAAAACAACACTGCTGCAAATAATCGGAACTTTAGACAAACCACAATTAGAAATAGATTATGAGCTAATTTTGAATACTGTTTCCTTAAAAGAAATTTCGGATGCTCAAATATCTAAGTTTAGAAATCAACACATTGGTTTTATCTTTCAGTTTCATCAATTATTACCTGAGTTTACGGCCTTAGAAAATGTTTGTATTCCAGCATATATAGCAAAAAAAGAAAAGAAAGAAACCGAAAAGAAAGCTAAAGAACTATTAGATTTTTTAGGATTAGAAGATCGCTATCATCACAAACCAAATCAACTTTCTGGTGGAGAACAACAACGTGTTGCTGTTGCTAGAGCTTTAATTAATAATCCATCAGTAATTTTAGCTGATGAGCCTAGTGGAAACCTAGATTCTACTGCTGCCAAAAATTTACACGAACTGTTTTTTAAATTAAGAGAAGAGTTTAATCAAACTTTTGTGTTGGTTACACATAATGAAGAACTGGCTGCTATGGCAGACAGAACCCTAACAATGAAAGATGGGATTATTATTTAGTAAGCAAAAATGATTATTCCTACATCAGAATTAAAAGAGTTTTTAGACGAGAAAGTAACTTTATATAACAATCCTAAGTTTATTGAATCTGACCCTATTCAAATTCCACATCAGTTTTCTAAAAAAGAAGACATTGAAATTGCTGGGTTTTTAACTGCAACTATTGCTTGGGGGAATCGTAAAATGATTATCAACAACGCAAATACGTTAATGGATTTGTTAGACAATTCTCCACACGATTTCATTGTAAATCATCAAGAAAAAGAATTAAAACGATTCCATAATTTTGTACATAGAACCTTTAATGCAATGGATATGGTACAGTTTGTAAAATCTTTACAGCATATCTATCAAAAACATCATGGTTTAGAGCAATCACTTGCTATTAAAGACGGAACGGACAATTACAAAACGGCAATATCAAATTTTAAAGCGCATTTTTTCGAAATTACACATCTACATAGAACACAAAAACATATTTCTGACCCATTAAGAGGCTCGGCTGCAAAAAGGATAAACATGTATTTACGTTGGATGGTACGAGATGATACTTGTGGTGTAGATTTTGGTATTTGGAAAACGCACCAACCTGCACAACTATCTTGTCCTATTGATGTTCATTCAGGAAATGTTGCTAGAAAACTAGGTTTGTTAAAAAGAAAGCAGAATGATTGGAAAGCTGTTACCGAATTAGACACTCAATTACGCATGTTAGATAAAAATGACCCTTCAAAATACGATTTTGCTTTATTTGGATTGGGTGTTTTTGAAAAATTTTAATTAAAAAAAAGTATGTTTAGTTTCCTTATATTTGAAATCTAATTACAGCTCATGCAATTTAAACATCCCGAAATTTTATACTTTTTAGGTTTTATTATCATCCCTATTTTAGTGCATTTATTTCAGTTGCAAAAGTTTAAAAAAACTCCTTTTACAAACGTCGCTTTTTTACAAAAAATAGTACTACAAACTCGCAAAAGTTCTACCCTAAAAAAGTGGCTTATTTTAGCCACAAGAATTGCGCTTTTTTGTGCCATTATTATTGCTTTTTCACAACCCTATTTTAGCGATAAAAAAGCAGAAGAAAAGCTACATACTTTTATCTATTTAGATAATTCTTTGAGCTTAAATTCTCAAGGTAAAAAAGGAAATTTATTACAAAACACTATTAAAGAAATTATAGAAAACAGTTCGGAAAAAGAAACGTATAGTTTACTAACAAATTCCGATTTCTTTGAAAACATCAATTTAAATAAGCTTAAGAAGACCTTGTTAGAATTGCAATTTAACACCTCTTTTAGAAGCTTAGAAGATGTTTTACTGAAAATTGAAAGTTTTAAATCAAATAAAACTAATGCTTTACTCAAATCAATATTAATATCTGATTTTCAAATTATTAATAAAAATAAAAATATTGATTTTACAAATGTAAAATCGTCAATTTCCTTTATAAAACTCAATCAAGCTCAAAAAAATAACCTTTCTATTGATAGCATATTTATAGAAAATCAAAGCAACAATAATTTTACAGTAAATGTGGTAGTAAAAAATCAAGGAGCTATAAAAAACAACATTTCTATTGCGCTTTACAATGATAATTCTATCGTATCTAAACAAACTTTTTCTATAAAAGAAAATGCAAAAAAAAACATCTTATTCCCTATTCAAAATCAAGAAAAAATTAATGGTAAAATTACATTAGATTTTGATGATGTTTTTAGCTTTGATAATGCGTTTTATTTTACAGTAAATTCTATCAAAAAAATTAATGTTTTTAGCATTGGAGAAAACTACCAATTCTTATCAAAAATCTACACAGAAAACGAGTTTAATTTTACTTCTAGTTCTTTACAAAATATCAACTATAATTTGTTGCAAAAACAAGAACTTATTATTTTAAATGAGCTAAAAGAATTTCCAAATTCCTTAATTACTTTTTTGCAAACTCACTTAAAAGAAGGAAAGAGTTTGGTTGTAATACCAAATACAAACTCAACCCTTTCTACATACAATTCGTTTTTCAATAAAATAAACGTAGGTAGTATTTCAAACAAACTAAGAGATTCACTTAAAATCACAAACATCAACTTTAAAAATCCGTTTTTCAAGAATGTTTTTTCTAAAAGTGTGCAAAATTTTCAATATCCAATTGTAAAGAGCCACTATAGATCTAGTTTTAATGAAGCTTCTAGCCTTCTTGATTTTGAAAATAAACAACCGTTTATTCAACAATTATCAATAAAAAACGGAAGTCTTTTCTGGATCGCAAGTCCTTTAGACAATGGCAACAGCAACTTTACAAGTTCTCCTTTAGTAGTTCCTGTTTTTTATAATTTTGGTAAGCTAAGTGCAAAATATCCAAAACCTTTTTACACCATAGGTGCAATAAATTTTATTGACATTGCAACTGCACTAAATAAAGATGAAGTTTTAACAATAAAAGACAATACAAGTTCATTTATTCCGCTTCAACAACAATTCTCCACAAAAACCACTTTAGAAACTAAAGAAAACCCCTCAAAACAAGGGATATATACTGTTGTTAAAAACAATACTGCTATCGAAAAAATTGCTTACAATTATAGTCCATCCGAAAGTGAGCTATCTTTTTTAAACATTAAAGACAAAATTAAAGGCAATAAAAACCTACACTATTCTGAATCTATTGCTACAGTTTTACAGAAAAATATAGAGAAAAATAAAGTTACTTGGCTTTGGAAATGGTTTTTAGCGCTAGCTATTGTATCTTTGCTCTTTGAAATATTGATTTTAAAATTCTTTAAACCATGAGTACGCTTCTAAAATCAGCTACTATAATAGACAAAAACAGTCAATTCAATAATCAAAAAAAAGATATTTTAATTACCAATGGTGTAATTGAAAAAATCGAAAACTCAATCCCTTCTAAACCAAATTACAACATTGTAACATTAGAAAACCTTCATGTTTCTTGTGGATGGTTTGATACAAGTGTGTCTTTTGGGGAACCCGGTTTTGAAGAGAGAGAAACCATTGCAAACGGACTACAAACCGCTGCAAAAAGCGGCTTTACAAAGGTTGCAATCAATTCAAACACAAATCCATTTATAGACAATAAATCTGCAGTTGAGTTTTTAGTAAACAAAGGAAAAGGCTTTGCTACTACTCTATTTCCAATAGCCTCTTTAACTCAAAAAAGCGAAGGAAAAGAAATGGCAGAATTATTCGATATGCAACAGTCTGGAGCCATCGCTTTTGGAGATTATACTAAATCCTTAGCAAATGACAACTTAATGAAAGTTGCCTTATTATACGCTCAAAATTTTAACGGATTAATTCTAAGTTTCCCTAAAAACAATTCAATTGCTGCAGGAGGGCTGGCAAACGAAGGCTACAACAGCACAAAATTAGGACTGAAGGGAATCCCTGCACTGGCAGAACATTTACAAATAGCAAGAGACTTATTTCTTCTAGAATATACAGGTGGAAAATTACACATTCCTACCATTTCTACAGCAGAATCTGTAAAACTTATACGAGAAGCAAAAAAGAAAGGTTTGCAAGTAACCTGTAGCGTTAGCGCACATCATTTAACGTTAAATGACGGTGAATTGCATGGTTTTGATAGCAATGTAAAAGTAACTCCACCATTACGTACTCAAAAAGATTGTTCGGCATTGATAAAAGCTGTGAAAAACGGAATTATAGACATCATTACCTCTGATCACAACCCTATAGATATTGAACATAAAAAAGTAGAGTTTAGCGCTGCTAAAAATGGAACCATCGGTTTAGAAAGTTGTTTTGGAGCTGTTAATTCTGTATTGACTTTAGAGGAAAGTATTGAAGCATTAACCACAAAGCCAGCTTCTATTTTTAATTTAGAAACATCTTGTATTGCTGTTGGAGAAAAGGCAGACGTCAGCTTATTCAACCCTAAATTAACCTATACATTTACCAAAGAAAACATCTTATCTACTTCTAAAAATTCAGCTTTTCTAGGAAAAGAATTACAAGGAAAAGCCTACGGAATCTTTGCAAACAATCAACTGGTTATCAATTAAAATTTTATGAATTCAGAATTGCATTATATTGTTCGTCAACCAAAAACCGAACAAGAAAATCCACCTTTATTAATTTTACTACATGGTTATGGAAGTAACGAAGAAGATTTATTTTCGTTTGCTTCAGAATTACCAGAAGAACTTTTAATTGTTAGCGCTAGAGCCCCTTTTGATATGAATTTTGGAGGTTATGCTTGGTACGAAATTACTTTAGATGCTAATGATGAAAAGTTTTCTAATTTAGAGGAAGCAAGACAATCACTCACAAAAATTGCAACTTTTATAGACTATATAAAGTCAACTTATAAAACTGACCCAGATAACACTTTTTTATTAGGTTTTAGCCAAGGGGCAATTTTAAGTTATGCGCTAAGTTTAAATTACCCAAATAAGGTGCAACACGTCATTGCTTTGAGTGGTTACATCAACGAAAAATTAATACCAGTATCTGTTTCTGATTTAAACATTTCTACCGATTATTACATTTCTCATGGTTCTGTAGATCAAGTATTACCTGTTGATTGGGCTAGAAAAGCACCAGCTTATTTAAATGAAAATGAGTTGCAAAATGAGTATTCTGAATATCCAGTTGGACACGGAGTTGCACCTCAAAATTTCTACAGCTTTAAAGAGTGGATTGAAAAAAGGCTTTAATATTTCAGTTTGCTAGTTTGTCTATTTTGCTTTAGCTTCGTTTACTTAAACCTCATCTTAGCTATTAGACTATGAAATTTACGATCAAACTTTTTGCGCTGCTTCTTTCAATTTCTTTTTTTGTGAGCTGCAGCAGTCAAGAAACTCAAAAATTAGCTTACAATGTAACAATTCCGACTGCTGGAAACGCTTGGGTTTTGAAAAACAACACCTACATACAATCTAATATCCTTACAAAAGAAGGCATTCAAAACTGGAAAAACCACAAAATTAGAACCTTTGTCTATTTTAAAGAAAAAGGCAATTATGCTTTAGGACTAACTGCAAAAACTACACAAAAAAACACAACAATAACAGTAAATTTTAACAATTTACAGAAAGAGATTTCTCTAACAAATACAATCCTTGACAGTATTTTTATTGGCAATTATCAAATTGAGAAAGAAGGCTACTACAATGTAGATCTAGAATTGTCAAGCAAAGACGTTTCAATGGATATTCGAGATGTTTTGATTGGTGCATCAGACAGCACTCAAATTCTTTACATCAAAGATGAATTTTACTGGGGACGACGTGGACCTTCGGTACATTTAAGACATTTAATTCCAAAAGAGATAGAAAACATTGAGTGGTTTTATAGCGAATTATTAATTCCCAAAGGGCAAGATGTTATTGGCTCTTATTATATGGCAAATGGCTTTAGTGGTGGGTATTTTGGCATACAAGCAAATTCAGAAACAGAAAGACGTATTTTATTTTCAGTTTGGAGTCCATACAAAACAGACAAACCGTCTGAAATCCCTGAAGAATACAAAATAAAATTAGTAAAAAAAGGAACAAATGTTTATAGTGGTGAATTTGGTGATGAGGGTTCTGGTGGACAAAGTTATAAAGTGTTTCCTTGGAAAACAGATGTTAATTATGGCTTTCTAATTGGCGCAAAACCAACCACAAATAATAGTACTATTTACACAGCCTACTTTTTCAATCCAGAAGAAAACAAATGGCATTTAATTGCACAATTTAAAAGGCCAAAAACGCATGGCTATCTAAAAGGCTTGTATTCATTTTTAGAAAATTTTATTCCAGAGCAAGGTGTTTATGACAGAAAAGGGTTGTTTAGCAATCAATGGGTATACAATGCAGGTGGATGGCATGAAGTGAATCAAATTCAATTTACGGCAGACAATACCGCAAGAAAACAGAATCGTTTGGATTATTCTGGCGGAATCCAAAACAATGTATTCTTCTTAAAAAACTGTGGTTTTACCAATGACAAAACTGAAATAAATAGACTTTTTACAAGGACTAAAACAGGAAAACAGCCTCAGATTGATTTTAGAAAACTAGATTAGATACTTAAAATTCTGTTTGATTCTAAACTCTTTTTTTGATAACTTCGCTAGCTGCTGATATAAAATAGTAAAACGCAGTTTAGCCAAGCCGTTAGCATTAATTAAAAAGACTATGAAGAATAAACATTTAGAAAAAAGATATAATAAAACTCTTTCATTTGTAAAGAAACATACTAGTGTAAAGGATAAAATTTTGGATCTAGGAACTGAAAATCCATTTTCACTTATTCTAAGAAAAGAAGGTTATGTTGTTGAAAATACTAAAGGTGAAAATTTGGATATTGATTACTCAGCATATCTGGATAAAGATGTTGACTTGATTACTTCATTTGAAATATTTGAACATATGTTAGCTCCTTTTAATATCTTAAGAGAATTGAAGACTGAAAAACTTATTGCATCTGTACCTTTAAAATTATGGTTTACAAATGCATACTGGAATGAAAATGATGATTGGGATAAACACTATCATGAATTCGAGATAAAACAATTTAATTTTCTTTTAAAACAATCAGGTTGGATAATTAAAGATTATGAAATTTGGACTTCATCCGATTGGAAAAAAATAGGTATTAGACCGATATTAAGACATTTTACTCCTCGGTATTACATAATTTATTGTGAAAGAACTATTGCTAACAAAAACTAAACTGCATTAAAACGCAGTTTAACCAAGCCCTTAGCGAAACTCAAATTCACACCTCTATTTTCAACCCGTCATAAGCTAAAAACACATTCTTTGGCAATGTTTTTTCAACCTCGTTATGAAAACCTAATTTGTGACTGATATGCGAAAAATATGCGCGTTCTGGATTTATTTCATCAACAAATGCTAGCGCTTCTTCTAAATTAAAATGTGTCGGATGTGCTTCTTGTCGTAATGCATTTACCACTAACACTTTTACGCCTTTTAATTTTTCTTTTTCAGTTTCAGTAATTGTTTTTACATCTGTTAAATAGGCGAAATTTCCAAAACGATAACAAGTTACAGGTAGCGTTCCGTGTATCACCTCTATAGGTGTAACCTCTACTCCATCTAAATAGAAAGACGTATCATCAACTAAATTTACTACAACTTTTGGCGCTCCAGGATACCTGTTTTCTGTCCTAAAAACATACTCGAACCGCTGCTCTAAACTTCTTAAGGTTCTTTTATCAAGATAAATAGGCATTTCTCCTATTTGATAACAAAACGGACGTAAATCATCCATTCCTGCTGTATGATCAGCATGTTCATGCGTGTATAAAACTCCGTTGATACTTTGCACATCTTCACGCAACATTTGCTGTCTAAAATCGGGACCACAATCTACAATGTAATTTATGGCGTCCCAAGAAATCATTATGGAAGACCGTAACCTTTTATCTTTTGGATTCTCTGATAAACAAACCGGATGATTATTTGCAATCATGGGGATTCCTTGAGAAGTTCCGGTACCTAAAAAAGTGATTTTCATAAACGATAAAAAGAGTTCTATACACATACAAAAATAAGATAAAATTTGACTAGAAAGGCTTAATTTTAGTACATTTGTTATATAAAACTTTATCAATGGCAATTACTTTAAAGGGAGATCAAAAGATTACCGCAGTACCTACAACAAAAAGCAAAGCATTGCGTGTAAACTTAAACGCTCACATCTACGGAACATTTGCAGAAATAGGTGCTGGTCAAGAAACAGTTCGTAATTTTTTTAGAGCTGGTGGAGCATCAGGAACTATTGCAAAAGCAATGAGTGCCTATGATAAAGATTTTTCTGATGCCATTTACGGTATCGAATCTGACAATCGTTATGTAACAGAGACACGATTAAAAACAATGCTTTCTCACGAGATAGACTTGATAGAAGAGCGATTGAGCAGAAAAAAACATCCAGATAAATTATTTTTTAGTTACGCCAACACCGTTGCAACAATAAACTTTAGTAAAAAATTTAAAGGTCATGGTTGGGTTGGAGTTCGCTTTCAATTAGATCCTTTAGAAGAATACAATGAGATTGTTTTGCATTTGCGTTTTAAAGAAACTGATGCGCGTTTACAACAAGAAACACTTGGAATTTTAGGTGTAAACTTAATTTATGGTGCGTTTTACATGAACGACAACCCTAAAGAACTGGTAAGATCTTTTTATGACAACTTAAATAAAGATCAGCTAGAAATTGATATGATTAATTTTTCTGGTCCGCGTTTTATGTATGTAGACAATCGTTTAATGAGTTTGCAACTGGTTAAAAACGGAATGACAAATGCGGTAATGTTTGATTCTGAAGGAAACAACTTATTGCCAGCACAAATTCTATACAAAAAGAATATTTTGGCTTTACGTGGTAGCTTTAGACCGGTAACCAAAGTAAACATGGATATGTTTGAAAAATCTAAAGAGTTGTTCTTTAGTGAGCGTAAAGTAGATCCAAAAAATTCACAAATTATTTTTGAGATTACCCTGGCAAATCTAAGAGCTGAAGGAGAAATAAATGAACGAGATTTCTTAGACAGAGCTGAATTATTATGTTCTCTTGGTCAGAATGTAATGATTACAAACTTCCAAGAATACTACAAACTAGTAGAGTATTTTAGTGAGTTTACAAAAGAAAGAATGGCATTAGCAATGGGAGTTTATAACCTCATTCAGATTTTTGATGAAAAATATTATCGCAATGTAAGTGGTGGAATTTTAGAGGCTTTTGGAAAACTTTTCTACAGAGATTTAAAAATATATATGTACCCATATAAAGATGAAAATACTGGTGAATACATTACGAGTGACAACTTAAAAGTACATCCGAGGATGAAAGAATTATACAAATTCTTTAAAAATAACGGAAGACTTATAGATATTAAAGACTACAACCCAGACATCCTACACATTTTCTCTAGAAGAGTTTTAAAAATGATTATGAGTAGCGAACCAGGATGGGAAGAGATGCTGCCTGGAGGAATTGCAGAATTGATAAAGAAAGACAGATTGTTTGGATACGTTAAAAGAAAAAAATCAGTTAAATAATTTTTAACTTAAACCTTTTTGTATACTTGTTGTCTAAAACAAAAACGATTAGTTGGTAGACGAAATAAATTTTATAGAACAGCTACAAAATGCTCAAACTAAAGAGCAAGCATTTAGAAAGCTTGTAGCAACTTATAAAGAGCGTTTGTATTGGCATATTCGTAAAATTGTTGTTTCTCATGATGATGCAGATGATGTTTTACAAAATACTTTTATTAAAATTTTTAGAGGAATCGATAATTTCAAACAAGAAAGTCAACTTTTCTCTTGGATGTATAGAATTGCAACGAACGAATCTATTAGTTTTATCAATAAAAGAGCAAAAGAAAGAAATGTAGATATTACAGAATATCAACATAGTTTGGTTTCAAATTTAGACAGCGATCTTAACTTTGATGGTGATGCCATTCAGCTAATTTTACAGAAAGCCATACAAACATTGCCAACAAAACAACAATTGGTTTTTAATATGAAGTATTTTGATGAATTAAAATACAAAGACATCTCAGACATATTAGAAACTTCTGAAGGTGCTTTAAAAGCATCTTATTTTCATGCAGTAAAAAAGATTGAAGATTATATAAAAAATAATGCACATTAATTAAACCTTTAAGAAACTTTATAGTCTAAGAATTAAATGGATACAAAAAATAAAAATAGTTTAGATTACATTAAGAGTATAACTCAGAACAAAAACGGGTTTTCTACTCCAGAAAACTACTTTGATTCTGTTGAAGATACTGTGTTTTCTAAAATAAAAGAGCAGTCATTTTCTAAAGAAAATGCATTTACTGCTCCAAAAGACTATTTTGAACATTTTGAAGATTCATTATTCGAAAAAATCAATTTCCCTAAAAAAGAAGTAAAAGTAATTTCGTTAAGATCAAGATTGTTAAAAATAATTCCAGCCGCAGCTGCAGCAAGTGTGTTGCTTTTTATCGGATTGAATTACTTTTCGTTTTCAGACACGGCTTCTTTTGAGTCTATTTCTTCTGAAGAGCTAGAAAATTGGTTAGATGAAAGCTATATCAATAATGCATCATCAACAGTTAATTTTGTTGATGCTGATTTTAAAGACAGTAATGTGCTAGAAGAAGTTTCATCTATAAAAGATGAAGATATATTAGAGTATTTAAACACTATTGACAGTGCTACATTATTAACTGAAATAGAATCGTAATGAATAAAAAAACATTTTTACTTACACTTATTTTTGCGCTATTTATCAGCTTTCAACTATTTTCTCAAGAAAAAGGAAGTAGTCAGAAAATTAAAGCTTTAAAAGTTTCTTTTATCACAGAAAAACTCGCTTTAACATCACAAGAAGCTTCTAAGTTTTGGCCTGTATATAACAAGTTCGAAAAAGAACGCTATCAGTTATATCATGTTGAAAGAGCTGAAATGAAAAAGAAAATTGATGATTTAGGTGGAATTGATAAATTAACAGAAGACCAAGCAGAGTCTTTTTCTAAACACATGCTTTCTTTAGAAAAGTTAAATTTTGAAACGAATGTTAGATATCAAAATGCCCTTAAAAAAGTAATTTCTTACAAGAAAATTGTAAAATTACAAATGGTAGAAAGAGATTTTAACAGACAACTCTTTAGACGTTATAAAAACCGAAAAGCGAAAGATAGAAAATAATCATACATAAAAAAAGGAGCACTAAACAGTGCTCCTTTTTTTATTGCTTTTTTTCTATAATTGCTAAGCAAACAAATAACTCTGGTTTGTTAGATGTAAATTGCTTAATCCAAATTGTTAATTCATTTACTTCATGAGGCAACAATCTTTTTAGTGCTTTTTCTAATTCTTTACAGAACAAATCTGCATTAAAACTTACTTTTTTTAGTACCGTTTTTGTGTACTCAAACATTGCTCTTGCCATACTTGATCTAGTTGTTTTAAGTTAAACGATTCATTTTCTACTTTAGTATTAAAGCAAGGTAAAAGTACAAAAAAAATCACCTTTTTTCAAAGATGATTTTATAAAAATACGTTAATATAACGTTATAATTTATTTAATTTTTCTACTAATACATTTGCTTTAGCTTCTAACTCTGTATTGATAGCTTTGTAATGAGCTCTTTTGTTTTCAACATTTTTAGCATGTACTTTTTCAATTAACACATCAAATGTTTCAATAGCTTCATCAATAATAGCTTCTGTTTTTTTCGAGTTAGCAGGAGTTAACATTTGAGCGATGTAGCACTCTTCGATGATATCTCCTAAAGTATAATTAATATCTTTTTTTAAATTTTTTACGCTTGCCATAATCTTCTTTATTTTGGATGCAAATTTACTATAATAATTTGATTTAAAACATAATAATTAAATTACATTTTCTCATACATCGATCTTAATTTTTCTCGTGTAATTGTTTTCTGCCAGTCTTTCCCTAAAGCATTTTCCCATAACGGAACCAAACTAAGAGAAACATCTATCATAATATCAAATTCTTTATCTGTTAAGTCTTTACACAATCCTTTAGGAATGTCAATATTATGCTTTTCAACCATTTGTTTAAACTCTGCAACACCTTCTGGATAAAACTCTTCTAACTGATCAAAAACGATACAGTTTCCTATTCCGTGTTTTGTTCCCAACAAATAAGAAAGTCCATAACTCATTGCATGCGCAACACCTACTTGAGAATAAGCGATACTCATTCCGCCATGCCAAGAAGCCATCATTAATTTATCTTGACCGTCTTCATCACGACTATCTTTTTCTAAATACACCTCTCTACATAAGTCCAGCGATTTTTCTCCATAACTTTGACTAAAAGCATTTAAAAAAGTACCTGTTAACGATTCGATACAATGAATATAACAATCCATTCCTGTATAAAACCATTGGTTGGTTGGCACGTCTTTACATAATTCTGGGTCTAAGACCACTTGATCAAAAGGTGTATAATCAGAATTCATTCCTAATTTACGTTCTGGTCCTGTTAACACAGTAGTTCTTGAAACCTCTGCTCCTGTTCCAGAAATTGTTGGAATTCCAACATGATAAACGCCTTGTTTTTTTACCAAATCCCAACCTTGATAATCTGCAGAGCTTCCTGGGTTTGTTAACATCAATGCAACAGCTTTTGCATAATCTAACATGGTACCTCCTCCAATTCCGATAATTCCAGACGGAATCTCATCAAATTCAGCTAAAATAGCATCTCTATATCCATCAACATAAGTTGTTTTTGGCTCTTCTTCTGCACTAACGTATATTATTTTATCATTAAAGTGTAATGGAATTCTACTGATTAACCAGTCGTTTCCTTTAAAAACATCATCTACAATAAATATAAATGGTGCTTTTTCACTCACACGTTTTTCACTTAATATCTCATCTAATTGATTAAAACATCCTCTACCAAAAACAACGCGAGGAACCATTGGAAAATTTCTAAAACTCATTCTGTTTAATTTATTTGTTGCAAAAATACATCAATCTAGAGAAAAGTAAGTATTTCTGATACTTTTTTTACTGTTTTATACTCTGTTGTTGATTGTTCTTGAATGGATACTTCTTCATGAGCCCAGGTGGTATGAAATGGAACATGAATAGCCGATGCACCAATATTTACTAAAGGAAGAATATCAGATTTCAAGGAATTTCCAACCATTAACAGTTGGTTCGGAGTAATATCTAAGTGTGCTATTAACTTCTGATAATCAGCTTCTTTTTTATCACTCATTACCTCTATATGATGAAAATATTGAAGCAAACCCGATTTTTTTAATTTACGTTCTTGATCTAATAAATCTCCTTTGGTAGCAACAATTAACTTGTATTTTCCATGCAAAGCCTTTAAAACCATTTCAACATCTTCTAGCAGTTCTATTGGTTTTTCTAGCATTTCTTTTCCGATGTTCAAAATATCGATTAACAATTTGGGTTTTAAATTGTAATTAGAAATTTCTAATGCACATTCTACCATAGACAGCATAAACCCTTTAACTCCATAACCATAAATAGAGAGGTTTTTTATTTCTGTTTTAAACAACTCTTGATCTATTTTATTTTCTGTTTCATAGGCAGATAATAATCTTGCAAACTGTTGTTCTGCTTCTCTAAAATAGGTTTCGTTTACCCAAAGGGTATCGTCTGCATCAAAAGCTATTACTTTACTATTCTTGTACATGCTTTAAAATTAAAAAACCTCATAAAATAGTATGAGGTTTTTGTTTTTTAATTTTCTAAATATTTTTGCGCTTTAATCAAATCCTCTGGTGTATCTATTTCGATTCCCATAAAATCTGTTTCTACCATTTTTATTTTCTTTCCGTATTCTAAATACCGAATACATTCAATTTTTTCAGTTGCTTCTAAAGAACGCATTGGCAAATGATAAAAATCTAAAATAGCTTGTTTTCTAAACGCATACACGCCAATATGCTCAAAATAACGAGCTCCTGCGTTTTTATCTCTTGGATACGGAATTGGAGAGCGAGAAAAGTACAAAGCAAAATCATTTTCATCAACAATTACTTTTACATAGTTGGGGTCTGTTATGTCTTTCCAATCTGTAATTTCTTGCATTAAAGAAGCCAAATCTATTTGTGCTGCATCTTCTCCTTTAAAAACTTTTAAAACTTCTTCTAAAGGTTCTTTTTTTACAAAAGGCTCATCACCTTGAACATTTACTACAATATCCACATCCAAATTCTCTACAGCTTCAGCAATTCTATCAGAACCACATTCGTGTTCTTTGATGCTCATAATTGCTTTTCCCCCAAATCGCTCTACTTCATTTTTAATGATTTCACTATCGGTAACCACATATACATCATCAAACAATGCTGTTTTTAGGGTCGCCTCATAGGTTCTTACAATTACAGGTTTACCCCCTAAATCTGCCATTAATTTACCTGGAAATCGAGTAGCTCCATAACGAGCTGGTATCATTGCAATAACTTTCATTCTTTATGAATTTTAGTAGTGAGATTCCTGCTTTCGCAGAATAACATTAAATCTACAATACTGATTTGATAGCTGCAACCATTTGAGTTGCTCTTTCGTTAACTTGTTCTTCTGTCCAAGATAATTTTATCAAACAAGAAATATTTCTTGAGATGATATTATCTGATTGAGAAAAATCTGCTGTATGTAAATCTTGCATTCCGTTTACAATTTCATCTGATAAAGGAAACAAAGAAACTTGATCTTTTAAATGATTCCATTTTCGCACATAGTGCCAATCATTTTCGTAATAATTCCAATACGCATCAACTCCATGTGTTTTAAATGCTGCAACAACTTTATCTGTCAACTCTTTGGTTGGCATAAAGAAAGATAAAAAGCCTCCGCTATCTCCAGCTTCATCCGGAATTCTTCTAAAAGAAACTTCAGGAATTGTAGCCAGTGCTTCTTTTAATACTTTTTTATTTTTACGTTGAATTGCTACAAAATCATCCAAACGTCTAGCTTGTGCTAAACCAACAGCTGCATTCAACTCAGAAATTCTAAAATTGTATCCTAAAAATGGATGTGTTTCTGCACCTCTGTCATTTCCAACATGATCGTGTCCATGGTCTGTATAATGATCTGCGTTGATTGCTAAATTTGGATCATTTGTAATCATTGCTCCTCCTTCACCACAAGTTATTGTTTTTACATAATCAAACGAAAAACAACCTGCATCTCCTATAGTTCCTAATTTTTGACCTTTATAAGAACCTCCAATTGCTTGACAAGCATCTTCTAATAAGATTAAATTGTGCTTATTACAAATTGCTTTCAATGCATCTAAATCTGCCATAGAACCACACATGTGAACCGGCATTACTACCTTTGTTTTTGGAGTTATTGCAGCTTCAACAGCCTTTGGATCTAAGGTTAACGTATCGTCTATATCTACTAAAATTGGTGTTGCTCCAGCGGCTAAAATAGACTCAAAACTTGCAACAAAAGTAAATGTTGGCATAATTACTTCGTCTCCTGCTCCAACTCCTAATACAGCTAATGCAACATTTAATGCAGTTGTACCGCTACTTGTTAATTGGGCGTATTTTACTCCTAAGGTCTTTTGTAATTCTTGTTCAAGCTCTTTTGCTTTCCAATGTCCGTTTCTAGCTCCATCAAATCCGTAACGCATTAAAACTCCACTTTCTAAAACGTCGTTTACTTCTTTGCGTTCTGCATCTCCAAATAATTCAAATCCTGGCATTTTTATAAATTTTAAATGAAGCATCAAAGATAAAGAATTAATCTTTGATTTTAATGAAGATTAAAGTGAGTTATTTTATATAAATTTCTAGCAATTCTGAATACTCTTCAGAATCAATTAAAAACTCTTTTATACAAGCTGGCACTAATAGTGTTTCTCCGAAGTTTAAGACTTCCTCTACTTCATTATATTTAAATGTTACGCTTCCTTTTACACACATGTAAATCACAAAAGAGTCTTTGTCTGTATGATTTACAGATACTGAATTTTTAACGGGTAATATATTGGTTGTAAAATACGGACAAGAAACTACTTTACTTGCTATGTTTTCTTTTTTCTGATATGTTGTTTTATAAGAATCTAACACATGATAATCTATAGCATTTAACGCCTCTTCAGTATGCAAATCTCTAGAGTTGCCTTCTGCATCTTTTCTGTCCCAATCGTAAATTCTATAGGTAATATCTGATGTTTGTTGTATTTCTGCCAACAAAACTCCTGCGCCAATGGCATGAACTCTTCCAGTTGGAATAAAATACACATCGCCTTCAGCAACGGTATCTACATTTAAAATGTCTAATAGCGTATTGTTTTTTAAATTCTCTAGGTATTCATCTGATGTAACTTCTTTTTTAAAACCAACTATTAAGTTTGCTTTTTTATCGGCCTGCATTACATACCACATTTCTGTTTTACCGAATGAATTATGACGTTTTTGAGCCAACTCATCATTGGGGTGTAACTGAATACTTAAGGCTTCTTTTGCGTCAATAAACTTTATTAAAAGTGGAAAATTTTCTCCAAATACTTGATAAATTTTTGCACCAACTAAATCACTTTTGTAATCTGCAATTAGTTGTTTTAAATCAGTTCCTTTTAAATGGCCATTACTAACAACAGAAGTATCTCCAGGAACATCAGAAATCTCCCAACTTTCCCCTACATCTGTTTTATCAGATTTTTTAGAGAGTACTTTCATTAATTTTTCTCCACCCCAAATTTTCTCTTTCAAGATGGGTTCAAATTTTAAAAACTGGTTGATTTTCATTAAAGTGATCTTATTAAATATTTAGCCAAAAATACAGCTATTTTAGATTTTACCAATTCAAAAAAAAATTAATTAACTTTGAGAAGATAATCAACTAAAAACAAACTAACAAAACCGAGATAAGCTAAAAATTTATAAACGGTTTTTAAGTACATTCTTTTTCCTATGAAAAAACTACTTACCCTATTATTTGTATTCTCTATTTTTAACGGATTTAGTCAAGAAAAAAAACTCAAAGAATATTCTCATGCCGAGTTTTTTAAAATGATTGAAGCAGAAAAAAGTGATGTTTTTAAGTTAAAAGATGCTTTCATCAAATTTAACTCAGAAACAGATTCGCTTTACTTTTTTAGAAATAGTACTATTGGTTATGTTTTTAAATCTACCGATACACTTACAATAACAAAGAAATTGAATTAGATAATGTTCACTTTGAACATGACACTTCCGATGGCATCATTGGAATACATCATGTTGTTTTTAAGAATATAGTTGAACTCTATAATTCTAGTTCGATTATAATGGTTAATTGTGTTTTTGAAGAAGGAATTATTATTGAAAATTCTGGTTTTACTAACGACTTTATAACAAGCTTAGAAAATAAGTATCCCTATTATCAACCTAACATTCATTTACGAAAAAATAGTATTAAAAAACCTTTGTATCTAGATGTAGGCGAAATAGAAAAGTATTCTTCTATTGGAATATTTGTTATGGGAAATCAATTTTCATTATCAAACCCTAAAGAAAAACATCACATTGCTGTAAATAATGTTAGAGAAACGAATATTGATGAAAATCAATTTATTGGAAAAGGTTTTGCAAATGTATTTATTGATGCTTCAAACTTTACAAGTGTTTTTCGGAATCAATTTAATGATTTTAGAGTGAACTTTTCAAAAGCTGCTTGGGGAACTTCACAGGTTTATTTGGTTGAAGAAAATTCTTTCAATACTGAATTATTTGTACATGTAGATAATTTTAGCAGTAATCATATTTACAGGTGGAGCCAATGGAAAGGAAAAGTATTATCAACACTAGGATACGATGCATACCTTAAACATTTAATTAATACTGGTAAAAACAATTCTCTTGGATATGACGATTTATTCTATTCAGATTCTATTTATAACAATTATAAAGATACCGGTAAATACAAGGTAGAAAAAGCATATAAATTTGAAATGCAATTGCTAGGGCAATTTTATGATTTTTACAAACTACAGCACGATTCTGATTATGCAAATCTTGTATATGTTGAATTTAAAAACCTAGAGACCAAACGATACGATTATTTGTACAAAAAAAATCCAACTTTCGATTCTTTTTTTACATGGAAGATCAATCAATTTTTAAAAGTTTTTTCTAGCTACGGAACCAACCCTTCATTGTCTATTGTCGTTTCATTATATGTGATTTTTATTTTTGCTTTTGTGTATATGTTGTTCCCAAATAGTTGGGAAACTGGCAGAAAGAACAGACTTATGAATCGCTTACAATTCTTTACCAAATACTTTAGACAAAACGAAGGTATTAGAGAAATTTATGAAGAAGAAAAACAGCACGATGTGATGTCTTATAAAGAATTTAGAGATTATATGCACAGTAGTAAAAAAGAAATTCCTGATTTCTTTATCTGGTTGGCCCGCCCAATTTATTATTTCTCTTCGTACAATTATAAGATGACAGGACGTATTCTACATCATACCGATTTTTTAAAAGGAAGATGGGTAGACTTAACGAAAAGAAGAAAAGTGGCAACTAGTATTTTTATTGGAGTTTGGATTTTTATTTTAATTCTGGTCGACTTGTTTATTAAGTTTTTAAATGCACTAACCTTATCTATCAATACATTTACCACACTTGGTTTTGGAGAAATCCCTATGAAAGGAATCCCAAGGTATTTAGCGATTATCCAAGGTTTTATTGGCTGGTTTATGTTAACTATTTTCTCTGTTGCTTTAATTTCTCAATTATTGGATTAGTTGAAGAGTTACAGAGTTGAAGAGTTGTAGAGTTGTAGAGTTGCAAAGTGACAAAGGCTAAAGAAAATAAAAAATGATATCTTTAAAAAAACAAACGAATTATGAAAAACCAATTACAAAAACACTTGTCATTCCAAACAAAGTATTTGAAATTTAATAAACGTATTTTACTCCTTGTATTTGCTTTTACATTACTAAGCTGTAACAACACCATTAACTGCGAAATTGAAACCACAGAAGGCACTATTTTAGTTGAGTTATATCCAGATAAAGCGCCAATAACTGTTGCCAACTTTTTAAAATATGTAGACGCAGGCTTGTACACAAATGGTTCGTTTTTTAGGGTGACAACTCCAGAAAACGAAGCAACTAGAGAGGTAAAAATAGAAGTCATTCAAGGTGGAAAAGGAGAAGGAAAAGATTTTGATCCGATAGAAATAGAAACCACAGAAAAAACGGGTATTCTACATGAAGACGGAACAATCTCTATGGCAAGAAGCGAGCCAAATTCTGCAACCAATAATTTCTTTATTTGCATCAATGCTCAACCATCCTTAGATTTTGCAGGGAAAAGAAATCCAGACGGATTTGGTTTTGCTGCTTTTGGGAAGGTAGTTAAAGGCATGGATGTTGTTCGAAAAATTCAGTCTGGAGAAAATAAAAATCAGCGTTTGCTAGAGCCAGTACTTATAAAATCTATTAAAAGAATAAACTAAAAAATTATGGGAATATTTTGGGATTTAATGCAACAAGACGAATTAGAAAAACAAGAAAAAGAAGCTAAAAATGTTGAAGAACGTGTTGCTGCTTTAGAAGAAGAATTGGCAAACACAAGGAGTATTTTAAAGAAAACATTAATTGCTTTAGAAACTCATTTATCTAAAGACATAGATGGAGATGGAATTACTGGATCATAAAAAAAATAAAAATCTATGATTAAATTTTTTAAAAAAACACGTAGAAAATTAAGTTTAGAACACGGCAAAATCAAATTTTTAAGATTTGCTATTGTAGAAATTATTTTGGTAGTCATCGGTATTTTAATTGCTGTTGCAATAAACAACTGGAATGAAGACAATATCAATCATAAACTCGAAATTGGTTTATTAGAAGAATTACTAGAAGATACAAAAACTGATTCTATTTTTTTTAATTCTAGAATTTTTCACTTACAAAGTTATTTAAAGAATGTTACTGTTCTAAACTCCATTGATAGAGGTACAGTTTCAGATTCTATTGCCAATTCTCCGTTTAACAATTATAGAATGTTTGATATCGGCATGGCTTACCAATCTACAGTATTGTTAAACAATATTGATAAAGTTGAAGAATTTTCAAATAAAAAAATTCAAGATTTATTAAGGAAATATATTTTACAACACAATTATATTACGATTGCTTTTCAACAAAAAGAAAAGCATTTTGATAAATATGCTGGAGATTTATTATTAAAATATTCTGATGTCTCTTTCAATTTAACAAGTAATACGCCTTTAAAAGAATATTATAAAATTATTGAATATCCAAATACAAAAAAGTAATTAACTTTTTAAGAGCCTCTGTCATCAATTCTAGAATACAAACTTCTAATTTGTTAAACATAAATTACCAACTACTTCAAGAAGTAAAAGAAACATTAAAAAAAGAGAAACCCTTAAAAAACTAATGGACGGATTTAACATCATCATGGTTATTGCCATCATATTATTTGCAAGATTGGCAATGAGATTATACACAGGATATAAAAAATATAAAGACGAAGATAAAGAAGATAACAATGATTAAATTCTTTAGACATATCAGAAAATCGCTTCTTAGTGAAGGAAAAACAACCAAGTATTTTAAATATGCCATAGGTGAAATTGTATTGGTTGTTATTGGAATTTTGATTGCATTGAGTATTAACAACTGGAATGAAACTAGAAAAGCAAAAATAAGATCCATAGAATACCACGAACGAATTGCAGAAGATCTAGAAAGAATTATTAAGACCAGTGAAAACCTTAATGCAACAGCAAAACAAGTATTAACATCTATAGAACATACTGTTCGTTTATTAGAAAGCAATAAGGATTTGAATACTAAAGATAAAGAAGTTGTTGATTATGCATTAATTTGGATGAGCAGGTTTAATTACTCGTTTTCAGAATTATCTACATATGAAGAAATGAAAAGCAGTGGCGATTTAGGGCTTATTTATGATAAAAATATACGAAGAGATTTGGTAAATTTTCATGACCTCATCGTTTCAGTAGATGGTATATTTAATAGATTAGGAGCTACAATTACAAATGGACAAAGTTTTCTCGATAAATATGTGAAATCTAAAGTAAATCCTGAAACTCTAGAAATTACCCATATTTACAATTTTAAAGGTATGGCCAAAGACAAAACCTTTATCAATGAATTTTCTAGAATAGCAGTACATTGGAGAGGTAATGCTTTTTTTACAAGTAGAATACAAAAAGATGCTAAAAAAATTACAGAGCAAATTAAAACAGAATTAAAGTAATTAAATGATTAACTATTTAAGAAACATTAGAAAAACACTGCTAAAAGACGGTAAAACGAATAGGTATTTTAAATATGCTATTGGTGAAATTGTATTGGTGGTAATTGGTATTCTAATTGCGTTGAGCATTAATAATTGAAATGTAAACAGGCTAGAAAAAATTGAAGAGCAATCTATACTCTCTAACTTACATAATGAGTTTTCTCAAAACAAAATAGCATTAAAAACTATTATAGAAACAGTTGACACATCTTTAAAAGCTGATTTTAAAATCATGGATTTAATTGGTCAAAGCAAAGAGAAGTTAAAACTAATAAATACAGATAGTATACTTTCCCATTCATATTATTATAAAAAATTTAATCCATCAGAAAATGCACTTACAGGATTAATTCAATCAGGAAGGCTTCAGCTTTTACAAAATGAAAAATTAAAATATGTATTGTACGACTGGTCTAGAATTATGCTAACCGCAGATGGCCTTTTTGAAGATTTAGATGTTAAAATAGAAAACGATGTAACACCCTATTTAACAAAGAATCATTCATTAAAAGACATTGATTTTTATGGAGATTTAAAATGGAAAACAAAATCAGTTTTAAAAATCGATAAACTTAAAATATTTGAAGACATAGAATATGAAAATTTAATGGATGATTTAATCTATAGAAAACGAGCATATTATATTGCTTTAACAACAGCAGCTAACATAATTGATAGTATTATCTCAGAAACAAAACCAGAATGATACAGTTTTTCAGAAAAATCTACTCTCCAGAATAGGTTACAAAATTTCTCGGCGTTTCGTACAATGTTATAGAAATTTCTAAAGAACTTGTAATTTTTGCACGCAGTTTATTATATATGACCACAGCAATGTTTTCTACCGTCGGATTTAAGGTTTTGAATTCTTCTACCTCTATGTTTAAGTTTTTATGATCAAAAGCATCTTCTATTTCAGATTTAATCAATTCACGTAAAACAGATAAATCCATCACAAAACCAGTGATAGGATCAATTTCTCCAGTAACAGAAACCGTTAAATCGTAATTATGTCCGTGATAATGAGGGTTGCTACACTTTCCAAAAACTGTGGCATTTTTTTCATCAGACCATTCTGGATTAAACAATCTATGTGCTGCGTTAAAATGTGCTTTTCTATGTGCGGTAACTTTAGGCATGGTTTGTTCAGTTATCAGTTATCAGTTATCAGTTATCAGTTATCAGTTATCAGTTATCAGTTATCAAAAATAAAAATTTTACTTCCTTTAGAGCTTTAAACCTTAGCTTCATTTAGACTTTGCAACTCTGAAGCTTTGAGAATTTTAATTACTTACCTTCAACAATTCTATGGTAATATTTATTAAAAATAATGGTAAACCAAACTGTATATATTTCTGGTTGCAACTCCATGTCAACCTTCACTTCTTCTAAGGTCATCCATTTAAAACTTTCTACTTCTTCTGGATTGATAATTGGGTTTTCGTTATAACTCCCAATCATTACATGATCTAATTCATGCTCAGTTAAACCATTGTCAAAAGGCGCCTTATAAATAAATGAAAACACTTCTTCTAACTCACAGGTAAAACCCATTTCCTCTTGTAATCTACGTTTTCCGGCTTCTAAAGAAGTTTCTCCGTTTCGCTGGTGAGAACAACAAGTATTGGTCCATAATAGCGGAGAATGGTATTTATCAGCGGCTCTTTGTTGCAACAACAATTCACCTTTATCATTAAACGTAAAAACCGAAAAGGCTCTGTGTAACAATGCTTTTTCGTGCGCTTCCATTTTGGGCATTAAACCAATCTGGTTATCGTTTTTATCTACTAAAATTACTTGCTCTTCTGCCATAAAACAAATGTAGTAAAATCAATTATCTTTGCAATTAATAAATAAGTCATTTTAAAAATGAGAGTATCAAGATTATTTATAGTTTTAACATTAACATCTGTATTTTTTAGCTGTGATGAAAAAAAAGAAGAGCAGCCAATTGTACCTCAAATTCAACCCAAAAAAAAGCTGATTAAAAAAGTCGAAAAAAGTTGGGATAGTTTAAACAAACACAATGTAGAGGCCTTTTTCACGGAATATGAAAAGAAAAATAAAGAAACCAAGGTTATTATAAAAACAGATTACGGCAACATTAAACTTCGTTTATATAATGATACACCCATCCATAGAGCCAATTTTATCTTCTTAACTAAAATTAAATACTTTGATAAAACCGTTTTTTATAGAGTTGCTAAAAATTTTGTAATTCAAGGTGGTAATTCTGATGAATATGATGCTATGAAACATCGTTATAAATACGGAAACTACTTGATGAAACCAGAGTTTAGAGCCAATAGAAAACATAAATACGGTGCATTGGCAGCAGCTAGAGAATGGGAAAACAACCCAGATAAATTATCAAGTCCGTTTGAGTTTTATATTGTTCAAAACAGAAAAGGGGCCCATCATTTAAACAATGAACATACTGTTTTTGGAGAAGTAATTTCTGGCTGGGAAACTATAGATAAAATCTCAAAATTAGAAACAGATGTTAAAGAATGGCCTTTGGTTGACGTTAATATGAAAGTTGAAATTATAAATTAAATTTCACAGATTTTAATTGTTGCTTTTCATCAATTGTAGTTGTCCAAACCACAAAAACTTCGTTATTAAAAACTTCTAACTGAGGTACTCCTGTGCTTCTACTTCCATCTATTTTAGAAATGGTAATTGCCTCTGAAACATTTCCGTTTTTATGAACTTTCTTGCATTTTAAGTAAGTTTCTTCATTGTTAACTTCCATATAGCTTACCAAAACTTCATTCTTGTTTACATAAGCAACATCCACTCTACCAATAGTTTCTAAATCATTTACTTTTATAGGGTTGTTAAAACTTTCTCCAAGATTCGAAGAAAAAACAACGTTTACAGTCGGAGTATTATCTGCTGCTGTAAACCAAGCTACAGCTAAATCATTTTCGTTTGAAACTACTTTTGGACCGTTTACAGGGCACCCATTAATTTTCCAATTATCATTATGAACAGCTTTTGGTGTAGACCAGTGTCCGTTTGTATTTCTTGTTATATAAATATCTCTAATTTCAGCATCGCTTCTATCTCTATAAACAACCACCGGACCATTTTTTGTGTTTGTTATAGAAGTTTGACAACAGTCGCAAGTACTACCATCTAATTCACTTTCATTTACAATTTCTCCTGATTTGGTGATCTCTGCAAAACGTATGGTCATTGGTTTATGATGCCCTTTATTGTTTTTTTCTACGGTATTTCTTCCATCCAACCAAGTTACATAAAAACCTCCTTTAGAATTAGATACCATGCTTACAAAGCCATGCTCTGCTTTTTTCCCATCAGTATTCAACAAGAAATCTTTCTTGATAAATTCTCCATTCAATTTCTGAAGATTTAAAACAACATCATAAGTATATGTTCCTGTTGCAGATTTTTTTAAATAACTCGTTAGTAATACATCTCCATTAATTGCATTTGCAGGAAAATCTGCCCAATTCACAAACCAATCTGTTCCAGAAGCAATGGATTTAGGTTGATTCCATCTTGACTTAGAAAATTGACTATAATACAACGTTGCTTCTTTACCTCTAACTGAAGAAACCCACGACAATGTTAATTCCCCGTGGTTTGCAACCAAATTCGGCTCGGCGTTATTTTCTCCAAATTCAAAAGGAATGTTTTCAATTACAATTTCTTTTTTTGCACAAGAAAAGATAAAGAACACACTTAATAATACTACTATTTTTTTCATTTTATAATGCTTTTAATTTTTGAATCATTTCTTCAGAATCCCATTTTACAGAACCCACAATGGTTTCTATCTTCTTCCCTTTTTCATCAAGTACTACTGTAGTTGGCATAGAATAAATACCCAAAGATGCTAATGATTTTGAATATTTTAAAAAGGTGAAATTATAATTGGTTTTATTTTTAAAGTCATTGATTACTGAAATATCTTCATCAGAAGTCAATAAAAATACATAATTGTATTCTTTTAAAATTGCTTGTGCTTTTAATAATTCTGGCATTTCTTTAATACAAGGAGCACACCAAGTAGCCCAATAATTAATCAATATTTTTTTTTCTCTATAGATTGATAAATCAACAGGATTGTTATTTAAATCTACATAATTGCTTATCGTTTTTGCAGTTTTTAAAAGTTCTTTTTTGGGTTGTTTTGTTGAACACCCTAAAACGAAAAACAGACTTAACAATACTAATTTTCTCATGAATAATATTTGACTGCAAGATATAATAATTAGTTAACATGTCTTTTTTAAAATTATAGAATTAGACGTACATTTGCACCTCAATTTTTTAGATGAGTTTATTAAAAGAAATACAACGTAGAAGAACATTTGGTATTATTTCGCATCCCGATGCAGGAAAAACAACATTGACAGAAAAGTTATTGTTGTTTGGTGGAGCAATACAAGAAGCTGGTGCTGTAAAAAACAATAAGATCAAAAAAGGAGCTACATCCGATTTCATGGAAATAGAACGTCAACGTGGAATTTCGGTGGCAACTTCTGTGTTGGCTTTTATCTACAAAAACAAAAAAATAAACATCTTAGACACCCCTGGACACAAAGATTTTGCTGAAGACACTTTTAGAACACTTACTGCTGTTGATAGTGTAATTGTTGTAATTGATGTTGCTAAAGGAGTGGAACCACAAACAGAAAAACTTGTTGAAGTTTGTAGAATGCGTAAAATTCCGATGTTGGTTTTTATCAATAAATTAGATAGAGAAGGAAAAGATGCCTTTGATTTATTGGATGAAGTAGAACAAAAATTAGGATTGCGAGTAACCCCAATGAGTTTTCCAATCGGAATGGGGTACGATTTTAAAGGAATCTATAATATTTGGGAAAAGAAAATCAATTTATTTTCTGGAGACAACAAAACGACCATTTCAAAAGGTATAGAATTTGACGATGTTTCCAATCCAAAATTAGATACTATTATCGGTGAAAAAGCTGCAGAAACCTTACGTGAAGAATTAGAATTGATTGATGAAGTATATCCAAAATTCAATCAACAAGAATATTTAGAAGGAAATCTACAACCTGTATTTTTTGGTTCTGCTTTAAATAATTTTGGTGTCAAAGAGTTGCTAGATGCTTTTATAGAGATTGCCCCTTCTCCTCAGCCTAAAAAAGCCGAAGAACGTTTGGTAGACTCTAAAGAAGATAAATTAACCGGATTTGTATTTAAAATTCATGCAAACATGGATCCTAAACATAGAGATCGTTTAGCATTTGTAAAAATTGTTTCTGGAGTTTTTAGAAGAAATGCTCCTTATTTACATGTTAGAAATGGAAAAAAAGTAAAGTTTTCTAGTCCAAATGCCTTTTTTGCAGAAAAGAAAGAGATTGTAGAAGAATCATTCCCAGGAGATATTGTTGGGTTACACGATACAGGGAATTTTAAAATTGGGGATACCCTTACAGAAGGTGAAGTCTTGAATTTCAAAGGAATTCCGAGTTTTTCTCCAGAACATTTCCGTTATGTAAACAATGCAGATCCTATGAAAGCTAAAAAATTGTTTAAAGGATTAGATCAATTGATGGATGAAGGAGTTGCACAATTATTTACACTAGACATGAACGGAAGAAAAGTTATAGGTACAGTTGGCGCCCTACAATATGAAGTAATTCAATATAGACTAGAACACGAATACGGTGCAAAATGCTCTTATGAAAACTTACAAGTACATAAAGCATGTTGGGTAGAGCCAGAAGACCATAAAAATGAAGAATTCAAAGAGTTTAAACGTGTTAAACAACGTTATTTAGCAAAAGACAAACAAGGTCAGTTAGTGTTTTTAGCAGACTCTGCTTTCACGATACAAATGACTCAAAGTAAATATCCAACCGTAAAATTGCATTTTGTAAGCGAGTTTAAATAAATTTAATATGAAAAAATTATTCTTATTCTTTTTAACTATAATTAGTTTTCAATCATTTTCTCAATCTAAAGACTTGTCAGATTTAGAAGGGAAAACACTTCATAATAAAATAAGATTAAATTATATATTAATTCACCAACCCGTTAACGAGGTGGGTTATGGATTATATCCAAGAATGGGTTTTGTAGGTTTAAACTACAATATCCCCTTAAAGGATTGGTTATACACTGGTGTAGGATTCCATACTGCTGTAACTGGTGATCAAGGTGGATTGTTTACGTTAGGTGTAAATTTAGGTGTAAATAAACAGCTTTATAAAAATTTATATTTTGATGCAAATGTTCACTTTGGAGGTGGTGGTGGTTTTAGATCGTTGGTGAATGGCGGCGGCCTTTTATATACAAACATTGGTTTGCAATATAAGAAAGATAAGTATTCTTTTGGTGTACAATATGGATATATGAATTTCTTTACTGGAATTCAAAAAGGAGATAATGTTTCATTTTTTGTCGAAATCCCATCTACTTTAAGATATACCTCTTATAAAAATGCTCAAAAAACTTTTACTATAAACAATACTTTAAATGATGATTTTTGGACAAAACCAGCCGTAAAAAGTGTTCAACAAATTACATTCGATTATTTTTTCCCACGAGGAAACTCAAGAACAGATGCTAGTACAACTCCTAGTTATAAACCTATAAATCATACATTGTCTATTTTAGGTTTTGAATATCAACGTTATTTAACCTCAAATACTTTTGTTTATGCACATGTAGATGCAATGTATGGTGGATTAACAGCTGGCTTCATGGATTTGTTTTTTGGTCTTGGTAAAAACTTTATTGAAACTAAATACATAAATTTCTTTGGAAAATTTGGTATAGGAGCAGCAGGTGGAAGAATTTATCCTGAGGGAGGCTTAACAGTTTATCCAAGTGTTGGTTTTGATGTTAGGATTACAGATAAATTTGGATTGAGTGCTCATGGAGGCTATCATAAAGCTATTGGTGGTGTTGCTAGTTTTGAAGCTTTAACTGCTGGTTTTAGCATTAAGTATTATGGTTTAAGTGGAGGAACACACGATCCTTTTACAAAAGAGAAACTATCAGAAATAAAAACACAAGGAATTAGTATTATCGTACAAAATCAAACTTATTTTAATGTAGCTAAATTTGGAATACCATATAGTGATTTACAATTAATAGCGTTAAAAGTTAAGTACGACATCAATGATCGGTTTTATTTTGTTGGAGAAGCTTCATTTGCATATCAAGGAGAATCTGGTGGTTATGCACATGGGATTTTTGGATTAGGTGTTACTTCTAACAAATTTTTAAATAATAAAATATCGCTTTATGCAGAAGCTAGTGCTGGTGTTGCTGGTGGCGGAAGAGTTGACTCTGGTGAAGGTATACTCATAAGACCAACAGCAGGTGTTAATTTTCATGTGAACGATTATTTATCTTTCAATGTTGCTGGTGGGCAAATGGTTTCTCCATTTGGAAATGTTAATTCGGCAAATATCAATATTGGGTTAACTTATAACTTATCTATATTAAACGCACATAAATAATTTATCCTGAAATTATTTTAGGAAGTAAATAGAATACTAAATTAAAAAATAAATACAATGAATAACGGAATATACGCTAAATTCAACACAAATAGAGGTGAAATTTTAGTAAACTTAGAATACGAAAAAACTCCAGGGACAGTTGGTAACTTTGTTGCTTTGGCAGAAGGAAATTTAGAAAATGCTGTAAAACCTCAAGGAACTCCTTATTATGACGGATTGTCTTTTCATCGAGTTATCTCTGATTTTATGATTCAAGGTGGTTGCCCACAAGGAACTGGAACTGGAAATCCGGGTTATAAATTTGATGATGAATTTCATCCTGAATTAAGACACGATGCTCCTGGAAAATTAGCAATGGCAAATTCTGGTCCAGCTACAAACGGAAGTCAGTTTTACATTACCCACGTTCCTACTCCATGGTTAGACAATAAACATACAGTTTTTGGTAGTGTTGTTGAAGGACAAGATATTGTAGACATCATTTCTCAAGGAGATGAATTAACTTCTATTGAAATTATTAGAGTTGGTGATGCTGCAGAAAAATTTAACGCTGTTGAAGCTTTTAGAACTTTTGAAGGATCAAGAGCAAAACGTGAGGCAGAAGAATTGGCTAAACAAAAAGAATTATTAGATTCTGTTGCTGCAGGCTATGATGAAACTCCAAGTGGTTTACGTTACCAAATCTTACAAGAAGGGAATGGAAAACAAGCAACAAAAGGTGCAACTGTTTCTGTTCATTATAAAGGGCAATTATTGGACGGAACCGTTTTCGATTCGTCATACAAACGTAAACAACCTATAGATTTTTCTATTGGTGTTGGTCAAGTAATTGCTGGTTGGGATGAAGGGATTCAATTATTAAAAGTGGGTGATAAAGCTCGTTTGGTAATTCCTTCAAATTTGGCTTATGGAGCTAGTGGTGCTGGTGGAGTTATTCCACCAAATGCAACTTTGATCTTTGATGTAGAATTAATGGATGTAAAATAAAATAGTGACCTACAAAAAAAGCGCTCTATTCAGAGCGCTTTTTTTTGTTTTAGAAAGAATTTAATTGCCGTTTAATCTCTCTAATTCTAGAGCTACCCAAGTAATTAACACTCTGTTCTCTTCTAAATTAAGTGCCATTTCTGGTTTTCTAGTAACCATTCTTTCTGGAGGCATTTCTCCGTCTTCTAAGACTTCAGATAAATCTCCTAAGAAACTTTTTTGCTCCTTAAGGTTCATTTTAGGAACTTTTTCCCACTGTAATTTCTTTTTTGCTTTCTCATTTCTAGCATCTGGTTTATGGCAATTCATACACTTCTCGTCTATAATTGCTTTTACATCTTTTGGAAATATAATTACTGTTTGATGTTGCTCTATCTTATTCACTACAATTGAAGTAAGTTTTTCCTCCTCTTTACTTTTAGCAGTAAAGGCCACAATTCCAAATGTAAGAACCAAGAATAAAAGTTTGATACATGTTTTCATAAAATTATTTTTTTTAGATTTTTAAATATATAAAATTCTTAATAAAAAAAATAAAGTAAATTTGAGAACAAGAAGAATTCAAATTCTTAAACAAAAAACCATGATTAAAAAAGTATTGTTAACGCCATTTCAGAAATTTGTTAAAATTGAAAGTTTTAGTGGAATCTTATTAATGATTACCACATTAATTGCATTGCTTTGGGCAAACTCCTCGTATGGAGATAGTTATGTTTCTATTTGGCAATATAAAATTGGTTTTTCAACAGAAGGTTTTGAATTAAACAAGCCTTTAATCTTGTGGATTAATGATTGATTAATGGCCGTATTTTTCTTCCTAATTGGATTAGAAATTAAGAGAGAATTACTTATAGGCGAGTTAAACTCAATGAAAAAAATTGCTTTTCCGCTTTTTGGTGCTTTAGGCGGAATGTTAGTTCCGGTGCTCTTCTTTATATTCTTAAATCAAAATCCAGAAACCTTTAAAGGTTGGGGAATTCCGATGGCAACAGACATTGCTTTTTCTTTAGCCATCTTAAAATTACTAGGAAATAGAGTGCCTTTAAGCTTAAAAATTTTTTTAACGGCTTTTGCTATTGTAGATGATATTGGTGCAGTGTTAGTAATTGCTATTTTCTATAGCGGAAGTTTAAATTTAATGCTTCTACTTTCTGCATTGATTTTATTAGCCGTTTTATATTTTTGCTCATATAAAGGGTTTTACTCTAAGTTTTTATTGGTTTCATTCGGCATTATTATTTGGATTTTGTTTTTAAAATCTGGAATTCATCCTACGGTAGCAGGAATCTTGCTAGCTTTTTCAGTTCCAATCAGGCAAAAAATAGACACCAGTACTTTTATAGATAATTTAATTTCAATCACACAAGAGATAAAAAAAACAGCAATACCCGATCAACCTATTTTATCAAAAGAGCAGATTGAAGAAATTGATGCACTTGAAGATTGGACCAATAAATACCAATCGCCTCTACAACACTTAGAACACAAATTACATGGTTGGGTTGCCTATTTTATCATTCCTATTTTTGCCTTGGCAAATGCAGGTGTTGTGTTAAGCAGCAATAGTGAACTTGATACTTCTCTCATCCGAATTATTATTATTTGCTTAGTCATTGGAAATAGTATCGGAATCTCAACAATCATCTTTTTAGCTAGAAAAATAAAATTGATTGAAATTCCTAAAGAAATAAATAATCAACAAATAGTAGGTGTTTCTTTTTTAGCTGGTATCGGTTTTACAATTGCAATTTTTATTGCGAGTTTGGCTTTTGAGAATAGTCCAATGTATATAGATTCTGCTAAAATCGGAATTTTAATTGGTTCATTCATTTCTGCTGTAATCGGTTATTTAGTTTTAAGATTTAATAAGAACAGTAAAATTAATATTGCTGATAGTTAAAAAGTTATAAAAGATAGCATTTCTTTTATATTTGTTTCTAAACACTATTTTAGGTAACTTGGCTTTATTATAAACCAAACAATTCTTAAAATGAAAAAAATCATTCTACTTTGTATTCTTTCTGTTTTTATTTCAGTTAGCGCTTTTAGTCAAGATCAATATATCTTTCCTTCTGGTAGCGGACCTAACAAACTGTTTATGAAAGAAATTATAAAATTAACCGGAAAAGTGCGTCCAAAAATTTTATTCTTACCTACCGCTTCTGGCGATAGTGAACGTAGTATTAAAAGATGGAATGATTTAGTTAGTGACCTTTCTATAGAACCTTCAGTTCAGGGAGTTTGGATTAGTTCGTATCGCCAAAAAAAATCTTTTGAAGAAATACTTTTAAATGTTGATGCAATTGTTGTTGGTGGTGGAAACACATTAAACATGATGGCAATTTGGAAAGCTCAAGGAATCGATAAAGTACTTAAAAAAGCTTTAGAAAAAGGAATTATTTTAGCTGGCGGAAGTGCTGGTTCACTATGTTGGTTTGAAAATGGAACTACAGATTCTAGACCAAAAGAATTAAGTGTTGTTGAAGGACTTGGATTTTTACCTTTTAGTCACAGTCCACATTACGACGGTGAAAAATTTAGAAGACCTTTGTATGAAAAAAACATCCAAAAGGGAATTTTCAAAGCAGGTTATGCAATGGATAACAATGCTGGGATCATTTTTAAAAACGGAAAACCCTTTAAAATTGTTTCTATTGATAAAAAACACAACAACTACTTTGTATCTTTAAAAAACGGGAAAGTAGTTGAAGAAAAATTAGAATCTATTATTCTTAAGTAATTGGCACTTCTTTATCCAATAACTTTTGTCTCTATACAAGTAAATATTTAGTATCAATAGGTGTATCATTTATGAAATACAAACTTTTAAGTACAGTGTTTGTTTTTAGTTTCTTGTCACAAACAATTACAGCACAAGATCATAAAATGCTTACCAATAGTCGACTTATTCTAGGCACTTATAAAGAGCGAACTGCCTCTGTTTCTAGTGGAGATATTGATGGAGATGGCGATGTTGATATTTTGGTAGCAAACGGCAGACATTGGCCCGGTCAAAATAGGATATTTTTCAATAATGGCAGAGGTATTTTTACTGTAGAAACAAATTTAGGAACTCAAAAATCAACAACATACGCTACAGAATTAGCAGACTTAGACGGTGATGGAGACCTCGATATTGCAGTAGGAAATGATATGGCTCCCAATTATATCTTTTTGAATGATGGCAAAGGAGTTTTTACCAAAAGCACTTCATTTGGTGAGGATTATGCTTCCACTAGAAATTTAACCTTAAGTGATATTGATTCTGATGGAGACATCGACATCCTCATTATCAATCGAGGAATGCCAAATCAAATTTGCTTAAACGATGGCAAGGGAACTTTTACCAAAACAATATCTTTTGGTTCTAAAAAAGACTCAACCATAGACGTTGAAGTTGCAGATATAGACAATGACAATGATCTCGATTTGATTTTAGCCAATAGAGATAGTCAGCCTAATTACGTTTATTTGAACGATGGGAAATTAAATTTCACTGAAAAAATTCCTTTTGGTACGGGTAAAGATAATACCAGATCTGTAAGTATTGTAGATCTTAATAAAGATGGTTTTCTAGATATCATTACTGCAAACATTAATGAACCTAATGTTATTTATTGGGGAAACAAGAATAGAACGTTTACTAAATCTTTGACTTTTGATACTGAATTGATGAATAGTTTTGCTATCACAACCGCAGATATTGATGCCGACAATGATTTAGATATTATTGTGGGAAATGCTCAAAATCCAAACATGATTTTTTACAATAGCGAAAACGGGAAAAAGTGGACGAGAAAATTATTGTCAAATGAGAAATTTCTTACGTATGACATCATTGCTACCGATTTAAGCAATGATGGATTTATAGATATTGTTGAAGCGAATTCTGATGAAATCAATCGCTACTATATAAACCGTATAAAAAAATAACACCTAACCATATGAAAACGCTAACCACATCTTTTAAATCTATTTTATGTATTGCGCTATTCCTAGTGTCATTCACAATTCAGGGTCAAGAAGAAGTTGAATTAAAATATCTAGGAACTGCTGGTTGGGAAATTACTGATGGTACAACTAGAATATTAGTAGATCCATATATTTCTAGAGTAAAATTAGGAACAGGACCAGGTATTAGTCCAAAAGACACCAGAAAAACTGTAAACAGAACAGATGCATTTACTTCTGACACCAAAACTATAGATCGTATTATTACTAAAAAAATAGACTTTATTTTAGTACATCATTCTCATTTCGATCATTTAGCTGATGTGCCTTATATTGCTAAAAAAACAGGTGCTAAGGTTATTGGAACAGAAACAACGTGCAATATTTTGAGAGCTTACGGGATTCCGAATGAGCAATTATATCCGGTTAAAGGTGGTGAAGATTATCAGTTTGAAAATTTTTCAGTAAAAGTAATGCCTACAATACATTCTGCTTTAAACAACAAACACTATATAGATAATAGAACCTACGATAAAATACCCAAAGCACCATTAACTGTTGCTGAATTTATAGAAGGTGGTTCGTTGATGTTTTTAGCTCGTTTTAAAAAACATGATGTATTAACAATGGGCTCTATGAATTTTGTAGAAAGAGAATTATTTGGTTTAAAACCAGACATTTTATTAGCAGGTGTTAATCGCTCTCAACTCGGAATATACAAATACAATGAACGTTTATTAGCCGTTACTAATTATCCAAAGATTGTAATTCCTACGCACTGGGATAATTTTCGACTGCCTTATGGATTTTCGCAACAAATTGGTGTTGAACAAAAACTAATGCCTTTTAAAGAAGATTTAAAAACGGTTTCTCCCTCTACAAAAGTAATTATTCCAGAGCATCTAAAAACAATTATAATTTCTGAAAAATAATCTTATGAAAAGAATCAATATTTACTTCTTATTAATTTTGAATTTATTTAAGAAAATTACACTTACTTTCTTGCTATTTATTTCTTTTCAGGCAATTGCACAAGAAGATTCCTATACACTCATCAAAGCAAAAACTATTTTTGATGGTGTTCAATTTCATACCAACAAAGTTGTGCTTATCAAAGGAAATAAAATCATTGCTTTTGATAAGGCAACCAATATTAAAATTCCGAAAGGCACAAAAATGATTCATTATCCCAATGGAACATTAATGCCAGGAATGATAGAAGGGCATTCTCACTTATTATTACACCCATATAATGAAACTTCATGGAACGATCAGGTACTAAAAGAGTCTTATGCAGAGAGAGCTATTCGAGGCGCCAATCATGCTAAGAAAACATTGATGGCTGGTTTTACTACGGTAAGAGATTTGGGATCTGAAGGTGCTTCTTATGTAGATGTTGGTTTGAAAGAAACCATCGAAAAAAATGTAATTAGTGGCCCTAGAATGATTGTCGCAGGAAAAGCTATTGTAACAACAGGTAGTTATGGCCCTAAAGGGTTTGCAGAACATGTAACTGTTCCGTTAGGTGCTGAAACTGCAGATGGTATTGACGATTTAACTAGAGTTGTAAGAGATCAAATTGGACATGGTGCTGATGTTATTAAAGTCTATGCTGATTATCGTTGGAGTCCTGATAAAAAAGCAGCTCCAACTTTTACTTTAAAAGAACTAAAATTGATTGTTGAAGTTGCTGAAAGTAGCGGTAGAAAAGTAGTTGCTCATGCTGCTAGTGAAGAAGGAATGCGTCGTGCTATTTTAGCTGGTGTTAGTACTATTGAACATGGTGATGGAGGTACCAGAGAAATTTTTGAATTGATGAAGAAACACAATGTTGCCCTCTGCCCTACACTTGCTGCTGGAGATGCTATCGAACAATATCAAGGTTGGAAAAAAGGAGTAGATTCTGACCCTGCTAGAATTGTAAAAAAGAAAAAATCTTTTAAACTTGTATTGGAAGCTGGAGTTACTATTGTAGCTGGAGGTGACGTGGGGGTATTCCCGCATGGCGACAATGTTCGTGAATTAGAAATGATGGTTCAATACGGAATGAATCCTTTGTCCGTGTTACAATCCGTTACTTCTGTAAATGCGAAGGCTTTTGGATATGAAAATTCTATTGGTCAAATAAAAAATGGCTTGCTAGCTGATTTAATTGTTGTTGATGGTGACCCCGTAAAAAACATCTCTAATTTGAGGAAAATTAGTTTGGTTATCAAAGACGGTACAATTTTTAAGCAATAGTGGTTTTAAAGATATTATTGAAGCAAATTCAAGTTAATTAATATTTTAATTTCTTATTCTGTCTGCTTCTGCTTCTAATGCTGCTTTTGCATTACTTGCCTCAGTAGTTAATGTTGAACCAATTAAGTTGTTATTTTCATAAGCATCAGTAATTAAATTATAAAATTCCTCAGAACCATTATTGAATTTTATAAGTTTATAAGTAGCATTTCTAATCGCATACGCTATTCCGTTATTTGAAATTTCGGTATAAGCATATTCTCTTGAAGAAGCGTTTTCGTCTTTCAATAAAGAATAAAAACTTGTGCTATTTTCTCTAGAAAAAGTTGAAACGCCAGACATTGAAGCAATTGTAGAAAATAAATCTGTTGTGCTTATCAAGGCATTTTCTCTAACTCCAGTTCTACTTACACCGAACCCAGAAACTACCATAGGTACATTTACACCGCCCTGGTAAATGGTGTTTTTAGCTTTGGTTCTACTATATGGGGATTGTGCTACCTGATTTGGACTTCCATTATCACCAATAAAAACAATAATTGTATTTGCTTTTTCTTCGGTAGTCATACTATTTATGAATCTCCCAATTTCTGAATCCATTGCTTCTATAGCTGACATAAAATATGGAGTTGGATTTGCGTCTATACTTGATGCGTCTGTTGGTAAATTGCCTTGTGAATGTAAATTAGTTGGAGCCAGATGAAATGGTGTATGTGGAGCATTATATGCCAACCATAAAAACCAAGGTTTGGTTTGCTTATCAACCCAATCAATTGCTAAATCGGTGAATTTTGTTGTGGTATATTCAGTTGTGTTGGCTGTTAAACCATTTTCAGTTAAATTCCAATTTGTATAACTTTGAACTCCTCCCGTTAATAAACCTGCATAATAATCTACTCCCATTGTAATGGGATCTGTAGCAGAATTAGATAAATGCCATTTGCCAATAATAGCAGTTGCATAAGCATTTGAAGTACCTTCATTAATATATTTTTGTAAAGAAGTTTCTGATGTAGAAATGACATCTCCAACTTTTAAAACCCCTGTTTTACTTCCGTATTTACCAGTTAAAATAGAGGCTCTTGTAGGTGAGCAAACCGGATAAGACCAAAAGTTTTCGAACGTGATTCCAGAATTCATCAATCCTTGTAAAATTGGCATATTAGGTTTTACAGTTCCTTCTGAGTAATTTGGTGTTGCATCTAACCCCATATCGTCAGCTATAATCAATAAGATATTTGGTTTTGTTGAAGTAGAGGTTGTGTCTACGTCAGAATCATTTAATAGAGGAGAACTACAACTAAAAAAAAGAAGACTTATACAGGTGCTAAAGAAACAATTTTTAAAACTCATGTTTTGAAGGTTTATATTTTATATATAACAAGTGACTTATTAAATACCCTACTTTAAAATTAATTATCTTTGTTTTTTGTAACAAAAGCAGGTAAATTAAAGTTTAATTTTTTAGTTAGACTTTAATTCGAAAAACAAAATTTTAATTTATAGTATGATTTTTCATGAAACAAATTCTTTATTTATTAGTTGTGCTTTTTTTTATAGGCTGTGGAAATTCAAAAAATTCACCTGAATTTATAAAAGCTGTAACTGGAAAATATTTATTTAATTCTGATGAATCTATTGGAGTTTCATTTGTTGATAATGAGATGATGGTTCGTTGGAGAGGAAAAGATAATATAAAGTCTTTAAAAGTTAACGATAGTACTTTTTACATAAAAGATATGAATGAGAAGTTTATATTTATAATGCAGCCAAAAGTGCATATTGTGCTGGCAGAAAAAAGAGAACATGACGGGGTAAAATACTCATTTAAAAAAATGCGTGATGGAGAAAAAACTCCACAAGAATATTTATTAAACAAAGAATATGACAAAGCGTTAGCGGGTTATTTAGCCATTCAGAAAAAGGATTCTTTAGATAGAACTATTAGAGAAGGCACTTTTAATCGTTTAGGATATAAAATGTTAAATGATAAAAAATTTGACATCGCTATAGAAACGTTCAAAATAAACACAAAATTATATCCAAATAGCTCTAATACTTATGATAGCTTAGGTGAAGCCTATTGGAAAATAAAAGATACGGTAAATGCAAAAGAGAACTTTAACAAAGCATTGTCAATTAACCCAGAAAATAGAAGAGCACTTCGTTTTATTAAAAAACACAAATTAGAAGATTAATTTGGAGCATTTAAAATACCCAATCGGACAAGTACAAATTCCTGAAAATATTTCAAAGAAAGATATTGAAAAATGGATTTCTGATATTGATAACTTTCCTTTAAAATTAGAAAAATTAGTAGAGAGTTTATCCGAAGAGCAATTAGACACTCCTTATAGAGAAGGTGGTTGGTCAGTAAGACAAACCATTCATCATTGTGGAGATAGCCATGTACATAGTTATATTCGATTTAAATGGGCATTGACAGAAGAGCAACCAATTATTAAAGCTTATTATGAAGATCGTTGGGCTGAATTGTTTGACACTAAAGATGCTCCCATAGCATTATCACTTCAGTTTATTAAAGCATTGCATGCTAAGTGGGTTTATTTATTAAAAGGGCTTTCTAAAGAAGATTTAGATAAAGAATTTATTCATCCAGAAAGCGGGGCGAATGTTTCTTTAAAAAAGAACATCGCAATTTATGCTTGGCATTGCAATCATCATTATGCACATATTGAGAATTTATTAATTCGCAATGATTGGACATAACTAGTTGTCATTCCTCTAAAAACAGGAATCTATTAAAAAAGCAGACTCCGAATCTATTGAAGAATGTCGGGAACAATAAAATTCCTATATTTATTCTTTAATTCAATTTTTATGAAAACTGCACAACAATGGTTTGATGAATATGCAATCAGTCATCAAAACAAAACCAACATCACTATTCATTTTATATGTGTTCCAGCTATATTTTTTAGTGTGATTGGATTGTTTATGAGTATTCCTACTACTCTTTTAGAAAACACTTTTGGTTTATATAACCCGTTGATTGAAAATTGGGCTACAGTAGTTGTAGCTTTTGTATTAATTTTTTACCTACGTTTAGGTTTTTGGTATTTTATCAATATGCTATTGGTAAGTCTCCTTTCAATTATTGGAAACTATTGGCTGAGTGGTTTTGGAAACCTTGCTATTATTTCATTCGCTATTTTTGTGGTTGCTTGGATTGGGCAGTTTTACGGTCATAAAGTAGAAGGTAAAAAGCCATCCTTTATAAAAGACTTACAGTTTTTATTAATCGGACCACTTTGGGTACTTAAAAAAATAGGAAAATAATGAAAGAAGAAATCACTTTCGAAGATTTTTTAAAAGTAGATATGAGAGTCGGAACTATTATTGAAGTTAGCGATTTCCCTAAAGCTCGAAAACCAGCCTATCAATTAACCATAGATTTTGGAGGTTTAGGTATTAAAAAATCAAGCGCTCAAATCACAGATTTATATACAAAAGATGATTTACTAAATCGACAAGTAACAGCTATTGTGAATTTTAAACCTCGACAAATTGCTAATTTTATGAGCGAATGTTTGGTGTTGGGAATTTATAATGAAGAAGGAAACGTTGTTTTATTAAAAGCTTCTGAACACATTAAAAACGGAGAACAGGTTTCTTAGTTATCAGGGTTGTTTAAAATTACCAACGCAGCAATTACTCCAGGAACCCATCCACAAAGTGTTAGTAAAAAAACGATTAAAAAAGAGCCACATCCTTTTCCTAAAACAGATAATGGCGGGAAGAAAATTGCTAATAAAACTCTTAATAAACTCATAGTTCAATTTATTGATATATCAATAAGACGAAAAGTTGTATTGTTTGTTACTATTTTTAGAACAAAAAAATCGCAAAGCTATTCAAGATAACTTTGCGATTTTTTACGTTACTGTTTTGCAACTATGTTCTACATCTTATCTCCAAAGAAAATAGCATTCATTAACAACTTATTGGTTCCGTACCAAAATGCTCTAAAGTTGGTGTTATCTGTAAAAACAATCACTCTACCTCTACCCATTCTTTGTACTTGAAACGGAACTGAGTTTTTTAACTGAGCTAAATTCTGTTTCGAAATGTACCCTGCCAGTAACGGTTTATCTGTATACTGAATTGGGTTGTTATAATTGGTCTTGCTTGGCTCAATAAAAATAGTTGTATTTCTAAACATTGGCAATTCATCATTCTTGTATCCAAAATTTATTGGATGCGATAGATCTAACTTTGTATTAAAAATTGCACCTCCGATTACCTGAGCGCCAGAACGCAAACTCCTATTTTCAAATGTAACAGGATTTGTAGGCGAATCTGCTTTTTTAAATTCTAAGTCGATAAATTTCTTAGAAGCCAACCATCTAACTGTACTTCTATAACCAATTAAAACACCGCCATTACGAACCCATGTTTTTAATCTTTCTTCAGTGCCTTTATCTACACTATTACTACTCGGAGCAATTATTGTAGTGTATTTGCTTAAGTCGGTTCTACCCACATAAGACATGTCTAGTTTTGTTACTTTAATATTAAAACGGGTGTCAAATAAATGCCAAATTTCTCCAGCATCAGAACTAGAAATTCCGTCTCCTACAAACATGGCAATTTTCTTAGGACTCACATTTACAATATTGTTAGACCCTAAATCAATTCCCTCATTCAACCCTGTTCTTGTTCCATAAAAGTGTACATGACTATTTTTAGCCACTTCTTCTAAAAAAGTAAACAAGTCTACCGAATTTAATTTTTGGTTCTGTACAGGGATAAAAATGGTTCCGTAGTCATACTCTTTACCGCCATTATTAAATTTCTTTAAAGACACTTTTGCTCTTATGCCTTTATCTAAAATAGTGTTCAATGCTTTTGGAGTGTAATACTCATTCCACGGCATTAAATACCCATAATCACTCTTATACGAAATAGATCCTTTTGGTATTTCTAAATTGGTTACTTTTTTACCTATTTTACTGGTAGCAATATCTTCTTCGTAATCTAAATTAAATGCCAACGGAAATGTCCATGCAGAAATATCATAAAATAAACTGTCTGTAAACGTGGTTGTTTTTTGGAACATTGCTTTTACCAAACGGCTGTTTTTTTGATCCATTGGAATCACAAAACTACTCCCCTTTTTATAGGTTTTTCCCTTTGATGTAAAATCTGATGCAACTTCATTAAACTGTATTTGATGTCTCTTTAAAATTTCTGCTAAATGATAGGTTTTAGCCGCATCTTTCTCATCACCAAAAACAATTGCTTTGCTTTTAGCAGCTTCTTTTCTGGAGTTTTTAAAGAAATCTTGTTGGTATTTTAAGATTTGAACACGCATATTACGTGCTGCTTCTAACGTAGACAATGCCGCTGTAAATTGATTTCTTATAGTAAACGGAAACGTTAAAACTCCATTAACCGTTTCTTGTGCATGACCACGAGAACTTCCTTGCTCAAATAAAATTCCGATGCTTCCATTTACATCTGGAAAGGTTGAGCCTTTACCATAATAAAAATCGTCATAACCTTCTTCTGAATAATACATTGAACCTATTTTATCCAATCCTTTGGCATGATACGTTGCAATTTGCTTGGTTAAATCTTGATTTAATTGAGGTGTTAATGGGTTGGTTCTAGACGGAATCCCTGGTTGAAAGAAAAACGAAGAATTCGAACCCATTTCATGATGATCTGTCAAAACATTTGGCATCCATTTATGAAAAGATGCTATTCGTACTCTAGATTCTGGCAATTGCACAGGCAACCAATCTCTATTCATATCAAACCAATAATGATTGGTTCTACCACCAGGCCAAACTTCTCTGTATTCTCTGTCGTTTGGATCTGGATTGATGTTGATCGCTTTGTTGGTATTTGCCCAATATGAAAAACGTTGCAATCCGTCTGGATTAAAAGATGGATCAAACAAAATAACCGTATTGTCTAATAACTCGTCAATCTTACTTCCTTGAGCAGCGGCTAAATAATAGGCTACTGCTAAGCTAGCATTGGAGCCACTTGGCTCGTTACCATGAATAGAAAATCCTTGATACAGCACTATTGGTGCGTTAGACACATCTATGGAAGCATCATTTGTTGCCGCTAGATGGTTTTTGCGAATGCTTTCTAAATTTTGATGATTTTTAGGCGACGTAATGGTTAACAACAATAAAGGTCTTCCTTCAAAAGTTGTCCCTCTACTTTCTATAGAAATTCTATCTGATGCTTTTGCCAAGGCTTTCATATACTCGGCCAACTTATCATGAGTCACATGCCATTCTCCAACTTCATGACCGATAACAGATTTTGGTGTGGGGATGTTTTTATTATAGCTTACATCTTTGGGTAAATAGTACGATAAATCTACTTGTTGTGCCGTTACTGAATATGCTAGCAACAAGAAAAGGATGGTGAGTTTTTTCATTAAAAATGGTTTGTTAGTTTTCAGCCTACAAGTTAAAGAAACTAACGTTGTATGAAAATTTACCGCAACCTATTTAACGTTTGTTTAACAAATTGCCGCCTTCTTCATTCATTTCATTTATCCTTGATGAACCCTTCGACTCCGCTCAGGAGGGAAACAAAAATCAGGAGGTACTTTTATTTTTTTGGAATTCTACTTTTAAAGTTTAGCTTGATTCTAAACTCTTTTTTTGATAACTTCGCTAACTGCTGATATAAATCATTAAAACAGATTCATATCAAAATGCATTATATGCAAGCCGACGGTATATATAAACGAGAGCTATGTTCTTTACTTGTTACTAAAACTTTTAGCTATTTAATCATTTGTTTTATTTATTTCTGATTTAAAATACTTTCAATTTTTAGCTTTAAATTTGAGACTTACATTATTTAGATCTAATAGATAAATTAAAAAATGAATAAAATAGAGTATATAGAAAATGAGATTTCTGAATTAAGAAATGAATTGAAAAATCATAAACTTTATGAAAATTTACGTGACATTAATGACATAAAAATTTTCATGGAAAATCACGTATTTGCAGTATGGGATTTTATGTCTCTTTTAAAGAATCTTCAAATAAACCTCACTAAAGTTCAAACACCCTGGACACCACCAAAAAACCCAAAACTATCAAGATTTATAAATGAAATTGTTCACGGAGAGGAAAGTGACATTAATGAATTGGGAGAGCCAAAGAGTCATTTTGAGATGTATTTAGATGCAATGTTCCAAGTAAATGGAAATACGAATGAAATCAATGATTTTATTAAGCTTATTGCATTAGGGAATTCCGTTGACTATTGTTTTAGTCAAGTTAATGTCGATAATAGAGTAGCTGATTTTGTTAAATTCACATTTTCAATTATTGAAACAAATAAGCCACATCTTGTAGCTTCGGCATTTACCTTTGGAAGAGAAGATGTTATTCCAGATATGTTTATAGAAATTCTTAAAAATTCAGATTCTGAAAACAAATTATACAACAAAATAAATTACTATCTCGAACGACATATTGAACTTGACGGAGATGAACACGGTCCTCTATCTCTTGAGATGATTTCTGAATTATGTAAAGATGATGAACAAAAATGGAATGAAACACTAACTGTAGCAAAACAATCATTAGAAAAACGAATTGAACTTTGGAATGCTATATCTGATTTAATACAGAATAAAAAGCCTGCATATAACACCGTGTATAATTAATTGCTTGCTTCTAGCCTACTTACGAAAATCCTTGCGGATTTTCTTTGTCAGTAATTATTTATTAACTTTATTGTTTAACCACAGCAACTAACCTTTTACAAACACGTTAGCAAAACTTAAAAATCTAGAAAATCAATTTGCATTCAATCATTCCTAAATAAATATATCAAGAAGCAATTTATTCTTTTTAAATTCGCAGTATACGATTCTGTAAAAAATGATTGACGATTCTATTTTAATTGCATTAACTACTTCTTTAAAAGGAGATCTCCTTTTTGATGAGTTACACAAGTCAATCTACGCTACAGACGCTTCTGTGTATCGTAAGATTCCGTTGGCAGTTGCCTTTCCAAAAGATGTTACAGATATTCAGCAATTGATTGCTTTTGCTACTAAAAATGAGATTACACTAATTCCGAGAACCGCAGGAACTTCGTTAGCCGGACAATGTGTTGGAGACGGAATTGTGGTAGATGTTTCTAAACATTTTACCAACATCATTTCTTTTGATAAAAACGCAAAAACCATTACCGTTGAACCGGGAATTATTCGTGATGAATTAAACAACTATTTAAAACCACATGAGTTGTTTTTCGGTCCAAACACCTCCACCTCTAACCGTTGTATGATTGGCGGAATGGTGGGTAATAATTCTTCTGGAAGTACTTCTATTCGCTATGGAGTGACACGAGATAAAGTACTCTCTATTGATGCTGTTTTGAGTGATGGAAGTTTGGCTACCTTTTCTGAAATTTCTTCAAAAGAATTCAAAGAAAAGATGGAATTAGAGACCTTTGAAGGTTCTATTTACAAAGCCATTTATAGCGAATTGATTTTTGATTCTGCACAAGAAGAAATAAAAAAAGAGTTCCCAAAAGAAACCATTCATAGAAGGAATACAGGTTATGCCATTGATGAATTTTTAAAATCAGATTTGTTTGGTGGTACAGAATCAACCATAAACGTTGCAAAATTATTAGGAGGAAGTGAGGGTACCTTGGCTTTTTCTACAACAATTACTTTACGATTAGATGCCGTTCAGCCTAAAGAAAGTATCTTAATTACCTCGCATTTTAAAAGCATCAACGAAAGTTTAAAAGCGACGTTAATAACCATGAAACACAATTTATATACTTGTGAATTGATGGATAAAGCAATTTTAGATTGCACAAAAAACAACCGAGAACAAGCTAAAAATAGGTTCTTTTTACAAGGTGATCCACAGGCTGTATTGATGTTAGAAGTTGCAGCAGATACCATTGAAGAAACAGAAATATTGGCAAACAATGTCATTGCTGATTTAGAAAAAGAAAACTTAGGATATCACCATCCAAAAATTTACGGAGATGATATCAATAAAATATTTGCTTTGCGAAAAGCTGGCTTAGGTTTATTAGGAAATATGATTGGCGATAAAAAAGCATTAGCTTGTATAGAAGATACGGCGGTTGCCTTAGAAGACTTACCTAACTATATAGATGAGTTTACCGCTATGATGGATGCCTACAAACAAAAAGCCATCTATTATGCCCATGCCGGTGCAGGAGAAATTCATTTACGTCCAATTTTAAACCTGAAGAAGAAAGAAGATGTGGTTTTGTTCAGAAAAATCACTACAGAAACTGCAAAATTAGTCAAGAAATATAAGGGCTCTTTTAGTGGTGAACATGGTGACGGAATTGTTCGTGCAGAATTTATTCCGTTAATGATTGGAGAAGAAAATTATCAATTGTTACGACGCATTAAAAAAGCTTTTGATCCAAATAACGTATTCAACAAAGGAAAAATTACAGATGCTTTTTCGATGGATGAAAGCTTACGCTATAAAATTGATAGAGAAGAACCAGTTATCAAAACCATTCAAGATTTTTCTGAAAACGAAGGCATCTTAAAATTAGCTGAAAAATGCAATGGGTCTGGAGATTGTAGAAAACCTGTTTCAGCTGGCGGAACAATGTGTCCGAGTTACAGAGCTACCAAAAACGAAAAAGACACCACTCGAGCAAGAGCAAATGCTTTGCGTGAGTTTTTAACCAACTCTGAAAAACAAAATAAATTTAATCATAGCGAATTAAAAGAAGTTTTTGATTTGTGCTTAAGCTGTAAAGCGTGTGCTAGTGAATGTCCAAGTAATGTTGATGTTTCGGCTTTAAAAGCAGAATTTTTATATCAATATCAAGAAACTAATGGGTATTCTTTTAGATCAAAACTCTTTGCCAATAATGTAAAGTATAACAAATTAGGAAGCCTCACTCCTACACTAACCAATAAGTTGTTGAATACTTCATTCGCAAAAGCCTTAATGGGTGTTTCGCAAAAAAGAAGTATTCCGAAATTAGCTTCTAAAACACTAAAAAATTGGTATAAAAAACGTGTTGTCATTGCGAACACAGTAAAGCAATCTCAAAAAAAAGTATATTTATTTAATGATGAGTTCACCAATTACTACGATGTTGAAATCGGAAAAGATGCCATTTTTGTCCTAGAGAAATTAGGGTTCACTGTTGAAGTGTTGGAGCATCAAGAAAGTGGACGAAGTTTTATTTCGAAAGGATTTTTAAAGGAAGCGAAACAAGTTTGTAATGAGAATATTGCCATTTTTAAAGAGGTTGTTTCAGACGACACACCTTTAATCGGAATAGAACCCTCAGCAATTTTAACCTTTAGAGATGAATACATCCGTTTGGCTGATGATACAACTTCTGCCGAAGAAATTGCAAAAAACGCTTTTACCATTGAAGAGTTTTTAAACCATGAGCATCTAAAAGGAAATATAGATACTTCGTTATTTACTTCTGAAAGTAAAACACTTAAGATTCACGGACATTGTCATCAAAAAGCATTGTCTAGTACAACAGCAAGTTTTACGATGTTAAACATTCCGGAAAATTACTCTGTAACTTTGATGAACACAGGTTGTTGCGGAATGGCAGGAAGTTTTGGATATGAAAAAGAACACTACGAATTAAGTATGCAAGTGGGTGAAGATACTTTATTTCCGAAAGTAAGAAATTGTGCTACAGATACAGAAATTGTTGCTGCTGGAACTAGTTGTAGACATCAAATTTTTGATGGAACGCAACGTATAGCAAAGCATCCAATAACCTTATTAAAAGAAGCTTTTTTATAAGAATGAAAAAAGCACTTCGTTTTTCATAAAAAAAAAGCATACTTTTAATATCGATTTAAAAACGAATTTGTTATGCGTGAGAAAACAAAATTCATCTTTAAAAGTGCTATACTTACTTCAATAGCAATGATTGCTTATTTTTTCTTGCTGAGAGGGATGCATTTGGATGAAATGCCTATCCTGCGCCTTCTAAATTTTGTATTCATATTTTTAGGTGTAAACTATACCATTGAAAAAAACATTACTATTAATAAGGAGACTCAGTACTGGAAAAGTTTCTTGGCAGGTGTTTATGCTACATTACTTACTGTTATAATTTCTCTTGCCATATTAACTATCTATGTATATTATGTACAGCCTAGTTTTATAAACATCTTACAAAACAGCTTCTTTTTATGGAAGAATAACTTTAGTTTCCCTATAATTCTTTTCATTATTTTTATACAAGGAATTGCTGCTTCTGTAATTTCTGCATTTCTAATTATGCGTTATTGGAAAAAGAATATGCCACAATTTTGATATAAAAAAAGCTCCCAATTGGGAGCTTTTTTTTTTAGTTTCGTTACAATTATTGCAAACTCGATAGTCTATGTTTGATGGTCTCAATTTTAGCTAGTGTATCCGCTTCTTTTTTACGTTCAAGTGCAATTACTTGTTCTGGAGCGTTGCTTACAAAACGTTCATTAGACAATTTCTTTGAAATTCCGAATAAGAAACCTTCTGCTCGTTTTAATTCTGCTGTTAATTTCTCTATTTCAGCTTCTACATCAATTTCTTCCGAAGAGATTGGCACAAAATATTCATTAGACTTTACTCTAAAAGCAGCTCCCTCAACCTCAAACTTATTGTAGTTTATTTCTGAAACATTCGTTAATTTTTTAATTATTTGGTCTAAAGTTGTATCTACATTTTCATTATTCCTAACATTTAAGATAATAGGATCTTTAAAGGATATACTTTTTTCTTTTCTAATCGTTCTAATACCAGATATAACTTCTTTTGCAAAATCAAATTGATTTATTAAGTTAACATCATCAACTCCATTTTCCCTATTTTTTGGGTATTCTGAGATAATCAAAGCTTCCTCTGGAGTTCTCTCTGAAATAGTTTGCCATATTTCTTCTGTTAAGAATGGCATAAAAGGGTGCAATACTTTTAAATTATTTTCGAATGCTTTAAGTACTGCGTCATAAGTTTTTTGATCAATTGGTTGTTGGTATTCCGGTTTTACAATCTCTAACAACCAGCCACAAAAATCATCATAAATTAACTTGTAAATTGCCATTAAGGCATCAGATAATCTGTATTTAGAGAAATGATCTTCAATTTCTGCTAAAACTTGTTGAAATCTAAAAGTATACCACGACAATCCAAGACTTGATGTACTTTCTTGTTTTAAGTTTTCATCAATTTCCCAACCTTTTACCAAACGAAAAGCATTCCAGATTTTATTAGCAAATTGTTTTCCTTGTTGACATAAAGCTTCATCAAACATTAAGTCGTTTCCAGCGGCAGAACTTAGTAATAACCCTACTCTCACTCCGTCTGCTCCATAATCTTCAATCAATTTTAAAGCATCCGGAGAATTACCAAGTGATTTAGACATCTTTCTACGTTGTTTATCACGTACCAAACCTGTTAAATACACATTGTTAAAAGGTTTTTTTCCTTTGTATTCATATCCTGCAATGATCATACGCGCTACCCAGAAAAATAAAATATCTGGACCAGTTACTAAATCATTGGTTGGATAGTAATAGTTAATTTCTTCGTTTTCAGGATTTCGAATTCCGTCAAAAACAGACATTGGCCATAACCATGAAGAAAACCAAGTATCTAGCGCGTCAGTATCCTGACGCAAGTCGCTAGTTGTTAGTTTATAGTTTTTAGTTCTCTCCTGTGCCAATACTAATGCTTCTGTGATGCTTTCAGCAACTACAAAATCTTCTTTTCCGTCTCCGTAGAAATAAGCCGGAATTTGTTGTCCCCACCATAATTGACGAGAAATATTCCAATCGCGAATATTCTCCATCCAATGACGATAGGTGTTTTCAAATTTCTTTGGATATAAATTGATCTCCGGATTATCACCTAAAACAGCTTCAATTGCTGGTTTTACCAAATCTTCCATTTTCAAAAACCATTGATCTGACAATCTTGGTTCTATGATTGCTTTTGTTCTTTCAGAAGTTCCGACTTTATTTAAATGTTGTTCTGTCTTCACTAAAAACCCTTTTTCTTCTAATTCTTTGGTAATCTCTTTACGAACCACAAAACGATCTTTGCCTTCGTAATGCAACCCGAAAGAATTTAAAGACGCATCCTCATTAAAAATATCGATAACTTCTAAATTGTGCTTATCTCCTAACACTTTATCATTTTCATCATGAGCAGGCGTTACTTTTAAACAACCCGTTCCGAATTCAATATCTACATATTCGTCTTCAATAATTGGAACTACACGATTACACAAAGGCACAATTGCTTTCTTCCCTTTTAGATGTCTAAAACGATCATCATTTGGATTGATACAAATTGCAGTATCACCAAAAATAGTTTCTGGACGGGTAGTTGCAATAGTTAAGGTGTCATTTGAGCCTTCAATCTTGTATTCTAAGTAATATAAATTTCCTTGTTTTTCAATATGAATAACCTCTTCATCGGACAATGTTGTTTTTGCTTCTGGATCCCAGTTTACCATTCTGTATCCACGGTAAATTAAGCCTTTGTTGTATAAATCAACAAAAACTTTAATAACAGCTTCAGACATTTCTGGGTCCATTGTAAAAGCTGTTCTTTCCCAATCACAAGAACATCCTAGCTTTTTTAATTGCTCTAAAATGATTCCACCATATTCATGTTTCCATTCCCATGCATGTGCCAAAAACTCTTCTCGAGTCAAGTCGTTTTTATCAATTCCTTGTTCTTTTAGCTTTGCCACAACCTTTGCTTCTGTTGCAATAGATGCATGGTCTGTACCAGGAACCCAACAGGCATTTTTACCTTGTAAACGAGCATGACGAATTAACACATCTTGGATGGTATTATTCAACATATGCCCCATATGTAAAACTCCGGTTACGTTTGGTGGTGGAATTACAATGGTATACGGCTCTCTTTCATCAGGTGTTGAATGGAAATAATTGTTTTTCATCCAGTAATCGTACCATTTACTTTCTACACTTGTTGCAATATATTTAGATGGAATTTCCATTCTTTGGCTTTATTTTTGAGATATAAAGAGCAAAAATACAACTATATCTAATAACAGGAAAGTTGTATTTGAATTTTTAATTATAAGATTAAAAACCTACTTTTACCTAAAATTTAATCCGATGAAAAAATCTATTTTACTTCTTTTTTTAGTTAATTTAACTATGAGTAGTTATTCTCAAAATACAGCATCAAACAAAGCTGAATTTAAATTCACTACAGAACTTATTGATTATGGTAAAATTGAGCATAAATCAGACGGAAAACGAATTTTTGAATTTGTTAATGTTGGTAAAAGTCCATTAATTATTTCTAATATAAAAGCCTCTTGTGGATGTACAGTTCCAACAAAACCTGATGGTCCAATTATGCCAGGTGAAAAAGGGGTTGTTGAAGTTGTTTATAACACTTCTATTTTAGGTGGTTTTTCTAAAATGATTACCATAACATCTAATGCGAAAAATAGTATTAAAAGAATACGAATTAAAGGTTTTGTGGTAAAAAAATCTTAAGTTACTAGATTCTTTTTACTAAGTTAAAATGGAATTTCATATCAACTTTTGCTCTTTCTACAACCAGGGTTATTCTTTTGTTATGGCCTGCTTGAAACTTACCTAACAACTCCTTTAATGTTAACTGATGAGCTTTAATTCCATTAATACTTAAAATCACATCATCTACTTGTAATCCGGCCAAATCAGCTGGCGAATTTTTTAAGACATGTTTTATTTTATAAGAAGGTTTAAACCTATAGGCATAAGTAGAAATTATTGAGACTGTTTTTGTATTTGTAGTTTCTGACTTTCCACTAGAATAAGCATCTGAAAATGTTGAAGATTGTTTTTCTTTAACTAAAATTTTTCCATTGTAAACAACATCTAAACCACTCATATTGTATTGAAAACCACCTCTAAACGAACCGCTCTTTTTTAAGGTAATTGTTTTGTTTTTATAATCTACCCATATTTTAAATCGTTTTAAAATATTACCTCCAATACTTCCATTACGTTCTCTAAAACGCCTTGCATAAAAAGTAGATGTAGAGTCTAAAAATGAAACTGTAGGTTCTTTGATCTTAAAAGTTCCGATTGAAATTTGTTTAATTCTACTTTTTTTACCATAAATGGTACCGCTAATTCCTTCCCCTAAAACACCTTTAAAGTGTTTAATAGGGGTTTGAATTTCCTTTTTAGAATTTTCAAATAGCCAAATCGATTCAGAACCACCAGAGTCTATCAATAATTTCACATCTGTTTGTGTATTTCCAACTGTATCTAATTGTATTTTAGCATCTATATAAGGTTTGTTCCTATAGAATTGCAAAGGAAATGTTTGACATTTTCTACACTTATCATAGGTGTAAAATTGCGGATTGTAAAAATAAACTCGTTTTGTTAAATAGTTGATGTGTACAATCGCATCTTTAAATAGTTGATAACCTATAATTCCGTGAACAGTAACCCCCATTTTACCCGAAACATCAAATCGGTCTTTCAGGATCACATAAATTTCTTGATTTTCACCAACAAAATCTTTAATTTTTAAAGTGTTATTTGTTGATATTAAAGCCTCCAGTGGCTTTCCTTTTCCTAAACCTTGCAAAGAAATTTTTTTAACATCTCTTAAACCAAGGCTATCATTTTCTGACAAACTAAAAAGAATGGTTTTATTAACACCCGTATCTAAAATAAAAGACAACTGTTTCCCATTTACTTCTAACGGAATTACAATTAAGTTATTAATAAGATTAAACCTCACAAATTGTTCTTTCTGGTTGGATCTAAAAAAACCAAACTGAGATTCAGATTGAGATTTAGCTGTAAACGTAAAAGCAACTAAAAGAAAAAAAAATAAGTAATGTTTTTTTATCAAAAAAAAGGATGTTTTATAATTATATCTAATATACAAATTTATTCAATTAAATACATAACCACTTAATCTATAATAGCTTTTAGGAAATATTTAATAGCATTTTAGTAAATATTTTACCTTTTGCCTGTCTTAAAAAAGAAATGCCAAACGCAACGGGATTTTAAAAATAAATTCAGAAATTTGCTTTACATTTAACTAATCAAATTCATAAACTATGCCTTTAATTTCTAAGAAAGGAACTTTAATGCCAGAATCACCAATTCGTAAATTGGTGCCCTATGCAGAAAACGCATATAAACAAGGCAAAACAGTATATCATTTAAACATTGGACAACCTGATATTAAAACACCTCAGGTTGCATTAGATGCAGTTTCAGTTCATTCATTAACAACAATTGCCTATACCAGATCTGAAGGTTCAGAAGCCTATAGAACAAAAATAGCTAACTATTACAGCAAACATAACATTCATGTTAAACATGATGATATAATAGTTACAACAGGTGGTAGTGAAGCATTACTTTTTGCTTTTGGAAGTATTATGGATGTTGATGATGAAATTATTATTCCTGAACCTTTCTATGCAAACTACAACGGTTTTTCTGTTGCTTCCGGAGTAAATGTTGTTCCGGTTATTTCAAAAATTGAAGACAATTTTGCATTGCCTCCTATAGAAGAATTTGAAAAATTAATTTCTCCAAAAACAAAAGCTATCTTGATTTGTAATCCAGGAAATCCAACTGGATACATCTATAGTAAAGAAGAAATTCAAAAATTAGCAGCCATTGTTAAAAAACACGATTTGTTTTTAATTTCTGATGAAGTGTATAGAGAATTTGCTTATGATGGCATAGAGCACTATTCAATTTTACAAGAAGAAAGTTTAACTGAAAATGCTATTATTATTGACTCTGTATCGAAAAGATATAGCATGTGTGGCGCAAGAATAGGTTGTTTGGTGTCAAAAAACAAAGAAGTTATTAAAACAGCTTTAAAATTTGCTCAAGCAAGATTAAGTCCGCCAACATTAGCGCAAATTGCTTCAGAAGCAGCCTTAGAAACTCCACAAAGTTATTTTGATGAAGTTAAAGAAGAATACGTTAGCCGAAGAAACACATTAATAGAGGGCTTACAAAAAATTGAAGGCATAAAAGTAGCAAAACCAAAAGGTGCCTTTTATTGTATCGTGGAGTTACCAGTAAAAAATGCTGACGATTTTGCAAAATGGCTATTAGAGTCTTTTGATGTGAATGGTGAAACTGTGATGGTTGCTCCTGCTGCAGGATTTTACTCAACACCTGGCGTTGGTTTAAATCAAATTAGAATTGCCTATGTTTTAAATAATGAAAGTTTAAAAAAAGCAATTAACATTTTAAAAGAAGCTTTAAAAGTGTATAAAGATTAGTGACCATTTTAAACAACATATCTTTAAAAGAATACAATACGTTTGGTGTAGAATGTTATGCCAAACGTTTTGTTTCTATTGATTCTTTTTATGACTTACAACAACTTTTAAAGACAGAAAAAGACTTGTTCCTGTTATCTGGAGGTAGCAATATTTTGCTGACGAAAGACATTGAAAAACTTGTTGTATTGATAAACATCAAAGGAATTTCAATCGACAGAGAAAACAAAAATACTGTTCACTTAACAGTTAATTCTGGAGAAAATTGGCATGAGTTTGTGTTGTGGTGTATTTCTCAAGATTATGGCGGATTAGAAAACCTCTCTTTAATTCCTGGTAATGTTGGCACTTGCCCTATTCAAAACATTGGAGCTTACGGAGTAGAAGTCAAAGACACCATCACCAAAGTAGAAGCAATTGAAATTGAAACCGGTAAATTAATTACTTTCGCTAATGCAGAATGCCAGTTTGGATACCGAAATTCAATTTTTAAAAACGATGTAAAAGGAAAGTACATTATTACTTCGGTAAGTTTTGAGCTAACGAAAACAAATCACCAACTAAATACTTCTTACGGAGCGATTGAAGTTGCTTTACAAGAAAAAAAGATTACAAATCCTACGATCAAAGATGTTTCTGATGCGGTTATCTCTATTAGAAAATCAAAACTTCCAGACCCAAAAGAAATTGGAAATAGTGGAAGCTTTTTTAAAAACCCTGTCATTTCTACTGAGCAATTTTCACAATTACAAAAAGAATACCCAGCAATTCCTAGTTATAAAATTTCAGAAGCTACTACAAAAGTTCCTGCTGGTTGGCTGGTAGAACAATGCGGATTTAAAGGCAAACGTTTTGGTGATGCTGGGGTGCATGAAAAGCAAGCATTGGTTTTGGTAAATTACGCAAATGCTTCTGGTTTAGAAATTTACAATCTAGGCAAAAGCATTCAACAAACTGTTTTTAATAAATTTAAAATTGATTTAGAAATCGAAGTTAATATTATTTAAACTTCTTTTTTTAGCAACTCAATATGTCTTATTATTCGATCTTTTTCAACAGCTAAGGTACCATTATAAACACCTCTAATTCTACCTTTTTTATCTATCAATACAAAGTTTTCTGTGTGAATAAAAGCATCTTCATCTTGTGTTTTTACAAAATCTTCATCTGCAAAATAGCCTTGTCTAGCAATCGTATATATTTCTTTTTTATTCCCAGTAACTAAATTCCATTTTTCTAGATTGACCTTGTTTTCAATTCCGTATTCTTTTAATACCGAAACAGAATCTTTTTCGGGAGTTACTGAATGTGATAAGAATAAAACATCTTTATCATTTTTAAATACTTCTTGTAAAGCTCCCATATTTTTTGCTAATCTTGGGCAAATACCAGGGCAAGAAGTAAAGAAAAAATCAGCAACATAAATTTTCCCTTCGTAAGTTTGATTCGTTACCTTCTCTCCTTCTTGGTTTGTAAATTCGAAAGCTGGAATTTTATGAATCGCTTTGTAATTTGTTGCATTTTCAGAAATCCATTCAGGAGTAAATAATGCTGAGTTAAAAAAAGGCAATGTTACTTCTTTGTCAATTTTTTGTTCTGTTTTACATGCAAAAAACATCAGTATTGCAAGTAGTATGTATATATTATTTTTCATCATTTTGTTTTTACTGAATAACATTTTTTTAATCCGATAAGCCCAAACCTTTCCCCATTTACAACAGTGTAATTTGCTCTGATATTTCCATTCGACAACCACATTTTTTGAGTTCCCGATTCTCTTCCGTTTATATAATTAAATTCTTTAACCAGCTGCCCGTTCGTATACCATTCTTTCATCGTACCATGATATACCCCATTTTGGCTGTAAGGATATTCAAATTTTTGTTGTCCGTTTGTAAACCAAGCTTTGTGTATCCCAACTTTCTCTCCGTTTTGATAATAACGTACTTCTGCTAAAACAGAATTTGTATACCATTTTTTTTCTTCTCCATCTTTTTGGCCGTTTATATAGGTTGTAACATTACTTGTTTGATTTACTTCATCAAAACTTTTTAATGTACCCTCAAATGGCATATCATTATAATACAACACACCATTTCGAGTACTTAATTGTTTGTTTTCTGCTAATAAAATTAATTGTCCCCTGACTTTTTGTTTACATGAAAACAAACTAAAACAGATTAATATGTATACAAATTTTTTCAATTTTTTATTGCGTTATGTTTCCAGGTGTGCCATAAAAACCGTTTCCATTTATGTATGGATCTTCATTTGGTGTAATATGATAATGATAAATCCCACTAGGAAAATCAACCGTTGCACTTGTATGCCCATGATAAGCGTCTAAATCTGAATTTGTAATTGTTTTACCATTTTCAATGGGTCCGTAAACCGGAAAACCATCTGCAAGCAATCCTAAGAAAGCACTATCTCCAAACTGACCTGTTAAATAGGTTGGCTCAACATGATAATGGTATTGTCCAGATTGTTGTGGGTGTCCTAAAAATTGATCAAAACTATTAATCTCATTTGTCAAAGCCTGATTGTTAGGCCCTGCATATTGATTGTAAAAAACAACTCCATTTACAGAAACCCCAATTGGACCTAAAGATGTTGCTTGTTTAGTACTTGCTTCAGAAGGGTTCAATGGAACTGTAATAGAAATGTTTTGAGAACTAATTCTATTTGGATTGATATTAAAATTACCATTAGTTCCGTTATAAGCTTCATACAACGCATTGTTTGTTGGCCAATACGGGCTTTTATGATTTGGCAAATTTTGTGTTGTAAACGTAACAGAGTTCGCATTTACGGAAACTGTTAATCCCGTACCTGAAAATTTCGATAAAATTGGCGAAATATCATATTGAGTTGCTGTTGTATCTGTAGTTTCATCTTCTGATGTTGAACCACAAGACATCAATCCAACTATTAAAAGTAAAGTTACTGATGCAACTTTTAAAATTGAAAATTTTTTCATAATGATTGGTTTTTTATATAAAACAGTTTACTTTTAAAATACCCTACTTTATCTTTTAATTATTTTTAAATGGTGATGAAAATTTTTCGCCTTTAAAAAATTTAAAATCCATTTGTGTTAACTTAAAAAATCAAATACTTTAACGCATTTTTTTAGTTACTTTTTTTAATAATAAGTATCTTTGCGCTATCAATATTTTACAATGAAACTTATTTTACTTACCATAGGTTTATTAGGATTAGCATTTGCAGGAATAGCCATTAAAATTTGGGCAAAAAAAGATGGAAAATTTGCTGGAACTTGCGCTAGCCAAAACCCAATGCTAAACGAATCTGGTGAAGCTTGTGGCTTTTGCGGAAAAACTCCAGATCAATTTGACAACTGTGCAGAACCTCAACACAAATAATTAGTTTTTACCCTATGATTATTACAGTTTTTTTCTAAGTTTTAGTAGCAACAACTGCAATACAACTTATTTATTTTTTTTGCTTTTTTTCAATTCTTTTTTTAAAAAAAGAGGATCAATTAACTGATGAGATTCCTGTTTCAGTTATTATATGTGCCAAAAATGAAGCTAAAAATTTAAAAGAATTTCTACCCAGTATCATCAATCAAAACTATTCGAATTTCGAAATTGTTTTAATTAACGATGCTTCCTCAGATAACACTTTAGAAGTAATGGAATCGTTTAAAAAAAAGCACTCAAATATTAAGATTGTCAACGTTCAAAATAACGAAGCTTTTTGGGGAAATAAAAAATATGCGTTAACACTCGGAATTAAAGCTGCGAAAAACGAGCATCTATTATTTACAGACGCAGATTGCAAACCAGTATCTCTATTTTGGATACAGCATATGGCACAGAAATTTTCTACAGAAAAATCAATTGTACTTGGTTATGGCAATTACAAAACATTCGACACTTTTGTAAATCTTTTGGTGCGATTTGAAACCTTACTTACTGCTGTTCAATATTTTAGTTATGCAAAATTAGGTTCTCCATATATGGGTGTTGGAAGAAATTTGGCGTATACAAAAAGTAATTTTTTTAAAACAAAAGGTTTCATCAATCATATTCAAGTAAAATCTGGTGATGATGATCTGTTTATACAAGAAGCAGCAACAAACTCAAATACTGCAATTTGTTTGGAAGAAGATAGCTTTACAACTTCAAATCCGCCATTAACTTTAAAAGAATGGTTTCGTCAAAAAAGGAGACACGTCTCTACGTCTTCGTATTATAAATTGAAACACAAAATTTTTTTAGGATTGTATTTTATAAGTAAATTATTGGTTTATTTTTCTTCAATAGTCCTTTTCTTTTTTATGAATTGGAAACTCATTACACCAATTATAATTGTCTATTTTATTGGCTTATTTTTAGTTTTTGGTCTATCAGCTAAACGGTTACAAGAGAAAAACATTGTTTTCTTTTTGCCTTTTTTAGAAATTTTTCTGCTTCTATTTCAATTTACTATCTTTATCTCCAATACTTTTTCAAAACCTACGCATTGGAAATAAAAGGCGACGAATTACTACAAATTATACAAAAAGCCAAAAAAGGCAATCAACTTGCTTTTAATATCTTATTAGATAATTTTTGGAATAGTGTTCATAATTTTCAATTAAAAAGGCATCAAAACGAAAATGATGCAGAAGATATCACTATTCAAACTTTTTCTAAAGCTTTTGATAAAATTGATACTTTTGATGAGACATATACTTTTAAAACGTGGCTAATTACCATTTCTAAAAACATCCATATAGATACCTTACGGAAAAAGAAATCATCCATATTAGCAGAGTCTTATAAAGTAAAAAATGCGGAAGTTTATGAAATCGCAGATGACAATCCTTCGCCAGAAGACAAGATCATTACAGAGCAGAATTTGGCCAAATTGCTAAAAGACATCAAGCAATTAAAACCTAAATATCAAGAAGTGATAAACCTGCGATATTTTCAAGAATTAAGTTATAAAGAAATTTCTGAACAAATTGGTGAACCAATGAATAACGTAAAAGTAAAATTATTACGCGCCAAAAAACTGTTAGCAGAGATTATCAATAAATCGTAATATGAAAAAATCATTCCTAAACTCACTCGGGCCTGGTTTATTATTTGCAGGAGCCGCCATAGGAGTTTCACATTTGGTGCAATCTACCAAAGCTGGTGCAGAATTTGGATTTGGTTTGTTATGGGCGTTATTGTTAGTGCACATCTTTAAATATCCTTTTTTTCAGTTCGGGCCCCGTTACGCTTCTGCAACGGGTGAATCCTTATTAGATGGATACAAAAAACTAGGAAAACCAGTCTTAATCGCTTATTATATCATCAATTTTGCAACCATGTTTACCATTCAAGCTGCTGTTACCATCGTTACAGCTGGAATAGCTTCTCAGTTATTTGGAATTACAAACGATTTGGTTTTATGGTCTGTAACCATTATAGGTGTTAGTGTTATTATATTAGTTATTGGTAAATACAAGTTGTTAGACAACTTGATGAAATACATCATTATTTTATTAACTATTAGTACCGTCATTGCTGTTTCTGTTGCCCTATTTGATACCAAAGAGTCATTTAATTTTACTCAAATATTGCCAAGCGGAACGATAGAAATCACCTTCTTGATTGCTTTTTTAGGGTGGATGCCAGCCCCTTTAGATATTTCTGTTTGGCATTCTTTATGGACCTTAGAAAAAGACAAAAGCATACATTTAAAAACAAAACCCAATCAAGCAATTTTCGACTTTAATATTGGATATTTAGGAGCCTTGTTTTTAGGTGTTTGTTTTGTTGTTTTAGGTGCTTTGGTGATGTATAATTCTGGAGAAACATTCTCAAATAACGGTGGTGTTTTTGCATCGCAATTAATCAACTTATATACCAAAAACCTTGGAAGTTTTTTCTATATTTTTATTGCTATTGCTGCTTTTACAACCATGTTTAGCACCACAATCACAACCTTAGATGCATCACCTAGAGCCATGGCAAAAACAACCGAAATCCTTTTTAATAAAAAAACAAAATTTAACTATTGGTTTTGGATTTTGTTTTTAGCTTTTGGTACATTTATCATACTGCATTTCTTCTTAAGCAATATGGGCTTGTTAGTCAAAATAGCAACTGTATTATCCTTTTTAACAGCACCCTTTTATGCCATTCTTAATTATATTTTAATTACTGGAAAACACACTCCGAAAGAACACCGCCCAAATACCTATTTAAAAATTATAAGCTGGCTTGGAATCATATTTCTAATTGGATTTAGTATTTGGTTTTTAATGAATTTATAATCCTTTTCTTTGTAACTTTGCAACTCAATTATTTAGAATGTCAGAACAAATTATATCTACACCAGAAAAAGTAAAAAAACCAAAATGGTTGCGTGTAAAATTACCTGTTGGTAAAAAATACACAGAGCTAAGAGGTTTGGTTGATAAATATAAATTAAACACCATTTGCACCAGTGGAAGTTGTCCTAATATGGGAGAATGTTGGGGTGAAGGAACTGCTACCTTTATGATTCTTGGAAATATTTGTACACGTTCATGTGGATTTTGTGGTGTAAAAACAGGAAGACCAGAAACAGTTGAGTGGGACGAGCCAGAAAAAGTAGCGCGCTCTATTAAACTAATGGGCATAAAACACGCGGTGTTAACTTCTGTAGATAGAGATGATTTAAAAGATGGTGGTTCTATCATTTGGGCAGAAACCGTAAATGCGGTTCGTAGAGCAAATCCGACTACAACATTAGAAACTTTAATTCCTGATTTTCAAGGAAACGAAAAATTAATAGATCGAATTATTAAAGTAGCTCCAGAAGTGGTTTCTCATAATATGGAAACCGTTCGTAGATTAACGAGAGAAGTTCGAATTCAAGCTAAATACGATAGAAGTTTGGGGGTTTTAAAATACCTAAAAGAAAATGGCATGCGCACTAAATCTGGAATCATGCTTGGATTAGGTGAAACAGAAGAAGAAGTAATTCAAACTATGAAAGATTTGCGCAATGTTGGTTTAGATGTAATTACTATTGGTCAATACTTACAACCAAGTAAAAAACATTTACCTGTTAAAGAATTCATTACTCCAGAACAATTTAAAAAATACGAAACCCTAGGCATAGAAATGGGCTTTATGTATGTAGAAAGCGGCGCTTTAGTTCGCTCTTCTTACAAAGCACATAAGCACGCAAGCTAATTTTTAATACAATTTTATCAAAAGCTCTCAAACACAGTTTGTGAGCTTTTTTATTTTCATACTAAATGACTACTCGTATTAAAATATCCTCAGTGATTATTCCTAAATATTTAACTATTCATCAATGATTTTGATTCAAATGTTAATTAAATGTAAAAATCACATTTATTTAACTTTTTCCTGAAGGAAAATTGATTTTTGGCATAAGATTTGTAAAATAAAAAATGAAAACAAAGGTGAGAGACTTGTTTTCATTGTGTAAGTTATTTGAATTAGTTAAGCAAAAAAAAACCACTTCTTTTGAAGTGGTTTTTTTATTTAAATACTTTTTATATTAAATAGCATTAATAATATCGTGCTTGGTAATAATATTATAATTGCCGTTTTCTAAATCTACCAATACAGCTTGATTTTCTCTTGTAATCAATTTAGAAACTTCAACAATTGAAGCAGTCATTTTTACCACAGGGTATTTAGCTCCCATAACTTCTTTTATTGGCTTATCAGCAATATTAGTGTCCTGCAAATAACTTCTTAACAAATCCGTTTCATCTAAAGAACCTACAAATCCGTTTACATCTTCAACAGGAATTTGAGAAATTTTAAATTCTTTCATTCTTTCAATCGCATGCGAAACCAATTCTTCTGTTTTTACAGAAACCAATGGTTTGTCTGCATGGTTTCTAATTAAATCGGCAGCAGTGGTAATTTTTTCTTCTAAAAAACCACGTTCACGCATCCATTCATCATTAAACATTTTACCTACATATCTACTTCCATGATCATGGAACAATACCACGATAACATCATCTTTTGTAAAGTGCTCTTTTAGTTGCAACAATCCTTTTATTGCAGAACCTGCAGAATTCCCAACAAAAATTCCTTCTTCTTTGGCAATTTTACGTGTATAAACAGCGGCATCTTTATCGGTTACTTTTGTAAATCCATCAATAATTGAAAAATCAACATTCTTCGGCAAAATATCTTCTCCAATACCCTCTGTGATGTATGGGTAAATTTCATTTTCATCAAAAATACCTGTTTCATGGTATTTTTTAAACACAGAACCATAAGTGTCTACTCCCCAAATTTTGATATCAGGATTTTGTTCTTTTAAGTATTTTCCGATTCCAGAAATGGTACCTCCAGTTCCTACACCAACTACAAAGTGTGTAATTTTTCCATCCGTTTGTTCCCAAATTTCTGGACCAGTTTGCTCGTAATGTGCTATTGCATTACTTGGATTGTCATATTGATTGACATACCAAGAATTTGGTGTTTCTTCTCCTAGTCGTTTAGAAACCGAATAATAAGAACGTGGATCATCTGGCTCTACGTTGGTTGGGCACACCACTACTTCTGCACCAACTGCACGTAAAATATCCATCTTTTCTTTTGATTGTTTATCAGAAATCACAAAAATACATTTGTATCCTTTTATAATTGCAGCCAATGCCAATCCCATACCTGTATTTCCAGAAGTCCCTTCAATAATTGTTCCTCCAGGTTTTAATCTACCATCTGCTTCTGCATCTTCAACCATTTTTAAAGCCATTCTGTCTTTTACAGAATTCCCTGGATTAAAGGTTTCTACTTTAGCTAACACCAAAGCATCTACTTCTTTTGTTACCGAATTTAATTGTACTAATGGTGTATTACCAATTGTTTCTAATATGTTTTTTGCGTAGTTCATTTGCTTAAATTATAGTGCAAAGAAACAAAATATTTAAGAGATACAATATTAGATTCCTTTTTTAAAAGGAAGTCTTTTAAGCGAATTGAATCGATTTAGAAGGATTTATTTTTGTGATAATATAAGAAGGAATAATTAACATGACAAAACACAAAATTAATGTACCAACATTCAATGCTAAAATTGCAAAGACATTAATATCAATTGGGACAGTTGACACATAATATGTTGAAGGATCTAATGTGATAAATCCAAATTGCTGCTGTAAAATTAACACTGTAATCCCTATTAAATTCCCCCAAAACAATCCTTTTAAAATCAAATAACTGGCGTTGTATAAAAAGATTTTTCGAACACTCCAATTGTTACTTCCTAGGGCTTTTAAAATTCCGACCATTTGCACACGTTCTAAAATCAAAACCAATAATGCAGTTATCATATTAATGCTAGCAACTAAAATCATAATTCCGATGATAAACCAAACGTTATTGTCAAACAGTTCTATCCATTCAAAAATAAATTGGTAATTATCTACAATGTTGTTGCTGTTTAAGGTAGAACCTATAGAAGCATAAACTTCATCTCCTTTTTGTTTGATATCATCAAAATCATCTAACAATACCTCAAAACCTCCAATTTGATTTTCGTTCCATTTATTTAGACTTTGAATTTCTCGGATATCTCCGATCATCATGTTTTTATCAAACTGATTAAAACCTGTGTCATAAATTCCAACAATCACTAATTTATATCTACTTGGTAATTTATTTTTAGTCGATTTCAAGAAAAACACATTAATAGTATCCTGCAATTTTAAATGCAATCTATTCGCCAAGGTTTTAGACAGTAAGACATCTCTATTTCTTTGCTGATTGAAATCAGGCAACTTCCCTTCTACTAAATACTCAGAAAAAAAAGACCAATCATAATCTGTAGAAACACCTTTAAAAACAACGCCTTCAAAATCTGTTGCAGTTCGTATCAATCCTGCCTTATTGGCAAAAATCTGTACTTTTTTTATTCCTTTAATATTGTTGAATTCTGGATAAAAATCTTGATTCTTATCAATAGGAATTATAGAAACTTCTGAGTTGTTATCATCATAATTTGTAATTTGAATATGCCCTTTAAAACCAGAGATTTTATCTCTAATTTTATGCTGCATTCCGCTTCCAGTCGCAATAGAAATCATCATAATAATAATGCCTAATGCAATTGCAGTGATGGCAATTTTTATTATTGGAGATGAAATGCTATTTTTATACTCTTTACCAGCAATAATACGTTTAGCTATAAATAACTCGTAATTCAATTTTATGATTCCATTAGTTCGTTTCAAAAGTACATATTTAATCTTATTCTTATGCATTTGTTTTAGCTCTACTTCTTGCGCACAAAAATCTTCGGAGATAAAAGTTGCTGCTGAACAAACAGAGCTTTATGTAAACTTATTAAAAGGAAAAAATATTGCGGTTGTGGCCAATCAAACATCCGTAATAGACACAAGAAATAAGAAACAAGAAACAAGACATTTAGTAGATTCTTTACTATCCCTTGGGATAAAAGTAAAAAAAGTTTTTGCTCCAGAACACGGATTTAGAGGAAACGCAGATGCTGGTGAGCTTGTAAAAGACGGATTTGACACCAAAACAGGTTTGCCTGTTTTATCTTTATATGGAAAAAACAAAAAACCTTCTAAAGAACAATTAAAAGGAATTGATGTTATTGTTTTTGATATTCAAGATGTTGGCGCACGTTTTTACACCTACATTTCTTCGCTGCATTATGTGATGGAAGCTGCTGCTGAAAATGGAATTCCTGTATTGATTTTTGACAGACCCAATCCGAATGGGCACTATGTCGATGGGCCTATTTTAGAAATGGAGCACAAAAGTTTTGTTGGTATGCATCCTGTGCCTGTTGTGTATGGAATGACCATTGGAGAATATGGACAAATGATTAACGGAGAAAAATGGTTGAAAAATGGCATTCAATGCGATTTAACGGTTATTCCGTTGAAAAATTACACGCATAATTCTGAATATACTTTAGCGATAAGGCCTTCACCTAACTTGCCAAATGACAAATCTATAAACTTGTATCCTAGTTTAGGTTTTTTTGAAGGGACTATTATTAATGCAGGAAGAGGAACGGAATTTCAATTTCAAAGATACGGAGCCTCATTTTTCCCAAAGAGTAGTTTTAGTTATACTCCAAAACCCAATTTTGGTTCTAAATATCCAAAGGAAAAAGACAAACTTTGTTATGGCGTTGATTTAAGTACTTCTAAAAAACTGAATGCTATAAATTTAGAATGGTTGATTGATGCGTATCAAAAAACTCCTAAAACAGAAAAATTCTTTGGAAAAACTTTTACAATTCATGCAGGAAACACAAAACTGCAACAACAAATTGAACAAGGCTTCTCTGCTAAAAAAATTACAGAATCTTGGCAAAAAGGATTGTCAGATTTTAAAAAAATAAGAGCTAATTACCTAATTTACAACTAACATGAAAAAATCAATCTTACTACTTGTTGCATATGTATTCTTTATTTCTTGCAACACAACAGATACTGCAACTCAACAAAAAATTAATGCTGCCAAAGAAGTTGCTGAGAAATTTTTAAAATCAGAACAAATCCCTGGAATGGCCATTTCTGTTTCTCAAAAAGGAAAAATGATTTGGTCTGAAGGATTCGGATTTTCTGATGTTGATGCAAAAAAGGTAGTAAATGCAAGTTCTACGCAATTTAGAGTGGCTAGTATTTCTAAAACCTTAACAGCACTAGCAATGGCAAAATTGGTAGATGATAATAAGTTAGATTTTGACGCAAGCTTATATACTTATGTCCCAGATTTTCCTAAAAAGAAATATGATTTTACTGTGAGACAAGTTGGTGGTCATATAGCGGGGATTAGACATTATAATGGCAATGAATTTTTATTAAACAAAAAAATGTCAATTGTTGAAGGCTTGGATGTTTTTAAAAACGACTCTTTGTTATTTGAACCGGGAACAAATTATCAATACAGTACCTATGGTTGGAATTTATTAAGTGTTGTGGTACAAAATGCTGCTGGTGAAGATTATAATGAGTACATGAAAAGAGTTGTTTTCTATCCTTTACAAATGAAGAACACTTCGTTAGGCTACTCTGATAAAGAAATGCCAAACAGAACCTTGTTTTATGTAAAAGAAAATGGACAAATTAAAATTGGACCACCTGTTAGCAATGAATTTAAAGCTGCTGGCGGCGGATTTATTTCAACTTCAGAAGATTTACTTTTATTTGGAAATGAAATCATCAATCCTAAAACGGTTTCTAAAACTGCCATTGCAGAATTGGTAAAGCCACAGCAAACTTCTACAAGAAAAAACACCAAATACGGCATTGGAGTTGGTATTGCAAACGTAAAAAATAATGTATTACGTTACAGTCATTCTGGCGGCGGAATGGGGGCTACTGCATATTTATTAATGTATCCAGAAAAAGACATGGTCATTTGTATCTTAACGAATTTATCTGGAGTAAATATTAGAAAAATAGTTGGTGAACTGGAAGATGTGTTTATTGAGTAACTACACTTTTTTACTTAATGCTTCATAGTGGTCAAAATCTTTTTGTGGTTTTAATTTATCAAGCCATTCTTTGGCTACAGTTTCTTTTTTAGCTTTAAGATTAGATACATAGCTTAAATAGTAAAACAGACTTTTATTTGATTCACTAATAGAGTTTACGTTCATTTTTTGTAATTTTTTTGCAACTCTACTATATCTTTCATAAAAAAACATTCTATACAAACCCAGAAGTTCCAATCGTTGTTTGTCGCTCTCTTTTAATGAATTGTTCTTTTTATTTTCTTTGATTAATTCTTTAATATATCTCTCAACAACATAAATGGATGATGGGTGTTTTTTTTGTTTTTCATTCCCTAAAAGAGAATTATTCAAAATGTTATTCAAATATTTTTCAATCAAACTTATTTTTGAATTTACATCGTTGTTTTTAATAATCGCTTTATACTCTTCTTTTAATGGAGATACATCAAAAGAGTTTCTAATTAAACCCTCTATCGCTGAATCCAGTGCGGTTTTATCTGTTTTAGATGAATTCCCTCCAATAAATGCATATCCAATCGAATTCGCTATAGGATCCAACACATTTCCTCCCCGTAATCCACTTTTTCCGCTCCTGTTTAAGTACCTTAAATACTTGTGGTCAGTTGAGTTATCATACAATTCTAAAACCACATAATTTTTCAAAATCTTTGTAACTTCAGGGTTATTTATAAACTTATAATCTCCATCAAAGGTGAACGCATTATTAAAAAATCGAGAAGAGTATTTAACCTTTAAAAAAATTGGTTTATTATCTGCTATGGATAGAGCTTGAGCTTCTTTGAAGCTCTTTACTGTTGTTTGAGAATTTACTTGAATTGTCAAAAACAAGATGGCAATTACAAGTACAATTTTTGATTTCATATTCGTTTGGTTTTTAAAAACCTATTCTATTTTAATCAAACATCAGTCCACGTTTGTTGGTTTCCGATAGCCTTGAAAAGGTTGCTTTAACAATTCTACCAAAGATGAATTGGTTTTTTCATCCGGAAAAGTATCCACTCCATACACAATTTTTTCACGCTCTAAATACAGATAGGTACCAAAGATTCTATCCCAAATAGAAAAAATATTCCCGTAATTAGAATCTGTATAGGGTAACATATTGTGGTGGTGAATTTTATGCATATCGGGTGAAATGATTACATAACTCAACGCTTTATCAACATTCTTATTCATTTTAATATTTGCATGTGTAAACTGCGTAAAAATTAATGACATTGATTGATAAACCATTACAATTGCAATGGGAGCACCAACTACAAAAACACCAAATAACGTAAAAGCAAAACGAATCATACTTTCTAACGGATGATGACGATTTGCTGTTGTTGTATCTACTTTATGATCTGTATGATGCACCAAATGAATCATCCAAAGTGGTTTTACTTTATGCTCTACAAAATGCGCTAAATAGGCTCCAAAAAAATCTAGTAACAAAACTCCCAAAATAACATACAACCACAAAGGTAAATTTGGAATCCAATTGATAATTCCGAAATTATTTACCTGAACCCAATTTGAAGATTTCAACAATAAAAAGGCTAATGAAAAATTAATTATAATGGTTGTTGCTGTAAAAAAGAAATTAGGAAATGCGTGTTTCCATTTTTTATAGTCGAACTTAAATAAAGGCAAGGTACCTTCTAAAAGCCAAAAAAAGGTGATTCCGCCCACCAAAATTAAACTTCTATGCGATGATGGAATCGTTTCGAAATAAGTAATAATTGTTTCCAAATGAAAATATTTTTCTACTAAAATACAGAAAAAACACGAATATCACTTCGAGTGATTTTGGAGTTTATGAGAAAATTTACTTGAACTGACAGTTATGTTAAAACTTAACTTCTTCTAACTTTTGTATTCGAATGCATAGGTAAACGTTTTTTTAATGCTTCGACAATGTTATATGCAGCTGGGCAAATCTCGGTGTTATTCAAAGTCAATTCTGTAATTTGAATAAACTTTTTTCTATTGGTATGTGGATATTCTGAGCACGCTTTTGGCCTAACTTCATAGATAAAACAAGTATTGTCTTTTTCATCAAAAAAAGTACAGGGTGCAGATTTTAACACCATAAAATCATCCTCATCCCTATCTAAATATTGCGTTTCAAAATCAATTACTTTCATTCTTAAGTGCTTGGAAATACGCTCAATATCTTTTTCAGTAAAAATGGGACTGGTTGTTTTACAGCAATTCCCACAAGACAAACAATCTGTTTTTTTAAATTCAGCTTCATGCAATTCATGCATCACAAGATCTAAATTCTTTGGTGTTCTTCTTTTTAGGTTTGTAAAATACTTTTTACTTTCTTTTTTAGCTTCTACTGCTAATTTTGGTAAATCTGCTAACCGTTTATTCATATCTTCCATACGGTTACAAAAATAAGATTATTAACAAGAAGAACCGTTCTAATTTTCATCTTTAAAATTTGAAAGAAAAAGTGAAATAAATTCTGTAATTTTGCACTTCAATTTTAAGAAAACAATGAGTATCCAAACCCTTATAGAATCTGCTGTAAAAAAAGGCTTTTTAACCTTATATAATAGTGAAATACCTACAGTAGAATTTCAAGCAACACGCAAAGAATTTGAAGGAGATATTACTGTAGTTGTTTTTCCGATGTTACGTTACAAAAAAGGAAATCCAGTTCAGATTGGCAACGATTTAGGGAATTACATTGTAGAAAATGTAAAAGAAGTTACTCGCTTTAATGTTGTAAAAGGTTTCTTAAACTTGGTTATTGATGATGCTTTATACCTGAAATCGTTCGATATAATTTTTAAGAATTCAACCTACGGATTTGTAAATACATCAACAAACAATGATGCTGTGTTGGTAGAGTATTCGTCTCCTAACACAAATAAACCCTTACATTTAGGACATGTAAGAAATAATCTATTAGGATATGCTGTTTCTGAAATTCTAAAAGCAGCTGGAAAAAAGGTGTATAAAACACAAATTATAAACGACCGTGGAATACATATTTGTAAATCCATGTTGGCTTGGCAAAAATACGCTCCCAATGGGAGTGATGGAAAAAAGGAAACTCCTTTAACAACATACAATGAAGATTTAAGAAAAGGAGATAAATTGGTCGGTAATTACTATGTAAAGTTTGACCAAGAATATAAAAAAGAAATTCGCGACTTAGTCGCTTCTGGTATTTCAGAAGAAGACGCTAAGAAACAAGCTCCTTTATTGTTAGAAGCACAAGAAATGCTAAAAAAATGGGAAGCTGGAGATGAACAAGTTGTTGCTCTTTGGAAAGAAATGAACCAATGGGTATATGAAGGCTTTGAAACAACTTATGAAAACTTGGGTGTCAATTTTGATTCTTATTATTACGAAAGCAACACCTATTTACTAGGAAAAGACAATATTGAAGAAGGATTGAAAAACGGTGTTTTCTTTAAAAAAGAAGATGGGTCTGTTTGGATCGACTTGACTGAAGATGGTTTAGATGAAAAAATTGTATTGCGTTCTGACGGAACTGCTGTCTATATGACACAAGATATCGGAACTGCTGTACAACGTTCTAAAGATTATCCAGATGTAAACGGAATGGTATACACGGTTGGAAATGAGCAAGAATATCATTTTAAAGTGTTGTTTTTAATCTTACAAAAATTAGGGTATAACTGGGCAGACCAGTTGTATCATTTAAGTTACGGAATGGTAGATTTACCTTCTGGAAAAATGAAATCTAGAGAAGGAACTGTTGTTGATGCAGATGAGTTAATGGTAGAAATGACTGACACAGCAAGAAGTTTATCTCAAGAATTAGGAAAATTAGAGGGGTATTCTAATGAAGAAAAAGAAAGCTTATACAAAACTATTGGTTTAGGGGCATTGAAATATTATATTTTAAAAGTAGATCCTAGAAAACGAATTTTATTCGACCCAAAAGAATCGGTAGATTTTCAAGGAAACACAGGGCCATTTATTCAATATACCTATGCAAGAATTCAATCTATTTTAAGAAAAGCTACTTTTGATTATTCACAACCAATTACTGATATTGAGCTGCATGAAAAAGAAAAAGAGTTGATCAAAATTATTGAAAATTACCCTGAAATTATTCAGCAAGCAGCAGCGAATCATTCTCCTGCATTGATTGCAAATTACACCTACGATTTGGTAAAAGAATTCAATTCGTTCTACCAAAATGTATCTATTTTAGGAGAAGAAAATCAAGATAAAAAAATAATTAGAGTGCAGTTATCTAAAAAAGTAAGCGACATTATCAAATCTGCTTTCTCTTTATTAGGAATTGAGGTACCTGAGAGAATGTAAATTCCTTCTCAATCTTCCTTAAGGGAAGAAACTGTTGTGGAAAAAGTTGAATATAGTTTTAGTAAATAATAAAAGTTAGTAAATTTGCCTGCGTTAGGGATTGAACGGTATGTTTGAGCTCTCAGGCTTTTTCAGCGTGAAGCGAGTAGTAAAAGCCCGCTCGAACGCCCAAAAAACAAAAAATTAAAGGATTAAATAAAGAAACATGAAATACGACATCATTATTATAGGAAGTGGACCTGGAGGGTATGTTACAGCAATTAGAGCTTCACAATTGGGCTTTAAAGTTGCCGTAGTTGAGAAAGAAAACTTAGGAGGAATCTGTTTAAATTGGGGTTGTATTCCAACAAAAGCATTATTAAAATCGGCACAAGTGTATGATTATCTAAAACATGTAGATGAATACGGTTTAAAAGCAGAAGCAATTGATAAAGATTTTGAAGCTGTTATTAAAAGAAGTCGTGGTGTTGCTGAAGGAATGAGCAAAGGTGTTCAGTTTTTAATGAAGAAAAACAAAATTGATATTATTGATGGTTTTGGAAAAATTAAAACAGGAAAAAAAGTAGAGGTAACTGACGCAGATGGAAAAGTAACTGAATATGCTGCTGATCATATTATCATTGCCACTGGAGCACGCTCTAGAGTATTACCAAACTTACCACAAGACGGTAAAAAAGTAATTGGCTATAGAGAAGCTATGAGTTTACCAACACAACCAAAGTCTATGATTGTTGTGGGTTCTGGAGCTATTGGAGTTGAGTTTGCTCATTTCTATAATTCTATGGGGACTGATGTTACCATTGTAGAGTTTTTACCAAATGTGGTGCCGTTAGAAGATAAAGATGTTTCTAAGCAATTTGAGCGCTCTATCAAAAAAGCAGGAATTAAAGTAATGACCAATTCCTCTGTAGAATCTGTTGATGTTTCTGGCGATGGTGTAAAAGCCACCGTTAAAACAAAAAAAGGAGAAGAAATTTTAGAAGCAGACATTGTTTTATCTGCAGTTGGAATTAAAACAAATATTGAAAACATCGGATTAGAAGATGTTGGCATTGTAACAGATAGAGATAAAATTTTAGTAAACGATTGGTATCAAACTAATTTACCTGGCTACTATGCTATTGGTGATGTAGTTCCTGGGCCAGCATTAGCACACGTTGCTTCTGCAGAAGGAATTACCTGTGTTGAAAAAATTGCAGGTTTACATACTGAAGCAATTGATTACGGAAACATTCCTGGATGTACCTATGCGACTCCAGAAATTGCATCTGTTGGAATGACAGAAGACCAAGCAAAAGAAGCTGGATACGAATTAAAAATTGGAAAATTCCCTTTTTCTGCCTCTGGAAAAGCAAAAGCTGCTGGAACACCAGATGGATTTGTAAAAGTAATTTTTGACGCCAAGTATGGTGAGTGGTTAGGTTGCCATATGATTGGAGCTGGAGTTACCGATATGATTGCAGAAGCAGTTCTAGGTCGTAAGTTAGAAACTACTGGACATGAAGTTTTAAAAGCAATTCATCCACATCCAACAATGAGTGAAGCTGTTATGGAAGCAGTTGCTGATGCTTATGATGAGGTGATTCACTTATAAGAATTCAGAAAATATATTTAGTAAAAACCGAAGCTCAACCGCTTCGGTTTTTTTATATTTGAGAATTCAATACATTTTCATGAAAAAAACTACTTCCATTCTACTCTTTCTTATATTTTTTAGTGCGGGTTATGGCCAACAAAAAGACATTTGGCATTATATAGAAAACGAACAAGTTATTGGTGAAAACAAAGAAGATGCCCATGCTAGTTTTACTTCATTTGTGTCTTTAAAAAATTTAAAAGCAAACACTCCTACTTTTAAAAAATCATTAAATGGGGTTTGGGATTTCAATTGGGTGAAAAACCCTGCTGATAGGCCTACAGAATTTATGAATCCGACTTTACGATTAATTGATTGGAAAAAAATAAAGGTTCCATCTAATTGGGAAGTTGAAGGTTTTGGCACACCAATCTATGTAAATCATCAATACGAGTTTTCTGATTATAAGGCAATGGTTGCAGATGATATGGAATTGATTGATCGGATTTACCCAAAAAACCCTGGAAAAGTTCCACATACATACAACCCTGTTGGTTCTTATCGAAGAGAATTTACCCTTTCAGACAATTGGATGCATAATGAAGTTTTCTTGCATATTGGAGCGCTTAAATCAGGTGGTTTTGTGTGGTTAAATGGAAAGTATATAGGATATACACAAGGAAGCAAATTACCAAGTGAATTCAACATTACAAAAGCTGCAAGAAAAGGTATCAACTCGATCGCTATTCAGGTTTTTAGATGGACCGACGGAAGTTATTTAGAAGCACAAGATTTTTGGAGAATAAGCGGAATTGAACGTGATGTTTTCATTTATGCACAACCAAAAGTTCGGATTCAAGATATAGAAATCATAACAGACTTAGACAAAGAATATACACATGGCTTTTTAGAAGTGAATTTAGATTTGCAAAACCATGAAAAGACAAATAAAGAAATGTATGTCTCTTATCAGCTATTTGATACTGAAAATCAATTAATTGCCGAACAGCAAAGCAATACTGCTGTATCACCAAAACTACGCAAAACAGCAAGTTTTTCTACCAATATTATGCGTCCAAAAAAATGGAGTGCAGAACATCCTAATTTATATACCTTAAGAATTACAACCAAAGACGAAAATAAAAACTTAAAAGAAGTTGTAGAGCGTAAAATTGGTTTTAGAAAAGTAGAAATTACAAATGGTTTGTTATTGGTTAACGGACAACGAATTACATTAAAAGGGGTAAATGCACATGAGGCAAACCCAGAAACTGGCCATGTGATGAGCGAAGAATTGATGCTAAAAGACATCAAACTGTGGAAAGAAAACAACATCAATGCGGTTCGTTTAAGTCATTATCCACGTGCTAGTCGCTTTTATGAATTGTGTGATCTCTATGGAATTTATGTTGTAGATGAGGCCAATTTAGAATCGCACGGAATGTATTACGGAAAATATTCTTTAGCAAAAAAAGCCAATTGGACCAAAGCACATGTTGATAGAATGACAAGAATGGTTGAACGAGATAAAAATCATCCATCGGTAATCATTTGGTCTATGGGAAATGAAGCTGGAAATGGAATTGTTTTTTATGAAGGATACAAAACGATTAAAGCATTAGACAAAAGTAAAAGACCTGTCCAATACGAAAGAACCTACAAGTCAGATAACAATTTATTTAATATGGATTGGAATACTGATATTATTGTTCCACAATACCCTTCGCCTGCAACTTTTGAAAGAATAGGAAAAACGAAAACTGACAGGCCTTTTATTCCTAGTGAATATACCCACTCTATGGGGAATAGCACAGGTAATTTTGCAGATTACTGGGAAATAATAGAAAAATATGATCACCTACAAGGTGGTTTTATTTGGGACTGGGTAGATCAATCTATTTGGAAAACAAATAACAAAGGAGAGAAATTTTATGCTTACGGAGGAGATTTTGGGAATAATATGCCAACAGATAATTCCTTTTTAAATAACGGAATTGTCTTTCCAGACAGAACTCCACAACCTGCATTGTATGAAGTTAAGAAAGCTCATGAATTTATCAATTTTAAAAACATTGGATTCAACACTAAAAACGAACAAGTAATTGATGTAGAGAATTTGTACGATTTTACGAATCTAAATCAGTTTAATTTTAAGGCAGTTATCAAAGAAAATGGGGTTGTTTTAAAAACCATCAATAAAAATAATATCAATTTAGAACCGCACAAAAATAAAAACATAATGATTCCGTTAAGTGGAATCGATTTTAAAGAAAACACAGAGTACTTCATAGAATTCTCTACAACAACAAAAAACACTTGGGGTTTATTACCAAAAGGATTTGAAATTGCCAAAGAGCAAATTTATTTAAGCGAAAAATTCAAGAAAAAACCAATTGCTATTGATAATGGACCCGATTTAAGCTCGCGTGAAAACAGTTCTGAAGTAACTATTTTTAACAACAACATACAGATTGTTTTTGCTAAAAAAAGTGGCATTATAACTTCCTACGTATACAAGAAACAAGAATACTTGAATTCAAAGAAAGGTCCGCATATAAATTTCTGGAGACCTCCAACCGATAATGATTTAGGAAATAGAATACAGGATAGAAATCTAGGTTGGAAAAACGCTTCTTTAAATGCAACTACTTCTAATTTTGAATTTAAAAAGCTAAACAATAATTTAATGCAAGTTGTTGTAAACTATCAACTACCAACTGTAAAAACTTTACATACAACTATTTATACCCTAAACGGAAATGGTGTTGTTAAAATTGAAAATACATTAAACGAATCTACTTACAAAGGAGATATTCCTAGAGTTGGAATGCGAATGCAAATTGCAAAAGAGTTTAATAACGTTACTTATTATGGACGGGGTCCTTGGGAAAATTATCAAGACAGAAAAGCAGCAACTTTTATAGATGTTTTTAAATCTAACGTTTCTAATTTTTATGTTCCGTATGTTCGTCCCCAAGAAAATGGAACTAGAACAGATGTGCGTTGGATGGCATTGATGAATGCTAAAGAAAATGGATTGTTAATTTCTTCTCCTTCACAAAAAGGATTGAGCATTTCTGCCCTACACATGCCAAACGAAGATTTTGATATTACAAACGGTTTAGATTATTCTAAAGAACATAAAAATGCGAATTTCAGTAAGCATACAAATGATATTAAAGAACAGAATTTAGTGCAATTAAATATCGATTTAGCGCAACGAGGTCTGGGTGGAGATGATAGTTGGGGCGCAAAACCTCAAGATAAGTATCAATTAAAAAGTGCTGAAAAACATTCGTATTCTTTTTATTTAATTCCGTTTACTAGCGGAACAACGAAGAAATTTGTAGAATTACAACAACAATTTAAATAATGGCATTCACAAAAAAACAACAAAAGGAAACTTTTAAAACCATCATAATTGCTTTTGTAAAAATAACCATCACTGGTATTATTATTGGTGTTTTTCATAAACATGATTTTTGGGTTGGCTTATTACTATTTACTTATCTACTTGTCTTTTTATACAAGAACTACTTGCATAAAGCTTCTAAAAATTGGATTTTGTTAGCTGGAATGATCATTACCGGAATTCTAGGAATTTGTGCAGAAATTTGGGGTGTAACAAATGGTTTTTGGGAATATCACGATTTATCAAATAACAGACAATTACCCTATTGGCTCCCTTTTGCTTGGATGTTTGCCTTTCGTTTTATTTACAAACTAGAGAGTGACTTAATTGTTTCGCTACAGTTAAAAAAAATAAGTCATAAAACATGGCTTGCTATTTTTATCACTGCATTTTTTCCTGCATATGGAGAAGTAATTACAATAAACTTGGGTGTGTGGACCTATTCTTGGCCGTATCAATTTTTGGGTGTTCCATTATATGCAGTAATCTGTTTAGTTGCCTTGCATATGGGAATCAACTTTATTTTGAGTATCTGGGTTAAAAAGAAAAAGATAAACGATCCTGTTTTTATAAACGAAGATTAATTCTGATAACTCCAAGCAATAATTCTTGTTACTTTATTTCCTTGATGCATCGGAATAATTTTGAATGCAGTAGCTCCTAACTTTTTTGCTGATTTCTGTAAACTTTCTACGTTTTCTTTTTTAGAAACCAACGATGTAAACCAAATACATCGCTCTTTAGATAAAGAACTTTGGTATAAGTAATTGTGCAAAAATGCTTTTTCCCCTCCTACATACCATAACTCATTGTTGTTTCCTGCAAAGTTTCTGACAGCATTTGTTCCGAGATTTCTTGTTTTTCTTCTGTTTGCCCCTCTAGCCTCTTCTGCAAATTTATAAAACGGTGGATTACACATGGCTACCGTAAAAGAATCTTCTAATTCTATAATTCCAGTTAAGATGTTATTTTCATCAAACTGTTGGCGTAATAAAATCTGTGGATCCAAATCATTATCATCAATAATATCTTGTGCTGAATCTAACGAATCCAAGTCGATATCAGTTCCAATAAAAGTCCAGCCATAAACCGCATTTCCTAACAATGGATAAATACAGGTTGCTCCTGTTCCAATATCTAACACATGTACTTTCTCAGTAATGTTTGACGCAACTAACAAATCATGAATATGATGAATATAATCTACTCTTCCAGGAATTGGCGGACATAAATTTTCGTCAGGAAACTCCCAGACTTTAATGTTATAGTTTGCAAATAATAAAGACCTATTAAGCTCTTTTACCGCTTTTGGGTCAGAAAAATCAATACTTAAGTTTCCATAGTCATTTTTAATAATAAACTCTTTTAACAAAGAATTTTTATTGATTAAATCATCAAAATTATATCCTTTATTAAATTTATTTTTGGGGTGAAGCCCTTTTTCTTTCATATAGGTTGTCATTGCGAGGAAGGAAGCAATCTTTTAATAAAATCACTCATTTAAATGAGATTGCCACGTCATTCTTCCTCGCAATGACAGACAATATAATTTTTTACAATTCTAAAATTGTAAATTCTAACTCCAATGGTTTTAATGCAGCTTTTAAAGCATCAATAAAGGTGTCTCCATATTCTAAATAATATTCAGAAAAATTGCGTTGACGTTCTTCTAAACTTTCATTCGGAAATAATTGCAATTTCAATTCAGTAATTCTATCAACCAAATCTTGCTGTCGCCTTTTTTCTGCTCGTAATAGACGTTTCTCTAAATTACCCAACCCGTTTAATTGCTTTTTTTCTTGCGCATTAACTGCACCTAAAAAAGATACATCTGTTTGATCTGCAACTTTTCTTAACATAAAAAATTGTTGTTCTAACAATGTTTTTGCGTCTAAAAAACTAAATTCTATATCAGCATTTTCTTTAATTTTTTCTTTTAAAAGATCATTTAGATTTAAGAATATTTCTTCTTTAGAAACACTTAACTTACTAAGCTTATTCTGTTGTTTCGTAGAAATAACCTGAACAGAATTACGCAACAATAAAATAGGAAAAGGAACAGAAACAGCATCAAAATAAGACTTTAATTGCAACCAATACGCTAATTCTCCTCCCCCACCAATATAAGCTAGGTTTGGCAAAATAACTTCCTGAAATAATGGACGCATAATTACATTGGGTGAAAATTTATTTGGATTTTCTTTGACTTCTTGTACAATTTCTTCTTTTGTAAAAACAAGCTCCGTATTGTTTACTTTGTAAACTCCCTTTTCTAAAACAATGCGTTCTCTAAAATTTTCTCCTAAATAAAACAAGTTAATTTCTCTAGGATTTACTTGTATCTTATAGTTTTTTTCTAATTCTTTAATTGTCTTTGAAACAGAGTTAAAAGAAATTTGCTCTTCTAATTCTTGTATAATGTAAGGGGTAAATAATTGTTTTAATTGAAAATCATCTCCATCGATGATGACCAAACCATACTTAGCGAAAAGCTCATTAGCAATGTATCTTGTTGCTTCGGTTAAAGTGTTGTGCTCTAAATATCCTTTTGCAAATAAGTCTCTTAAAAAATCAGCATTTCTGGTAGTTCCTAATTGTTCAGAAAACTGTTCAAAAACATCTTTCAATCCTTCAGTAGAAAATTGTCCTACCGCTCCACCATCACTTCTATTCCAAGCTACTTTATTGTTCTTAAAGTTAAAATAATTGATTTCATCAAAATCATGATCTTCTGTTGCCATCCAATAGATTGGAACAAAATTATCAGCCGGGAATTGTTCTTTTAATTCTTCTGCTAAATTGATTGCAGATATAATTTTATATAAAAAATACAACGGTCCCGTAAACAAATTTAATTGATGCCCTGTGGTTACTGTAAATGTATTTGGCAATAAAAGTGTATCAATATTTTGTTGTGTTGCTTCTGATATAGCAACCGAAGCATATTGGTTTTTTAATGCAGAAACCAATACTTGTCTAGTTTCAAGAGAAAATGAATTTCTAATTTCTTCTATCTCTTTTTTAAATCCGTTAAGATTTGGGAAATTATTATAAAATGGTTGGATTGCTTCTTTTTGCTCTAAATAATCGAGCATTGTTTTTGAAAAAAAACCTGTTTTCTGAAAAGGAATTTGAGTTACTTTCATTTATAACATATTCTTATTAGGGATGTTATACACTTTTGTTAAAGTAGTTTCAAAACTAAAACAAGCACAATCACTTTTCATATTAGAAGTCTTTTAAAAATATTTTATAAAAATACACAATTTTGATGGTTGGTCGAAATTCGCAATTCAATCTAACAAATTTTTAACGCTTTCTTAGTTGTAAAATTTGATATCTAAATAAATACAAGTAGATTTGGATACCTAAATCAAAAAACATCAAAAAAATGAAGCACAAGTCACTACTCTTTCTTTTCATTTCTATTATTTCATTTCAGCTTACTGCACAAAAACTACAAACTCCAGATGAGTTTTTAGGATACAAATTGGGTTCTCGTTTTACGAGACACCATAAAGTAGTTGACTATTTTAAATACATTTCTGAAAATACAGATAAAGTTCAGTTTCAAGAATACGGAAAAACAAATGAATTAAGAACCTTGGCAATCGTTTATGTTTCTTCTGCAGACAACATTAAAAATTTAGAAACTATTCGCAAGCAACATTTAACAAATGTTGGTTTAGAAAACACTACAGAATTAAAAGATAAATCGATTGTTTGGTTGAGTTATAATGTACACGGAAACGAATCTTCATCAACAGAAGCTTCAATGCTTACTTTATACAAATTGGTTACAGAAAATAGCAGTTACTTAGAAAACACTGTTGTAATTATGGATCCATGTATCAATCCTGACGGAAGAGACCGCTATGCAAATTGGTATAATCAAGTAGTTGCTTCTCCAAACAACGTGAATCCAGATGCTAGAGAACATAGAGAACCTTGGCCTGGAGGAAGAGCAAATCATTATTTATTTGACTTGAACAGAGATTGGGCATGGGCAACACAAATTGAAACACAACAACGCTTAAATGTGTATAATAAATGGTTGCCTCATATTCATGTAGATTTTCATGAACAAGGCATTAACAATCCGTATTATTTTGCTCCGGCAGTAGAACCTTATCATGAAATAATTACCGACTGGCAACGAAATTTTCAAGTGCAAATTGGAAAAAATCATGCAAAATATTTTGATAAAAATGGCTGGTACTATTTCACCAAAGAAAGTTTTGATTTACTATACCCAAGTTACGGAGATTCATACCCAACGTATGTTGGAAGTATTGGTATGACCTACGAACAAGCTGGTGGTGGAAGAGCTGGATTGGGAATTACAAAAGCTGACGGAGAAGTATTGAGTTTATGGGATCGTTTAATACACCATACTACTTCAGGAATTTCTACCGTAGAAATAGCTTCTCAAAATGCTGGTAAAATCAATGCTGAGTTTAAAAAGTACTTTCAGTTAGATGATTTTAAATACAAGAGTTATGTTTTACAAGGAAATAAAAGTAAAACCAATAAATTAATTGAATTGTTAGACAGACACGAAATTAAATACGGACGTGCTCAAGGCAACTCTGTTTCTGGTTATGACTATGACACAAAATCAAAAGGAAGCATGAGAACTTCTTCTAATGATTTGGTAATTTCTACCAATCAACCAAAAGGGAGATTGATTAAAGCATTGTTTGAACCAGTTGCTAAATTAAGTGACTCTATTACCTATGACATTACTGCTTGGTCTTTGCCGTATGCCTACGGATTTAAAGCTATTGCTAGTGAAAAGCTAGTATCTTCAGCAAAAGATTTTAGTACCACTACAAGCTCTACTCCAAATTACAATGCATATGCATATACTTTTGAATGGAATCATATTTCTGACGCAGCCTTATTAGCTGATATTTTGCAACAAAACATTAGAGTTCGTTTTAACAGAAAGGAAATGATTAATACTGGTAAACAGTTAAAAAAAGGTAGTTTAATTATTACTCGCGGAGACAATAAACACATCAAAAACTTTGACCAAACATTAATTTCTATTGCAAATAAGCATTTGAAATATGCAAATTCAATTGCCACAGGTTTTTCTGACAAAGGACCAGATATGGGATCTTCTGACGTAAGAGAGCTTAAAAACCAAAAAATTGCGGTGCTTTCTGGAGAAAAAACTTCGTCTTTAAGCTATGGAGAAATTCAATATTTCTTCGAACAAGATATTAAGTATCCATTTACAGCAATCAATACCGATAATTTTTCTGTTGGTATGTTAGACAATTATCACACCTTGGTTATTCCAAATGGGTATTATGGTGGATTGTTTAGCAAAATCGATTTAGACAAATTATCGGCATGGATTAGAAGTGGCGGAAAAGTAATTGCAATTGGAAACGCCAATAGTATTTTTGCTGGTAAAAAAGGATTTGGACTTCAAACAAAGTCTTCAGCTGAAAACGAAGATAAAGACGATAAAGAAATTGAGTTGACTAATTACGAAGATTTAGAAAGAGAAAGTATTTCTGGAAGCATTACCGGAGCCATTTTTAAAACAAAAATTGACAATTCTCATCCTTTAGGTTTTGGTTATGGCGACTCTTATTTTACCTTAAAACAAGGTGCTAGATCTTATGATTATTTGGAAGACGGATACAACGTGGTACGTTTAGAAGACAATATTTCTTTTTCTGGATTTGTTGGAAGTAAAGCTGATAAAAATTTATCAAAATCATTGATTTTTGGAGAAGAAGGTCTTGGAAGAGGAAGCATAATTTATATGGTAGACAATCCTTTATTTAGAGCTTTTTGGGACAATGGAAAGTTGTTTTTTGCCAATGCTCTGTTCTACACGAACCCAAGCATGAAGAAATTGTAGATTGTCCCTTCGAGCCTTGCCTGGTTCAGGTAAGGCTCGAGGAGACATTTTCATGTTTATTTATAAAACTGGTGTTCCATACAAATCGTAATCTCCAGCTTCGTGAATTGTAATATCAATAAACTCACCAATCTTAATATAATGTTTGGTTGCATCAACCAATACATCATTGTCTACATCGGGCGAATCAAACTCTGTACGTCCGTAAAAATATTCGCCATCTTTTCTATCAAATAAACAACGGAAGGTTTTACCAACCTTTTCTTGATTCAATTCCCAAGAAATCTGAGATTGAATTTCCATGATTTCATTTACTCTTTTGAACTTCACCTCTTCAGGAACATCATCTTCTAAGACATACGCACCTGTATTTTCTTCATGAGAATACTCAAAAGCACCCAAACGCTCAAAACGCATTTCTTCTACCCAGTCTTTTAATTCTTGAAACATTGCTTCCGTTTCTCCAGGATACCCAACAATTAAGGTAGTTCTAATCGCCATTTCTGGAACCGCTTCTCTGAACTTATGAATCAACGCAGTCGTTTTTTCATGTGTCGTTCCACGTTTCATCGATTTTAATAATTCGGTATTGATGTGTTGCAACGGAATGTCTAAATAATTACACACTTTTGGTTCGTTTTTCATCACTTCCAACACATCCATCGGAAAACCAGTTGGAAACGCATAATGCATTCGTATCCATTCGATGCCTTCTACTTTTGTCAACGCAACAAGCAAATCTGCTAAGGCACGTTTTTTATAAATATCTAATCCGTAATAGGTTAAATCTTGTGCAATTAGCATCACTTCTTTGATGCCTTTTTCACCTAATTTAGTAGCTTCTGTAATGATATCTTCAATTGGAGTAGAAACGTGTTTCCCACGCATTAACGGAATGGCACAAAACGAACACGGACGATCACAACCTTCTGCAATTTTTAAATACGCATAATGTTTTGGAGTTGTTGTTAAACGCTCACCAATCAATTCGTGTTTATAATCTGCTTCTAAAACTTTTAATAAGTTTGGCAAATCGTGGGTACCAAAATACTGATCTACATTGGTAATTTCTCTTTCTAAATCTGGTTTGTAGCGTTCGCTTAAACAACCCGTTACAAAAACCTTGTCAATTTCTCCAGCTTCTTTACGTTGTGCGTAATGTAAAATAGTATTAATAGATTCTTCTTTAGCTTTACCTATAAAACCACAAGTATTAATCACCACAATATTTCCGTCATCATTTTCATCTTCGTGCACTACATCTTTTCCGTTGGCTTTTAATTGTCCCATTAACACTTCGCTATCATAGACGTTTTTAGAACAGCCCAACGTTACTACGTTGATTTTGTTTTGCTTGATGGTTTTTGTACGCATATTTTTATTTTAAAATGCAAAGATACAATCTTAATCTACGTTTTTAAACATATAAAAGTGTTAATCTAATGGAATACATTTAGATTAATTATAAAGTTATTTTTTGGTTTGTAATAGAGTTATACCATATTTTATCATTTTTCGGTAAATTAGCTAACTAAGTAATCAACTCTCAAAACCAAACCCATAAAAAAAGTAACTATATTCGTTAAGTTGTGTGTAATTTGAGAAAAAATAACTTCTTTAGTAACATTAAATCTTAGGCGTCGTCTTTTTTAAAAAACATAAAATGAATATACTTAGAAACCTTATTTTAATTCCCTCAATATTATGCATTATTTCATGCAATTCTAGCGTCAAAAAATTGCCAATAACAAAAGTAAATGTCGTCTTTCAAGAAGACTCTCTTAAGTTTACAGAACCGCAAAAAGTTTTCATAAGTAAAGTTATAAGTGATTCAGAAATTGAGGTTCGCAAACTTTTACCGAATCTACCAGATAGCATAAAAGTGATTGTTGAGGCTGTAGATTGGAATCTTAATATTGTTAATGGAGTAACTGGAAGGGCGGAAACCAACAGTCCACCTCTAGTCCTCGTTCAAATATCACACCATTATAAGGGAGGTGTAATTGATTCGACATATCAAGGTATCAAATCTACTATTTTTCACGAATTCCACCACTTGTCTCGCGGTTGGGCAATACAGGACAACAAATTTAGTTATGGAATCCCTAATGCAATGGTTAATGAAGGTTTGGCTGTTGTATTTACAGAAATATATACAGGAAACAAAAATGAGGTAGAATCCTATACAGATGAGGCCGATAATTGGGTAAAAGAGATTTTGGCACTTCCATTAGATGCAAATTACTCAGAGTGGATGATGGGTGAACACCCTGATGGCAGAACTTATATTGGATATCGAACTGGAAATTTTTTGACAAGAAAAGCAATGACTAAGTCTGGGAAAACTATTTTAGATTTAAGTGAGCTTATGCCAAATGAAATAATAAAACTAGCTGGCTATTAAAGCTAGAAAAAAATACCAATACGTTCGCCAAAGAACAAAAACTCCTTTCTAAATTTAGAAAGGAGTTTTTGTTTCAACTGAGTTGTAAATTAATTCATCATTTTTCGGTAACTTAGCTAACTAAGTAATCAACTCTCAAAACCAAACCCATGAAAAAAGCAACCTTTTTATTCGTTACCATCATTTGTTTTTTATTAACACAACCTGTATTGGGCCAAGCCTATAGTTCTGCTCAAATAGATTCTATTGTAAAAAAAGCAATGTCTATAAATCCAACTGCAGGAGTTGCAGTTGCTGTGATAAAAGACAATAAAGTAATTCACTCAAAAGGCTATGGTGTAACCTCTTCAATCACCAAAGAAAAAGTAAACGGAAATACCCTTTTTGCAATTGCATCTAACTCTAAAGCTTTTACTACAGCTGCTTTAGGCATGTTGGTAGATCAAGGAAAATTAAATTGGTTAGACAAAGTAGTAGATTACATTCCAGAGTTTAAAATGTATGATTCTTATGTAACAGAAAATTTTAACATTCAAGATTTATTAACGCACAGAAGTGGACTTGGTTTGGGCGCTGGAGATTTAATGTTTTTCCCTGATGGATCTGACTTTACTATTAAAGACGTGTTGAATAGTTTTCAATATCAAAAACCTACATCAGCATTTAGAACAAAATACGATTATGACAATTTATTATATGTTGTTGCTGGAGAAGTTGTGGCGAGAGTTAGCGGAATGAGTTGGGCTGATTTTGTAGAAACCAACATCATGAAACCTTTAGGAATGGAACGTTCTGTTGGAGTGTATCAACGTTTAAAAGATAAAAGCAATGTGGCTTTTCCGCATTCTGTACAAAACGGAAAGTTAAATCAACTTACCCATTATATTAAAAATGATGAATCTTTAGGAGCTGCAGGTGGAATTTATGCAAGTGTCAACGATTTGAGTAAATGGTTGATTATGCATTTAAATGATGGAAAATATGGAGCTAACTTTAGCAAAACAATGATTTCTAAAAAGAATCATGACGAGCTTTGGAAACCACACACCAATATTGGATTTAATGTAAAACCTAATGCACCCTATAAATCTCATTTTAATGCGTATGGTTTGGGTTGGAGAATTAGTGACAAAGGAGGTTATGTTACTATAGAACATACAGGTGGATTACCAGGAATGCTTTCTAGAACCATTTTAATTCCTGAGTTAAATGTGGGTATCTTAACTCTTACCAATACAGATCCAGGAGGTAGAAGTTTTTGGACCATACCAAATGTAATTATGGATGGATATTTAGGGGTACAAAAAACAGATTGGATTTCTACTATGGAAAAAAATCTTCAAAGAAATGCAAGTCAAAGTGATGCCGCTACAAAAGCTGTTTGGAGTACAGTTGCAAAAGCAAATTCAAAACACATCAACCATTCAGATTATATTGGCACCTACAAAGACAATTGGTTTGGAAACATTAAGATTTTCGAGAAGAATAATAAATTGTGGTTTGCTTCTGTGCGTTCTCCAAAATTAACTGGAGAGATGTTTTTTTACAAAGCAAATACCTTTGCTATCAAGTGGAACTATCAAGATATGCCAGCAGATGCCTTAGCAATGTTTACCTTAGATGAAGAAGGAAAAGCTGTGCGTATAAAAATGAGAGGAATATCACCAAATATTGATTTTAGTTTTGATTTTCAAGACCTAGATCTAAAACGAGTTAAAAAGTAAACTATATACAACAGAAAACACTTTAAATTTTAAACAATCTCTTATCACCTTTTTAATGAAGTTATTCAATAGTAAATCCGCCAACTCCATTGCCTTTGGGTACTTTTTAATCAGTAGTTTGTATATTGTTTTTTCGGATAAATTTTTACTTTTTTCATTTAAAGAAGACACTTCAAATCCGCTTCTAAATGAAATACAATCGTACAAAGGTCTTGGCTTTGTTTTAATTACAACGATTGTTCTTTTTATTGTTTTTAAGCTCTAAAACTGTAGATGTACATAGGGGTAATATTATAAAAAAAACAGATTTACATACAATACCAGAGTTAACAAAATATGCTATTCGAGAAGGCCTAACTTTTTTAGAAGATCTTTAAGTTATCAATCTATAACTGTTAAGCATATTGCTTATTGAAATATTCAGAAATAACATATATTTTTATATATTAATTAATTCAAATAGTTAGTATAAAATGAAGAATAAAGTTTTAGTTGTAGAAGATGATATATCTATTGGTGAAAAAAATTTTTCAGAAACTAATAATATTGACAGTATATCTGAAGTTAAATTATTAACTACAATCAAAGACGCCAAAAACACTTTAGATACTAATTACTTTGAAATTATTGTCTTGGATCTTAATTTACCAGATGGTAATGGTATTCAATTACTTAGATGGCTTAAGGAAAAACAGATTGAAACAAAAGTTTTAATCTTTTCTATTAACAAAGAACTAAAACGACTTTGTTTACAAAGTGGTGCTCATGATTTTTTTGATAAATCTAAAGATTTTGACGCTTTGTTAGATACCATAAGTGATTGCTAAAAAAAAGAAAAAGCTAAACATAAAGTTGTTTAGCTTTTAATACTATAAATTTTAAGGAGATTTCGAGGAGCAATTCAATTATTAAAAATACACTTTAAAAATAAAGAGTAGTTTCTCTTAATCCTATAAGCATATTCCCTAATTTAATATTTTAGAATTTAAAAGTTTTACTTCTTGTTTAAAACAACAGAAGGTATTCAAAATAAAAAAAAGCTAAACTTAGGGAAGTTTAGCTTTTTATGTTATTAAAACAGTGGGGGGATTAATGTTGTTTTAAATTACATAGTAAAAGTAAAGCAAGTGCTATATTAATCCAATAAGCAAAATTCTTAATTTAATATTTAAGTTATAAAAAGCAACTTATTTACCTGAAAGAATCCATTAAAAAGATGCTTGTTTATTGATAATTTTTCGGAATCTTTCTTGCTTTTGTCAATTGCTCAAAAGCATACCCAACTTTTAACAAAGTACGCTCAGAAAAAGGTTTTCCAACAAAGGTTAAACTAATAGGTTCTCCATTATTTTTATAGCCCATTGGCACAGTTAATGTCGGGTATTTTGCTACAGCTGCAACTCCAGAATGGTAATTATTAATAGATAAAATAGCCACTAAATCTTTATCATTTAAGTCTTTTAAAAATTGTTTTCCAACAGAATTTAATCCGGCTTTTACAACTTCTAATTGTTTTAATGTTGTGGTGTCTTTTACAATTCCGTCAAACAATTGTTGTCCGTAAGGAGCACGTAATAGAGAATCTTTTAAATTAAAAAGAGTTACATCTTTTACTGATTTTACAGCGACATTTTTATCTGCATTATTGGCTAAATAGTTTGGTAAATCGTGTTTCATATCAATATTTAAGAGGGTTGTAAAACCATTAAACCTTGCTCTTTCTGGATTGATTTCTATCATTTCTGCACCAGCTTTTTTCATTTTATGAACAGTGGCATTATAAATTGAATCGTTTAACAACTCTTTTAAAACGCCAAAACGTATCCCTTTTAAAGTAGTATCAAATATCTCATTTTGGAATTTACTTTCTTTTAAGTTCTTATCAAGTGAAGCTTCATCTTTTGCGTCATAACCCAACATCGCTTCTAAAAAAATAGCGTTATCAATAACACTCTTTGTCATTGGCCCTGGTGTATCCAACGTGCTAGAAATGGGTACAATGCCTGTTCTACTTAACACCCCTATTGTTGGTTTTAATCCCACTACTGAATTCATACTAGATGGTGAAGTAATAGATCCCGAAGTTTCAGTTCCAACTGCTGCAACAGCAAAATTTGCAGCTACAGTTACACCGCTACCTGCTGAGCTCCCACCTGTTTCAAATTTTCCTCTTCCGTATGGATTTAATGTTTGCCCGCCAACTGCAGAATATCCTAACGGACATCCAGAACAGAAAAAATAAGCCCATTCGCTCAAGTTTACTTTTCCTAAAATTAACGCGCCATTTGCTCTTAATTTCTCTACAATAAATGAATCTTCAGTATTTTTATTTTCTACCAACGCAATAGCTCCAGCCGTTGTTGGCATATCTTTGGTATTGATATTGTCTTTCAATAAAATAGGCATTCCATAAATTGAATACTCAGAATTTGCACCTTTTTCTTTGTCTTTTTGACGTGCTTCTTCCAATACATTTGGATTTAATGCAATAATGGAGTTTAACGATTTTGTACTATCACTTTCAAACTTTCTGATGCGATATAAATAAAATAACGTTAGTTTTTCGTAAGATAAATTTCCATTACCAATGTGTGCTTGTAAGGTAGGAATATCGCGTTCTAAAATGAGTGGTTTTAGTGTATTGTATTCTTCTTCTGTAAAGCTTGATAATTCTTTAGCTAAAGATGCAAAAACAGTATTCATATCTAAATATTTAGACTGCATGAGTTTGAATTGCATTCTTTTACGAGGGTGTTTTTGCTGCTCGGCTAATTCGGCTGATTCATCGTATTTTTTAAAATATTTTTTTACAGGTTCTTGTTTACACGAAACAACAAGTAACATAATTACAAAAAGTAAGGTTATTTTTTTCATTGGTTGATTGTTTTGAGAATCAAATATAATTAATAAAAAAAGAAAACTCCATACTAATTTTAGTATGGAGTTTTTATAAATAGATTCCTGCCTCCGCAGGAATGACAAATCATTATTACTTAAAGAAAGAATCTACAAATTCGTGTTTGTTAAAGACTTGTAAATCATCTATCCCTTCTCCTACTCCAATATATTTAACAGGAATTTGAAACTGATCTGAAATACCAATTACCACACCACCTTTTGCTGTACCATCTAATTTAGTCACTGCTAAAGAAGTAACTTCAGTTGCTTTGGTAAATTGTTTGGCTTGTTCAAAAGCATTCTGCCCTGTAGATCCATCCAACACTAATAATACATCGTGTGGTGCCTCTGCAACCACCTTTTGCATTACTGTTTTAATCTTTACCAACTCATTCATCAAATTGACTTTGTTGTGTAATCTACCAGCTGTATCAATAATTACAACGTCAGCATTTTGTGCTTTTGCAGATTGCAAGGTGTCAAATGCTACAGAAGCTGGATCAGAACCCATTTCTTGTCTTACAATAGGCACATCTACTCTATCTGCCCAAACTTGTAATTGATCTATTGCAGCTGCTCTAAATGTATCTGCAGCTCCTAAAACTACTTTTAAACCTTTCTTTTTAAACTGAGCCGCTAACTTACCAATGGTTGTTGTTTTTCCTACTCCATTTACACCAACCACCATTAAAACATATGGTTTCTTATCTACGGGTATTGTAAAATCTGTTTCATCACCAACATTGGTTTCAGAAAGTAAGCCAGCAATTTCTTCTCTTAAAATCTGATTTAATTCTTCAGTCCCTAAATATTTATCTTTTGCAACACGTGCTTCAATTCTATCAATAATTTTTAAGGTAGTGTCTACACCAACATCAGATGTAACCAACACTTCCTCTAAATTATCTAACACATCATCATCAACGGTAGATTTTCCAGCAACTGCTTTTGATAGTTTAGTAAAAAAACTCGATTTAGTTTTTTCTAAACCTTTGTCTAAAGTTTCTTTTTTTTCTTTTGAAAATATATTTTTTAAAAAGCTCATTGTAATTTTTTAGAATACCAAAAATACGTTTTTATTGAACATAAAAAAAGCTACTCTCAATAGAAAGTAGCTTTGTATATGTTTGTTATAAAGTAATTACTTTTTAGCTAAAAAGTCATTTACTTTTTCTGGATCCATGATTGCTTCAACAAATGTATAAGCTCCTGTTTTTGGAGATCTTACCATTTTGATTGCTTTAGATAATCTTTTCGATCCTGTCTGTAACGATGCTACTGATTTCTTTGCCATGTTTCCTAATTATTTAATTTCTTTATGAACTGTCATTCTCTTTAAGATTGGATTAAATTTCTTAATCTCTAATCTATCAGGAGTGTTTTTCTTATTCTTCGTTGTTATGTATCTAGAAGTACCTCTTTCTCCAGTAGCTTTATGCTCTGTACACTCTAAAATAACCTGAACTCTATTTCCTTTTTTTGCCATCTCGGTTTACTTTTTTAAGGTTGGATTATTTTGTTAAAAATCCTTTTGCTCTAGCTTCTTTTAAAACAGCTGAGATTCCTTTTCTATTAATATTTTTTAAAGCAGAAGCAGAAATTTTTAATGTAATCCATTTATCTTCTTCTGGAATATAAAAACGCTTTACCATTAAGTTAGCGTCAAATTTTCTTTTGGTTCTGTTCAATGCGTGAGAAACATTGTTTCCAACCATTGCTTTTTTTCCTGTAAGTTCACAAACTCTAGACATCTTCTGACAGTATTTTAGTGTTATTTCTAAACGAGGTGCAAATTTAAGTAATTTTTACAGATACAACAAAACAATTTCAACTATTTTTTATAATTTCTTTTTGTAAAATTTCTAAGGATTTATTTACAGTCCTGTTTATTACTTTTTCTCTTGGTTGTCCGAAGTTAAATTCTTCTACAAAAACCGTTGTTTTTGTAGCTAGTGCTATAAAAACAACACCTACTGTCTTATCAGTTTCATCTGTAGTCGGACCAGCATTTCCTGTAACAGCTATTGCATAATCAGTGTCTAATTTTTCTCTTGCAGCAATTGCCATTTCTTCTGCAACTTCTTTACTAACAATTGTAAAATTTTTAATGGTTTCTTCAGAAACTCCAAGCATGCTTTTTTTGGCTTCTGCAGAATAGGTAACATAGCTACCTTTAAAAAAAGCGGATGCCCCAGGGACAGAAACTAAACTAGCTGCAATTTTTCCGCCAGTTAAACTTTCGGCAGTCGCTAGTGTTTTTTGATGTTGCACCAACAATTCTCCAATTCTTTTTTCAATAGAGTATCCATCTTCTAACCCAACAATAATGTCTGAAATTAACTGTTGAATTTCAGAAACTTTCTCTTGCAATTCTCTCTCTAAACTTTCTTTATTACTTCCTCTACCAGATAAGCGTAATCTTACTTTTCCGAAAGATGGTAAATACGCTAACTTAATGTGTTTGGGTAGTGTGTTTTCGAAATCTTCAATTCGCTCCGCAATGATACTTTCTCCTTGACCGTAGGTCATAATTGTTTTATGATTGATAAATGGCAACTGAAATTGTTGTTGAATTTTAGGTAATACTTCAAGTTTCATTAACCCTTTCATCTCATAAGGAACGCCCGGTAACGAAACAAAAACAGTATCATTTTCGTAAAACCACATTCCGGGTGCTGTACCATACGGGTTTTTTAAATACGTTGCTTTTGAAGGTAACTGCGCTTGGTATTTTTGAATTTCTCTATAAGGGTGATTTATTTTTTGAAACAATGCTTTGATGTGTTCAATTACTTCTGGATATTCTACCAACTCCCTATCGTTAAAAAATTCTGCAATTGTTTTTTTTGTGATATCGTCTTTTGTTGGACCTAAGCCACCCGTAATAATTACAATATCTACTCTATCTTGTGCCTCTTGTAATGCATTTAAAATATGCTGTTTATCATCTTGGATTGAAGTGATTTGATATACCAACACACCTATTTTATTCAATTCGGTTCCAATCCATTGCGAATTGGTATCTACTATTTGACCTATGAGGATTTCGTCTCCAATGGTGATTATTTCTGCTTTCATTTTTTTTGTTGCAAAGACTCAAAATATAGAGGCATGCTTTTAATTTTTTGTAATTTATTTTTTCTGTTTGATTTACTTGTTCTCGATACATCACGCTAAAAGGCGCGACACTCGAACGGACAAATTCATAACTGATGACTGACTATTACTTCACTCTAATTTGAAATGCTTGTTTTCCTTCTATGGTTCCAGTTAACACATCATCCTCTTCTACTTTTCCAACTCCCGCTGGAGTTCCAGTAAAAATAATATCTCCTTTTTTTAAGGTAAAAAACTGAGAAACATACGCAATCAATTCATCGGTTTTCCACAACATGGCATTGGTATTTCCATCTTGAACAGTTTCTCCGTTTTTATCTAATTGAAATTTTAGATTTTCTAAGTCGAATTGTTCTTTTGGATAAAACTCGCCAATAACAGCACTCCCATCAAAAGCTTTTGCTTTTTCCCAAGGAAATCCTTTTTCTTTACAATGATGCTGTATATCTCTTGCTGTAAAATCGATTCCTAAACCGATTTCATCATAATATTTATGGGCAAATTTAGGTTCTATATGCTTCCCTACTTTATTAATTTTTACCAATAGCTCAACTTCATAATGTACGTCATTTGAAAAAGGCGGAATAAAAAAAGGATTTTTCTTTGGTAAAATAGCAGAATCTGGCTTCAGAAAAATAATTGGATTTTCTGGTTTTTCATTTGCTAATTCTTCAATGTGTTTGGCGTAATTACGCCCTATGCAAATTATTTTCATTTAAGTTATTTATTACATGTCATTGCGAACAACGTGAAGCAATCTTTAATGAGATTACTTCGTCATAAATTCTTCGTAATGACAATTAGACAACAATTAAGGAATCCACTTTTTAGGAAAGTTTGGCTTTCTTTTTTCAAGAAAAGCATCTCTTCCTTCTTTGGCTTCATCAGTCATATATGCTAAACGTGTTGCTTCTCCGGCAAAAACTTGCTGCCCGACCATTCCGTCATCCGTTAAATTCATGGCAAACTTTAGCATTTTTATAGATGTTGGCGATTTAGCTAATATTTCTTGCGCCCACTCAAAAGCAGTATCTTCTAATTCATCATGAGGCACAACCGCATTTACCATTCCCATTTCATAAGCTTCTTGTGCTGAATAGTTCCTTCCTAAAAAGAAAATTTCTCTTGCTCTTTTCTGACCTACCATTTTTGCTAAATATGCTGATCCGTAACCACCATCGAAAGAAGTGACATCAGCATCCGTTTGTTTAAAAATAGCATGTTCTTTAGACGCCAAGGTTAAATCACAAACAACGTGTAAACTATGTCCACCACCTACAGCCCAACCTGGCACAACACAGATGACTGCTTTAGGCATAAAACGAATTAATCGTTGTACCTCTAAAATATTTAATCTGTGATAACCATCTTCACCAACATACCCTTGATGTCCGCGTGCTTTTTGATCGCCACCAGAACAGAAAGAATACACTCCGTCTTTTGTACTTGGTCCTTCTGCAGACAATAACACAACTCCAATATTTACATCTTCTCCAGCATCGTAAAATGCATCGTACAATTCTGAAGTTGTTTTAGGGCGAAATGCATTTCGTACATCGGGTCTATTAAATGCAATTCTTGCGACTCCATTGCATTTTTTATAGGTAATATCTTCGTATTCTTTTACAGTTTTCCAATCTTGATTATTCATCCTTTTACTTATTATTTTTAATCCTTTTACAAAAATAAGGAAATTAAAAAGTTATTTTTTTACCAACTCTAAGCCTGTATCTGTAATTTCAATTACTTTTTCTTTATACAAATTACCAACAGCTCTTTTAAATGCTTTTTTACTCATCAATAATTCGCGTTTTATTTCTTCGGGAGAGCTTTTGTCTGTTAACGGTAAAAAGCCGTCGTTATCATAAATAGCTTCAACAACTTTTTCGGTATCTAAGGTAATTACATTTCTAAAACCTTGTGGCTGTAGAGAAACATCTATTTTACCATCTTCTCTAATATTCTTAATATAACCTGCAATTCGTTGACTTTCATTTAACTCTTGAAAAATTTCATTTCTATATAACAATCCTTCAAATTCTTCATCAATTAAAACGGTGTAACCTAAATTTGTTTCTACACCTATAATTAATGAAACTTTATCTCCTACTTCTAAATCCATAATTTGTTATTTTAAATAATTAAAATAGTCTTTTAATATTGTTTCGTTGATTTCTTTTTCGGTAAATACTTCTAATACTTTTGGGCTATTTGATTCTTTATAAAAATCATCCAAAACAGTCGTAAGTTCTTCTAAATTAGTAACTGCATTGTATTCCAATTTATACATCTTACACAAATGTTCTGCCGTTAAACCATGAGAGGTTTCAAAATAGTCTAATGCATTTGTAGTTTTTGGCCCAGGTATAATTCTAAAAATTCCTCCACCGTTATTATTGATAATAATAATTCTAAAACTAAATGGAATATAATTGTTCCATAATGCATTACTATCATACAAGAAACTTAAATCTCCAGTAATAAAAACTACTTGCTCTTTACTTGCAAATGCTGCGCCGATTGCAGTGCTTGTACTTCCGTCAATTCCGCTTGTTCCGCGATTGCAAAAAACGCGAAGCGAGTTTTTAACATTAAACAATTGTGCATATCTAACTACCGAACTATTTCCTAATTGCAATTGAGAATTCTCAGGGATACTTTCTAAAATCGGTTCAAAAACTTTTAAATCAGAATGTTCAATTTTACTTAAATACTGTTGATGCTTTTCAGCTCTTTTTGCTTTCAACGACAACCATTTTTGCTGGTAATCACTTTTTTTCTTTTCAGAAACTGATACTAATTCAGCTAAAAATGTTGTTGGTTTTTCTTGTATAAATTCTGATAAGCAATGATAGGTATTCATAGCTCTTTGCTCATCTATATGCCAATGATGTTTTGGTTGATGATTTCTTAAAAACTGTTTTATTTTTTTAGAAACAACCATTCCTCCAAAAGTCAATAAAATTTCTGGTTTCAGTTCAGAAAACTCATTATCTGTTAATGGAAAAATTATTTTATCAATTGCATTGATTGTCTTTTCTGAAGCTATATTAGATGTTGTTTCTGTTAAAATAATAACGGAATCGTCATTTATAAAACGATGGATTATATTTTGAAGAGCTTCATCTGGAGCGTTCACTCCAATTAAAATCATTTTTTTTGCTGACGAATTCCAAATTTCAGAAAACGTATCTATTTCTATAGGTTGCTTCGTTTCACTCGCAAGTATTGTTGGAAAATTAAATTTATTCAATTCATCAACTGTTTCATACAAAGGCTCATCAAACGGAACATTGATATGAATGGGTCCTCTTTTAGATATTGCATTTTGAAATGCTTCAGAAATCAAATTGATAGTGAATTCTTTTTTTGATTCTTCATCGATTAAATTTGCTGAAAATAAAATATGGTTTTGAAAAACATTTTCTTGACGAATGGTTTGTCCGTCTCCAATATCAATCAACTGTTTTGGTCTATCTGCAGAGATTACAACTAAGGGTATGTTGCTGTAAAAAGCCTCTGCAATTGCAGGGTAATAATTTAATAATGCAGAACCTGAAGTACACACAATGGCAACAGGTTTTTGAGTTTGCTGCGCTATTCCTAAGGCAAAAAAAGCAGCACAACGTTCATCAACAACACTCAAGGCATTTATTGATGGATCATTTGAAAAACCTACTGTTAACGGGGCATTTCTAGAACCAGGAGAAATAACAACTGTATCAATATTGAATTGATGACAAGCTGAAATAACAATTTGTGCGAGTTCTTTTTTTGGATACATTTTTAAATCTTTTCAAGATTTAAAAGTTATAAGTTATGAGTTATAAGTTATGAGTGACAACATTAAAAACTAAAAACTAAAAACTAAAAACTTTTTGGTTAATTTCCTTTTTTATAATCTTCTAAAAATTTAGCTAACCCGATATCAGTTAGAGGATGTTTTAACAAACCTTCAATAGCACTTAATGGCCCAGTCATAACATCTGATCCTAATTTAGCACAATCAATAATATGCATGGTATGACGAACAGAAGCTGCTAAAATCTGAGTTTCAAATCCGTAATTATCATAAATCTGACGGATTTCAGCAATTAAATTTAGTCCATCTGTAGAAATATCATCTAAACGACCAATAAATGGAGAAACATACGTTGCTCCTGCTTTAGCGGCTAATAATGCCTGACCAGCTGAAAAAACTAATGTTACGTTGGTTTTGATCCCTTTAGATGAAAAGTACTTACATGCCTTTACACCATCTTTTATCATTGGTAATTTTACCACAATTTGCGGATTCAATGCTGCCAATGCTTCACCTTCTTTTACCATTCCAGAAAAATCTGTCGCAATTACTTCTGCAGACACATCTCCATCTACCAACTCACATATAGCCTTGTAATGATTGATAATGTTAGCTTCTCCTGTAATTCCTTCTTTTGCCATTAAAGACGGATTCGTTGTAACACCATCTAAAATACCCAATGCTTGAGCTTCTTCTATTTGTGATAAGTTTGCTGTGTCGATAAAAAATTTCATGTGCTTAGATTTAGTTGTGTAAAATTATAATTTATAATGATTCATTAAGAGTTTTTCATATGTGCTGTCTGGTAAAATTCGTTTCAATACAATAGAAAATTTCTCCATAAACCCACCTACTTTATAATGAATTTTTGGATTCTTCGTTTCAATAATTTTTAAAACGGCTTTTGCCATTACATCTGGATGCATTCCGCTATCTACATGAGCATCCATTAAATTTAAATTCTCTTGATATTTTTCTTTGTATGCCGAGTTTTCAAAAACAGGTGTATGGTATCTCCCTGCTGCAATATTGGTTGCAAAATCTCCTGGTGCAACATTTACTATTTGAATTCCGAATTGCTTTACTTCAATTCTAGCGGCTTCGGTAATCAACTCTAAGGCTCCTTTTGTTGCAGAATAAACTCCTCTAAATGGCAATCCCATATAACCCGCAATGGATGTAACATTAATTATGGTTCCAGATTTTTGTGATCTCATATGGGGTAAAACAGCTTTCATTACATCAATTGCTCCAAAAAGATTGGTATAAAAAACCTTTTTCATTTCTTCAGTTGGAGTATCTTCAATTGACCCTGTTATTCCCATTCCAGCATTATTTACCAAAACATCTATTTTACCTTCTTTTTCAATAATAGTAGCAACTGCTTTTTGTATGGATTCAATATCTAGAACATTTAAAGCAATCATTTTATAAGGCAATAAACTCTCTTCTTTTTTTGTTCTACTTGTTCCGTATACGAGCATTCCTTTACCAGAAAGATACGCTGCTATAGATTTTCCAATTCCTGAAGAAGCACCAGTTATAAGAACGACTTTTGACATTAATTGTTAAAGATTGAATAGATACACAAATATCTTAAAAGAAAATGGAGAAATCTAAAATTAGGGCATAAAAAATGGCAAGCTATCTACATCACACTGCTACAACCTAATACCCTTGCTGCGTTCCCGCCCTGGGGGATTCAAAGGGAGCTAGTTGTGTAGGACTTGCCGCTGCAAATTTACAATCATTTTTAATGTTGCACAATATTTTTCAAGCAATTTTGTAACAAAAGTTTCACTTTGGGTACTAATTAAATAGTGACTGGTAAATATTTTAAAGTTTAATGTATTTATCATTACCAAAAATGAAATCAATACCTTTGTATAACTAACTAAATATCAAAACACAATGGAAAATCAAGCAAATAGTAAAAACATTATCTTAAACTATGGAGTGTATCTAGGAATAGCTACTGTATTAATAAAATTAGTTGTATATGCTGTTGGAGATTATTTAAGACCGCATTGGTCTGTAAGTGTCTTAAGCTTTATCATAATGATTGCTATGATTGTAATGGCCAATAAAAAATTTAAAGAATTGAATGGCGGATTTATGTCTTGGGGTCAATCTGTAAAAATTGGCGTTGGTTTAACAGTGATTAGTGCTGTAATAATGATAGCTTACCAACAAATTTTTGCAAATTTTATAGAACCAGAATACATGCAGAATATGATGATGGTGCAAGAGCAAAAATGGATAGATCAAGGTATGAATAGCGAAGGTATTGAAACAGCAAAAGAAATGATGCAAAAATTTCAAGGCCCATTAATTTCATCTGCAATCGGAATTGTAGTTTCTGCTTTTATAGGTTTTGTGGTGTCTGCTATTTTAGGGGCAATCATGAAACAATCGGCAGAAGAACAGTACTAGAGTTCAAAAAAATTTAAACGAATTAAAGGTAAAATGTTTCATTATGTTTTACCTTTACGTTTTTATACACTATTTATATGGATATATCGGTAGTTATACCTTTATTAAACGAAGAAGAGTCTTTACAAGAATTACATAGTTGGATTGCAAAAGTAATGCAGTCCAATTCTTATGTATACGAAGTTGTTTTTATTGATGACGGTAGTACAGATAGTTCTTGGAATGTAATCGAAAATCTTTCTAAAATACACGCTGAAGTGAAAGGAATTCGCTTTCAGAAAAACTATGGAAAGAGTCAAGCTTTAGATGCCGGTTTTGAATTGGCAGAAGGAAAAGTTGTAATAACTATGGATGCTGATTTACAAGACAACCCAGATGAAATTCCTGAGTTATTTAATTTAATTACTAAAGAAAATTACGATTTAATTTCTGGTTGGAAAAAGAAACGGTATGACAACGTAGTTACTAAAAACATTCCTTCTAAACTATTTAATTTAGCTGCAAGGAAAACTTCGGGCTTAAAATTACACGATTTTAATTGTGGCTTAAAAGCCTACAAAAATGAAGTTGTAAAAAGCGTGAAAGTTAGTGGAGAAATGCATCGATACATTCCTGTGTTAGCAAAAAACGAAGGTTTTACGAAGATTGGCGAAAAAATAGTGCAACATCAAGCAAGAAAATACGGAGTAACAAAATTTGGTATGAGTAGATTTATAAACGGATTTCTAGATTTAATTACCATTTCTTTTTTATCAAAATTTGGTAAAAGACCCATGCATTTTTTTGGCCTTTGGGGTAGCATAGTTTTTGCTGTTGGTTTTTTAGCGGCTGCCTATATTGGTTTTATGAAAATTTATAAATTATCTGCAGGACAAAAAGCAATTTTAATTACAGACAACCCTTGGTTTTACCTTTCTATTACTGCTATGATTATAGGTACCCAATTATTTTTAGCTGGCTTCCTAGGAGAGCTTCTAATTAAAAACAAAAGCGACGAAAAGCATTACTCAATTAAAGAAACCTTAAATATCTAAATCCGTATCTTTGCGGACAGAAATTTTTTACATGAAAGAGATTTTAGAACAAGCAAAAGGTTGGCTTTCTGACACCTTTGATTCAGAAACAAGAACTGAAATACAACAATTAATCGACTCAAATTCTGAAGATTTAGTAGATCGATTTTATAAAAACATGGAATTCGGAACGGGTGGAATGCGCGGAATTATGGGCGCCGGAACCAACCGAATTAACAAATATACCTTAGGAAAAGCAACACAAGGATTGAGTAATTATTTACACAAATCTTTTCCAAAGAAAGATTTAAAAGTTGCCATTGCTTTTGACTGTAGACATAACAGTAAGGAATTTTCAAAATTGGTTGCAGATGTATTGTCTGCGAACAATATTCAGGTGTATTTGTTCGAAGATTTAAGACCAACTCCAGAATTATCTTTTGCTGTAAATTATTTAAACTGTGATGCAGGAATTGTATTAACAGCATCTCATAATCCACCAGAATATAATGGCTACAAAGTATACTGGAATGATGGCGGACAAATTGTTCCTCCTCAAGATGCTGGAATTATAAATGAAGTAAACAGCCTAGATTTTTCTGAAATTAACTTTGATGCAAATGAAGCATTAATTACCATCGTTGGATCAGAAGTTGATGAGGCTTTTTGGAAAGCATCTATTCAAAACGGGGCATTTGATCTAAAAAATAGATCCAATTTAAAAATTGTTTTTACTTCTTTACACGGAACTTCAAT